>Ga0316204_10000034_pt1 | contig 580755 bp, 470 predicted proteins | sample 6monrhotite_MG_2_FD_205661 | JGI IMG/M metagenome (GOLD analysis project Ga0316204, IMG submission 205661) | Microbial mat bacterial communities from mineral coupon in-situ incubated in ocean water Damariscotta River, Maine, United States -... | ecosystem: Environmental > Aquatic > Marine >...
ATTCCAACGGCACCCCAACCAGCCGCTTCGCACCGCCCATCCAACAACCGCCCTAGGCGCACCATCCTCATCGGCACCGCCGACGCCTGCGGCCAACTCGCCGGCGCACTCGCGACCCTCCCCGGATGGGGCTCGGTCGCCGGCGCCGTCACCCTCGACGGCTCGCGCCCCACCCGCACCGGGCTGAGCCTCCTCGACTCGGTCCACACCGTCGGGCTCATCTGCCGCCAGCACGGCATCGCCCGTGCCATCGTCACCCTCCCCGCCGAGCGCAAGGTCGAGTCGGCGATGTCGCGGGCCGGCGCGGACGCGGGGACGGATCGGTCGGTCGCCGCGGTGTTCGGCGCGGGCTGAGCGCGCACGGGATCGGATGCGCTGACCACACACAAATCTGGACCGCGAGCCGGAAGTTATGTGTGGAAACAGGCTTCACTGGGTCGCTTCACCCACATGCTGCTGTGTTTTCCCGTGTGATAGATCACCCATCGCACACAGAACTGTGTGCCCGCCCGCATTGTGCGGATTCGGCGTGATCAGGGGCTTTCAAATGGTCCACGAACGCCTGCGGCGATCAAGCGGATGCCGGGCCACGTCGATCAAACAGTTGATGTACCCAGACACCACGCAGCACGATCGCAGGAGCCACCGGGGGCGGAACGCCGTCATCTTGTGGATCTTCGGCGCCGCGATCAGCGGTGCGGCGATCATCATCGGGGTGTCGGTGCTCGCGCCGGCGCCGCAGGCGCTGCGTATCGCGATCAATCCGTGGCCGGGGTACGAGTTCGCCGCGCTGGCAGAAGAGCTCGGGTACTACGAAGACGAGGGTGTGAACGTGCGTCTCATCGAGCTGAGCTCGCTCGGCGATTCACGCCGGGCGTTCGAGCGGGGGCGGACTGACGGGCTGTTCGGCACGAGTATCGAGATGATGCAGGCCCGCAAAGCGTCTGGGCGCGAGGCGGTGCCGGTGATGGTCGCGAACTTCTCCGACGGCGCCGACGTGGTGCTGGCCCGCACGCCGATCGCGGGCGTGTCCGAACTCGCAGGCAAACGGATCGGTGTTGAATCGGGCACGCTGGGGATGTATGTCCTGCTGCGCTCGCTCGAGTCGGCGGGGATTGCCTGGGGCGATGTAGAGATCGTCCACGTGCCCTACACCGCGCAGCGCGAGGCGTTCGAGAGCGGGCTCATCGACGCCGTCGTGACTTTCCCGCCCGTGTCCACCGAGTTGCTCGAGGCGGGCCTGGGCGAGGTCGTCTTCAGCAGCCGAGATATCCCGGGGGAGGTCGTCGATCTGCTCGCGTTCGATGCCGAGGTGCTCGCAGAGCGGCGCTCGGAAGTCGACGCGGTGCTGCGTGCTTATTTCCGGGCGGTCGAGTACCTGCATTCGCACCCGCGAGACGCGTTGCGCCTGATGGGCGAGCGCACTGGGATGGACCCCGCCGAGATCGCGGCGCTGCTCGATGGCGATATCCGCCTCGTCGGGCAGGATGAGCAGGGCGAGTACTTGGGCGCGGGGGGCTCGCTCGAACGGATCATGGAACGGACCGCCGAGATCCTGCGGGCCCCGATCGCGGCGCACCACGACCAGTTGTCCGCCACGACACCCCCGGGCGTCGAACGCGATGCACCCCAAGATCCGGTGGCAGAACCGGTCGCAGAAGTGATGACAGGAGACTGACCGGGTGCCGCGCGATGATCTCGAAACCGCTCTGCGACGCGATCACGGGCCGTTCCGCCCGCTCGCAGCGCGCCTCATGCGCCCGCTCGCGATCGCGGTGCTGATCCTCGTCGTCACCGCCTGTGTCGGGGGTCTCTACGGGGTTGAAAGAGTCCGCGGGCGCATCGATCACGAGGCGCACATGCTCGCGGTCGCCATCGGTTATGCGGCCGAGACGCTCGACAGCGACGCGGACCTCCAGCGGTTCGTCGGATCGATGGGCGCCGAGACCGGCGTCAGTGGGATCGTCGTCGTGGGCGGCTCGCCCTCGCGTGTCCTCGCCAGCACCGAACACCGCCTGATCGGACGGTCGATCGAGCGTCTGCCCGATCCGGACATGCGCGTGAACCTCGCCGAATCGCTCCACACCGCGAACGAGACCTGCACGCGGCAAGCCGAGACAGGGCTCGTGACCCGCACGCTGCCCGTGGTAATCTCGCGCCACGACGAGCCCATGCTGGGCGGGGCAGTCTTGGTGCAAATCGATGCGGGCACGCTCCGAAGCGAGGCGGCCGCTTGGGCGGGCGGCATGGCGCTGCTGCTGGTCGCGGCACCAACGGCGATCATCCTCCTCGCGTGGATGATGTTTCGACGTTCGGTCCTCGCCCCGGTGAACGCGATGATCGAGGCGGTCCAAGAGGGCGGTGAGTTCGCGCGGATCCCGATCACGTCGCACGACGAGATCGGCGTGCTGGCCGGGGCGATCAATCGGGCCCACCGCGAGGCGGCGGCTTCTGCGATGGAGCTGGCCGATTCCCGCGAGGAAGCCGAGGGTGCCGTCCGGGAGATCGCGGCGTTGCGTCGTGCCCTCGATGAGCACCTGATCCTGTCGATTGCAGACAAGAGCGGCAAGATGATCGACGCCAACAAGGGCTTCTGCCGCATCGCCGGTTTTTCACGCGAGGAACTGCTCGGCAACGACCACCGGATCCTCAACTCGGGGCACCACCCGAAGTCGTTCTGGGTAGGTGTGTGGAAGACCATCTCCACCGGGCAGGCATGGCGCGGGGAGGTCTGCAACCGCAATAAGGACGGCTCGATCTACTGGGTGGACAGCACGATCGTGCCCTACCAGAACGCCCGGGGAGAGATCGAGCGATTCGTCTCGATCCGGTTCGACATCACCGCACAGAAGGCGGCCGAGGAGGCTCTCGTCGCGGCTCAGGAAAAGGCCGAAGCGATCAGCAAGTCCAAGTCCGAGTTCCTCGCGAACATGAGCCACGAGATCCGCACGCCCATGACCGCGATCCTGGGATTCACCGACCTGCTCAAGCAGGCCTACGAGCGGACGCCGGGGAACGTCGAGTACACCGATTATGTCGAGACCATCCAGCGTAACGGCGAGCACCTGCTCGCGTTGATCAACGACGTGCTCGATGTCTCGAAGATCGAGGCCGGGGGCATCACGCTCGAGACCATGGATGTCTGCCCGGGCGAAATACTCGACGAGGTGCGTAACCTGATGCTCGTCAAATCCGATGCCAAGGGCATCGAACTGGTCACGTCACTGGACGACAACGTGCCGGTCTCGGTGCTGACCGACCCGGCCCGCCTGCGCCAGATCCTCATGAACCTCGTCGGAAACGCGATCAAGTTCACCGAGCTGGGCGGCGTGCGAATCTACTGCGACTACGAGCGCACCGGATCGGGAAGCCTGCGGTTCGAGGTCGTCGACACCGGCATCGGGATGTCCGATGAGCAGGCCGCACGCCTCTTTGGCGCGTTCGTCCAGGGCGACAACAGCACGAGCCGGCGCTACGGGGGAACCGGGCTGGGGCTGCACATCAGCCAACGCCTCACCGATATCCTGGGCGGCACGATCAGTGTCGAGAGCGCGCATGGAATCGGCAGCACCTTCCGATTCTCGATCAGTGCGCCCGAAACAAACCAGAGCGCCGACCACGCGACCGCAGCGGTCACAGCGGGACGCCTCTGTCGGTCGCGCATGCCCGCGTTGACCGATACGGACACGGACGCGGGCGCGCCCGCGCTCGCCGGTCTCCGCATACTCCTGGCCGAAGACGGCCCGGACAACGTGCGTCTGATCAAGCACTTTCTGTCTGCCGCGGGCGCCGACGTCACGGTCGTCGAGAACGGTCGCCTGTTGGTCGAGGCGCTCACGGAGGACGGCTCGCTCAACGGACGCTTCAACGATCGCGCCGAGACCGACGTCATCCTCACGGATATCCAGATGCCCGAGATGGACGGCTACGAATCGACCCGGCGTCTGCGGACGATGGGCTGCCGGCTACCGATCATCGCGCTGACCGCCCACGCGATGGAGGGCGACGAGGACCGCTGTCTCAGAGCCGGGTGCGATGGGTATGCCAGCAAGCCCCTGGACTGGGACCGCCTGATCGGGCTGTGCGCCGACGCCGCGAGCGGGCGTCTCCGCCGCCGTGAACCCCCCTCCGCCGCGGCCTGATCGCCGGTCTTCACCGACCGCGGCCCGGGATTCGCACCATCTGGCACCAAGATCGGCAGTTGCGATCGATCCCCCGCCCCCGATCTGCCGATAACCGGCGTATGAACGGATCCAAAGACCAGAGCCCCCACCACACGCCAGACCAGCACCCCGCCCGCGCGAAGCCAGGACGCACCGTGCTCATCGGCACCGCCGATTCCTGCGGGGAGCTGGGGGCCGCCCTGTCGACGCTGCCAGGCTGGGGCTCGGTCGCGGGCGCGGTCACGCTGGACGGGGCCCGACCGACGCGTGCCGGGCTGAGCCTGCTGGGCTCGGTGCACACCGTCGGGCTGATCTGCCGCCAGCACGGCATCGCCCGGGCGATCGTGACGCTGCCCGCCGAGCGGCGCAACTGGCACCAGGAAATATCCCGACAACTGCGCGCCGAAGGGGTCGTCGAGCGCGTGGTCCATCCGCTCAGCGAGCAGATCGAATCCAGCGCGGGCGCCCAGAGCCCGGGCATCGAACTCGGCTCGGACGTGATCACCCGGTTCCGTGGCGTGGACCTGGCCGAACTGGTCGGGCGGACGCCCCACCAGATCGACGAGCCGCTGGTCTCGGGCGTGCTCCGCGGGCAGACCGTGCTGGTCACAGGCGCGGGCGGCTCGATCGGCTCCGAGCTCGTCCGGCGCATCGCCCGGTTCGCGCCCGAACGCATCGTGCTGATGGAGCGGAGCGAGAACGCGTTGTTCGAGATCGACCGCCAGCTGGGCGAGACCTTCCCGGGCGTGGAGCGGGCGGCCCTGCTGCATGACGTGGTCGACGAGGCACGCACGCTGGCCCACCTCGAACGCTGGCAGCCGAGCGTGGTGTTCCACGCCGCGGCCCACAAGCACGTGCCGCTGATGGAGGATCACCCGGCGCACGCTGTGACGAACAACGTGTTTGGAACCAAATCGATCGCCGATGCCGCGGCTGCGGTGGGCGCGGAACGGTTCGTCCTGATCTCGACCGACAAGGCGGTCAACCCCGCGTCGGTGATGGGCGGGACCAAGCGCCTGGCCGAGCGCTATGTCCAGTCGCTGGCAGCCCGGGTCTCGACCAAGATGAGCATGGTCCGCTTCGGTAACGTGCTGGGCTCGAACGGGTCGGTGCTGACCATCTGGGCCGAGCAGATCGCGCGGGGCGCACCGATCACGGTGACCGACGAGCGTATGACCCGGTTCTTCATGACCATCCCCGAAGCCGCCACGCTGGTGCTCCAGTCCGGATCGATGTCGGGCAGGGAAGGACGCTGCGGCGAGGTGTTCGTCCTCGATATGGGCGAGCCACTGCCGATCCTGAACGTCGCCAAGCGGTTCGTCCGCGCGTGCGGGCGGGAGCCGGTCATCGCGTCATCCGACAAGAACGCCGTCGCGCCCGGCGCGGGCAAGGTCCCGATCATCGTCACCGGAGCACGCCCCGGCGAGAAGCTCCACGAGCAGTTGTCATACGAAGCCGAGGCGCTGCGCACGACCGCCCACCCGGGCATCTGGCGACTCGACCACGAGAACGTCCCGAACGCGGACGCGATCGGGACGATGGTCGAAGACCTGGGGGCGGTGCGGGACGAACGATCACGCCGGGCGGTGCTCAACGCGATGGCCCGCCATCTCCCCGGGCTGCTCGCGGACGCCGGTGCACCGGCGGCCGCATGAGCAACCCAAGAGAGGAGAGAACTGCTCGCTGGACTACCGCGCGCTCAGCGGCGCGGCACCCCAGAGTTTGGTGTACTGCTGGCAGTGGATCAGCAATGAACGGAACCCCGAAAGGTCGGCCAGGCCCTCGATCCGGTACTCCTGCGAACCCTTGGGGCTCTCGAGCGGTGCGATGACCACGGCGTTGCTCAACGCGGTGTCGGCCGACACGCCCGACACGGTCTGACGCGACAGCACGAGCTTGAGGTCGGGGGCTTTCTTGGTCTTGAAGTCGCTCCCGAGACGCAGGATCAGCCCCGACTCGGTCCGGGCGATCTCCCAAGCGCCGGCGATCTTGTTGGTTTTCTTGGTCCAATCGCTGCCGTGCGCGAGCAGCTCGCCCTCGGTCAGCGGGGCGGCCCCCCACAGCTTGGAGTACTTTTCGCAGTGGATCAGCACGGTGGTATACCCCGACAGATCCACCGAATCGGGGATGCGGAACGACTGGGCGCCCTCGTTCGACGTGAGCAAGCCGAGCGAGACCGATCCGGTCAGCGCCGTCTTGCTCTTCACCTTGTCGGCGCTGGTCGGGGAGAGCACCACCTTGAGGTCCGGGCCCTTCTTGGTCGAGAAGTCAGCGGACAGCACCAGGTAGCGCCCGTCCTCGCGGCGCTCGATGCGATACGCGCCGGTCACCGAGTTGGCCTTCTTCATCCACATCGATCCGGCGTGCGAGACCACGGTCTCTGCCTCTGGTTGGACAAGGTCTGCGGTTGTTTGGGCGAACGCGGTCTCAGCACCCGCGATCGCGGGCGCGCCCAATCCGGCGGCGAGTGTGCAGACAACAACAACAGCGCTGGTGCGACGCTTCATGGGTGACTCCTTCGGGTGTGTTCCGAGTGCTGGCTTCGTGCGTGTCCCGCGGTGCGTCCGGTCGGATCGCGTCCCGCGTCTGCGAAACAAACAGTGCTGCCCGGGTGCCTATTCCGATGAAATGTCAGTGAACGCTCACATTCGCGCCTTACGCTCGGCATAACCCCGCGGCGACACGATGCCTCAGGGCTCCGGCTCGATCATCCGCTCGGCGGTGAGCTCGAACGCCGCCAACGGCTGGGGGGTGACGGTCCAGGTCCCGTCGTCGTGCCAAGCGATCGTCGGTGCCGGGCTCGTCTTCGCGGGCACCGCGACGAACACCACACGGGCTCGCACCCGGGTCGGCTCTCGGATGATCGGTGTCAGGATCGGCGCGTCGTTCGCGGTCGCCAGCGCCGGGTACTTGACTTCGTGCCGATCACGCTCGTCGAACGTGTAGCCCAGCGATCGCCAATCCAGCCCTGATTCCGACCGTGCGATCGCCCCGAGTATCGAGTAGCCCTCGGGGACCGGATCAAACTCGAAGCCACCGAAGAAGTACGTGGTTTGGACCGTCCGCCAGCTCTGTTCGGGGGTCTCCGCGTGGATCAGGATCTCCGTCCGTCCGTCATCGCGACTGCGCGTGAGCACGCCGAGCTCGGCGGTCCCGACGATGAACCGTTCGACCTGGTCCGCGTCCAACTCGTCGGCGAGCAAGCGCCCGCCGATCCATGTGAGCTGGGGATGGAGGTACGCGATCTCGTCCGAATCGCGCACGGACAGGATTCGTCCGGTAAGGCGGTCGCGCTCCGCCGGGCTGAGTTTGGTCAGATCGAACGTCTCGAAGGTCTTGTGATCGCGGGCGGCCAGCGCCAAGCGGGCCGGGCGGGGCAGCACCCCCACCAACGCCGGCGGTTTGAACATCACGCCGTAGAACAGAGCCACCGACGCGACGATCAGCCCTACGCCCGACCACAGGAACCACGGGCGGTACACGCGGGGCATCAGCGTCGCCGCGTCGAGTGTGGGCATGGGGGCGGCGCACTCGCTGCACATCGCCGGGAACTCGGGCGGGTCGACCGGGTAGGCGCACTTGGGGCAGCTCGGCGGGCCCGGCTCGCGCAGGCGGGACGACTTCACGAGCGTCACACCGATCAGGAACACCGGCATCGCCAGCACGATCGTGAACCCGAACATCCCGGGGAGCTGCAGCCCCATGACCACGACCATCGGCGCGAAGCCGATCACGCTGGTCGCTACCTGCACGCGCACCGAGAGCGGGTACGGCAGCACCGGGCGCACGCCGCGTCGCCATCCCATCTCCTTCGCCAAACGGCGCAACTTGCGTGGGGTCATCACCAACAGGAGCAGGATGAAATAGACACACAGCGCGGTGACCAGCATCACAATCCGCGCGATCAGCCCGCTGGGCGCGAAGAACCAGAGCCCGAAGCCGACGAGGTAGGCCGCGATGCCGAACCAGATCATGCGCCGCGACCATTGGTCGATCACCGCGAGCTGCTCGGGGTCCGTGATGTTCTGGTAGGTCGCCACGCCTGAGTCTAAGGCGATCCCCGCATCGGGCACGCCCGTGCGCTCACGCGATCGAGCGGTCGGTGTTGGGTTCGGCGTCGTCGGCGGACGATTCGCCCGCGGTCTCGGGCCCGATCTGGGCGGCCGGGGCGTGGCTGGCGACGGGCCATCCGGTCCAGCCCGCGAAGCGGTGCTGGAGGTCGGCGGCGATCTCGGCCGCGGTCAGCGACGAATCCGCGTAGCTGATCGGTCGCATGAAACGCACGCGTGCGTTCGAGCGCGTCCACAGCGCCTTCCACGCGTTGTCGCACTCGGGTGCGCCGTCGATGATCACCGGGAGCACGCGCGCGTCGCTCCGCTTGACGAGCATGCCCACGCCGGGGTTGAACGGGAGCAGGCGTCCGTGCGGGCGCTCGAGTCGTCCCTCGGGGAAGATGCCGATGCAGCCGCCCTCGTCGAGTGCGGCCCGGGCCTGGCGCAGGCCTTTGCGCCCTTCTTTGGTCCGGGTCACGAAGATCACACGCTGCCAGGTCCAGAACCAATCGAGTCTGGGCAGGCGCATGTCCTCGGCCATGATCCACGCGACCCGACGCGGGCACCCCGACGACACGAGGATCGGGTCCACACCGGCCGTGTGATTGCACACGACGACCAGCGGGCCGCCTAGGTCGGACAGGGCTCCGGGTTCGGATTCGATCTTGAGGCGGTGGCAGAGTTTGGCGTAGAGACGCCCGCTGAGGAACAGGAGCCCGGTGATCGGGTCGGTCGGGTCGTTGAGGCGACGCGCGGCGAAGTACCCCGCCAGCAGGGGCAGAAGGACAGCCGCGAGCGCGATGGTGAGGACCCAGTAGAGCATCGTGTCACAAGTATGTTAGCGATTACAAAGCCCCCGGCTCCATGGTTCTGAGAAATTGTCGCCCCCGCCCGCCTATTCGGGGCACAGATCGGCGCAGAGCACCCGTACAGTCCCCTGTCATGGCGGACCTCTGGGCGGCAGATCGAGCAACGAAGGTCAAGGGGGCCGAGCCCCTGGCGGTCCGGGTGCGCCCCCGCGCCATCGGCGAGGTCGTCGGGCAGACCCACCTGCTGGGCGAGGGCAAGCTGCTGCGCCGGATGATCGACGCGGACGCGATCACTAGCCTGATCCTGCACGGCCCACCCGGCACGGGCAAGACCACGCTGGCGGGCGTGATCGCGGGTTCGACCAAGCGCCGGTTCGTGCGCGAGAACGCCGCGAGCGTGGGCGTGAAGCGCGTCCGCGAGATCATCGACGACGCCGAGCGGGTGCTGGGCGACGAGGGCAAGCGGACCATCCTGTTCCTCGACGAGATCCACCGCTTCAACACGGCGCAGCAGGACGTGCTGCTTGGCGACGTCGAGCGGGGGCTGATCACGCTGATCGGCGCGACCACCGAGAACCCGCTGTTCAGCGTGAACAGCGCGCTGATCTCGCGTTCGACCTTGTTCAGGCTCGAGCCGTTGACGGAAGACGAGACCGCCGACCTGCTGCGTCGCGCCATCGCGCACCCGAAGGGCTACGCCGACCGGGACATCGAGATCACCGACGGTGCGCTGCGTGTCTGGGCGATCAAGAGCGAGGGCGACGCCCGACGGGCGTTGACCGCGCTTGAGGTCGCGATCGAATCGACGAGGGAGCCCGATGATGGGATGGATCGAGTTCGCCGTTCACCTGATCGGGGAGATCTTCGCGGACTGGCTGGACACCGGTTGGAGAGCCCAACGGAAGGCGAAGAAGAAGCAGAAACAGGCGGAACGCGACGCATCCTGATCGACGAACGGGTCGCGGAAGAGTCGATCCAGCAGAAGGTGGCGGTCTATGGCGATGACGGGCATTACGACGCGATCAGTGCGATGATCAAGTCCGTGCGCGGCTCGGACCCCGACGCCGCGGTGTACTGGATCGCGCGGATGCTCGACGCGGGCGAGGACCCCCGCTTCATCGCACGCCGCCTGGCGATCCTGGCCAGCGAGGACATCGGCAACGCCGACCCGCGCGGGATCATGGTGGCCCATGCCGCGTGGGAACTGACAGAGCGGATCGGCATGCCCGAGGCTCGGATCACGCTGAGCCAGTGCGCGTGCTACCTGGCGCTGGCTCCCAAGAGCAACGCCGCGTACATGGCGATCAACCTGGCGATGGCCGACGTCAAGGAAGGGCGCGTGCTGCCGGTGCCCATGTTCCTCCGCGACGGCAACAGCTCGCCGGTCTCGAACTCGGGCGGCGACGGCTCGGGGCTTCGCGTCAAGGGCCTGGGCGATGAGTCGTATGAGTACTCGCACAACGCGAAGGGCCAGGTCACCGGGCAGGATTACCTGGGCATAGAGAAGCGGTACTACGAGCCCAAGGACATCGGCGCCGAGGCGGCGATGAAGGCGAGGCTCGAGCAGATCCGGGCCGCCCGAGGACTCCGACGCAGCGGACAGCCCGATGGGCGTCCCCACCGGTGAGCACGAGCGACGCCAAGGAAATCCTCCGCCGATCGGCGCGGTCCCTGATCGACGCAATGTCGCCCGAAGAACGTGCCCGTGCGTCCCGCGTGATTGTCGACCACATCACCGGATCCGGGTGGTGGCGGGGTGCCGATGCCGTGCTGATCTACGCGGGCGACGCGACCGAACCGACACTGGACTTGTTGATCGAGAGCAGCGCCGATCAGGGCAAATCGGTGTGCGTCCCGGCGATCGATTGGGCACGCAAATCCATGCACCCAAGGCTCGTGCGCTCGGCGAGCGACCTCGTCCCGGGGCGGCACGGGATCCGTGTCCCGGGTGACGGTTGCACCGAAATCGACCCTGACCGGCTCGGTCTGGTGCTGGTGCCTGGCGTGGCATTCGACCCGGAAGGCGGGCGTCTCGGGCGGGGCGGGGGTTTCTATGATCGCTTTCTCGCGTCCTGGCGCGGGAGCGCCCCGATGAGAGAGGGCGGCGCGGGCCCCGTCGCGATCGGCGTCGGGTTCGCGGCACAGGTCGTCGCTCGCGTCCCGACCGACGGGCACGACCAACGCCTCGACGGGCTCGTCACGGACGCGGGCCCGGTCGATCGGTAGGTTAAAGCAGCGGGCATGGAGGTGCGTCGATGAGTCTTCCCAGTCAGTCGTCACGGGTCGGAGCACGCGGCGGCGCGGTCTCATCACGCAGACGACGAAAAGGCCCGTTCAAATCGGTTCTTCCGGCGATCGTGCTGCTGGCGATCGTCGCGATCGGGTGGTTCATCCTCCGCCCGACCGGCGGGCCCGGCAACTCCGAAGCCGGTCAGCCCGTCGCTGGCGAGGGCGACACGAACGGGGATACGGATCGCGTGGCGATCGACGATCGGACGCGGGGCACGCCGAACAACGAATCACCGCCTCGTGCGTTGCCCGGCATCGAAGAGCCCGACCCCGACGAGGTCGACCGGGCGCTGGGTCTCGATCCCGCGCCGGTGATCATCGACAACCGACCCCGGGACGCGGGGCGTGATTCGACCGGGGGCGTGCTCGATCGCGCGATGGAGCGCGATCGCTCCGAGCCAACCCGGGCCGTGAACGACCCTGCGCCTAGCGACGGCGGGGGTGACATCGGGTCGGGGCGGGTGCGTCTGCAGATCGATACCGCCCGGCGATTGGTGGCCGAGAACGACCGGGTGGGCGCCCGCGCCCTGCTGAGCCGGGCGCTGCGCGATCCCGGGCTGGACGATGACAGCGCGCGGTTGGTGCGCGATGAGCTGGGCGAGATCAACCAGCAGCTGGTGTTCGGTCGTCTGGTCGAGCCGGGCGATCCGATTGTGGAGGAGTACCGGGTCGTGTCGGGCGATTCGCTGTCGCGGATCGCCAGCCGGCGCGAGTTGGCGACGCATTGGAAGCTGATCCAGCGGGTCAACGGGCTCAAAGATCCCACGCGGATCCGCCTGGGACAGACCCTCAAGCTTGTGCGTGGCCCGTTCCACGCGATCGTCGACAAGAGCGACTTCCGCATCGACGTCTGGCACGGCCCCCCCACCGACCCCAGCCGCTGGGTGTACATCCGCAGTTTCGACGTCGGGCTGGGCGAGTTCGGGGGCACGCCCGAGGGCAGCTTCATCATCAGCGCGAACAAACTCGAGAACCCCGGCTGGGTGAACCCGCGGGACGGGCGCGAGCGCTACGAGCCCAACGACCCCGCCAACCCGATCGGTGAGTTCTGGCTCGGGATCGAGGGCGTGGGCGAGAGCGCAGGCGTGAGCGGCTACGGGCTGCACGGCACGATCGACCCGAGTTCGGTCGGGCAGAACATGTCGATGGGGTGCGTGCGCCTCCGCGACGAGGACATCGCGATCGTGTACGAGTTGCTGGCCGAGCGGGTCAGCCGGGTCGAGATCGTGCCCTGAGATTGCAGGCGAGGCTCCTCAGCCCAGCATGCGTTCATCCCAGCAGGCGATCGTCCGGCAGGGGCGGGGTCGGCTCGGTCGTTCGCGCGGCCTGGATGACCCTCCGACAGAACGTGTCGCGCTGCCTGTTCAACGCGACCGAAATGTATTCGGGGGCCGAGCCCGAGGCGTGCTCTTGGAAATACGGCCACTTCTTGGACAGCACCAGATCGGGCACCCGGGTGCCCGGCTCTCGCGGGGGCTCGAGCGCGATGGTCGCCGACCCGAAGTCGACGCACAGCGGGATCGTGCGCAGGTCGTAGGTCGTCACCGCGGGCTTGCCACGCCCGAGGAATCGGTAGCGGAAGATATCCAGTCGCCCCGGCGCGAGACGGAGGTAGACCGGGAAGGCGTTCTCGCTGATGAACCATGAGGCGCCCAGCACGATGGCGATGACGCCCCAGATGGCGAACGTGTTGCTGAAGAGGGCTCTGCCCATGGTCGAGCCGCCCACGACCAGGATGAACGCGGTGATCGCGAGCATGGAGCCAAGCATGACCAGGCGGTACGACCGGTCGCGAACGACCCCCATCCACGGGCGCAGGATGAGCGGCTCGAACCCGCCTCGCACGGCTTCGAGTTCGCGATCGTCGAAGGGATGATCGTCGTCGGCCCGGTCCGCGTCTGCCTGAGGAGGGCCGGTCCGCTCGTCGATGGGGAAACCCGACGCGAGCAGCGCCCACCGTTCGAGGGCCCCCGAACGGCGCTTCGCGGGGATGACGGCCCGGAGGCGGTGGCGTGTGTCGGTGGTCGGGCGGGCGAACAGCGCGCAGCTCATGTCGTTTTTACGACCCCCGCCCGAGACCCGGAACGTCAGCCCGATCGAATACACGACCGCGCCGGCCCCCACGGGGAGTGCGATCAGCAATGTGTGGAACAGCGAGAGGCCGATGCTGTAGCGGAGCACGACGTACAGGATGCCCGCCAGGCCCAGCGCGCCCATGACCGTCTGCCCGGCCAGCCTGGGTGCGACCAGGCGGGCGGTGCGGAGCCCGGCGAACTCGGTGCCCGGCTTGTCCCCGATGTGCAGATCGGTGTCGAAGCAAGGGGCTTCCGCGGGCCCCTGACCTGGGGTGCTCCGAAAGGGCCCTTGCGGCGGCTTCTGGTCTGGTTTTTGAGGGGTCTCTGGCATGTTGGAGGGTGCTCGAGAAAGGACGCCAAATGCAGTCGTGCGCGGGGGTTGAGCCTACAATACCCGACGGCTCGCGGCCCCTCTGTCGGGGGCGTCTGGCACGGTGAAAACCGGGGCTCAGGACTGATTCGCGCTGGGTCGTCGCGGTGGCACCTTGGCGGGCTTACGGGCTCGCGGACGGGCGAGTACACGACGCATGAGCGACACGCCGAACAGCAGCGGAACGGGCGACCCCGGAACCGATCACGAGACCCAGTACATCCCCGATCCCAACCCGGATCTGGGCACCAGGATCGAGCCCAAGGTCGGCGCGGACCAGGGCACCGACAACGGCGGGTATACCTCGGACCAGATCAAGGTGCTCGAGGGGCTCGAAGCGGTGCGCAAGCGCCCGGGAATGTACATCGGCGGCACCGGGCTCAACGCGCTGCACCACCTGGTGTACGAGGTCGTGGACAACTCGATCGACGAGGCGATGGCCGACTACGCGACGTATGTGTCGGTGAGCATCCAGGCCGACGGGTCGGTGCGGGTCTCCGACGACGGGCGCGGCATCCCGATCGATCCGGTCAAGAACGACGACCCAACGCTGAACGGGCGCCCGGCGGTCGAGATCGTGCTCACAAAACTGCACGCGGGCGGCAAGTTCCAGGAGGAGGGCTCGGCGTACAAGGTCTCGGGCGGGCTGCACGGCGTGGGCGTGTCCTGCGTCAACGCGCTCAGCGAGTTCACCGAGGTCGAGGTCTGGCGCGACGGGCAGATCCACAAGATCGTCTTTAGCCGGGGCGTGGTCCGCGACGAGCTCGTCTACGTCGGGCCCATCCCGACCACCAGCGACCGCAAGAGCGGGACCACGGTGACGTTCCGACCCGACGACACGATCTTCGATGACACCACGTTCAACTACTCGACGCTGGCCAACCGCCTGCGTGAGTTGAGTTATCTCAACCCGGGCGTGACGATCCGCCTGAGCGACGAGCGGGTGGGCGCAGACGGGAAGCCCAAGCACGACGTGTTCCGGGCCGAGCACGGGCTGCTCGAGTACGTCCAGCACCTGATGACGGGCAAGACCCCGCTGTCGAGCCCGGTCTTCCTGACCAAGCGGATCCCCGAGCAGGACCTGCTGTGCGAGGTGGCGTTGCAGTACCACGACGGGTACAGCGAGACGATGCTGACGTTCGCCAACAACATCAACAACGCCGACGGCGGCACGCACGCCCAGGGCTTCAAGGTCGCGCTGACGCGGACGATCAACGGCTACGCCAAACGCAGCGGGATCATCAAGGAGCGGGACCCCACCCCGACGGGCGACGACCTGCGCGAGGGGATGATGGCGATCGTCAGCGTCAAGCTGCCCGACCCGCAGTTCAACAACCAGCCCAAGGAAAAGCTGCTCAACCCAGAGATCGAGAGCTTTGTCTCCCAGGCGGTCGGCGAGGCGCTGACCAACTGGATGGAGGAGCACCCGGCCGAGGCGAAGCGGCTGTGCCTCAAGGGCATCGTCGCCGCCCAGGCACGCGAGGCGGCCCGCAAGGCCCGCGAGCTGACCCGGCGCAAGACGGCCCTCGACTCGGGCTCGATGCCCCACAAGCTCCGCGACTGCAAGACCAAGGACATGGACCTCGCGGAACTGTTCATCGTGGAAGGCGATTCGGCGGGCGGGTCGGCAACCCAGGGTCGCAACGTCGACACCCAGGCGATCCTGCCGCTGCGGGGCAAGCTGCTCAACGTCGAGAAGGCACGCGTCGACAAGATGCTGCACCACGAGGAAATCCGGACGCTCATCAGCGCCCTGAGGACGGGGATCGGGCAGGACTTCGACTCCACCAAGCTGCGCTACGGCAAGGTCGTGATCATGACCGACGCCGATGTGGACGGCAGCCACATCCGCACGCTGCTGCTCACGTTCTTCTTCCGCCAGATGCCCGAACTGATCCGGCGCGGGCACGTGTACATCGCCCAGCCCCCGCTGTACCAGATCCTCAAGGGCAAGACCTCGCGCTACGTGATCAACGATCGCGAACTCGACGGTGTGCTGACCGAGCTGGGGCTCGAGGGATCGTCGCTGGTCATCCGCGATATCGAGGGCGACCACCGCCCGGGCGAAGCACCGGTCATTACGCGGATCTCTGGCAGCGACGCGAGCAAGGTCATCAAGCTGCTGAGCCGGCTCCGCGAACTCGCTGAGATCGCCGAGCGGCGCGGCGTGCGCTTCCTCGACCTGCTCGAAGCCCGGCGCGAGGGCGTGCTGCCCACGCACCGCGTCACCACCCGCTCGGTGGGCGAGTACGCGTGGTCCGAGACCGAGGCCCACGAGATCGTCGAAACCCGCGGCTGGCGCTTGGTCGATGACACTGACGAGCAGGCCGAGGGCGAGCCGGCGACCGTCCGCGAGCTGCACGAGAACCGCGAGCTGGCAGTGATCTTCGATGAGCTCGGCGCCCTGGGGCTCGACGCCAACGACTACGGGCTGGTACGCGAGGAGAGCGTGACGGGCGAGGTCTTGCCCGCCAAGTTCGCGTGGGAGACCGAGAAGGTCGGCAAGGCGGCGTCCAAGACCCCCGAGGAAGAGGACGGCGACGTGTCGGCGCCCAGTTCGGGCAATGCGAAGGTCGTCGAGGCGGCGAACCTGCTGGGTATCCTGGACGGGCTGCACGAGATCGGGCGGCGCGGGATGGAGATCAAGCGGTTCAAGGGGCTGGGCGAGATGGACGCGATCCAGCTGTGGGAGACCACGATGGACCCCGACGCGCGTGTGTTCATGCGGGTGCGCTGGGAGCAGGCGGGCGAGGCCGACGGGCTGTTCAGCCTGCTGATGGGCGAGCATGTCGAGCCCCGACGCAAGTTCATCGAGGACCACGCGCTCGAAGTGAAGAACTTGGACGTCTGATCCTGGTCATCGCGGGCCGGCAGCGCCCCGCGTATGGGACCCGTGACCGCCCCGCTGGCGACCAAAATCTGGGGTAGTGGTCCGATCGTTGGGGTGGGTCTGCGCGCTGTGGACGCGATGCGTCGTGCGGGGGTGTCCGAAAACCCCCGGGGTCCCCGATGAGCACGCCGGAGATGCCCGGTCGGACCGATGAATTCTCCGGGAGTGGGCGCCGTTGCGCGCGGCTCCGAATCGGTGGTTGTTGCGTCGGTCGCACTCGCGTCGTCGCTCCGGGGAGCACCCATATGAGTTCGGATCGCGAAAACTCTCTGCGGCTTGGCGCCCGCGAGCTGAACAAGCTGGTCTCCGACCTCGATCAGAAGAACGCCCAGGAGGGATCTAAGCAGGGTGCCAATCGCGAGCACGTCCGGCGCGGGTTCTGCGAGCCACACGCCGAGCTGATCGTGGACCACCCGGGGGGCTCTCGCCAAGCGTTGATCGTGGCGACGCGCGACCTGTCCCGACGCGGCATCGGCGTGCTGCACTCGTCGTTCGTCTACGAGGGCACTCGGTGCGAGGTGTCGTTCCGGACCGGGGACGGCGAGCCGGTGCGGGTGCATGGTCGGGTCACCCGGTGCGCCCTGCTGACAGGGCGGGTCCACGAGATCGGCATCCAGTTCGATGAAGAGATCTCGATCCGCGATGTGCTCGGGCTGGACCCGATGCGCGAGGCGTACAGCCTGGAGCGGATCGATCCGGGCGCGTTGCACGGGAGCGTGCTGGTGGTGGCCGGGAGCGAGCTGGAGCAGCGCCTGATCATTAAAATGCTCGAAGAGACCAGCCTGCACATCGGCGTGGCCGACGGCATCGAGCGTGCGTGCGAGAAGGCGGTCGGGCAGAGCGACATGGTGCTGTGCGACGCGGCGGTGGGCGCGAGCGAGACGGGCGTCGACCTCGTGACGGCGCTGCGGGCCGCGGGCTATGACGCGCCGATCGTGGTGATCGGGTCGGGCTCGGGGGCCGGTTCGGGCCCGGGGTCAAAGTCACTGGACGAACTGCGGATGGCCGGCGCGAGCGGGTATCTGAGCAAGCCCCTGACCGCGGGCAAGTTGTTCCAGGCGATCGGGGAGTTCCTGATCGCCGACGGGGACGGTGGGCCGATGTTCTCATCACTCCAGAACGACGACCCGATGTATGACTTGGTGGCGGCGTTCCTGCGCGAACTGCCGCGGATCTCGCTGGAGATAGAGGCGGCGATGCGTGGCAACGACGCGGAGGCGGCGTTGAGCGCGTGCCGGGCGCTGAGCGGCTCGGGCGAGCCGCTGGGATTCAAGGATTTGGGCGATCTCGCGGTCCGGGCCGAGGCTTCTGTCTCGGCGACCGGCTCGGTGAGGGGCGGCGGGTCGGACCTGCGCGCGTTGCTGATCGCGTGCCGGCGCGTCAAGAACCGCCCTTTGGCGGGATGATCACCGCCCCAAGGGGCGATCGGAGAGTAAGCATGGGCGGTCCGAACCACGATTACCGGGAAGACTCGATGCGCAACACGCTCGGGATGGGCCCCGCGACGTACGCGAAGCTCCTCGAGAAGCTGGCCGACAACGGTGGAGGCAGCAAGTCGCCTCCGTCGCGTCGCTTCTCGCGGATCCCGCTGCACGACCCGTTCGTGCGGGTGTCAGTCGAGAACGAGAGCGGGCACAAGCACGACATGGTGCTCGCCTGCCGCAACCTGTCCAGGGGCGGCGTCGGGCTGCTGCACTCGTCGTTCATGTATCCGCAGACCGTCGCGACGGTGCACCTCACGCAGTACGACGGGAAGGTCGTCGGCATCCGCGGCTGCGTCGTTCGGGTCGAACACCGCGGCGGGGTTGTCCACGAGATCGGCATCAAGTTCGATCAGGAGATCAACCCGCGCGACTTCCTGTCCAACGACATCACCGAGGCGATCCCGAGCATCGAGAACATCGAGCCCGAGTCGCTCAAGGGCGAGGTCGTGTTCGCGACGTCTAACGAACAGACGATCGCGTCCCTGCGCGAGGCGCTGCTCGACACCAGCCTGAACTTCAAGATCGTCCCGGATCTAGAGGCCCTGCAGCTCGAGCTGACCAAGGACCTCGGCATGGCCCTGATCGACCTGGAGTTGGGCGAATCGTCGGGGCCAGAGATCATCAAGCAGTGCCGCGTTCGCGGCGTCACCTGCCCGATGGCGTTGATGGGGTCGGCCGACGATGAGCTGGCCCGGTCGATGATCCGCGTGTGCGGTGCCGATGCGCTCGTCCGCACGCCGATCGTCCCGGGCGATCTGCTCCGGACGCTGGGCGAGTTTCTGCTCAGCTCTTGGGACCTGGACAAGCTGGACAAGGCCCGGTCTCGCGTGGACCGGTCTACGTTGGTCTCGCTGTGCCAGGAGTTGAACAAGCTCGGGGTGGTGATGGACCAGCAGGTCCGCGTCAACGACCGGGTGGCGCTGTTCGGCACGTGCCAGAAGGTCCGCGGGCTGGCGTTGCTGGTCGGGATGCACGGCGTGGCGGGGATGGCCGAGCGCCTGGGCGAAGCGGCGGCGGAGGCGGGCGACGAAGAAGGGCTCGAGGAGATGATCGAGCAGGTCCGTCTGGGCTGCGCCGCGGCCGGGCGGGCGGCGGCCTGACCGAACGGGCCGACGCTCCAATGATCGGGGCGTGGAACCAATCCAACTGATCGCGGCGGCGCTCGGCGAACCGATCCAAAGGCTCTCATCGCTCCAGGGCGGCGCGATCGCCCGGGTCTATCGCGTGCGGACCGAATCCGGGCGCGATCTCGCGGTCAAGCTCGCGCGCTCGGATGCGCCCGGCGCGTCGTTCGTCGACGAGGCGGAGATGCTCGGGCGGATCGGATCACACGCGCCCACGCCACGCGTCGTCGCGGCCAGCGATCGGGTGCTCGCGATGGAGTACGTCGAGCACGGCGGGGGATCGACGCCCGAGGGCGAACGCGGGCTCGCCGAGATGGTCGCGCGGATCCACTCTGAGCGGGGCGAACGCTGCGGCTACAACGCCCCCACCGTCATCGGGCGGGTCCGCTTCGAACGGGGCTGGAACGACGATTGGGCGTCGTACTACGCCGAATCACGCCTGGGCGCAGTCGTCCGGATGGCGAGCGAGCGTGGGCTGGTCTCGACCGGCTTTCTCGCGATGGCTTACCGCTTGATCGGCGGGTTCGGATCGCTGATCGGGGACGCAAGCGGGCCACGCCTGGTGCACGGCGATCTGTGGGCGGGCAACGTGCTGTGGCGGGGCGGGCACCCGGTGGCCCTGATCGATCCGCTGTGCGTATACGCCGACCCCGAGTGCGAGCTGGCGTTCATCGATCTGATGGGCGGCGTGTCGCGCGAGTTCTGGGACCGGTACGCGGCGCTGCGACCGATCCGCGACGGGTTCTGGGAGACCAGGGTGCACGCCTATCAGGTGGTGCCGCTGTTGATCCACGAGATCCTCTTCGGCAGCGGCTACGGCGCCCGGGCCCAGGGCGCGATGGAGCGGGCGCTCGGATAGGGCAGCGGCAGGGCGGGCAAGAAACCACTTGCGAACAACGGATTGGGCGTAGCACGCGACCTCACAGGGCGCAGACAACGCCCGTTTGAACGGATACTCGCGTCGCGGGTGGCGCTGAATTTGGGGGGTTTGCTGCGGTCGGTTTGTGCGACGACCGATGCGTGGAAGGGTGACCAACGGGACTTGAACCCGCGACCCCCGGGATCACAACCCGGTGCTCTAACCAACTGAGCTATGGCCACCAACTGCGGCGCACCGGGGTGCGTCGCGAGGATATTTTAGCCCGGTTCCGAGTGGGAAGTCATGGGGCGGAGCAAGCAGAAATCGGCCCTCTCGGCCTAGCGGGGGCTAGCATCGTGCGCAATGCCAGCAAGGCCGCGTGCGACGCGTCGGGGAAGAGGGATTCTCCGACGCTCCCGCGGCCCTTTGGCCGTTCGAACGCCCGCGTTTCTGCCGGGCGGTGAGGAGTCGATCGCATGGGTGCCGTCAGTGTTGAGCAGCTGGATCTGTCGTCGGGGCATGCGCACCGGAACCTGTCAACCGCGGACCTGATCGAGCGTGTGCTCGCGCGGGGCGAGGGGACGCTGGCGTCGAACGGGGCCGTGGTCGTCGCGACGGGCGACCGCACCGGACGCAGCCCCAAGGACAAGTTCCTTGAGGACACCGCGCCGATCCACGACAAGATCGACTGGGGCAAGGTCAATCAGCCATTCACGCCCGAGCAGTTCGACATCGCACAGCGCATCGCGTCCGATTACCTGAACAAACAAGACGAGGTTTTCGTGTTCGAAGGCTTCGCGGGCGCGGACACCGCCCACCGCCTCGGCGTGCGGGTCATCACCCGGATGGCGTGGCACGCGCTCTTCGCCGAGACGCTGTTCATCAAGCCGGGTTCGGCTTCGGACGGCGGCGATGGCGCGTGGAACCATGACTGGACCGTGATCAACGCCGGGACGCACAAGCTGACTGCCGAGGAACAGGCCGAACTCGGGCACGGCACGCACACGCTGATCGCCCAGTCGCTCGAGAAGAAGACCGTCGTCATCATCGGCACCGAGTATGCCGGCGAGATGAAGAAGGGCATCTTCTACGCGATGAACTTCGACATGCCCGAGCAGGGCGTATTCCCGATGCACTGCTCGTGCAACGTCTCCAAGGACGGCAAGAACGTGGCGCTGTTCTTCGGGCTCTCGGGCACCGGCAAGACCACGCTGAGCGCCGATCCGGACCGGGCCCTCGTCGGCGACGATGAGCACGGCTGGGGCCCGGGCGGCATCTTCAACTTCGAGGGCGGCTGCTACGCCAAGGTCGTCGGGCTGACCCACGAGAAAGAGCCGCAGATCTGGGACGCGATCCGATTCGGGTCGGTCCTAGAGAACACCAACTGCGACCCTGCGACCCGCGTGCCGGACTACGAGGACATCTCGATCACCGAGAACACGCGGGTGACCTACCCGGTGGACTTCATCCCCGACGCCCGGATCCCCAGCGTCGCGGGGCACCCCAAGAGCGTGATCTTCCTGACCGCCGACGCCTTCGGCGTGATGCCCCCCATCAGCAAGCTCTCGCCCGAGCAGGCGATGTACTACTTCATCAACGGGTACACCAGCAAGCTGGCGGGCACCGAGGAGGGCGTGACCGAGCCCCAGGCGGCGTTCTCGCCGTGCTTCGGCGGGCCGTTCATGCCGCGACGCGCCAGTGAGTACGCCCAGATGCTCTCCGACCGGATCAAGGAATACGGCGCCAATGTCTGGCTGCTCAACACCGGCTGGTCGGGCGGGCCCTACGGCGTGGGCAAGCGCTTCAGCCTGCCCTACACCCGGGCCATGGTCACCGCCATCCTCAACGGATCGCTCGACAAGGAGCCGACGATCGAACATCCGGTGCTGGGACTTCATATGCCCAAGACCGTGCCGCACGTGCCCGACAACGTGCTCGACCCGCGGAGCACGTGGGACGACCAGGGCGCGTACGACACGGCTGCCGACAAGCTCGCCAAGCTATTCCGCGAGAACGACGCGAAGTTCGAGATGCCCGAGAGCGTCCGGGGCGCCGGGCCCAAGGGCTGAGTCAGCGGGCATCGCCCGATCGGATTTGCATGAGATGATCTAGATGAACAAAGGCCCGGGGACGATCGTCCCCGGGTTTTTTTGTGGTGCCCGGCACCGGAGCGCCCGGATGGACGAAGATTTGGCTATGGCCCCACCCGACGATCAACCTGTGCCGACGCCGGTCTCGTGCCCGAAGAAGGCGACGGGCGAACTGTCGCCCACGGACGACGGGATCTCGATCGTGCTGCCACCGATGGGTTTCTACCGCGGCAGCAAAGGCCTGGGCAGCTTCTCGGTGCTGTGGCTGGGGTTCGTGACGATCTTCACGTCGGTGTTCGTCGCGTCCTGGTTCAAAAATGGGTTCAAGGGCGACGACGTGTTCTTCGTGCTCTTCATCGGCGTGTTCTGGCTCATCGGTGCGGCGATGGCTTACGGGGCCGCCCGGGCCGGGCGTCGGCGTGGATACATCGACGTGGTCGGGCGTGACCTGCTGATCTCCCGCCAAGCGATCGGGCGACCGAAGTCAGAGAGCTGGCACGCGGACGAGATCGACCGGATCGTCGCGGGCCCCAGCGGGGTCGAGGTCAACGACGTGCCGGTGATCGAGCTGCAAGTCTGGCCCAAGCATGGCAAGAAGCGCGGGTTCTTCCCGGAGCGCCGCGACGATGAACTGCGATGGATCGCGTGGGAGATCGAAGTGGCGCTGCGCGACGCTGGCGGGATCATCGGGCGTGAGAACTAGTCGGCCGGGTCGGTGGCGCTCTCTGGCACGTTGAAGGTGATGGTCGCCTTGGCGTCCTTGAGCGCCTCGGCGGCTTCCGCGGCCGACCGCACGCGGCGCCCGCCCACACGCACATCGAGCACGGGGCGTTTCTTGTTCAGTTTGCCGACCACCCAGCCCTGGCTGAGCATGGCTTCGAGGATCTGGAAGTGGGTGAGCATGCCCTGGCTGGTGGCGCCGGCGGTCTGTCCGAAGGCGCGGAAGAGCGACTCCGAATCGGTGTGGGTTTTGAGCGCCTCGGTCACGATCCGCCAGTACCCGGTCTTGGGCAGGATCGCGTCGGCGCGTCGGTAGCACGGGATGCGGTCGACGCGTCCTTCGCTGGCCGAGCCGAGTTCGATCTCCTCCGCGTTGCTGAGGTTGATCTTGAACTCGTTGAACTGCGCGAGCGCGAACTTGGCCCGGCTGCCCGTGAAGCGCTCGAGGACGGACTTCGCGCTGGCGAGATCGAAGGTTCCGAAGCCGACCGACTCGAGGTTCTGGTTGGTGAAGCCGCCCTGCGCGAGCCATCGCCAGGCTTGCTGCGGATTGAGGCGGAGCCCGGCGTCCTTGGCGATCTTGGAGCAGTGGGCCTGGAGGTCGGTGAAGTTGGCGTTGGCCGCGTACCAGTACTTGGCGAAGCGGATGTGCTGGTTGATGTTGGTGCGGGTCTTGGTGTCGTACCAGTCCTTGACCCAGAGCGTGTCCGCCTCGGCTTTCGAACGGTCGGCCTCGAGCAGTGAGTACGCCATCTCTCGGGCCGAGCCCTGGGCGAGGGTCATGCCGGCGGCCAGGATCGGGTCGGCGAAGCCGGCGGCCTCGCCGCAAATCCACCAGTTGGCGCCCGCGAGTCGGTCGGAAAGGTGCGACCAGTTCTTGATCGAGAGCACCTCGCCGCCCGTGGCGCTCTCGGCGTTGCGGAGCAGGTGGCGGATCTCGGGCTGCTCGGCGAGCGCCTCGTGGTAGACCTCTTTGGGCGACTTCCCGGTCTGTTTGTAGTATTCACTGGGGCAGATGAACCCGACCGAGGCTTTGGTCGGGCCGAGCGGGATAAACCAGATCCAGCCGTGCGGCAGGGACCGGACCTGCACGCGGGTGCCCCCGTTGCCGATCTCGACGAACCACTCGGCGTTCTCCCAGTAATCCCAGAACGCCACGTTGCGCAGTTCGGGCGGCGCTTCGGATCCCACGCCCATCGCTCGGCGGATGAGACCGACATGCCCGGAGGCATCAACGTAGTGGCGCGCGGTCAGCGTCGTGCCGTCTTCGAGGGTCAGCCCGGTGATGCGGTCCGCGTCGAGATCGACGTTGACGGTGCGGACCATGGTCTCCTCGCGGACTTCGGTGCCCATCGACTCGGCGTGGCGGAGCAGGATGTCGTCGTACTCGGCGCGCTCGACCTGGAACGCGGTGAGCTTGCGCTGCCCCTTGAACTTGGCGGGGCGGGGCTCGTCGATGAACTCTTCGGCGGGGTAAAAATCGAAGTCCCAGACCTCGTCGTTCTGACCCCAGGTGTAGGACGCCCCGATTTTGATCGGGAAGCCGGCGGCTTCGACGCGGTCCCACACGCCCATCTCGTCCAGGATGGCGCTGATGCCGGGCAGCTGGGACTCGCCGACGTGCTCGCGGGGGAACTTGGCTTTCTCGAGGATGAGCACCCGCATGTCCGGGTTGTACTTGCGGAGCAGGGTGGCGGCGGTCGAGCCCGCGGGGCCGCCGCCGATGATGATGACGTCCGCGTCGTGCTGCTCGTGGGTCTTCTCGTCGGGCGTTCCCTGGCTCGGTGCGGTCATTGGGTTCTCGATGGGGGATCTCGTGGGGCGATCTGCGGGTGGATCTCTGGAACGGATTCTTGGGGCGGTCGGGGCGGGAAACCGGACGAACCTAGGATGAGGCCGCGCCCGGCACCGGCTCGGGCGGGGGAATCTCTGATTACGGAGTGTGACGATGAACGCTGGACAACGCAAGCCTTTCGTCGGCGGCAACTGGAAGATGAACGGCACCCGGAGCGAAGGCATCGACCTCGCGCGGGGGGTTATCGGAACCACCGGCGAGGCGGCGGGAGCGGTCGATATCGCGGTGTTCCCGGCGTTCCCGTATCTGGGCGATGTCGGCGGCGCGATCGCGGGCTCGGGTCTGGTCCTAGGCGCTCAGGACGTGTATCACCAGGAAAAGGGCGCGTTCACCGGCGAGGTGTCGGCGGGCATGCTGGTCGATTGTGGCGTCGCGGCGGTGCTCGCGGGGCACTCCGAGCGACGCCACGTGATCGGAGAAGACGACCGCACGGTCAACAAGAAGGTGGTTGCGACGCTCGAGGCGGGCATGGTCTCGGTCCTCTGCGTGGGCGAGACGCTCGAGCAGCGTGAAGGCGGACAGACCGACGAGGTGAACGAACGCCAGACCCGATTGGGGCTGGGCGGCGTGTCCGAAGACGGGTTGGATCGGGTTGTCATCGCGTACGAGCCGGTCTGGGCGATCGGAACGGGCAAAACCGCGACGCCCGAGGACGCGCAGGACGCCCACGCGAAGATCCGGGGGGTGGTCGCCGAGCTGTACGGTGAAAAGGCGGCTGGCGGGATCCGGATTATCTACGGCGGGTCCATGAAGCCCGGCAACGCCGAGGCCCTGATGGCGATGCCCGACATCGACGGCGGGCTGATCGGGGGGGCCAGCCTGGTCGCCGAGGACTTCGGAGCGATCATCAAGGCGGGAGCCGCGGTCACCCGGTGAACCGGGGATACCGGGGCCGGCCCTTTGGGTCGCTGGTGGGCGATCGGGCCTAGGATCCCCGCCGCGTTCCGGAGGCTCCGGAGCGGCGAGACAAGTGCCTTTCCACGCGCGATTTCCACGCCTTGGATCCATATCAGACCCGGAGCGATGCTTTGCTGACCCTGGCCGTCAACCCCGCGTACTTCGTCAACCTCGGCATCGTGGCGCTGGTGGTCGTCTGCGTGCTGATGATCTTGGTGGTCCTGATCCAGCGTCCCCAGGGCGGTGGGCTGTCGGGCGCGTTCGGCGCGGGCGGCGGCGGCGCGGGCGCGGGGCAGACCGCGTTCGGCACCAAGACCGGCGACGTGCTGACCTACGCGACCATCGGGGTGTTCGTGCTCTACCTGCTGGTGGCCATCGCGCTGAACTTCGCGACCCGCCCTTCGATGCTGGGTGCCAACCCGCTCCCGGTGGCCACCGCGCCGGGCGTGACCGAGGACGGCGACGAAGAAAGCACCGACGCAGCGGGCGAAGACGGAGCCGACGGAGCCGTCGATGACGCCATTGATGACACGGGCGCCGAGACGGGCATCGAAACCCCGGTTGAGCCCGCGGGCGATCCGGCCGATATCCCGGTGACGGACCCGGCTGGGGCCGAGCAGCCCTGAGCCGATCGGACAGCGCTCCACGCCTCGGCGTATGCTGGCGGCTCTCGGGGGCGAGACAGGCGGGCCAAGCCCAGGAGCAACGATTGATCCGAAGCATGACCGGGTTCGGGGACGCGTCCAAGCACGAGGGTGACCTCGCGTTCTCGGTCGAGGTTCGCTCCGTCAACAACAAGTTCCTCAAGACCACCATCCGGGTGCCCGAGCGCCTGGCCGCGCTGGAGCCCGAGCTCGAGCAGCTGATCCGCGCTCGCATCGGGCGTGGCTCGGTGACGCTGACGGTGACCTGCTCGGAATCGGGTGAAGCCGCGGCCCACACGGTCAACGCCGACGCGCTGCGCAAGTACGCCGAGCAGATCAGCGCGGCCCTGAACATCGACATCGCCTCGCTCGACGTCACCCACCTGGTCGCGCTCCCGGGCGTGCTGCAAGCGCCGGGCGACGAGGAGAGCCGCCTGCAGCTGTCGCGTCAGGCGATCCGCCCGCTGGTCGAGCTCGCCCTCGAACACCTGATCCAGATGCGGACACGCGAGGGCACCGCCCTTTGCGACGATCTGAGCGGGCACCTCGATTTCATAGGCGTCCGCATGGAGCGTCTGACCGAGATCGCGCCGCGTGTGATCGTCGATTACGAGCGTCGCCTCAAGTCGCGGATGGACGCGCTGCTGACCGAGTCGGACCTGGCGACCGAGGCGGACGTGCTGGTGCGCGAGATCGCGGTGTACGCGGAGAAGACCGACATCGCAGAAGAACTCGCCCGCCTGGGCGAGCACCTGCGCCACTTCCGCGATCTGCTGGGATCGACCGAGGACCGCCCGCTGGGGCGGACGATGGACTTCCTGAGCCAGGAACTCCTGCGCGAGGCGAACACGATCTCGAGCAAGAGCCCCGACGCGGAGATGAGCCGCCTGATCGTGGAGATCAAGGGCGCGATCGACCGCATCAAGGAACAGGTCCAGAACGCCGAGTGATCGCGCGTGCGGGTACGCCCGCCGAGCGCGAGCGACACGGCCGTCTGTTGAGGAGCCCGCGTGGCGGACCAGACACCCGGCAATGCGAACGGAACGGGGCGTGGCCCGATGGTCGCGCCGCCCTTATCCAACGGGCGCGAGCGGTTCACATCGCGCGAGCTCGACGAGGTGCTCGGGCACTACGAGCTGGGCGAGGTCTCGGCGGTCCGCGAGGTCGCGCTGGGCACGCCCATCAGCCCGAAAGCAACCGTGCAGTGCGCCCGGGGGCGGATGCTGCTCAAGCGTCGGGCCCGGGGCGTTGACGCGCCGGGGATCGTGGCGTTCTCGCACCGCCTGGCGCTGGGGTGCTTGGAGCGGGGCGTGTGCGTGCCGCCGCTGGTGGGCACGCGCGGGCAGAACAACTCGATGGTGCAGCTCGACGACCGGGTGTACGAACTCTTCGTTTTCATCGAGGGCACGCCCGACCCGAAGTCGCCCGCTTCGAGCGAGCGGTCGGGGGCGCTGCTGGGCGAGTTGCACACGGTGTTCGATCGCCTGGCGGCGGCGGACGCGACGCTGATCGGCGACGCGCCGCGCGAGCCGGCGGTCATCGACCCGGCGCGGGCCGACCGCACGGCGCTCGACGCCGAGATCGCGGGTGTTGTGCGGGGTGTCCTGGAACGCTCGGCCGCCTTCGCCGGGCATGCCTCCGAGTCCGGTCTTTCCCCCGAGCCAAGCCTCGTCCACGGCGACTGGCACCCGGGCAACGTGATCTATCGCGCCGATGAGCCGGTGAGCGTGTGCGACTTCGACAACGCCCGCATTGGTAGCCGAGCGCGGGAACTCGCCCAGGGCCTGGCCCAGTTCTCGCTGCTCCGCGGGCAGCCCGGCGAGCCCCCGGCGCGATGGCGTGGGGAAGCGGACTTGAACCGGCTGGCTGCCCATTGGCGTGGGTACGCCTCGTCGGCACCGGCGCGGCTCGATCCGGGCCGCGTCGTCGGGCTGATGCCCGGCGTGCTGATGGAAGAAGCGCTCGGCTCGAGCAACCCGGAGATCGTGTGGGCGGTGCTCCGCAAGGCCCAGTGGCTTGAAGACCACGCGGGCGAGGTCCGCTCGGCCATCACGCCCTGAGCAGATCTCAGGATGCGGCTCGGCGCGGGGCGTTTATACTCCTGGCATGGCGATGACCGCGATCAGTTCGAAACTCGTGCTCTGCGTGTGCCTGATGGCGACGCTGGGCCCTGGCGGAACTGCTCTTGCGCAGGCGGGCGACGAGGGGCTGGCCGGTGTGCTCGAACGGATGCGCTCGACCGACTGGTTCGAGCGCCAGGCGGCGACCGAGGCGTTGATCGCGTCGGACTCGATCCCGATGTCTGCGATCGACGCGGCCCTTGCCTCGGACGAGCTCTCGCCCGAGCAGCGTGCCCGGCTGACCCTCGCGTCGGTGCAGCGTTACCGGCGCGAGCCGCTCGCGGGGCTGGGCGTGCAGTTCGGCAACTCTGGGCGCGGCGCGGTGCTGATCACCAACGTGGTTCCGGGTTTCCCGGCGAGCGATGTCCTGCGGGCGGGCGATGTGATCGTGGCCGTGGGCGACAGCCTGGGTGACGGGCTCATCGGGGGGCAGGACGATCTGCGGGCGGAGATCCTGAGCCGACGCCCGGGCGAGGTGATGCCCGCGTTTGTCAGGCGCGGCGTGCGGACACTCGAGCTGGGTTTGCCGCTGGGCGAATACGCGAAGCTGCAGGGCGCGGCGATGCTCGACGACCGCACGGTCCGCATGGCGATGCGGCTCCGGCGCGAGCGCGAACAACGGAGCACGTCGTCGAATGAACCCGCCATCGCCTCCGGGCTCGACATGCACGCGTGGATCGCGGGCGCGTTCCCGGATGGCACCTGGGAAGGGTTGATGGGCGGCGGCGATCGGCGTGACGCGGGCGTGGTGCCCGGGGGCACGAACAGTGCGCTGGCGTCGCGCAGCCGGGAGACGCGCCTGCGCTCGTTCTGGCCCAGCGTGAGTGTCGCGGTCAGCAAGACGGCCCAGCAGGCGCGGGACGCGATCAAGCGATCGATGACATCGGGCGTGGTGCTCAGGGGTGTGTTCCTCGAGCACCAGAACTCGCTGATCGCGCAGATCGACGCGGGATGCGAGGCGGGCGAAGACGTCTCGGGCCTGGAGTTGTCTCTGGACCGCCTGCAGGGCCAGTTGATGGAACTCGATCGGCGGCTCATGGAGGAGGCGGGGCGCCTCGACGAGGCCCAGCGCCGCATCGAGCCCGAGACGGGCTCGGTTCGCAACCCTGAGATCGACCGGGCCGAAGCCGAGGAAGCCGGGGGCGAGTGATCCCCGATCAGTGGGTGGTGTCGCGTCCCTTGAGGTGGGCGAGCAGGGCGCGGACCTGCTCGCGGGCGATGCCGAAGTAGGGGCGGTCGGCGTCGGGCTCGGTCAGCGCCAGGGCCCGCTCGCAGCGCTCGATGTGGCGGGCGGGGCGCATGGTCTTGGTCATGTCGTGCCCGTTGTCGAAGACGTCCGCCAGCTTGACCAAACGTGCCTGCCACGGGGCGGAGGCGAGGCGGGCGTCGTACTCGGGCTCGCGCTCGTCCTCTTTGAGCAGCATGTTTTTGGTCATCGCGGCCACGCACACCGCGACGTCCTCACCGAAGCGCCGGTGGATGTCGTCATAGTCGGTCGGGGTGTCCTCGATCGTGTCGTGGAGCAGCGCGCAGCAGATGGCGACACGGTCGTCGCAGCCGAACACATCGCGGACGGCCATCGCCACGCGGAACGGGTGGGCCATGTACGGGGTCTTCCCGTCCTTGCGCAGTTGGTGCTGGTGGCACCGTGCGGCGAACGAGGCGGCTTTCTGCCAGTTCGGGATGTCCACCGCGCACCTCCTCCGACGGGCGAGACCGGGCTGAGTCGGGCTTGGCCCGGGGCCAGGTCAGGCTTTCTCGACGCTGACCTTGATGCGGCCCGGGTTGCCGCCGTGCTCGTCGAAGACCACGAGTTCGTTGCCCGTTTCCTTGAGGTACGGCTTGGGGAGGGGCATCGAGAGCAGGGGCGGGACCCTCTTGCCGTCGGGTGTCTGCGAGAAATAGCGCCCTAGGTTGTGCCCGTTGAGGAACACCACGCCCTTGGTCATGCTCGAAAGGTCGAGCTCGATCGCGACGCGACCGGTCGGGGCGTTGAAGAACGAGCGCCACCAGCCGGGCGTGTTCTCTTTGCCCAGGTTGGACTTGGCGACTTCCTTGTACGCGTTCTCGGCCGGGGGTTCCCACTTGGCGAAGCCCCAGTCGCCCTTCTCGGTGGCGGACGAGCTCGCCTCGATGAACTTGCACCGGCTGACGATCGCCAGGGCGTCGTTGACCTTGGCGTCGGCGACATCGCCCTCGCCCTCGTCGGTGTGCAGGGCGAGCTGCAGGACGTTGTTCCCGCGTTTGGTCTGCTCGGTGGGCAGGAACAGGCGTTTGGCCTGGGCGGCGTCGATGAAGTCGATCGGCTCGTCGTTGAGGATCACCACGGCCCGCGCGGGCAGCGGTTCCAGATCGATCACCAGCGGCGAGTGCTTGCGGTGGGCGAACGACCATGTGATGCGGCTGGGGTGGGTCTTGTCGCCCTCGCGGACGCCGAACAGCGGGCTGCGCCATGTGAGCAGGTCGAACGGCTCGGAGACTTCCAGCTTGGGCTTGGGCGTGCGGAAGGTCTCCATCTCGTAGAGATGCCCGTAGAGCCCCTTGCGGTCCTTGATGATCGAGCCGCCGGTGGGGTAGCCCATGTTGTCGGACAGCCCGACGAGAACGTGCGTGCCCTTCTTGAGCGAGAGCGTGAGCGATGGTTCCGCGCCCGGTCCGCGCCCGAGGATGCCGATCGGCTCGGAATCGAGGAAGAGCTGGAGGCGGTCGTCCATCTCGGGGGCGCCGACCTTGAGCTTGCGCGTCGCGCCGGCGCGGAGGTTGATACGGTACCAGCCGTAGCCCTGCGGTGCGCCGAGGTTGGGCAGCGTGTCGGGCTCGTTGATCTGGGCGAAGCGGGGCGACTCGCCCGAGATGTGCGGTGCATCGGTCGCCAGCTCCCAGTGCTCGAGCTCGATGCTGGGCATCTTGCTGGGGGTGTTGTCGTCGGGCGCCTTGGTCGTGACGGGCGAGATTTTTCCGCTCGCGTCGATCTCGACGTGGGTCTTGGACGATCCGGGCAGCGGCTCGTCGAGCGCGGTCAGCCCCGAGATACCCACGAACGTGATGGTGTCGCTGTGGAAGGTCTCGTCGGCCAGCGCTTCGGACACAACACAGATGGTCACGTCGTCGATCTGCAGCGTGACCGGGCGGCGACCCGAGGGGACCTCCAGCTCGGTGGGCGTGCCGTTGATCGAGACGGTGCCGGTGCTGCCCGAGGGCCCGAACACCACCAGCGTGTTGTTGGCAAAGAACAGCGGGCAGAGCGTCGAGTGGTCGAGGACGGAGCGTGACGTGAGCTGGACGTCGAACAGGCACCAGTGGACCTGCTGGGCGCTCAGCGACACGTCGAGAGACGAACCGTCGGGCAGGAGCAGGGGCAGCGTGCCCGCCTTGGACTTGGGCGGGCTGAAGATGAACAGGGCCGAGCCCTGGGTGCCCTTGACGTGGGTGATCGTCCGCCCGGAGATCGCGCCGGGGCGGACAGCAGGGTCGATCACGACCGGCGGGTCCTCGGGCGTGTGATTGGCGAAGACGCGTGCGAACGAGGACGCAAACGACGAGATCTTGCGGATCGCGTGGTAGAGCGGGGTGGGTCGCCCGTGCTGGTCGAGGGCCGCGTCGAGGTCCTGCGCCGGGGCGAGCATGGTGTGCTCGCCTCGGGGCGACTGGCCGGCCCAGAATCCCTCGGCTGTGCCGCACGCGAAGGTGGACAGGTTGTACTGCCCGGCGCAGGAGAGGATTTCGGCCAGCTGGCGCTGCATCACGCCGGGGCTGGTCGGCTCCGGGGCCGGCTCGCCGAAGCGAGGACGCCGGACGGGCCCGAAGTCGATGGCGATCTGGGGTTGGTCCGGGCGGACGGCGCGGAGCTGGCGGAGCAGGGTGAACATGTCGCCCTCGCCCGACCAGCCGTCGATCTCGCCCTCGACGCCCTGCCAGAGGTTGTTGGCGTTGACGCGGGGGAGGGTCAGCCCGGCTTCGCGGAGGTAGCGTGCCAACTCGGCGAGGTAACCGGTGGCACCGGCTGAGTGGTCGCAGGTCCAGTGGGATTCGTTCTGGATGAGGATGATCGGCCCGCCGCCCGCGGTGTTAGCCTGGAGGTCCTTGACCTGCTTGGCGAGCTGGGTGAAGTACTTGCCGGTTGCCTCGAGGAAGGGCTGGTTTTGGGCGCGGAGCTTGACCAGGTCCTGCTTGGGGGCCTGGGGCTTGTGGTGGAGCCAGGCCGGGAGCCCGCCAAGATCCCAGCCGTCACCGATGTACGGCCCGGGGCGGAGGATCGCCTGCATGCCGGCTTCTTGGACGAGTTTCAGGAAGTGGCGTACATCGTTGTCGCCCTTGAAGTCGAACGCACCCTGCCTGGGTTCGATGCGGTTCCAGAACACGGGTGTCTCGATCGTGTTGAAGCCGCCCCGTTTGGCGGCGTGGATCCGGTCGAGCCAGCTCTCGCGGGGGAAACGCTGGAAGTGGAGCGACGCCGAAACGATCCAGAATCGCTTGCCGTCGATTGAGAGTGATCTGCCGTCGAAGGTGACCGCTGGCATGGAGGATGGCTCCGGAATGGATCGGTGAGGATGGCGGCGTACGGGAGATCCGGAGCCGCGTTTTGTGTTCGGGTCCCGGGAGGCCGGAATTCCCCGAAGAGAGCGGACCGAGACATTAGGAAGGCACTTTGCAAATCGCAACATCCGGCCAGACAACGGGTACACTTGGCCCCCATTGACCAGCCCGGAACCCCGGGCATCGGAAGATCGCTAATACATGCATAAACAAGCGTTTAAAGCCGAATTCAGAGTGAAATGCACCCCCGTGCAACACCCGGACGGACCGGCGAAGAGAAACTTGAACTTGTCGATAAATTCCCGATGGATGGCCATAGGCGGATGCCTGTTCGTTAGTGCTTTGGCCGGTGGTTGTTCGAGTGGACTGGGACGGGTCGACCGGGCGACGTCGCTGCTGATCGCCGAGCGGGTGCAGTCGATGGGCGGCGGGGCGACCGGCCCCCGCGCGTTCGAGGGCGGGGGCGAGGGCGACCGCTCGGGCTGGTACGACAAGGCCCCCACCACCGTCAACCCCCCCGCGAGCGCGCTGGGCTACAACCCGGCGGACGAGGCCCGGGACGTGTCAGCGTTGCTGCAGGGCTATGCCGAGGACGAGACCGAACTGGGCGAGAACAAGGCGGGCCCGGGCGAGGTGCTCGAACTGGATCTCGACGCGGTGTTCAGATTGGCCGCGACGAACGGGCGGGAGTATCGCCAGGCGGAAGAAGAGTTCATCCTCAGCGTGATCTCGCTGCTGATCGAGCGTCACCGGTGGAGCCCGCGACTGTTCAACGACACCTCGGTGACGTTGGGCGGGCAGGGCGATTCGGGCACGTTCGACGCGGCGGTGTCGGTGATAAACACGCTACGTGTCACGCAGCGCCTGCCCTACGGCGGCGATGTCGAGGCGCGGTGGGTGACCCGGGCGGCCCAAGAGCTCGTCAACGAGAGCACCAACGCGTACACGTCGTCGAGCGAGATCGTGCTCAACGCGAACGTGCCGATCCTGCGGGGCGCGGGGCAGATCGCGCGTGAGGGTCTGATCCAGGGGGAGCGGAACACTGTGTACGCGTCGCGGACATGGGAGCGGTTCAGGCGGTCGCTGCTGGTGGACATCGCTTCGGACTACTTCAATCTGCTGCAGTCGCGGGCGGGTATCGCGAACCAGCAGCGCCAGCTCGATTCGCAAATCAGGCGTCAGAGCGAGACAGCCGCCAAGGTCAAGGCGGGTCGGTTCAACCAGTTCCAGATCGACATCGTGGATGACGCGGTCAAGCAGAGCGAGGCGGGGCTGGCCAACCGGCGCGAGTCGTACATCCTGCAGTTGCAACGGTTCAAGGTCCGACTGGGGCTCGACCCGCTTACCAGGATCACGCTGGGCGAGCCCGGGCTGGAACTGCTCGAGCCCAGCCAGTCGCCCGCGGCGGCCGCCGAGGCGGCGCTGAACTATCGCCTTGATCTCCAGAACCGGCGCGACCGCCTGATCGACACCGAGCGTGCGGTCGCGAACGCGAAGAACGGGCTCTTGCCCGATTTCAACTTCAACGCGAGCGTGTCGGTCCCGACCGACCCGGCCGACGACCAGGGCGGGCTGGGGATCGACCAGGAAGAGACGTCGTATTCGGTCGGCGCGACATTCAGCCTGCCCCTGGACCGGCGGATCGAGCGGCTGTCGGTGCGGCAGGCGCAGATCGCCCTCGAGCGCGCCCGGCGGTCCTACGACGAGTTCCGCGATGGCGTCGTCATCGGGGCACGCAGGGCGGTGCGGGCAATCGACCTGGCACGGTTCCAGCTGCGCCTGGCGGAGACACAGATCACGATCAACGAACGCGGCTTGGAGGACCTGTCATTGCGGGACAACGCGGACCCGCAGGCCGTGCTCGATCGCCAGAACGCGCTGCTCAATGCAGAAAACGCGCGGGACCAGGCGCTGACCGACCTGCGCAATGCGGTGCTCGCGTACCTCGAGACGACCGGGCAGATGCGGGTCAAACCCGACGGCACGTTCGACGCGCCGGGCGGGATGATCGTGGATGAGCAGGAACCCGATGACGGCGCACCTGTGACACCTTGACCCGCGCAGCCGGCTTGGGCCTGTCGATCGGGCGAGTCTGGAGTGGCAGGGCGATCAGGCGGTGAAGACGTGCTCGTAGTGCGGACGGTCGACGCCGTTGATCGCCAGGAGGTCGGCGTGCCCTGACCGCACGAAGCCGAGCGCTTGGGCCATGCGGAGGCTGGCGGTGTTGTCGGGCTGGATCATGGCCGCGACGCGGCAGAGACCCAGGCCCACCGGCAGGTCGGCCGTGGCGTAGTGCAGCAGGGCCTCGAGCCCCTCGCCGGCGTAGCCGCGCCGTTGCAGGGATGCGTCCACCCACCAGTTTGCTTGGCAGGACCAGTCGAGCCCGCGCTCGATCTTAATGAGGTTGAAACAGCCGACGAAGGTGCCGTCGTCGAGGAACGCGCCCCGGCGCCAGGCGCTGCGGTTGTTGTCCGATTCGATCGCGGTTTCCACCCAGCGAGCGAACAGCTCGTCGTCGGTCTCCGCCCGCCCGGACGCGTCCGTGCGGTTGATGGGCAGGCGGTCGGTCATCATGCCGCGCGTGCGGTCGAGTGCGGAGAGCACCTGGGGGCGGTCGGCCATCACGAGGGGGCGGAAGTTCAGGCGGTCGGTGGTGACCTCGACCGGGGGGAGGACCTCGACCGGGAGCCGACGCGTCTGAGGCGCGTTCTGGAAGGGAAGGTTCATGACCTGAACAGTCGTCATGGATGGTGCCTCCGTCGGTGCCCGCCCGGAAACGCTGGGCGGCGTTCCGAGAGAATCGGGCCAGGGGCTGGGCGGCTTGAGTGATTCTGGGACCAACGGCACAGACGGCGCAGGCGGCAGGGTTGAACGGCCGAGAACGGGCCGAGGCGACAGGGCTCAATCGGGCGGTTGGGCGGGGGATTTCGGGCGTTGCCAGTTGCACTCTGGGCAGGCGCCGAGGTCGGCGAGTTCGTAGGCGCATCGGGGGCAGAGGCCCTTGGCGATACGGTGTCTGGCCCTGACGGCGCGGCGGTAGATCAGAACAAGGATCGCTGGCGAGAAGCCAGCGACAAGGACGCTCCACCAGGGAATGCGGAGGACTCGCTGCTCGGAAAATACTGCCACAATGCCGGGATGAACGTATGGCGGGGGTGACAGTTCTAGCCGTATCGAGCCATAACGGAACCCGAGGAAGTCGAGGCTTTGGCCGGGGATATCGCGGCGCATCGCGCCGGGTCTTTGCCGCCGGACGTTTGCCCGTGTCCGCGTCGTTGTGCTTACCGGCGGCGTCGTCGAAGGCCTGATACCCGAGGGATCGTTGGCCAGGGTGTCGATCATCACAAAGAGTTCAACATATCTTGATCTACTGTTCACACCATGCGTGGCCATGACTGTCCCGTAGCCATCGCCGTAGTTTGTGACGCGTTGGCGAGAGAGCCCTGGTACACCGAACTGGCTCCGGATGCACAGCAGAGCGACGGCCAGAGCGAGCACGATGGACAGTGGGAGTATCGACCGCTTGGCGAGCCGAGTTACGTGGCTGGCTGATTGCTTGGCGCGGCTGCTCTGCACTGTCTCATGCTACCGGATGTCGCAACAGCAAGCCGTAGGGCTCATCGACGGCACTCAGTACCGGCTGCCACCCACGATGTCATACTCCCGGCTCAGAGGCGTGAGCGGAGCAGCTTGCACCACAGGCGGACGCACTCGCGGCGCGGGCAGACCAGGCCGCACTCGGGGCAGGTGTGGTCGGTCGGGGCTCGGGCGGTGAGGTCGTAGGCGCAGGCGGGGCACATGTGCCCGCGGGCGGCGAGCACCTGCTTTTTCATCCGGGCGAAGCCGAGCCGCGAGACCCCGAAGGGGATGAACTGGATCACGATGATGACCGGTGCGATCAAGTAGCCGGCGGCGATGAGCCCAGGGGCAACCGGACCGGACGCGCCTCCGAGGATCAACATCAGAATCAGACCGACGAACGCGATAAGCACAACGATCAGCAGAATCCGGGCTGAAGCGAGCCGGTCACCCCACCGGATCATGGGATACAGCTTGCGCATCGCTTTGGTATCGGTGGGCGGCGCGTGGTTTCCCGGCTCGGCGCGCTGGCACCAAGGCTTGGGTCGGTGATGGGTCATCCAAGCTTTGGGCACGTCACATTCTAGATGGACACGTCACGTCCCGGATTGACATGCCACTCGACCGTCTTGTCGCGCAGCGTACAGATTGGCAAATCGATAGTCTTCCCACCTTGAAACAGAAGATCTACTTCAAATCCATCCGAGCAAAGCTTGTCAACTACTGCGAATAACCGCCGTAGAAGTTGAACCTGCTCAACAACCTCATCCAACTCGGCCAAAAAACAATGCTTGGCACCTACCGCAGCGCTGGAAAAGCGGCTGAACCCTACGAAGACAGCCGGACGCGTTGAATCTCGGTTCAGGAGATACAGATCCGCGATGCGACCGTACCGGCCCTGCTTCATTTCCTGTATTGCTTCGAGTACAACTTGCTCATCGGGCATCATCATGCCAAAGTAATCCTCTACTCGACCGTGACCGATTTCGCCAGGTTCCGGGGCTTGTCCACGTCGTGTCCTCTGAGCACCGCGGCGTGGTAGGCCATCAGTTGCAGGGGGACGACGGCCAGCAGCGGGCTGAGGCATTCGGGGACGTCTGGGATGTAGAGCACGTCCTCGGCCATGTTTTCGATCTCTTTGTCGCCCTCGGTCGCGACGGCGATGACGTGGCCGCCCCGGGCGCGGACTTCGGAGATGTTGGACATGACCTTGTCGTACTGGTTGCCCTTGTTGGCGATGAAGACGACGGGCATGCCCTCGTCGATGAGGGCGATGGGGCCGTGCTTCATCTCGGCCGCGGGCATGCCCTCGGCGTGGATGTAGGAGATTTCCTTGAGCTTGAGCGCGCCCTCCATGGCGGTCGGGTAGTTGTAGCCGCGACCGAGGAAGAGCCAGTTGTCGCGGTGGATGTACTTCTCGGTGACCTTCTTGATCTGCTCGTCGGCCTGCAGGCAGCGATCGATCTTGTCGGGGATCTGGGCCAGCTCGCCCATGAGGCGGGCGGATGCTTCGGGCGACATGAACCGGCGCCGGGCCATGAACAGGGCGATCATGGTCAGCACCGTGACCTGGCCGGTGAAGGCTTTGGTGGACGCGACGCCGATCTCGGGGCCGACGCGGCAGTAGACGCCCGCGTCGGTGTCGCGCGAGAGGGTCGAGCCGACGACGTTGATGACACCCAGCGACAGGGCGCCGCGGTCCATGGATTCGTGCAGGGCGGCCAGCGTGTCGGCGGTCTCGCCCGACTGCGACACCGCGACGACGACGGTGCCCTCTTCGATGATGGGGTTGCGGTATCGGAACTCGCTGGCGTACTCGACCTCGCAGGGGATCTTGGCGAGGTCTTCGAGCAGATACTCGCCGATCATGGCCGCGTGGAGGGCGGTGCCCTGGGCGGTGAGGATGATGCGTTTGGATTTGACGAGCTGGTTGGACAGTGCGTTGAGCCCGCCCAGGACCACGCGCCCTTCTTTTTCGTCCAGACGCCCGCGCATGGTGGTCCGGAGCACCTTGGGCTGCTCGTAGATCTCCTTGCGCATGTAGTGGGTGAACTCGCCCAGCTCGATCTCTTCGAGATCCATCTCGAGTTGCATGACCTTGGGGGTCAGCTCGATGTTGTCGATGGTGGTGGTGCGGAAGCCGTCGCGGGTGATGCGGCAGACGTTGTAGTCGTCCAGCGTGATCGCCTGGGCGGTGTGGGAGATGATCGCGGAGGCATCGGACGCGACGACGTACTCGCCGTTGCCGACGCCGACCAGCAGGGGCGAGCCCTTGCGCGCACAGACCATGACGCCCGGCTCGCGCTTGGAGATCACCGCGATGGCGTAGGCCCCGGTGACCTCACGGAGTGCGGCTTGGACGGACTTCTCGAGGTCCATGCCCTGCTCGGGGTCGTAGAGCTCGCCGACGAGGCAGGCGAGAACCTCGGTGTCGGTTTCAGAGGTGAAGGCGTGGCCGCGGTCTTCGAGGATGCGCCGGATGGAGGCGTAGTTCTCGATGATGCCGTTGTGGACGAGACAGATGCCGTTGCGGGGGTCCTGGTGGGGGTGGGCGTTGAGTTCGGTGACCCCGCCGTGCGTGGCCCAGCGGGTGTGGGCGAGCCCGCATGACCCGGGCAGCCCGCCCCGGTCTTCGATGGCGGCTTCGACGTTGGCGACGCGCCCGACGGCTTTGCAGAGGTGCAGCCCCTGTTCGTCGAGGGTGGCGATGCCGGCCGAGTCGTAGCCGCGGTACTCGAGGCGCTTGAGCCCCTCGAGCAGGAGGGGCACGGCCGGCTTGTTTCCGAGATAGGCGACGATGCCGCACATAGGGGGAACCCTCCGAGGGACACTCCTCCGGATGGAGGGGTCCTGGCGTGTCAGTCTGGATCGGCCGGTCGCGAACGCTGGGCCGACGGGGATCCTACGGCGGGGGGGAATGGCGGGTTCGCGGCACGAATAGATGGTCGGACCGGACGTCGCCCACGCTTCTCGGACGGTCCGGGACTATCGTTCCCGAGTTTGCCCCCACCGCCGCCCGATCGGGCGGTCCGGCCCGAGCGGGGGCACGAAAGGACGCCCATGCCCAAGCGCGACGACATCGGGACCATCCTGCTCATCGGGTCGGGCCCGATCGTGATCGGGCAGGGGTGCGAGTTCGATTACTCGGGCACGCAGGCGTGCAAATCGCTGCGCGACGAGGGCTACCGCGTGGTCCTGGTCAACAGCAACCCGGCGACGATCATGACCGACCCGGCGTTCGCCGAGCGGACGTACATCGAGCCGATAACGCCCGAGTCGGTCCGCAAGATCATCGAGAAGGAAAAGGCGTTGGGCACGCCGATCGACGCGGTGCTGCCGACGCTTGGCGGGCAGACGGCGCTGAACTGCGCCTGCGAGCTGTGGGACCAGGGCGTGTTCCAGGAGCACGGGATCGAGATGATCGGCGCGGACCGGGCGGTGATCCACCGGGCCGAGGACCGCCAGGAGTTCGCGGGCGTGTGCGAGCGCTTGGACCTGGCGACGCCTGAGAGCAAGACGGTCGAGACGATGCAAGAAGCCGAGGCGTTCGTCGAGACGATCGGGCTGCCCGCGATCATCCGCCCCGCGTTCACGCTGGGCGGCTGGGGCGGGGGGATCGCCTACAACCGGGCTGAGTTCGAGGAGCTGATCACCCGCGGGCTGCGGGCGAGCATGATCGGGCAGGTGCAGGTCGACAGGTCGCTGATCGGATGGAAGGAATACGAGCTCGAGGTCGTCCGCGACAAGAAGGACAACTGCGTCATCGTGTGCGGCATCGAGAACATCGACGCCATGGGCGTCCACACGGGCGATTCGATCACCGTCGCCCCAATCCTGACGCTGACCGACAAGGAATACCAGGCGCTCCGCGACGCGTCGATCGCGATCATGCGGGAGGTCGGCGTCGAGACGGGCGGCAGCAACGTCCAGTTCGCGGTGAACCCGAACCCCGAGGCGCGTGCGGACGGCACCAAGCCCTTCGAGTTCGTGGTCATCGAGATGAACCCTCGGGTCAGCCGGTCCTCGGCGCTGGCGTCGAAGGCGACCGGCTTCCCGATCGCCAAGATCGCGGCCAAGCTCGCGGTCGGCTACACGCTCGACGAGCTTCGCAACGACATCACGGGTTCGACCAGCGCGTGCTTCGAGCCGAGCATCGACTACGTCGTTACCAAGATGCCCCGCTGGACGTTCGAGAAGTTCCCCGAGGCCGACGAGACGCTGACGACGCAGATGAAATCCGTCGGCGAGGCGATGGCGATCGGGCGGACGTTCAAAGAATCGTTCCAGAAGGTCATCCGCTCGATGGAGGTCAAGCGCTTCGGCTTCGGTCTCGACCGCAACGATCTGTGGCTGGAGAAGCAGCGCGACGAGGACGGCTCGGTCGATGGCTGGCCCCTCGATGAGGACCGCCTGATCCGCAAGCTCTCCGTGCCCAGCCAGGGGCGGATGTACTACATCCGCTACGCCCTGAAGGTCGGCTGGAGCATCGAGCGCATCTGCCAGTTGACCGGCATCGATCGGTTCTTTATCTCCCAGCTCGCCGATCTGGCGTCGTTCGAGGACGAGCTGATGGCGGTGCCGTCGCTGGAATCGATCGACGAGAAGCTGATGCTCCGCGCCAAGCGCCTGGGCTATTCCGACGCGCAGCTCGCCAACGTGTTCCTGGGCGAGATCAGCGCCCGCACGCTGCTCAAGGTGCGCGCGTATCGCAAGTCATTGGGTGTCGAGGCGGTCTTCAAGCTGGTCGACACCTGCGCCGCCGAGTTCGAGGCGGTGACGCCCTACTACTACTCGACGTACCAGCCGGGGCACAAGAGAATCAACGCGGACGGGTCGACCACGATCGTTTCCGCCGAGGACGAGCTGTCCATCCGGCTCGGGCAAGAGCAGGACGCCGGGCAGATGGTCGTGATTCTGGGCGGCGGGCCCAACCGCATCGGGCAGGGGATCGAGTTCGACTACTGCTGCGTGCACGCGGCGATGACCGCGCGGGACATGGGCTTCCGAAGTGTCATGATCAACTCGAACCCGGAGACGGTCTCGACCGACTACGACACGAGCGATCTGCTGTTCTTCGAACCGTTGACGCTCGAGGACGTGCTCAATGTGGTCGAGAAGCTGAGCGCCTCGCCGCGTTCCTTGCCGGAGGGTGTTTCGGCGGCCGACGGCGTCGAGATCGCGCCCGACGAACGTGCCAAGGTCGCGGCCGCCCTCGGCGAAGGCGGGCACGACCGGGGCGAGGTGCTGGTGCGCCTGACCGGCGCGGGCGAGGGCGAAACCTGGGTCGTGGGCGTGCCCGACGGGCGGGTGTTGACCATCCCAGCAGACGGCTCGGGCGGCGCGACGCACGACCGCGAGTTGGGCGGGCACCTGGCGCGACATAACGCGGCGGTCAAAATCTGGTCGGATCGCGGGCCGGTCCGCGGCTTGGTCGTCCAGTTCGGCGGGCAGACGCCCCTGAACCTCGCGCACGGGCTCGATCTGGCCGGGGCGCCGATGGTCGGCACGCCGCTGGACGCCATCGACCGGGCAGAGGACCGCGATCGGTTCGACCAGATGCTTACGAAGCTGGATCTCAAGCGTCCGGCGTCGGGCATCGCCCGGTCGGTCGATGAGTCGGTCGAGATCGCCGACCGCATCGGCTACCCGGTGCTGGTGCGTCCGAGCTACGTCTTGGGCGGGCGCGGGATGGAGACCTGCGCCGATGAGGATTCGCTGCGGCACTACATGACGACCGCGGTGGACGTGTCTGGCCTGGACGATGCCCCAATCCTGATCGATCAGTTCCTCGATGCGGCGACCGAGCTGGACATCGACGTCGTCGCGGACTTCGGCAACTCGGACCAGCCCAAGGCGCTGGTGTGCGCCGTGATGGAGCACATCGAGCAGGCGGGTGTCCACTCGGGCGATTCGACGTGCATGATTCCCACCCAGACGCTGCGGGCGGCGACCGAGAAGGAGGTCCGCGAGACGGCCCGTCGCCTCGCGGCCGAGCTGGGCGTGTGCGGCTTGATGAACGTGCAGATGGCGATCAAGGACGATGAGGTTTACATCATCGAAGTGAACCCACGCGCGTCGCGCACAGTCCCGTTCGTTGGCAAGGCCAAGAACGTGCCCTGGGCGAGCGTGGCGGCCCGGGCGATGTTCGGCGAATCGCTCGGCGAGCAGGGCATGAGCGAGCTGCCCGACGTGGGCTACTGCGCGGTCAAGGCCCCGGTATTCCCGTTCCAGAAGTTCCCGGGCGTCGACTTTGTGCTCGGCCCGGAGATGCGCTCGACGGGCGAGGTGATGGGCGTCGATGTCGCACGCCCGATCGCGTACATGAAGGCGTTGCTCAGCGCGGGGACGCGCCTGCCAACCGAGGGCGGGGTGTTCCTCTCGGTCCGCGAACAGGACAAGGAATCGATGGTGCCCGTCGCCCGCTCGCTGATGGCGATGGGCTTCGACGTGTGGACCACCGACGGCACGGCTTCGCTGCTCGAACGCCACGGCCTGCGCCCCAAGGTCATCCAGAAGATCCAGGCGGGCGCCCGTCCGAACGTGATCGACCTGATGCAGAACGGGGACATCCAGCTCGTGATCAACACGCCCACCAAAACCGGGTGGCGGACCGACGAGGGGCGGATCCGGGCGACCGCGGTGCGCCTGGGGATCCCCATGATCACGACCGCGACCGCGGCGGCGCAATCGGTCCACGCCATCGAGGCCCTGCGGGCGGGCGATTGGGGCGTCTCGGCGCTGCAGGACCTGAGCGCCGCCCACGCCGACGCGTGATCGCTGCGCTCGGCGCGCGTGGTGCTCCCCGGAACATGGGGCGTTGCGGTGTTTGTCCTAAAGTGAACCGATGAGCAAGAATCCTGCGGACTGTCGAACCGGTCGAGTCTGGGCGTCGAATAATCGGCGGCTCGTTCAGCCGCGGTGACCGACGCGATGTTCCTCGATCATCCCGACCATGCTCTTTCCCTCTCTCGCACTGGCGCTCCGCACCACGACGCAGAGCGCTGTGCGCACACACCGCCGGACGGGCCTGGAAACAGACTCGTCCGGCGTTCCATCGCGGTCATGCGTTGAGTTGCGACGCCGTGAAGGTGGCGCCGGTGGTGTGCTTTTCCCACGTGCTGGCCGGGCCTTTTTTGGACTCGTAGTAATCCCAGATCTCAAACCAGTAGCTGCGGAAGCGGTGGCGTCCGAAGGCGTCGTAGTACGCCGTGAGCTGCTTGGTCAGGCGGGCGTCGGTGCCGTCCATGTTCAGGACCGTGCGCGCATGGCGGAACGACTCGGTGTCGATCGCGAGGCGGTCGTAGCGCCCGAGCAGCTGCATGATGTTGCCCGCGGCGTAGGGTCCGATGCCGGGCAGCGTCTTGAGGAACGCGAACACGTCGTCGCTCGGGGTCGCGGGGTCGGTCAGCCACGCCTCGTCGATGTGCCCTTTCACGAACAGCTTGGCGAGTTCGACGATGCGCCCGTCGCGGTAGCCGACCCGGCAGCGGGCGCGGAGGGTGGCCGGCTTGGCGCGGGCGAGCTTCTTTGGCGTCGGGAACGCGAAGACGCCCGAGGGTGACTTCTTGCCCATGACCTCGCACAGACGCCGGTTCATCGTGATCGTGCTGGGCCAGGCGACGTTGCAGCTCGTGACAGTCTTGATGATGTCTTCGAACAGCGTGGGGGAGCGGCACAGACGCCCCCGCCCCGATTTCTTCCAGCGCGGGTCGACGCGGTGGAAATCACGGACTTCGGCTTCGGGGATATCGGTGCCGAGCATGCGGGCCAGCTGCGTCCGGGCCTCGGTCTGCTCCGGGCGGCTCAGGGCGCGGTCGAAGCGGGCGCGGAGCACACCGGACGGGCGCTGGTCGATCGCTGCGGCGGCCGGTCCGTCGGCGAGGTTGAGCACCCGGGCCGCGGACTGCGTCTCAGGTTCCCAGTGGTTGGGTTCGAGCAGAAAATAGCCGTAGGAACAGTAGTCGCGGGCGAGGTCGTAGTCGGCGGGCGATTGGATGGTCAGCGTGGTGGGCACGGGATTGCCTTAGACCGCCAGCAGCTCGTCGAAGGTGAACGCGAACGTCGCCAGGTTCAGGCAGATGCGGTCCGAGGCCCGGTCGAACATCTCGGCGTGCGGGCGGAGCTGGGCGTCCATGGTCGCTCTGCTGACGCCGGCGCGATCGGCCAGGTCCATCGATCGGTCGAACATCTCGACCGACATCGCGATGTCGCACTCGAAGTGGAACTGGAAGGCGTAGGTCCGCAGCCCGGCCCGGAACGCCTGGACCTTGCAGGCATCCGACGACGCGAGCAGTGTTGCACCGGCGGGGACCGCGCTGGCCGCGTATGCGTGCGATTGGAGCATGGGGCACGACCATGGCACACCCGCGAGGATGGGGTCGGTCTGCCCGGGCATGGGCAGGTCAACGGGGAGGATCCCAACCTCGGGGCTCGGCATGCGCTCGACGTTGGCTCCCAATGCCTTGGCGATCTGCTGCGCGCCCAGGCAGATGCCGACAACCGGAAGGTTGGCGTCGTGGGCCATGCGGATCAGCGTCTGCTCGCGGGCGAGAAAGGCGTGGGGCTCGTCGACGTTCTGGTGCCCGCCCAGGATCAGGAGACCGTGCAGATCGTCGAGATCGCCGGGGACACTGGACGCATCGAAGTCCGGGCGTCGGATGTCGAGGCGGAACCCGTGCTCGGTTAGGGTTCTACCGAGGCGACCGGCGTGCTGCTTGTCATTGTGCTGGAGGACGACGATTCTGGCCATGCGTCCATCGTAGGAACCGCAGCGGGGCACCACCTGCGTCTCGAACCCCGGCGCGAACCCTGGGGGCCCCGAACCGGTAGGATGGTCGCTCGCCGGGCTCACCCCCCCACTTTGTACCCCACCCGGCCCCAACGGAGATTGCTATGCGGATGGTCTTTGTGTGCGTGCTCGGTCTGATCGCGATCCTCGGCGGCCCGGCGTTCGGCCAGAGCGACGATGGATCAGCCCCGGTCGGAACGGACGCCCCGGACGTGCGTGACTCGGTCGTCAAGATCTACGCGACCTACCGCGGGCCCGACTTCGAATCGCCCTGGACCAAGCACCCGCCCGAGGAGTTCACCGGGTCGGGCTTCCTGATCGCGGGCGACCTGATCCTGACCAACGCCCACGTGGTCGAGCAGTCGAGCCAGCTGTTCGTGCAGCCGCCGCAGAGTGCCGACCGGCTCCGAGCCGAGCTCGTCCATATCGCCCGGGGCATCGACCTGGCGCTGATTCGCATCAGGAAGGACTCGGAACGCGAGACGTTCCACGGCGAGCACCCGTCGCTGGCGCTCAAGAGCGAGCTGCCCGACATCGGGGGCACGGTCCAGGCGTACGGCTATCCGATGGGGGGCGAGCAACTCTCGATCACCGAGGGCGTGGTCAGCCGCATCGAGTACGCGGACTACTACTTCGAGACGTACGGCCTGCGCATCCAGGTCGATGCGGCGCTGAACCCGGGCAACTCGGGCGGGCCGGTCGTGATGGACGGCGAGGTGATCGGCGTCACGTTCTCGGGGATCGACCAGGCAGAGAACATCGGGTATGTGATCCCGGCCGAGGAAGTGCGGGCGTTCCTCGATGACGTCGAGGACGGCTCCTATGAGGGGCGCAAGCGCATGTTTATAGACGGATACCAGACTGCCGAGAACGACGCCGTCCGCGGTTGGCTGGGGCTCGACCGCTCGCAGACGGGCGTGATCTACTCGGGCACGGGCGAGACAAAGAAGGGCGTTGACCTGGGGCTGCCGCTGGAGCGATGGGACGTGATCGACCGCATCGGCGACGTGGACATCGACAACGACGGAATGGTCACGATCGGCGACGGCGTGCGCCTCAACTTCGCGTACCTCGTGCCGACGCTGGGCGCGGACGGCACGGTGCCCGTGACGGTGATCCGCAAGGGCGAATCGATCGATCTCGAACTGCCGGCCGCGGAATCTCGCGATCTGCTCATGGCCTACATCGGCAACGACTACCCGGAGTACTTCGTGCTCGGGCCGATGGTCTTCAGCCCGGTGACGCGCGACCATATCGGCGAGTTCTACACCGCGTATCTCGCGCTGACCGGCTCGCCCATCGCGTCGCGCGGCGATGAGGAACGTGCGTTCGAGGGCGAGGAACTGGTCGTGGTGGCCCGCGATTTCCTGCCCCATCCGATCACCAAGGGCTACGAGATCTCGTACCGCCCCACGGTCAAGTCGGTGAACGGCGAGACGATCAAGAGCCTGACCCACATGATCGAGGTCATCAAGGACAGCAACGAGGACTTCCTGGTCTTCGAGTTCTTCGACGACGGGCAGGAGACGCTGGTGTTCGATCGCGAGGAACTGCTCGAGACCACCGAGGAGGTCCTCGAGGACAACTCGATCCGGCGCCAGGGCTCGAAACGCTTCGAGGAAGCCTGGGAAGACTGATCGGGAGCGGAGCCATGCAGACGAGCGCGATCAACCTCGATGAAAAACTCGCCCGGTTCGACGCGACGTGGACGCCCCACATCATCGCCGAACTCAACGGGCAGCAGGTCAAGCTGGCCAAGCTCGAGGGCGAACTCGCCTGGCACGCCCACGACGACGAGGACGAACTGTTCTACGTCGTCTCGGGGCGCTTGACGATGCAGATGCGCGACACCAACGGCTCAGTCCGCGCCGTGGTCATCAATCCGGGCGAGTTGTACGTCGTGCCCCGCGGCATCGAGCACAACCCGATCGCCGAGCCGGGCACCGCGGTGATGCTGTTCGAGCCGACGGCGACCAAGCACACCGGGGAGAAGATGCTCGAGCGGACCGTGGTCGATCAACCCCGGATCTGATTCAGGCGTCAGGCCCGGGCGGCACACGCATGCATACGGTCGCGTCGTGCCCCGCGAGGTAGTCGTGGCGGAACGTCACTAGCGGCGTGCGCTCGATCGCCCACTCGACCATCCTGATCGGGTCGTACCGCACCGCGGGCGGGGTGGCTGGCGTGCGCTCGCGGTCGTGGCGGTCGGACAGGAAGTTGAAGATCAGCGTCGTTCCCGGGCGCTCGGTCAGCGCGATCCAGAACCGATCGAGCACGCCTTGGGCATCGCTCTCGGTGAGCGTGTTGAGCGAGCCGCAGAAGACCACCGTGTCGGCTTTGGCGTCGCGGACGAGCTGCGCCGGGAGGCTCTGATCGCGTACGAAGTCGTGCTCGAGGAACACGCCCGCGTCGATGCCGTTGGCGCGGGCCTGCTGGCGTGCGTGCTCGATCATCTGCGGCACGCCGTCGATGCCGATGTACTTGGCAGGTACCAGTTTGCGTTCGTGGAGATCCAGCAGCAAATCGGCGTTTCCGCACCCGATGTCGGCGAGAACAGAGCCCCCGGTTGTGGTCATCTGGGCGATGGTCTCGAAGCGGAGTTTCTGGGCCCGGGGCGATTGCCACAGCAGGGCATCGAACCCCGGGCCGAACTCTTCCGCCGCACGGAGATAGGGATCGAGATACGCACGCTCTTTGCCGGTCATGCGTGTATCGTAGAACAGCCCGGGCGTCGATTGATCAGCCAACCGAACTCCCGGGCGGAGGAGGACGCGATGCCCGTCAAAGCTCAAGATTGGTACACCGATCGCCCGTGGATCGACGAGCCGGACGCGGATATCGACGCGTACTGCCGCTCGGTCGCCAACCCCGAGGACTACGACCTCAAGGCCAAGCTCGAGTATTGGCAAGAAAACGGCGTGGTTGTCTTCGAGAACGCGATCGACACCGACTTGATCGATCTGATGCAGGCCGACCTCGATGAGATGAAGGCTCGCCCGGAGAAACACAACATCGTGGTCGAGATCGCGGGCAAGCAGATGCCCATCAACGAGTGCGATCCGGACACACTCAACAATGACAGCCGCATCAAGTTCTGCTGTGTCGAGAGCGCCTCACCCGCGGCTGCCCACTTGTCGCTGAGCCGGGCGGTCACCGGGTTCCTCGGGCACATTTTCCAGAGCCCGCCGTGCGCGCTGCAGAGCCTGCTGTTCCACAAGGGCAGCGAGCAACCGATCCACCTCGACTACCCATACGTGCGCACGCAGACCAGACTTTCACGCATGGCGGCGTCGTGGATCCCGCTCGAGGACATCCAGGCGGACGCCGGACCGCTGGCGTACTACTGCGGCTCGCAGAAGCCTGAGCTGATGCCGTTCTTCGATTGGGGCAGCGGCAATATCGTGATGGACCCGGGCGCCGAGCGCACGCCGATGGACTTCGCGAACCATCTCACCGCCGAGATGGAACGACTTGAGATCAAGCCCAAGGTGTTCCTGCCCAAGCGCGGGGACGTGCTGATCTGGCACGCGTACCTGGCGCACGGCGGGACGCCGATCAAGGACCCCGGGTTGACCCGCCGGTCCTACGTCACGCACTACGCGCCGCTCGATGCCTATCCCCCGCTGCACATGAAGCCCAACGCGATCGAGAAGGGGCACTGCCTCCACGAGAACGGTGGCTACGTGTTCGATCTGCCCTGGTACAAGGGCGGGCCCGAGTTGCCCTCGGCCCGAGCGCTCGGGGCGACGCACTGAACAAGCGCCTGTGAAGGGCTAGTGCAGTCCTTGTGCGGGGACCGGCCCGGGCGATCACCCAATCCGGGTCATGCTCGCATAATCGGCGAAGCGGGTGTGGATGTCCTGCTTGGTCAGACCCTTGAGGCGATCCAGCGAGAATGACTCGACATTGAATGACGCGACCACGGTGCCGTGGGCCAGGGCGTCGCGGACAGACTCGTAAGAGCCCGGGTCGTCGGATGCCTGCGCCGCCAGTCGCCCCATCATGCCGCCGGCGAAAGAATCGCCCGCCCCGGTGGGGTCGACGACGCGCTCGGTCGGGTACGCGGGCAGGGCGGCGAGCCCGTCGCGGTGGACGAGGATGCAGCCGTGCTCGCCCTTCTTGATGACCACGAACCTCGGCCCGTGCTCGAGCAGTGTGCGCCCCGCGGTCACCGGGTTGCGGTGCCCGGTGTAGAGCTCGGCTTCGTCGAAGTTGAGCACCAGCCCGTCGACGCGCCCGAGCAGCTTGGTCAGGTCGTCCTTGGCGATGTTGATCCATAGGTCCATCGTGTCCGCCACGGACAGCTTGGGGCTATCGAGCTGATCGAGCATGTCGGACTGGATGGCCGGGTGGGAGTTGGCCAGGAAGACGACCTCGGAGGACTTGAACGAGTCGGGGATCGTGGGCGGGGCTTCTTCTAGCACACCGAGCTCGGTGAAGAGGGTCTCGCGTCGGTCCATGTCGTCCATGTACTTGCCGCCCCATCGGAAGGTCTTCGAGCCCTGGCGGATCTCTAGCCCCTCGATGTCGACGCCCTCGAACGACTTGATGGTCTCGAGGAACTCGGAGGGGAAGTCGTCACCCACGACCGCCACGAGGCGGGAGGTGGTGTAGAACGACGAGGCCGCGGCGAAGTAGACGCCCGAGCCGCCCAGCAGGTGCTCGCGTCGGTCGTTGCCGGGGGTCTCGATGGTGTCGATGCCGATGGTGCCGGTGCAGATGAGATTCATGCGGGATCGTAGATCCCTCTCAGGGCTTGAGCGGCACCCTCTATGGCTTGAGCGTCACGAAGACCGGCGGGTTGGCCACGCGGCGGAGGAACCAGATCAGCACCAGCACGAACACCAGCCCCGAGGCGATCATCGACCCGGTCGGCCCGAGCAGATCGGCCAGGGAATAGAGCAGGCGGGCACGCCCGGATGGCGACGCCGTCTGGCCCCCAGCGGCCTGGGTGCGGGCGATGTCCACCAGGAACCAGCCGAAGGCTCCGGAGAGCGCCAGCCAGAAGCCCGGCGCGAGGGCCGCGGTGATCGGGTTGTGGGCTTTCTCGCTGGGTGCCCACCCGGTCTGGGCCTGGATGGCGTCGAACAACCGGTTTCTAAAGTCAACATCTTTGCCGACGTCGATCGACACTTTCTTGGACGACTTCTTCTCTCCGGTATAGAACGTCAGCGAGGCGTTCTTTCGGTTGATGCGCACCTTGCGTGTCTCGTGCCACCCGATCACCTTGGCCTTGTCGCCCAGCAGCGGCAGGATGGGCTCGGCATTGCCGGCCGCATCGAGCAGGATCGCCCGGGACTCGTTGTTGTGAAGCCCGCCATAGAGCAGACCGTCCGCGTCGACCTGGGCCGCGTGAACTTCCATGGGATGGCCGTCTCGGTACAAAGTAGTCATGCGATCGCTCCTGCGCATTGGCTCGCATTCTACCAAAGGTAATATCACGGTGCGAAGGGCGGCAGTTCTATTTTTGGGGACCAGCCCAGCCAGTCGTCGCTGGGGGCGTCTGCCAGGTCGAAGATGGCCACCCCATCCGGTGCATCGCCCGGGCGGTTCGGCGTCGCCAGCGAGACCGCCGAGTTGATCGCGCTGGAGAGCGAGTCGGCACGGACGGACAGCCCGGTGAAGAGCCCGAAGTCCACGCCCACGCCGCCCGAGCGCCAGAAGCGTGTGTTGCGCCGCACCAAGGGCGCGTAGGGAGGATCGATATCGATCGCGATGTGCACGCTGGTCGCGTCATCGGTGAGATGGGCCGATCGGACGGAGCCGACGCGGATCTCACGGTAGAGCACCGGGGCGCCGGGCGCGAGCGAGCCGAGCCGGTCGGCGCGGAGCGTGACTCGGAGCGACCCGTCCGCGGGCGGGGCGAGCGCCGGGGGGGCTTCCAGCCCGACGAACTCGGTCTGCTTGGGCGCGTCGAGCGCCCCGGGGCGGGCGGCGATGTACTGGGGGCCGAGCAGCGTCTCGAGCCCGGCCACCCGCTCGAGGCTCAGCTCTGGTCGGACGATCCAGAACTCCGTGCCTTCCACGGCCATCGCCGACGCATGCCTGGCCAGCTCGGCGGTCGCGTGCACGCCGGTCATATCGGCGGTCAATCTCAGATCGCGCACCACGCCCACCGTGAGCCCGCGGTGCACGATGCGATCGCCCTGGTTGATGCCCGCGGCATCGGCGAAGCGGATCGTGATCGTCTGGCCTCGATCCTTGACCAGATCGATGTAGAGCATCCCCCCGATGAGCAGCAGCGCCCCCAGCGGGACCAGCCATGTCAGGCTGAGGCGACGCGGGCGCACGCTGGCGACCGGGATGGTGTCGAGTGGCTCGTTCATGCGTCGCGCTCCCAGATCGCGTGGGGATCGAACATCGCCGAAGCGATCAGGCTGAGCACCACGACCGTGCCGAACGCGATCACCCCGGGCCCGGGCGTGACCTCGACGAGGTCGCCCAGTTTGACGGCCGCCACGAGAATCGCGACGAGCAGCACATCGACCATGCCCCACCGACCGACGAACTCGACGAGGCGGTAGGTCGTTGCGCGATCGCGCGGTTCGAGGACCCCCGCGCACAGCACGAAGAGCGCCCCGAGCTTGAACACCGGCGCGATGACCGAAAAGAGCAGCACCGCGAGCCCGACGAACAGGTGCCCCTCGGCGAGCAGCCCCACCATGCCCGCCCAGATCGAAGCGTCGGTGGTGTGCCCGAGGCGCTCGATCTGCATCACGGGCATCAGCAGGGCGAACGGGTAGATGATCAGGGCGGCGCTCGCGAGGGCGGCCGTGCGGGCCGAGGAACGCGGATGGGCGGCGTGGCGGATCACCGCGGCGCAGCGGACACAGCACGCGACCGAGTTCGCGGGGACGGTGGGCAGGCGGTGGACCTGCCCGCAGCAGTGGCAGGCTCCCAGGGTCGGCATGCGCCCATCATACTGGGATCGGCGAGCCCCCAGTTTCGTCCGTCACAGGTGTCACGACAGTCGTGGTGCGAATGCCCTGGCTGTTCGCCCGGAACGGCTATCAGCGGCGCCGACGCCCGGCGAGCAGACCCATGCCCGCGAACAGCGGGATGGTCGCGGGCGCGGGCAGCACCGTGCCTTCGATGAGCAGCGTGGCGGCCGCCCCGCGGACCACGGTGTCGCCAGAGACCAGGTTCAGGCCGATCGCCGTGGGGCCGATCGCGTCGTCGCCGATCAGGGCGTGGCTCCACGCGACATCGCTGAAGGCGTCGAGCCCGCGGGCACCGATCACGTACTCGCCCTGGGCGAGTTCGATGCCCGAGTAGTCGCCCACGATCCAGACGGGATCGCCGATGACCTGCCCGGTGTTGGCGAACTCGATGATCGCCGCCCCGATCGCCGGGCCCAGCGTGCCGACCGAGCCGGTCCACGCGTAGAGGCTGGCGAGCATGATCGCGTTGGAGTCGGGCTCCGGGTTCAGGCCGTTGCGCCCGAGGTAGCTGATCGAGTCGAGGCTCCAGCCCGCGGCGTCGCCCACGGTGAACCGCTGGAACGTAGCGGTGCCAGAGCCGTCCGGGAGCAGGTTCACGGGATGGAACGGGGCGATGGTCGAGCCGCTCACGTCGCGGACACCGTTGTCGAACAGGACGTCGGCGGACACCCCCGCGGTCAGGGACATCAACGCGGCGGTGATGAGGGTCGTGGCGCGGGCGGTCGTGGGTTTCGCGGTGTGGGATCTGTTCAGCATGGGGAGCCTCCTCTGTTGCCTTCAGGATAAGGGATACCCACCATTCTGCAGAGTCGAAACAGTCCTTGTTACATACCCGCAAAAACCCCGTTCGCGCGTCAGAGAACGCGGTCCTGATTTCCAGACAGAGACGCACCCCACCATTGAGTGGGGACGCCACGGGTTTGTTTACTTGCCGGACTGCTTGGCCCACGAGTCCTTGAGCGTCACGGCCCGATTGAACACCATCCGATCGGGCTTCGAGGATGGGTCCACGCAGAAGTAGCCCAATCGCTCGAACTGGAAGCGCCGGATGGCGTCGGGCCAATCGGGCTCGTCGGGCGTGCGTTCGATCAGCGAGCGCTCGAGCTTGCACCCGGTGCGTGTCGTCAGGGACTCGGGGTTGAGATCGTCGGTGAGGTCGCCGGTTTTCTTGCCCGGGCGCGGCTCGGTGAAGAGGCGGTCGAAGACGCGCACCGTTGCGTCGATCGCGTCGGCGCCGACCCAATGCAGGGTGCCCTTGACCTTGCGGACCTTGCCCTCGGCGTCCGGGGGCGGGTTGCCGCCGCCACGCGTCTCGGGGTCGTAGGTGCAGCGGAGCTCGGTGACGTTGCCGTCGCCGTCGAGCACGTGCTCGTGGCAGCGGACCCAATAGGCGCTACGCAGTCGCACTTCGCGCCCGGGCCCGAGGCGGAAGAACTTCTTGGGCGGGTCGAGCATGAAGTCGTCGCGCTCGATGTAGATCTCGCGCCCGAAGCGGACTGTTCGTGTGCCCGCCGACTCGACCTCGGGGTTGTTCACGGCCTGCAGTTCTTCGACGCGATCGGCATCGCCGTGATCCGCCCAGTTGGTGATGACGACCTTGATCGGGTCGAGCACACCCATGCGTCGCGGGGCCCGCTTGTTCAGATCGTCGCGCAGCGCGTTCTCGAGCGTGATGAACTCGGTCAGGGCGTTGAACTTGGTGATCCCCACGCCGATGACGGCTTCCCTCACGGCCTCGGGCGTGTAGCCGCGCCGGCGGAGACCCGCGACGGTGATCATCCGCGGGTCGTCCCAGCCCTCGACGTGCCCGTCGTCCACCAGCGATTTGAGGTAGCGCTTGGACATCGTGGTGTATTCGAGGTTGTAGCGGCTGAACTCGGTCTGCTGGGGGTGGTGGATCGGCTCGCCGTAGGTGCCGCCGGGTCCGCGGTCCTTGTTGATCGCGTCGATGAACCAGTCGTAGAGCGGGCGGTGGTTCTCGAACTCGAGCGTGCAGAGCGAGTGGGTGACGCCCTCGATGGAGTCCTCGAGCCCGTGGGCCCAGTCGTACATCGGGTAGATGTGCCAATCGGTGCCGGTCCGGTGGTGCGGCTTGTTGACCACGCGGTACATTACCGGGTCGCGCAGGTTGACGTTCGGGCTGGCCATGTCGATCTTGGCGCGGAGGACCGCGCCCCCATCGGGGACGCCGCCCTCTTTCATCTTCGCAAACAACGCCTTGGACTCTTCGGTCGGGCGATCGCGGAAGGGCGAGTGTTTGCCCGCCTCGGTGAGCGAGCCGCGCTGCTCGCGGATCGCTTCGGGCGTCTGCTCGTCGACATAGGCCAATCCCTTCTCGATCAGCTCGACCGCCCAGTCGTAGAACCGGCCGAAGTAGCCCGAGGCGAACCGGATCTCGCCATCCCATTCGGCGCCCAGCCACCGCACGTCGGCGGCGATCGAGTCCACGAACTCCTGCTCTTCTTTGGCCGGGTTGGTGTCGTCGAAGCGGAGTTTGAAGGCCCCGCCGTATTCCTTGGCCAGACCGGAACTCAGACACACCGCCTTGGCGTGCCCGATGTGCAGGTAGCCGTTGGGCTCTGGCGGGAAGCGGGTGCTGACCACGGTCCCGTCGCCCGGCGCCCCCCACTTCCCGGCGGCGATGTCGGCGTCGATCATCTGCTGGATGAAGTGCCGGCTGGGGGCCTCGGGCGTGTCGGTGGGATCAGGCTTCGTCGCGGCTTTGCTCATAGTCCGCGATGGTAGAAGCCCCGGAGACCGGAGTGGTTGCCGGAGCGGGCGATCAGCCCCGCCCGAGCAGGTCGCCCAGCGCCCCATCGAGCCCGGCGAACTCGAACGAGAACCCCGTGTCCATCAATCGTTGCGGGATCACGTACCTGCCGTACAAAGCCAGCTCGGGGTCGGTCCGAAGCAGCAATGACGCTCCGACCTTGATCATCCAGCCGTACGCGGGAAGCCCGATTGGCATCCGCACCGCCCCCCGGAGCGCCCGCATGAACACCTCGTTGCTGACCGGCTCGGGCCCGCTGGCGATGCACATGGCGGGCATCGACTCGTCGAACAGCGCCCGCTCGAAGATCCGGTGCATGTCGGTCTCGTGGATCCAGCTCATGCCCTGCGTGCCCGAGGCGATGGTCCCACCCAGCCCGAGCCTGGCGAGGCGCGCGAGTTTGGGCAGTGCCCCGCCGGACGTGCCGAGCACGAAGCTGGTCCGCAGGATCGCTCGGCGCACGCCGGGCGAGCACGCAGCGTCGTACGCGCCTTCCCACGCCTGACCCACATCCGGCGCCAGCCCGTGCCCGAGCGCGGCGGTTTCGTCGCAGGGCAGCTCCGAGTCGCCGTAGATGTGCGCGGTGGACATCTGGACCCACACCCCTGGCGGGCGATCGGCCCGGCGGACCGCCTCGCCCAACACCAGCGTCGATTCGACCCGCGATCGCAGGATCTGATCCTTGTGCAACGCGTTCTTGATGCAATCGACGGTCCGCCCGGTGAGGTTGACGATCGCGTCCGCGCCGTCGACCGCGCCCGCCCAATCACCGATCGATCGGGCGTCCCACACGCGGTGTTCCCAGGGTCCGGCGCTGGGTGTTGACCGCGACAGGATCGTGACCTCGTGCCCTCGATCGGTCAGCCAGCGGGCGAGATTCATGCCCAGAAATCCCGAGCCGCCCGCGATGACAATGCGGCTGGACGGTCCCGTAACGCCGGCTTGATCGGTCATGGTTCATATTAGGAAATCACCACTTACGAATCGCGTGCGAATCCGGTGAATCGGCACAACCGAACACAATCATCCATGCACTCCAGGAGCCCGAAATGTCCCGATCGATCCGAACCATCTCCGGCCTCATCGGCGTCGGCATCGGGACCGCCCTGCTCGCGATGACCGGGTGCTCGCTGCACCGCATCACCGACGTCGTTCCGGGGCCCGAGGGCCCGCTGACGTTCCCGACTGTCGAGGCACAGAACCTGCTCGACGAGCCGGTCGTGCTGCCCGACGACCTGCTGGGCTCGCCGGCGGTCGTGCACGTCGCGTTCTTCCAGAAGCAACAAGAGCTGGTCAACACATGGCTGGGCGAGATGGGCCGCATCGAAGAAGCCTTCGCCGGCGTGCGGGTCATCGAGACACCGGTCATCAAGGGACGCTGGGCGATGATGGCCGGCTTCATCGACAACGGCATGCGCTCGGGCATCCTCGAGCAGGAAGCCCGAGCACGCACCATCACGCTGTTCACCGACACGCGCGACTTCCGCGAGGCGCTCGACCTGCCGACCGACCGCGACGTCTACACGCTGCTGCTCGATCCGGAGGGGCGCGTGCTGGCGACCGAGCCGGGTGTCTTCAGCGAGGGTGCCATGCAGCGGTTGATCGAGGCCGGGCGAGCCGCGGGCATACCGGCCGAGGACCAGTAGCCGCTCAGTCCGTCAACGCAGGGTAATCCGTATACCCGACCTCAGTGCCGGTGTAGAACGTGTCGCGGTTCCATTCGGCGTAGGGGCCGCCGCGACGGATTCGTTTGGCCAGATCCGGGTTGCTGATCCACAGCTTTCCGAACGCGACCGCGTCGCACCAGCCCTCCGCGATCCGCTGGTCGGCTTGCTCGACCGTGTAATCGCCGTTGGCGATGTACGCGTGCCCCCCGGCGTCTTTGAACGCCCTGGCGATCGCCGGGATGACCGTCTCGACCCTGGGATCGATCTTCGAGCGGTCCCAGGTTTCCACGGCGTGCAGGAACGCAAGCCCCATCGCCCCAAGCCCAGCCGCGAGCGCACAGAACGTCGTCTGCGGGTCGCTGTCCACCGCGTCGTGGTGCTCACTCAGGGGCGAGATGCGGTAGCCGACCCTGCCCGGACCGATCGCGTCCGCGACCGCCCGCGCGACCTCGAGCGGGAAGCGGAGCCGGTTCTCGAGCGAGCCGCCGTAGGGCGCGGGCATGTCGTTCATGCCGTCGCGTGTGAACTGATCGAGCAGGTAGGTGTTGGCCCCGTGGATCTCGACGCCGTCAAACCCCGCCCGCATGCATCGGCGGGCGGCGTCGGCGAAGTCCTCCACGATGCCGGGCAGTTCGGCGGCATCGAGTTTCCGCGGCGTGCTGGTCTCGACGCGTTCGGCCGAGTGATCGATGTAGGTCTTCGACTTGGCGTTCCGATCGTTGGGCGCAACCGGGCGCTGATTGTTCGGCTGGAGGGCGGCGTTCGAGACCCGTCCGACGTGCCAGAGCTGGCAGACGATCTTGCCCCCGCGTGCGTGGACCGCGTCGGTGACCGTCTTCCAGCCCGCTTCCTGCTCGTCGGTGTGGATGCCCGGCGTGGCGTAGTAGCCGTGCCCGGTGGGCGAGACGGGTGTCGCTTCGGAGATGATCAGCCCTGAGCCGCGCCGGGCATCGGCGCGCTGGGCGTAATACTCGGCGTTGAGTTCGCGCGGCACGTTCCCCGGCATGGCCGCCCGGCTGCGGGTCAGCGGGGCCATCCAGACGCGGTTGTTCGTGGCGAGGTCGCCAACGGTCAGCGGTTCAAGGATCTGCATGGATCACGCTTCCGCCAACTGGGCCTCGACCGATGCAACGCAGCGATCGATTCTGGCGAGAACGCTTTCTTTGCCCAAGATCGCCAGCGTCTGGCCCAGAGGAGGCGAGACGCTGGTGCCGGTCACCGCGACGCGGATCGGCTGGGCGACCTTGCCCATGCCCAGCCCGCTCGATTCGGCGTACCCCGAGACCGCGCTCTCGATGGCCGCGGGCTCGAACGGGTCGATCGCTTCGACCATCGATCGCAATCCCTTGAGCGATTCGAGCCCCTTGCGCTCGCCCTTGATGAGCACCTTGTGGACCGCCTTGGGGTCGAAATCGACCGCCTCGTCGCCGACCAAAGCGAACCCGATCACGGTCCGGGCGTCGCGGAACGTCTTGCACCGCTGCTTGACGGCCGGGGCGAGCACGGTCATGTCGCCCAGCGAGAAACGCTCGACCAACGCCGGGTCGTGCTCGCTCGCCCAGGCGTGCCAGGTCTTCGCGAAGTCAGCGTCGTCCATGGTCTGCACGTCGTCGGCGCTGAACGCGAGGAGCTTGGTCCGGTCGAACTTGCTGGGCGTCTTGCCGATGCCGGAGAGCTCGAAGTTGGCCGAAAGGTACGCGCCGTCGAAGCGTTCGAGGTCGGTCCCGTCTTCGTTCTTGGTCTTCGGATTCCACCCGAGCAGCGCCAGGAAGTTGACCAGCGTCTCTGGCAGGTAACTGGCGGCCATAAAATCCTCGGTGTCGATCTCGGGCAGCTCCACGCCCAGCACGCCCGCGAGCTCGTTCAGTTTGTCGGTGTCCAGTTGGCGGGTCTTGTCCTTGAGCCAGCCCGCGAACTCGCCCGCGTCGATCGAATCGATCGGCGACGACTCCATCCCCGCGTCCCGAACCGCTTTCTTGGCCGTCTTGTCCTTGTCGCGCTTGGACATCTTCGACCCGTCCGGGTTGAAGATCAGCGGCATGTGCGCGTACACCGGCGTGTCGAATCCCAGAGCCCGCTGCAACGCGACGTGGCGGGGCGTGTTGATCAGGTGCTCTTGACCACGCAGGACGTGGGTCACGCCCATCAGCGCGTCGTCGACGACCACCGCGAAGTGGTAGGTCGGGAAGCCGTCGCGTTTGCGGATGATGAAATCGTCGAACTCGTCCGGGCCGACCGTGACATCGCCGAGCACCTCGTCGTGCACGGTGATGGGTTCGTCGGGCATCTTCATGCGGACGACGTGCGATTCGCCCGCGTCCATCCGCGCGATCCGCTCGTCCTTGGGGATCTGCAGCGCCGCCCGGTCGTACTGGTAGCCGGTCTTGGCCGCGATGGCCTGCTGGCGCTTGGCTTCCAACTCCTCGGGGGTCTCGAAGGCGGGGTACGCCAACTCAGCATCGATCAGGCGGCGCATGTGCTCGTTGTAGAGATCGATCCGCTGGGCCTGGTAGAACGGGCCGACGCTCTCGGGGTCTCCGCCCAGGGTCCGCCCGTCTTCGGTCGTGAACTCGGGTCCCTGGTCCCAGTCGATGCCCATCCACGCGAGCGATCGGAGGATGCCCGCGGTGGCCGCGTCGGACGACCGGCGTTGGTCGGTGTCCTCGATGCGGAGGATGAACTTGCCCCCGTGTTTGCGGGCGAAAGCCCAGTTGAACAGGGCCGTGCGGGCCCCGCCGACGTGGAGTCGGCCGGTCGGGGAGGGGGCGAATCGGGTCACTACTTGGGGCATCGGCAATCATAGCGCGGCGAGATTTCGCTTTACCGATCGGGCGTCGGGGCTGATACTGCACCCATGACCAGATCGCTCGCCGTCGCGCTCGCCCTCGCGTGCCTCGTCCACCTGTCAGGCTGCAGGGGGCGGAACATCCACTGTGTGCCGATCGCCAGCATGATCGAAACGCCCGGCGGGCCGGTCCGAGCCGCGGATCTCCGGGCAGGCGATCTCGTCACTTCGATCACAGCCAACGGGAACTATGGGTTTGGGCGGATCCTGGCGCGGCAGACCGCAGAAGTTGATGAGATCTTCTCATTCACCCTCGACAGCGGCGAGCGATTCTCGGCCACCGGCATGCACCCGGTGGCACGCACTCCGGATGTGTTTACGCCGGCTGGCCAACTCGAGGTTGGACAGCGCGTGACCACCCTCTCGGGCCAAGCGAAAATCACGGAGATCGAGACCGTTCCAGGCAGTCACAGCGTTGTCGATTTCAGCGTGCACCCGCACAACAACTTCATCGCCGATGGCGTGCTCACGCATAACAAGTCCCTGCGCCCAACCGCATCGCCCGGTGACCTTCCGGGTCGTTACATCATGCCCGGCGCATGGGCCGCGATCGAGTTCACCGAGACCGACGGGCGTCTCATCATCGCGCGGCCGCCGCACGCATCACGCTCGCCCGAAGGCGACAGTGCCTGGAGGATCACCGGTTGGCGGATGAACCGGGGCGCGCTGTCCGCCGATCTCCAACGCGAGCATTCACGCGACTGGCTCTCGCGCTCCCTGCCCGACGCCCGCGTCACACTGACCGCGTACGTCCGCTGTCCCTACCGCCCGCGAGATTCTGGCACCTCTGGTGTGCCCGCAAGCATCCACCTGTTGCGCCTCGAGTCGGCGGGCTACACGTTTGGCCTGCCCGGCGATTGGATCCGCACCGAGCAGATCGATGGAGCCCAGCGGCTGTTGGAAGCGCCGTAAAGAACAAGAACGGCATCCATACCCTCAGCACAATAGATTCCAGTTGCGTCGGTCCGCAATCGTGCTAGGCTTAACGGTCCGCCCGTGCGAGGGAGCGCGGGCGGCGACAACCCGAACCGGGCATCGGCCCGTGTGCGTTTCCGGATATGGGCCGACGCCCCCCCGCAAAGGAGGGCCGTTCCATGGCCGCTGTACGAAACCCCGATGACATCCGCAACATCGCTCTGACCGGGCAGACCGGCACCGGCAAGACCACACTGACCGAGCGATTGCTGCTGTTGACGGGGATGATCCAGCGCATGGGGTCGGTCGAGGACGGCACCACCTTCTCCGACTGGTCCGACGAAGAGCACCACCACAAGCACTCGCTCCGCACCACGCTGCTCCACCTCGAGCACGAGGGGCACACGATCAACCTGATCGACGCGCCCGGGCTGGGCGACTTCGCCGGGCACGCGATCAGCATCTTCCCGGCCGTCGAGACCGTCGCGGTCGTGATCGACGCGACCAAGGGCATCGAGCCCATGACCCGACGCATGATGAACCTGGCCAAGGGTCGCAACCTGCCCCGCATGATCATCATCAACAAGATCGACGAAGCTTCGGCCGACCTCGAAGCCCTCGTCGGTGACATCCGCGACGAGTTCGGTCCCGAGTGCCTCCCGATCTCGCTGCCCAGCGCCGACCGGGCGAGCGTCGTGTCGGTGTTCGAGCAGGAAGGCCAGGGCGAGACGCTGTTCAGCAGCGAAGACGACGCCCACCGCGCCATCGTCGAGCAGATCGTCGAGATGCAAGACGACCTGATGAACCAGTACCTCGAGGACGGCGACGACCACAACATCGACAAACAAAAACTCCACGACGCGTTCGAAGCCGCGTTGCGCGACGCACACCTCGTGCCGATCGCTTTCACGAGCGCCACGACCGGAGCCGGGGCCGAGCAGCTGCTGCACGTGTTCGCCAGCCTGCTGCCGAGCCCGCTGGAGGGCAACCCCCGCCCGTTCCTCAAGCGTGAGGACGCGGACGGCGAGGAGCACGAGTTCCACGCCGAAGCCGACGCGGACAAGCCCGTAATCGCGCACATCTTCAAGGTCACCACCGACGCGTTCGTTGGAAAACTGGGCGTGTTCCGCGTTCACCAGGGGACCATCAAAGCCAAGTCCGAGTTGATCATCGGCGACCACAAGAAGCCGGTCCGGATCGGGCACCTGCTCAAGCGCCAGGGCAAGGAGAGCCACGAGGTCGATGCCCTCGGGCCGGGCGACATCGGCGCGATCGCCAAGGTGGACGACGTCCACTTCGACGCGGTGCTCCACGAGGGGCACGACCTCGACAGCCTCCGCCTCAAGGCGTTGCCGATGCCCGAGCCCATGTACGGGCTGTCGATCGAGCTGAAGAACCACGCCGACGAGACCAAGTTCTCGGCCGCGTCGCACAAGCTCTTGGCCGAGGACCCCTCGCTCAGACTCGAGCGCATCGCCGCGACCAAGCAGACGGTGCTCAGCGGGCTGGGCGAGTTGCACCTCCGTGTCGTGATCGAGAAGTTCAAGGACCAGTACGGCATCGAGCTGATCACCGCGCCGCCGCGGATCGCGTACAAGGAAACCATCACCAGCAAAGCCGAGGGGCACCATCGCCACAAGAAGCAGACGGGCGGCGCCGGGCAGTTCGGAGAGGTCTACCTGCGTGTCGAGCCCTTGCCCGCGGACCACGAGACCGGGTTCGAGTTTGTCAACGCGACCGTGGGCGGGTCGGTCCCCCGCCAGTTCCTGCCCGCCATCGAGAAGGGCATCCGCCAGATGCTCGACAGCGGCGCGGTCGCGGGCTACCCGATGAAGGGCATCAAGGTCGAGGTCTACGACGGCAAGTTCCACGCGGTGGACTCCAAGGAGATCGCGTTCATCACGGCCGGCAAGCGTGCCTTTATCGAGGCGGTCGCCAAGGCCCACCCAGTGCTGCTCGAGCCGTTCGTGCACCTGGAAGTCACCGTGCCGGCCAACAAGATGGGCGACATCGCGGGCGACCTCTCCACCAAGCGCGGGCGGGTGCAAGACACGCGGATGCTGCCCGGCGACATGTGCACCGTCGTTGCCCAGGCACCGCTGTCCGAGTTGCAGGGCTTCTCGACCGAGCTCAAGAGCATCACGGCCGGCGCGGGCACCTTCACCATGGAGTATTCCCACGACGAGAACACCCCCCCGCACGTGCAGCAGGAGGTCATCAGCGCGTTCGCCGGGCACGCCGACGACGACTGACGCGCAGGCTTTGCACGTGCCGTAGGTCCAGATAAGCGGAATCATCCGCGATCGATCCACAGGCGTGCCGGTTCCGGGCTCCGATGAGCCGGAATCGGCACGCCTGTGGTATCATCCGACCACCCGAGGGCAGGGACGCCCCGGACGAGTTGGTACCGCGCCTGTAGTGGGCGTGAGCCGGAGCAACGGCACGATGGATCGCGTAGGAAACTCACTCCCGTTCAACGCCGCCTCGGCGTCTCACGCCTACGGGCGCCCCCTGTCCGTGCGTCCCTTGTCGGCCCAGCCGAACGTCGCGGGCTTGCAACGGTCGCAGCAGAACGCGCCCATCGCCCAGATCCGCCCGGTCGCTCCCAAGACGCCCGAGCCCAAGCCGACCGCCGATCCCTCGAGGCTCGTCGCGGCCAAGGTCGACGCCATCGATCTCACGCTCGACGTCGCCAGCATCAAGGGAAAACCCACACCCGCGGGCAGTTATCCGCTCTACCGCCACCCCGCCGACCGCAATACGGCCGCCACGGGCGTCGAGGTCGGACGCTCGCTGGACGTCAGGGGCTAATCGGTGTCGGAGCGCACGCTGCCCGAGCCGGGCCCGTTCGCGTCGCACTTCCGTATCGACCCTGCGCTCGTCTATCTCAACCACGGGTCTTTCGGCGCGTGCCCCCACGCCGTCGTAGAAGCGCAGGCCAAGCACCGCGACCGCGTGGAGAATGACGCCGTGCGTTTCTACATGGACGATCTCTGGGGGCTCTTGGATCGCTCGCGCGACGCGCTCGCACCCATCACCGGGTGCGACACGAACGACATGGTCTTCGTGCCAAACGCCACCACCGGCGTGACCACCGTGCTCGCCAACCTCGACCTCGGGCCGGGCGACGAGATCTTGACCACCGCCCACGAGTACACCGCCTGCCTCAACAACGCCCGGGCCCGGGCGCAACGAACCGGTGCGTCGATTGTCGTCGCCGACCTGCCCTGGCCAATGCCCGACGAGGACGCCGCGTACGAAAGCGTGATGTCGTGCGTCACCGATCGCACCCGGGCCGCACTGATCTCGCTGGTCACCAGCTCAACCGCGATCCGCCTGCCGATCGAGCGACTGATCGCCGACCTGCACGCGCGGGGCATCGACACCATCCTCGACGCCGCCCACGGCCCGGGGTGCGTGCCGCTCAGGGTCAACGAATGGGGCGCCGCCTGGACGACCGGGAACTGCCACAAATGGCTCTGTGCACCCAAGGGCGCCGCGTTCCTCTGCGTGCGTGAAGACAAGCAGCCCGGCTTCCGCCCCATGGTCCTCTCCAACGACGCCGAGCGCCTGGACCGGGCGAGCAAGCGGACCGGGCGATCGCAGTTCCAGCACGAGTTTGACTACTGCGGCACCGATGACGCGACCGCGAAGCTGACCATCGCCGATGCGGTCGCCTTCATGACCAACGTGATGCCGGGCGGGATCGACGCGGTGATGGAACACAACCGGGCGATGTGTCTGCGTGCCCGCGATCTGGTGTGCGGGGCGCTGGACGTCTCCCCGCCGGTGCCCGATGCCATGCTCGCGCCGATGGCCGCGATCGAACTGCCCGCGTCCGCGCCGGACGCCGCGACTGTCAAGGGGCACCTTTACGACGAGTACCGCGTCCAGATCCCGGTCTGGGACGCGCCGGGCGGGCGCACCGTCGTGCGCCTGAGCGCCCAGATCTACAACAGCGACGCGCAGTACGCGTACCTGGCCGAGGCCCTGACCGCGATCACGCGTTAGCCGTCCTCGCTCCAACGCGGCTCCGTGCCCAGCAGGCTGCGCACGAAGAAATCGCGCATGCGACGCTGCCCGTAGGGCGATCCGATGGTGCCGTGCCCGAGCCCCGGGAAGACGATCAACTCGAAGTCCTTGTCGGCTTTGATCAACGCATCGACCACCTGCATCGTGCTGGCGGGGTCGACGTTCTGATCGAGCTCGCCGACGGTCAGAAGCAGTTTCCCGGTCAGGTTGCTTGCGTGCTCGGTGTTGGAGCTCGCCACGTAGCTCTCGTCGATGGGCCAGCCCATCCATTGCTCGTTCCACCAGACTTTGTCCATGCGGTTGTCGTGGCAGCCGCAGTCGGCGACTGCGGCTTTGTAGAACTCGCCGTGGAACAGCAGCGCTCCCAGCGCGTTCTGCCCGCCCGCCGAGACGCCGTAGATCCCGACGCGATCGAGATCCATCCACGGTCGATCCCGGGCCGAGGCCTTCATCCACGCGATCCGGTCCGGGAAGCCCGCGTCCTTGATGTTCTTGTAGGCGACGTCGTGGAACGCCTTCGATCGCCAGTTGGTGCCCATGCCGTCGATGTGAACCGTGACGAACCCGAGTTCGCCCAGCGACCGCGAGCCGCGCCACACAGTGAATGACTTGGGCACGTGCTGCCCGTGCGGGCCCGCGTAGATCGACTCGATCACGGGGTACGTCCGGTCCGGATCGAACTGGGTCGGGTGCTGGATGAATCCCCAGATGTCGGTCTCCCCGTCGCGACCCTTGGCAACGAAGCGTTCGGGCGCCGACCATCCCGCATCGATCAATCGCGACAGATCTCCCTCGGCCAATACCGCCACACGCGCACCGTCTTCGGTTCGACGGATCTCGGTGACCGGCGCCAGATCCACCCGCGACCAGACATCCACGTAAAACGCGCCGTCCGGGCTGGGCGTGACGCGGTGCGTGCCGTCGCCCTCGGTCAGCATCGTGAAACCGGAGCCGTCGAGATTCACCCGGGCGTGGTGGACGTGGTAGGGATCCTGACCCGGATCGACACCCATCACGCGGAGATCGACGGTCCGTTCTTCCTCATCGATGCGCTCGACAGATCGGACGACCCACGGGCCCGACGTGATCGGGTTCTTGACCCGCCCCGTGTCGGCGTCGATCAGATACAGGTGGTTCCAGCCCGATCGCTCGGACATCCAGACGATCTCGCGTGTTCGTTCGAGCTCGTGGACGTAAACCTTGTTCGTCCAGTCGATGAACGTGTCGCTGGTCTCATCGATGATCACCGATGCTTCGCCGGTCTGCGCGTTGACCGCGACGTATCGCATGATCTGGTGTCCGCGCCCGTTGTAGAGGTACGTGAACCCGGATGAATCCCCGCGCCAGCGGAGCCGGGTCACGCTCCACGGATTTTCGATCGGCGCGTCATCGACCGGAATCTGGCGGGCGTCCGACGCGTCGAACAGTGTCGGTCGGCTGACATCAACCGAGTCGCCCGGCTTGCGGTAGGCGTATTCGATGGTCTTTGGCTGGAGTCGATCGTCCGGCGACGAATCGACGATGGTGACCTCGCGGTCCGAGCCGGGCACGGTCCGCATGACAACGAATCTGGTGCCATTCGGCGACCACCGCACCGGGCCCTCGTAGCGATCGCCGGGCGAGCCGTCGGTTGTGAGCACGACCTCGGACCCGTCCGCGATGGTCCGCAGCACAACCTGATGATCGCGGAACAGCACGCGGAAACTCCCGTCGGGCGATTGATCGGGCGCTCGCTCCGTTGGCCCCGCTTCGGGTTCGGTCTCCGATACTGGCTCCGGCTCGGATCCGCTCTCGATCGCTGCGTCGGCACGCACGAATACGACGCCGGGCTGTTCGGTCGCGGTGTAGACGCCCAGCGACGCGCCCTCGGCGTCCTCGATCCGCCACGAATGGCCGGCGTATGTCCCCTGCTCTTTGGTCCCGCCCGGTTCGACCTGCCCGTACGACCTCGCGTTGCCCCCGTGATCGAGCCAGAGCACACGCACGGGCCCATCGGTCGCGTTGACCACAATCAGCGTGGTCGCCGGGCCGCCGCCACGGGTCCGGTCGGTGTTGTCCTGCGCGAGCCCCAGCCCCTCGGGCAGGTCATCTGGCCCGAGCTGCGCCAACACCCGCCCGCCCGGGTCCCACGACCACACACGCGGATCGCCGGATCGCATGAAGATCAGGCGCTCGCCATCGAAATCGAACCAGGCGACGCCCGCCTCGGCGTCGACACCCAGCGTTTGCAACCCCGCCCTGATCCCGTCCAGGTCGAACGCGGGGCGGATATCGCCGGTCTCCAGGTCCACGGTTCGCCACTCGTCGGTGCCGTCCTCGCGCTCGTAGCGGTAGATCGGGGTCTGGGCGTCGAGCCATTTGACGCGGACGTCGGCGTTGCGGACGAGGCTCGCCCAGTCGCCGGGCAGGCGATCGGCGCGGGCGTAATCCTCGGCTGACCCCTGGGCGAAGACCGACACCCCGCAGGTCATGAGCACGAACGAAAGAGCAATGAATCGGATCATGCGCGCATGCTACACGATTCGTGCGCCGCCCCGGGCACAGCCCCACACAGACTGCCACCCGCCTAGTCCAGCAGCGTTTCCTCGAACAGCTCCAGGATGCGCCGGTACTCGTCGTGCCACGAGCTGGGCTCTCTGAAGCCGTGCGGCTCGACCGGGTACAGCGCCAGCTCCCACCCAGGCTTCCCCAGCTCGATCAGTCGCTGGCTCAGGCGGATCACGTCCTGGGCGACCACGTTGTCGTCGAGCATGCCGTGGCACATCAGCAGCTTGCCCTGCAGGCCCTCGGCGTGGGTGATCGGGCTGCACAGGTCGAACGGCTCCGGGTCGATGTCGGGCGTGTCGAGGATGTTGGAGGTGTACCCGTGGTTGTAATGGCGCCAGTCGGTGACCGATCGGAGCGCCGCGCCGGCGTCGTAGACATCGGGGCGGAGGAACATCGCCATCAGCGTCATGAACCCGCCGTAGGAACCGCCGTAGATGCCGACCCTGTCAGGGTTGCCGATCCCCTCGCCCTCAGCCCACGCGATGCTGTCGTCGAAGTCCTCGAGTTCGGGATAGCCCATCACGCGGTAGATCGCGGCTCGCCAGTCACGCCCGTAACCCTCCGAGGCCCGGAAGTCTGGCGCGAGGACCAGGATGCCCCGCTCGTTGAGCAGCGTGTGGAACATGTGCTCGCGGGCGTAGTACGACCAGCCGTTGTAGACGTGCTGGGTGTAGCCGGCGCCGTGGGAGAAGATCACGATCGGGCGCGGGCCCGGGAATCGCTCCGGATCGGGGCGGTACACCCGTGTGTAGATCGGAGCAGCTTGGTGCGTGGACGGGATCCAGACGAACTCGGGCGCGGTGAACTCGAACGAGCGGAACAGGTCGGTGTCGGTGTTGGTCAGGCGCACGGGCTCTTCGGGCCCGGTAACCGAGACGCCCGCGAGTTCGGGCGGGTCCATTGCGGTCGAGTAGGTGATGATCGCGCGGGTCTCATCGGGCGAGACGCGGAACGCATCGACCGAGCCGCCCATCGCGGTCAGCTTCGTGCGGGCCCCGTCCATGGTGATGCGCTCGAGTTCGTACACCCCCGGGTCCCGGTCATTGGTCCGGGCGAGGAACCCGGAACCGTCGGAGAACGCGTAGACCGAGCGGACCTCGTAGTTACCCGAGGTGACCGCACGCCAATCCGTTGATCCGGGCTCGGAAACATACAGATGCCCGAACGCCGTGTGCTCGGAGAGGAACCACAGCCTTTCCTCCCCGGGAACGAATCCGAAATCGTTGAACGCCCAGTTGATCCAGGCCGGGTCACGGAGGTGGTGGACGGTCGTGAACACGGGCTCGTCGGATCGAGCGTCGACGGTCACGATCCAGCGGTCCTTGTTATCGTGGCTCTTGAGCATCACCGCGGCCGTGCGCCCGGTGTCGGACCAACGCACGTTCATGAGCGACACCGGGCGGGGCTTGCTCTTCGCGGACGTGTCGTCGTCTGGTGCGTCGGTTTCTTCCTCGTCTTGGTCATCCCCGTCTTGATCGTCTGGTGCGTCTGACTCGTCATCGCTATCCGTGCGATCTCGGGCGGAGACCGCGGCTTTGATCTCTGCCAGCGGGTCGTCGGTGATCATCGGCAGCGTGTCGAGCGCCAGTTCGATGATGCGCTCGCTGTTCAGATCCAGCAGCACGAACGAATCGGCGCGCTCGGGCTGGTGCCCCACTTTTGTGCGCACCGACGAGGTCGTGACATACCCCGTCTCGGTGACGTAGTTGGGCATCTGGTCACGCTTGGCTGCCTTCGGGTCCTTCTTGGCCGTGGCGACGAGCATGTGATCGCCCGACGGGCTCAGCCAGTTGCCCACCGAGCGGAGCTTTTTGTCGAGGTAGAACGGGCCCGGCACGCGGGTCGGGTCGCTGTCCCGGCGCGAGCGCCCGATCTCATCGTTGAGTTCCTCGCGCTCCTCGCGCTCGCGAAACACCGCGAAGAGGTCGCGCTGCTGCTGGTCCAGGTCCGCGAGTTCTTTGTCCTCTTTTTTGTCATCTTGGACCGCGGGGTCGTCGGCGAAGCGGATGTCCGCGGCGTCCGATTCCAGACCCGTCGCCAGATCCCGGATGACCCAATCACCCCGTCGGAATGCGATCCGCACCCCGTCGGCCATGAACATCGGTGATCGCTCGGACGCCGACGTCCGGCTCAACTGGTTCCATCGCCCGTCCTCGTGCATGAACAAATCGCCCGAGCGGGCGGTCAGGTGGCGGTCGCGGTCGGGCGAAAACACCCCGTTCGCGGGGATCAGCGTCGCCCGCTGGATCTCATCGAGCATGGCGGGCAAGCCCGTCGCCCGGGTGCCATCCAGCGAGAGCATGGATCGGTCGCTGGTCTCACGCCCGATGACGCCCTCGCGTCGTTGGTCGTAGAGGATCCCGCCCGAACCGGGGAGCCATCCGACGAGGCTGGGCGAGCGTGCGTACCACGACGGGTCGCCCATGATCTGTTCGAGCGAGGGGATGTTCCGGGCGTCTGCCCCGGCGGTCACCCGGGCTGCGGGCTCGGCGATCGCCTGAGCGTTAGCCGAGTTGGAACCGATCAGGCCCAACGCGAGATAGACTGGCAGGGACGCGGCGAGGATGAAACGAGCACTTTTTTGCAACATGAACCCAGCATAACCACCGATCGGACCCGCGTCCTTTGTGCCCGGGGCGATCGGTCGGCCGATACTCCACCCATGCCCACGACACGAGCGCAGACCGCCCACCCAGCAGCCACCGAACACGCCCCGGACCCCATTCTCGACGCGTTCGTCGATCGGGTCCGCGAGCCGGCGACGCACGGGCTGGACTCGGACATGGTCATGCTCAACGGCGCGTCGTACGGCTGCGTCCCCACGCTCGTCCGCGACGCCCAGCACGAGCTCGCCCGTCGTATCGAGCTCGACCCGGTCCGCTTCTACAAGCACGACCTCGAGCTCTACTGCGACCACGCGCGACAGGCCCTTGCCCGCCTGGTCAACTGCGACGCGGGCGACCTGGCCCTGATGCCCAACGGCACGTTCGCGGTCTCGTCGGTGCTGCTGAATCTGAACCTCCAGCCCGGCGACGAGATCGTGGTGACCGATCACGAGTACCAGGCGACGGTCAACGAACTCGGTCGGGCGTGTGCCGCGAGCGGGGCCCGGATCGTCACCGCGAAGCTGCCATTCCCGGCCATCACGCCGGAGCAGGCGTCCGACGCGATCATCGGCGCAATCACGGCGCGCACGAAGCTGGTGATCTGTTCGCACATCACCAGCGCGACCAGCCTGTTGCTGCCGATCGGCGACATCATCGAGCGGGCCCGCGCCCTGGGCGTGGACACCCTGATCGACGGCGCCCACGGCCCGGGTCAGGTCCCGATCGACCTGCACGCCCTCCGCCCCGCCTATTACGCGGCCAGCTGCCACAAATGGCTCGGAGCATCCAAGGGCACTGGTTTCCTCTATGCAGACCCGGACCGCCAGAAGCGCCTCAAGCCGGCCGTGCTGTCCTGCCGGACGCACGCGACGCGCCCTGAGCGCAAGGCGTTCCTCTGCGATTTTGACTACGTGGGCACCGAGGACCGGACGGGCAACCTGGTCCTGGCGGTCGCGATCGAGCACCTGAGCGCCCAGCACCCCGACGGGCTCGCGGGCTTGCAGCGCCGGAACCACGAGATAGTTCGCGCGGGAGCAGCCAAGATCGCGCAAGCGGTCGGCGTCGAGACTCTCGCACCCGAGTCAATGACCGCGTCGATGGTCACCATCCCGCTGCCCGTTCCGGAAGGCGGCGTCCGCCCGGGCGCGGTCTACGACGACGAACTCTGGGACCGCCTGCGTCTCGATCACGGGATCCAGGCCCCGGCCTGGGGGCTCGCTGGCGTGCACCAGCGACTGATGCGGGTCAGCTGCCAGTGGTACAACACGCCGGCGGACTTCGACCGCCTGGCCCAGGTGCTGCCGGGCGTGCTGGCCGCCTGCGTATGAGATCCGGGTTGTTTACATCCCGTACGCGGGTTTGACGCGACGCTCGAGGTGGCGCATCAGCGGGTCGGCGCTCAGCGACTTGCCGGTCGCACGCTCGCAGAGCTGACCGGCCGTGTAACGACGCCCGTGCCGGTGGATGTTCTCGCGGAGCCAGGAGAGCAGCGCGCCGAACTCGCCGCGTGCCATCTGGTCGTCGAGGTCGGGGATCTGCTCGTTGATCGTCTCCCACAGCTGGGCGGCGTAGAGGTTGCCCAGCGAGTAGGTCGGGAAGTATCCGATCAGTCCGAACGACCAGTGGACGTCCTGGAGGCAACCTTGCTTGTCGTCGGGGACGTCGATGCCGAGCAGCTGCTTGTACTGCACATTCCACGCCGCGGGCAGATCGGCGACCGACAGGTCGCCCTTGATCAGCGATCGCTCGAGCCCGAAGCGGATCATTACGTGCAGGTTGTACGTCGGTTCGTCGGATTCGACGCGGATCAGCGATGGGGTGCAGGTGTTCATCGCGGGGACCATTGTGTCGAGGTCGATGTCGTCGAGCACGCCGTCGAAGTGCTGCCTGGCCAGCGGGAGGGCCCAGGTCCAGAACGCCCGGCTGCGTCCGACGAGGTTCTCCCACATGCGGCTCTGGCTCTCGTGGATGCCGAGCGACACGCTGTCGGCCAGCGGTGTGCCCCCGAACGGGCCCGACTTGGGCAGGCCCTGCTCGTAGAGCCCGTGCCCGGCTTCGTGCATCGTGCTCGACAGCCCGTCGGCGAAGTTGTCTTCCGCGTACCGCGTGGTCAGCCTCGTATCGCCCGCCGCCAGCCCCGAGCAGAACGGGTGCGTCGTCGTGTCGATCCGCCCCGAGCTGTAGTCGAAGCCCAACGCCGACACCACGGCCTGCCCGAATGAGTGCTGACGCCCCACCGGCACCGAGCGACGCGTGAAGTCCACGCGAGGCTGGGTGCCGTTCTGCTGGATCTCCGCGATGAACGCGCTCAGTCGGTTCCGCAGCGGCAGGAACACCGCCTCGATCTCGCTGGCTTTGGCGTCGGGCTCGTATTGATCGAGCAGCGCGTCGTAGAGCTCGCCGCCCTCGGGCACGCCCAAGCACTCGGCTTTGCGCCGCGTCAGGTCGAGCATTTTGGTCAATGCTGGCGCGAAGGACGGGAAGTCGGACGCCTCGCGGGCGTGCTTCCAGACATCCTGCGCCTGCGAGCCGGTCTTGGCCAGCTCGGCGACGAGGTCGCCGGGAACCTTGGTGGCTTTGTCGTAGTCGCGCCGGATGCTTCGGAGGTTGGCGCCCGTTTCCGAGCCCGGGTCGTTGATGCTCGCGTCGGCTTCGCAGGCGCTGATCAGATCGCCGAGCTTGGGGGTGGTTCGCTGCTCGTGGGTGAGGCGGGCGATGACCGACGACTGCTCGGCCCGGGCCTGGCCCGCAGCGGGGGGCATGTACGTTTCCTGATCCCATCCCAGCAGCGCGCCGACGGATCCCAGCGTGGACGCCTCGCGGAGCAGGGTCGTCAGCTCGGTGTAATGCACGGGCAGGGTCGGGTGTTCGGCGGTCGCGGTCATAGGTGAGACTCCTGGGTTGGCTCGGCGGGATCGTAGGGTGCGTCGCGGGGTGCTTAGTTCGTATTGCCCGCCGCATGCTGGAGGGCGATCAGGGCGTATGCGGTGATGAGCACCGGGTCGGACTCCATCCAGCGGTCGTCGAGCACGCGGAACGAGCCGTCGGGCTCCTGGAGTTCGCCCAGGGCACCCACGAGGTCGGCGCGCCAGTCACGCCCGCCCACGGTGCCTTGGCCGAACGCGTCGAGGGCACGCCCCATCGCGCTGTAGTAGTAGTACCGCCCGTCGTCGCCCATGCCGGGGTTCTCGTCCATGGTGTAGTTGGCGTTGATCCACGCCCACGCGGCATCGAGTCGCGGATCACCCGGCGCGAGGTCAGCGAAGACCAAGCTCTTGAACCCAACGTAGGTCATCGATCCGTAGGCACGGAGGCGGACGATCGTCGCGCCCGTTGACGATACCTCCTCGATCGTGCCCGCCTGCGATTGACCCGCGCGCCCGTCCACAGACTCGAGGTTCGGTACGGTCGCGTAAATGAACCCGCCCTGCTCGGACCCGTCGGCGTAGCCCATGTCGTTGGTCTCGCCGAGCATCTGCACGCGCTCGAGGAAGACCATCGCGCGCTTGATGGCGGGGTCCTCGGTCGAGGCGCCCGTGTCGTGGAGGGCCTGGAGGAAGAATCCAAGGTTGGACAGGTCGGGGCGTCCGTGGCGCCCGTAGCCGACGCCGCCATAGAACGGATGGTCGGTCGGCACGGGCTCGTTGAAGTTGGGCGCTTCGTCGCCCCCGGTGTTCTGCTCGTGATATTGGAGCGTGCGCAGGTAGGACTGCCCGCGCCCGATCGCGTCGGCGGCTTCGGGGATCGGCAGCCCGCCCAACGCCGACAGACATATCGCTGTGTTGTACGTGGGCAGCACGCCGTCGTGGATACCGCCGTCGGGCTTGGCGTAGGACAGGATGTTGTCCACGCCCGCCCGCACCGTTGGGTCGGTGACGTCGATGCGTGGATCGAGCAGCATGCCGTTGACGATCAGCCCGGTGATGGCGGGGTAGGACGGTCCGTCGGGGTTCTCGCGCCAGCCCCCGGTCTGGGGGCTCTGCTGTGTGCGTAGGTACCCGATCGCGCGATCGATCATGGCACGTGCCTGCGCGCGGACCTCGGTCTGCGTCGGCGCTGCATCGCTCGGGATCTGCCCGGGATCGGACGCGGGCTGCGCCGGGATGGCGCCCGCGGCCGACGATGCACTGAGAAGCACGCTGGCTGTGACACTCAGCATCCGGTGGATCATGTTGGTCATGCTCTCACTCCTCGATTCCGGGGTGATCGACCCCTTGCGCCACAGCACCGGCGAGCAGCACGCTCGCGCCGGCGACGGCCGCGGTTTCGATGCGCATCACGTGAGGACCGAACCGGACCACCGGGCGACCGGTTGCACAGAATCGCTCCAGCTCGTCGGGTGTCCATCCGCCCTCGGGCCCGAGGACGAGCACCGCGCCCGCGTCGGTCGCGGGCGGGACCAGCTCGCCTGAAACATCGCAGAGGCGGCAGCGCTCGTCACCGAGCGCGTCGTCGAACGCGGCCCAAGGGCCGATCTCGAGCAGCCACGCCCGCCCGCACTGCTTGGCGCTCTCGATGATCGCCCGCTCGAGCCGGTCGACTCGGAAGGTGTCGCGCTCGGCGCGGGCCGCTCGCAGGGGTCGCCAGACCGCGACGCCGAGCTGGGAGAGCTGGTCGATCATGGTCTCGAGGCGATCGCCCTTGGGGGGCGGGCACCAGAGCTCGATCCGGGGTGTCACCGCGTCGATCCGGGCCGAACCGTGTACCGACAGGGACAGACTCGCCCGCTTGCCGGTGCTCACCGCGAGGACCTCCGCCCGGGCGATCGTGCCCCGACCGTCGAAGAGCTCGATCGATTCGCCCACGCGGAGGCGTTTGGCGTTGACGGCGTGGTGGGCCTCGGGCCCGTCGATGGTCAGCTCGAAGGGCGTCTGTGGCGCGCCGGCGAGGGCTCCGGGCAAGTCCGAGAAGTACACGCGGTGCGTGATGGTGCGGTCCGGGGGCAACGTTGTGGAGCCTAGAGCGCCAAGTGCCCCCCCGCACGGCCGATAGCCCTTGAGTTCGTGCCCCATGGGTCCGATGATGCCGACGTGTCGGACCGCAACAGCGCCCAGACCGAATCGAGCAGTTCGCCCGAGCTCACCCTCGAGGAGGCTATCGATGCGCTGCTTGCCGACGTTGGTGTCGCCTGCGACCGGTTCGAGAACCCAGAACCGATCCCGGACCTGGACGATCCCGAAGCCGAGATGCTCGCCAACATGAGCAAGGCAAATACTGCGACCGCGACGGCCGAGGGCGATTCCACGCCCGAGCCAGACCCCGAACCCGAGTCGAGGCCCGAAGCGTCGGGCGAAGCTCCCGCCGAAGGCACGAGCGACTCGGCCGGCGAAGAAGCGGGCGAGACGCCGGGCGATGCCACCGACGACGCCGAGCAGGCGCTCGAACAGGTCGAGGCAAGCGCCGAGGAGTTGCTGGGACAAGCCGCCGACGAACTGCTCGACAACCTGGAAGCCAACGCGGACCAACCCGCGGCCGCTCCCGAAGCCGCGACGGACGAAGCACCCGCAGAGCCCGCGCCCGATCCGCCCAACCCCGCAGCGGGCGCCGAGACGCCCGAGGCCGGTGATCCGACGGGCCAGCAGGAAGACTCGACCCCGGAAGACGAGACGCTTGCTGAGCTGAGCTTCGAGAGCGATGAGCCCGCTGCCGAACCCGCCGCAGCAGAATCGGCCACCCAGGAAGCAGACGGTCAAGAACCCGCCGCCCAAGAAGCTGACGCCCCGCAACCCGACGCGGAGATGTCTTCGGAAGTGCCCACGCCGTCGTCGCAAGAGTCGACGGAGATGCTCGACGCGGCGATCGATGACCTGATGGCGGACGCCGAGCCTGTCACAGAGGCCGAGCCGGTTGCGGAGCCGGAATCTGAGGCGGTCGCCGAACCGGTTGCTGAAGCGGACGTCGAGCCTGCTTCCGAATCCGAAACCGAGCCGGTACCGTCGTCGGAAGCCGAACCAGAGATCGCGGGAGAAGAGGCACCGGTTGCGTCCGAATCTCAGCCGGTTGACCAAAGTACCGACCAGCCCGAACCGTCTGCGGAGGAGCCAGAAGTCGCGGCCGATCCCGAGCCGGCGGTCGCCGCGGCACCGAAACAAGAACCCGCCGGTGATCCGCTCGACGGCGAGGCGTTCGACGCGGTGCTCGACGGCAAGCCGATCGAAGCGAGTACTGAGACGGCCCCGCCAGAGCCAACATCCAAAGCAGAACCAGAGCCCGAGCCCGCACCGGCTGCCGAGCCGGCCGCATCCGAAGAGAGCCCCGAACCGACAGCCGAACCGGCTCCAGAACCGGCAGCCGAACCGGTCGCACAGCCGGTCGCCTCGGTTGCCAAGGCCCCCAAGGCGCTGCACCCGGCTTTGCAACGCGTGCTCGAACGCATGCCGCCCTTTGTTCAGAAGACTTGCGCCTGGGCGATGCCGCGTGGTGTGATCGTCGCCCAGCGCTCGGCCACCGCGTCCGCACCGATCGGTGCCAGGGCCGTCATGCTGCTGTCCAAGCCGCTAGAGGGCAGGCCGCCCAAGGTCCGCGACTCGATCGGTTGGGTCGCCCTGTGGACGGCGTTCCTGGCGGTGTGCGTGTGGGGCTGGGTGATGGTCCGCCCATCGGACGAACGCCAGCCCGATGACAACGCGACCGCGATCACGGCGGTCGACGACGCATCGACCGATGCCATGCCCTGAGCGTCCTGAACGCTCTCCCGGTTACGAGCACATGATCAGTCGGTCTCAAGCGACGCCCGCCACGCGCGATCGAGCGCGGGGAACGGCACGCCCAGCACACCCACAGTCGCGTCTTCGAGTGATCGCCCAGAGCCCATCGCGCGGAACCACTCGTTGCGAGCCTCGCGCCCGTACCGGTCGGTGATGTAGGCGACCATCGAGCGTCCCTGGACGTAGACCTGACGCCCGTAGTTCATCGCCTCGCCCCGGAAATCGGCAAGTTGGGCGAAGTCGCGGAGACGCCCGTCGCGGGCCAATGTGCCGGCCGCGTCTTGGACGCGTTCGAAGCGCTCGCCCCTGAACGGGTCGGCGGCCACCTCGGCGATGCCCTCGAGCGACCACCAGGGCGCCTCGATGATCGCGGTACCCCACTCGAAGCTCACCGCGTGCCCGATCTCGTGCGCGATCGTCGCGTCGAGTCTCGGCCCGACGAACCCGGGGCGGCTGAGCAGCTTGATGGACTCGCCCGGCTCGTTCCATCCGCCCAGAGCATCGGTGTAACTCAGGGCGATCGACGCCTGCAGCGACTCCAGATCGGGATAGATCTTGATGGTCGGGTCTGCCGAAAGAGCCTCGCCCAGGTCGGTCTCGATCGCCGTGCGGAAGGTCCCGACGTGCTCGGCGAGGTATTCGGCCATCTGGGCCGCGGTCTCGTCGCCCGGCGCGGTCAACAGGCGCACGCTGTCGCCCGGGTGGTCGCCCCAGACACGACCGGCGTAGACCCAGCGCCCCTCGGGCAGCCCGAGCGGGCGGAACACCGCGTCGAACGAGACCGCACGCCCGTCGGATTCACCGGGCAGGTTCCATCGGATGGTGAGCGGCACGGACCAGCGGTCGCCATCGATCAGGGCAACCGCATCGGTGTCGGCGATGATCGCGATCTCGGTCACCGGACGGACCCGCAGATCCTTCGCCCACTTGCGTTGTTCCTCGGCGAACACCGGGTCGGACGCGTCGACCGAGGCCAGGTACGCCCCCGAATCGGCGCGACGCACCGCTTCCTCCATCGCGTCGACCGCGCCAGCGATCCCAGCGACGGAGTGCGAAGCCCCACCACCGCTGGCGAGCACGCACGTATTCGCGAGCCCGATCACAAGCAGCAGCGCCGATCGCATCAGAACTCGGCCTGGCGCGGGGCACGCGGGAAGGGGATCACATCGCGGATGTTCTGCATGCCGGTGACGAACTGCACGAGGCGCTCGAAGCCGAGCCCGAAGCCGGCGTGCGGCACGGTGCCGTAGCGGCGCAGGTCGCGGTACCACCAATAATCGTCCTTGATCAGGCCCATCTCTTCGATGCGTCGGTCGAGGACGTCGAGGCGTTCCTCGCGCTGCGAGCCGCCCATCAACTCGCCGACACCCGGCACCAGCAGATCCATCGCGGCCACCGTGTCGCCCGGCGCGCCGTCCGTCCCCGCGTCGTTCTCACGCATGTAGAACGCCTTGATCTGCTTGGGGTAGTTGATCAACGCGACCGGCTGCTTGAAGTGGTGCTCGGTTAGGTATCGCTCGTGCTCGGACTGGAGATCGCTGCCCCATTCGACCTTGTACTCGAACTTCTGGCCCGATTCCTGCAGGATTATGACCGCATCGGTGTACGGCACGACGCGCATCGGCGCGTTGACGACCGCCTTGAGCTGGTCGAGCAGCCCAGGCTGGATGCGCTTATCGAAGAACGCCATGTCGTCGGGGCGCTGTGTCAGCACGTCGTCGACGACGTACTTGAGCATCTCGTCGGCGAGTTTGGCGTTGTCCATCAGGTCGGCGAACGCGATCTCCGGCTCGAGCATCCAGAACTCGGCCAGGTGGCGCGAGGTGTTCGAGTTCTCCGCCCGGAACGTCGGGCCGAAGGTGTACACGCGGCTCAGCGAGCAGCAGTAGGTCTCGACGTTCAACTGACCGGACACAGTCAGGTGCGCCTGACGCCCGAAGAAGTCTTCGTTGTAGTCGACCTGTCCATCCGGGGTCCTGGGCAGGTTCATCTGGTCCAGCGTGGAGACCTGGAACATCTGCCCGGCACCCTCGGTGTCGCTAGCGGTGATCACCGGGGTGTGCACGCAGTAGAACTCGCGCTCGTCAAAGAACCGGTGCACCGCGTTGGCCAGCGTGTGACTCACGCGGGCGACCGCGCCGAACGTGTTGGTCCGCGTCCGCAGGTGGGCCACCTCGCGGAGGTACTCGAACGAGTGGCGCTTGTTGGACACGGGATAGGTGTCAGGGTCGTCGACCCATCCCAGCACTTTGATGCCGCTGGCCTGGATCTCGACCGACTGGCCCTTGCCCTTGGATTCGACGAGCGTGCCGGTCACCTCGACCGAGCAGCCGGTGTTGAGCCTGGCGATCTCGTCGCTGTAGTTGGGCAGGTCGCCGCGCGCCACGGCCTGGATGGGGTCGAAGCAGGTGCCGTCGTGGACGGCGATGAATGACAGCCCGCCGTCGGCCTTGGAATCACGCCGGGTGCGGACCCAGCCCTTGACGGTCAGCTCGGTGCCGGGCTCGGACCGGAACGCTTCTTTGATCTTCAACCACGCCATCGGTGTCGCTCCCGGGTGCCAGACGCCGGTGTCGCCCGGCGGGGAGCAAGTCTAGAAGGACGCGGCGGGCGGTGAGCGGGTCGCCCGCGTCGATCACCTTTTGTTGTCGAGGAAGCCCCAGTCGCTGACATCCGGGTCGAAGTTCATCCGCAGAAAATACCCCGTGCCGCGCTCGCGGTGGTAGTAGTAGATGTCGTCAGCCGTGAAGTCCCCGTTCTCTTCCTCGAACTCGGCCCGACCCGCGCTCGCGTTGAAGAGGCGGGCGACGCCATCCATGTAGAGGATGTAGCCCTTCCCCTGGTGGCGTTCGGTGATCTGATCGAGGCGGGCCCAGTCGCCGTCGGTATACCGCGAATCGGCGTTGTAAAACAGGCTGTGCTCTTCGGCGAAGATCGGCACCCCGTCGAACCGGGTGCCGATGGGTTCGAAGTCTTCGAGCTCGTAGAAGCTGGCCGACGCATCCGATCCGAAGCCCTGAGACCGGTCGATGTAACCCAGGGTCGGTTTGTCGTAGGTCCGAGCGCCCTGCACGCCCCGGATGAGCGAATAGTCGAAATCGACCGCGACGTCCTTGTAGTCTCCGAAGAGATCAGAGGTCGATTCGTTGCCCGTGGTCGCCTGGGCCTGGCGTTGGTTCTTCGGGCATGCGAGCACCTCGTCGGCGTTGTCGACGTAGTCGAAGATCGCGCCCGGTTCGTACTCGTCGGGCGCCACTTCAACCTTGACCCACGTTCTGGTCGGCCAGATCCGGTCCTTGTTGTCGTGGGCGTACATCGCGGTCGCCTGCCCGATCGAGCGGAGTTGGACGGCACACATCGTCGACTTGGCCGTCTCCTTGGCACGCCCGATCGCGGGCAGCAGGATGCCGATGAGCAGCGCGATGATCGCGATGACCACGAGCAACTCGATGAGCGTGAACGCGGTGCGACGGCGGTTGATCGGTTGCATGCGTGTGCCTCCCTCAAGGCCCGGGGCCGGCATGGCCCCGTGTAACAGTTACATCCTAACGCGGATTGGGCACGTTTGGGAATCCAATTTCGCGGGTTTTTTGGGCTGTTTTGACAGGATTCTGTTCGGGGTGGCCGAGTTTCGAGCCCTCTGATTGTCGGGGCAGGCTGAAGTTATGGGTCGCGGGTTCCCATAGAGTTGGGTAGGGCCAGCGTCGATCGTGGGCGGCTCATCGGCAACAGGCACGTTTGGAGGACGAAACGCATGACATCCGGATTCTTCTTTTTGGGCATCATCATCGCGGTGATGATGCTGGTGTTTGCCGTCCGAGTGGAACCCAAGGCCGCCAAGGGCGGGCTGGCGATCGGGGCCCTGCTCGTGCTGATCGCCGGGGTACTGCTCGGTTCGGTCCAGTACGTTGGATCGAACGAGGTCGGGATCATCAAGAAGAACGCGCTGGGTGCCAAGCTGCCCGGCGGCAAGGTCGTCGCGACCGAGGGCGAGATGGGGCCGCAGGCGGGCGTGTTGCCCCCCGGCTGGCACCTGTGGTATTGGCCGGTGATCTACGACGTCGAGACCCGCCCGTTGATTGAGGTGCCCTCGGGCAAGATCGGCTTGGTCGAAGCCAACGACGGACAGCCTTTGGACCCGGGGCAGTTGTTCGCGCCGGAAGTGGCGGCCGCCGAGTTCAAGAAGATGCTCGAGGATCCGCGTTACTTCCTGACCGACGCGGGCGGACGCAAGGGGTCGCAATCGAACATCCTGACGCCCGGCAAGTACCGTCTGAACACCGATCTATTCAGGGTGACGATGGTCGACGAGACCGAGGTTCCGTCGGCGGCGGTCGCGGTGCTCAAGAGCAACTTCGGCGGAGCGCCGACGATTGCAGTCCCCGCCGGCTCGGGGGATCAGGTGATCATCCTGGCCCAGCAGGGTGAGAAGGGCGTGCAGGCCGTGCCGCTGCCCCCGGGCAAGTACCCGGTGAACACGAAGGCGTACACGGTGGTGCGGATCTCGACGAAGGAGACGATCGTCCGGTTCACGGCAGCCGCCGGGCGGGGCGGGGGCGCATCGGAACAGCGCGAGATCAACGTGCGGACCAGCGACGGGTTTACCTTCCCGGTGGACGTGCGGATCGAATACAAGATCGAGCCCGAGAACGCGGCCATCGTGGTGGCCAAGCTGGGCACGGACGGCGAGCCGCTGCTCAACAAGCTCAACTCGGCAGTGCGGGCGATCTTCCGCAATAACGCCGAGAACGTGAAGGCGCTCGATTACGTGAACCAGCGTTCGCTGCAGGAATCGCAGTCGCTGGCGATGATCGCGACCGAGATGGCCCGCGTGGGCGTGACCGTGTCGGGCGTGCGCATCGGCGATGTCGGCAACGAGGAGACGCTGGGCAACCTGCTTACCACGCAGCGTGATCGTGAGATCGCGGTGCAGGAACAGATCACGTTCCAGGAGCAGCAGAAAGCCGCCGAGCAGAAGAAGGAACTGTCCAAGACCGAGCAGGAAGCGGTCGAAGAGAAGCGTCTGGCGACCGCCGCGTACGAGGTGCGGATCGCTGAAGAGAACCAGCGGAAGCGGATCATCGAAGCCGAGGCGGAAGCGCAAGCGATCCAGATCGAGGCCGAGGCCCAGGCGAACGCTTACCAGCAGATCGCGTTGCAGATCGGCAAATCGAACGCGGCGTTGATCGAGGTGCTGCGCGTGATCGGCGAGATGGGCATCGAGATCACGCCCCGTGTGATGGTCAACGGCTCTGGCGGCGATTCGTCGGCGGACAACACCACGATCGCATTGATCGGGACGATGCTCGACGACATGATGGCCGACGCCGAAGACGAGTGACCGGCTGTCTGACTTGCCGAGCGACCGGCTGCGTGAAGGGCAGTGCGATTACCTGAAGCGTGCGCGATCGATGAAGCCGTGCTCGCCGGTGTTTGCGTCGTAGATAGACCGGAAGAAGATGACCCCGGTGCCGTCGTCGTACCGCGGGAGCAACGCGTAGAACTCGGCCGCGACGAGGTCCTTGCCGGGTTCTTCGAGGTCTTCGGCCGCGCCGGAGACATTCGTAAAGCGTTCGACGGTGCCGTCCACCATGACGTAATGCCCGCCGTCGGCGTGGCGTGAGGTGAACTGGTCGAGGTTTCCGAAGAGCCCGTCGCGGTATTGGTCGTTGTAGAAGAAGATGCTCTCTTCAACGAAGATGGGCATGGAGCGGAAGCGTGTCATGAAGTTGCGCCCGGCGTCGGGTCGATAGCGGATGCGCCCGCGCCCGGCGTGGGGGACGTCCTTCTCGCGGTCGAGGTAGAAGATGGGGCGATCGAGCGAGATATTGGCGCCCTGGACCCCGGAGATCATGGTGAAGTCGAAATCGAGCTCGTTGGTTCGGAAGCTATAGAGGTCGGTGGTGCCGCCCCCATTGAGGGACTGGCGCTTGCTTGTGGGGCACTCGAGGACCTTGTCGGCGCCTTCGAGGTAGTCCCAGACCGGCCCGGGCGTGAACCGCCGGGTGCTCTGGTCATAGATCCGGGCCCAGGTGTAGCGTTCCTGCCCCTGGGGGTTGATGACGATGGGCCAGATCCGGTCCCGATGGTCGGCGGCGTAGAAGATGGTCGCCATCCCGAGTTCCCGGCAGCGCTGCTTGCACACGACTGTTCGGGCCGTTTCGCGGGCTTTGGCGAGCGAGGGCAGCAGGAGCCCCGTCAGCACCGCGATGATCGCGATCACGACCAGCAGCTCGATCAGGGTGAAGGCACGAGGCTTGGCGGTGCGCATCGCACCAGCCTACCAACAGGGGGCCAGCCGCACCAGAGCACACTCGCAAGCCCGCCCGCCCGGGCGGCGCGTACCGACGAAACCGCCCCAGACGCGACTACCATCGCCCCGTGACGACCGCTTCTGAGCAACACACCCAGCCGAACGCCCCGCCCAGCATGCTGGGGATGACCCATGACCGGTTCGTGGCGGGGTGTGCCGAGCGCGGCATCGGGTCAGGCAAGGCGATGGCGGCGTACAGGGCGTTCTACCTAGACGGCGATGCTTCGCGCATGCCCGACGCCTTCGAGGCACGGATCCCCCCCATCGTCCGGCGTCTCGAAGAGGACGTCAGCGAGGGCACCACGATCAAGTTCTGCCTGAGACTCGATCGCCAGACCGGCTCGCCAACCTCCGAGCGGGCATCCGACAAGGTCGCGCTGGGCGTCTTGAACAACGACGACCGCGTGCAGCACCTCGACATCGAGTCGGTCATCATCCCGATGATCGGGCGGACCGGGCGTAAGACCCACACGCTGTGCGTGTCGAGCCAGGTCGGGTGCGCCATGGGCTGCGGCTTCTGCGAGACGGCGCAGATGGGTTTGATCCGCTCGCTCACCGCCGCCGAGATCGTCGCCCAGTGGTGGGCGGCCCGCTGGATCGAGGGCGTGGAGATCGACAACATCGTGTTTATGGGCATGGGCGAGCCGCTCGACAACACCGACGCGGTGCTCGAGGCGATCGCCTGCCTCACGGATCACCACGGGCCACGCGTGCCGATGAGCAACATCACGATCTCGACCGTTGGGCGTGTCGACGGGCTGCGCCGGATCGCCGAGGTCATCCAGACGCCCGGCTGGAAGCGGCTCGGGCTGGCGCTCTCGGTCAACGCGCCCAACGACACGGTCCGCGACGAACTCATGCCCGTCAACAAACGCTGGGATATGCAGGAGTTGCAGTCGGTGATGCGCCAGATCGTCGAGGTCCGCGGGGCCCGCAAGCTGCTCTTCGAGTACGTGCTGATCCCGGGCGTCAACGACGCGCCCGAGCACGCCGAGCAGCTCGCGACGTGGATGGCACCGTTCGGAAAGACCGACGAGAAGACCGCGGTCGGGCTCTTAAACATCATCCCGTACAACCCGCGCCGCAACTCGCCATGGCCCGCGCCCGCCGAGGAAGATGTCGGAGCGTTCGTGGACCGGATGAACGAGCTTGGTGTGTATACGAAGCGCCGTCGGACGAAGGGGCGGACCGCGATGGCCGCGTGCGGGCAGCTGGGGACGGCCGAGATCCGCGGGCGTCGCTTTGTTGGAGAGACCCCCCCGACGCAACTGGCAGATCAGATCACCAAGAACGGACCGGATGTCTGAACCCGCCGACACTGCACGCTACCCCGATCCGCCCGCGAGGAAGAGCTTCTTCCGGCGGCACCCGTGGTGGACGCTGGGTGTGTACGCGATCCTGGTCGTCGCGTCGAACATCGTCGACTGGCAGCTCGACGAGGGACGGCACGTCTGGGGCGAGCGGTACGTCGAAGGGCAAGGGGGGGTCGAGCTCAGCGTCGATACCACCGGGCTGCCCGTCGGTGAGAACCCGCTGGCGTACCCGGTGATCGTGACGGGCGATCTGCGCAGCGCCGAGCCTCCGGTGCTGCTGATGCACGGCTCGCCCGGGGCCGCGAACGGGTTCCAGGGGTTGGCGTCCGAACTGGCGAACCGGGGTCGCACCGTCATCTGGCTCGACCTGCCGGGGTTCGCATCGATGTCCGAGCCGATGAGCCGGGGGCGCGTGTTCGAGGACTACTCGAGCGACGCGTACGCGGACCTCATGTGGCGAGTGCTCGACGCGCTGGAAGTCGATCGGGTCCACCTGGCTGGTTGGTCGAACTCGGGCGCGGTCGGGCTCCGGATGATCGAGGCCCAACCGGAGCGGGCGGCGTCGATGACCTTCCTGGCCGCGGTCGGGGCCCAGGAAACCGAGGGCACCGGCGACCACACGTTCGAGCACTTCAAGTACAAGATCGGCAAGTCGCTGCTCGTGTGGGGCGCGCACCTCTACCCGCACTTTGGCGTGCTCGGGCCCAAGAGCGAACGCCGGGCGTTCCTCGCGTTCTTTGACGACTCCGACCAAGGCCCGATGGCGGACCTCATGCGCGGGCTCGAGACGCCCGTGCTCATCGTGCACGGACGCCACGATTTCTTGGTGCCCGCGTGGGGGGCCGAGCGCCACCACGAGCTGATGCCCACGTCACGATTGGTAATGCTCGACGCCAGCCACTTCATCCCGTTCATGCAGGCGGACCAGGCGGCTGAGCACATGATCCCGTTCATGGCCCGCCACGACGCGCCCGGCGTCGAGCCCGAGACGGGCGTGATCGACCTAGCGCCCGTTCCGGACCGCGGTGTGACCGCGTCGGCGCTGCACGGATTCGCACGCTGGCTGCGGGGTGTGCCCTGGTATCTCGTGCTGCCGTTCTTCATGCTGCTCGCCCGCGTCCGCCCGACGCTGGCGACCGTGTTCGCGGGCGTCATGGTTGGGACGACCCAGATCGACTTCGCGCTCGCCGGCATGGGGATCTTGCTCGGGCGGGTGTGGTGGTGCATGCTGACCGGTGGGCTGGACCACCCGACCACCGTGCTGGGTTGGCTGCGCTCGGTTGGGTGGTCGTTCCTGTCGTTCATTCTGGCGTGGATGCTGCTGGGGCGCGTGCTGATCCTGCCCTGGACAGACCGGTTCGGATTCGGCGGGTTGGTCGTCGGCTTCGGGCTGTCGTACTTGTTCCTGACCGTGCTGCGTCACGTGTGGTCGTGGCCCGGGCGGATGCGCCTGCTGGGCATGCTGACCGAGGCGCGGCGCCAGGAGTACTGGCCCGGCTTTGTGCGCTACCTGCCGTGCTACGCCTATCTGCCGTTGTGGGTGATCAAGGCGCGCGGTCGCGCGGTGGCGACCGCCGTCAATCCGGGGTACGCCCGAGACGGCGGGATCGCGGAGGAAAAGAAGCACGAGATCCTGGCGCGCCTGCCCGACGCCGCGATGCTGCACGCACGCTTCATCGACCTCGACGACGATCTCGACCGACGGACCGCGACGGGCGTCGCGCTCGTCCGGGACGACCCAGCCCTGGGCGGCTATCCGCTGATCATCAAGCCCGATCAGGGCGAACGCGGGCGTGGCGTGCGCATCGCGCATACGGACGACGACATCGCCCGCTACCTGACCGTCCACGACGAACCCGTCCTGCTCCAGAAGTACCACCCCGGTCCCATCGAGGTCGGCATCCTCTGGGCGCGCCGGGTCGAGACGGTGGGCATCCCCGAGCAGACCGGGCTGGAGGGGCAGATACTGTCGATCAACGCCAAGTGGCTGCCCACGCTGGTCGGCAACGGCAAGCACGACCTGGCCCGCCTCATCCTCGCGCACCCACGCCACCGCGTGCAGGCCGACGTGTTCTTTGAGCGGTGCAAGAAGCGCCTGCACACCGTGCCGGACGCAGGCGAGACCATCTGGCTCGGTTCGGCGGGCAACCACGCCCAGGGCGCCAAGTTCACCGACGCGTCCCACTTGATCACGCCCGAACTCGAAGAACGCATCGACGCCATCGCGCGATCGTTCGTCGGCGGCTTCGATATCGGGCGCTTCGATGTGCGCTGCGAATCCGAGGACATGCTCATGCGCGGAGAGGGCCTGGCGGTCATCGAACTCAACGGCGTGACCAGCGAGCCGACCGCGATCTACGACCCGTCGTGGGGCATCTTCCCAGCCCAGAAAGCCCTGTGGCTGTACTGGGACCGCGTGGCGTCGCTGGGCACCGCCCGCGTGCGGACCAAGACCGGCGAATGCATGTACTGGCCCGAGATCGCGCGGGTCCTCGGCGCATGGAAGATCCGAGCGATCAGGCGGATCGTGCAGGCATTGCTCCGCTTCGAACGCCCCAGCGCGATGTAACCCGATCGTCTTCCGACTCGGTCACGGCTGGACGCGGGTGCTCGACCACGGGCCGCCCGTGTAGCCCGGCGCGCCGTCGATCTCGGCCGATGTCAGCTCGCGGGTCCACTCGGCCCGGTCGTGGACGCGCCCGGCCGCCCCGCACCACAACTCGACCCGCTCGAACCAGACTCGTTGCCCGCCCCAGTGCGCCGGGCGGGGGATGTGGACCGGCTCGCCCCGCTCGGCGGCTTCGACATCGACGTCGTACTCCTCGAGCACCGCCTTGAGCTTGTCGATCAACGCCTGACGCGAACCGATCGGCTCGGACTGGTCGCTGGCCCAGGCGCCGACGCGGCTCTCCCATCGTCGCCCGGCAAAGTACGCGTCGGACTCTGCTTCCGGTGAACGGGTGGCCGGACCCTCGATGCGGACCTGGCGCTCTTCGTGATCCCAATGGAAAACCAGCGACACGCGCGGGTTGGCCTGGAGGGCCTTGCCCTTGCGTCCGCGGTAGTTGGTGTGGAACACGAGGCAACCCGGGTCGTCGTGGATGGCTTTGCACAGGACGATGCGGGCCGAGGGACGCCCGTCGGGGTCGATCGTGGCGATCGTCATGGCGTTGGGGTTGGGCTGGTCCTTGGCCGACTGGGCCTGGTCGAACCACGCTTTGAAGAGTGCGATCGGGGATTCGGGGAGTTGATCGGGCAGTCCGCCCTGGACCAGTTCCCCCATCGATGTGCCGTAGATGTCCATGCGGGACGATACGGCCTGTGTGCGGGTCGCGATTCGCCCGGGGTTGGGAACAACGCCCTGAAAAACCTGTCGCTTGGGCCCAATCCGCCCGCGCGGGCTCGACAACCGCCCGCGTGCGCCCGACGATACCCGCGTGAGCCGATTTACCGAATCCAAACCCAAGCCGTTCCAGACCGACCGCGAGGCGATGGGGCAGCTGTTCGACCGGACCCCGCCGCACGCGACCGAGGCCGAGCGATCGCTGCTGGGCTCGATCCTGCTTGACCCGGGCGTGCTCAACGATGTCGTCGAGATCCTGCCCTCGGCCGACTCGCTGTACAAAGAGTCCCACGCCACGATCTACCAGGCGCTGGTGGACACGTTCGACGCCCACCAGTCCGGCGACCTCGTCCAGCTGACCGAAACGCTGCGGGCCCGCGGCGTGCTCGATCGCGTGGGCGGCACCGGCTATCTGATGGAACTGGCAGAGGCGGTGCCCAGCGCCGCGTCCGCGCCGTACTACGCCAAGCTGATCGCCGACTCGGCGCGCTTGCGCAAGCTGATCGACGCGGCCGGGGAGATCCTCCACGACGCGTACACCGGATCGGACGGCACGCCCGATTCGGCCAAGCGTGTGATCGACGTCGCCGAGAAGAAGATCTTCGATATCGCCAGCGAGGACGTGAACGCCGAGCCCGAGTCGCTCAAGGAACTCCTGCACGAGGAGATGAAGCGGATCGACGAGGCCGACGGGCAACCGATCTCGGGCATCCCAACAGGGTTCCCCGACCTCGACGAGATGACCAGCGGGCTCCAGCCCGAAGAGCTCATGATCCTGGCCGCTCGCCCGTCGATGGGCAAGACCGCGTTCGCGCTCAACCTGGCCGAGCAGATCGCGTTCGGCGGGCTCACGCCCTGGGAAAGCAAGCGCAACGTCAAACCGATCCCGGTCGGGATCTTCAGCCTAGAGATGTCGCGCGGCGCGCTGACGCAGCGTCTGCTGTCGTCACGCTCGGGCGTGGACGCCAGCAAGCTGCGTTCGGGTCAGGTCGGCGAGGCGGAGTGGCGCAAGCTGCAGGAGGCCTGCGATGATCTGGCCGACGCGCCGATGATCATCGACGACACGCCGGGCATGACGGTGCTGACGTTGCGGGCCAAGGCCCGACGCATGAAGCAGCGCCACGACATCGGGTGCATCGTGATCGACTATCTCCAGCTGCTCACCTCGCCGGGTTCGGCCCGCGAGAGCCGCCAGGTCGAGGTGTCCGAGATCAGCCGCTCGATCAAGGCGCTGGCGCGTGAACTCAAAATCCCGGTCATCTGCCTGGCCCAGCTCAACCGCGGCGCCGAGCAGCGCGAGGGCAACCGCCCGCGCATGTCGGACCTCCGCGAATCGGGCTCGATCGAGCAGGACGCCGATGTCGTGGCGCTGCTGCACCGCGAGTCGTACTACCACCGGGGCGACCCCGCGTGGGACCCCAACGACGCAGGGTTCGACGAAGAGAACCGCGAGAAGCTCAACCTGGCCGAGCTGATCCTGGCCAAGCAGCGCAACGGCCCGACCGGCACGGTCAAGATGGTGTGGGATTCCTCGGTGGTGCGCTTCAAGAACCATGACGGTCGCCACGTCGGGGGTAGCCAAGGCTTCTCGCCCGACTTCGCGTCCGCGGGTACCGGCTCGGGCTCCGGTTCGAGCTCAGGCTCGGGCGGATACCAGAGTGCCGGGTCGTATGAAACCCCCGACTTCGCACCGGGCCCGGCGGCTCCGTCGGTCGCCGCCCCAACGCCGCCCGGCGAATACCGGGGCTTCGCGCCGGGCAAGAAGGCCGGACCCGAATCCGACTTTCGCGACGGCTCGGGAAATGATATTGATTTCGACGACGAACTGCCCCCGTTCTAAGTCGAGTTAGGAAACCGGGCCGAGCAGAACCGATGGGTCGAACGACCCGTATGGATCCCCACACCCGGCCGACAGACCGCGCCCGGGCTCCAGGGGACTCATCATGAACACCATTCGTTCCGCTCGGAGCGGCCTGATCGCCGCGCTCGCCATACACCTCGGGCTCACGCTCTGCGCCCCACCCGCCTTCGGCGCGGGGGGCACGGACGAGTCCGGCGGGCTGCCCTGCGCGTTCTCGGGCTATCTCGGCTCGTTCCCGGCAACGTTCACCGGTCAGTCCTATCACCAGATCGAGGTCGACGGCCTCACCGGCGCGGCCCTGCTGTACCAGGTTTCTGACTTCGGGGTGGAAACCTCGGGGCTGGTCACACTGGATGTCAGCGACCCCGAGAACCCGGTCATCACCGGCGGTGTTGTGATCATCGAATACCCCGAGTTGCTGCTCTACAGAGACGGGCTCGCCTATGTCGTGGTCGACACCGACCCCGCTTCAATACAGATCTACGACATCGCCGACCCGAGCGCCCCGGTCATGATCGGCCATACACCGCTGACCGGCAGCGCGCGTTCCATGTCGCTTGGTGACGGGCGGCTGTTCCTCAGAGACGGCCCGCGCATCCTCGTGGTCGATGTCTCGGACCCGCTCACGCCGCAGGAGGTCGCGGTGTTCGAGCCACCGATCGGCCTCGACGACTTCGAAGCCGCGGGCTCGCTTCTGTATGTCATGGGCGACGAGGCCGACCTGGGCGTGTACGACATGACCGACCCCGACGCCCCCGAACTGATCGGGTCGCATGTCTCGGACTGCATGCGCCACACCTCCAGCAACGCACAGATCTCGATCGACGGCGATCGCTTGGCGATCCTCGCCCTGCTCGACGTCGAGTTGATCGATATCTCCGATCCTGCATCGCCAGCCCCGCTCGCCTGCATCGGCATCCACGACGTGCTCGGGTCGTTCGGGCCCGCCTCGTACGGGCGGGAAAACCCGAGGCTCCGGGGCGACAGACTGTTCTTCACGAACTATTCGAACGGGCTCTACGAGATCGACTTATCCGACCTGGGTGACCCCCGCCTCGTCGGGCAGCAGGACACGCCCGGCTATGTCCAGGATTACGCCCTCGCGGGCGACACCTGCCTGCTGGCCGACACGGGCAGTCGCATCGCGATCGTCGATACCGCCGCGCTCAATACGGTCCAGCCGATCCTCCGGACCTGGTTCGACGGGCGCTATGACATTGAGGCGTACGATGATGTGCCGGTTGAAAACGGGATCGTCTATCTGTTCGGATACGACGGCTATAGCAATCAGCAAGTCCTGCTCATCATCGACGCATCCGGCCCGGACGAGCCCGAGTTGCTCTCCGTGTACACCAACGACTGGGATCATGCCGGCGACCTCAAAATCATCGACGGCATCGCCTTCATCGCCACCGGTGATACCGGGCTCGAGGTCGTGGACTGCCGCAACCCGCGCGTGCCGGAGTTCATGTACCGCGCCCAACTGCTCGAATCGGTCGAGTCGCTGGAGTTCGGCGACGGGCAGCTCGCGATGGGGGGGAACTCGGCGTTCATCGTTCTCGGCGTCAGTGACCCCGAGCAGCCAACGCTGGACGCGGTCGTGGCATCGGATCACTTCCGGGGGCGGGCGTTCGCGATCCACGATCGTACGCTGTACCTTGGAGGTAGGGAGGACGGGCAGGCCCTGCTCGAGACGATCGATGTGTCGGACCCGTTCCGCCCGGTGAGGGACGAGTATCCGCTGCAGGCCGAGTATGAGCGCCTGATTGTCGAGGACGGCGTGCTCTACGCGATCACCGAGCGCGATCTCGGTGGGATGGCACTGCACATGAGTTCGGTGGACAACCTCGGCAGCTCGACGGTGCATGTTCTGGACGAGTTCTACCCAGAAGCCATGGCCGCCAGCGACGGCGTGCTGTACCTCGGCGGCGAGGGCCTGCTGATGCTCGACGCGCCCGATCCGAATCGCGACCCCGAGCTCATCGCCTCGAAGGGCGGCGAGTACTACAACCTCGCCGTTGAGGGCACGGAGCTGTACACGTACCCCGGTGAACTCCACGTCATCGACGTGGGCCCGCGGTGCGGCCCCTGCGTTGCCGATTTCAACGCCGACACACTGGTCAACTTCTTCGATATCGCCGACTACCTCGACGCGTTCATCGCCGGCAACACAAACGCCGACCTCGATGCCAACGGCACGCTGAACTTCATCGATATCGCCACGTTCATCGTCGCGTTCAACGCCGGCTGCCCGTAACCTGTGCCCCTTGCTGCGGCACGGCCACCCAGGCGAGCAGGCCGCGTGCGATCTAGAAGCCCGCGTTGGCCAGGCGTCGGTTCGTGTTGTCACGCTCGATCATGCCCGGGATCAGGAACAGATCGACGAGCTGTCCGATCAGGAACAGCCCGCCGGTGAGCAGCCAGATGATCCCGGTGATCCACTTGCCAGCGTAGAACCGGTGGATCCCACCGACGCCCAGGAAGATCAACAGCCACAACAGGTATCCGACACCGACTGATTTCATCGTGAGACCTCCTCGAAGGTTAGTTCGGGAATCAAACGTCACGGTTTTGCAAGACTGTCCAGCCACCAAGGTCGCTCTGCACGCTGCACCGCCGGCCACGCTCCCGTGAGGATCTAATCCCCGAAGCAGGTATACACACTCCTGGCGGCGGCGATGAGTTCGTGATCCTTGGGCACCAAACGCTGCTTGTCCGCGGCGGCCGTGATCTCGACGTCGCCCAGCACCCCGCCCTGCATCACAACCAGCCGGTTCTTCTTACCCATCTTGAGCAACTCCATCGCGTGGTGACCGAACTGCGTCGCCAGCACGCGGTCGCCCGGCACCGGCGTACCGCCACGCTGGGTGTGCCCGAGCACGACGTAACGCGACTCGATCTCGGTGCGCTGCTCGATCTCGTCGGCCAGCCACTTGGCGATGCCGCCCAAGCGGATCGGATCGGGGCTCATCTCGTCGACGCGCTCGACGATCTGGGCGCCGCCCTTGGGCTTGGCGCCCTCGGCGGCCGCGATGATGGTAAAGCGCTTGCCTTTTTGAGAACGCTGGATGCAAGACTCACAGATCACGTCCATGTCGAACTCTATCTCGGGGATCAGGATGATGTCAGCGCCGGACGCGACGCCCGAGTGCAGCGTGATCCAGCCCGCGTTGCGCCCCATCAGTTCGACGACCATCACGCGGTGGTGGCTGGCGGCCGTGGTGTGCACGCGATCGAGCGCCTCGGTCGCGACGCCGACCGCGGTCTGGAACCCGAACGTGATGTCGGTGCCGTAGAGGTCGTTGTCGATGGTCTTGGGCACGCCGACGCAGTTAACCCCGCCGTCGGCGATCGGCTTGGCGGCCGACATCGTCCCGTCGCCCCCGATCACCACCAGCGCTTCAATCTTGCGGATGTTCAGGTGCGTCAGGCACACCTCGGTGAGGTCTTTGTACTTGATCGTGCCGTCGTCGTTCTTGCCGACGGGATACTTCTGCGGGTTGGTTTTGTTGTTGGAACCGAGAATCGTGCCGCCCATGGTGAGGATGTTGGAGACGTCGTCGACGCTCAGCGGGCGGAAGCGGTCCTCGATCAGCCCGAGGAACCCGTCCTCGATGCCCACGACCTCGATGCCGTGGTTGATCGCGTCCTTGACCACCGCCCGGATGACGGCGTTGAGCCCCGGGCAATCGCCGCCGCCGGTCAGCACGGCGATCCGCTTGAGGTTGGCGACGGAGACACGATCGTTGATGGTGGCCATATGGGGAGGATGGTACCGGCAAGCCGAGCCCCGGGTCGGCAGCCCGGCGTCCCAGGGCCGGTAGGATGACACGGATGCCCGACGCCCCCGCCAACTCGCCGACCACTGAGGGAGCGCCCGACCGCACCACGCCTCGCACGGACCAGCCGCGCGTCGATCCTCACCTCTATCTGCACCCCCAGACCCTTGCCCGCCTGGGATCGTTCGAACTCCGCGCCAAAATGATCGTCGAGGGCGTGATGTCGGGCATGCACCGCTCGCCCTACGCCGGGGTGTCGGTCGAGTTCGCCCAGCACCGCCCCTACGCGCCGGGCGACGACATCCGGCGCCTGGACTGGAAGGTCTACGCCAAAACCGACAAGCTCCAGGTCAAGCAATACCAGCAGGAGACCAACCTCGACTTGGTCGTCCTCGTCGATCGCTCGGGCTCGATGAACTTCGGGACCAGGCTCTACGCCGACGCGACCGGCTCGGACCGGACGGTGTCGCTAGACGGGCGCCCCAACTGGACCAAGTTCGACCACGCCACCGCGACCGCCGCGGCTCTGGGTTACGTCACCGTCAAGCAGGGCGACCGCGTCGGCATGATCGTCTACTCCGACGAGATCCGGGGCTTGCTGCCCCGCTCGGGGCGCAAGACCACCTGGCGTCAGATCGTCGACACGCTCTCGGTCCAGCCGGTCGACCGCGAGACCGACTTCGCCCGCGTCATCGAGCAGACGCTCGGGCAGATAACCAACCGCTGCCTATTCGTCGTCGTGTCCGACTTCTTCGACGACCCCGATCGCATCCGGGCGGCCTTCGCCCGCATCAAGCACCGCGGGCACGACCTGATCGCGCTCCAGGTGCTCGACCGGGCCGAGACCGAGTTCCCCTTCGACGACCCCGCCCGCTTCGTCGGGCTCGAACAGGACGGATCCCTGCGTCTCGACCCGCGCGCCATCAAGCAGGACTACCTCGACGCCATCGGAGCGCACATCGACCTGGTCCGCAAGGCCGCCCGCTCGTTCGGCTTCGACCACCAGATCGTGCCGACCCACGACTGGCTGGGCCCGCCCATCGCGGCCATGCTCGCCAAACGCAACGCGATGATCCGGAGATCGGGGCGATGAGCTTCCTGCACCCGCTCATCCTCAGCGCCGGGCTGCTCGCGATCGTGATCCCGATCATTATCCATTTTCTCCGGCGTCGGCGCCGCCCGATCGAGTGGGCCGCGATGCGATTCCTCCAGGACGCGCTCCGCAAACGCCGGCGCCGCCTCCGCCTCGAACAACTGCTGCTGCTCCTGACCCGCTGCGCCATCGTCGCGTTGCTCGCGGTCGCCATCGCCCGCCCCACATCCGGCGGCGATGTGTCGTCCCAGCCCACGGCCCACATCATCGCGATCGACAACTCGATCGCGTCCGCAACCAACTCCGACGGCACCGCCGATCTCTCGCGAGCGATCGACGCCGCGCTGGCGGTCGTCGAGCGGGCGTCGCGCTCGACGGGCGACACCGTCGCCGTGCTCACGCTGGGTGCGCCGGGCGGGCTCGAACTCTGGCCGCCCACCGCCGACACCGACGCCGCCCGGCGCGTGCTCGATCGAGTCACCCCTACCGACAGCAGGGCCTCGCTCGACGCGCTCCGCGACGCACTGCGTCAGAGACCGGGCACGCCCGACGAGACCGGCACAACCCCGGTGCGAACCGTGCTCCACGTCGTATCGGGCTGGCGCAACGCCGAGGGGCTCGGGCTGAACCCGGACGCCGCCGACCGCTCGCCCATCGCCGGCGTGGACGCGATCGAGCTGCACACCGCGTCGGGCGGGCCCGCGACGATCGCCAACGTCGGGATCGACACCATCGGCGTCACCACCCCCACCGTGGTCGGCTCGGCCACATTGGCCCCGCAGACACGCGTGTTCGGCACGCTGGTCCGTTCGGGCGTCGCCCCCGAGCAGGCGATCGAGATCGAACTGATCGCACGCCCGACCGGAACGATCGCCGGGCGGACCGTCGCGCGGTTCGAGCCCGGGCAGACTTCGCTGAATTGGTCGGTCGGCGTCAACGACGCGGCCCTGACGCCCGGGCGTGGCGGGCGTATCGCGCTCGGCGCGACGCTCAAGATCGACGACGCCAACCCGCGCGACAACCACGCTGCGGCCGTGCTCTCGCGCAAGCGCGAGCTGCGGGCCGCGGTGGTCGAACGCTCACCGGTGGGCCTGGGCACCCGCGGCTCCGACGCGGGCATCACGCCCGGCACCTGGGCGATGGCCGCGCTGACGCCCGATGAACGCGCGGGCGTCGAATCCTTCCGCGTCGACCCCGCTTCGCTCGGTTCCATCCCGGCTGGCTCGATCGACGCCCTGTTCATCCTCGAGCCCGCCCGACTCACCGAGGCCGGTTGGGCCAGGGCGTCCGAACTGCTCGCCCTCGGGGGGCTCGTGGTCATCACGCCCGACGCCAGCACCGGCGCGGGTTCGAACCTCGCCGACTGGGACGGAGCGCTCCGGGTGCTCTCGGACAACCAGATCACGATCAACCGCAACGCCGGCGTGCGTTCCGAGCCCGAGCGCCTCGCGCGAACCGCGCCGGTCGGGCTGCTCAGTGCCCTTCAAGGCGAGTTCGCCGACCTGATCGCCTCGGTGGGCGTCCGCCAACGCGTCGACCTCATAGTCGGTGCGGGCGCGATCGTCCCCGTCGCGACCGAGCCCGGACAGGGCGGGCCCGGCGCACCGTTCATCGCCCAGACCTCGGCCCGCGGCACGCTCGTGGTGTTCGCCGCCCCGTTCGATGTCGCGTGGAGCGATCTGCCGGCGCGACCCGTGTTCGTCCCGATCCTCCAAGAACTCGTACGCCGAGGCAGCGGGCTGGGCGTCGACAACGCCCTCACCGCGGGCATCCCGCCCGGGACATTCGACCCAGGCGGCGCCATCGACCGCTGGACCCTCGATGCCTCGATGTCGCCCGATTCAGACCAGACCGGAACGCCCGGCGCACGGGCCGGCGTCTGGCTGGGCCTGAGCACCGACGGGCGGGTCGTGCGCACGCTGGCGGTCCGCCCCGACGCGACGGGCGCGGTGCTGGAGACTCCGACACCCGAAGACCGGCTCGCCGCGATCGGTGAGCTGTTCCCGGGTGTGTCGATCAGCGACGATGCGCCGTCCGACGCCGAGGGCGCCCAGGTCCGGAATGCGAGCGCGTGGGGTGACCGCCTCGCGCTGCTGCTGCTTGTCATGTGCGCGGGCCTGGCGGTCTTCGAGGCGTTGCTCGCCCGCGTGGCGTCCCACCCGGCGGGAGCCGCGGCATGAACGAACTGCTCAACGCTGTATTCGGGCTCGACGGGCTCGGCTTCGGAACGCCCGACGCCGTGCTGACCCTCGAGCGTCCTCTCCCCGCATGGGCGTGGGCGCTGCTCGCGCTCCTGACCGTCGCCCTGGGGGTCTGGACCTACCGGAACCTGCCGGGCGGCCCGGCCCGGCGGGCCACGCTGGGCGTGCTCCGGGGCGGGATCATCGTGCTGCTGGCGTTGTTGGCCGCCGGCCCATCGCTGCGCCTGGATCAGACCCGCACCGAGCGCGACCGGGTCTACGTCCTCGTCGACCGCTCGGCGTCGATGTCCGTGCCCGACGCGCCCAGCGGGCAGCGACGCGCCGAGCAAGCATCCGAGGCGTTGATCGACGCCCAGCCCGCGCTGGCCGATCGCGCCGAACAATCCGACATCGTCTATTGGGCGTTCGGTTCGGGCGCGACCCGCCTGCCCGATGACCCCGACGCACGCACGCGGTCACCCGATGATCCGGGCGACCCCGCGACGCGCCTGGGTGCGGCCCTCTCGGCTGCGCTCGACAGCGCCCGCGGCGCACCCATCGGCGGCATCGTCATCCTCACCGACGGCCGGTCCACCGACCGAATCCCGCCCGAGATCCTGCGCAGGCTCGAAGCCGACCGCATCCCGATCTACCCCGTTCCGCTGGGATCGCCCGACCCGGTCCGGTCCGTTTCGGTCGAGCTGGCCGAATCACCGGGCGTCGCGTTCGTCCGCGACCGCGTCCCGGTCCGCGCCCGCATCGGTTGGTCGGGCGAACTCGCGCCGGGCGCACGCGCCCAGCTCGTCGACCGTTCCACCGGCGCGGTGCTCGACGAGACCCCGATCGAATTAGAATCCGACGCAGACTCGGATGCACCCGGCGCGTGGGTCACGCTGAGTGTCAAGCCCGACGAAGCCGGCGCGATGGACCTCGAGGTCCGCCTCGCGGGCGTGGGAACCGACCCGGCGTCCGACATCGACCCGGGCGACAACGCCCAGCGTGTGCCCATCGAGGTCATCGACCGACCCATCCGCGTGCTCTACGTCGACGGATCGCCCCGCTGGGAGCACCGCTACGTCAAGAACCTCCTTATCCGTGAGCCCTCGATCGACGCGTCGGTCCTGCTCCTCGCCTCGGGGCGGCGCTACGCCCAGGAGGGGGACACGCTCATCGCCCGCCTGCCCGTCTCGCCCGAGGACTGGGACGAGTTCGACGTGATCATCCTCGGCGATCTCTCGGGCGAACTCTTCGGCTCCGAGCAGCTCGCCCAACTCGCCGAGCACATCGCCCAGCGCGGCGCGGGCGTGCTGTGGATGGCCGGCCCGGGCGCGACGCCCGCGTCGTGGCTCGAGACCCCCGCCGCACCGCTGCTGCCCGTGAACGGCGTCGACTTGGGCGTGTGGCCCGAGCCCGTCACGGCGGTGGCAACACCCGAAGCCGCCCGCCTGGGCGTGCTCCGCACCAGCGACGACGGCCAAGGCTGGAACCAACGACTCTCCGATCCGCTGGCAGGCTGGACTCGCCTGCAGTGGGCGCTCGACATCGGGCCCGGATCGCTCAAGCCCGGCGCGTCGGTCCTCGCCCACGCACGCGGCGTGGGCACCAACGAGGAACGACCACTGGTCGTCGCCATGCGCTACGGCTCGGGGCGCACGGCGCTCGTCGGCACCGATGAGATCTGGCGCTGGCGCTACGGGCGCGGCGAGACCGTCCCCGAACGCTTCTGGGTCCCGCTCGTGCGCATGCTCGCCCGCGGGCGCGTCGAGGCGGCCCTGGGCGCGGGCGTGCTCCGCGTCCGCCCCGTACGACCCGAGCCGGGCGTCGCCGCGTTGATCGAGCTCGAGGTGTTCGACCAGGACGCGATCGACCGGATGCCCGAGCGTGTGCGGGCCGCGATCGTCCGCGCCGATGGCAGGCGCGACGAGATCGAACTCCGCGGCGAGGGCTCGTCTCGCACCGGCGAATGGGTCCCCGACGCGCCGGGCTCGTTCCGCGTCGAGCTGCTCGACGCCCCGCCCGAACTCGGCATCCTCGAGGCCAACGCGCGGGTCGTCGAGCCGGGCGACGAACGGGCCAACCTGAACACCGACCACCCGCGCCTCGCGTCGCTGGCCGTGCTGACCGGCGGGCGGATCGTCGCACCCGCTGACATCGCCCGTCTCAACGAATGGATTCCCAACCGATCGCGTGTGCACGCCGGCACGCCCATCGTCGAGACCCTCTGGGACCGCTGGGCGGTGCTGATCGGGCTGCTGGGGTTGTTCACCCTCGAGTGGATCGCCCGCCGACTGATGCGCCTGGCCTAGCGCACCCGCCCGAGCACGCCCTCCCGAGCAGGACAGGCTTGTTGTCACAGGTTTGTGACAACATCGCCCCAAGATGCCCAGATTCCGCCCGATCCGCCCGCCCCGCGAACCCATCGTCGCCACGCACCGGTACAGTGTTCTGACGTGACACGCCCCGACCCCGCCAGCACCGATTCAACGCCCGACGCCGCCCGCCCGGTCTTGGCACTGGCCCAGGCGCTGGACTCTGTTGGGAAGCGGGTGCGGGCACTGCTCATGCTCCGCGCGGTGGCGGCCCTGCTCGCCCTGACGCTCCTGGGGGCGCTGCTGCTCGGGCTGATCGATCTCGGGCTCCGCCTGCCCGGGGGTGTCCGCGCGGTCCTGCTCATCGCGGGGCTCGTCGCGTGCGTGATGGGGGTGCGCCGATGGGTTCTCCCCGCGGCGCGCTGGCGGACAACCCGGGCCGCGATGGCCCACCGTCTCGAGTTGCTGCACCCCGAGCACGCGGGCGCGATCGCGCCTGCCGTCGATCTGCTTCCGCTCGCCCACGAACCCGGCGAAGGCGGCTCGATCGCACGCGCGGGCATCGCGCGTGCCTCGGCCAGCGTTGCGCAAGTCCGCGCCCCGTCGCTCATCCGCTACGCGGGCGTGTTCCGCTCGCTCGCGATGCTCATCGCCATCGCCGGGGTCCTCGCCACGCTCACAATCGTTGCACCCACCATGACCGGCATCGGGGCCCGGCGTGTCCTAGCACCCTGGACGGACGCACGCTGGCCCACACGTTTCGGCATCACCGACCAGACCGCGCTGGACGTCCACCCGATTGACGAGGCGCTGCCCGTCCGCGTCAGCGTCGGCCCGGGCGATGCACGCTCGAGAGTCCGCGTGGAGTGGCGCATCGCGGGCAACCCCGAGCCCCAACGCGCCCCGATGACCGCCCAGCCCGCGCCGGGCACCGACGCTCGCCCCTACGAACGCCTGATCGATCCGGCCCGCGCCGCGCAAGCGGGCCAAGGCGCGCCGGGCGAGAGCACCCTGCGCTACCGCATCATCACGCCCGACGACCGCACCGCGTGGAAGACCGTCCGCCTCGTCAGCCCGCCCGAAATCGTCACCGCCAGCGCCGTGATCACGCCGCCCGCGCACGCCGAGGGCGCCCCGGGGCTCGCCAACTTCCGCTCGGGCTCGATCGATCTGCCCACGGGCGACGCGACGGTCGGCCCGGTCCTGGGCGGCTCGAACGTCACGCTGGCCTGGACGTTCTCTTCCGACGTCACACCGATCGATACCGAGGCATGGTCGGACGAGCCCATCGAGATCTCGCAGCCCACGGCGCGCACGATCGTGGTCGCCTTGGTTTCCGACACACCCGCCCGCGTGTCGCCCCGCGTCGAGGACCGCCACGGGCTGGGCGTGCGCCTGCCCGTGTCCGCGGGCGTGGACATCCGCCCCGACGGCGCGCCCAGTGTGCAGATCGCCGAACCCGGGTCGGATCAGATTGTCACGCCTGACGCAACCATCAAGACCTTGATCGAGAGCGCCGACGAGGTCGGGGTCATCTCGGTCACGCTCGAAGCGACGCGTCTGTCCCGCCCCGAAGACTCGGCCGGCGCGCCGCTCGAAATGATCGGCCAGCCATTGGTCATCGCCCAGGCCTCGATCGAATCGGGCGTCCAGACCCGGGTCGATCTCGAAGCGAGCCTCACGCCCGCGTCGCTGGATGCGCGGGCGGGCGACGAGATCGTGCTCGCCGGCATCGCGATCGACTCCCGCGGCACCCCCGGGTTTGTCCGCTCTCAGCCCAGGCGTCTGCGTGTTGTGTCGCCCGAAGACTTCGCCGCGCGACTGCGAGCCCAACTCGACCCGATCTCCGCCCTGCTCAGACGCGGCGACGACGAGCAACGCGCACTGATCGAACGCAACGCCGCCCCCGATCCCCAGCGCGAGCAGGACCGCGACGCCATCGTCCGCGAGCAGGTCGCGTTGGGCGACACCATCGACGCCGCCCGCCAGGCCGTGCGCAAACTCGCCCGGGACGCGGCTGCTAATCAAATCGACGACCCGGCGCTTACATCGATGCTGTCGGATCTCGACCGCACGCTGGATGAAGCGGTGGACGCGGCACGCAACGCCGCCCGCCTCGCCGAGGGCAACGAGCAACAGGCGGCCACCCAAGAGCAGCGACGCGTCCGCGAACGGCTGGGCGAGGCGGTGGCGATGCTCGACCGCGGCAACGACGCCTACCTGGCCCGACGCGCCATCTCACGCTTGCGCGAGCAACTCGAAGAAGCCAAACGCGGCACCGGCGAGGTCGGGCAGCGCACCGCCGGGCTGCGCGAGGACGAGATCAGCGCCGAAGATCGCGCCGAACTCGACCGCCTCAGTGAGGCCCAGCGCGACCTGGCCGACCGAGCCCGCGAGGCCCTCGAAGAGCTCGCACTCCGGGCCGAGGCGCTCGAACGCGACGATCCCGCGCAGGCCGAGGCGCTTCGGAGGGCGGCCGAGTCCGGGCGCGCCGGCGACGTCGCGTCGAAGATCCAAGAGGGCGGCCAGCAGACCGAGCAGAATCAGACCGGCCAGGCCCAGCAATCCCAGGACGAGGCCCTCGAACAACTCGAGGAGATGCTCGAGCAGATCGACTCGGCTGGGGGCCTGCGCGACACGGCGTTGCGCCGCAAGCTCGCCGACCTCATGCGATCGATCGAGGCCCTAATCGGAGCGCAGGAGTGGGCGTTGGCCGACCTGAACGCGGCCCCGGACACCGACAGCGCCCCCGGGTTGGCCGGCACCATGATCGCCCTGCGCGACAACACACTGGGCGTCATGGAAGACGCATCGGCGGCGCTCGCCGAGCTGCGCCTGATCGCCGAGGCCCTCCGCGACGCCGAGGGCGCGCAGACCGACGCGATCACCGCCCTCCGCGATGCCCCGCCCGATCTCGACGCCGCCCGCGTCAGCGAGAACCTCAGCCTGTCACTGCTCGAGCAGGCGCTGGCCGAGGCCAAGAAGCAGGACGAACAGGCCGAGCAGCGCGAGCAGGACCGACGCAAAGCCGAGCTGCGTAAGGCCTACCGCGACGCGCTCCAGGAACAGTCCGCGCTGCGCGACGACGCCGAGCCGCTGCTCGCACGGGCGCTCTCGCGCCGCGAGCGGATCGAGTCGCGCCGCATCAGCACGGCCCAGCGCGAACTCGCAGGCGTGCTCGCGGAGGTCCGGGCGGGTACGGAGGAACTGTCCGAGGCGCCGGTGTTCGGACTGGCCCACGATCAGCTCGACCTGCTGATGAACGAGGCCGCGGACGGGCTGGCACAATCGACACCCCCCGGCTCGATCGCGCTCGATCAGGAGAACGCCGTCGCGCTGCTGGCGTCGCTCGTTGAGGTGCTGGGCGAGCAAAGCCCGGGCGGCGAAGAAGAATTCCAGGACGGTTCGGGCGGCGAGGGCGGCGGCAGCGCTGGCGGCGAGGATCAACCATTGATCCCGCCGGTCGCCGAGTTGCAACTGCTCCGCGACATGCAGCGGGCCGCGATGTCGATGACACGGCGCATCAGCGAGACCCCTGATCTCGGCCAGGATGTCGCCCGCACCAACCGCCTTGCCGACCTCCAACAGGCCCTCGCAGAACGCGGGGCCGCCCTGATCGAGCGCATGAACCAACCCCCGGGCGGCGCTCCCGAGCCCGCCGTGCCCGACCAGGCGGAAGAATCGGAGCAACCAGGCGGTCCCGCGGAACGAAGAGACCCCGGGGCGGGTTCGACCGATGGAGGTCTGTGATGCGGGCGCTTTTTCGTGCCAATCTGATCGCGTGGACCACACTCACACTGGTGACTGCCGGAGCGGGTGCGCAGTCGCAGCCCGACGTAGCCCAACCAACCGAGAGCGAGCCCAGCCTGCCCTCGCTCGACGATCTGCTCGGGATCACCGACGGCGAGTCGGGCGAGATCGGCGATGAGTCGCTCGAACGCAAACTCTCGGCGCAGGAAGCGGGCGAGCGCTTCCAGCAGGCGGTGACACTGATGGGCGACGCCGCAGGTCGCATCGCCCAGGACGGCGACCTGGGCCTGCAGACCCAGCGCATCCAGGAGGACATCCTCCGCAAGCTCGATCAGGTCATCGAAGCCGCCCAGCAGCAGCAATCCGGCGGCGGCTCGTCAAGCTCGTCCTCCAGCCAGAATCAGCAGCAACAACAGCAGCAACCGAACCAGTCGTCGCAGGGCGAGTCCCAACAATCGAGCGGCAAGGAGTCGGGCGAGGCCAACATGCCCGGCGCTTCGACCGATGCCCAGCTCAACACGGGCGTCGCGCCCGACGGCGTGACCTGGGGCAACCTGCCGCAACGCGAACGCGACGCCGTCAGCCAGGGCGTCAACGACCGCTACAGCGCCCTCTACCGGCGCCTCACAGAACTCTACTACCGCCGCCTCGCCGAGCAGGAAGGCAACGAATGAAGCCCCATGCCCACGCCACGCTGCTCGCATGCGTTATCGCGTCAGCTGCGATCGCCCAACCCGAAGTCGCTCCGCCCCCCCCCGCTGGCACCAGCTCGGCCGAAAACAACGCGGCGCCCGGCGAGATCACGCCCGAACTCGACGCCGCGGTCGCGCACGGCTTGTCAGCCCTTGCGGCAACCCAGAACGCCGACGGCTCGTGGGACGCCGGACGCTTCGGCAAGAACGTCGCGATCACCTCGCTCGCCTGCCTCGCGTTCATGGCCGACGGCAACATGCCCGGTCGCGGGACCTACGGCGAGATCATCGAGAAGGGCATCGACTTCGTCGTGGTCAACTCGGCCGAGAACGGGCTGCTCGCGTCCGACGCGGCCAACGGGCCGATGTACGGGCACGGCTTCGCCACGCTGTTCTTGGGCGAAGCGTACGGCATGACCCGGGGCGGGCCCGACACCGCCCGCGCCCAGCGCGTCCACGAAGCGCTCGTCCGCGCCGTCAGGCTCATCGAGCAGACCCAGAACGAAGAGGGCGGCTGGCGCTACAACCCCGTGCCATACGACGCCGACGTCTCGGTGACCATCTGCCAGATCATGGCCCTCCGCAGCGCCCGGAACGCCGGGCTCGAGGTCTCCAGCGACGTGATCAACAACGCGGTCGAGTATGTGCGCCGCTGCCAGAACCCAGACGGCGGATTCAAGTATCAAGCCGACAGCGGCGCGAGCGCCTGGCCCAGATCCGCCGCAGGCGTGGCGAGCCTGTTCTACGCGGGCATCTACGAGGACGACGCGATCGACCGCGGGCTGGCGTACATCGAGACCAGCGCCCTGCCCGGGCGGGCCAACGCACGCAGCCGGGCCCACTACCTCTACGGGCACTACTACGCCGTCCAGGCGATGTACCTGGCCGGCGGCGAGCACTGGGAACGCTGGTGGCAGGCCGTCCGGGAAGAACTCCTCTCCACCCAGAGCGACAATGGCACCTGGAGCGATCGTTCCGTCGGAGATACCTACGGCACGGCCATGTCTTTGATTGTTCTTCAGATGCCCAAGCGCTATCTGCCGATCTTCCAGAAGTGATGCCCGCACGCCCCTCCATCCCGAGCGGTCTCCAGGCCGTGCTGATCGCGGCCCTTGGGGCCATCGCCCCAGCCTGCCTTGGCGACGCCGCGGTCTACCTCACCACCGACCTGTCGATCGTGCGGGCCGAACTGGTGGGCATCGCCGACGACACCATGACCGTGCTCGACGAAAACGACCGGGCGACACGCCTGCCCCTCGACCGCATCGAGTCGGTCGGGCTCGACGTCGCCAGCGTCGCCACACTCCCACGCCAGCAAGCCCCGCAAGAACCGCTGCTGCTCGATGATCTCGGGATCCCCGACGAGAACTTTGGCGGGCTTCCCGATGATGTGCTGACCGGCATCGACGACGAGGACGTGGACGACGCCGACGCGCCCGTGTTCGTTGATCTCGTGGACGGGCAGCGACTGCTCCTCGCCATCGAACCGGGCACCAACCCCGATCTGATCGCGGGCGACGCCGCGGGCTACGGCCGGGTATCCATCCCGATCGAGCGCGTCGTCCGCATCGCGCGCCCCGGCGCTCCCACCGAGCCCGAGCCGACCGAGTCCGACCTGGTGCTGCTGACCAACGGCGACGCGCTGAGCGGCTTTGTCGCCTCGATCGGTCACGACGTCACGATCGAGACTGACGTCGGCGGCTCAACAACCGTCCCGCTCAGCCGCATCGCCGAGATCCGCCTGGCCAACCCCATCGAACCAACGACCGGTGTGTTTGTCGCCGACGCGACCGGCACCGTGGTCCGCGCCCACGCGTTCGGCGTGGACGCCGACGGGATCCTGCGCATCACCGCGCAAGCCGCACCGCTGGGCATCGAGTCCAATGGCGAGCCCCTCGCGACCGACAGCCGCCCGGGGCTCCGCTTCGCGTCGCTACGCATCCACCGACCCGATCAACAGGTCGTGGCCCTCGACGCCTCGCCCCCGACCGACGTGCAGCCCACCGGTGACCGGCGTTGGACGCCCGCACCCGAATCGCTGCCCCGGGCATCACGCCCCGCGATGCTCGGTGACGTGCTCTTGCCCGCACCCGCCACAGTCCGCTACGACGTCCCACGCGGGGCGGCCCGCTTCGCAACCGGGGTCTCCCACAGCGGCGGCCCTTGGACCGACTGCAACGCGGTCGCCCACGCCGAGCAACGCGACGGATCCTTTGTCCTGCTGGGCTTGGTCGGGATTCGCGCCGACAGCCCGCACGGCTCGATCGCCGCCGACCTGCCGAAGGGCACCATTGCGATCGTGCTGAGCGTCGAGCCCGGACGCTACGGAGCCATCCAGGATTCCGTCGTGTTCATGAAGCCCAGGCTGCTGATCCGCGACTGATCCTGACCGTCAGCCCAATCCGATCAACGCAGCTTGAGTGTCGCCAGCGCCACCACGCACAGCAGGATCGCCAGGATCCACAGGCGGACCACGACCTGGTTCTCGGCCCAGCCGCCCATGTGCAGGTGGTGGTGGTACGGCGCGACGCGGAAGATGCGCCGCCCCGTACCGGTCTTGATGCGGGTGTACTTGAACCATCCGACCTGCATGACGACCGACAGGATCTCGAGGATGAACACGCCGCACATGATCAGAACCACGATCTCCTGGCGGATCACGATCGCGATGTAGCCGATCAACCCGCCCAGCGCCAGCGACCCTGTATCGCCCATGAACACCTTGGCCGGCGCGGCATTCCACCACAAGAAGCCCAGGCACGCCCCGGCCATCGCCCCGGCAAGCACCGCGAGTTCATCCGCGCGGGGCACGTGGGGCACTAGCAGGTATTGCGCCCACTCCTCCGAGCCCGCGATCAGCGTCAATAGCAGCAGCGCGAACGCGACCACCGTCGAGATCCCGCCCGCCAGTCCATCCATGCCGTCGGTGATGTTCACCGCGTTGCTCAACCCCGCGATGAGCAGCATCGCCACAACCACGAACACCGGCAATCCCAGGTAGATCAGCCCCGGGTTCACGCCCTGCGCTCCGGGCAAGAACGTCCGCTGGAACGGCAGGTTGAACACATGCCCGAGCGACGCGCCACCTTCTGCGGTCGAATAACGGAACGCGAAGTACCCCGCGATGAGCCCGATGCCCAACTGGAAGACCAGTTTCTCCCACGCGTGCAAGCCCTGGCGCCCCGTGCCGCGCCGGGCCGCGGTCAGCTTCAACCAGTCGTCCGCGCCACCCACGCCCGCCAGCCACAGCAGCAGAAACAGCCCCAGCAGCACCTGCGGCACCTTCAGGTCCGCCAGCAAAAACGTACTGACGAAGATCGCCCCGCAGATCAGCAGCCCCCCCATCGTCGGCACGTTGGCCTTGCTTTTCGCATGGGCCCGGAGCATCTCGGCGTCGGTCTCGCCCCCATCGCCGATCTTCAGGCCGACCAGGAACGAGATCGTGCGCCGCCCCATCGCGATGACGATCGCGAACGAGAGCCCCGCCGCCAGCAACGCCCGGAACTGCACCTGATCGAACACACCCAGCACCGAGTACAGCCCGGTGTCCAGCAGCCACGTCCGGATGACATCGAAGAACAGGTACAACATCAGCCATTCACCGCCGATCGTTTGGGTTCGTCCGCGGCATCCATCCGGGCACGCAACACGTCGAGCACACGCTCGAGACGCATCCCGCGTGAGCCCTTGAGCAGCACCGTATCACCAGGGCGGATCCGATCGGCGAGGCGCTCGATCGCGACGCTGTCGGTGCCGGGTTCGCCCCCGCTACCGGCTACGGCGAATCGGGGCCCGATGGTCAGGACAGCATCCGCGTGCCCCTTCGCATATTCGAACATATCGGCATGCGCCTGCTCTCCCGCCGCGCCGAGTTCGAGCATGTCGCCCAGCACCGCGACGCGTCGCCCGCCCGTCTCGGCGCACAGCACATCCAACGCTGCCCGCATCGAGGCCGGGTTGGCGTTGTAGGCGTCGTTGATCACTACGATGGGCGGATCGGTCGCGATCACCGAACGTTCGAGGCGCATCGCCGGCGCTTCGGTCGCCGCCAAGCCCCGCGCAATCGCGTCGTCGCCTGCGCCCAAATGCCGCGCCGCGAGCACCGCCAGCGCCGCGTTCATCGCGTTATGCTCGCCGACCAGCGGGATCTCGTATTCCCGCCCGTCGAGTATGAACCGCGTGCCCCCGCCGGTCGCGCTGATCACGCTCATCTCATGGTCCATCCCTGGCCCGACACGCACCACGCGCGGCTGATTCGCCAGCGCCGCCACCGCGTCATCGAGCACGCCGATGCCCCCGGGCATGAACAGCGGCGCACCGTCCGCGAGCCCCGCTGCGATCGATGCCTTCTCCCGCGCGATCGCTTCCAGGGATCCGAGCCCTTCCAGGTGCGCCCCGGAAACACCGGTGATGATCGCTGCCTCAGGTTGTGCTGTCCGGCACCGCGCCGCGATCTCGCCCGGCGTGCTCATCCCGATCTCGCACACGAGCACGCGATCGCCCGCTCGCGCGTTCAGCACCGTCAGCGGCACGCCGATCGCGTTGTTGTAACTCTTCCTCGTCCGAGTCCCGGGCAACGAACCCTCGCCCCCCAGGCACGCCGCCGCGTGCAGCAGGCGGCAGGTCGTGGTCTTCCCGTTCGAGCCCGTCACGCCGACAACACGCAGATCCCCAAGCAGACCACGCCACAGCGACGCGATCCGATCCAACGCCTCCGTCGCGTCTTCGACCAGCAAGACGGGCATGCCGATCGAATCCGGCACTGCGTCCGCGTCGGTCGCGATCGCCATCGCGGCCCCGGCCCCGTCCGCTTGCTCCAAGTACCGATGCCCATCAACGCGCTCGCCCTTGAAGGCGACGAACAGCATCCCGGGCTTCACCTCGCGCGAGTCGATCGCCGCCCCGATCGGAGCGGCCGTGTCCGCGCCCGGCGCGACCACCCAAGTCCCACCCGCGCCGGCGCAGATCGTTTCGAACGTCCAGGCGGTCACGCTGGCACCCCGCCGCGCAAGCGGCGTTCACGCAAGAACCGGCGTGCCACTTCCGCGTCATCGAACCGACTCGACACCAGGTTCCCCGCGCCGTCCGACGAGATCTGCTCGGTCTCGTGCCCCTTGCCCGCGATCACCACCACGTCGCCCGGCACCGCGTCGAGCAACGCGCCCCGGATCGCCCTCGCACGATCCGCGTGCACCTCGACATCCGCCCGCCTGTCCTCGGCAATCCCATTCAGCACCGCGTCGATGATCGATCCGGGCGATTCCCTCCGCGGGTTGTCCGAGGTCAGGATCACACGGTCCGCCATTTCAGCCGCGGCCGCCCCCATCCGCGGGCGCTTGGTCGCGTCTCGGTCCCCGCCGCACCCGAATACGGCGCACAGACGCCGATCGCCGATCACCTCGCGCACCGCGCCCAGCGTGCTCCGCAGCGCGTCGTCCGTGTGCGCAAAGTCCACGAACACCGCCAGGTCATCATCGGCGCCCGAGACCCGCTCAAGCCGCCCGCGCACGGGCCTGATCGCGCCCAACCCACGCTCGAGCGCATACCGCCGCTCATCAGCCCCAAGGCCCCGCTTTTCCAGCACCGCGTCCGCCGAGGCCAACGCCTGCAGCACGTTCATCGCGTTGTACGACCCGACCAACCCGACACGTCCCGCGATCGCCCCGACCGGGCTGCCGATCCGCAGGTCCATGCCGTCCAGCGTCCGCCCATCGACGCCGACCGTCCACGCCGCCCGCGCGTCGCCCGCCGCCGAGCACCACCGCGCGTTCGGGGCGTCCATCGATGCCGACGCCGGGTCATCCGCGTTGAGCACCCGCGCCGCGTCATCCGGCAGCAACTCGAACAACCGGCGCTTGGCGGCCAGGTACGCCTCGGGCGTCTTGTGGTAATCCAGATGGTCGCCCGTGATGTTCGTGAACACCCCGGCCGCGAACCGCACCGCGTCGGCCCGTCGTTGATGGAGCGCGTGCGACGACACCTCGATCGCCGCCGCGACGCAGCCCGAGTCCACCATCGTCGCCAGCGTCCGAGACAACTCCACCGCGGGCGGCGTCGTCATCCCCGCCGGCGCGACCTCCCGCCCGTCGTCGACCTCCACCGTCCCGATCAGCCCGCACCGGACCTTGGCCGACGCCAGCACCGCCCGGGCCATCGTCGCGACCGAGGTCTTCCCGTTCGTCCCGGTCACGCCGATCACCTCGAGGCTGTCCGAAGGCTCCCCATAGAACCGCTCGGCCAGCACCGCGCCGTCCCGAGCAACATGCCCGGACACCAGCACCACGGGCTTGGCCCGCCCCTCGATATCGAGGTCCGCCGAGTCGCTCAGGACCACGACCGCCCCGCATTCCACGGCCGCCCCCGCGTACGCCCGCCCGTCCGAAGACAACCCCGCCCGTGCGATGAACAGCGACCCCGGCACGGCCGTGCGCGAGTCCTCGGTGATATCGCACACGCGGACACCCGCCGCGTCGCCCACAACGCGGAGATCGAGCCCCGAGATGAGTTCAGAAAGGTCCATAACCGGTGCATTGTTGATCGACGGATCGCCCGGCAACAGGGCAGATTTCCATCACCACCACCACCACCCCAACCCTCCGCTCCGGAGACCTTGGCTATGGGAGCACCAACATCGCATCCCCGTACGAGAAGAACCGATACCCCTCCCGGATCGCCTCGGCGTACACCGCCTTGACCCGCTCCACCCCGTCCACGCCCGGGGCTTCGAGCGCCGCCGCCACCATCGCCAGCAGCGTCGAACGCGGCAGGTGGAAGTTCGTCACCATCCCGTCCACCGCACGCCACCGATAGCCCGGCGCGATCAGGATCTTCGTCTCGAACCAGTCCCGGGCCCGATCGGCGTACGCCCGGTCTTCCATCAGGGCAGCCGCCGATTCCAGCGTCCGCACCGACGTGCTCCCCACCGCGATGACACGCCCGGCTTTCTGATCAGGCCGATCGCCCCCGACCAGCCGCCCCGCCGAGCCCAGATGGCACCACTCCCGGTGCATCGGGTGGTCCGCCAGATCATCGGTCTCGACCGGGCGGAACGTGCCCGCGCCGACGTGCAGCACGACCTCCTTGCGATCGATCCCCCGCCCGTCCAGCCCCGCGAATACCCGGTCGGTGAAATGCAGCCCGGCCGTCGGGGCGGCCACGCTGCCCGCTTCGTCCGAGCCGCCCGCGAACACCGTCTGGTAGTGCGCCCGGTCCCACGCGTCGCCGGGCTCGTCCCCGCGTTCCTTCCGGGCGCTCAATATGTACGGCGGCAAAGGCGTCCGCCCCGCGCGATCCAAGACCGCCGGCGCCGATTCGTCCGCCCTCGCCCCCACCACCGCGACGACCCACGCCCCCGGACCATAACTATCGCACTGTTCAAGCAACTCGAGCGTCACCCCGCTCGCGCCGCCCGCAGCATCGACCAGCCCGATCCGCCCGCCCGCCCGGGCCCGCTTCGCCTTGATCAGCGCCACCCACCGCGGGCGATCGTCGCCCGGCGTGCGGTCCGCGTCACGCAGGTACAGCCCCGTCACCGCGCCGCCCGTGGTTTCGTTCACGCCCTCGAACCGAGCCGGGATCACCCGCGACCGGTTGAACACCAGCGTGTCGCCCGCGTCGAGCAAGCCCGGAAGCTCGGAGAACACCCGGTGCTCCAGGCGATCGGGGTCCGAGCGCGACACCACCAGCAGCCTCGACGCGTCCCGGGGCTCGGCCGGTCGCGTCGCGATCAGCCCACGCGGCAACTCAAAGTCCAACTCGTCCGTGCGCAACACGCCACAGCCTAGGTGATGCGCCCACGCGACAGCCCGCACAGACCCACCCCGCGCACGCACACCGCTCGCACGGATCCCTGCCGATCGCCCCACCAGCACCGACATTCCCGGACCCACGCCCCGCCCCTCGCCCCGGCCCGCGATCTGCACAGAGAAAGGCGTGGAGACACGAACGATCAACCCCGACACCCGGTGGGCGCCTTTCGGCGCCACCGTCGCGCCGCCCGGGGCGGTCGTGTTCCACCGCTACCTCCAGCAGCTCAACAACGAGCACCGCATCGACCCCGCCAGGGACCACACCCCATCCCAGGGGTGCCCCTGTCCGCCCTTCCGCCGATCCATCCAGGACACCGCCGATCTGACCGCTGCCCGCCCGGCGATCCCCATGCCTTCGCAAACCAGCGACGCCCCCAGCGATGCAGCAAAAATCAGCGACATCACCGAGATCGCGGGCCCGCCCCAAGCCACGCCGATCACCCAAATCGTGTTCCAGCAGGGCACCCCGATCACCGGGCGTCTGATCGATATCCTGGCTTGACTCGGGGCATCACCCCAACAAACGCGCCGCGACCCCCTCGATTCCGCTACCATACATCCGACGAACACGCCCACTTCCGGGCGTGCGGAGGGTGTCCTTGCCGAACCGAACCGCTCCATCGAGCCGCGCCCTTCTCGCCGCCGGGCTGACCATCGCGGCCCTCGCCCCGCTGAGCGCCTGCCAGCTCCACAAGAAACTCCCCTGGGTCAGCACCGAGGCGATCATCGAGACCGACGCGTCCATCCCGCCGCTCGCCCTCGAGTCCTCCAACGGGCTCCACGTCGTCACCTACCGCGCCCCCTCGGGCGGCTGGACCGTCGCGATCGACCGGTCCGAGCGCATCGCCGACGGCACGCGCCTCTACGTCACCATCCGACGCCCCGACCCCGCGTTCAGCCACACCCAGGCGCTCGTCGATCTCCATGCCCTGAGCAACACGCCCGACGACCAGCCCGTCGAACTCGTCGCCCGCGTGCTCGAACGCGACGCCGACCCCAAAGACCGCATCTATGCGCGCGTCACACCCGTCGAGTCGCTCGACGACTAGCACGCGATCACCCGATTGAATCGGGCACGAGATCGGAGCAGGCTTTGCACACGCCCGACACGATCACCGCCGAAGCCAGAGGACTGCTCGCGCTAACACTCGCGCCGGGCATGGGCCCGGTCCGCATCGCCCGCGTGCTCAGCGCCTTCGGCTCTTACGAACACATACTGAGCGCCTCGCCCGCCGAACTCGCCCGCGTGCCCGGCATGGGCGCCAAGACCGTTGCCGCCCTGACCGACGCCCTCAAATCCTCGGACGACACGGTTAATCGCGAGCTCGACGCGATCCAGCGGGCCGGCGCACACATCGTGACCATCAACGACCCGGGCTACCCCCCGCTGCTCCGCGCCATCCCGGCCGCCCCGCCGGTCCTCACCGTGCGGGGCTCGCTCCAGCCCCAAGACGCCGATCGGTACACCGTCTCGATCGTCGGCTCGCGCACCTCCACGCACTACGGCATCGAGCAGTCGTCCCGATTCGCGGGCTCGCTGGCACGCTCGGGCATGACGCTGGTCTCGGGCGGGGCCCGGGGCGTGGACACCGCCGCCCACCGAGGCGCCATCGACGCGGGCGGGCGCACGATCGCGGTGCTCGGGTGCGGCATCGCCAAGGCGTATCCCCCCGAGAACGCCGAACTCTTCGACCGCATCGCCGACGACCACGGCGCGGTCATCAGCGAACTGCCCGCCCACACAGGGCCCAACGCGGAGAACTTCCCCGCGCGCAACCGCATCATCTCCGGGCTCTCGCTGGGCGTGATCGTCATCGAAGCCGGGCTCAAGAGCGGCGCCCTAATCACCGCCCGCCACGCGGTCGAGGACCACGGGCGCGAGGTCATGGGCGTCCCCGGGCGCGTCGATTCCCTCGCCAGCGCCGGCACCCACGAACTCCTCAAACAGGGGGCCCACCTGGTCAGCGACCCTGGCGACGTGGTCTCGATCCTGGAAGGGCACGCCCGCCACCTCCACGCGGGCACCCACGACGCCATCTCGGGCGACCCCGCCCGACCGGCCCGACCCACTAGCTCGGCCAGCCCGGACCCGATCGAGCCGGCACAGGGATCCTCGCCAGAGCCCGTCGGGGACCTGAGCGACACGCAACGGGCGATCCTGGCAGCCCTCGACGAGCCCCGGACCCCCGACGAGATCGCACCGGCAGCCGGGCTCGAAGCCGGTGCCCTCCGGGCCGATCTGACCATGCTCGAGATCGCCGGGCGGGTGCGACGGGTCGGGTCCCGCTTCGAGCGTGCCCGATAACAGAATCGGGCCTGGGTGGTCGGCAGAAGCTGCGCCGCGATTTGAAAAATCCTATCAGCACCCAAACAGCCGCCCGAACGCTCTAGTAGGTTGATATTCGGGGGTTTGGGGCTAAATCCTGTTGCCGGGCGGGTCGTGATAGGCTATCTTGTACCGAACAAGTGAAGAATCAGCCCTGTTCTCCGGCACCGAGGTTGTCCGATGAACCACCGAGCCCGGTGAAAACCACCGCGCGTCGAACATCGGATTCAGCGCCCGCGAGCGACCCCATTGGGGACGGCCGCTGGCACTCAAGCAGCCCCGGAGGCAAACCCAGATGGCACGGACGCCGACACAGAACGCACCCCGCACGGACGAGACCCAGCACGCCACACGGTCAACCGGATCGGCACGGCGCCCAGGCAATCACCCCGGGCGGGCGATCGGGCGAACGACCGGACGCGAAGAGGCACCGCTCGTGGTCCTCGGGCCGGGCGGACGGTTCGCGGGCGAGTACCGCGACGCGACTGCCTCCGGACGCGGCTCCGGGCGGATCTCGGGCCGGGTCGCTGGCGGGATAGCAGGCGGGATCTCGGGCGTGCTGTCCGGATCGCTGGGGATGGCAAGGCGAGACGCGGACCCAAAGGGCGGCGGAACTCGGCGGGCCAGGGACGATCGGGCCGAAGCGCTCGGGCTGATCGTCGTGTGTGAACGCGGGCTGATCGCCCAGGAGGATCGGCTCGCGGGACTGCACCGCTCGCTCAGGCGGGCCGCAGCACTGGTGGGCGGATCGGGCCCCGTGCCAGATCCCGTGTCCGATTCCAGGTCGGAGGCGTCGGTTGGAACTCGGGTCGGAACGGCAGACAGACGGACGAACGGAAAGGTTGGAACCCATGAACCTGACACCCAAACAACTCAAGATCCTGCAGCTCATCCGCGATTCGCGGATCCGTCGTGGCTATTCGCCGACGATGCAAGAGCTGGCCGACGAGATCGGCGTCAGCAAGGTCACGGTGTTCGAGCACGTCGAGGCGTTGATCAAAAAAGGAGCGCTCGTCCGCGAGGCGAACAAGGCTCGCTCTTTGTCGATCGCTGATGGCGTCGCGGTCCCCGACGAGGACCGGGCCCTGCGCTTCCCGCTGGTGGGCAAGATCGCCGCGGGCTATCCGATCGAACGCGTCGAGGACGCCGACCAGATCGATCTGGCCGAGTTTTTGGGCACCAACGACGACGTGGGCAACACCTTCGCCCTCCAAGTCGAGGGCGAATCGATGCGCGACGAGGGCATCCTCGACGGCGACATCATCCTCCTCGAACGCGCCCAGGTGGCGGGCAACGGCGACCGCGTCGTGGCCCTGCTCGAGGACGGCTCGACCACGCTCAAGACGTTCTACAAGGAGCCGGACCACATCCGCCTCCAGCCGGCCAACCCCGAGTTCGAGCCCATCCGCGTGAAGTTCTGCCAGATCCAGGGCATCGTCCGCGGCGTCGTCCGCCGGTACTGAGCGGACACCGTTTTCGACACCGGTCCCAAACAGCGGGGCACCCACCGACCGGATCGCCATGATCCTATCGGTGGGTGCCCCGTTTCTTTCATGCGATTCAAGGCTGCCGTCGCTCGGTCAGCGGCGGCGTATCGCCCGCATTGCCATCGCAGACAGCAACAAGCAACTCATCGACGGGACGGGCACGTAACGCACGTTGTCGATGCTCGAGCGGCCAGCAGTCGACGAGCCGGGCAGCTCCCCGTCGAACATCGAGATCGCGTCGTAGTGCCCACGGTCCGCATCCCAGCCATCGAATGTGTGCGCTCGCGAACCGATTAGAGCTCCGGTCGCGGCGTCCAGCACGCTCGCCTCGAACGTGCCGGTCTCGGTATCGACCATCAGCGAGAGCGTGTACCAGATGCCGATCTGAAAGCCGGATCCGTTGATACGAAGGTCCACGGCCTGGCTGTCAACGCCCTGCGAAACGAATAGGTGCCAACTGCGATCCGTCCACCCATAGATCACCGCGTGGGGATTGCGATTGACGTCACCGAGCCCGGCGTCTTGAAGGAATCCAACCCCAGCCGGCCAACCCTCACCGGGGCTTGCGAGCCGATCGATCCGGACGTCCATCGTCACGGTGTGGGCCCGGGCTTGCTCGATGTCCGCGAACACGCCGTTGGTCCCGTTTACGGCCGTGGTCTGCAAGGCGTGGGTCAACTCACCGTGGGCATCGACCGTGTTGATCACAAACATCGTCGGAGATGGCGCCGGGTTCGCATCGGCACGCCCGGCGATGTCGTGCCAAGGCCCACCCGGGAACGTGCCCGCGGCGTACGGCTCGAAGTCTTCCGCGATCAGATCAGCGAGGGCCGGCGCAGCCGAGAGGGCCAGTGCGGCCAGCAGTGTGATCGGTCTTTGGATGGGTCTCATGGTTCCTCCTGATAAGTGTCTATTTTCTCTATCTGCCAATTGTTTACCCCCACTATGCTACCGAGATGCGTAAATTGCCAACTAAAGCGACGAAGGTGCAGACCGGTGCCCAGTTCCGCGCCCTGTCCTCGCCCACCCGGCACGCGATCGAGCACGTGATCCTGATCAACGAGACCGCGTCCGTCAGAGAGATCGCGGTTCAGTTGGGACGCCATCCGGCCTCGCTCTATAAGCACATCGATCGGCTGCTCGAGGTGGGCCTGATCGAAGAGGTGGGCACCACTGCGACCACCCGCCGAGATGCCCGGGTTTTCCGGTGCACCGCCTGGGGACTCGCCTACGAGCCGGGCAACGTCGAACTGACCGACGGCCTGGTCGGCTTCATCGAGTCGGAACTCAGGCACGCCGGACGATCGCTCGCAGCATCGTTACACATGGAAGAGACGTCCGAACCTCCGCTCACCGTCGGCCCCCACAGGGAGACGCACTTCGGGACTCTCTTTGGGTGGCTCACGCCGGACGAGCTGGCTGGAGTGAACGAGCATCTCGAAGCGATCTATCAGATCATGATGCGAACACCGCGCCGCCCGGGGACCCGCCTGGTGTCGTTCGTGTCGGCGCTCTTCCCACGCCCCAAGGGGCGCCGGGCGGCGACGCTGCCCGGCGAGCACGGATAACCGCTCGATCTCACCAGATACGCTCACCCATTCAGAACTTATGCAGCGACGGGCGGTCGGGCTTGCCGCGCCAACCGGTGATCGATCGGATCATCTCGAGATCGACCGGGCGCGTCACCTTGATGTTCCGGGGGTCGCCCTCGACCACCACCACGCGCTCGCCCAAACGCTCGACCAAGCCCGCGTCGTCCGTACTCGATAGGTCCGGCTGCGCGTAGGCCCGTTCCAGCAACGCCCGCTCGAAGACCTGCGGCGTCTGCGCCAGCACCAGATCACGCCGATCCAGGGTCTCCCCGACCGCGCGCATCGGTGCCTCGTCGGGCGTGCCCAGGATCCCCGCGAGCGGATCGTGCGCACGCTCGGCGATCTCGTCACCCAATCGCTTGACGGTCGCGTCGGCGCTGATCGCGGGGATCACCGCCTGGTGGTGGGCGGCCGCGTCGAGCACGCGCTCGACCAACTCGACCGGGCAGGCCGGGCGGGCGCCGTCGTGGACCGCGATGTGGGTCGCGTCATCGGGGACCATCTTCAACGCGGCGGCCACGGATTCCCACCGCTCGGTCTGGCCGCCCTTGATCAGCGTGGCCCCGAGCAGGGCCAGCGTATCGGCGTGGCGGAGTTTGAAGGACGCCATGGCGTCGTCGTCGTGCGGGCCTGCGACGATGACCGCCGCAGTTTCGGGGCGGGTGTTGAACAGCTCGATGGTGCGTTGGAGGACGGTCCGCCCGCCCAGGTCCTCGTCGAGCTTGCTGCGGACGCCCAGAGCTGGTTCGTTGCCGAGGTCGTCGTCAGCGTTGAATCGGGACGAGCCGCCGGCTGCCGGGATGATCACTGCGAGTCGCATCGACAACCTTACGCAGGCTGACTGCTCGCGCTGCGCACCCGGCGCACGGAAAGGGCCCCCGTGCGTGCGAGGGCCCTCGGGTGTCAAGACATGTCAGCGGTGCTTACGGGCAGCCCGCGAGGTACTGGCCCAGGTACTCGGCGACGTCGAAGAAGTTGAGCGTGCGGAAGGGCGGCGCCATGTCGGCGGTCAGATCGCCCGACAGGAACGTCGAGATGTAGGCGGTGACGTCGTCGGCGGTGACGTTGGCGTCAGCCGTGAAATCGGCCGGGCAGGACTTCTGCCCGTTGAAGTAGCGTTCTGCCTCGTAGAACGAGTCGGGACCAGCGAGCAGGCCGATGTGCCGACCGGGGATGTCGTCGGCCGGCGGGTGGATCCCGCCCCAGATCCGCGACAGCGAGCACTGGTCCGACGCGTCGCGGTAGGTCGCCCACTGCAGGGTGATGTCGACCGAGGGCCCGTCCTCGAAGACGAGGAACTCGTTCTGCGGCGCGTGGAACTCGCCCATGCCGCCCGGGAAGTACTCGTCGCCGGTCAGGATGGTCATCAACTCGGCGGCGCCACGCGAATAGGTCGAGTGGCCCGAGACGTAACCCGCGAAGGGGGGCGTCACGAACGAGGGGCGCTGGTAGGGCCACCACTCCTCGGCAAGCACCCAGCCGACGCCCGCGACGTCGGTCGCGGGGTCCTGGATGAACTCCGGGCCACGCCACGAGAGCAGCGCGATCTTGCCTTCATCGCCCGCCAGGTGCTCGTGGCGTTCGCCGGCGGCGGTCGAGTCGGTAGTGACCATCTCGATGTAGCCGGACATCAGGTTGATGCCGTCGGGGCTGAAGTTGGGCATGTTCGGATCGGAGCACTGCCCCTGATCGCACAGGTAGCGGATGGCCGACACCGGGCGGACGTAGTCGTAGTAGCCCTTGATCGACCAGGCCGAGATTGCGATGTCGTGCATCGCCCCGCCCATCGCGAGGTAGGCCTTGATGTCCCACTCCAGTGCATCGACGATCGGTCCCTCGCCCTTCCAGCGCCGGTCGAACAGGGGGTGATCGGTCACGTAGTTGAGGAGCGTGAACCAGTGCCCGGGGGGTGTCTCTGAATCGGGACCGTCGGCCCAGAACTCTGCGAGGATCCGCCCGTAGTCGCCCAGCGGGACGATCTGCTCCGCGTACTCTTCCCCCGTGGCCGGGTTGATGGTGCGACCGACGGCCCAGTCGCCGCCCTCGTAGAAGTTGTAGTACGCGTCCTCTTCGCCCATCCCGGGGAGGGGCGCGTTGCCCACGTTGCGGGGCGAGACGTCGATCATTATGCCGTTGGCGGGGTCGAGGTGGCTCGACCAGACCGCGACCATCTGCATGCCGCGCTTGAAGCGGTCGCCCGCCTCGTTGAGGTAGGGCGGCGCGCCCGGGTCGTGCCAGACCTTCCAGTTGGTCCCGTCGCGGAAGCGCTCGCTCAGGTCCATGTCACGCAGCGCGAAGCCCTCGACCTCGCCCCACTCGGGCGACAGGAACCCCGGGAAGCCCAGGGGCAGCGGGTTGCCCGACTGATCGATCGTGAACTTGAGCGCCAGCGGCTGCCAGCGGTTGGGGAACGCCATGTCGGGGTTGCCCGGGAAGTCGGGCAGCAGCGGCAGGTTGATGGGCCCGTAGACCTGGTTGGCGTAGTCGTTCTGTTCGTTCGACCCGTCCTGCAAACCGAAGGCGATGATCTGCTGGGCGATACGGTTGCCGAGGGCCGCACCCTCGTTGCCGCCGCTACCGTCGGTCGAGAAGAAGAACTTGTCGTACCCCATCGCGTCCATGAGCAGGTCGGCTTGGGGGTAGATATCCAGCGCCCCGGGCGAGAACTGGAATCGGTGCTGGACCAGGCGGTACGCGGCGTAGGCGATCGCCTTGTCGCGCTGGGCTTCCATGTCGCCCATGCCCGCGGTATCGATCCGGTCGTCGACGAAGACCTGGTCGGCCACATTGTCGAACGCGGCCCAGGCGTCGTACATGCCGCCCGAGATGTGGTAGAGGTTGCGTGCGTGCACCGTCGGACGCGCGAAGTCGTTGCGGATGGCGAAGAGCAGCATCTCGTTCCACAGGCGGGCGGACGAGTGGGCGGTGCCGCGGGGCGAGAGCATGCCGACCAGCTCGGCGGGCGTGCTGGTCTGCACCCGCATCCGGTGGGGCGCCGGGCTTGCTTGCTCGGCGCCGGCGCTGGGCGCGGTCTGGGCGGGTCTGGTTCTGGATTTGGTGGCGAGCGGTCCGCCCAGGGCGAGCCCGGACAGGAGCGCAATCGAACCACAAGCAATCAGTGTGCGGGCACGCATGGCACAGTTTCCTCTCTCAGATTTCGGTCACTCCACGAGACCGCCGGGCAAAGCAGGCGGACGCTCCAATCTACCGCAAAACAGGCTTTTTGTGAACCGAGAACTGAAATTGGACCAACGCATGTGGTTTCCTCGGGGGAGTACCCAAGAAGGTGCCTGTAGCCGGTCTCCAGGGGCGGGTTTATGGGCCAGCTCATGGGCGAATGGCGACGAGCCGAAACTGGGAGGCGGGCAGCCGCGTAGGATCCCTGCCGGCGCATGGTCTTCGGGCCCGCCCGGCGCTTCTTTCACAACTGGGGCCGATATGGCATTCGACCGGATAGGGAAGGCTTGGTGTGGCGCGTCGAGGGGCGTGCTGGCCTCGTAAAAAGCACGCAACACATAACTGCCGAACCGCAGTTCGCACTCGCGGCTTAATAAAGCCACGGATCTCTCGCTTGACGCCCGATGGGGCGGGAGATCATGATCATCGGGCTGGTCAGCGCGTGGCGCCTCTTGGCGCGCTGGCGAGGAGGTTACGAGCGGCTGGGCCGAAACACAGGGTGTCGATTCCCGGTGTGACGCCGAGATTAAATAATCGAATACACGCGTAGAAGCATCTTGCTGACTATCACGGGACGGGGGTTCGATTCCCCCCGGCTCCATTTTTAGAACCTGCTACGGCGAGTCCCGCCGTGGCAGGTTTTTTTGCAGGCCTCCGTTCTTGCCGGCGCATTCGATTCAGACCCTTCCGCAGCAGGCGCGTCGCGCGGTTTCATCGCCGGCTCGATCGGGGGGTGCCCGCCGCGATCGAGATCGAACACGTCACTCAGGGCGGATCGTGTACCAGGTCATCCCGTGCGCGGGCACGGTCACTGTCAATGCGATCGTGTGATCGCCGCCCAAGGCATGCTCTTGATGATGGGCGTCATGCAACCCGACGCTCGTTGCGCCCGTGATGCCCGTGTAGTACAAGTTCACGCGGATGACTTCGGTCACGTCCCGCGCGAGAGGGTTGTACACGCAGAGCATGCCTTTGGTATCAAGCGTTGGGTTCGCGTGCAGGACCCAGTCGAGCTGGCGGGCGTCGCAACGGCGCCCGTGCACGATGTCCGACTCAAGGATATCTCGATAGGTCTTAAACCAACGAACGACCTGCTTCACCATGTCGCGCGTTTCTTCGGTGTCGTAGATCCGTGGCCCTCTGTAATGAGCCTGCACTCCCATGCCCAGATTCGACAAGAGCATCATTCTGTAGTGGCTGAGATGCTCATGCAAGGGCTCCACGGTGGCGTCGGGACCGCCGCCGTGATACTCCGCGAGCGGAACATGCATCCAGCCCATGCTCGGTGTTTTCATCCAGGTGCCGTCGTAGATGTTCTGGCGTGTGTGGATGAGCTGCTGCGCACGCGGCAGGGACCAGTTCACTTCTCGGTAGCCCATGCTGGTTTTGGCCCCGCCGTTGAGGAAGTTGTAGTCTGGCTGGTTGATGTAGACGCCGTCAGCGAGCAGGGCTTGGTACAACTCGCGGTTGAGTTTCCACTGGACCCACCGAGAGTCTTCGATCCCCTGCTGCAGCGGCGGACGAGGCGTGGTGTCGATATCGCCTGGATACGGCCCGTCGTTCTCGAACTGTGAAAAGCCTGTGTCTCGGTAAAATGCACGGATCGTTCGGAGCCAGTTCTGCCCCCACTCTGATGTGAGCGAAGGGAGCCGTCCGTGTGTGGCGTGAACTCCGGCTGGCATGACGGCCATGCTTTCAGGTTCGACATTCCTTGAAGAGAGAAGCGAGTAGCTGCCAAGCTCGATCCCTTTCTCGCTTGCGTACGCTGCCACTCGTTTCCAGATCGCGAGGTGCTTGGGGTCGCGATTCTCCATATCAAAGCCGCTCCCAAACGAGAAGATGATCGCCTCGAAACCGACTTCGGCTGCCCTATCGATCGCTTCTATCGCCTTCTCGGGGTCGTTCGTGAGCAGATGATGCGTGATCGGATTCTCGGTGGCCCACGGCGCGATGGTGCGGTACATTCGGCGGTACGCCATTCCCTGATGCTCTCGATCACTGCTCGCATAGACGAGTTCGAAGACATGGAACCCATCGAACACTCCGCCCGGTTCAACACGCTGTGCCGGGCCGCGTTCGGGCTCGCATACGAGCAGGCAGGGAGTTTGCTTCAACCAGTTCACTTGTGATGTGTATAGCGGGTCCGTACGCCAGTGCACGACGTGACGGTTCGCGTTCGCGGCGGTCATCCCACCAAATGCGAAGCTGGTTTCGACATGGAGATAATCCGGGGTTGGGAGCGCGACACCATCGCGGCGCTCGATCCAGCTTGATTGTTCGACGCCAGCCAGTTCTTCGCTCACAAACCGGTTCACGGTGATCGGCGCAGCCCCGATGTTCACGAGCGTGATCCGCTTGCTCATAACGGGCACACCGTCGTAGATCTCGTACTGGACATTGACGCGGTATTCAGGGCCCGGTGCGTCTCGATTCGTCGAGACGGGCTCGTAGGTCATCTGGAGCGACACTCCCTTCGGTGGCCAAACAGCATCGGGGGCCGCATGGCGCCGGCGTGCCCAAGAGACACGTTCCTCGGGGACGCCTACCGCGAAATCAACGAGCCGCATCGCATCTGGATCCTCGACCATCTGATCAATCCAGGCTTCGGTGAGGAATGCATGGTTGGGCTGGCCGACCAATCCGCCGACATCTTTCTGCACACCGTCAACCGTAACCCGAGCCTCAGGGCGGACGGATCGCAGCATTGACTGCCCGGTCATCAGGTTGTCGAATCGAATACATGCGCCGTTTGGCGCGAGTCTCCACACACGGCGGATGAGGCCGTTATCCAGGATGATCTCATTGCCGCTGGTTGATCGACCGACCTTTGCGACAAATGGCGAAGAATCGATGAGATAGTCTGCTGTGTAGAGCTGGGGGTCGCCAATGACATTCAAGTCCTTGAGTTTCTCGTGAATAACGACATCAACTTCGGCGGCATGCAAGGTATCGAGCAGCGCCGCGTGCATGACGACAACAAGCAGAGCGCCGATCAGTCGGGTGATGGAGGTATTCAACACTGGATTCACAGAGACACTCCCGTCAATCATTCTGGATTTCGGAATATGGAGGCTGCGGACTGGTTTCAGCAGAGACCTGTTGTATCTGCCAAGGGTTTGCCGTTGGGGCACACCCAAATCACTCTAGCGCAGCCGACAGTGAACAGGGGAAGCAGAGTCCCAGCACCGAGTTCATTGGCACTGATCAATGAATGGTGCGCATGTCAGAACGCTCAACTTATCTGAGCATGTGACAACCAATGATGCCTGGGCTTCTGTGTAAAAAAACCAGCGTGGAACTGTGCACGCCGGTCTCTTTGATGCTGAACTGCGCTCGTCGAGCGTGGTGCTCAATCGATTTTGAATCGCCCCACGAGTTCGCTGAGGAGTTCTGACTTCTGGCTCAGCTGTCCGGCGGCTGCAGAGGTTTGCTCTGAAGCGGCGGATGACTGGCGTGAAATCTCGCTGATCTCTTCAACGTTCTGAGCGATGATGTTCGAAGCCGCCGACTGCTGCTCGGACGCGGCAGCGATGGACTCGATCATCCCGGAAACTTCCTCCGCACCGCTCACGATATCCTTGAGCGAAACGCCTGAACGCTCGGCCATCTGCACGCCCACAGTGACGCTCTCTGTGCCGACTTCCATGCGTTTCACGGCACTGCTTGTCTCGCTCTGGATAGCTTTGATGGACTCGCTGACCTGCTGGGTCGCGATGGTCGTTCGCTCGGCGAGCTTGCGGACCTCGTCGGCGACCACGGCGAATCCTCGCCCGTGTTCGCCCGCACGCGCCGCCTCGATGGCCGCGTTGAGAGCGAGCAGGTTTGTTTGATCCGCGATATCGTTGATCACATTGATGACCTCACCGATCTCTTCGCTGCGTGTGCCGAGTTCACCGATGGCCGCGGCCGACTCGTTGACCACACCGGCGATCGTGTTGATTGCCTCGACTGTTTCACGAACAATTTCTCCGCCCTCGTTCGCCTGCTGACCGGCAGTGCCGGCGGTTTCGGTTGCCTCACTAGATTTGACCGCAACCTCTCGCACGGTGGCGCTCATCTCTTCAACAGCAGAGGCAACCTGGATTGTCTTGCTGCTTTGGTCAACCATGCCGGCACTCAACTGCTCGGCTGTGGCCGTCAGTTCTGTGGCAGCGCAGGCGACTTCACCCGCGGTGCCCTTCACCTCTGAAACCAGCTTCAACAGCGAGTCCTTCATGGTGTCCGCCGCTTCTGAGAGCTGACCGATCTCGTCTTTCGCAGAGCTGTTGAGATTCTCGCAGGTGAGATCCCCGTCCGCGATAGACCTTAGCGATGTCACAAGCTTGATGACCGGTCCGACGATGCTCCGTGCGACAACCCACGCCAAAGAGATGCCGAGGAGAAGGGCGGCGAGCGTGCCGCCGATCACCGCGGTCTTTGCGAACGACGCGTTCTCAACTGCTTCTGCCTGGCGACCCTCCATGAGCTCGGCTTCTCGCCCTGTGAATGTGGCGATCTGCTCGCGGAAGGCATCGAAGTAGACCTTACCTCGGGCTTCGGCAACGAGGTCGGCCATGTCGTCCATGTTGTTCGCGTCACCGATCTGGCGCCGGAGTTTGATGGTGGGCTCTGTCACGTTGGAGACCCACTGGTCGATCGTGGTCTTCATTTCAGCGAGCAGTTCCACCTGAGCCGGGTTGTCGTCGACCGTCTTGCTGAGCGATGCGAGCAGTTTGTAGAACTGCTCCTTGCCGTGCGTGTACGGGTCAAGAAACTCGTCCTGGCCGGCGAGCAGGTATCCACGCATCCCGGTTTCCATGTCCACCGCTGCACCCAGGACCGTGTTCGCCGCCGCCATAACCTCGTACGTGTGAACAACCATGTCCGTGTCGTTTGCTTTGACCCGCTCGCCCATCAGTTTGTTTTCGCGCTCGATAAAGGTCGCGATCTGGCCGCGGAATGTATCGAAGTAGACTTTTCCCTTTGCTTGCCCGACAAGGTCCGCCATGTCATTCATGGTCGGGGCATCGCCGATCTCTCGGCGCAGCTCGATCGCGGGCTCGGTCACACCGCTCTGCCACTCCCCGATGTTGGCCTGGATCTCTTTGAGGAGTTGGACCTGCGCGGGGTTGTCGCTGACCGTTTGCTTGAGGTCTTCGGTCATCCGCTCGAATGATTCTTTGCCGCTGTTGTACGGATCAAGGAAGCCCTCCTTGCCCGCGAGCAGATAGCCACGCATGCCCGTTTCCATATCGACCGCGGCGGCCTCGACGCCCTTGGCTTTCTGGATCACCTCGTAGGTGTGGACAACCATGTCGCCGGAGTTCTGCATCGACTTCGTGCTCATGATGCTGACACCCGCCAGCACAACGAGCAAGGCAAGAGGGATGCCGGAGCCGATACCGATTTTGGTCGTGAGCTTTAAATCATTGAACTTCATGATTATATCCTGATTGCAGGGCGATTGAGGGAAACATATTTACACGGTTCGCGTCGAGTTAGAACGCGAGCTGGAACTGCAGGCGTGCAACGATCTGCCCATCCTCGACACCGTCGGCGAGGAGACCGGCGCCGGGCGAGTCGTTCGGAATGGGGTCGAGCGCGTAGATGGTGTCGAATGCGATTTTGGCATGCGAGTTGATGTGGTAGTTCGCCCCGAGCGTGAGCATGGTGACATCGTCTTCCACATAGCCCAGGTCGGAATCGAACGAGAGGTGCTCGTATCTCCCGAAGACCTCGATCTTGTCGGGAACAGCCATGTAGCCGAGCTGAACAACCGCGCCGTAGTTATCGATGTCCAGTCCGGTGTTCACGTCCGTGTGATTGCCCGCGACTGAGAAGAAGAGGTTGAATCCGCTGCTCTCGAATGAGCCGTCCACGGTCCAGGCGAACAGGTCTTCCGTGCCCACCATGCCACCTGATTCGCCGCCCTGCATGTGGATAGCAGCGCCGAGGAAGATCGCGGTGTCATCATCACGACCGGCAGTGAAGTTGCCCCACTGGCTCCAGTCCCCTTTGACTTTGAGATCGCCGCGGAATGTTGCGGCGTAGTCGGCTGCGGGCAACGTGAGATCACCCCCGCCGCTCCCTTTGCCATCGCTGAAAAAGACGTGCCCGCGGAATGTCTCGCTGTCGTACTTGAGCGAGAGGCCCTCGCCTCGCGCCATGCTCAGGTTGTTGTTCATCTCGGAGAGACCCACGGCGAGTGAGCCACCGCCGCCGATGAGTTCCTCGCGCAGGAACGGAGCGAAGTACCGGCCGGTGGCGATCGACCAGTTGTCATTGAGCTCGTAGCTGGCCACGATATCTTGTGCGATGATCACCCCGCCGTCATAAGCCATGACGACCGTGTAGTTCAGCTCGGGAATTCCGAGGGATCCGCTCAAGCCGATCTCTACGCGTCGGAACTCAAAGCCCGAGACTGAGTCGGCGTCGGGGGTGCTGCTCGTTCGCCCGTCTTCATCGGACCGGAAGTTGCCCACCCAGCGATGCTGGAGCAGGCCGAAGATCTTGATCTTCTCGCTGTCGTCTGCCAACTCGAGTGACGCATGATTACCGGCATCCGTGATGAGATCCCGCTTTAAACGCCGCTGCCGCAACGCAGATTCGCTGTCAAGAGAGCGGACTCTCTGCGCATCTTCGTGCAGTGTGGAAGCATCTACGTTGGCTTCTTCGTCGCCAGCAGCGTTGGCCAGCGTGCTTTGAGACAAAAAGGCGAGCCCCAGCATCAGGTAGATCTTCTTGTTGCGTAGTGGGTAGTAGTTCGGCATGCGAGGGGCCCCCATTTTTGAGCGTGTGGGTCGGTGGCACATTCGTGGCAGAGCTGAGCTCCACCCGATCAACCCGATCGGGGACCCCTCGTTTGGGGTTGATCGAAAAGGCCCGCCGCAGGCCGAATACATGGTCTGAAACGGCATAAATAGGGAACTTCGCCCTGTAGAAACTGCGGGATGGAACGCGTTTGAAGATCGAGTTTTCAGCGCCGGCAGCTCATCCGATCACCCTCGTAATTGTGGACAAGCGACTCGATATCACCCAACGGGGTTGGTCGATTTCAAGACCATCCATGCCGAGGACTGCGCCGGGAAGGGGCTGGACGGCCGCTGTCTCGATCACCTCACCTGCATGGAAGTTCCAGGTCGCCGAGCCAGTCGAAGATGGCGGCGGCAACAGCGCCCCGAACCAATGCACCAGATTGCGCATCCCCAGCAGGGTGCCAGAATGATCCGGTGCCCGTCGTCTCAAGCGAGGCGGTCCTCGTGGCGGATCACATCGAGATCATCGTTGAGCTCGATCTCAATGGGTTCTGCGACCCACGAATGTTCCCACCGGTTTGTATCCGCCAGGTGCGCTTCCACGCCGTGATTCACGGTGTTGCTACGACCCAAGCGGTAGCGTGGGGAGAACGTGTCGATTGACGCTGTCCGTCGCGGACCGGCAGTCCAACAGAGGTTTGCTGCACGGACACGCTGCAAAGGCCCCAAGGCAGCCGCCGCCGGTCCGCAGAAGATCCGGGCCGCCAGCGGATCTTGTGCGGAATCGAGCCACGGCAGGTGCGATTCCCGGTATGATCCGTGTTGCTCGAGAACCGGATGGGCTCAGGAGATTACGGGATATGGCTTCGCTCGCATGCACCGTTGACGGAATCAAGTTCGCGAATCCGTTCGTGATCGGTTCGGGCCCCCCCGGCACCAACGCGAAGGTGATCGGGAAGGCGTTCGACGAGGGCTGGGGCGGGGTGATCGCGAAGACGATCAGCCTAGACGCGTCGAAGGTGACCAACGTCGCCCCCCGCTACGCCCGGATGCGGGCCAGCGGCTCGAAAGAGATCCTGGGTTGGCAGAACATCGAACTCATCAGCGATCGACCCTTCGAGAACTGGCTCGATGAGTTCCGCCAGATCAAGGACGCGCACCCTGAAGGCGTGCTGGTCGCGTCCGTCATGGAAGAGTACAACCGCGACGCGTGGATCGAGATCATCGAGCGGACCCAGGAGACGGGCGTCGACGCGTTCGAGCTGAACTTCTCCTGCCCGCACGGGCTGCCCGAGCGCAAGATGGGCGCCGCGATGGGCCAGAACTCCGAGATCCTCGAGGAGGTGTGCGGCTGGGTGAACGGGGTCGCGAAGATCCCGGTCTGGGCCAAGATGACACCCAACGTCACGCACATCGTCGACCCCGCGCGTGCGGCGCTGCGGGCAGGTTGCGAGGGGATCGCCGCGATCAACACCATCCTGTCGGTCATGGGCGTGGACCTCGACACGCTCAGGCCCGAGCCGACGGTGCAGGGCTACTCGGTGCCGGGCGGGTACTCGTGCAAAGCCGTCCGCCCCATCGCGCTCCGCATGGTCATGGAACTAGCGACCATGATGTACGGCGGTGGCTCGGGCAACAAGATCGGCGAGATGTCCGAGGGCGAATACCCCGACCGCAGCATCTCAGCGATCGGCGGCGTCGAGACCGGGGAAGACGCGGCCCAGTTCATCCTGCTCGGGGGCAGCACGGTGCAGGTGTGCACGGGCGTGATGATCCACGGCTACAAGCTCGCGAGCGAGCTGTGCCGCGGGCTCGAGGCGTTCATGGACAAGCACGGTTTCGAGTCGATCGATGACTTCCGCGGGCACTCGCTCCAGTACTTCACCACGCACGCGGAACTCGTCCGACGCCAGCGCGAGGTCAAGGCCCGCGAGAAGGCCGAGAGCGAGGGCATCGTCACCAAGGACACCGCGTGGGACGGCGATTCGTTCGTCGAGCAATCGAACAAGCTCGTCTCGAACGACTAGGCGTTAGAAATGCGTCGGTTCACGCCGGACGAGCTGGCCGCGCCCGATGGTGCCGACGAACGCGCCGTCGCGCGACTGGACCTGCCCGCGGACGAGCACTGTTGAGGCACGCCCCTGGGTTGGCCAGCCCTCGTAGCCGCTGTAGTCGATCGCGGAGTGGCTCGATTCGACCGACAGCTGCCCGCGGTACTCCGGATCCCACACCACCACGTCGGCGTCAGAACCCACCCGGATGTCGCCCTTCTTGGGGTACATGCCGAAGATCCGGGCGGCCTGGGTGCTGCACGCGTTGACGAACGTGTGCAGATCGATCCGTCCGGCGCACACGCCGTGGGTGTAGACGAGCTGCGGGCGTTCCTGCACGGACGGGATGCCGTTGGGAATCTTGGTGAACGCTTCGGTGCCCATGTCCTTCTGACCTTTGAAGTTGAACGGCGCATGGTCGGTCCCGATGGTGCTCACGACGCCGCCGGCGATCGCGCCCCAGAGGGCAGCTTGGTGCTGGCGATCCCGCAACGGCGGCGACATCACGAACTTGGCCCCCTCGAACCCCGGCTGCTCGGTGTAGGTCTTGTCGAGCACGAGGTGCGGGACGACCGCCTCGACCCAGATGTTGACGCCGCGGAGCTTCGCGTCCACCGCCGCTCGGACCGCGGGCTCGCAGGAGGTGTGCACGACATAGATATGGGCGCCCGTCAGCCCGGCCATCGTCGCGAGGTGGGTCACGCCGTCTGCTTCGACCGAGACCGGGCGGCTCGGCTCGTGCCACTCCGGGCCCGCTTTGCCCTCGGCGAGCAGGCGCTTCTGCATCGCGTCGATCGCTTCCGCGTTCTCGCAGTGGGCGGTGACGATCACACCCAGCTCCTTCGCGAGCGTGAGCACGCCGAAGAGGTCCTCTTCGGAAAGGTCCAAGGCTCCCTTGTATGCCAGGAAGACCTTGAACGAGGCGATGCCGTGCTCGCGAACGATCGCCCGGAGCTGCTCGCGGGCGAGTTCATCGAATCGGACCACGGACATGTGGAACGTGTAATCGACGGCCGCCAGCGGCGCGGCCTTGTCGGCCCACTCTCGGAACGCGCCCATCGGCTCGGCGTCCGGGCCCGGGCAGATCATCTCGATGAGCGTGGTGGTGCCGCCCGCGAGCGCCGCTTTGGACGCGGACTCGTAGTCGTCGCACGCGTTGGTCCCCATGAACGGGAGGTGGATGTGCACGTGCGGGTCGATGAAACCCGGGAATACGACCTTGCCGGACGCATCGATGACCTCGGTGCCCGCGGGCAGGGAGGCGCGGTCGATCCCGGGCTCGATCCGGGTGATCGTCTCGTCTTCGCAGTAGATATCCGCGGAATAGTCGTCGGTCGCGGTGACGATCCTGCCGCCCTTGATGAGCACACCCATGCCAACTCCTCGCGCTCTCGCGTTATGACGCCGTTTCGGTCAGCGCGGTATCGAGGACCGCGCACAGGAAATCACAGTCCTCCTTCGTGATGCACATGGGCGGCTTGATCCGCAGCACATTCCCGTAGAGCCCGCCCTTCCCGATCAGGACGCCGAGGTCCTTGCAACGATCGAAGACCTCGCCGGTCTCCGCGGACGCGGGCTCTTTTGTCCCCCGGTCCTTGACCAGCTCGACACCGATCATCAGCCCCTTGCCCCGGACGTCCCCGATCAGTGGATGACGCTCGCCGAGGCGTTTGAGCCCTTCGAGCAGGTGCGTGCCGACGTTCTTGGCGCGGGCCTGGATGTTCTCATCGAGCATGACCTCGAGCGTGGCGAGCCCCTGGGCCATCGAGACCGGGTTGCCGCCGTACGTATTGAAGTGCAGGCGCTGCTTGAGCGTCATCGCGATCTCGGGCGTGGTGATCACGCAACCCAGCGGGGCGCCGTTGCCGATGCCCTTGGCCATGGTCACGATGTCGGGCGTGACCCCGTGCGACTCGAAGCCCCAGAAATGGTCGCCGGTGCGTCCGAACCCGGTCTGAACTTCGTCGGCGATGCAGACGCCGCCCGCCTTGCGGACGGACGCGTACACACGTTCGAAGTACCCGTCGGGCATCTCGACGGTCCCGCCCACGCCCTGGATCGGCTCGGCGATGAACGCCGCGACCTTGCCCGGGGTACAGCTCTGGATGACATCGTCGACATCGGCCGCGTAGCGCTCGCCGGCGTCCGGATCACCGTAGCCCCAGTGCCCGCGGTACCGGTTCGGGTTCATGGCGTGGCGGATGCCGTCGCCATGCGGGACCGGGTATTTCCACGTGTGCTGCGCGGTCAGACCCATCGCGGAGGGCGACATCCCGTGGTAGGCGTTCCGGAGCGCGATCACGTCGTAGTTGCCCGTGTACAGGCGCGCCATCATGATCGCGAGATCGTTCGCCTCGCTCCCCGAGTTGGTGAAGTAGCACACGCCGAGCCCGGACCCCTCTGGCATCACGCCCGCGAGCTTCTCGGCAAACGCGGTGATGTTCGGGTTCAGATAGATCGTGGTCGTGTGCTGGAGCAGGCTGTTCTGCTTGTTCACCGCCTCCATCACCTTCGGATGGCAGTGCCCCACACTCACGGTGACGATGCCGGCGAACGCGTCGAGATAACGCCGACCGGTCTCGTCGTAGAGGTACTGCATCTTGCCCTCGACGATCATGACCGGCTCTTTGTGGTAGGTCAGGATCCCCGGAGAGAGGTGCTTGGCCCTGGCCGCGAGCACCTCGGCCCTGGAAGGCCCGGCGTAGGGCGCGGGTTCGTGCGCGAACGGGGGGAGCTCGTGCCGCGCGGATGTCGTCGGGGTCATGACCGGTCCTCCTTCGCCGGGTGCGGCGTGGCCCGCCCGCGCATCGCGCCGGTGTAGATCAGCATGGCGAGCGCGATGCCGATGAACCACGCGTAGTCATACATCGTGTCGAAGATCGGCGGGAACACCGCACGGTCTGTGCCCGCGGTGTTCGTCGCGGCGTTGATAAAGCCGGGGACGTTGGGCAGCACCGCCAGCACCAGCGCCAGCACCGCACGCCCGTTGACGCCCGCGTGCTTGCCGTCCGGGTCGTAGAGCGCACCCACATCGAGCCGGGTCCGACGCAGCACGAAGTAGTCCGCGATGATGATGCCCGCGATCGGCCCGAGCAACGCGCTGTACCCGATCAGCCAGGTGAAGATGTAGTTCCCGAGATCGTTGTAGAGGCGCCATGGCATGATCAGGACGCCGATCACGCAGGTCACGATCGCGCCGGTGCGGAAGCTGATCCGGGTCGGCGAGACATTCGCGAACCCGTTGGCCGGGCTGACGACATTGGCCGCCAGGTTCGTCGAGAGTGTTGCGAGCAGGACCGCCAGCAGCGAGATAACGACCACGGGCTTTGAGTCGAGCCGGCTGACCAGCTCGATCGGGTCCGCGATCGCCTCGCCGAAGATCGGGATGGTGGCTCCCGTCACGACGATGCCGATGAAACAGAACAGCGTCATCGTGGTCGGGAGCCCGAGCAACTGCCCCACCGCCTGGTCGCGTTGCGACTTGCAGTAGCGCGAGAAGTCCGGGATGTTCAGGCTCAGGGTCGCCCAGAACCCGACCATCGCGGTCAGCTGCGGGAAGAACACACGCCAGAACTCGCCGCGGGTCTTGAACCCCGACTCGTTCTGGAACAGGTCCCCGAAATGATCGACCCGGACGATCGCCCAGGTCAGCAGGGCGAGCCCGGACGCGATCAAGAACGGGGCCGCCCATGCCTCGAGCCATTTGATCGAGTTGATCCCGCGGACGACGATCACGAGGTGGAGGATCCAGAAGATCCCGAAGCACGCCAGCTGCCAGGGGGAGATCCCGACGAACGCCATCCGCGACGCCTCGGGGTCCTCGCTGATCCAGCCCAGGACGGTCGCGATCGAGTAGATCGCGGCCCCGCCGATCCAGGTCTGGATTCCGAACCAGCCGCACGCGACGAGCGCCCGGGCGACCGACGGGATGTGGGCTCCCTTGGTCCCAAAGCTCGCCCGCGCGAGCACCGGGAAGGGGATGCCGTACTTGGTCCCGCCGTGCGCGTTGAGGATCATCGGCACGAGAACGATCAGATTTCCGAGCATGACCGTCAGCAGCGCCTGCCACCAACGCATGCCGCCGGTGATCATGCTCGCGGCCAGCATGTAGGTCGGGATGCACACCGCCATGCCCACCCACAGCGCCGCGATGTTCCACTCCGACCACGTGCGCTGCTCGATGGGCACCGGATCCAGGTCGGGGTTGCTCAGTGATCGGGGCATGGCACGCTCGGGGAGAGCCGCTATCGGCTCCGGGGTTCCGCGATCCGGGTGTAGCTCTCCGGGCGCCGGTCGCGATAGAACTGCCAGGTGTCGCGGACCTGCTGGATGAGGTCGAGATCGAGGTCCGCGATGACCACCTCGTCCTGATCACGCGACGCCTCGGCCACGATCTGCCCGCGTGGATCGCAGAAATAGCTCTGCCCGTAGAACTCGCCGATGTTCCAGGGCGCTTCGGTCCCAACCCGGTTGATCGCGCCGACGAAGTACTGGTTCGCGACCGCGTGGGCCGGCTGCTCGAGCTTCCAGAGATACTCGCTCAGCCCCGCGACCGTCGCGGACGGGTTGAACACGATCTCCGCACCGTTAAGCCCCAGCTCCCGCGCACCCTCGGGGAAGTGGCGGTCGTAGCAGATGTAGACCCCTATCCGCCCGTACCGGGTCTGGAAAACCGGATAGCCCATGTCGCCGGGCTTGAAGTAGAACTTCTCCCAGAACCCGGGGTGGCAGTGCGGGATGTGGTGCTTGCGGTACTTGCCGAGGTACTGCCCCTGCTCGTCGATCACCGCCGCGGAGTTGTAGTACACACCAGGCATCGCCATCTCATAGATCGGGACGACCATCACCATCCCGTGCTTGCTGGCAAGGCCCTGCATCAGTTCGAGCGTGGGGCCGTCCGGGATCGGCTCGGCGGTGGCGTACCACCGGGTGTCCTGCTCGGCGCAGAAGTACGGGCCGTTGAACATCTCTTGGAGGCAGCACACGTTCGCTCCACGCTCCGCGGCCTGGGCGATCAGCGGCAGATGCTTGTCGATCATTGCCCGCTTGAGGTCCGCGGGAGAGACACTCTCGGCGCTGGGGCTCGAAGCCTGGATGATGGCGGCGCGGGTCACTCTGGGCATGAAGGGTCTCCGGGAATGGTCATCCGCTCAAAGCTATCGGCTCAAATCCATCGGGTCACGAGAACGCGGGAATCGGTATAGAACCGGACCGCGTCATCGCCGTTCGCGTGCAGGTCGCCGTAGAACGAGTTCTTCCATCCTGAGAACGGGAACACCGCCATGGGTGCGGGCACGCCCACGTTCACGCCCTGCATCCCCGCCTGGATCGTCCGGCTGAAACGCCGGACCGCGTTGCCGCTGTCGGTGAAGATCACGGCCATGTTGCCGTACTGCGACCGATTCGCCATCGCGATCGCTTCGTCGAGCGTTCCGGCCCGCATGATCGAGAGCACGGGCCCGAAGATCTCTTCACTCACGATCGACATCTCGGGCGTCGCCCGGTCGAAGATCGTCGGGCCAACGAAGCACCCGCCCTGCGGCATATCGCACAGACGCCCGTCGAGCGCCAGCTCCGCCCCGGCGTCCACGCCCTGCTGGATATACGACAGCACGCGGTCTTTGGCGGCGCTATTGACCAGCGGGCCCATGCCGACGCCCGGCTCGTTCCCGGGCCCGACCTTGATCTTCCGAGACGCCTCGACCAACGCGGGCACGAACCAGTCCGCCGAGTCGCCGATGCAGACCACGACCGATCCCGCCAGGCAACGCTGGCCCGTATTCCCGAACGCCGAACCCAGCACGCCGTCCACCGCCGCCCCGCGGTTCGCGTCGGGCATGATCAGAGAGTGGTTCTTGGCCCCGCACATGCACTGCACGCGCTTGCCCGTGGCGGACGCGGCCTTGTAGATCTCTGCGCCGGCGTGGGTCGAGCCCACGAATGACACCGCACGCACGTCCTCGTGCGCGATCAACGCCTTGGCGACCGCCGGCCCCCCGTGCACCATGTTGATCACACCGGGCGGGAACCCGGCTTCGGTCACGAGCTCGATCATCTGGGTTGTCGAGAACGGGTCGTGCTCGGAGGGCTTGAGCACAAAGGTATTGCCGCAGGCGACCGACATCGGCCACATCCACATCGGCACCATCACCGGGAAGTTGAACGGGGTGATCCCCGCGCACACGCCCAGCGGCACGCGGTCCACCTGCGAATCGATCCCCACGCCGCCCTCGTCCTCGGTCCGGCAGAACGAGGTCGACACCGCGATCTGCGGCAGGGTGTTGCCCATGATCAGCACAGGCGCCGCCGTCGCGTACTCGATGCAGTCGATCCCGCGACGCAGCGACCCGATCGCCTCCGCCTTCGTCTTGCCGTGCTCAGCAACGACCGTGTCCGCGATCTCAGAGATGTTCGCTTCGAGGATCTGCTTGTATCGGAACAGGCACTGCACCCGGTCGCCGACCGGCGTGTTCGACCAACTCGGGAACGCCGACTTGGCGGACGCGACAGCCCGCTCGACCATCGCAACGCCGCCGTCGGGCACATGCCCGAGGGGTTCGCCCGTCGCGGGATTGCTCACCAGGCTCGCGCCGGCGCCCGCATCACCCGCCAGCTGCTTCCCATCAACAAAGTGTCCGGCGACTGGTCCCGTCACGGCATCCTCCCACTCGGCCCGGTCCGGGCGATCGGGCATCTTAATCCAGGATCCGCATCGCCGCAAGAGATCCGGACCCCGTACTCGGATTCTGTGTTGCGAGAGAGGAATCTCTGGCGATCTCCCGACCGCAGCGGCGGGTGTCATCCAGGACCTGACCCAGTCCGACGCAGCCGTGCGATGGGACCCGTGCGCATCGAAATCTTGTCCGGGTTCTCCAATGATCCGTCAACGGACCAATGCTCATGGATGCGGCTTTGGCTCGTCCCCGCCCTGAACGGACCGTGTAAGCAGAGCATGCGGGCGGTTCAGCAGAGGGCGACGACTACGGGCATCCCGCGCCGAACGCTTTGAGGTATGCGCTGACATCGAAGAAGTTGAAGGTACCGTCATCAGTGAAATCCGCGATCGGATCCGAAGCCGCGAACGCGTTGAGGAAGGTACTGATATCAAAGAAGTTCAGCTCGCCATCGCCCGTCAGATCCGCGAGGCAGCCGCCCTGAACGGGCAGGCACGCCGAGAACTCGCTAGTCTCACCGCTCGCGACCCGTGTCGCGGTTGCGGTCATAACCGAACCGTCCGGCACATGAATGGGGAGCGAAACCGCAAACGACGCATCGCCAGAGCCGTCCGTCGTGACCGTCGTCGTGCCCAGGTATGTGTGCCCTTGCCCGAAGCCCGAGGCATCGCAGGCTGGGCTCGAGAAGAACTCGATCGAGAACGCTTGGCCCGCCATGCTCTGCAGCGAACCATCGATGTGGGTGGCGCCCCCCTGCGAACTCGCCGACGCGATCACGGGGTAGTTCTGGAGCCCGTTCGCGCCGGAGTCCGTGTCCATCGGGTCGTTCGGGGTCGAGCCGAAGTCCCACGTGTTCGGCATGAGGTCGATACCGATCGCACCGTTTGCGTAGATCGAGTTCGATGAAACGCGCACGTGAGCACGGGCCGGGACACCGGGAGAGAACATCATGAGCATGCCCGTGGAATCATGCCCCGCGATGGTGTTGCCCTCGCCAGGATTCTGTCCACCGACGAGGATGCCGCCCGCATCTGCGAAGGCGTTCGCGGACACCCACGCGCCATGCTTCCCTCCGAGCACGGGCTCCCCGAGCGCGTTGAGCCCCATGGTGTTGCCCTGGATAACGATGTTCTCACCACCCTCGTAGAGACCGAGGTAGATGTCAACGCCGTAGTCGCCACTGCCCGACGCGTGGGTCGCATCCACCGCGATCAGGTTGTCGAGGATGAATAGATTGTGGTTGTAGTTGTGGACCGCGATCCCCGTGGTGCAGGCCCGGTTCGAGATCGCCAACCCATCCGGCGTCGTGCCGATGTAGTTGTTTTGGATGGTGTTTCCATCGGTATAGTAAAGCTCGATGCAATCACCAGCGGGCACCCCATGCTCGCCGAAGTTCCCAAACCCGGTGATGTAGTTCCGATCGGCGGGGTCCGGGCCGCCGATGACATTGCCGGTCGCGGGCGAGACCATGCCCAGCCCGGACATACGGACGCGCTCGGTGACATTGCGCACGACGCGATTGTGGCTCGAGTATGTGATATTGATGTTGTCGGCCTCGTTGTCGTGCACATAGCCATCTGTGGCCAAGACAAGGCGTATGTCCATGCCGCCCGTGTTGCCGTACACCTCGGGGCCCGACCCACCCAGCTCGATACGAGACGCGTGCAGACCCGTGACTACCGTGTCGCCGCCGTTCAGGTACGTCTGGAGCGGGAGAATGATCTCGTGCCCGTCTGGATTGGTGTCGCCCGTAACCGCTGTCTGCGTGGTCCCGTCGATGACAACCGGCTGCGATGCCCTAAAAGATGAGCTGCCTTGGAGGACGACCAGACCCGGAAAAATGTCGGCCAGATACCAGTCGTCCTCGGGGATCGCGAACCCGATCGTCTGGCGTCCGGGCTCGTTGTCGGATACACGGAGCGCCTCGCGGAGTGACACGACCCCGTCAGCCCCGGGCAGGTCCGCAATCAACGCGCCCATCGGGACATCGACGCTATCGGCGGATGTCGTTACGGTGACTGTCTGTGCCATCGCCGGCGAAACGAGCGAGGCGGCCAAGAGTGCGAGTCGATTGTTCATAATGTGTCCACCTGTGCCTTTGCGCACTGATTTCTGACTTCAAGCAAATCCCTTTCGCCTGTGAGAAGCGCGGGTGCCACTTCTGATTGCAAATCCGATGCCAGAGTAGATGAATCGCTTCCGACGCTCTGGACAGGCGATGAACCGGTTTCCGCACGGATGCTGTGGCTGCTACTGGCCACCTGGCCGCAGATGGTTGGCGTCTGGCCAAGCGTGACCGAGATGCCGCCAGTCGCCGAGCGTTGTCCAAGGGTTCCAGTTGTCTGCGTCAAACTACGACAGTGGGCCCAACTTCTTTTGGCCGGTCTGTGCGTCACGCGTGCCCGAACCGCAGGAAACGCTCAGCGTCGCATGGTGCAACCCCCCCATGCACTATGCGACCAATAGGGCCTGCACATCGCGCTCGGGCCCGTTTTTTCATGCGCTCTGCCCGCCGGATTTGCCCGAACCGTCGCGGGATCGGGGGGCTGTGCGTGGTCCGCGGGCGGTGTCTTACTTGCAATCCCCGCCCGAGCGAAAGTACCCTTCCGGCGCGGCCGATAAGCGTTCTGCACGATGGACGAACGAGAACCACAACCCGCGCCCCGGCAACAATCAGACGGCTGGCGCGGCGCCCCCGAGCATCCGCGCGAGACCGAGCGACTCGCCGCGCTGCGTGAAACGGGGCTGGTCGGCGTGCTCCCCGCCGAGATCCGGAACAGCGTCGCCCGACTCGCGGCTGAGATCTTCTCGACACCGATCTCCGCGGTCAGCCTCGTCGACGCCGATCGCCAGTGGTTTGCCGGCGCGGTCGGGCTGCCCTGCCACGAGACCGACCGCGAGGTCGCGTTCTGTGCGCACACGATCCTCAGCGACGAACCCCTGATCGTCGAGGACGCGACCAAGGACGAACGCTTCGCCTGGAACCCATTGGTGACCGGCGAGCTCGGGATCCGGTTCTACGCGGGCGTGCCGCTCAAGGTCGACAACGGGCTGCCGCTCGGCACCCTCTGCGTGATCGACACGGTGCCCAAGCGCATCAGTGTCTCACAGCTCGCGGCCCTGCGGACACTCGGAGAGCTTGTCTCATCCCAGCTCCAGCTCCATCAACGCAACCACCAACTGTCCACGCATGAGGTCGCCCAGAAGGAGATCCTCGGGCGCCTCACCAAGATCGCGTCGCGCGTGCCGGGGCTGATCTACCAGTACCGCCTACGCCCCGACGGCAGCTCCTGCTTCCCGTACGCCAGCGACGGCATCCGCCAGATCTATCGCGTCACGCCCGAACAGGTCCGCGAGGACGCGGGCGACGTGTTCGCGATCCTCCATCCCGACGACCTGGATTCGATCTCGGAGTCGATCGATCGGTCCGCACGCACGCTCAACCCCTGGAAATGCGAGTACCGCGTGCGCTTCCCCGACGGCGTCGAGCGGTGGTTGATGGGCGACGCCACGCCCGAACGCGAGCCCGACGGGGGGACGCTCTGGCACGGGTTTATCACCGACATCACGGCCCGCAAGCAATCAGAAGGTGCGATGGCCCGCCTGAACACCGAGCTGATCGAAGCGCGCCGCCTGGCCGAGGCGTCGAGCCGGGCCAAGAGCGCGTTCCTGGCGAACATGAGCCACGAGATCCGCACGCCGCTGACCGCGATCTTGGGCTACGCCGAGTTGCTCAGCGACGACGACATGTCGATGTCGCCCGACGACCGTGCCAAAACGATCGGGACCATCCGCAGCGCGGGGCAGCATCTCCAGACCGTGATCAGCGACATCCTCGATCTGTCCAAGGTCGAAGCCGAGCGGATGACCATCGAGAACGTCGAGACGCCGTTGCCGGCGCTGCTGAGCGAGGTCCGTTCGTTGCTGGTGTCCGGGGCCGAGGGCAAGGGCCTCACGTTCGACGCCCGCCTGGACACGCCGGTGCCCGAGCGGATCATGAGCGACCCGACGCGCCTCCGCCAGATCCTGCTGAACCTGCTGGGCAACGCCATCAAGTTCACAGAAAGCGGTCGCGTCATCCTCTCGGTCGGCGTGGAATCGGACGATTCCGGGGCCTCCTTGCGCATCGATGTTGAAGACACGGGTCCTGGGATGCACCGCGAGCAGGCGGACCGTCTGTTCGCGGTGTTCGGGCAGGGCGACGGCTCGGTGGCGCGCCGGTACGGCGGCACCGGGCTCGGGCTGACGATCTGCCGACGCCTGGCCCGACTGATGGGCGGCGACGTCACCCTCGAACGGACCGCGCCGGGCGAGGGCTCGTGTTTCCGCCTCTGCCTGCCGCTCGAAGCGGCCGGCGGCACCGCGATGGTCCGCGACATGGCGCTCGATCCGTCAACGCCCGGCGCAAACCAGGGCGAGGCTCGCCTGTCCGGGCGCGTGCTGCTGGCCGAGGACGGGCCGGACAACCAACGCATCATCACGTACCACCTCGAGCGCGCCGGCGCGACGGTCGACATCGCCGACAACGGACAGATCGCGCTGCAGATGATCGATGAGAGCCAAGCCCGGGGCACGCCCTACGACCTGCTGCTCACCGATATCCAGATGCCCGAAATGGACGGTCACACGCTGGCTCGCACCCTGCGTGCCAATGGCAGCCGCCTGCCGATCGTGGCCCTGACCGCGTACGCGATGGACGATGACCGCGAAGACTGCATCAGGGCGGGGTGCGACGACTACGCCACCAAGCCGATCGATCGGCACGCATTCCTGGCGACCTGTGCCCATTGGATGGGTCGCGCGGGCGGCGAGAGCACGCCCGAACAGGCCGCGTAGCGCCCACGTCAGCCCCGCATGGGCAGCGGGAATCGCAGCATCACGGTCGAATCGAGCGGCGGGTACTTCATGTGCAGGCGGATGCCCCGGAAGTCCTTCGGGTTCCACGCCATCCGTTCCCAGACGCGGTCGATCATCTCGCTGTATCGCGGGACGAGCGGCGTGGTGACCACTGGCGGACTGCCCGACAGACGCGACACTTCGTCGTTCATGGGCAGCGCGATGTCCTCGAGTTCCTCGGGGGCGCAGCCCGGCTCCCACTCCTTGCCGTAGGTCAGCACGGTGGGGTCGAGCGCGAACGCGAGATCGCGATGCACGATCATGTCGAAGACCAGGTTTTCGATGGGCGCCACGATCGAGGTGGACTGCTCGCCCGTGTGGTTCGACGCGTCGGCGTACCTGGGCACGTGGCGGCGCATGACGTCACCCGCGACCAGGTCGAACGCGCCGAGATTGCCGATCGGGCCCCGCGCCAAGCGATAGCGCTGGGCCATGCCCGAGTTGACCGACGCGATCTGGGGCAGGTCGCCAGAGCAGAACTCCTCCATGAGGTGGAGCCCGTCGGTGTCTGTCGCGTCCGGATCGAGCGCCTCGCGGGCGAGCTCGACCTTGGTCGGCGTGCCGTCCACCACCGACCAGCTGTGCGGCATGAGCAGCGGGCAGCACACCGCCGAGCGGAACCGCCGAAAACCGAAGTAACCCATCAGCTGCACCGAATCAATCAGGGACGGTTCGTCGGGGTTCGGTGCCATCATGACCGTGGTCAAGCGTGTCTTCGCCTGGATGCCCCAGATCCCGCTGTTGCCCCGGAACGCCAGCTTGCGGCTGGTCTCGAGCTGGTCCGACGAACGCGGGGCCATCGAATCGAGCACGAGTTCGAGCGTGGCCCGGTCGCCGACGTGGACCTCGACCATCTTGTCGAAGGCGAGCATCGCGTCGCGGATGTTCTTGATGCTCTCGGGATCGGCCCCGGCCGCATCCATCTTCTTGAGCATGATCTCCATGCCGTCCGCGCCCGGGATGTGGCGGAACGCCTCGAGGCTGCCGTTAGCTTTGAGGATCCGGGCGATCTTCCACGCCAAGTTGCGGTTGATCTTGAATCGCCTGGAGACGTCCTGGGGGACCATGGGGTCGGCCGAGACGCTATCGAAGAGGCAGATCAGCGCCCCACGGAGCTCGTCGCTCACCTCGTGGCAATCCTCTTCGAACTGGGTCGAGATCGATCCTTGCATACGGCCCTCAATCACTGTTTTTGGACGAAAAACGGTCTTCTGAGGACACTATAGCGGAATTCGGAGCCGCGAGCCTCCCAATCAGTGTTTTCTTTGAAAGTTTCACCAGTGACACTTGCGGAAACACTTCTCGCCCGGTACGCTGTCTTTTCGGGCGGACGGATCGGGGCTTTTCTCGATGGTCCGCCGCACGGTTTTGAGTCAGACTGAACAAGAGAAACAGAGAAAGAGGAGAACAGAGATGAGTTACATGAACAGCATCACCATCGCGTGCGTCGTCGCTATCACCGGGACCGCCAACGCCACCCTCATCGGTGACAACTACACCGCGAACCTGCTGCTCAACGGCGACGTGGCCGCGTCGAACGCCGATACGGCCGCGATCGGACCCGACGCCAACGGCAACTGGCTTGGGCTGCTCAACTACGACGTCGAGGCCGACACCATCACGGTCAGCTCCGCGACGACCAACCCCGCCAGCATGTGGAACAGCGGGCTCGGCTTCCAGTTCGCCGACCTGGACTTCGTCGGCTTCCCGAACCGTGAGATCATCGGCGCGACCGTGATCGCCGCCGGCGGGCTCGGGTTCAGCGACATCTCGGACGCGGACCTGTCCTGGACGACCGACAGCCTGACGATCAGCAACGACGCCACCGCGGGCTCGCCCGCGAACACCGACCAGTTCGTCACGGTCCAGCTGCTGACCCGCGACGTTCCGGCCCCGACCTCGCTCGCGTTGCTCGGTCTCGGCGCTCTGGGTGCCGGTCGTCGTCGCCGGTCGTAAGCCTTTCTCTCTACAAGCCCGAACGGAGCGCATTCCATGCAGCACAGAGCATTGCTCAACGCGGCGTCGGCACTGGCCATCTCGGTCGGCGCCGCGAACGCGGGCATCACATTCACCCTTCTGGATGTCCCCGATGTGTTCGTGACTGGGATGTCGGGCGACGCCCAGTGGATCGTTGGATCGAGTTTCGTTGACAACTCGATCTACCGCTACCACGTCCCCACCGGGACCCACTCTTTCCTTCCTGATACCGCGGGGCTGCCCTACGGCTTGCCCGATGTGTCCGACGACGGGCAGCGCGTGGTCGGGAACTACCAGGTTGCCGGCGTCAGCTCCCCCGGGGTGTGGACAGAAGTCGACGCCTGGACGCCCATCCAAGCGCTCGCAACGACCGTCGTCCGCGACGGCGGTACGGGGGGGGCGTACGGGATTTCCGGCGACGGTTCGACGGTCGCCGGGCTCTTCAGTGTCAGCGATGCCACGGGGGACTCGCCGTTCTCGGCAAGCCCTCCGGGCGTGACCAACGCCCTGCCCACGCTCGGTTCGGCCGGGCGTGCGTCCTGCGCGAACGCCGACGGGACGGTGCTTGCCGGATTCGCCAACGACCCGGCCGCGGGCTTTCGCCATGGTGCGGCCTGGGTCAACGGGGTGATGTCCAATCTCAGCCCGGACCGCTGGGGCGACGTTGAGGGCATGAACCCGTGCGGGACCGTCCTCGTCGGCAACGGCGACAAGACGTTCAACGAGGGCGCGATGCGTTGGGATTGGAACGGCGCGTCTTGGACATCCACCAATCTGGGTGTGCTCGCAGGCACCGATCCGTTTTTCTACAACACCAGCGCACTCGGAGTCAACGCTGCTGGCGACATGATCGTCGGCGTGAACCGCAGCGGGATCGGGCCTTTCGCGGAAGCCGAGGGCTTCCTCTGGACGCCCGATGACGGGATGGTCGGGCTTGAAGCACTCCTGGCCGATCAGGGCATCGACCTGATGGGCTTCGACATACAGGTCGCGACCGCGATCTCCGACGACGGGACCGTGATCTCGGGGTGGGGGATCAACGGACAAACCTTCGCGCACCAGGGGTGGATGATCACGATCGATGCGGGCCCCGATTGCCCGGCCGACCTGGCCGAGCCGCTCAGGGTGCTGAACTTCTTCGATGTCGTGGCTTATATCACCGCGTTCAATAACCAGGATCCGATCGCAGACTTCGCCGCTCCGGCTGGGGTCTTCAACTTCTTCGATCTCGTTGCATATCTCGACGCGTTCAACGCGGGATGTCCCTGAGTCCAAGCTACATACAGTCAGCCTTCTCTCGGCCGTATGTGTGACGCCCCGGGCCTAAAAGGGCCCGGGGCGTTTTTCTCGGCACCCTCAGATCCGCACGGAATAGCACCGGGTCCGCGGCGGTTGATCCCTGACCATGACGCCACGACCGATCCAACACAGCACACGCAACGACCGGCGGGATCCGCTGCAGGCGTCGTTGAACGGCATGGGGCTGACGCTCTTCTGACGCCAGGATCATGAGCACAGGGACGCTGCGCGTGCTTTGAGTCACCGCGCATCTGTGCGACGTCTGTCATTCAAACAACGCATGTTTCACGCCGCCGATCGCGCGATTGGTCCGCCTTGCACGAGCAACGCGGGATGGATTCGGACGCGCTTTGACCGGCCACACACAGATCCACCTGAATTGGGAGCTATCTCATGAACCCTCGATTTGTCACCAAGGACCTCCACGCCCTCATCGATTACCCCGTCGCCCTCCTGCTGATGACCGCCCCGCTGCTGCTCGGGCTGGGCGAGTCCCACCCCGCCGCCAAGTGGCTGGGCATCGGGACCGGCGTCGCGGCGCTGATCCTGACCATCTTCACCGACCACAAGCTCGGTCTGATCCGGGTGCTGCCCTACCCGCTGCACGTGGCGGTGGACGGGTTGGTCGGGCTGACCTTCCTGGTCGCCCCGTTTGTGTTCGGCTTCAGCGGGATCGACGCGTGGTTCTATTGGGCCAACGGGTTGGCCGTCGTCGCCGTGGTAGGCCTGAGCCAGCCTGCAACGGCACGCTCGTCGGTCGCGCAGGTGCACGCCTAGACACCCAAAACGCCTTGACACCCCGGTGCCGTGGGCCCGAGCGATCGGGCCTGCGGCCCTTTCCATCCGGACCGGACCATCCGATGCGATCAGCATTGTCTGTTCCGCCCCCTCGCGTTGAGCGATGGTGGGTGAACGGCCGATGTACCATGCGCTCGAAAGACCGCCGGAGATCACCGCCGTATGCCCGATGCCCAACGACCCGTGTCCGACCTCGTCGTCGTGATCGGCGAACCGCCGAAGTGTGACGTCGTGTCGATGCTCCGGGATCGCCCGGGCTTGGATCGATCCGAGATCGTCTCAGAACACCGCCCGTGGGGGCACGTCTGGCTCCAGCATCCGTTCCCGCAGCGGGGCGGGAACGACTCCGAGGGGGTGTCCGATCGTGTCCTGGTCGGTCGCCCCGTGGTCCGGGTGGGGCACGATCTGGGCGAGTCGGTTTCTGGCGGGCTGGGTCCGGGTGCCTGGCTGGAACAGCACGGCGGGATCGGCGAACGCCCCGAGCTCGTCAGCGCCGCCCTCTCGGGCATGTTCTGCGTCTTCGAGTTCGATGATCGCGGGCTGCGGATCCTGACCGATCGGCTCGGGTTCCGCCCAGTCTACGTCGGGCACGACGACGCGGGGCGCGTCCGCGCGATCGGCACCCACGCCGAGACCGTCGCGATGGCGTCGGTCACGGGCGACCGGATCGACCCGGTGTCCGTCGCCGAGCTCTTGGTACACAACGACATCACGTTCCCGTTCACCACGCGGACCACCATGACCGAGCTGCCCCCCGCGTCGCTGACGCGTATCGATGCGGACGAGCGGGCTGCGTCGTCGCGTGTGCTCTGGGAACCGACCGAGCCGAGCGCGTTCCCGGCGCCGGGCACGATGCGGGCGCGGATGGGCGAGGCGATGCGCGAAGCCGCCCGCGATCTCACCCGCGGCTGCGATCGCGTCGGCGTGCTGCTCAGCGGCGGGGCGGATTCCCGGGGCGTCCTCGGGGCCGTGCTGGACTCGGTCGACGATCCGGACCGCGTGACGGGGCTGACCTATGTCACGCGGGAGAACAACGAGACCCGCGTGGCCGAGCGGGTCGCGGAACTGGGCGGGTGCCGCCACGAGATGGTCCGGCGCGACGAGCACTATTTCCCGCGGATGCTTCGGCGCGGGCTGGCGCTGCTCGGGTGTGAACTCCGCGGCAACTGCCACGGGCTAGGCGTCGCCGATTCTGGCCTGGCCGACCGATTCGACGTGGTGATCGGCGGGCAGCTCAGCGACACGATGCTCAAGGACCACTTCGTGGACATCACCACGCGGGCCAGGCTCCGGACGCCCACGCTGCGCCAGCGCGTACGCCGCATGATCCCGGGGCTGCGTCGGGCGCTGCCGGTGTCGCCGCCCGGGCACACCACCGGGCGTGCCCAGCTCGAGCCGATACTGACCGACGCGATCCGCGAGCGTGTCCGCGAACGTCGCGCCGCCCGCCTCCGCGACGTCCAGAGGATCCGCCCGCAGACCGGCGCGGTCTGGCACCGGTTCTGGCCCTGCAGCCGCCAGGACGACTCGGCCCACACCCTGGGCAACACACGGATCATGGTCGGTGACACGCTGTTCGCGCATTCGGCGATCATCGAGGTCGCGTCGGACCTCTCGCTGCTGGCACGCCTGGGGGGTGTGCATGCCAACGGGGCGATCGCCGACGTGTGCGGCCCGCTCGTGAGCATCGAAAACGCCAACACCGGGCTGCCCATCGATGCCTCGAGCGCGGAGATCCGCCGCGCCAAGCGGGCCCGCAAAGCCATGCCCGGCACCGCGACCGCCGCGCCGGGTGACGAGGCACCCTGGAACGCGGTGGACACGAGCTGGGTCGACCCCGCGGTCATGCAGCAGCGATCGCCCGAGTGGGTGGAGGCCCGCACGCAGCTCGCCGGATCGCCCGCGCTCGGGTTCCTGGACACCATCGTGGAAAGGGGCGGGGCGGGGCTGATCGGCGCGTATCAGGACGACCTGCCGTCGAACATCAACCACCTCGCGGTCCAGATCGGGCTGTGGCTGGACGCCCTGCTGGCCGAGGATGGCGATTCGTTGCTGCCTGACGACGAACGGGCACAGGCGACCGGGCCGGATGGCCGATAGAGTCCGCGTGGCGCTGACCCCCCGCCATCTCGAACGCCGGCTCGCCCAGCGCCGTCGCCTCCGGCGCGATCAGCGCCTCCGTGACGCGGGCTGGTACGACCCGTCGCCCCGCTCCGAGCAGGCGGGCGTGTTCATCGGCGGGTGCGGGCGGTCGGGCACGACGCTGTTCAAGGAAGTCCTCAACCGGCATCCGCGTCTTGCGTGCGGCCCGGAGACGAGCCTGTTCGGGCTGCCCTTCAGCATCGACAACATCGCCGTCCCCTGGGGCATGGACCGCGCCGAACTGCTCGCGATGCAAGCCGCTTGCCCGAACCTGCTCGCGTTCGCTGACCGGTTCGCCGATCGGTTCCTTGCGCAGGAGGGCAAGGAGCGCTGGGTCGAGAAGACACCGAACAACGTCCGCGCCATCGGGCCGATCCTCTCGTGGTATCCCAACGCCAGGTTCATCCACGTCATCCGAGACGGGCGTGACGTGGCGTGCTCCCTGCGCCATCACCCCAAGGAGCGCATCGAGCATGGGCGGATCATCCCGATCGAGACCAACAATCCGATGGACCGCTGCGCGACGCGCTGGCGGGACGACGTGTGCGACGGGCTGGCGTACCGCGGGCACCCCCGCGTCATGGAGGTGCGTTACGAAGACCTCGTGCGTGATCCGGGCGACCAGTTCGGGCGTGTGTGCGCGTTCATCGGGGAGACGTTCGACGAATCGATGCTCCGCCCATCGGCAAACGAACCCGCACGCCCGGGGCAGAACCTGAACAACCCGGATGCGTCATCTTCGATCACGCCCAAGGCGATCGGTCGGTGGGAGCGGGATCTGTCGGGCGTAGAGCGGCGCGTGGTGGACGACATCGCCGGCGAGTTGCTCATCACGCTCGGCTACGCGCCGGACCATGCCTGGGCCCGGGGCTCGCGCAACGACCACGAGTGATCGCCACCCGCAAAACGCCGGGCTGCTCATAGGGGCATGGGATGCCGGTCTTGGCTCAGGGACAGCCGGCATTGTAGAGCCCGATGAAGGCCGCCACATCGAAGAAGTTCAGCGAGCCGAACGGAGCGGAGATATCGGCGGCCGGGTCCCCGTCGTTGTAGAGCCCGATATAGGCCGCCACGTCGAAGAAGTTCAGCACGCCGAACGGTGCCGCGAAGTCAGCCGGGCAGGTCTCGATCGCGATCGCGGTGGGCCAGAAACCCCCGGCGACCTCGAACACGCCCCCGGATTGGATCGGGCCCGCGTCGGGCTGGCCGATGGTGCCGGAGAGGGTGAACACGCCGCCCGAAGCGTCGACGACCCCGCCGCCGTCGATGGTGTATGAGGTGATCTCGAACGTGCCGCCCGACTGGGCCCGGGCCGATGGCGCCACGAACGCTACGAGCAGAACGCCCAGCATTGCCGCCTTGATGGGAGCGAGTAAAGTCATCGTGTCGTTGCTCATGTCCTGTATCTCCTCGGCCTGGGTTCGTGCGTCCGGCTCGGTGAGCCTACCAGAATGCCCCGTCGCTGATCAACCCTGAAACCCTGCGTCCGGGCGGGCCCGGGGGTTAATCCGACATTTCTTCGGGCTGGATCTTCGGCTGGATCGCGTCACTGGCGGCGCGGTTCGCTTCTGATTCGGCTTGCAGGGCCAGGAGTTGGGCCCGCATCGCCGCCTGATCGGCCTTCATCTGTTCGAGGGCGCGGGCCTGCTCGCGGAGTTGCTCTTGCAGGATCTCGGCGTCGGTCATCGGGTCACGCGTCGCGGCGTCCGTCGCGTAGCCGCCATCGGGCGCGAGCAGCGTGGGCGTCACGTCACCGTACGTCGTGGGAATGTAGAGCAGGGTCAGGTTCGGGTCGAAGATGCGGGGTTGCCCAAAGCCGACCGAGTTGGCATTGAAGTAATAGGTGTACGTCCCGGCGACAGGCACCTCGAACACGCCGTGCGCCGACGCGGGCCAGTTGTAGAAACCGGAAAGCCCGATCGGCGGGATCTGGAGGATGTTCTGCTGGGTATCGGGCAGCGCGTTGGGCACATCGGAAACACCCATGACCAGGAGACCGTTGGAGTTGGTCAGGCGCTGGACCGCGAGCGCGCCGTTGGCCAGCACGATCACGTTGCCCGGGCCCGGAACGGTGATGGTCCGCGAGATCACCGACTGGAAGTTCGCGTTCAGCGTGGTGCCCATGTTGATGGTGTCGCTGGCCAAGCCCGGTTCGTCGAGGATCTCGGCAGACGAGACCGCGTCGATGGGCAACTCGAGCGCGTCGTCACCGATGAGCGACGTGTTAAACATGAATGAGGAACTCGGGCCGGTGACGAAGAACTTGCTGCCCGAGCCGGGCGTGGGGCCAAGATCGGCGTCCCATTCCAGCACGCCTCCGTCACCGACCAGGCGCATCGCGAGGCCCTCGCCACCGGGATCACCTTCGATGAGCCCGATGGTCGCGCCGCTCTCGTCGAACCAACGTGTCTGCCCACCAAAGCCGGGCATGCTACCGAACTGGAGCGTCGGGGTCGGCGAGGCGCTCATGAAGAACTGGGCGAATGAGGTGGCCGCCGACGCCTGCCCGAAATGGACGAGCCCCTGAAACACCACCGGACCCAGACCCTGGTTGAAGATCGTGTTGCCGTTGCGAAAGGCATCGTCGAGTGAGACGGCCGCGGACTGCGCGTGCAGGGCGTACGGCACGGCGCGGACCGCCTGGCGGGGCCCGAGCGTCGTGAAGGCGCCGCCGCCGGTGGTGCGAACGCTCACCTCGATCCAGCGGTCTTCTCCCGTGAAGACCCCATCGCCGAAGTCGATGTCATCGAACGCGAACACGCCGTTGTCTTCGGGCGCGAGCACCACGGTGCGCATCATGGCGGACCCGACGGGCGAGCCGCCAATGCCGGCGTTGAACAACTGGAAGTTGATGTCGTACGAGCCGTCGGGCGTGCCGCCCCCGTCCGTGATGCGTCCCTGGTACGAGATCGGATCGGCGCTGGCGCTAGACACCGGCACGGCGACCAAGGCTGCGCACCACACCGCCGCGAGGGCTGCTCTGTTCTTCGAACGCATCGGGTTTCTCCTCTCCAACGCCCGTTTCGGTACCACGCGTTGTGGCACCCGAGCGGGCACGGTCCGGGTATTGATACGCACCACGCCGGGTAGCGATCCCGGGAACACGCACTCACTTCACACAATTCGAGTCCGGTGATGGCTTCTCGCCGAGCGTGGCACACCCTATGTCAGGGTTTCGGGCGGTTCGGCATCGTGATCGGACCCACACGGCTGACCAGGGCGAGGATGTCGTCGCCATCGATATCGAAATCGCCATCGAAGTCCAGCATCTCGAGCCCCTGCGTGACGGGTATGCCTCCGTAGAACGCGTCGGTCCCGCCGAGCATCACGAGCATCTCGTACGCGTCGAGCCGGTTGACCACGCCGTCCAGGTTCGCGTCGCCGAGCCGTTCTGGCGGGAACACGTCCCACTCCCGGTTCGCCGGCACGCCGGTCAGCACGCGTTGGTCGCCCGTGCCGGGCCACATCACCGTGACCGTGTCGGCAGTCTTGGCGAGGCCCGACCCCGCGTGGACGACGAACTCGTTCATCGCCTTGTAGTTCGAGCCGCAATGGATCTCGCGGAGCTGTGTCTTCCCGCTGGTCTGGATCTCGACCTGCGCCCCCACCGCGAACGTGTTGGGCCATTGGCCCACGACACGCAGGCGCAACCAGTTGTTGTTGGTCACCGTGTGATTGAAATACAGTTTGGTGTACGCGCCGACCTCATCGACCATCATGTCGAGATCGCCGTCCTCGTCGAGATCACCCACCGAGACCGAGTAGCTGTAGCCCGCGGCGTCGGCCCCGGTCGCGTTCCCGACCTCATCGAGCGGCCACACGTCCGAGCCGTGGTAGACCATGTTCGGGCCCGTCGCGCTGCAGAGGTACGTGTCCAGATGCGTGTCGTTGTTGAAGTCGGCGAACACGGTCGCCCAGGACAGCACGTAGGCCCCCATGCCCGAAGCCGCGGTCTGATCGACGAACCCGCCCGACCCGTTGTTCATCAGCAGCTTGTTGCCCAACGCGATGTTTGTGAGATAGAGATCGAAGTAGCCGTCGAAGTTCAGGTCCCCGATCCCGATGCCCATGCAGTGCAGGTGCGCCTCTGCGTTGGCGGCCACGGTGATATCCGAAAACACCCCGCCGTCATTGCGGAACAATCGGTTGGTCCAGCTCCCCGGCTCGCCCTTGTCCGTCGCCAGGTACAGCTCGTCGTCCCCGTCGCGGTCCATGTCGAAGAACGCGCCCAGCAACGTCGGGTCCTTGCCGGCGTCGATCCCGACGGCCACACCCATCTCCGTGAACGTGCCGTCCCCATTGTTGTGGAAGAACTGGTTCTTGGTCATGTCTAGGTCGGTCGCGGTTCGGACGCTGACGTACAGGTCCAGCCACCCGTCGCCGTCCGGGTCGCCCCAGGTCGACGCCTGGCTCGGGCACGACAACCCCAGCCCGGCCTGCGCGGTCACGTCGGTAAAGGTGAAGCCGCCCTCGTTCCGGAGCAGGCGAGCGCTGGTAAACCAGCCACCCAAATAGAGGTCGAGGTCGCCGTCCCCGTCATAGTCGGCCGCCGAGAACCCGGCCGGCGCCCCGTGCCCGCCGATCCCGCTCGTGAACGAGCGATTCGCGAAGGTGCCCGACCCGAGATTCTCGTAGACGCCCACCAGCCCGTTGCTGGCCCCGAGGGCGACGATGTCGAGATCCCGATCGTTGTCGAGATCCACGAACCCGTGCCCGGCACCCATCTGGGTGTACGGGTATCCGACGAGGTAGAACATGCCCCGGCTGATCGCTTCTTCTGAAAAGCTGATATCCGTCTGAGCGAACCCAGGGGCCGCGAAGAACCCGATGCTGCACAACACGACGAGCGAGCCCGAGACCCGGTCCGCTCGTCCCCACGAACGCGAACGATGCATGAGATGAAACCCCTATCACGATACAAACAGGCGTTGCAATCACTCCGGATGAATCCCGAGACGATCGATCCGAAGCCACGACACCCCGCCGACGCCTCCGGCTGGGCACCCCCAAAGTACCATGGATAAACCCCGGACCGAGACTGATTCTCGGGGATCCGCGAGAATCCGATCGGCTCCTCTTCCAATGGCATCCCGCGATCGACCCGGGCACTCCAGGTGTACGCAAAGAGACTTCGACCGGTCTGGTTCCGGCGAGCCTCCAAAAAGCTAGAGCAAGATCCAGCGGGTGTCTGCGTCCATTTCGAATCGCCGATCTGCGCGTATTACCGCCCTTCAATTGGATTCATATATATCTGTCGCGTCGCTTTGTGGTGTTGATATCGGGTTCTACACCAAGGAATCTCGGCCAGTGATGGAACCAGAATCGGACCTTTGGAGAATGGGTTGTTGCCGATCACATTGATCGGCGACGACAGCAGGACGCGGCGGGCTGAGTCAGCCCGATGAGCCGAAAGGCATGCGTCCGAGACATGGGACACGCCCACAACGAGGCGGGGGTCAGACCGGGGCGGCACGTCCCGGGGCGCGATCCGACCGGCTGCACGAACATGTGCGGGGGGATATCGATCACACGTCGTCCAGGACGGACGACGCCGTTTGGGGAACCGGGGCCGGGACGAACCGTTTCGTGCCGACCGCAGAGCAAGAACAAAATGGCAGCACCGGACGCCGGGTGGGTAGCTTGGCCGCGTGATCGCTGTCGGCGGGCCCGAGCTGGCCCAAGCAGTCTCCGGATCAGGTGGCAGGTCGGGTCGTCATCGTCCCCAACCGATCTGCTACCCCCTCTCTCGGCGGGGCGTGTAGCCCCGCCGAGGGTTTCGAGCCGGCCCCGGAACGGGCCGAACAGCTTTGGGAGGGGCGTCGCCTGTCACGGGCGACCACCTATCTGGGCGTGGGAAAGCGAGAGCCCACGCCCGGTTTGAACGAGCGGCCCCGATTCGGGGCACCGCCGCACAATCGGAATACGAGCCGCATGCTCCCCAGGGTCTCGTGGGAGCATGGGGGGAGTCCGTGGGGGTGCGGGGGGGGATGAGCAAGGCCGACTGAGCGCATGGCGACTCGGGAGGCCTTGCTCTGATGCACCCAACTTTCCGAGCCGACGCCCGCTGCACAGCGTGACAACACAACAGGCACGCGACCGCCCAGTGCCGGGCTTTATTAGGTCCGCCCCGGAGGGCGGTATGCTGCGTGTGTATGGACACCGGCGACCGCGCGTATCTGAGCATCCTGGGTTGGCCCAGCGGATTCGATGAGAACCGGCGGGTCGAATCGCTGGTGGTGTGCGCCGGCGTGGCGCCGTTTGTCGCCGGGCAGATGGCTCGGCGGGAGACGCCCGCGATCGTCCACATGTTCGACAATGTGCTGCGCGACGAGGTTCTCGGCGCGTTGCACGCGGACGGCGTGCTGGCGCTGGCCCCGACGCGGGGCGAGGTGAAGGGGTATCCCGAACCGATCGAGCCGAGGGAGGTCGAGCGGTTCCCCGACCTGCCCGGTGCCTTCGCGGTGCACACGCGTGACGGCGGGATGTGGTCGTTCACCACGGGCGACGTCCGTCTCGTGGTCGCGGGCACGGTGCGCCACACGGGCAAGGTCCGGCGTCATGAGGACGGCGGGGCCCGCTATGCTGGCTGGCACTCGTTCTACGGGCTCCATCACTATCCGGGGGCCGCGGCTCAGGAGGCGCTCCGCCACGCCGAGGGCTCGGGCTGGGGCGCGGGATCCAGCAAGAACACCCGAGCGCTCGTGATGATCGACATCCACACGGTGGTGGACGGCGAGCACCGCCTGCTCCGCCTGAGCGGCGCGACCACGCGCATCGGTGTAGTCGGCCAAGAACGAAGCCGCCCCTCGCTGCTCGACCAGCACAAGCCGATCGATGAGATCCAACAACTCCTGGCGGGTGCGCCCGTCGAACTGGGCTTCGATGCGTTCAACACGCCCAGCGATGTCGAGGGCATGGCCGACGCGGCGGGCCAGGGGGGCAACCGACTCAACCCCGTGGCGTTCCACTTCTTCAGCGTGTGGTCGGCGTTGATCGACCGGAGGCTCCACGGATGGTGAACGACAGGGCGCCCCGCGTGTGGAAACTGTTGGTCGTGTACTGGCTCGCCCAGCCGATCGCGGTCGGGCTCATGGTCGCGCTGTGGCTTTGGGCGATGGGCGACAATGATCAGATGTACTTCATGAGCGACCCAGAAGATGTCTTCTCGACGCTGAAAGAGCCGGCTTACTGGGGGTACATGTTGTTCTTTTCGCTGATCTTCACCGCTGCGCAGGCTTGCTATCTCTGGCCCGCACGCAAGCCCGGGATCACGACGGGCAAGGGGCGATCGATCAGGCTCAGCGTGACCGTGGCGGGGCTGATGGTCGGGATCGGCGGGCTGGCGCTCACGCTGGGAATATTCGGGCTCATCGACCAAGAGATGGACTCGCTCGGCACATGGCTCGATGGGCTCTCGTTCGCGAAGTCCGCGATGCTGGTCGTGGTGATGGTGCTCGCGCTCTGGGCTCTGCCGACGCTGGTACTGCTGCGCTTTTGCAAACCCGGAGCGCGCGAGACGGTGCTCACGCGCCTGGCCAACCGGGTGTTGCTTGGAACATCGGCCGAGGTGGCGCTGCTGATCCCCGTCGACGCGATGGTCCGACGCCGGACCGTGTGCTACTGCGCCGAGGGGTCGTTTCTTGGGCTGACCCTGCTGGGCATGGTGGGTTTCGTCGGCGCGGGCCCGGCGGTGCTGCTGCCGCTGTTTGCCAAGCGTCGGCGCGGCTGGTATCGCACCCATTGCAACGCCTGCGGCTACGACATGTCGGGGGACTCGAACGCGGGCGTCTGCCCGGAATGCGGTCGGGCGTGGCGCTCAGAGCGTGGCGACCGGGCGGGGCCCTTCGATCAAGCGCCCCCGGCGCCGGATCATCCAGATCAGCCCGGCGAGCCAGATGAGGAACGTCAGCCCGACGGTCGCGAGCGGGATGATCCAGTCGGCGGGGGTAGTTGAAGCGAACGGGGTGGCGACGTTGTTGTACGACGAGCCGCCCGTCTGCTCGAGCTTCTTGAGCGCGGGCGGGTCGGACATGTCGATATCGCTTTCGTAGTCGAACGGATTGTTTAGCGCCGCGTCGATGATCCGCTCGGTCTCGCTGGCGATCTCGGCGATGGCTGGATCGGCCGACGCGTCGAGACCGATCGATTCCAGACAAACGAGCGCGTTGGTGGCGGTGAAGGACGTGCCCGACCCGATCTCGTCGCCGGCGGGGTCGAAGAGCAGCCAGTCGGTCGTGGACGCATCATCGAAGCGGAGCTCGGCCTCCTGCCCGTCGTGCTCGAGCAGCACGACGATCGTGCCCGAGTTGGCCGGCCCTGACCAGTCGCCCATGACATCGACCTCGACGGTCATGTCGAAATCGATGTCGCGCACGAACTCGCCGGCGTCGTTGTCGTAGGTCTGCGGGACGCCGAAGGCGAAGTCGGAGTCGTACATCGAACCCGAGCCCGCGAACGCGCCGGAGCTCGACATCACCGCGATCATCGAGATGGTGTAGAGGACAATTGTGCCCGCGAACCCTGCCAGGATGGTCCAGCCCATGATGCCCGCGGCCAGCGAGCCGGAGATCCGCACCAGATTGCGCCGGGTGGCGATCCCGGCTTTGAGCAGGTCGGCGCCGCACTCCGAGCAGCGTCCGTGCTCGAGGGTGGTTAGTTCGTAGCCGCACGAACCGCATCCGGCCTCTCTGGGGGTGCCCGGAGGGGGCATGACCGCCCGCCAGACCGCGTTTCCGGCCAGCCCGAGGGTGAGTAGCAGCAGCACGATCCACGCCAATCCGGCGATCATCATTCCAGCAATCATGGGTGAATCGTACCACAGGCGTCTGGTATGATGGGGCCGATGGTCGGGGCTTGGACGGATCGGCGGTAAAAACACGCCGGGCGAGCCCGGGGGCGTGAAAAGCGGCGCGCTGGATTCCCAATCAGACGGACGTCTGGAGAAATATGATGGAAGACCTGTTCAGGGAACTGATCAATAACGAGGACGTGTTCATACCGATCATCATCGCGGGTGCGATCCTGACCGCGCTGTTCTTCAAGGGCGTCACCGGGATCCTCACCGGCTCGGCACGCGAGCGGACCAAGCGCGAGATCGCCGCGTACATCGCCGAGGGATCGATGACCCCCGAGCAGGGCGAGCGGATCCTCAAAGCGGGCGACCGCAACCGGCATTGCTGAGCGCCCCGGGGGCGGGAGTCGAACGATGGATTTGATGACACTGGGCCATGTTGGTGCTGAGATGATCCCCATCGTGGCGATCATCGCGGGCGTTGCAGGCGGGACCATCATCGTCACCGGGACAATGTTCTTCAAGGCCAAACACACCAAACAGCGTGAGCAGTCGCGCCGAGAGATCGCGGCTTACATCGCGGAGGGCTCGATGACCCCCGCGGATGGCGAACGAATTCTCAAAGCCGGCGAAGTTTGACGGCAGGTTTGATACTGGCGGCTGACCGCCGGGGAGACACATGATGGACCTCATCACACTCGGTAGCGTGGACGCGGAGATCATCCCGGTCGTCGCGATCATCGGCGGGATCTCGGTCGCGATCGTCGCGGTCATCGGCAAGGCATTCGGCGGTATGCAGCGGACCAGGCAGCGCGAGGAATCGCGCCGGGAGATCGCCGCCTACATCGCCGAGGGATCCATGACCCCCGAGCAGGGCAAGGAACTGCTTGAAGCTGGCGCGAAAGACGACCGCAAGTGCGGCATCTGAGCAACCCACCCTGAAGGAGGCTACCGCGATGGATCAAATCATTCTGGCATCGATGGACGGCGACAGTTTCTCGGTATTGTTCGTGATGTCAGCCCTCGCGTTCTCAGTGACTTTGATGGGCGTGCTCTATCGCCACAAAAAGTACAGGCTGCGCGAGCAGACACGCCAAGAACTGGCGGCGTACGTCGCGGAGGGCTCGATGACACCCGAGGATGCCGAGCGGATCATCAAGGCGGGCACCGAGGACGACTAACCGCGTACCAACCAAATGCTTCGGCAGCCCCTGCTTAGGCGGGGGCTTTGTTTTTCTGGTTGGCGCTCTGGGTATCACTTTGGGAGAGCACGAGCACGCGTAGCGTCTCGGCGATGGACCACGCCTGGGCGGGGCAGCCGTCGAAACGGTGCGTCGCGTGGGGATCGCCGATCGGCGTCGGTTCGGCGTCGGCGATCTCGGAGAGCTGACCGACCGACGGGGTGTCCATGCAATCCGCGAGCGCAAGCAGGCGGTCGCGGGCCTCTGCTTGGGACGGGGCCGAGAACGATTCGCTGCGCATGAGCGCCTCGCAGAACGGGCCGAGCAGCCAGGGCCAGACGGTCCCGTTGTGGTAGGCCCGGTCGCGATCGAACAGTGGGCCTTCGTATTTGGGCTCGTAGGCCGGGGCACTCGGCGAGAGCGTGCGCAATCCCACGGGCGTGAGCAGGTGTTCGCGGATCGCGCCGACCACACCCTGGCGTTCGGATTCGTCCAGCGGGGCGTTCTGCAGGCTCGCAGCGAAGACCTGGTTGGGACGCAGGTCCATCGAAGCCTGCCAGCGCACGGCGCGGGACTCGCGCTCGGGCGTGATGCAATCGATGAGCCCGCCGGCGGGGCCCTTCAGGAAGGTACTGCGGAAGCCGTCGGTGGCGCGCTCGGCGTGGGTGTCGAGCCCGTCGGCGCTGAGACGGGTGTCGCGGCAGCCCGCGGCCCGGGTCGCGTGTGAGAGCGAACGCAGCCCGTGGATCCACAGGGCGTTGATCTCGACGGGTTTGCCGAAGCGGGGCGTGAAGACCACGCCGTCACGCCGGGCGTCCATCCAGGTGAGCTGGGTTTCGTGCGAACCCGCGGCCACCAGGCCGTCGATCGGATCGACCTTGATGTTGTAATCGGTGCCGCCCAGGTAGGCCTCGACGACCCGCTCGCACGCGGGGCGGAGGTGGCTGGCGAATCGCTCGGCGTCCGAAGTCGCGTCGAGCCACGCGACGCACGCGTGGATGAACCAGAGGGAGGCGTCCACGGTGTTGTAGTGGGCGGGCCCGGCGTGGTCGTCGAAGCGGTTGGGGATCATGCCGCGGCGCTGGGCTCCGGCGAAGGTGCGCAGGACGTCGAACGCTTCCTCGTGACGCCCGGTGGTCAGCAGCAGCCCGGGCAGGGCGATCATGGTGTCGCGACCCCAGTCGGCGAACCAGGGGTAGCCGGCGATGATGGTGGTTCTGCCGGGGGCGGACCCGGCGCGTTGGACGACAAAGTCGTCGGCGGCCGCGGCGAGCTGGGCGAGGCGGGAACGGCAATGGCTGTCGTCGGGGCGGTGCGCCGCGCCCAGGGCCGCCTCGATCATGCCGCGTCTCCGGCGTCTGCGGGCGTTGCGGGCGTCCTGCCACTCGGCGCGTCCCTCGGTGTCGACCGAAGCGATGAGCTCGACCGTGCGGGAGCCTTGCGCCACGAACTCGCCCGGGCACGCCCAGTCCTCGTGGTCGTCGAGCCCACGCTCGTGTTCGACGATGAACTCGACACCCCGGTACTTTTCTGGGTCGAGCGTAAAACCGCTCGCTCCCCGGCAAACCAGGTGCAGCCCGAGTTCGCGCCGCGTGAGCAGCACGCCGGGCGAGCCGAGCATGCCGGGCAGCTCACGGGCGTTCAGGGGCGGTTCGTGCCCGGTCAGCAGCGCGTGAAAATCACGAAGTGCGACCAGCGGGCGGAGGCGCAGCGTGATGTTGTGCCCCTCGGGCAGTTCGTAGCGGAGCACGGCCGCGTTGCGCCCATCGCCCAGCTCGAGCGTCTTGGTCAGCGTCAGCGGGCCGGATTTCGTCGGCAGCTCGTAGGTCCACCGGGCGACGTCGTCTTTCTCGAAGCGGACCAACCACGGACAGCGGGTGGCGCGGTCGGGGGCGGTGACGAAGTGGAAGGGCGTGAGGCGGAAGGTCTTGCTCGGCCCCCCGTCCGGGCCCGCGATCTCGACGGCGTCGTCGACCGCGGCCAGCGCGAGGGTCCGCAGGACCGGGGGCTTCATCGCGGCCACGAGCAGCCCGTGGTAGCGCCGGGTGGGTACGCCCAGGACGGTGCCCATCGCGAAGCCGCCCGCGCCGTTGGTCAGGGTCCACTCGGTCCGGACGGGCGGGAACGGGAGGGCGTCGGGGTCGCGGAGATCGACCGACCAGACAGGGTGTTCATCCAGTGTTGGGGCGGCGGTTGGCATCGCGCGAACAGTATGGGTCCATCCGCGTGGAGCCCGCAAAGAAACCCCCCGAGAAACCCGGTTTCTCGCGCCGAAGGGACGCCCGGGGTTTGACCACCCCCACCACCCCTGCGAAACTCATCCATGGCGACCCTCACCAATCCCACCGGCACTTCCTCCACCACCCCTGCAGGCTCGACCCCGGGCACGGCGGGCTCGGTCTCGTTGGCGGATATCGCGGCCGAGAAGATCGTGGCCGAGGGCATCACCTTCGACGACGTCCTGCTGATCCCCCAGCACTCGGATGTCATGCCCGCCGACGCGGACACGGGCACGCACCTGACGCCCAAGATCCGGCTCAACATCCCGCTGCTGGCGGCGCCGATGGACACCGTCACAGGATCGGATCTGGCGATCGCGCTGGCCCAGGAGGGCGGGCTGGGGTTCATCCACAAGAACCTGTCGATCGAGGACCAGGCCCGCGAGGTCAGCCGGGTCAAACGGTCGGCCAACGGCGTCATCACCGATCCGATTACGCTCGGGCCCGACGACACGGTCGGGCGGGCCAAAGAGCTGATGTACACCCACTCGGTGTCGGGCTTCCCGATCACCGAGGACGGCGGGCGTGAGTTGCGGAGCAAGGGGAAGCTGCTGGGCATCCTGACCCGGCGCGACCTGAAGTTTGCCGACAACGACTCGACCCCGATCCGCGACGTGATGACCAAGCAGGGATTGGTCACCGCACCGGCGGGGACGACGCTCCAAGAGGCCGAGGGGTTCCTGAACAAGCACAAGGTCGAGAAGCTGCTGCTTGCCGACGAGCAGGGTCGCCTGAGCGGATTGATCACGATGCGTGATCTCGAACGCCTGAGCCGCTTCCCGCTGGCGTGCGTGGACGATCGGGGTCGCCTGCGCTGCGGAGCCGCGGTCGGGCCCGGGCAGTTCGATCGCGTCGAGGCGCTCATCGCGGCCGAGGTCGACGTGATCGTCGTTGACACCGCGCACGGTCACTCGGTCAACGTGATCAACAGCGTCAGAGAGATCAAGTCGCGTTACGACATCGAGGTGGTCGCCGGCAACATCGCGACGGGGGAGGCGGCCAAGGACCTGATCGAGGCCGGCGCGGACGCGATCAAGGTGGGCATCGGCCCGGGCTCGATCTGCACGACGCGTGTGGTAACTGGCGTTGGCATGCCGCAGATCACGGCTGTGATGAGCGCGGTCGCGGGCGTGCGTTCGACCGGACGCAAGGTCTCGGTAATCGCCGACGGCGGGATCCGGCTCTCGGGAGACATCGCCAAGGCGCTGGCGGCCGGCGCGGACTGCGTGATGCTCGGCTCGCTGTTCGCCGGGCTCGACGAGTCGCCGGGCGAGATGGTGATCTCGGGCGGGCGGCGCTTCAAGAGCTACCGCGGCATGGGCTCGGAGGGCGCCATGAACGCCGGCTCGGCCGACCGGTATCGCCAGGCCGAGAAGCTCGACAGCAAGGGCAAGCCCCAGCAGAAGTTCGTGCCCGAGGGCGTCGAGGGGCTGGTGCCCTACCGCGGGCCCTTGAACGAATATGTGTACCAGTTGGTCGGGGGCTTGCGGTCCGCGATGGGCTATTGCGGCTGCGCGACCCTGCCCGAGCTGCACGAGCGGGCCCGGTTCGTCCGAGTGTCAGGCGCGACGGTCGTCGAGAACCACCCCCACGACATCCGCATCACCAAGGAATCGCCCAACTACACGCCCGACCTGTCAAAGTGACAGCCGACGGGCGATGCGGGGGCCTGATCCGCGGGCGATGCCCACAGAAAATCGAACGGACCGGGCGGTCCTGAAACGAACCCGGGCGATTGCCGAAAGTAGAATGGTTGCAAGCAACCGGCCGATGAAGAAAGCGGCATCGGCGTTGGTTGTATGAACGTACGAAGGAACCGTGACGCACCCGTCACACCAGCCCGCGCCGGACGCGGACCGGAGGAATCGGATGAGAGCATTGCAAAGTGGCAACCCCGCGATGGGCGCCCTCCAGCGTTGGGACCGGGCCGAAGCGGGCAGCGTCGAGAACCGACGCGTCATGACGCTGGGCGGCACGGTGTCGGCGACCGCGATCCTGCTCGGTATTGTCGCGACCGTGGGCGTGATCGTGTTCCAGAAGCTCAGCGCCCACGTTGAGGCGTCGGTTGCGGCGGACGGCGGGATCTCGCTGCCAGGCTGGGCGTGGCCCGCGCTGATCGGCTCATTCATCGCAGGGATCGCCATCTCGTTCCTAATCGCGTTCAAGCCGAAGACGGCCCCGTTCGCCGCCCCCGTGCACGCGGGTATCGAAGGCGTGTTCGTCGGGGCGCTCAGCGTGATCATCCCGATCCGGTTCCTGGGCGGCGTCGAGTTTCTCAGCGGCACCGGCACCACGCTTGTTATGCAGGCGATGCTCGCGACCTTCGGCATATGCGCCGCCATGCTGCTGGGCTACTCGACGGGCATCCTCAAACTCGGCGGCTTCGCCAAGAAGCTCATCGCGACCATGTCCATGGGCCTGTTGCTCTATATCGGGGCCATGTGGATCCTGTCGATGTTCGGCGTGGGGATCTGGAACGGGTTCGCCGACACGGGCATCGTCGGCATCGGCTTCACCGCGTTCTGCCTGGGGCTCGCGTCGCTCTACCTGCTCCTCGACTTCGAGTTCATCGAGCAGGGCATCCAGACCGGGGCACCCAAGTACATGGAGTGGGTCGGCGCGTGGGGCCTGATGGTCACCCTCGTGTGGGTGTATATCGAGGTCCTCCGCCTGCTGAGCAAGCTGCGGTCCAACGACTAAAGCCCGTCGACCCGGCCCCGACGGGCTGGAAACACCGGCCTGAAATCCGATCACGCAAACTCGGAAGAACCCCGTGCCGCCCGGCGCGGGGTTCTTTGTGCCCTCATAGGATCGGCGCGGTATGGTCTTGGCAGCGCCCGGGCGGGCTCGCACAGGAACGGGGTGTCGGATGATGGGATGCTTGATGGTGCTGGGCGCGTTGATCATGCCGCGCGTGCTGCTGTTCGTGTTCTGGATCATCGGCTCGTTCGAGAAAGCCGGCGCGTGGGACACCTGGTGGGTGCCGCTGCTGGGCTTCTTCTTCCTGCCCGCGACGACGTTGATCTTCGGGCTCTGCCACGTGTACGGCGGGGGCGAGTTCACCGCGTGGTGGATCGCCGGCATGGTCTTGGCCGTGTTCTACGACCTCAGCTCGGGCGGGTCGGCCGGCAAGAAGGGCAGCTGCCGGAAGCGGTCGCGCTAGGCGAGCCCAGCGGGCAGCGCCGCAAGACGCTCAGCTGCTGAACAGGAAATGGCAGACGTCCGAGTCCTGCATCACGTATTCCTTGCCCTCGATCCGCATCTTGCCGGCTTCCTTGATCGCCTTCTCAGTCTTGAACGCTTGTAGGTCCGCGACCGAGTAGACCTCGACGCGGATGAAGCCCTTCTCGAAGTCCGTGTGGATCACGCCCGCGGCTTGCGGGGCCTTGCAGCCAATCGGCACCGTCCACGCCCGGACCTCCTTCTCGCCCGCGGTGAAGTAGGACTGGTAGCCGAGGAGACGGTACGCCGCGTGGGCCAGTTTGTTGAGCGCCGGCTCGTCCATGCCCATGTCCTTGAGCATCTCGAGCTTGTCGTCGTCGTCGAGCTCGCTCAGCTCGCTCTCGATGCGGGCGCAGACGGGGACCATCTCCGAGCCGTGCGCTTCGGCGTGGGCCTTGACACGCTGGGCGAGTTCGCCCTCCCCGTTCACGCCGTCGTCGCTGACGTTGGCCAGGTAGAGAACGGGCTTGAGGGTGATGAGCCCGAGCCCCTTGACGGCTTTGATGTGATCGGGGTCGGTCAGTTCGACCGCCCGCGCCGGCTTGCCGTCCTCGAGCGTGGGCTGGATCTTCTCGATGACCGCGAGGCGGGCCTTGGCGTCGCGGTCGTTGCCGCGGGCGGCGCGCTGGGCCTTGCTGATGGCGCTCTCGCACGTCTGCATGTCGGAGAGGATCAGCTCCTGCTCGATGGTGAGGATGTCACGGATGGGATCGATGTCGCCCTCGACATGGGTGATGTCCTCGCCGCCCGGCGCTTTCTCGAAGCAGCGGACGACCTGGATGATCGCGTCGACGTCGCGGATGTGCCCGAGGAAGGCGTTGCCCTTGCCCTCGCCCTTGGACGCGCCGCGCACGAGCCCGGCGATGTCGACCAGTTCGAGCACGGCCGGGATGACCTTCTGCGTCTTGATGAACGACTGGATGACCTCCATGCGCTCATCCGGGATCGGCACGACCCCGACATTGGGGTCGATGGTCGCGAACGGGTAGTTGGCGGCCAGCGCCCCCGCGTTGGTCAGCGCGTTGAAGAGGGTCGATTTTCCGACGTTGGGCAGTCCGACAATCCCGGCTTTCATCGCTCGCTCCGAGTGGCAAAGGGTCTGAACCGGCCGTCCGCGGACCGGTCCGGATGGTAGGCCCAGAGGCGGGAACCCAAGAAAAAACACGCGCCGGGCCGAAGCCCGAGCGCGCGCCTTGTGGGGGCAGGGTTGGATGGGCTGGCCCTAGGGGCAGCCGCCGTTGTAGTAATCGAGGTATGCGCTGATATCAAAGAAGTTCAGGTGTCCATCCCCGCCGTGGGGGAAGTAATCTGCGAACGCCAAGTCGCCGTTGTTGAACGCAACGATGAAGGTGTTGATGTCAAAGAAGTTCAGCTGACCATCACCACCGACTGGGAAGATATCCGCAGGGTTATCACAAATGGGGCCACGAGGCCCGTACAGCTGCATGTAGAACTGGGCGTAGGGATCGAAGAGGTCGCCGTCGGGATCGTTGACGTCGTTGCAGACGAAGCCGCCGTACCAGAAGGTCCCGAGGGGCTCGAGCACGCCGTCGCGATCGAAGTCGATGAAGATGTCGTAGGCGTCTTCGATGCCCTGAGCGCCCGGAATGTCGGTCTCGGGCGTGTAGGTGGTGCCGTCGGCGGAGACGTCGCCGTTGCCGGTGACGAGGAGCCATCCGGTGGGGGCCGCCGCGAGGGGATCGCCGTCGACACCGGTGGTGGAGTCGTCATCGCCGTCGGCGTTGTCGAAGTCGACCGTTCCGGGCTGAACGTACTGCATCGCGTAGCCGAAGTCGGCCAGGCCGTCCGAGTCCAGGTCGGCGCCGGCGCCGGGGTTGAAGATGCCCGTGCCAGAGCCGTCGACCGAGTCGGTATCGCCGATCTCGAAGGCGATGGAGGACGAGAACGTCGATGCCAGATCGACGGTGGCGGTGTAGGTCGCAAACTGGTCCGAGCCGGCGAGCCCGGTGTGATCGCCGGGCAAGCTAAAGAGATAGAAGCCGGTCAGGCCGAGGCGGGTGTCGCTCGAGTCGAAGCCGTTCTCGGCGTCAAACCACGCCCACGTAGCACCGAGTCCCTCAACGCCATCGCCGATGCCGTCGCCGTCTGTGTCGGAGTCTTGGTGCTGGCTCGACCAGGTGATGCCCACGCAATCGATCACCGTGTCCGAGGGCATGTCGCCCCAGTCCAGGAAAATCTGGGCGGTTCCGGACGACGAGCAGAAGCAGGGGGGGCAGTTGGGGCAGTCCACGACGCCCACCGTTGGGCTGCTTATGCCAAAGTCGGCACATGGCGTGGTGTTGTCGGCGATCCAGACCGCCGGGCTCACGCCGCTGTCCGCAGGACGTGCCCCGCCCAGCAGCGTGGCGACCTTCTCACCCGTCGCAATGTTGTAATAGATGTGCGCGACCAGCTCGCTCTGCATCGTGCCGCGGGGCGCGAGTTCGGGCAGCACCCGCGGCCCGGCGGCCGCGGATCCGGCGGCGAGCAGGACGACGAGGGTTGGGGCATGTGACATAGGGGAGTCCTTTCGGTATTCAAACAGCTCAGGGGCAGCCGGCATTGAACAGAGCGAGGTAGGCGCTGATATCGAAGAGGTTGATCTGACCGTCGCCGCCGCCGGGAGGGAAGAAGTCCACGACCGCCAGATCACCGATAACAAACGCGGTAATGAAGACGTTGACGTCGAAGAAGTTCAGCAGCCCATCGCCCCCGGCGGGGAACAGGTCCGCCGGGCACGGATCGCTCGGGCCTGGCCCGTACAACTGCATGTAGAACTGGGCGAAGGGGTCGAACAGGTCGCCGTTGGGATCGGCAACGTCGTTGCAGACGAAGCCGCCGTACCAGAAGGTGCCGATTGGTTCGAGCACGCCGTCGTTATCGAAATCGATGAAGACGTCGAAGGCGTCTTCGATGCCCTGGGCCCCTGGCCCATCGGTTTCGGGGGTGTAGGTGGTGCCGTCAACGGAGACGTCGCCGTTGCCGGTTACGAGGGTCCAGGCGGTGAGGGGTTCGCGGTCATCGGGCTGGCCGTCGGGCACGCCGTCACCGTCGAAGTCGAACGTCCCCGGCTGGATGTACTGCAAGGAGTACCCGAAGTCGGCCAGGCCGTCCGAGTCGAGATCGGCGCCGGCACCGGGGTTGAACAGGCCCGTACCCGAATCGTCGATCGAGTCGGTGTCGCCGATCTCGAAGACCAGTGACGAAGAGAAGGCCGACGCGAGATCCACGGTCGCGGTATAGGTCGAGAGCACCTCACAAGGGAGAAACAATCTGTCGCTGCCCGGCAGGTTTTCCAGCGTGAATCCCATGATGGGCAGTCGCGTCGAGGAGGAATCGAATCCGTTCTCGGCGTCGTACCATGCCCAGGTGGCCCCGAAGCCCTCCACGCCGTCGGCCATCCCGTCAGAGTCGGCGTCCTGGTCCCACACGCAAGACGCCCACGTGATACCGACACAGTCGATGACTTGGTCGGTGGGAATGTCTCCCCAATCAAGATATATCTGGCCTGTGGCGGTCGAGTCGAAGCACGTAGTGCAGTCGGGGTCGTCCATGACGCCCGCGGCGCCACCGTTGATGCCGAAGTCGATGCAGGGCGTGGTGTTGTCGGCGATCCAGACCGCCGGGCTCACGTTGTTGTCCGCGGGTCGTGCCCCGCCCAGCAGCGTGGCGACCTTCTCGCCCGTCGCGAGGTTGTAGTAGATGTGTGCAACCAGCTCGCTGTCCATCGTGCCGCGGGGCGCGAGTTCGGGCTGCACCCGCGGCCCGGCGGCCGCGGATCCGGCGGCGAGCAGAACGACGAGTGTTTGTGTGTGTGCCATCAGGGAGTCCTTTCGGTGTACGAGCAACTCAGGGGCAGCCCGCGTTGAACGACACCACGTAGGCGTTGACGTCGAAGAAGTTGAGCTGTCCGTCGCCGCCGACGGGGAAGATGTCCGCCCTCGGGTCTTCGTTGACAAACCAATCGATGAAGAGTGCCACGTCGAAGAAGTTGAGGTTCCCGTCGCCACCGGGGGGGAAGATGTCCACGCAGCAACAAACGTGTCCAACACCCGGCCCGTACAACTGCATGTAGAACTGGGCGAAGGGATCGAAGGGATCCGGCGCGGGGTCGGCGCACTTGAAGCCGCCGTACCAGAATGTGCCGATGGGCTCGAGCACGCCGTCGTTATCGACATCGATGAAGACGTCGAAGGCGTCCTCGATGCCCTGGGCACCCGGGGCGTCGGTCTCTGGTGTGTAGGTCGTGCCGTCGGTAGAGACATCACCGTTGCCGGTGACGAGGGGCCAGCCGGTGAGGCCGGCGAGGGCGGGATCGCCGTCGGGGCCGGTGGTGGTGTCGTCGTCGCCGTCGGCATTGTCGAAGTCGACCGTGCCGGGCTGGATGTACTGCATCGCGTAACCGAAGTCGGCGAGGCCGTCCGAGTCCATGTCCGCGCCAGCGCCTGGGTTGAACAGGCCCGTGCCCGAGCCGTCGATCGAGTCGGTGTCACCGATCTCGAAGACGATGGACGACGAGAATGTAGTCGCTAGGTCGATGGTGGCGGTGTACACGGGGAGCAGATACGGTTCCCACGAGCCGGTCCAGCCGGGCAGACTGAAGAACGTGAACCCGGTGATGCCGCGGCGGGTGGCGCTGGAGTCGAAGCCGTTCTCGGCGTCGAACCAGGCCCAGGTGGCCCCGAAGCCTTCGACGCCATCGCCGAGACCGTCCGGGACGCCGTCGGGACCATCGAGGTCGACATCTTGCACATCGGAAGCCCATGTGATGCCGACGCAATCGACGACTTGGTCGGTAGGGATGTCGCCCCAGTCGAGATAGATCTGGCCGGTGGCGGTCGAGTCGAAGCACGTCGTGCAGTCGGGGTCGTCCATGACGCCCGAGGTGGTACCGGTGATGCCGAAGTCGACGCACGGCGTGGTGTTGTCGGCGATCCAGACCGCCGGGCTCACACCGTTGTCCGCGGGTCGCACGCCGCCCAGCAGCGTCGCGACCTTCTCGCCCGTCGCGAGGTTGTAGTAGATGTGCGCGACCAGTTCGCTGTCCATCGTGCCGCGGGGCGCGAGCTCGGGCTGGACGCGTGGACCGGCGGCCGTGGAACCGGCAGCGAGCAGGATGACGAGTGTTTGTGTGTGTGCCATCGAGGAATCCTTTCGTTGCTCACCCGAGTACGCGGCGATGCGCGTGCTCATGGGCAGCCGGCAACAAACTGGGTGAGAAACGTGCTGATATCGAAAGTGTTGAACCTTCCGTCGCCGCCGTCAGGGAATAGGTCGGCGGCGGGGTCCTGCCCGAGGAACAGCCCGATGAACCGGTTCACGTCGAAGAAGTTGAGCACGCCGTCGCCGTCCGGCGCGGGGAAGAGGTCCGCCGGGCAGACGTTGCCGACGGAGGGGCCATACATCCGGACGTAGGTCTGAACGAACGCCCTGCCATCCCCGCCCACACCGTCTCCGTTTCGATCACAGGAGAACCCGCCGAACCAGAATGTGCCGAAAGGAATGATGTGCGGTTTGGTTCCGTTGCAATCACTCCAGACTTCGTAGGCATCCTCGGCGCCCCGTCCGGCGGGCAGCGGGTCAGGGATCAGTGACCATGAGCCGTCGTCGTTCTGGACCGTGGTTCCGGGCGGCGTCGCCAATACCCAGCCGGAATCCGCCGCGTCTGAGAAGTCGCCGTCGATGATCCCGTCACCGTCGATGTCCCTCGTGCCCGGCTGTATGAACTGGATGCCGTAGCCAAAGTCCGCCAAGCCATCACCATCCAGGTCGGCCCCGGAGCCGGGGTTGTACCGCCCGGATCCCGAGCCATCGACGAGATCGGTATCGCCGAGTTCGAAGACATCATTCCTGCCGTCCGACATGAGGTCGATCGTTGCGGTGTAGGTCGCCATCTCGAAATCACCGAGCGGCATGAACGCGCCGGGAAGATTCGCGAGGGTGATCTCGGTCGCGATGAGGAACTGCGACGATGTCGAAAATCCGGTGTACGAATCCGACCATATCCAGCGGGCACCGAAACCCTCGACACCATCTCCGACCCCGTCGCCATCGGTGTCCACGTCTTCGATCTGCGTCGACCAGCTGACGCCCACACAATCGATCACCTGATCGGCCGGGATATCCCCCCAGTCCATGAAGATGCGCCGCAACCGCGGGCTGTCGCAGGACGAGCTGAAGCATGTCATGCAATGCACAGTGTCCACTACCAGGACATACTCGGACAGCTGCCCGTGGTCGGCGCACGGCATGGAGTTGTCCGAGATCCAAACCGCCTGTGAGATGCCGTCATCGGATGGGCGGAGGCCGGACCAAAGTGTCGCGACCTTCTCATCCGTCGCGAGGTTGTAGTAGATATGCGCGACCGGCCTGCTCTTCATCGTGCCGCTAGAAGCAAGCTCGGGCTGGACCCGCGGACCGGCGGCCGCGGAACCGGCGGCGAGCAATATGACGAGTGTTTGTGTGTGTGCCATCAAGGAGTCCATTCGGTGTACGACCGAAGTCGCGATGCGCGGGCTCAGGGGCAGCCGGCAACAAACTGGGTGAGAAACGTGCTGATATCGAAAGTGTTGAACCTTCCGTCGCCGCCGTCAGGGAATAGGTCAGCGGCGGGGTCCTGCCCGAGGAACAGCCCGATGAATCGGTTCACGTCGAAGAAGTTGAGCACGCCATCGCCGTCCGGCGCGGGGAAGAGGTCAACGGCGCAGGCGGGGCCCGGCGATTCACCATAGAGATTCATGTAGAACTGCCCGAACGGGACGGTGTCTCCGGTCACCCCATCGGCGTCGGCGTCGCAGCTGAAGCCGCCAAAGAACTGTGTGCCTGCGAACCAGAGCAAATCGGTCTGTCGATCGAGCAAGAACACATCCCACGCATCCTCGGCACCCTGGGGCGTGTCGAAATCGATGCCCCACGTCCCGTCTGCGGCTTGGAACGCGGCTCCCTCGGGGACCGCCGACAGCCAACCCGTCTGGAGCCAGCCCTGATAGACCCCGTCGTACAAGCCGTCGCCGTCGAAGTCTCTTGAGCCCGGTCTGATGTACACGAGGCTGTATGAAAAATCGCTCAGCCCGTCGGCGTCGAGATCCACACCGGCACCGGGGTTGAACGCGCCGGCGTCGGATCGGCTGTCCGTGTCGCCGATCTCGAACGACGCGTCGGCGTCACCGAACGCTTCGAGATCGACGGTGGCCGTGTACATGGGGATGGTGTCGGCGCCGGTGTCGCCGACCACCGCGGGCAGATCGGTCAGCATCAGGCCCGCCAAGGGGATGCGCTCGCGCGTGTCGAACCCGTTGTCGGCGTCGTGCCACGACCACCGGGCGGCGAGCCCGCGCACACCGTCGCCGATTCCGTCGCCGTCATCGTCCGTGTCTTGATACCGGGTCGCCCACATCAGCCCGACACAATCGACCTTCGTGTCGAAGGCGATGTCGCCCCAGTCCAGGAACGAAATCGGTGCCGTACAGCTCGTGGCCGAGCACACCGGGGCGTCGGGGAACGGGTTATCCAGGATCGCGAGCGTGCCCGCTGCCTGCCCGAACGCCGCGCACGGGAGGGTGTTGTCGGAGATCCACACCGCGTCCGAGGCACCCGTGTCGGCGGGGCGGGCGTCGCCGATCAGCGTCGCGACGCGCTCCCCGGTCGCGATGTTGAAGTAGATATGCGCCACGTGCTCGTGGGGCGCTGTGCCGCCCATTACGACCCCAGGTGTGACGGCAGCCGGGCCGTCGGCGAGCGCGAACGTCGCGGATCCCGCGATCAGCATGAGGACGATCGGTCTGTTCGGTGCCATCGGATGGTCTCCTTTCTGTGCGATACCCATGCTCATGGGCAGCCAGCGTTGAAGTAGGCGAGGTACACGCTGATATCGAAGGTGTTCAGCAGCCCGTCGCCACCCGCGGGGAAGAAGTCCGCGACAGCCAGGTCACCGTTGATGAACGCGGTGATGAAGGCGTTGACGTCGAAGAAGTTCAATAGCCCGTCGCCGCCGCTGGGGAAGAGGTCCGCCGGGCACGGATCGATCGGGCCGGGGCCGTACAGCTGCATGTAGAACTGGGCGTATTGGTCGTACGGATCCGGCTCGGGATCGGCGCACTTGAAGCCGCCGTACCAGTAGGTGCCATGGAAGTAGGTCATATCGTCGGTAAGGTGAAAATCGACGAATGTGTCAAACGCGTCCTCGATGCCCCGGGCGCCGGGCGCGTCGGTCTCGGGGGTATAGGTGGTACCGTCGGCGGAGACGTCGCCGTTGCCTGTGACGAGGGTCCAGCCGGTCGGGGCGTGCAAGCCGAAATCGCCATCGACGCCGGTGTCTTGGTTGTCATCGCCGTCGGCGTTGTCGAAGTCGAACTGGCCGGGCTGGATGTACTGGAGCGAGTAGCCGAAGTCGGCCAGGCCGTCCGAATCGAGATCGGCCCCAGCGCCGGGGTTGAACAGGCCCGTGCCCGATCCGTCGATCGAATCGGTATCGCCGATCTCAAAGACCAGCGAAGACGAGAAACTCCCGGCCAGATCGATCGTCGCGTAGTAGGTCGCGAAGAGATCGGAGTCGACCAAACCGCTGAAGTCGCCCGGCAGGTTGACAAGCGTGAATCCGGTGATGCCGAGGCGGGTGGCGCCGGAATCGAATCCGTTCTCGGCGTCGAACCAGGCCCACCTGGCCCCAAAGCCATCGATGCCGTCGCCCACGCCGTCCGGCACGCCGCCGGGCCCGGTGAGGTCAACGTCGCGGATCTGGCTCGACCAGGTGATGCCGACGCAGTCAACGACCTGATCGGTGGTGATGTCTCCCCAGTCCAGGTAGATCTGGCCCCTCGAAGACGAGGAGAAACATGTGGTGCAGCCCACCGTGTCCATGACCCCCACATCCGCCGATGTCTGCCCGAAGTCGGCGCAGGGCGTGGTGTTGTCGGCGATCCAGACCGCCGCGTTCACGCCGCTGTCCGCGGGGCGTGCGCCACCCAGCAGCGTCGCGACCTTCTCGCCCGTCGCGATGTTGTAATAGATGTGCGCGATCGGCTCGCTCTGCATCGTGCCGCGAGGGGAGAGCTCGGGCTGGACCTGCGGCCCGGCGGCCGCAGTACCGGCCGTAAGCAGGACGACGAGTGATTGGGGGTGTGCCATCGGGGAGTCCTTTCGGTGTTCAAGCAACTCAGGCGCAGCCAGCGTTGAAGGCGGCGAGGTAGGCGTTGATGTCGAAGAGCGTGAAGTCGCCGTCACCGTTGGGGGCGGGGAAGAGGTCCGCCCTCGGGTCTTCGTTGACGAACCAATCGATGAACAGTGCCACATCGAAGAAGTTGAGCAGCCCGTCGCCACTGTTGGGCGGGAATATGTCGCCGCAATCGTTGTGGATGTACCCACCCGGCCCGTACAACTGCATGTAGAACTGGGCGAAGGGATCGAAGGGGTCCGGCGCGGGATCGTCGCAGACGAAGCCGCCATACCAGAAGGTGCCGAGGGGCTCGAACACTCCGTTGCGATCGAAGTCAATGAAGTAGTCGTAGGCGTCTTCGATGCCCTGGGCACCTGGCACGTCTGTCTCGGGCGTGTAGGTTGTGCCGTCGGCGGAGACGTCGCCGTTGCCGGTGACAATGAGCCAGCCGGTGTCGGCTGCGTAGATGTCATCGCCGTCGATACCGGTAGTGGGATCATCGTCGCCGTCGGCGTTGTCGAGGTCCACGGTGCCGGGCTGGATGTACTGGAGGGCGTAGCCGAAGTCGGCCAGACCGTCAGAGTCCAGGTCCGCGCCCGCGCCGGGATTGAACAGGCCCGTGCCCGAGCCATCGACCGAGTCGGTGTCGCCTATCTCGAACACCAGCGACGACGAGAAGCCCGCGGGCAGGTCGACCGTCGCGGTGTAGGTGGCAAACAAGTCCGGGTCGAACGGGCCGATGCAGCCCGGCAGGCTGGAGAACGTGAACCCGGTGATGCCGAGGCGGGTGGCGCTGGAGTCGAACCCGTTCTCGGCGTCGTACCAGATCCAGGTGGCGCCGAAGCCTTCGACGCCGTCGCCCACGCCATCCGGGACGCCGCCGGGGCCGGTGAGGTCGACGTCTTGGACCTGGCTCGACCAGGTGATGCCGACGCAGTCGATGACGGTGTCGGCGGGGATGTCGCCCCAGTCCAGGAAGATATGAGGGGTGAGGGACCACGAACTGAAGCAGTCGCTGCAGTCAGGATCGTCCATGATCCCCACGGTCGGGCTGGTGATGCCAAAGTCGGCACATGGGGTCGTGTTGTCGGCGATCCAGACCGCCGGGCTCGCGCCGTTGTCCACCGGGCGTGCGCCGCCCAGCAGCGTCGCGACTTTCTCGCCCGTCGCGAGGTTGTAGTAGATGTGCGCGACCGGCTCGCTCGGCATCGTGCCACGGGGCGCGAGTTCGGGCTGCACCCGCGGCCCGGCGGCCGCGGATCCGGCAGCGAGCAGAAAAACGAGTGCTTGAGTGTGTGCCATCAGGGAGTCCTTCCTGTGCCCGAGCAACTCAGGGGCAGCCGGCGTTGAACAGAGCGAGGTAGGCGCTGATATCGAATAGGTTGATCAGACCATCGCCGCCGCCGGGCGGATAGAAATCCACGACCCCTAGATCACCGCTTACAAAGGCGGTGATGAAGACGTTGACGTCGAAGAAGTTCAGCAGCCCGTCGCCGCCGGCTGGGAAGAGGTCCGCCGGGCACGGCTCGCCCGGGCCGGGCCCGTACAACTGCATGTAGAACTGGGCATAGGGATCGAACAGGTCGCCGTCGGGATCGTCGACGTCGTTGCAGACGAAGCCGCCGTACCAGAATGTGCCGAGGGGCTCGAGCACGCTGTCATTGTTGAAGTCGATATAGATGTCGAAGGCGTCTTCGATGCCCTGTGCACCAGGGACGTCGGTCTCGGGGGTATAGGTGGTGCCGTCGGAGGAGACGTCACCGTTGCCTGTGACGAGGAGCCAGCCGCTGTCGGCGGCCGCGTTGGGATCGCCGTCGACGCCGGTGTAGGGGTTGTCATCTCCGTCGGCGTTATCGAGGTCGAATCTGCCGGGCAAGAAGTACCGCAACGAATAACCGAAGTCGGCCAGACCGTCCGTGTCCAAGTCGGCGCCCGCCCCGGGGTTGAACTGCCCCGTGCCCGAATCGTCGATCGAGTCGGTATCGCCGATCTCAAATGCCAGCGACGACGAGAAACTCGCGGCCAGATCGACTGTGGCGTAGTAGGTCGCGAATAGATCGGAGTCGGCCAAGCCGCTGATGTCGCCCGGAAGGTTGACGAACGTGAAGCCGGTGATATCGAGGCGGGTGGCGGTGGAGTTGAATCCGTTCTCGGCGTCGTACCAGGACCAGGTGGCCCCGAAGCCTTCTACGCCGTCACCCACGCCGTCACCGTCCGTGTCGACGTCGGGCACCTGGCTCGACCAGGTGATGCCGACGCAATCGACCACCGTGTCCGTAGGTGCGTCACCCCAGTCGAGATAGGTCCAGCCGGTACCGGTAGAGAAGCAGGTGGTGCAGTCGGGATCTTCCATGAGTCCCACGGTTGCGCTGGTGATGCCGAAGTCTGCGCAGGGCGCAGTGTTGTCGGCGATCCAGACCGCCGGGCTCGCACCGTTGTCCGCGGGGCGCACGCCGCTCAGCAACGTGGCGACTTTCTCACCGGTCGCGATGTTGTAATAGATGTGCGCGACCGGCTCGCTCTGCATCGTGCCGCCGGGCGCGAGTTCGGGCTGAACCTGCGGCCCGGCGGCCGCAGAACCGGCCGCGAGCAGAACGATGAGTGATTGGTGGTATGCCATGGGGGGAGTCCTTTCGGTGTACAACCGAAGTCGAGATGCGCTGGCTTAGGGGCAGCCGGCGTTGTAGCAGCTGAGGAAAGTAATCACGTCGAAAAAATTCAACTGGCCATCGCCGCAAGCGGGGTAGAAATCCGCTATCGACAGATCGCCGTCGTTGAACGCGGTGATGTAGGCGTTGACGTCGAAGAAGTCGAGATGGCCATCGGGGGCGGGGGAGGGGTAGATGTCCGCCGGGCAAATTGCCGCGGCGCCCGGTCCGTACATCTGCATGTAGAACTGAGCGAATGGGTCGAAGGGATCCACACCGGGGTCGGCGCAGACGAAACCGCCGTACCAGAAGGTGCCGATGGGCTCGAGCACGCCGTCGCGATCGACATCGATGAAGATATCGAAGGCGTCTTCGATGCCCTGGGCGCCCGGGACGTCGGTCTCGGGCGTGTAGATCGTGCCGTCGAAGGAGACGTCGCCGTTGCCGGTGACGAGGGTCCAGGCTGTGGTGTCCGCAGCGGCCGGGTCGCCATCGGGCACGCCATCGCCGTCGAAATCCACCGTTCCGGGCTGAATGTACTGCAGCGCATACCCAAAGTCGGCCAAGCCGTCTGAGTCGAGATCAGCACCGGCGCCCGGATTGAATAGCCCGGACCCCGAACCATCGAACGAATCAGTGTCGCCGATCTCGAAGACCATCGACGATGAACACGTACCGGCGAGATCGATGGTCGCGGTGTACCTGCTATGTAACTCGCAGAAAGTCGTCCCCGTGTCGATCCAAGCGGGCAGGTCGTGAAGCGTGAGTGACACCAACGGCAAGCGTGTGTCGCTGGAGTCGAACCCGTTTTCTGCGTCGAACCAGGTCCAGGTTGCTCCGAACCCTTCCACGCCGTCCCCGATCCCATCCCCGTTGGCATCGGTGTCGGAAAGACACGAGTTCCACTCGACACCGACGCAGTCGATCACGGTATCCGCCGGTATATCGCCCCAGTCCAAGAAGATCTGTCCCGTCGCGGTCGAGGAGAAGCACGTGGTGCAGTCGGGGTTGTCCACGGTGCCCACGGCTGTGCTGGTGATGCCGAAGTCGGCACAGGGCGCCGTGTTGTCGGCGATCCAGACCGCCGGGCTCACGTTGTTGTCCGCGGGTCGTGCCCCGCCCAGCAGCGTCGCGACCTTCTCGCCCGTCGCGATGTTGTAGTAGATGTGCGCGATCAGCTCGCTCTGCATCGTGCCGCGGGGGGCGAGCTCGGGCTGGACGTGCGGCGTCGGGGCACCCATCGCGGGCGCGGCTGTGCCGCAGAGGGCCGTCAGCGCGAGGGTCGGAATCAGGATCGGCGTGCGCATCTCGGCTCCCGTGCGTGGGTCCAGTGTCGAAATCAACCGCGCCGCCCCGGTCTCCCGGGGCGGAACGAGGGTCGTGAAGGGTCAGATCACGGACAGCCGGCGTTGAATGCAGCGATCCAGGCGCTGATGTCGAAGAAGTTCACCAGACCATCGCCGTTGGGCGGGGGGAATATGTCGGCCCGCAAGTCACCGGTGTTGATCCAGATAACAAACGTGTTGACGTCGAAGAAGTTCAACCGTCCATCACCGTTCGCGCACACAGGCTGCCCGGGCGGCGACGGGGGGAAGATGTCGACCGGGCAACACACATCGCTGGTATCGCGGCCGTACATCTGGATGTAGAACTGCGCGAACGGGACGTACGCAGGGTCGCAATCGAACCCGCCGTAGAACGAGGTGGCGAGGTACTCGAGCACGCCGTCGTTGTCGAAGTCGATGAAGCGATCGAACGCGTCCTCGACGCCCTGACCCGAGGGCGGGGCGCCCGGCACAAAGTCCCACGTGCCGTCACCGTTGTCGAGCACACTGCCGGGGGGTACGGCCAGCGACCACGCGGTGATCGCGGCCGCGTCGGGATCACCATCAACACCGGTGGTCGGATCGTTGTCGCCGTCGGCGTCGTCAAAGTCCACCGTGCCGGGCTGTATGAACTGCAACGCGTAGCCGAAGTCGGCCAAGCCGTCCGAGTCCAGGTCGGCACCTGCGCCGGGGTTGAATAGCCCGGTGCCGCCCGGCGTGTCATCGATGGAGTTCGTGTCGCCGACCTCGAAGACGAGCGACGACGAGAAGGTCGACGCCAGATCGACCGTGGCGGTGTACACCGCGACCAGGTTCGGGTCGATGGTCCCGACGAATCCGGGCAGGCTGAAGAACGTGAAACCGTTCACGCCCAGGCGGGTGGCGCCGGAATCGAACCCGTTCTCGGCGTCGAACCACGCCCAGGTCGCGCCGAAGCCCTCGACGCCGTCGCCTATGCCGTCGGGGACGCCGCCGGGGCCGTCGAGGTCGACGTCCTGGTGCTGCGTCGCCCAGGTGATGCCCACGCAATCGACCACGGTGTCCGCCCTGATGTCGCCCCAGTCCAGGAAGATCTGGCCCGTGGCGGTGGACGTGAAGCAGGTGGTGCAATCGGGGGTGTCCATGATCCCCGACGTCCCGGCCGTCTGGCCCTGCGCGGCGCAGGGGACGCTGTTGTCCGACAGCCAAACCGCAGGCGACACACCGTTGTCCGACGGGCGGACGCCGTCCAGCAGGGTCGCCACGCGCTCGCCGGTGGCGATGTTGTAATAGATATGGGCCACCGGCTTCTCGGCGATCGTCCGGACGTCCTGCGCCGGTTCGATCGGGGCGGCCCCGTCGGTGCCGGCGGCGGCCCCGGTGCAGAGCGCCACAAGCAACGCGCCGCGCGGGCGGCGAGCGATCGTTGATTCCATCTGGTCAGTTGTGCGTGCCATGTGCATACCTCTGCGATCCGGAAACGAAACAAGGCTCGCGGCATGATCCCGAGCGCCCCTGCCCGGCAACGAGCCGGCGTGACGCCCACGATCCACCCCCGGGGCTTCGGCTCGGTCTCCTGCCTCGCCGCATCCCCACGCGACCCACACGGCAGTCCCCTTCAAGGGCGTGCCCGGAGGTCCCGCGCGTCCCTCCCCCGCCGACCGCCGGATCGCGACCGTTCAGCATGGGAAAAGACCGACCGGCATCGAGCCGGTGCCGATAGAGTATACTCGATTTCCGGAAAGAAGTTCTTTCTTTCTGGAAATTAAACGCTATCGATACGCAATCCTGATTCTCCCGACGGGGCCCCGGTTGCCGCTGGGAGGGCGTCGATCCCTAGGATGGAGCCGAGCGCCCGTAGCTCAGCCGGATAGAGCGGCGGTTTCCTAAACCGCAGGTCGGAGGTTCGAGCCCTCCCGGGCGTGTTGATCAGCCTCATCACCAGCGACGCACGCAACCACAAACGAATCCCAAACATATTGCATGTAGGTAGTGGCCCGATGAGCCGGAGGGAGGCTCAGGCTGTGTCCGATTGACGACCGCGAGCAGGCAGCACCGATCACGCAGCCATGGGTCACGACGGTCGGGCGGCATCGTCCGCCGAGTCTTCGCGCGGAGCTAGTCATCCATGGCCCAACTCACAACGCGCCAGAGTCTCTAGAAGGACTCTTCGCAAAGGCGTGCAACGCCCCGGAGATCACGCTCCCGGGCGTCACCGGGCGGTCCGGCTCCATATCCTCCACCGGCGCATGGATCACACCACCGAACCATCCCGTGGCGGACCATCCCAGACCGGGCATCAGCCCCCGGACCGCGGGCATGTCCTGACCGAGCAACGCTCGCACGCGTCGGCGCACCTCGACACGATGGACACCGCCGGCGTGCTCGGCGCGATCGCCGACGCGGACGCGCGGGTCGCCGGAGCCGTGCGCGACGAGATCGCTTCGATCGGCGCGTTCGTCGATCTGGCCCATCCCCGACTACGGCGCACCGGACGACTGATCTACCTGGGCGCAGGGACATCCGGACGACTCGGCGTGCTCGACGCCTCCGAGTGCCCCCCCACCTTCCAAACCGACCCCGCGCAGATCGTCGGCATGATCGCGGGCGGCGACACCTCGCTCCGCCAATCGTCCGAGCACAAGGAAGACGATCCCCGCGGCGCGCACGATGAACTCGATGCGTTGAACGTGGGCCCGGACGATGCGGTGCTGGGGATCGCGGCCGGGGGGACCACGCCCTACGTGCTTGGCGGGGTCGAGCACGCCAAATCTCGCGGGGCCGCCACCGGCATGGTTGTTTGCACCGAGATGACCCGCCCCGACTGGTGCGACGTGCTGATCGCGGTCCGCACCGGACCCGAGGTCATCACCGGCTCGACACGCATGAAGGCCGGCACCGCGACGAAGATGGTGCTGAACATGATCACGACCGCCTCGATGGTCCGACTCGACAAGACCTACGCGGGGCTGATGGTCGACCTGCGGGCGACCAACGACAAGCTCCGCGATCGGGCCGCCCGGATCGTGTCCACGCTGGCGGGCGTGGACCGCGACGGAGCCTTCGCGCTGCTCGACGACGCGGGCGGGCACGCCAAGGTCGCGGCCGTCATGGGCGTGCTCAACGCCGACCGCGAAACCGCCCAACGCATGCTCGACGCGCACCAAGGGCGCCTGCGCGACGTCCTTGAACAGCACACCGCCCAGAAAAACGGACACGCCGCCGACCCGAGCACCCACCCCGGAGCCCACGGATGAACCTCGACCAGCTCTGCGGGCGATTGATGATGGTCGGTGTCCGCGGCGGGACCATGGACGACCCGCGCACACAGGAAGACGTCCGCGCCTGCAAGGACGCGTTCGTGGGGGGCGTCGTCCTCTTCGCGACCGACCTGGGCGAGGGCGGCGACCGCAACGTGCACCACCCAGAGCAGCTCCGGCGCTTCGTCGCCAGCCTGCGCCACGAGCTCGGCGCCGACCTGATCGTCGCGATCGATCAGGAGGGCGGGCAGGTGGCGCGCCTGCGCCCCGAGCGCGGGTTCGAGCCGCACGTTTCGGCGGCCTCGTTCGGCAGGCTCGAGCCCTTCAGCCAGCGGGCCCAGGCCCGATCCCAGGCCAAGCAGCTCGCGTCGCTGGGCATCGACCTGAACTTCGCGCCGTGTGTTGACCTCCTGATCAACCCCGAGGGTGCGGCGATCGGCGTCAAAGACCGTGCGTTCTCGGATGACCCCGATATCGCGACCGGCTGCGCCAAACTCTGGATCGACGAGCACGCACGCGTGGGCGTGCGCTGCTGCATCAAGCACTTCCCGGGGCACGGCTCCGCGGGCGCGGACACACACGAGGACCTTGTCGATCTGACCGAGACCTACGAAGAATCCCGCGAACTCCGCGTGTTCGAGCAGTTGATCGACGCGTACGGCCCGTCATTGGCCGTCATGACCGCGCACTTGATGCACCGCACCGTCGACCCCCACCATCCCGCGTCGCTCTCGCGGGCCTTGACCGGCGGCATGCTGCGGGCCAGGCTCGGATTCGAAGGAGTAGTGGTCACCGACTCGCTGGACATGGGCGCGATCACGCGTCGCTACGAGGCGCGCGACGCGATGACGCTGGCGCTCGACGCCGGGGCCGACATTCTGCTCGACGGGGTGAACATGCCCGACCGATCCCGCCCCGCGGCCGCCTCGGTCATGCACACGTCGCTGATGGAAGCGGTCGAAGCCGGCGAGGTCCGGGGCGGTGCCGAACGCCTGTCCCACAGCGCCGAACGCATCGACGCCCTGTTCCGCGCCCAGCCCGCCTGATAACCACGCCCACCCCGCCCCCCGACGGCGTTCGCCCCCGTTTTTGCCCATCCGACGGGCGATTCGGGTCGCGGCATCCACGATCATGGCGCATGATCGACACGCATGACCCGCCCGATCCGTACAGACAGAGCCCTCATCGCCACCTGCCTGGGTGCACTTGCTGCTGCGGCGATCGCCGCCCTGACAGGATGCGCAACGGGCGACCGCTTCGAGGATCGCTTGGCCAACTACGACGGCGCTCGCTCCGATGCGTGGGTCTGGACGCAGCCCGACCGGTACGGGTTCCAGCCGGATTCGCGGCGTGAGAGCCTCCGAGTGATGGATTCGCACGACGCTTCGATCGCGGTGTTCACCGGGTTCGACGCCCGCGTCGCGGGGAGCGACCTCGGACGACGCGACGACCTGATGGGTGTCAACGACACGGACGCCCTGCCCAACCGCCTCGCCTGGCCCGCCGAGCAGCGGGCCGACCTCCGCCGATACCGAACGTATCGGTCATCCACGAGCGCGGAGCGCTGGGTATTCCCGTCCACGCGGCGCGACGGGCATTCCGGACGCGCCTACGACAGCCATCGGCGCGGCGACTGATCGCGGCGCCGCACCGATTCGCTCGGCGCACGGAGGAGGCCGACCTGCGACACACAGGTCGGCCTCGCACCAACACACGGGCATGCGAATCCGGAGACCGGTCACGCCGCCTCTTCAGAACGGCGCGACCGGGATGACTGCTGATCGGTGATCAGTCGTAGAGCGACGCGGTCGGGGGCAGCTCGACCGAACGGAGCTGGAGCGTGGTCTCGATGCGGAAGTTGGAGCCGGAGGTCCGGCGTTCCGCGTGGAAGATGTCCAGCGTGTACTTCTTGCCGTCCTCGAGCCAGTCCAGGCGGTCGAGGCTCAGGTGCTGCTCCCGTTGGGGGTGCAGCCCGCCTAGGTCGATGACGAGCTGATCGCCGATGTAGACCCAGACGTCATCGTCGCCGGTGAACTTGAACACCTGGCCCGTGCCATGCTTGTAGGTGAACATGGTGCGGACTTCGGTGGTGAAGTGGAAGTTCTTCCCGCCCGAGTAGTTGCCGTAGAGCTCGCCGTTGATCGGGAAGAACCCGCCCATCGACCGATACGGCTCGTCCACGCTGCTGTCGAAGACGTACCGGTTGGTGCCCTCGACCTTGTTGAACGTCAGCGGGACGATCGCCGAGGCGTTGACGCCCGGCACGTCCTTGTACCACTGGTCGAACCGGTCGGCGCTGGTCAGCCCGTTGCCGGTGCCGCCTTGCTGAAGCCCGCCCTGGTAATCACCCAGGTCCGCGTCGAACGACGAGGGCATGATGTTCCGACCGCCCGAGTCTCTGAACTCCCCGTTGATCTTCCAGCCCCTGAGGCTGGCGGCGACCGGGACCCGATCCGGGCCGAGCTGGGACTCGACCAACCCCACCGTGGTCGAGCCGGCGAAGCTTTGGAAGTCGGGGTGACCGCCATCGTATTGAGCAGGCTTGAAGTCACGGATGACCGCGTCGAGCTGCAGCGTGTCGGGCAGGCTGGTGTGATCGACAACGTCCTGCTCGCCCGGGCTGGCCGAGGCGAGCGCGACGCCCGCGCCGGTCACGCCGAACAGGGCGCCCGCGCAGAGAACGATACCGGTGATCGAGATAGATTCAGACTTGTTGCGCATGGTGGGGTCTCCTCCGTGTGGGGGGGGGGTGTGGGAAACGCGGCCCGGTGCTCTCGCACGGGGACGCGCGGGCTGGGTATGACTCAGTCGTACAGCGCGGCGGTCGGCGGGAGCTCGACCGAACGGAGCTGCAACGTGGTTTCGATGCGGAAGTTGGACTGGGTGGTGTGACGCTCGGCGAAGAAGAAGCTCAGGTCGTACTCCTGCCCGTCCTCGAGCCACTCGAGGCGGTCCAGTTCGATCGTCTGCGACACCGCGCCGTGCACGCCGCCGATATCGATCACGAGGTGACCGTCGATGAAGACCCAAACGTCGTCATCGCCGGTGAACTTGAACGTGAGTCCCTGGTCGGCGTGATAGGTGAACTCGGTCTGGAGCTCGAACGTGAAGTGGAAGTTCTTGCCGGTGCTGCCGTAGTTGCCGTAGGCGTCGCCGTTGAGCGGGAAGAACCCGCCCATCTGCCCGTACTCGCTGTCGTACTTGTCGTCGAACACGTAGGTGTTCGAGCTCTCATCACGGACGAGTGTGAGCTCGAGCGGCGCGGGCACGTTGACACCACGCACATCGCGGAACCACTGGGCGAACGATTCGGGCGAGGTCAGGGCCCCCACGCGGTTCGAGTCAATCGATCCGGAGCGGTCGCCCGAGCGCGACGCGATGTAGTCACGGGCGGGCGAAATGGCACGCCCCGACGCGTCTCGCCAGGGGTACGACAGGCGGTAGCCGCTCGAAGCGAACACGGGCTTGCCGTCCTCATCCAGGCGGTCCGCGGCCATGCCGACGTAGTGCCCGAAGCCCGAGCTCGGGCGGCGCTGGAAGTCGGGGTGCCCGCCCTCCGCGTTGCGGTCCTTAAAATCCCGGACGGTACCGGTCAGCGTAATGGTCTCGGGCAGGTCGTGCCCCTGCTGATCGATGTCGCCCATCGAGCCCGGCTCAGCCGCGCTGCCGCTGCTCGCGATCAGTGCGGCGACGCCCATCGCGGCCATCGCCGCGTGCGCCTTGCCAAGCTTGCCCCCCGGCGTATTTGTGCTGCTGTTCATCCCACTCCCTTTCATCCGAAAACCCCCGACGCGCGGCTACCAGGCCGAGCGTCCCCACGCCCCACCCGAGTGGTCCGCGAGCTTTTCCCCCGGGAACTGTCCGTCCCGGCTTCCCCCCCCACCGACGTCGATGGGGCCGATTCGTGTGCATCCTGGGCGGGCGCGGCGCTGAGCGCCGCGGTCCCGATCGAGAACAGCAGCGACAGGCTCGAAGCCGAGATCGCCGCGATGAGCAAGGCCTGCATGCCCTTGCTGCCCGGCGCGAGCCCGCTGGGGCCCGACGCGTCGCTGGTGCTGTCCGGTGGCTGAAGACTCATCCCAAACATGCCGTGCTCCTCGTGTGTAGGGCACCCCGCCAGCGACTCGCCGATTAGGTACCACAACGACGATCACAAACACCGAGGGGCGATCGCCACCCGCCCGACCAGGAAAACTGGGGGTCGAACGACTGAGACCCGGTTTGCGCCGCCCAGGTCGACCTCACCGTCTGGACGGGTCGTGCCAGTCGTGCCGATCAGGGAGAAGGCGCGGGCCCGCGCCCGACCGGGCGGAAGCTCCGCACCGAGTCCAATAACACGATACCTTTCTTTAGTACATGCCCGGCCCGGGTACCATGACCACGGAGGACCGCGATGGATGCGTTTGTGATCGAGGGTGGGCGTCGACTGTCCGGCAGGCTCCGGATCAACGGCTCGAAGAACTCGGCCCTGCCGATCATGGCCGGGGTCTTGCTCACCGACCAGCCCATCACCCTCCGCGACGTCCCCGACCTCTCGGACATCCGCAACATGGTCCGCCTGCTGGGCGAGCTGGGCGTAGCGATCGGGCGGGAGACCGACACCGAGGGACGTCCGATATTCTGCATCCAGACCATCGACGAGCGCTCCAGCCACGCACGCTACGACATCGTGCGCACCATGCGGGCCAGCATCTGCGTACTCGGACCCATGCTCGCCCGGCGCGGAAAGGCCCGCGTCTCGCTCCCCGGCGGGTGCGCGATCGGGCAACGCCCGGTGGACCTGCACCTCCGCGGGCTCGAAGCCCTGGGCGCGGTCATCACGCTCGAGGACGGCGACATCGTGGCCGAGGTCCCGGGCGGACGCCTCACCGGGGCGACCGTCTTCCTGGGCGGCGCCAACGGCTCGACCGTGCTGGGCACCGCAAACGTCATGTCGGCCGCCACCCTGGCCAAGGGCACCACCGTCATCGAGTGCGCCGCGTGCGAGCCCGAGATCGTGGACCTGGCCAACATGCTCAACGCGATGGGCGCCAAGATCGAGGGCGCCGGCTCGCCCCGCCTGACGATTCGCGGCGTCGAATCCCTCACAGGCGTCGACCACACCGTCATCCCCGACCGGATCGAGGCGGGCACGTTTATGTGTGCCGCGGGCATCACGGACGGCGACCTGACCCTGGACAACTGCCCGCTCGACGCCCTGATGGCCGCGACCAACACGCTCGAAGCCATCGGCGTGTCGGTCGAGCCCAACGGGTCGGGCGATGATCCGATGCGCCGGACCTGCCGCGTGCGCCGCGCCGGTGGAGCGCTCCGCAGCGTGTCGATCACCACCCAGCCCCACCCTGGCTTCCCGACCGACCTGCAGGCCCAGTTCATGGCCCTGCTCAGCGTCGCGGACGGCAACAGCGTGATCACCGAGAAGATCTTCCCCGAGCGCTTCCTGCACGTCGCGGAGCTGCAGCGCATGGGTGCATCGCTGATCCGCCAGGGTGCGACGGCTGTGGCGACGGGCGTCACCACGCTGCACGGCGCCCAGGTGATGGCGTCGGACCTGCGTGCCTCGGCCGGGCTGGTGCTCGCCGGGCTGGCCGCCGAGGGCACCACGACCATCAACCGGGTCTACCACATCGACCGGGGCTACGAACGACTCGAGGACCGGATCGCATCGGTGGGCGGTGCGGTGCGCCGCGAGAAGACCACGCCCGAATCCGTGCCCGCGGGCTAAAGCGAGTTCTCAGTCGTCGTCTTCGTCGAAACCGCGTCCGACCAGATCGGACAGATGCTCGAGACAGTCGTCGGCGTCGTCGCCCGTGCAGGCGATCTCCAGGCGCGTGCCCATTGTCGCCGCCAGCATCATCAGGTCCATGATCGACTTGCCGTCCGCCTCGGTCTTGCCGTTGCGGACCACCACCGCGCTGTCGAACTTCATGGCGGTGGCCGCGAAATCGGTCGCCGGGCGCGCGTGCAACCCGTACTTGTTGACAACGGTCACTTTCGCGGATCGCATCTCGGGCACCGGGCGCTCGCAGGGGTGAAGGGCTGGAGGAACAGTCCGAACGGTTGGGCGCATCGGAACGGGTCGGCGTGGGCAGCGCGGGTCAGCCGCCCGGGTGCTGGTGGTCGGCCTCGTCGAGCAGGGAGAGCACGTCCTCGCGCGTCCCGGCCTGGCGGAGGAACCGCCTGAACGTGTCCTTGGACAGGTTCTTGAAGATCGTTTCCATCGCCTGGAGGTGCTCCTCGGGGCGGTCCTCGGGCGAGAGCAGCAGGAACACGGTGTAGACCGGCTGCTTGTCGAGGGCGTTGAAATCGATGCCCTGTTCGGAGATCCCGATCGCCGCCCGGATCTGACGCACGCCGCTGTGCTTGACGTGCGGCACCGCGACACCCCGCCCGAACCCGGTCGAGCCCTTTCGCTCGCGGTCGAGCAGTTTGGCGACGAGTTCCTCATGCGATGCCTCGTCGGCCGCCCCGTCCTGGACGAGCGCCGCGATCAGCTCGCGGACCGCGTCGTCGCGCTCCGACGATTCGAGCCTGGGCAGGACGGCGTTGGCTTGGACGATCTCGGTCAGCTTCATCGGCGAGAACCCCTCGGGCGTGTCGTTGGATGCATCGTATTGGACGGCCGCTTCCGCGGCCGGTTCGGCTGATGGCCTGTCGGCTCCATCAGCGGTTGTCGTCTTTGAGGCGCTCTTTCAGGTCGTGGAGTTGGCGCTCGGCTTTGTGGATCACCTCGTCGATCAGCACATAGACGTCCTGCCCGTCCGATTTGGCGACCATCTCGGGGTGGCTCCGGACCGCGACGAGAAGCTCGGCCTTGAACACCTGCTTGTCGGCCGCTTCCTGCGACACCGTGAAATCCAGCTGCTGGATCCAGTCGTCATACCTTTTGGTCAGCTTGGCCGACTTTTTCTCCGCGTGTCCCTCGATTGCGGGGGTGATCTCCATGTGACGTCCGACGACGTTGATCCGCATCTTCTGACTCCTTCCAGCGTTGAGCGGGCAAAGCAAGCCCCGCGTGAGCCGCCCGCACCCCCCCACAACAGCGGGCCGAACGGTCGGCTCTCGATTCAGTCTAAGCGCCTTTTCGTGCGTTGCGAGGATCTTCCGCGTCGGGCGAGACGCCCGCGGCACCCTCCGCCTGGCCCGGACCCTGAGCAGGGCCTTGCCCCGAGCCCGTTCCGAGGTCGTTTCCCGGGTGGGACGCACCCGCACCGGCGACCTTGCCCCGGGCCAGCTTGGCCGCCTCCTCGGGCGTCTGAGCGACCACCACCGCCGGGCCACCACCCCCGACCGGGCCTACCACCCCGCCCAGCGGCGTGGCCGGCGCGTCGCCGGTATCGACGGGGTGCTCGGGCGTCAGCACGCCGGCCGTGATGACAAAGCGGAGCGCCTCCTCGATCGATATCTCGATCTCGATGACCTTCTCGCCCAGCACGTTGATCGTGAAACCCGTGAACGGCGTCGGCGAGGTCGGGATGAACACCGACACCACGCGCCCGCCCGCGACACCATCGAAGAACCGCATCGAATCGCCGGTCAGGAAACCCATGGTCCATATGCCCGCCGACGGATACTCGACGAGAACCACCTTGGAGAACGCGAGTTTCTTATCGCCCAGGATCATGTCCACGAGCTGCTTGACGTGCGGATAGACCTGCTTGAACCCGGGTATCTGGGAGATCAGGCGCTCGAGACGGTTGTAGATCTGCCTGCCGAAGAAGTTGCTGATCAGCACCCCGGCCAGGTAGATCAGCAGGATCGCGATGAAGAACCCGGTCAGGCTGAGGTACCAGTGGTCGCTCCAGAACTCGCGGAGGTACTCGCGCCGCATCGTTCGCCGGAGCGTGCCGTCGGCCGTGTTGTAGGACACATCCTCGGTCACGCGGTAGGCGAGAATCTCCTCGTCAGTCACCTGGAACCAAGCGGGCAGCGACTCTTCCTTGAAGACCTGCGGCACGACCCACAGCACCGACAGGCGTGTGGCGCGGTTGATGGGCTGGGCGACGTTGGTGTAAACGAAGCCGATCGCCTGCCAGAGAATCCAGAGCGTGACCACCGTGGGCAGGAGGATCGCCAGCCCCCTGCCGAAGAATCGTCTGAAGTCCGCTGAAAAAGTCTCCGCCATATCCGATCGGCTCCCGGGGCCCGAGGGGCCCGCTGACGCGTTGGGGACGCTCTTCGCCCGCCACAACGCTTATCGGGCGGGTTCCTTCCCGCCTCGCATCATTCTATGGGGAACCGGGCGTGGCGGTGTCGCCCGATTCGGAACGCTCCGAACGACTCCGCGCGATCACCCCAGAGAACGGGTACGGGACTGCATACCCTCGCTCGATCACCCGAACACACGCCCGGAGCGGGTCGTAGTTCACACCCAGGAGGGATCCCATGCGGGTATTGGTCACGGGCGGCGCAGGCTACATCGGATCGCACGCGTGCCAGCGTTTGCTCCGCGACGGGCACCACGTCGTCGCGATCGACTCGCTGCTGCGCGGTCATCGCAGCCCCATGGACCAGCTCGCCGAGGACTTCGGCGGGCGATTCACCTTCGTCCACGCCGACGTGGGTAACAAGGGCCCGGTCCAGGAAGCCATCGACACCCACGATCTCGACACCGTGATGCACTTCGGGGCCCTGGCCTACGTGGGCGAATCGGTCGAGGACCCGCTCTGGTACTACCGCAACAACATCTCTTCGGGCATCGCCATGCTCGACGCGATCGACGACGCACGCGACGGGCGGGGCGTCGACCGGATCATCTTCTCGTCATCCTGCGCCACCTACGGCGATCCGCCCGAGGGCATGATCCCCGTCCCCGAGACCTGCCCCCAGTTCCCGACCTCGCCCTACGGGCGCACCAAACTGCACTTCGAGCACATCCTGCTCGACTACGCCGAGAAGCGCAGGATCGATGGCAACCCGCTGGCGCTGACCATGCTCCGCTACTTCAACGTCGCCGGCTGCGACCGCTCGGGCACCCTGGGCGAGGACCACACGCCCGAGACCCACCTGGTACCCGTCGCCATGCAGGCGGCCCAGGGCAAGCGTGCATCGATGTCGATCTTCGGCACCGACTACCCCACCGAGGACGGCACCTGCGTGCGCGACTACGTCCACGTCGAGGACCTGATCGACGCCCACGTCCGGGCGGCCGAGCGGGTCAAAGCGGGCACGCCCGAGGCGTTCAACGTGGGTATCGGCGCGGGCTACTCGGTCCGCCAGATCCTCGACTCGGTCCGGCGCGTGACGGGCAAGGACTTCGAGGTGATCGAGACCGGGCGGCGCGCGGGCGATGCGATCGCCCTCTACAACGACCCGACCAAGATCAAGCGAGACCTTGGATGGTCGCCCGAGGTGACCGACATCGATGAGGTCGTCGCCACCGCCTGGACCTGGTTCCAGGCCCACCCGGACGGCTATCCCAAAGCCTGATCCGTGACACCCTCTAAACCCCGGTTTAGCGGCGCCACAACACCCGACCCGCCCTGACCACCCGTGAGGGGCGATGAACACCTCCCCGCGGGTCTTCTCGCCACGTAACTGTTCGCATACCATCCGCCCCGCCTGCGCAGAGCGGGCGATCGAGGAGTGAGCGGATGTCGATGCCGGATGGATTTGTGTGGGGGGTGGCGTCGGCCGCGTATCAGGTCGAGGGAGCCGCGGATCGCGACGGCCGCTCCGCCAGCGTCTGGGACGAGTTCTCGGGAACCCCGGGCAAGACGTTCGAAGGACACACCGGGCTCCACGCCTGCCGGTCCTACGACCGCCCGGAGGAAGACGCCGGGTTGATCGCCGATCTGGGCTGCACCGGGTACCGCCTCTCGATCTCCTGGCCCCGCGTCCTGCCGCAGGGCACGGGTGCTATCAACGAGCCGGGTCTCGCGTACTACGACCGCCTGATCGATGCGCTGCTCGCGCGCGGCGTGGACCCCTGGGTCACCCTCTACCACTGGGACATGCCCTCGTGTCTCCAGCACGACGGCGGCTGGCTCAACCGCGACGTGACCAAATGGTTCAGCGAGTACACGGGCGCCGTGGTCGATCGCCTGTCCGACCGCGTCACGCGGTGGTTCACGCTCAACGAGCCGCAGATCTTCCTGGGGCTCGGGCACAACGAGGGCACGCACGCCCCGGGGCTGAAACTTCCGAGAAAAGACGTGCTTCTGGCGACGCACCACGCGCTGCTCGCACACGGCGAGTCGGTGCAGGTCATCCGGGCTCGGGCCAAGAAAGCGCCGCTGATCGGGTGCGCCCCGGTGGGCAACCTGGCCGTGCCCGCAACCGATTCGCCCGCGGACATCGACGCCGCTCGCGCGACAACGTTCGCGGTGCCCGAGAAGGGCTGGACGTACAACTACACGTGGTACTGCGACCCGATGCTGCGCGGCGAATACCCCGCCGACGGGCTGGCACTGTTCGGGGACGACGCCCCCGAGTACACCGACGCGGACATGGCGACGATCAACCAGCCGCTCGATTTCTTCGGCGTCAACATCTACAGCGCCGAGGTCGTCAGCGCCGGCGATGACGCTCGCAGGCCCGGTCCGGTCCGGCGCCCCGACGGCTACCCGATCACCATGTTCCGGTGGGCACTGCAACCCGACGCGCTCTACTGGGGCCCCAAGTTCCTCAGCGAGCGCTACGGGCTCCCGGTGGTCATCACCGAGAACGGGCTGGCGTCGATGGACTGGGTCCACGCGGACGGCAAGGTCCACGACCCCGGGCGGATCGACTACCTGGCCCGCTATCTGGGAGAGCTCAAGCGGGCCGCAGAGGACGGCGTGGACGTGGGCGGCTACTTCCAGTGGTCGATCATGGACAACTTCGAGTGGGCCGAGGGCTACGCCCTGCGCTTCGGGCTGGTTTACATGGACTACCAGACCGGCGAGCGGATCCCCAAGGACTCGTACCACTGGTACAAGGGCGTGATCGCGTCCAACGGCGGATCCCTGCCGGCATCGCCCGCTCCGCTCCGATAATCAAGACGCTAGCAGGGCGAATACCGCCTTGATGGTCCTGACGAGCCCCCAGCCCCTATTTCGAAACTGTTACACCCGTTGCGGGGTGCCTGACTGTGGACTGCCGAGTCCGGATTATGGGCCGATTCTTGGGCATTCTTGGCCAAAATAGCCCTTGCGAGGCGCTGGCTATCGGTTACACTATCGTAACAGTTACGAGTCGTCCCGACCCGGATGTCACCGGATGCCGGGGCTCGATCAACCAGATACCCGAGGGAGTTTGCGATGCGTGGAATGAAGATTGGTGCGATGGCAGTCGCCGCGTTGGCAGCGGGGGCGAACGCCCAGAACCTGATGAGCAACGGCAGCTTCGAGGACCTCGGCCCCGGGTTCATCCTGTTCACGGACTGGGACAACTTCAACAACGTCTTCGTCGACGAAGGCGTCGAGCTGACCGCCCAGGACGGCTTCAACTCCGCCAAGATGTTCGGCCAGTTCGGCGGCGTGCAGAGCGACCAGGTCCTCCTCCAGACCGTCACCGGCATCACGCCCGGGATGGAGTACACCCTGAGCGCCTACGCCCAGCACCTGTCGACCGACTCGGTGCAGGCCGGCAACCTCGTCCTCCTGCAGCTCAACTTCCAGAACGCCAACGGCGATCCGCTGGGCACCGTCCAGGAAACCGCGATCGACACGCTGACCACGCCCACCGATGCTTGGTTCCAGACGTCCACCGGCGCGGTCGCCCCCGACGGCGCGACCCAGATCCTCGTCGCCCTGCTGCACCTCCAGCTCGACGGGCTCGCCGAGGGCGCCACGTTCTGGGACAACGTCGAACTAATCGAAGGCGACGTCATGACCGATTGCCCCGGCGACTTCAACGATGACGGCATGCTCAACTTCTTCGACTTCGTTGACTTCATCAACGCGTTCAACGCCGGCTGCCCGTAAGGGATCGCCCAAAAGCATCGCCAATCGATAGTGCCCCGAGGCCGGTCGCTCCTAGCGGCCGGCCTTTTCTGTGCGCCGGGCGTGCGCCGACATCGTGCTATCGAGCACGGCGGGCTGCGGATATCTACTGTTGGTACTGCTCGCTCAGCCTTTGACGGCGCCGGAGGTCAGCCCGCTGATGAACTGCTTCTGGAGCATCAGGAACAGCACGCCGACGGGCGCGACGGAGACCACGGTGCCGGCCATGAGCAATCCATAGTCCGTGCGGTAGAGCCCGCGGAGCTGGGCGATCGCCACCGACAACGGCTGCTTGTCGGGCGACTGCAGCACGATCTGGGGCGAGATGAAGTTGTTCCACATGCCCAGGAACGTGATCAGCAAGAACGCCCCCACCATCGGGCGGACGAGCGGGAGCACGATGGCGAAGAAGATTTCGATTTCCGAGCAACCGTCGATGCGGGCCGCCTCGAGCAGTTGATCGGGCACGGCCTGGCTGATCGACTGGCGGAACAGGAATACGCCGAATGCGGGCGCCAAGAACGGGACAAGCAGCCCGGGCACGGTGTCGAGCAGTCCGAGTTTGAACAACAGCTCGTAACCCGGCGCGATGAGCAGCGTGGGCGGCAGGATGATCAGCCCGAGCACGAGCAGCGTGGCAGCGTCGCGCCCGCGGAAACGGAACTTGGCCAGGGCGTAGCCCGCGCTGGCGCTGATCAGCGTTGCCAGCACGGCGGTCGTGGACGCGTAGAACAGCGAGTTGATGAACGCCCGCCCGAAGCCGAGCCCGAACAGGTTGGCGTAGTTGTCCAGCGTCAGGCGGTCCCAGCCGATACCGAAGAGCCCATCCCCGGGCGGGAAGAACGCGCTGGCGAAGAAGTCCTGCTGGGACTTGAGCGACGCGATGATCAGCCACGCGAACGGCACGAGCGTGACGATCGCCAGGAGTACCAGCCCGAGCTGGAGCAGCGTCTGTCGCGCGATGGTTCCCTTTTTGACGCTCACGCCTCGTCCCTCCGCATGAGCCAGAACTGGAGCAGCGCGAGCCCGATGAGCATGAGCGAGAGCGCCCAGCCGATGGCGCTGGCGTAGCCCAGGTCGCCGACCTCGAAGCCGGACTGGAAGAGGTACATGACCACGGTGAGCCCCTGGTTGTTGGGCCCGCCCGAGCCGTCCAGGAGCACGTAGGGCAGCTCGAACAGCTGGAGGCTGCCGATCATCGAGAGCATGACGACGAAGGACGCGACCGGGCGGATCGCGGGGACGGTCACGTGCCAGAAGCGTGCGAGCGGGCCGGCGCCGTCGATCTCGGCTGCTTCGAGCAGCGACGCGTCCACGCTCTGCAACGCGGCGAGGAAGTAGACCATGTTGAACCCGACGTACATCCACAGCGAGATCAGGATCAGCGTGGGCATCACCCGCGACTCGAGCCAGGGGTAGTCCAGCCAGCTGGTCATGCCATCGGAGGTGCCCAAGCCACCCAGCACCATGTGGATCGCCTGGTTCACCAGCCCTGCCTGCTTCTCGAACATCAGCGTCGCCAGGATCGAGACGAACACCAGACCCATCAGCTGCGGGCTAAAGAAGATCAGGCGATACACCGACCGCCCACGCAGCCTGGGCGAGTTGAGCGCCAACGCCAGCATCAGCGCCAGCGGCAGCTGGATGAACAGGCTGCCCATCGCGTAGATGATCGTGTTGCGCACGGACTTCCAGAACACGGGGTCGCTGGCGATGTTGGTGAAGTTCTCGGCGCCGACGAAGGTCTTGGCCGACGGGCCGTAGGTCTGCTGGGTCGCCAGCACGGCCGACTGGGTGAGCGGGTAGATCACGAAGACCATGGTCAGCAGCAGGAACGGCGCGAGGAAGACCCACACCGTGCCGCGCGGGACAGAACCCCTGCGCGAACGCTTCGGGGCGGGCTCGGATCCCGGGATGGGCGTCGGCGCGGCGCTCATGACGAGGGCTCCGTCTGGGCGAACGCGTTGCGGCTCATCACCCGCTCGATGTGCTCCTGGGCAAGGCCCAGGAGTCGTTCGGCCTCTTCTTGCAGCGAGGGCGCGTCGTATGCCTGCTCTTTGCGGGCGAATTTCGTCAGCGAGAGCGCGGCGTCGCTCACAAGCAGGACCGCCTGCTTGTTGTACGGCGACGACGTGCGGACCGGCACGTCCGGTGCGAGGTCGATGTACATTCGCCCCTTGCGCTGACCACCAAAGAACGGATCGGGCTCATCGAAGATCGGATTGCCCCACAGAGCGCTGACCGGGGTGATGATGTCGGTGTTCACATAGAGATCGTGGGCGGCCTGCTCGGAGGTGTAGAGCATCTTGGCGTATTCCCACGCCTCTTCGATGTGCTCGCCGTCGCGGGGCAGTCCCAGCATGGTCCCGCCGCGGACCGAGGTCCGGCGCCCGCCCGCGCTGAACGCGGGCATGGGCATGAGCTTGAACTTGCCAGCGGCCTCGGGCGGGAGCTGCTCCTTCCAGATCGCGCACATCCAGTCCGGGCACAGATACCCGATCGCGTACCCGTCCATGCGCTGCTGGTGCCCGTAGGCCGAGAAGTCCGCGACGTCGGCCGCGACGCGCTCGGATCCAACGCACCACGAGACGATCTCGGCGAGCAGCTCGGCGTTGCGTGGGCTGTCGATCACCGGCGCGCCGGCGTCATCGAAGAAGCGCCCGTCCCCCTGGAGCAGGAGCACCTCGACGTTGTCGAGTTGCGTCGGCCAGAATGCCAGCGCCCAATGGTCGGGCTGCCCGTCGCCGTCGCGATCCTGCATCAGCGGGGCCATCGCGTCGAAGTAGTCACGCCAGGTCTCGACGCCCGACAGATCGATGCCCGCGGCTTCAACGAGGTCGGCGCGGTAGCCGAGCATCACCGGGTGGACATCGTGGGGCAATCCATAGATGCGACCGCCCGAGGTCCAGGGACCGAACGAGGGCCCGTTGATCTGGTCGAGCAGGCCCTCATCGCGCAGGCGGTCGGTCAGATCGAGGAATCCGATCGACTCGGGCGGCCCGGTGAACGCCCTTCCGACCACGGCTTTCTCGCACTCGATCAGGTCGGCGGTCGGCAAGCCCGAGAAGAAGCCCGACATCATCTTGCGCTCGATCGCGGGGATGCTCATCAGGCGCATGTCCAGCGGGCGTTCGACCCGCGAGCCGGCGCGTTCGAGCATCGGCTCGTAGAGCCCCTGGTGGGTGGGCGAGAAGAGCCAGAGCGAGACGCTGTCGTCGTTGGTGCCGGACCCGCGGAACAGGGCGACGGACGAGAACGCCATCAGTCCGATCATCACCCAGAGTCCGACGGACAGGCCGCGGGCCGCGGCGAGCATGGTCACGGCTCTCATGGGGCGCGGTCTCCGGCGCGTGGGATCGGAAGAACACCGATCGGTTCGGGGGAACAAGCGGGGGCGACGGCCGTTGAGCCGGGGCCCCGCCGAGGGATTACCTCTGCGGGCCCGCACACCCGCACGCCCGAAACCCGAGGGCGACGGGGTGGAGCGGGCCCGTATGGACTCAGATCACGCGGACAACACGGGCGTTGTCTTCGAGACGGATCGCCGCGACCGGCGGGAAGGCGGTGCTCTCGTGGACCGCCAGGGTGGTCGGGCGCGTCTCGCGGAACGAGCCCGAAGTTTCGTCGTTGAGCAATCGCGTCAGCCAACGGGCCGATTCGAGCCCGAGGGCCTTGGCGTCCTGGCAGACCGCGGTGAACTGCGGGAAGGTGCGCAGGCGGATGTCGCTGTCGTCGAAGCCGACGATCGACAGATCCTTGGGCACGCGGATGCCGAGCTGGAGGCATTTGTGCAGCGCACCAACCGTTGACAGCGGGTTCGTGAAGTAGATCGCGGTGGGCGGGTTGGCCTGGTCGAGCAGTTTGAGCAACATCATCGCGCCGCCCTCGGGGCTCGCTTCGGCCCGGACGATCAGCGCGTCCTCGACCTCGATGCCGGTGTGGGCGAGCGCGTCGCGGTAGCCGTTCTCGCGATCGATGTGGTCCGAGTCGGCCACGCGGTGGATCGCCAGCCCGATGCGCTTGTGCCCGAGCCCGAGCAGGTGCTCGACCGCGAGCTGCGAGGTTTTGCGCGAGTCCGAGTCGATGTAGTTCACGTCGGGGCGACCGGACCGATCGGCGATCTGCACCATCGGAAAGCCCTCGTCGGCGATCTGTTCGGCGACCTTGGAGTCGTCGAGCGAGCGGACGAGCACGCCACGCAGACCCTTGCGGTCAAAGAACTGCCCGAAGGTCTCGTCGCGGTGCTTGTCGCGATGGATGTTGATGAAGGTCAGGTCGTAACGGCGCTCGCTGACCCCCTCGAGCACGCCGGCGAGCAGCGCGGCTTCGAAGGCGCCGAAGTCGGCTTTGACCGGTTCGCCCGGGTAGGCCAGCCCGATGACGTTGGTGGGCTTGCGCCCTACCGACGGGCGGTAGCCGCTGCGGTCGGCGGTCTGCAGGACCTTCTTGCGCGTGCCGTCACTGACACCCGGGTGGTTGTTGAGCGCTCGGGACACGGTCGCGACCGAGATCCCCAACTCATCCGCGATGGCACGTACTGAACTCATCCGCCCGTCCCGTCCACATCTCGCTCGAGTTTCGGGTCGTTCTCTGACCACAGAATCTCGTAGGTGCTCTTTACGATATCACCATCTTCGACGAACAGGTCCTGCGGCTGGTAGTTATCGACGTGTCCGTCGACAAAGGCGAAGTTCGACGAGCCTTGGATAGCCCTGAGATCGCCCGTACGACGCGGATGGCGGTAGTACGGATTGTAGCTTGTGGGCATCACTGTCGTGTCGCTGCCCAGCTCCGGGGACGTGGGGTTCGCGGTCCAGTTTGAACGCCCATTCCCGAGGAAAACCGACGCTTCCAGGCCCTCGCCGCCGCCGAAGCGCTCCCCGGGTAGCTGCCGAGATCCGGCGCTTCCCTGTGTGAACCAGGTCACATCGGTCACATCCAACAGCTGGGACCTGAACGCCCCCCAACCCTCGGAGATCAGGATGAGCTTGCTCGAACGTCCGGTGGAATCGTTGAACCCCAAGCCGTTTTGGTAGGTCTCGGGATTCTCTCGGTTCGTGCCCGGGCGCAGGTATTCCGCGGTCCCGTTGGAAAAGTTCAGGCGTACCTCGGCGGCCGATGCCGCCCAGTAGTTCATCGTGTACGAACGCCCCGCATCGATGTGGTTGGGGCACTCCATGACGCCGCCACCGACAGTCGGATTCACTTCGTTGTCGTCGTCGACGTTGCGGAAGTCCTCCTGGGGCAGGTACCGCCCGATGCGGTTCACATCGTGCCAAACGAGATTGAGCTTGCCGTTGTCCGGGTCGATGACAACCCGCCGACCCGGATCTCCGAGTATGGTCGGATACTTGCCGCGGTAGTCAACGGCGTAGACCTGGACGGCTTGGGCGATCGACCGGATGTTGGTCTGGCAAAGCAGCCCCCGGGCGGTCTCCCGTGCCTTGCCGATCGCGGGCAGAAGGATGCCGATCAGCAGCGCGATGATCGCGATGACGACCAGCAGTTCGATCAGGGTGAATGCGCGATGAGGCGCACGGGTATCGTGATTCTTCGTCAGCATGTCGCGGGGCTCCCTCGGTTTGCGGCGTCTCATGGCGGACAACCGACCCCTGTGCGAAACAGTTACATCAGTGTCCCTCAACGACCACCCCGTGTCAAGCCAGATTTAAAGAACCTGTAAACCCTTGCAAAAGCACCGATTAAAGGCCATTGAGGACCTGTTTTTCCATATTTGAACCCCCGAATGACCCCGATTCGAGCCCCGTTTCAGCGGATTCCAGGCGACACAAAGGCGCGAAACAGTTACGATTTCCCCATGAGAACAGCCCCGATCCTCTTCGCGTCCATGCTCCCCGCACTCACCGGTTGCGCGTCCGAGAACGTCCGCGACTGGAGTGCATTGGGTTCCCCCACGGTAGTCTCGGTCCGCCAGACCCACGGTGAGTACGAACTCGTCCGCGACGGGGCGGCGTTCTTCGTCCGCGGCGCGGGCGGGACGACCAACCTCGAGGCCCTCGCGGCGTTCGGGGGCAACGCGATCCGGACGTGGGACAGCGAGGGCATCGACGACCTGATGAACGAGGCCCATCGATTGGGCATCGCGGTGCAAGCCGGGATTTGGCTCGAGCACGAGCGCCACGGCTACGACTACAACGACCCGGCCGTCAAGAAAGCGCAGCTCGCCAAGGTCCGGCGCCTGGTGCTCCGCTACCGCAACCACCCGGCGCTGCTTACCTGGGGCGTCGGCAACGAGGTCGAGTTGGGCGGGAGCATGGACACCGCGCTGCTCGCGATCGAGGAGGCGGCCCGCCTGATCAAAGAACTCGACCCCAATCACCCGACCGTGGCGGTCATCGCGGAGATCGGCGACGACAAAGCCAAACGCATCGGGGCCGAGTGCCCGAGCGTCGATCTGATCGGGGTCAACTCGTACGGGGGGCTCGCCTCCGTGCCCGACCGACTGCTCGGGCAGGGCTACGACGGTCCGTACATGATCACCGAGTTCGGGCCCTTGGGGCACTGGGAGGGGGCCCACACGGCGTGGGGTGCCCCGATCGAGATGAGCGGTGCGCAGAAGGCCGACTTCATCGCCGGAAACTACGCGGCCGCGATCGACGCCGAGCACCCGGGGCGCTGCCTGGGCTCGTTCGCGTTCGTGTGGGGGCACAAGCAGGAGACCACCGAGACCTGGTTCGGCCTGCTGCTCAAAACGGGCGAGACGATCGAGACGGTCGATCGCCTGAGCGAGCACTGGACCGGCAAATCGCCGACGCAGCGGGCGCCGCGGGTCGAGGGAATCACGCTGGATGTCGACGACGCGGGGGCGGTCTCGCCCGGCTCGGGCATGGGCGTCCGCGTCGCGTGCTCGGACGCCGACGGCGATGCGCTGGATATCGAGTGGCGCATCGTGGGCGAGTCCACCGATCGCAAGTCCGGGGGCGACGCCGAGGCGGCCCCCGAAGATGTCACTGACGTGTTGATCTCGTCATCGGGCGATTCGGCGACGCTGCGGGCTCCGAACGAAGCGGGCGCATACCGCGTGTTCGTCACCGTGCGCGACGGCACCGGTCGCGCCGGCACGGCCAATGTGCCGTTCCAGGTGGTCGAGTAAGCAGTCTCAGCATCGTTGCAGGCAGCGAGCGGCAACCCGCCCGCTCGACCGCGGCGGTCTACGGGCAGCCGGCGTTAAAGAGCCCTATAAACTCGGCGACATCGAAGAAGTTGAACGCGCCGAACGGGGCGACCAGATCGGCCGCGGGGTCCTGATCGTTGAAGAGCCCGATGTAGGCGAAGAGGTCGAAGGCGTTGAGCGTTCCGAACGGCGCGGCGAGGTCCGCGGCGCCGCAGTCGTTGAGGCGAGACAGGCGGAGCCAGTTGAGGTTGAAGTTGCCCCCGCCGCCCTCGGTGGTGAAGCGCATGACCTGGGGCCCGGCTTCGAGCGCGACCTCCTTGGACATGGTGAACCAGTCCTGGTAGCCGCCAGTGAGGGGGGCGAGCAGGGTGCCGGTCGCGTCAACGCCGTCGATCTCGACCCGGAAGGGTCCGCCGATCTGGGGCGACGCGACCCGCATCTCGAGCAGGTACTCGCCCGCCGACTCGACGTCGATGGTGTACTCGAGCCATTCCTCGGAGTTGATCCAGCCGACGTTGAAGCCGCCCTCGGAGCTGCTCTCGATGTCCACGTCGCCCTCGCGGTATTCGCCGCCGTTGTTGCCGATGTCGCTGTCCTGGGAGCCCTGCCCGGGGTAGCCGGTGTCGAAATCTTCTGCCTCGATGGTCCCGGGGACCGACGCCGGGGCGCCGCTGAACGGGCCCGTCTCGAGCTGGTACACGCGGACGTAATCGATCTCGAACGTCTGCGGCCACTGCGACGCGCCGTTGGGGTTGCCAGGGAAGTTGCCCCCCACCGCGACGTTGAGCAGCATGTGGAAGGGCGTGTCGAACGGGGCCCGGTCGTTGCCCGCCGGGGCGAGCGAGGCGAACCAGTTGTTGGACGTGACGCGGTGGAACTGCTGCCCGTCGAGGTACCAGCGGATCTCGTCGGGGAGCCACTCGACGGCGTACTCGTGGAAGCCGGCGCCGTAGTCGGTTCCGTTGGCGACGGAGGTGCCGTTGTGCTGGTTGCCCGGGAAGGGCGCGCCGTGATGGATGGTGCCGAAGATGCGATCGGCGTAGTTGACCGATTCCATGACGTCGATCTCACCCGACGACGCCCACCCGCCGTAGGGCGAGTTGGTGGGCAGCATCCAGAACGCGGGCCAGGCGCCGGGCGTGCTGGGCAGCTTCATGCGGGCCTCGATCCGCCCGTAGCGGAAATCGACCTTGTTCGCGGTGCGGAGGCGGGCCGAGGTGTAGTTGCGCCCCGAGAAGTTCTCGTTGCGGGCGATGATCTTGAGGGTCCCGTTCGAGACCTGGGTGTTCTCGGTGCGGCTGGTGTAGTACTGGAGCTCGTTGTTGCCCCAGCCCGCGGGCAGCCCGTAAATCGTGCCGGTGCCGGTCTGGTAGGACCAGTTGTCCGTGTTCAGGCTGCTGCCGTTGAACTCGTCGGCAAAGACGAGCGACCACTCGGGCTGTGCGGACGCGAGCCCGGCGATCGAGACAAGAACAACAGACACAACTGGAACGATGGGACGCATCAAGAACCCTCCTAGGACACTATTCAAGCACAGGGCGGGCCCGGATGCAATCGAAACAGTTACATTGACAAGAATCACAAGCACGAAAAACGGCCCATTTCGGGCCGTTCCGTGCGATCAAATGGTTCGCAACTGTTTCAGAATCGCCCCTCACCGCCCCCGCGAGTGATCGCAGAGGCGGATCCGCGACCGGTCACGGGCAACCGGCGTTGAAGCGGGTGACATAGTCCGATACATCGAAGAAGTTGAGCACGCCGTTGTCGTCGAGGTCGGCCGAGAGATCCCCGGCGACGAACTGGGCGATGAACTCGGCGATGTCGAAGAAGTTCAGCACGCCGTACGGCTCGGCCACGTCGGCACCGCACCACAGGCGGTCACGCAAGCGGGGATCGCGTATGCCGATCCGGGTCGCCCGGAAGTGCAGGCCGCCCGGCAGCAGCGACCACTCGAGGTCGCAGTTGTCGTTGACCTCGTAGAACTCGCCGGGCTGGCCCACGCAGATCAGCGTGTTGCCGTTGGGCAATCGCTGGGCGCTGGAGATGATCGGCGAGAAGAACGAGTTGCCGCCCACGTTGTCGCAGGTCCAGATCGCCGACGCGGGCCCGAAGGGCTGCCCCGCGTCGCTGGCGTAGGTGCCGTCCTTGTTCAGCGGGGTCACCCACTCGTCGACGCTGGATGTCGCCCCGCCGGGGCGGCCGACGCCGTTGTTGTAGACCATCAGGTTGCCCGCGCCGGGCAGGCCGTCCTCGATCCACTCGGGGTCGTGCTGGTTGAAGAGGGTCTGGTCGGCCGCGGTGCCCATGCCGTACGCGGCCGGGTTGCCCCAGCGGTACATGATCTCGCCCGAAGCGTCCGGCGCGTGCGAGATGATCCAGACCTCGTCCCAGCCGTTCAAGCTGATGACGATCTGGTCGAGATCGGCGTTGTAATCGAAGCCGTTCGCGTGCAGCCAGTCCGGGTCGTTGGGACCGCGTGGGACGTAGTTCACGTCGATGCGTTCGGGGTGGTCGCTGGGTGCGCCGAAGTTGGGCTTGTTCGCGTCGCGGTCCTGTACGAGATGGTCCCAGGCGTGCCACTCCCAGACGATGTCGCCGGTCGTCGGGCCCGTGGGGCGTATCTCGAGCAGCGACTCGGACCAGACCTCGCCCGGGATCGAACCCGGATCGCGTCCGGCGGCCAGCGCGTCGGCTTCGGAGATGCGGCTCCACACCAGCGCGATCACGTTGCCGTTGGGCAGGATCTCGATGTCGTGGTGCTGGCGGACATCCGGATCGGATGGCGCGAAGTCCCAGAGGACGGTGCCGTCCCAGTCGATCTTCTGGATCCGACCGCCCACGCCCGCGCCGGAAGGCCCGGGCAGCGAGCCGTCCACGCCCGGACGCATGATCGAGCCGTCCTCGAGCAGGTAGGGCATCAGCCCGGGCGAGTACGCGCTCGTCCAGGTGTGGACGACGTTGCCGTCGAGGTCGGTCAGCACGGTGTCTTGTGTGCCCATGCGGGCGTGCAGGGTCCAGCCCGGCTGGGGTGCCGCGAGAGCGGCGGTCGTAGCAGAAAGGCCAAGCGCCCAAGCGAGGGCTCGCATCGATGCGGTCATTGTCTCATCCTCCGGTAGGTGTATGTAGCATCGCACGATCCGGCGAAAAGACCGAAGGGTTCCTGAAAAACCTGTGCGGCTGGGTGTTTCACGCCTGTGAATCGAGGGCGCTGGCGAGCAAGACCACCCGAATATCCACACAACAAGGGCCCGTAGCGCCCTCAGAACACAGCCTCGCCGTGGTGCTGACGGGGCGTTCATCTGAACATCGGGCGGGTTGCCGGCGGCGCGTGCGGCGCTTGTTTAGGGACAGCCCATGTTGTAGTGCGAGATCATCGCCGCGATGTCGAAGAAGTTGAACTGCTCGTCGTCGAGGAAGTCCGCGAGCTGGCTCTGCTGGTTGTAGAGCGTGATGTACGCGGAGATATCGAAGAAGTTCAGTGCTCCGAATGGGGCGGCCAGGTCCGCGGGGCAGGCGATCTGCCAGCGGTCTTCGAGGTTGATTTCACCGTTGCCGTCGAGATCGCGGATATCGAAACGCGGACCGAAGTTGTCGATCGCGAAGCGCCCGTCGGCGTCGGTGTCGATGACGCCCTCGATCAGCGCGACGTCGGTCTGACCCAGCAGATCGTCGTCGTCGAGGTCGCCGAATGTCTCGTTGAAGCCCGTGTCGGTCCAGACGAAGAGCGCGCCCGACTGCGGCGTCGTGTAAGCCGAACCGATCAGGGCGGACGCGCCCCAATCGCGGGGGCGTCGGTAATCGGTGTAATCCCGCCCGCGCCAGGGGTCGGACAGCTCGCCGATCTCGCCGTCAGCGTCATCCGCACGCTCGATCAGGTCTTCGAGCGCTTCTTCGATCGACGTCTGATTATCGACCCTGAAGTCGTGCGACATCGGCGCGGTGCCCGCGAGTTGGGCGGAACCGACGTTCGAGATCCCGTACACGAGCGTGACCGTCGTCTCATCGGTGCCCGCATCGTGGCTGAACCGCACCTCGAGCTCGGGATCCCAGAGCCCCGGGTTCGACCCGTTGAACATATCGCTCCACCCCGCGAACGCCTGGAAACGCTCGAAGAAACGCCCGGAGACGATCCATGTCTCGCCCGCTTCGAACTGCCCGTCCTGATCGCCGTTCTGGCTGACAATGACGGGTGCGAAGCAGCCGCACAGGGCGAACGCGAAATCGCCGCCAGTCCGCTCGAACTCGGGGAGCGTGAAGAACTGCTGATCCACGTCATCAGAGTTCCGCACGATGCGCTCGGAGATCGAGCCCTGCGGGCTGAGCCCGAAACGCCCCACGTTGGCGAGGTAGCGGTTGATCGCGAGTCCCCACAGCTCGCCGCCCGAGTTCTTCTGATCATCGATGTCTAGTTCGATGTACCCGAACACGGGGCGGTCGCCGAAGCGGTGCGGGTCGTAGGGCTCCCCGCCGAGCCCGAGCGGGCCGGGCGGGGCGGCCACGCCCGCGAAGGTGATGTCGAGCCTGAACAGGTGCGCGTCGCCGCTGACTTCGAAACCGGTGTAGGGGTCGGACGCGGGATTGTTAGCCTGCCATCCGCGGACGCGGACCTCGAGCAGGTCGATAGGCTCGAACCCTGCGGGCAGCGGCCCGTCGTTGCCGGTGTCGGTCCGGCGGATGACCGCGTCGCCCGCGGGGTCGATCCAGACGCCGGTCCCGTCCGAGGCGGCGGCGCCCAACGCCGACAGCGCCAGCACAGCGCCCGTGACTGCTTTCAGGTCATCGCGTTTCATCGCTCGGCGATCTCCTCGATCTGCTCGACGAGCCCGTAGCGGTCGATGCGGTAGCGGAAGCTCGATCGCTGCATGCCGATCAGGCGTGCGGCTTTGGACACGTTGCCCTTGGATTTCTCGAGGGCCTGGATCATCAGTTGTTTCTCGACTTCCTCGGCCGTGTGAACGCCGTGGGCGAAGTCGAAGGTCAGCTCGCCCGCGACGCCGTTCGAGCTCGGCTCGATCCGGCGTGCCTTGGCGCCGGTGATGCCGAGGTCATCGGGGCCGATCTCGTTGCCGTCCGACAGCATCGCCGCCCGCTGCACCGCGTTGAACAGCTCGCGGACGTTGCCGGGCCAGGCGTGGGCACTGATCGCGCGGGCCGCCTCCGGCGTGAGCGAGGCGGACTCGCGTCCGTACTCGTTGCGGAGCCGCTCGAGCATCGTGGCGGCGAGCCCGAGTGCATCGTCGCCACGCTCGCGCAGCGCCGGGATCTGGATCGTGAACGCGTTGAGCCTGAACAGGAGGTCCTCGCGGAAGCGCCCGTCCGCGACGCGAGCCTCGAGATCCTGATTGGTCGCGGCCAGCACCCGAATACGCACGGTGTGCGACTTTTTGGCGCCCACGCGCCGGATGATGCCCTGCTCGAGCACCGTGAGCAGCTTGGCCTGCAGTTCCAGCGGCAGGTCTCCGATCTCGTCGAGGAAGATCGTGCCGCCGTCGGCCATCTCGAAGAGGCCCTCGCGCGCTTCCTTCGCGTCGGTGAAGGCGCCCTTCTCGTGCCCGAACAGCTCACTCTCGATGAGCGTCGCGGGCAATGCCGAACAGTTGACGTGCACGAACGGGCTGGTCGGCTCGGGCGAAGCGGCGTGGATGTGGCGCGAGATCACGCCCTTGCCCGCCCCGGTCTCGCCCAGGATCAGGATTGTCGGGAGCGCGCCGCCCGAGGCCGAGCCGTAGTCCTGGGCCCGGTTGACCACGGGCATCTTCGCCAGACGCTCGGCCATGGTCAGCGCCCGGACCCACGCCTCGCTCTCGCCCAGCGGGCGGTGCTCGATGTGCTGTGTTTCATTGAGTCGCTCGTAGAGACGCAGGCGCCGGGACTTGGACTGCTGTTCCAGCAGGCGTCCGACGATCAGCGAGAGCTCTTCGAGACGGACCGGCTTCTGCAGGTAGTCATCGGCCCCGAGTTTCATCGCCCGGACCGCGTCGTCGACCGTGGCGAAGGCCGTCATGACGACCACGCCGCCCGTGAAGCCCTCGCCCCGGATGTGCTCGACCAAATCGATGCCCGAGTCGGACCCGAGGTGTACATCGGAGATCACGAGATCGAACGCGTTGGCACCGAACAGGCGTTTGGCGTCCTCGACCGCGTCGGTCTGCTGCACATCGTGCCCGTCCTTGGCCAGGGCGCGCGCCACGGTGAACCGCAGGTTCTCGTCGTCCTCGATGAGCAAGACTCTGGCCAATGCTGTCCTCACTCGGCCAATGCTGGCCGCCCATTATCGTGCCCCGATCCGGCACCCCGGCACGGGACTCGGATCACAAACGCGGCTCCCGCGTCTGAATCGGGTCCGGCGGGCGATCGAACCCCGATCGTCCCGCCGTGCTGCTCCGCAATCCTCTTGACTAGTGCAAGCCCGATGCCAGTCCCGCCCTGCCTTGTTGTGAAGTATGGACGAAAGATCTCCGCCTGCAAGTCCGGGGGCACGCCGGGGCCCGAATCGACGACCTCGACCGACCAATAACCCCGGTCGGTGCCCCCCCGGATCAGGACGCTGGAGCCCGGGGGGGCGTATTCGAGCGCGTTGCTGACCAGGGCCGTGAAGAGATGCTCGAGGTGGTGCGGGTCGCCCTCGGCTTGCTCTGGCAGCCCTTGGTCGTCGGTCTCGATCGAGACACCCTTCGCCCCGGCGGCGTCGCGGTGGGAATCGGCGACCGAGCGGAGCAGGTCGCCGGGCGAGAAGGCACGCGGGTCGAGCTCGATGGGGCTCGACGCTTTGAGCATCTCGCGGAGCCAGCCTTCGAATCGGTCGACCGATGCGATGATCCGATCCTGCACGCCCAGCAGGTCCGACCCTTCGGGCAGCTCGTCGCGCGTCGTCTCGGCGAGGGTGCGGATCCCCGAGAGCGGCGTCCGCAGGTTGTGCACGATCCGGCGGGCCATCTCGCCCATCGCGGCCAGGCGCTCGCGCTCGATCCGCTCGTCCTGCATCCGCTGGATCAGCCCGGCCATCTCGTTGAACTCGTCGCCCAAGCGCCCGAGCTCGTCGCGGGTCGCCAGGTCGATGCGGTGCTCGAGGTCGCCCGAGCCGTAGCGCTCGGCACCCGCCCGGATGGTCTCGATGGGCACCAGCAGCCAGCGGCGCACCAGCAGCACCATCAGCAGCGCCATCGCGATCGCGCCGGTGACCGAGACAGCCACGATCAGCAGCACCAGGGTGCGGAGGCGCTGCCCGTGATCGACCGCCAGGGCCGCATCGGCGAGGATCCGTCCCTCGATCCGTTCGATCAGCTCGTGGCGCGCGTCGAGGGCGGCGCTGAGTTGCTCGTAGGTCTCGGCGTCGCCACGCCCGAACCACGCTTCGGTCAGAGCCCCGATCGTCCGGCTGCGCTCGCGCAGGTTCACCATGCTCGAGATGCCCGATCGCACTTGCTGGGTCGGCACCGCGTCGAGACGGGCGTGCACGCCCTCGATCTCGCGTTGGAGTTCACGCACCGATGCACGGGTCTCATCGTCGGGCGGGGCGGCGTCGGACGATTGGGCACGGCTGGTCGGATCGAGCTCACGCCCGGTGCCGATCGCGGCGGCCTGATCCTCACCCGCCCGCTTGATCGCGTGCAGGCCCGACATGACGGCCTGGATGCTCTGGAGCGGCCAGGCGAGCTCGCGGTTGAGGAAACGCAGTCCCCACACGGTCGCGCCGACGTTCACCGCCAGCGTGGCCGCCAGCAGGATCAGCACCAAACCGAACTTGGTCCGAAGGGTCATTGCGTGTTCAGCGTATCGGCTGGTATGACCATTGCCAGCCTTCTTCGTTCAACGGATCGCCCGAACCGGCGACATGACCGTCAAGGAAGGCGGCGTTGGCTTGCCCGCGGTGGCGCTGGGCGGGGTACCAGTAGCGATCGTCCGCGAAAGGACCCTGTGAATCCAGGGAAGGGGCGATGTAGACCGGGCGTGAGCCCCGCTCGAATGCCTGCTGGCCGTCCACGTCCATCAGCAACGGGACGGTCGCGAACTCGAGCATGTGCGGGCGGATGCGGACCTGGCGGGCGCGAGGACGCCCGCGATCGTCGATGATCTCGGCCCGATCGAGGCGGAGGTTGAAGCCGTACGACACTGATTGAGGCGGGCCCACCGCGCCGCTGCTGCACGCGAGGTTGCGGCGCAGGGTGATCGGGGCGGCCACGCTCGGGCAGCGCATGGGGTTGTTGCCCATCGCGTCGGGCAGATCGATCTCCGCGACGTCATCGCCCCAGCGCCAGAACTCGTCGACGCCGTACTGGCTCTCTTGGAAGGTTTCGAGGCGGAAGGTGCTGCGCCCTTCGTCGTCGCCGCGGTCGCCGTGCAGCGTGTCGTCGGCGAACACGGAGAAGTCGAACGCGACTGAGCGGAGCGACATCTGGCACCGGAAGCCGCGTGCCGAAGCGATCGCGCCCGACATCGCAGGCAGCAGGATCCCGAGCAACGCAGCGATGATCCCGATCACCACGAGCAGCTCGACCAGCGTGAAGCCATGCCCAGATTGTCCGCGTCGTCGGTCCACTGAATCCCCAGAGGTTGGTGGAACGCCATTGTATATGAGGGCGTCCGGAAATTGAACCTGTCAAGACCTCATCTCAGAGCAAATTCGGTCCACGCAAGCAGTTGGCCACAAATGTGGCCACTTCTGGCCGGTCCTCTCGGGCGGTGAGAGGCGGCCATGAGCCACCAGGCGTGCCCCCGGCTGGCCGTCTGCTGGGCGGCACTCGGATCAGGAATCGTTGATAACAGCCGATCAGTGCCGTTCTTCCGTTTGGCACGCCGGTTGCCTTGTCCTTCCTCGCCGCCAGTTCCTGACCCGAATCAAGGCGGCAACAACTGCCTCTTTCATTAACCGCCAGTATGGCAAGGAAACACACATGACACGCTTCACGACACTGACAGTGGCACTCGCGTGCGGTTCGGCGCTCGGCGCCCCCGCGTTCGATGCGGCCACCTCCGTCCCCGCGTCGCAACGCCCCTCGGGCGTCGCGTTCGCCGACTTCGATGGCGATGGCGACACCGACATGGCCGTCGCGACCGACAATCTCGACAAGCTCTCGATCTACTTCAATACCGCGGGTGTCTTCGGCGCCCCCGTCAACTTCCTGACCGGTGCCGGCACCGGGCCCGACTCCATCGTCGCGTCCGACGCGGACGGCGATGGCGACCAGGACCTCGTGGTTGTCTTGAACAACATCAACACGGTCCGCGTCTATCTGAACACCGCCGGTACGTTCGCCGCGGGTGCCTCGGCGTCCACGGGCGCCGAGCCTCGCGGCTTGGCCAAGGGCGATCTGAACGGCGACGGCGTGGACGACTACGCGGTGGCCAACCGTGACGGCAACTCGATCTCGATCTTCAGCAACGACGGGTTCGGCGGGCTGACCGCTTCAACCGCCGCCGCGGGCGACGAGCCCCGGGCCGTCGCCATCGCCGACCTGAACGGCGACGGCATCGCCGACATCGCCAGCTCGGCCCACCGCGACCGTGCCGTGCTCGTGCACTCGGGCGCGGCCGGTTACGCCGTGATTCAGTCGCTCCCGGTCAACCCGCTGACGCGCCCCGAGGGCGTGGTCGCCGCGGACTTCAACGGGGACGGGGTCGCTGACCTCGCCGCCGCGACCAGCGACGACGTGTTCAACGCGGCCGCCGTGTGGCTGAACACCGGCGCCGGGCTGGGTGGGCGCGTGGACTTCTTGACGAACGGCCTGAACTCGGGCCAGATCGCCGCGGGCGATCTCGACGGGGACGGCGACGCCGACCTTGCTGTGTCCAACCAGGACTCCAACAGCATGAGCACGCTCGAGAACACGGGCGCGGGCGCATTCGCCCCGGGCGTGGCGATGGGCACGGGCGTCCGCCCGGGCGAGGTCGTTCTGGGTGACGTTGATGGCAACGGCGGGCTGGACATCGCCGTCTCCAACCGCGACTCGAACTCGGTCTCGCTGTTCATGAACCAGGCGGGCTCGGGCCCCTGCTCGCCCGCGGACGTGGCCGAACCGTTCGGCACACTCAACTTCTTCGACGTCTCCGCCTACATCGGCCTCTACACCGCGCAGGATCCCGCGGCGGACCTGACCGGCGAAGGCCTGTTCAACTTCTTCGACGTCGCTGCTTACATCACTCTCTTTGGTGCCGGCTGCCCGTAATCCACAGCAGCCCCCTTCCCTGAGCCCCGCCGGAGGTGAGAGTTTCCGCGGGGCTTTTTCTATGCCGTCCTCGAAACGGCGCGAGCGAGCGGCTCAGCTCCATGCCCGTGACCGCGTTGGTAGTCGAGTTGGAGCCGCTGATCGCCGCCCCATGCCCCAAAACGCAAGCGAGACCAACTGTTACGCCGGTCCCTGCCGCTTGTTGCGCTTCCTCGCGGGAGTCGTTGAATGGGCCTGGACAGACTCGAACTGTCGACCTCACCGTTATCAGCGGTGCGCTCTAGCCAACTGAGCTACAGGCCCTGAAGCCCGGCGGGTGCCGGGGCTCGGGCCACCAGTATAGACCCGGGGCGGGCAAACGTCATCAACCTTTGGGCGGATGAACCACGCGGATTTGCCCTCGGGAGCCCCCCAAGAGCCGCCCGCCGGATCAGTGATCGGGCGTGGCGGGACCTGCATCGAGCGGGATGGTCAGCAGGAACTCGGCTCCGTGCCCGCGTCTGCGGACGACGCGGAGGTCGCCGCCCATCTCCCTGGCCAGCCCCCTGGAGAGCGCCAGGCCCAACCCGAGCCCGGGTCGGCTGCTCTCGGCGGCCCCGGGCCCGCGCTGGAACTCGCCGAACACACGCTCGCGTTGGCGGGGCGGCACGCCCGGGCCGTGGTCGGCGACGAGGATCTCCAGGGCGCGCCCGCTGGCCTTGACGTCGAGGTGGATGCGTGTGTCGCCATCGTCGTGGTCCGCGTCGGGCTCGCCCGGGGCGCCAGGGGCGGGGCTCGCGTACTTGCACGCGTTCTCGACCAGGTTCATCAGGATGCGTTCGACCGAACGCGGGTCGCAGGTCGCCGACCGGTTGGCCCCCGGCTCGGCCGAGGCGTCGATCGACACGATCAGGTCCATGCCCGACTGCTCGGCCCTCCGGCTCAGCACCGGGCGCACCCGAGCGACCAACTCGCTGGGCGTGATGCACCGCTCGCCGGGCGGGCGGGCGTCGCCCGGGCGTCGGCGCGTCAAGCGCGCATACTCGAGCACGTTCTCGACGATCTCGCCGAGGCGCACCGATTCGCGCTCCAGCGTGCCCAGATACTCGGCCCGCGCCTGCTCGTCGGTCACCATGCCGCCCGCCAGCATCTGGGCGTAGAGGCGGAACGTGGTCAGGGGCGTGCGCAGCTCGTGGGTGACCGCGCCGACGAATCGGGCGCGACGATCAGACAAACGCAGCGTGGCGTGCAGCACCGACGCTACGGCGACCAGCGCGACCAGCGTGGCGATCCATGTCGCGAGCATCGCCCAGAACGCCGGGGTCATCTGCTCATCGGGCAACGCGACCGCGCCGCCCGGCACCAGCAGCGCGGGGATCGTCGCGAGGCGGTACGCGTCGCCCGCCCGTTCCATCGCCAGCGCACGCTCGCCCCGGGCCGGCACGATCCGCGTGGTCGGCAGGAGGTCGGCGACCGATGCCTCCAGCGTGCCCCGCAGCACCGCCCAATCGAGTCGGACGCCCTCGGTGCGGGCGCCCTGCCCGGTCTCGGTCACGCGGAGCAGCACGAGATCGGTGGGCGTATCCGCGTCGGACTCTAAATCCTCAGGCCCGACCCACACCGCGTCGATACGCCCGACCGGGGGTGCGACGGTTGGTTCGACGGCAGCATCGCCACGCCTGAGCGGCACACCAACGGCGCTCCCCATCGAGCGTGACATCGCCGCCGGCTCCGCCGCGTCTCCCGGGACTGATGCGCCGATCAGCCCGAGGGACTCTGAACCGTCGGCGGGCGTTTCATCGGCCACAGCTTGGCTGGCGGCACGCTGGCGGTTCGATCGTTCCTCGATCGCGGTGTAGTCGTTATTGGTGGCGATGTCGGCGACCTGTTTCCGGGCCGCGTAGTCGTAGTCTCCGCCCGCGCCCGTCTCGTCCTCGGTCGGGGGCTCGTCCGTGTCGGATGTGGCAGACTCGCGCGCGTAGAACGCCAGCGCCACCGGTTCCTCCGCCTCGGGCTTCGCGAGTTCGGCCGCGACCTGCTCGGAGCGTTCATCGGTGGCGCGCACGCCGCCCGAGGGGTCCACCTCGAAGTAGCCATCGGCGTAGGCGTTGATCAGCAGGAACTGCTGCTGGTCAAGCCCGAGGTTGGCCTGATCGGAGAACGCGCTCTCGCCGAGCCCGCCCAGGTACTGGCCCGGCTCGCTCGGCGGGCGGGCGGCTTCCATCGCGATGATCGGGGCCATCTGCGAATCGACCCGCCACAGCGCACGACGGATCACCTCCTGACGCTGCGAGAGCGCCCGGGTCTCGACGTTGCGTCCCTCCAGCCTGTAAACAGCCACGCTCGCCCAGCCCAGCGCGCCCAAGAGCACCGCCGAGCCGAGCCCGAACCCCATCCACAACCTCGGGCGACGCGGCATCAACCGTCCGTTCCTTCCGAGCCGGCGGGCGCGGCTTGATCAGCGTCGCCTGGGTCCTCGGCGTCGGGAGCCGCAAGCATGTAGCCCTTGCCCCGCACGGTCTGGATGACCTGCGGCTCGCCCGGGTCGTCGTCGAGCGTCTCGCGGAGACGGGCGATGGTCATGTCAACGGTCCGCGTGTGCGTGCCGCGAGGGTCGAGCCCCCAGACGTGCTGGAGCAGCTCGTCGCGCGACACCGTCCGCCCCGGGTTGGCCGCCAGATAGCCGATGACCTCGGACTCGCGCTCGGTCAGCGTGCGGCGCACGCCGCCGGGCAGTGTTGCTTCGCGCCGGTCGAAATCGAGCGTGCGCCCGGCGATGACCAGCGACGATCGGCGTGTCGGACGGGCGGGCGAACGTCGCAGGACGGCTTCGACGCGGGCGATCAGCTCGTCGATGCCGAAGGGCTTGACGATGTAATCGTCGGCACCGAGGCGCAAGCCCTGGACGCGGTCTTCCTCTTCGCCGCGCGCGGTCAGGAAAATCACGGGCAACGCCGGGTGCGGCTTGCGCAGCTCGGCGAGGACCTCGAGCCCGTCCATCTTGGGCATCATGATGTCGAGCAGGATCAGGTCCGACTCCGTGGACAGCGCTAGATCCAACCCGGCCTTGCCGTCGGCGGCTTCGTGGACCGTGTAGCCGTTGAATCGGAGCATGTCGACCACGCCGCGCCGGATGGCGTCGTCGTCTTCGACCACCAGAATCACGCCCTGGGACATGCTTGGGCTCCTGTCACGCGTCACGCAGACCGACTGAATGCCGACGCCCGGTGTTCCACCGAGCGCCGGCCCGTGCACTGTCATATCTTCGGACCGATCACCACGAATAGCGGACCGTGTAGGTCACTTTTTCCTCTTCGTCCGGGTCCAGCGTCACCGGAACGTGCATCGTCCGGGCGTCGAGCATCTCGTGCTGGTGGCTGATGTGCTTGATCTCGGCGTTCGTCCAGCGGAACAGACGCTCCTGGACCAGCACCTCGACGCGCTGCTCCTTGCGGTTGCGGAGGGTGACCTCGATCGTCTCGACCATCCAGTCCTTGCCACGCTCGAAGCTGACCTGGCGGCGTTCGCCCACCACGTCGAACGCGTTGCCGAGCTTGATCATGACCTCCTCGTTCTTGGGGGTGTGATCGATGATGTCCTCGCCGATGAACTCCTGCGTGCCGTCGGCCTCGTCGGTCTGGCTGACGCGGATGCGCCCGGAGGGCAGGGGGATGCCCAGCCCGTCGTCCTCCTTGTTCTCGAACTTGAGGTAGACCGCGACCTTGGAGTTGGACTGGACACCGATGCCCTGGTTGTCGACACGCCCGCCGTAGGCGTAGAAAGCGGAGGTGCCATCGTAGAGCATGATCTTCTCGACCGGCACGCCGCGGGCGGCTTCGAACAGCTCGATCTGCTTGGTCGATCGGTCGGGGATGGTGACTGGGCGCCCGAGCGTGTAGAGGTGGTACTCGAAGAAGGCTTTCTCTTCGAAACCTGCGGCGCGGGACGAGTCGCCCGACATCTCGTTCACCATGCCCAGGCGGATGCTCTTGTTCTGCGCTGGCGCGCGGTGCACGTCGCCCGCGACGAGTTTGAGGGTCGCGTCGTCGTAGCTGCCGCCCGACTGATTCAGGATCGACACCCACGCGCCGATGTCCACGGTGCCGCTGTTGGCGTCGCGTCCCTCGTGGTAGAGGATGTTGTAGTCGGCCCACCAAGTGATGCCGCTGGCCTGGTAGGTGATGCGTGTGTCCTGCCGACCCTGGCGGTCGGACTCGAGCGTCCAGATCAGCGTGGGGCGTGTGATCAAACCGTCGGCGAGCGAGGGGAACTCGACCCCGCCGTAGCCCTGCTGGAACCTGATCCGCCCGTCGTCGCCTTCGAGCAGCATGCCCCCGCCCGCCACAGACAGCAGTTTCGTAGACTGCCCGCCGTAGTAGATCTCTTTGTCGATGTAACGCTCGAGCATCTTGTCCATGCTCAAGAGGTCAAAGCGGTAGTCCTGCTCGAGCACGCGCGTGCCGTCGGGGTCGGTCAGCGACTCGAAACGCACGGTGGTCGGGTCGAGCAGCGCGGCGACATCGAGGAAACTGATCTCGGACACACCTTGCCCGATGTCGAGCGAACGCTCCTGCTTGATCATCGCGTAGCCGGGGATCTGCCCCCAGGCGTTGCGCTGGTAGCCGTACTGGTTGCCCCCCGGCGTGGGGCGGTACATCTCGGGCGGGATCGCTCCGGGTGTCGCGGTCGAATAGATGGTCAGGGCGGTGCCGTCGCCCAGCGCGGCGCCGGCGAGACCGGCGATCATCGCGAGCGCGGAGCGGGTGATGAGACGTGTATTGAGCATGGGTCCTCCTCAGGGGTGGTCGGTCAGTGCATTGTGCGCGATGTCGCGGGTAAACAGGGCTGGCCCGTCAATCTTCTTGGTGGATCGTCAGCCCGATCCGGGCGGCCTGCTCGGTCAGGATCTCGACCACCTGGGCGTCGAAAGCACTGGCCCGACCGCCCGGAGTCGCCTTCTCCGCGAACTCGCGCCGGGCCAGCCCCAGCTCGCCCAGGCGGGCGGTGATCGTCACCCGGCGGTCGTTGTTGCTCGCGATGAGCACCGTCAACTCCTCCATGGGTTTGCTCTGGAGGTCTGCGGGCAGGTGATCGTTGGGCACCTCGTCCAGGCTGACCTTGCCGCTGATCACGTCGGAAACCAGCTCCTGACGCCCGTAGAGGTTCGTACGCCCCGCATGCGACTGGTTGTAGACCGCCCGGTCCGCAGCCGCCTCCTCCGACGCCGCTTCGGCGACCACGCCCGCCCTCATGCGTTTCGCGAACTGGTACCTCTTCATATCTTGGTCGCCGTAATCGATCATCAGCGACGAGAGCTCCTGATCGAGCTGCTTGATCTCTTCGTCAAAGGGGGTTGCGATGGCTTTGGTCCCCCCGTCCTGGGGGATGGCCGCGAAGGCGCCGTTCGCGTTCTGGGCGATGGTCTGCCAGACATCGCGGGTGCCGGTCATGGAGCCGCACTGGATGGTGTTGATCAGGATGCCCCTCTCGCGTGCGAAGCGGCACGTAGCGGGGTGCTTGACGTCGTCCTCGAAGTTCATTTTGGGCGGCGCATCGCCCACGAGATAGACGATCCGGAGGACGTCGTCGCCCTCGGACCAGTCGAATCGTTCCACAGCCTCGAACAGCGCCTGGTTGACCGACTCGGGCCCGTCGCCCCCGCCGCGTGCCTGGTAGGACATCAGCTCCGAATAGAGGGTGTCGAGGTCGTCGGTCATGGGCGTCCGTTTGGTGACGTAGTCGTCGCCGCGATCGCGGTAGGCGACCAGGCCCATCCGGATCTCGGGCGACGGCTGGGCCTGGGCGATGGTGCTGGCGATCGACCAGATCTTGTTCTTGGCGCTCTCGATCAGCCCGCCCATGCTGCCGGTGGTGTCGAGCACGAACACGACCTCCACCTTGGGCGGCGCTTGCTGGATCTGCCCGGGAGCGAGATCGATCGTCTGAGTGGGCTTGGCCACCGGCGGGGGGCAGCTACGCAGGGGATGACCCTGCCCGGCGAGGGCACCGGCAGAGCCGGCGAGCAGTGCGATGGAAGCGGCGATCAGGGCGGTGTTCAGGCTTGTGGTCAGGGCGGTGTTCATGGAGGGTCTCCGTGCTGGGGTTCGCGATGGCGGGATCCGATCCCTTCCATGCACAGTGATACCGAACCCGATCGGCCCCGGCCGTCACGTGTTTGTCACACGGGGGGGCAGACGCACGAGATGCCAGCGATTGTCACGGGCGTGTCACGGTGCGGTCACGGACGTGTCACGAGCGACCCGCTTTGGAGGGCGCAGGGTCAATCCCGGTGGGTTTCGTGCATCAGTTCACGCGGGAGACCCAGCGTGATCAGCCCGGCAAGAAAAAGTGCGCCTGCCGCGACCACGAAGCCCGCGTCGAGCCCCATGCCGTCCATCAACGGGCGTCCCAGCCACGCGGGCAGCCCCTCGCCCCACTCGAGCAGCCACCCCGGCGCGCTCCGCTTGCCCGCGAGCCCGTTCTGCGCCGTTTCGACCACCAGCGGCCCGACGAACGAGAAGCACCACGCCCCGCCCAGCATCAGCCCGCTCGCCAGGCTCACCCGGTGGGGCAGCATCCGCTGAGCAAGCGAGATGCTCACCGGGATCACCGCCCCGAATCCCAGCCCGGACAGCACGCTGCCCAAGGCCGCGGCCGGCACGACCAGTCCCGGCGCCACGTCGTCGGCCAGCGTGATCGCCAGGATCGCCAGCGACCCGAGCACCGGCAGCACGAAGAACACGAGTTTCTCGAATCGGGCCGCGAGGATGAACCCGAGCACGATCCCGCCGCCGCCCATGCCAACCTGCATCGCCGCCTGGAGGTTCCCGTTCAGGCGGCTCGATTCGGCGCTGAGCTCCTCGGTCAGCACCGATGCGCCGTTGCTGATCAGCGTCTGTTCAACCGCCCACTCGGTGAACAGGTAGATCAGCGACATGTTCACGCCGAAGCGGATCATGTTGGAGAAGTACAGCAGTATCACCGCCCGCCAGCGGAGCCTGCGCTCGTGCGGCTCCCAGTGGGTATCGACGGGCGGGCGACCGTTCTCGCGCTTGCCCACGCCGTGCACGGCCCACGCGAGCACGCCCGCGACCGCCAACCCGACGGGGATGGTCAGTCGCAGGTCCATCAGCCCGTTGCGCAGATCGATCGAGCCGTCTGGTGCGCGCCCGAGCGTCTCGACGAATGCGGGCGTGAACTTGTTGCCCACGATCCCGCCGATCATGCCGAACAGGAAGAACAGCGCGATCCAGCGGGCCCGGTGCTTGCCCGCCAGCGCCCCCACCGCCGCGGCCGCGGGCGGGTGGTAGGCCCCGACACCGGCCACGCCGATCGCGTAGAGCACCATGAGCTGCGTGAAGTTCTGGGCCATCCCCAGGTGCCCGATCGCCAGGACGGCGACGATCATGCCCAGCGTGCCCAGCGCCCGGGTGTCGAGCTTGTCGCTCACCCACGCGACCACCGGCTGAACGGCGCCCGAAGCAAACGCCCCGATGCCGAACAGCAACGCTTTTTGCTCGGGCGCGATGTCGAGCAAGAACGCCAGCATCGGCATCAGCGCGATGGGCACGAACGAGAACACGTCAACGACAAAGTGCGCGCCGATTGTCAGCGATGCGCGGAGCCTCGGCACCGATGGCTGTGACTGGTGCGCTGGGTGCGATGGATTGGGCGGGTCGTTCGTCAAGCGGCAACCCTAGGGGCGGCTGGCGACGCGCACCGGCTCAATGCCCGGCCGGTCGGCCGCCCTTGCGCGGGTCGCTCGCGGCTTCCCAGCCCTCCGGGGAACGCCGGATGAGTTGCACGTTGCCGACATCGCCACCGAGCTCGGCGGTGTGCCCGCGATCACGGAAGCCAGCCGCCCACGCCTCGCCCGCCTGCTCGATCAGGACGCGGTCGGGCTTCCATTGGTGGTGGAACCTCGGGGCCGCCACCGCCTCGCCCACGTCCATGCCCGACAACGCGTTGAGGATAGCTTGCAAAGTGGCGGTGATGATCTTGGGCCCGCCCGATGCGCCCCCGACCGCCAGCACGCCTTGGGCGTCGAGCACGATGGTCGGCGACATGCTCGAGAGCGGGCGTTTGCCGGGCTCGGGCAGGTTGCGATCGGACTGGGTGAGCCCGAAGGCGTTGGGCTGGCCGCTGACGGTCGTAAAATCGTCCATCTCGTTGTTGAGAACGAAGCCGAACGCGTCGACGCCCACGAGCGATCCGAACTCGAGGTTGATCGTCTCGGTGCAGGCGACCGCGCCGCCCCAGCGGTCGACGACCGACACGTGCGACGTGCCCGCGTCCTGGGGCAGGGCATCGTGGGTGCCGTAGGTACCCGCGTCGTGCGTCGTGCCATCGATCTCGCCCGCGATGCGTGCGATGTTGGCTTGCGACAGCACGCGATCGACCGGGACCTCAACGAAGGCGGGGTCGGCCAGCCATCGAGATCGGTCGGCGAACGCGTGCTTGAGCGCCTCGGCCAGCAGGTGGCGTTCGGCGTCGGTGTCGATCGGCTCACGCAGATCATGCCCGAGGGCGCGGAGGATCTCGAGGGTCTGGACGATCGTGACACCGCCCGATGACGGGGGCGGCATGCACAGGAACGTCAGCCCCGAAACCTCCGCGACCAACGGCGTCATCTCGACCGGCTCGTACGAGAGCATGTCGTGCACGGTCAGCATGCCCCCCGCGTCGCGCACCGCACGCTCGACTTCGCCCCCGATCAACTGCTCAAGGAACGCGTCCCGCCCCATCGCCGCGATGATGGTCAGCGCCTCGTGCTGCCCCGCGTTGGTGATGCGATCACCGACACGGACGGCCCCCTCGCGCAGGAAATGCCGCCAGACCAACGGAAACCGGTTCTGCATCGCGGGGTCGCGCTCGAACCGTTCGATGAGGCGTTCGGCCATCTTGGCGTAGTGATCGTCCACAAGAAACCCGTCCTCGCACGCGCGGAGGGCGGGTCCGAGGACGGTCGGCATGTCGAGCGTGCCGTAGGTTTCCAGGGCGTGCGTGAGCCCGGCGACGGTGCCGGGGATCGCGACGCCCGCGCCGCCCACGGTGCTCGACTTGCCGGTGGATTCGTAATAGTCGGGCCCGACCGGCGAGGTCTCGCGGTAGTTGATGGCGGTGGTGACCGAGCCGTGCGCGGGGTCGTCGGGGAGGTGGATGACCATGAAGCCACCGCCGCCGATGCCGCAGGAATAGGGGCGGACGACCGAGAGCGTGAACGACGCCGCGACCGCCGCGTCGACGGCGTTGCCGCCCATCGCGAGCATCTCGGCGCCGGCCGCCGAAGCGAGCGGGTGGTCGGCCGCAACCGCGCCGTGGGCGAACGTCGCCGACGATCCGCCCGCGAGCCGATGCCCGCCCGCGCACCCCGCCAGCGTGAGCAGGTGGAAGATCGCAACCAGGAACAGCACGCATCGTGTCTTCATGCGTGCAGCCTAGCGGATTTGCCTCAGGCGTCCCGGGACTCTGGGGCGATATCGAGCGTGCGCCGCGCGACCAGCCAGAACCGCTCGTCGCCAGCCCCGGTCGGGGTTCGGCGGTGCCAGGCAGCGCTCAAGAACCCTCGGAGGGCGGCCCAGGGGCGGAACCGGGGCACGCGCGGGTCGTCTCCCCGGCGCACGATGCGGTAGCCGAGCAGGTGGAAGAGTTGGCGTTTGAGCACCGCCGCGACCTTGGCGTCCACCAACAATGCGTGCGGCTCGTCGGCGCAGCGGTGCACGCCCGGCAAACGGGCGATCGCCGAAGCCAGCCACAGCGATTGGCGGCAGCGGGCGCTCAGGTCCAACCAGCCCGGAGAGACCTCGCGCACGATAAAGAACGCGTCGTCGCCCACCCGCTTGGCGGGCTGGCGGTTGGGCAGGAACATTTCGCCCCGGATCGGCGACGCGACAGGCTCCCCGCACTGGGTCGCGACGGGCTGCCCGCCATGCACGTGGGTGTGCGCATCCATGCCGTCGAGCATTTCGAACGACGGGTCCGTGATCGGCTCGCGGTGGCGCAGGTCGTAGACCCGCCCGGCGCGTTCGCCCGCGGCTTCGAGCAGGCGGGCCTTGGGATCGCCCGGGGCCTGCCCGATCGGCAAGATCCCCGCGGCATCGAGTGCGACCCAACAAACGGCTTCGAGGACATCGACCGCATCCGGGTCGTCGTGCTGCCCGCCCTCGATCACGCACGCGACGCAGCCGAGCGATCGCGTGAGGTGATCGGTGAGCAGCCCCTCCACTTCTTCCTCGAACCCCAGCAGCAGTGCGGGCCCGAAGTGCTGCCCGAAGCGCCGCGCGGGAAGGGCGTCCTCGATCACCACGACCGGCGGGGCGGGGGCGCTCGTCGTGTGCATATCGACCACGTACAGCGGGCGGCCTGGACGCTGCTCGGCGCGGACCGCGTCGAGGATCTCGCGTGCCTCGCGGCATTCGGCGCAGCCCGGGTCGTGCGTTGCCAGCAGATCGGGCGTGAACGAACGGTTCAGGTCGCGGTCAACGTAACGCGTGCCGGGCGGAGCCCCGAGGGCGGCCAGATTCCCGGCCAGCGCGACGAGCGAGCCTTGGAACGACCCCGGGAGGTCTCGATGGAGGTGTTCGATGACGCGCTGGGCGGCGTGGAGCCCCGCGGGCTCGTTGCCGTGCACGCCCCCGATCAAGACCAGCGTGGGCCCGTCGCCCGATCCGTAGCGCCCGATGACCCGTGGCTTGTCTCTCGACGCGTTGGACGCGGTGCAGGGTTGGCTGGCGGGCGTTGGGGTCACTCTGGATTGTTGCCGGGCGCCGGCGCCGAGTCCGGGCTGGCCCGCAACTGTTCTTCGAGCAGGCGCCCCGCGATCTTCATGTAGTCGTGCTCGGAGACGATGCCCACGAGTTTCCCCCCAGAGATCACCGGCAGGCACGACGCCCCGTGCGCCTTCATCAGGTCAATCGCTTCAAGCGTGGGCGTCTCGGGCGACACGGTCAGCGGCGCCGGGTGCATGATGTCCGACACGCTGATCTCGCCCTGTGCCCGGCGTTTGGGGTCGGCAATCAGCTTGAGCAGGCAGCGGTAGCTGACCAGTCCGACCAGGCGGTGCTGGGCGTCCTCGACCGGGACGTGGCGGACACGCTCCCAGTCCATGATCGACGCGGCCAGGTCGATCAGCTCGTCAGGGCCCACCGTGAACAGGTCCGTGGTCATGTACTGACCTACGCGGGCGTAGTGCAGCTTCCAAGCGCCGGCTTCGTGCAACTCGGCGATTGGCCATTCGTGGACGGGCACGCCCGACTGCTGGCGGGTACTCGTGGCGGCCGTCAGGGTCGCGAGTCGCTCGGCCCGCGTGCCCTGCCCGCGCATGTGGGAGACCGAGTCGAGCATCCATTTGGCGCCGTTCTGACCAGAATCGACCCGATCGTGGATCACGCCCAGGTAATGCCCGATGTCGGCGTCGTCGATGCCCGCCTCGAGCAGCCCCGCGCGGGCCTCGGGGAGCAGCTCGGTCAGGATCAGCGACCGGGCCGACACCGACCGCCCGTCGAGCCAGTGCAGCTGGGCGTCGAGCCCCTGGCGGGCTGCGTTCACGAAGTTCGCACGTGCCGACTCGAACGCCATCCGCTCGCGCAGGTCCGTCAGCGTGAACGGCAGGCGGCGCATCAGCCCCAGCCACAGCGCCGTGCCCGCGACCTCGTCGACGATGGTCGGGCCCGAGGGCAGGTAGCGGTTCTCGATCCGCAGGTGGGGCTTGCCGTCGGTGATCCCGTAGCACGGGCGGTTCCAGCGGTAGAGAGTCGAGTTGTGCGCGCCCAGCGCCGCCAGCTTGGGGATCTCGCCGCGCTCGATCATCTCGAGCGGCTGCTCGTCGTGGTCGGCGCCGAAGATCGAGCGGAACCGCGCGATGTCGGCTTTATACAACTCGAGCACGCCCGATTCGCACCACCGCTCGCCGAAGCGGACGCGTTTGAGCATCTCGCGTTCGGCCGGGACATCTCCGCTGGTATCGACGATCTGCTCGAAGATCGCGATGCGGTTCTCGTGCCACAGTCGCTTTCCGAACAGCACGGGCGAGTTGGCGCACGCGGCCAGCAGCGGGGCGGTCACGAGTTGGGCGACGTTGTAGGCGCCCGCGAACTGATCTGGCTCGACCTGGTAGTGGATCTGGATCGAGGTATTGAGCCCCTCGACCATGATGTTGTCGTGGGTGAAGTCGAGCGTGTCCGTGCCGCGGACGCGGAGGTCGTAGCGTCCGTTGCGCAGCGCCGTGATGCGGTCGTTGAGGGCGTAGTAGCGGGCTTTGGGCGTGATCGAGTCGAGCGTGAGGTGCTCGGGCTGGAGCGTGGGCAGGATGCCGGTGAGCACGGGCGTCGCGTCGAGCGTGCCCGCCGCCCTGGAGGCGGCCCCCATGAGTTCTTCGAGTTCGCGGTGCAGGTCGCGCAGGCACGAGCCGGCGAAGACCCGGGGCGTGCAGTTGAACTCGAGGTTGAACCGCCCGAGCTCGCTGGTCGCACGCGGATCGTCGAGCAGCTCGAGGACCTCGGGCCCGACCATCGCGGGGCGCCAGGAGGCGTCCACGAAGGCCAGCTCTTGCTCGGCCCCCACGCGGGTGATCCCGGTCTCGAACATGCCACGCTCGAGCATGATCTCGAGGGCACGCAGGTCGTTGAGCAGGCGCTGCATGACCACGCGGTGCTCGCTCCCAGACCCGGTCTGTCCGATCTCTTGAACGCCCATCAGACCCCCGGCCCGACACGGGCCTTCCGGGCCAGTCTCCGCGAATCACGATGCGAACGCAAGCGTCGCTAGGGCGTTTCCCGCGGATAGGGCCTGTTCTGGGCGTTTCTTGCCACCTTCGGGAGTCCGAGATCCGCATTCGCTGGGCTCTGCGGGAACCGCGCGGTATCTTAAACGAACCGACACCAGACCGGCGTTCCCTGTTCTTGGGACCCGCCAATGAGGCGTCCACGCGCACCGATCCAACCACACCCGGCCGCCCCGCGAGCCGGCTCTATCTGTCTAGGAGATCTGTTTTGGAGACTTCGAACATGCGGAACCCGCAGTGCCTCTCCGCCCGAACCGGGCTCGCCACATCCGTGCTGCTCTCGCTGATCGCCGGCTCCTCGGCCAGCGCCCAGGACGCCGCCGGGGCGATGATCGACGTGCTCACCCACACCCCGCCCCGCGCGTACGAAGGTCAGGTCGTCGCGCGGGTGCGTGCGGACTCGATGCGTGAGGTGGCGGCCGCCACCGCGCTGGCCGAGAGCCTGTGGTCCGAGGGCGCCGGCACCGCCCGCCCCTTCGATATCCAGATCCACGCCGACCGCCTCGGGGCCCTGGGCGAAGCCGGGCTCGAGTTCGAGTTGACCATCCCCGATCTCCAGGCCCACGCCGACGCACGCTGGTCGATGGTCCAGAGCCGCGAACGCTTCGAGCGGGCCCAGGCGATCGACCGCGACGCGGGCCAGCGCGGCAACCCGCACGACGAGTCCTGGTTTGGAAACTTCAAGCAGCTCACCCAGATCCGCACGTACGTCGCCGGGCTGGCCGCGGCTCGCCCGGACCTCGCCTCGGTCAGCGATATCGGTGACTCGCTGTTCGGCGAAGACATCGAGGCGATCACCATCACCGGCCCGGACCTGCCCGGGAACGCCGCGGCGGACCGCCCGGTGATCATCTGGAACGGCTGCCAGCACGCCCGCGAGTGGATCAGCCCGATGACAGTGACCTACCTCGCGTCGCGCCTCGTGGGCGACTACGACAGCGACCCGGCCGTCAAGGACATCGTCGATTCCGTCCGCTTCGTCATCGTGCCCGTTGTCAACCCCGACGGCTACCTCTACACCTGGTCGGGCGAACGCTTCTGGCGCAAGAACCGGCGCGACAACCCGGGTTCTTCGACCGGCGTCGATCTCAACCGCAACTGGGGCTACGAATGGGGCGGCGACGGCGCGAGCACCGACCCCCAAAGCGATACGTACCGCGGCGCTTCGGCGTTCTCAGAGCCCGAGACCCAGACAATGCGCGATCTCGCGCTCGGCTTCGGCGACGACCTGGCTGCCCACATCGATTACCACTCCTTCTCGCAGCTGATCCTCTGGCCCTTCGGCTACGCGTTCGACGTCACAACGCCCGAGCCGGACCGCACGTTCTACGCCACGCTGACCAACGACATGTCGCAGACCATCGAGTCGGTGCACGGCGCGTTCTACGAACCCGTCCAGTCGTGGATGCTCTACCCGGCGTCGGGCACGTCCTCGGACTGGTTCTACGGTGCGACCGGTGCCAAGAGCCTGGGATTCGAGCTGCGGCCATCACAGGGAGGGATCGACGGCTTCGACCCGCCGCCGAGCGAGATCCTGCCGTGCGCCCAGGAGAACTGGGAAGCCGCCAAGCTGTTCGCGTCCCGCACAACCCAAGCCCTGTCATTCACCGCCAGCGCCCCAGAGACCGTGCCGGCTGATCAGCCCGTGCCCGTCTCGTTCACCGTCTCGGCGGGCATCGAGGAATACGACCCGTCGTCCGTGCTGATGTTTGCCAGTGTCGCGGGAGCCTCGTTCGCGCCCGTCGCCCTCACCCCGGACGGGCCCGGCGTGTACAACGCCGAACTGCCCGCGCTCGCGTGCGGCCAGTCGACCGAGTTCTACTTTCAGGCGACCACGCTGGGCGGGACCGACATCGCTTACCCCGCGGGCGATCCGTTCGCGATCCAGGCCGTCGCGGTCGCGTACCGCGACGAGATGGAATCGGACACCGGCTGGACGGTCGGTGCCCCGGATGACGCCGCGTTCCGCGGCATCTGGGAGCGTGCCGATCCCGAGGGAACCGAGGCGCAGCCCGAGAACGACCACACACCAGCGGGCACCGACTGCTGGATCAGTTCGGCCCCCGCGGGGAGCGGGACGGGATCCAACGACATCGACGGCGGGGCCACCACGCTCACCTCGCCCGCACTCGACGCAGCCGCCGGGTCGGGTGACGCGATCCTCAGCTACCACCGCTGGTACTCGAACAACACGGGCAGCGCGCCCGATGAAGATTCGATGCTCGTCCAGATCTCGGACGACGACGGCGTGTCCTGGTCCACACTCGAGACCGTCACCGAGAACGCCAACGCCTGGGTCGAGAAGCGATTCACAATCGCCGACTTCGTGACGCCCACCGACCAGGTCCGCGTCCGCTTCGTCGCCAGCGATTTCAACAGCGGCTCGATCGTCGAGGCCGGCGTTGACGACCTCCAGATCGAGTTCACCGGGTGTGATTCGACGCTCACCGCCGACCTGGCCGAGCCGTTCGGACAGTTCAACTTCTTCGACATCGCCGCCTACATCGCCCTGTTCAACGCGGGCGACCCCGGGGCCGACTTCGACGCCAACGGCTCGATCAACTTCTTCGATATCTCGATGTTCATCGACCTCTTCAACCAGGGCATCTGATCCGCACGGGCGATCCCCGTTCCCCGCATCCGATCCCCCATGAGCCCCCACGAGCCCCCGGCACCGTCCGGGGGCTTTTTTCGCGCCCGGCGATGCGGGGCGCGGATAGGATTGAGACCCAGTCTCAATAAGCGATCGCCCGAGCGGGCCGCCCCGCTTTGAGTGCACCGAACCCGAGGACCGACCAATGCCCGCCGACCGCACGCTGACGACCCGACTCAAGGACGACAACTGGAAGTTGCACCAGATCGCCGAGCGGGCCGAGGGACCGAGCGGCCTGATCAAGGGCACGCTGGGCCAAGACGCCTACGTCGCGATCCTCGCCCAGCAGTGGTTCATGAACGCGGCGCTTGATCGGGCGCTCGCACCGCACCTGGACGCCCGCCCGGACCTCGCGGCCTTCGTGTCGCGCGATCAGTTCCTCACGCCCTACATCGAAGAAGACCTGACCCACTTCGGCGTCTGCCCGATCCACCAGAGCGTCGCGCCGGGCACGCAGCGCTTCATCGACGACGTCGAGGCGAGCGAGGGCGACGCGCTCCACCTGCTCGGGCTGCACTACGTGCGCCTCGGCGCGTGCAACGGCAACCGGTTCGTCGCCAAGAGCGTCCGCAAGGCCTACGGCCTGCCCGCGACCGGCGAGGGCACCCGCTACCTCGACCCGTTCGGCGCGTCGCAGCGCGAAGACTGGTACGCGTTCAAGTCGTCGCTCGACGCGCTGACGCTAACCGAGGACGAGTGCGACCGCGTGTTCGGCGGCACTAGGGACGCCTACCTGCACGCGATCTGCCACGGGCTCGACCGCCAGTACACGCCCGACGAGCTGTTCGCCCGCCACGAAGCGTCGCTGGACAAACAGGTCTTCGACGATGGGCACTCGGTCCACGTCGGCGCGGGCGGCTGATTGATCCTGCCCTAGACCGGTCTCAGCCGAGCGCTTCCTCGCGTTCCTCGTCTTCTTTGGTGAACTCGTCGAGCCCCCGCCCGGCGCCGAACTTCTGATCCACTTGTGCCTCGGTCAGCAGCTCGCCCTCGGTGGACGCGACGACAGCCGCCACCATGCAGTCGCCCGTCACGTTGCAGGTTGTGCGGCACATGTCCAGGATGCGATCGACGCCCAGTATCACCGCGATGCCCGTGGTCATCGCTTCGGGCGGCATGTTCACCGCCTGCAGCACGATGATGAGCATGACGATGCCCACGCCCGGGACGGCGGCCGTGCCGATCGACGCCAGCGTCGCGGTCAGCACGATCGTGAGCTGGTCACCGAAGCTCAGATCCACGCCGAACGCCTGCGCGATGAACACCGCGGCCACGCCCTGATACAGCGCCGTCCCGTCCATGTTGATCGTCGCGCCGATGGGCAGCACGAACGATCCGATCCGCTCGCGCACGCCCAGGCGTTCCTCGCAGCACTCCATCGTGACCGGCAGCGTCGCGCCCGAGCTCGACGAACTGAACGCCAGCAGCTGCGCGGGCGAGATCGCCCGGAAGAAACGCCTGAAGCCGACCGGGGTCAGCACACGCAGCACCGCGGGGTATACGCCGAACATCATGATCGAGAGCCCGAGCACCACCACGAACGCGTACTTGAGCAGGCTCTGCAGGACCTCGATCCCCAGATCGGTCAGCACGATGACGATCAACGCGAACACCGCGAACGGCGCGATCAGCAGCACCATGTGCACGATCTTGATGACCACCTCGGTCATGCCCTCGAAGAACACGATCAGCGGCTTGGCTTTCTCCTTCGGCAACAACGTCAACGCCACACCGATCAGCAGCCCAACGACGACGACCTGCAGCGTGTTGCCGTTCGCCATCGATTCGAACGGGTTCTCCGGGAAAATGTTGATCAGGATGTCCCAGGTCCCCCGCTCCTGTTGCTCTTCGGCGTTTTTCATTTTGCCAGCCGCGTTGTCGGCCTGCGTCGCCGCGATGGTCTCACGCAGGTCATCGGGGAACCCGCGCCCGGGCCCGATCAGATTGGCGAACAGCAGCCCGATCGAGATCGCCACCGCCGTCGTCACCAGGTAGATCCCGATGGTCTTGCCGCCCACGCGCCCCAGCTTGGCGGTGTCGTTCAGGCTCGCCACGCCCGCGGCCAGCGAGAACAGCACGATCGGCACCGCGATGAACTTGAGCCCCCGCATGAACAGCTGCCCGACGAACTCGACGAGGTTGCGGACGAACGCCGCCGCGTCGGCCCCGAAGCTCGCGTCGTCGTTCACGCCATCGGGCGACTTGCCCTTGAGGAACGATGCCGGGTCGTTGACGCCCATCGACGCCCAGGTCTGGTCGGTCCAGAAGGCGTTGACCAACAGCCCGACCACCACGCCCAGCGCCAGCCCGATCAGGATTCTCCAGTGCAGCGCCAGTCGGGTCGGATGTGCCAAAGTCAGAGCCCCTTTCGTGGAACACCTTATCGCACCCGCCCGATCCGTGCCCCACGCCCCCATGCCCGCGCCACCCGCGCAGGCGTCACAGACCGACCCAAGACTCCGTCGATCGCCCCACCACGCTTGCACGCCAGGGATGCGTTTGGAACGCCTTAGGCACACACCTATCTCTATTGTCGCTCAGCGCACGAGGCATGCCCATGACACACCGCACGACCGCACCTACGACCAACCCTTCCCGCCCAAGCCGTGCCCTGGCCGTCCTGGCCGCACTGAGCGCCCCGCCGATCTTGGCCGCGAGCGCCCACGCCGACGTCGGTGGTCCAGACTCCGGCCTGATCACACCGTTCGATAACGCCCAGGTGAGCTTCGAGTGGGTCATGTCCCGCGCGGGCTACACGGGCGATCTCTCCGCGGCTATCCCCAACCTGACCGGCGAGTCGGTGTTCGTGTTCAACAACAAGGCCGCCCGCCCCGGCGAGACCGTGGTCCTCTCGCACGTGTTCAACGCGGGCGATCCGGTGCACCTGACCTACGAGGTCACCCGCGGGGCGCGCGATGTGTTCAGCACCAGCGACACCGACGGGCTGGCCCAGTTCAGGTTCACCCAGGTCGCCTCGGGCCCGGGCAGTGCCGAACTCCTGGTGGGCGTCGAGGACATCCGGCTGCCCGGGGGCGACTCGGACTTTGACGACGTTGTGGTCCGGATGCGCTTCGCACAGCTGCCCAGCCCCGCTGGCTTGACCGTGCTGGCGTTCGGCGCGGCGTTGTGCCGGCGTCGCCGGTCGCACTAAAACATCGGCGTACCATCATCGGTGCGCCGTACCCAACTCAGTTCGAAGACCCGCTTCCGCCGATACCTCGACGCCCGGAGGGCCCGCAAGTCCGGCGAGCGTGTCCACGAGCACGTGGACCAGAGCAGCGAGCAGAAGCGGGCCGCCCGGGCCAAGCGATCGTTCACAGGGCTGTTCTCGGCGTTCTGGTCGCTGCTGGCCGGGCACCGCACAACCGTGGTGCTCGCCCTGGTCACGCTGACCATCGGCGTGTGGCTGGGGCTGCTCATGCCGCTGAGCACCAAGATCGCCCTGGACTACATCATCACCGACAACCCCGGGCCGACCGGGCTGCCCACGCTCGTCCAGGACCAGCTCGGCCCGTTCGGTGAGAACCGCCAAGACCGCGTCGCCCTCATGTGGCGCCTCGGCGCGGGCATGCTGGCGATCACCGCGATCACCGTGCTCCTGGGGATCTGGGGGCGCTGGCAGTGCACCCGGATCACCAAAAGGGTCCAGGTCGCGCTGCGTCGGCGGGTGTTCGAGCACGCCAGCCGACTGCCGCTGCACCGCATCAACGCGATCAAGTCGGGCGGCGTGTCGTCGATCCTCCGCGAGGACGCGGGCGGCGTGGGCGAGCTGGTGTTCTCGCTCGTCTACAACCCCTGGCGCGCCATCACCCAGCTCACCGGCACGCTGATCGTCCTGCTCATCCTCGACTGGCGCCTGGTGCTGGGCGCATTGCTCATCGCGCCGCTGATCTGGGCGAGCCACAAGACCTGGATCACCCGCATCCGCCCGATGTACCGCGATATCCGCGAACGACGCCAGGGAATCGACGCGCTCAGCTCCGAATCGTTCGGCGGCATGCGCGTCGTCCGCGCCTTCAACCGGCGCCACGCCGAGGCGGTCCGGTTTACCGCCGAGGGACACCTGCTCGCACGCCAGGAGCTCTACACCTGGTGGTGGGCACGGGGCCTTGAGATCGCCTGGGAAGTCTTCATCCCGCTGGCGTCGATCGGCGTGCTCCTCTATGGAGGCACGGCCGTCATCGACGGGCGTCTGACGATCGGCGACCTGATGGCGTTCACCGCGTACCTGCTCGCGCTGCTGGGCCCGCTCGAGGCCCTCGTCGCCAGCGCGACCAACGTTCAAAACAACCTGGCCGCCCTGGACCGGGTGCTCGACATCCTGGCCGAACCCCGCGAGTTCGAGGAAACCGACCCGGACCGCAGCATCGACCTGACCAACACCTCCGGGCGCATCGTGCTCGAGAACGTTGGCTACGCCTACCCCGCGCGCACCGAGGGCGGCTCACGCCCCGGCGCGTCCCACACCGGCGAGCGCGGGCAGCCCGTCCTCACCGGCATCTCGTTGGAGATCGAGCCCGGGGAGACCATCGCACTCGTCGGCGCGTCCGGCGCGGGCAAGACCACGCTCTGCAACCTGATCGCGCGCTTCGACGACGTGACGCAGGGTCGCATCACCATCGACGGCATCGATTTCCGCGACATCCCCGTCGAACGCTACCGGGCCCTGCTCGGGGTGGTTGAGCAAGACGTGTTCCTGTTCGACGGATCGGTGGCCGAGAACATCGGATATGCCAGGCGCAACGCCACGGACGACGAGGTGATCGCGGCGGCCCATGCCGCCAACGCCCACGGGTTCATCTGCGAACTCGAAGAAGGCTACGACACCCTGATCGGCGAGCGCGGCGTCCGCCTCTCGGGCGGGCAGAAGCAGCGCCTGGCCATCGCCCGCGCCATCCTGGCCGACCCAAAGATCCTGATCCTCGACGAGGCCACCAGCTCGCTCGACTCTGAATCCGAACGCCTTATCCAGCAGTCGCTGGGCGACCTGATGCGGAACCGCACCAGCCTCGTCATCGCCCACCGCCTGAGCACCATCCGCTTCGCCGACCGGATCGTCGTCATCGAGGGCGGCACCGTCCGCGAGATCGGCACCCACGACGAGCTGCTCGAGCGCGACGGTCGCTACGCCGAGCTGCTCCGGATGCAGCTCGAGGGGGCCGACACCGGGGCGGAGACCTAGAGCTCTCGGACCAAATCCGGCCCCGATTCCCAGGGTTTTTCCCTACCGACCGGGGCGGGCTGTGTTATCTTGGACGCTCTCGGAGGGTCTTCTATGAAGAGCTGTGGTCTCACTGCCGCCTTAACTGCTGTGTATGCGCTCGGGTTTGCTGGTGCGAGCGCGGGCGATGTGCCCATGTATTTCACCGAATCCTCCGCCGAAGTCGGCGTCGATCACCGCTACTCCGCACCGGGCGACGGCGTGTTCATCTCGCCGATGTTCGCCGGCATCGCGGCGGGCGACTTCAACCGCGATGGGCTCGACGACCTCTTCATCCTCGGCGGCGGCAGCGAGCCCGACCAACTGCTGATCGCGTCGATGACCGATGGCGTCTTCTCCTACACAGATCAAGCCGCGGTCTGGGGCGTGGACCTCGTGCACGTCGGCGTGGGCGTCTCGGTCGCCGATTACGACAACGACGGCTACCTCGATCTCTACGTCACTTCGCACGGCCCCGGCACCGGACCCCAACGCGGGCGCCACCTGCTCTACCGAAACTCCGGGCCGGACGACCTCCGGCAGTTCGCATTCGCCGAGGTCGCCAGCGCCGCCGGCGTCGACAGCACCACCGATGTCCGCATCGACGGCTTCTCCAGCTCGTGGGGCGACATCGACCTCGACGGCGATCTCGATCTCATTGTTACCGGTTGGGTCGCGGCGTCGGGCGGCAACCGCCTGTTCCAGAACAACTCCGACGGCACCTTCACCGACATCACCGCCGATGCACTCCCCGCGGGCATCATGGACGTCCGAGGCTTCACGCCGCGGTTCATCGATGTCACGGGCGACACTTTCCCCGAGATCCTCATCGCCGCCGACTACGGCACGTCCGTCTTGTACCTCAACGACGGGACCGGGCGCTACACCGACGTCACCGGCGCGTCCAACACCAGCCACGAAACCAACGGCATGGGCGCCACCACCGCCGATTTCAACAACGACGGGCGCGCCGACTGGTACGCCACGTCCATCCTCAACACCGCCACCACACAAGACGGCAACAAGCTCTATCTCAACCAGGGCACAACCGACGGCGTGCCCGTCTTTACCGAGACCTCGGTCGCGGCCGGCGTCGATGACGGCGGCTGGGGCTGGGGCGCGGGCGCGGGCGATATCGACCTCGACGGCGACGTCGACATTCTTGAGACCAACGGCTGGTCGGGCGGGCAGTGGACCGTTGAGCGGGCGTACCTCTTCCTGAACCAGGGCAACGGCGCGTCGTTCGTTGAACAGGGCACGCCGAGCGGCATCGACTTCAACGCCCAGGGGCGGGGCATCCTGCTCTGGGACATGGACCACGACGGCGACCTCGACGCCGCCTTCCCCGCAATCGACGCCCGCACCGAGGTCTACCGCAACGACCGGGCCCAGAGCAGCCCCGCCAACTGGCTCACCATCCGCCTCAACTCCAGCGCGTCCCCTTCAATCGCGCCCGACGGCGTGGGCGCCAAGGTCTCCGTCACCGCGGGCGGGCAGACCTACCACCGCTGGGTGCAGGCCAACTCCGACTATCTGTCACAGCCCCCGATCGAGGCCCACTTCGGGCTCGGCGATGCGACAGCGACCGACTCGGTCGTCGTCGCCTGGCCCAACGGCTACACGAGCACGCTGAACGTGCTCGCCGCCAACGCCGCGTACACGATCTCGTCGTGCGACACGGACTTCAACAGCGACGGGGTCATCAGCTCCTTGGACATCAGCGATTTCATCGGCGCGTACTTCAACCAGGAACGCCGCGCCGATCTGTATCCCGACCGGCGATTCAACTTCTTCGATTTCGTCGTGTTCTTGAGGGGCTTCGAGACGGGATGCACCGGCATCACCGCCCGCCAGCCGACCGTGCAGCCCGCTACCCAGCGCCCCACGCTTCAGGACATCAACCGCCCAAGCCGGTCCCCGAGCCCCTGATATCCGCAGCTCACTACAACTACTGAGCGGCGGTTTTTTCTTCAGTAAGTAAAGTGCTTGATCGGCTCGCCCTGCGTCCCGATGTGGGTCATCGCCTCGATGCCGATGTCCAGGTGCATGCGTGCGTACTGCTCGGTGACCGCCTTGTCCGACTCTTCGGTCTTCACGCCCTCGGGCGTGGTCGGGACGTCCGACACCAGCAGCAGCGCCCCGCGGGCGATGTGGTTGTGGTGCCCCACGATGAACACCGTCGCGGTCTCCATGTCGATCGCCAGCGCCGACATCCGCTTGAGACCGCCCAGGAACTTCTTGTCGTGCTCCCAGACGCGCCGGTTGGTGGTGTAGACCACGCCCGTGCGGTACTCGAGCCCGCGGTCGACAACCTTGTCCGACACAAACTTGTGCAGCTTGAAGCTGGGCAGCGCGGGAACCTCGGCGGGAAAATAGTCGTCGCTGGTGCCCTCGCCGCGGATCGCCGCGATCGGAAGGACGAAGTGACCGATCTCGGTCGAGTCCTTGAGCCCGCCGCACTTGCCCAGGAACAGCACGCCATCGGGCATGCGGGCGCAGAGCAGGTCCATGATCGTCGCGGCGTTGGGCGAGCCGATCCCGAAGTTGACGATGGTCAGCCCGCGGTCGTTGGTCGCCGCCTGCATCGCGCGCCCCTCGCCGTAGATATCGCACCCGAACCGCTCGGCGAAACGCCCGACGTAATCCGAGAAGTTGGTCAGCAGCACGTAGTCGCCGAACCGGTCCACGGGCATCCCCGTGTACCGGGGCAGCCAGTTCTTGGCGATATCGAGCTTGGTCTGCAAAGCGGGTGTCCCTCCGGCGGTCTTCGCCGCATCATACAGAACACGCCCACCCGGCATGCGGATGGGCGTGGACTTGGAGTAGGGGAACCGGGACTTGAACCCGAACTAAGGGAATCAGAATCCCTCGTGCTACCAATTACACCATTCCCCCGAACGGTTCCGCCCAAGAGGCAAGCCCGTCGGCGTGCCGGATAGTACGCCCGGACGCCCCCCACGCCCACCCAAAGCCGCCCCAGACCGTGCCCATCCCCGCCCGAGCGGGGTAGGCTTGGCCCATGAACACGCCACGCCTCTTCGGTCTGTCCGCCCTTCTCCTCATGCTGCTCGGTGCCCTGGTGGGGCCGGCGCTGGCCGGCCCCCTCTCGCCGCCCGTTCCCGAGGGGCGCGACGCCCGCCTGTGGACGCTGATGAGCGAGTATCTCGAAGCCCTCCACGAGCGATCCCCCGAATCCATCGGCCCGTCTTTCGGCGACGATCGTCTCAACGACCGCATGGGCGACGTCTCAGCGGCTGCGGAAGCAGCCTGGCAAGAACGCCTGGTCTCCTTCCGTGCCCGCGTCGCGATGATCAACCCGACCGGGTTCTCCGAAGCCGACCGCCTCGACGCCGACCTGCTCCGCCACACCCTCAACCGCCAGCTGGTCGGGGCCCCGCTCAAGCGGTGGCAGATGCCGGTCACCAGCCAGGGCGGCCCGCAGGTGTGGCTGCCGCAGATGGGCGACCGCCTGCCCATGCGGACCGACAAGCACCGGGCCGACTACCTGATGCGCCTCAAGCAGATCCCCATCGTGATCGGCGACACCATCGACAACATGCGCCTGGGCATGGACGATGGGCGCGTGCCGCCCAAAGCCGTCGTCGCCCCGGCCATCCCCCAGGCGATGAACCAGGCCAACGCCTCCTACATCGCCGACCCGACCACGTCGCCCTTCTACCGCCCGTTCCTGACCATCGATCAAGGTTCCGCGATCGCGAAAGAAGCCCGCGAGGTCATCGCCGAGCGGATCGTCCCGGTCTACGAGGAACTGGCCCTGTTCCTCAGCAACGAGTACCTGCCCGCCTGCCGAGACTCGTTCGGCATCTCTGAAGGTGTCGACGGCATGCGTGCCTACGACATCGCGCTCTCCGACCACACCACGCTGGCCGACGCGACCGCCCAGAGCATCCACGACACCGGGCTCGAACAGGTGGCCGCCATCCGCGCCGAAATGATGGACGTCATCGAACGCACCGACTGGGCCACCACCGGACCCGGGGCCACCACCCGCTTCGCCAGCGCCGACGACCGATTCGCGGCGTTCATCGAGCACCTCCGCACCGACCCACGCTTCTACTTCGACGACCCCCAGAGCCTGCTCGACGCGTACAAGGTCGTCTGCAAGAACATCGACGCCGAGATGCCGCTGCTGTTCGGACGCCTGCCCCGGCTGTCCTACGGCGTCCGCCCGATCCCAACTTTCGCGGCCGCCGCGGCCCCCACAGCGTACTACTACCCCGGCTCGATCGAGTCCGCGATCCCCGGCTACTTCATGGCCAACATCGCCAACCTCGACCAGCGCCCCAAGTACGAGATGGTCGCCCTGACCCTCCACGAGGCGGTCCCCGGGCACCACCACCAGATCGCGCTCGCCCAGGAACTCGAGAACCAGCACCCTCTCCGCTCGACGCTGGGGTTCACCGCGTTCGTCGAGGGCTGGGCGCTTTACGCCGAACGCCTGGGGCTCGAGGTCGGGCCGGGCGAGCGCGGGCTCTACTCGGATCCGTACGACGATTTCGGGCGACTCAATTACGAGATGTGGCGGGCGATGCGCCTCGTCGTCGACACCGGGCTGCACGCCTTCGGGTGGGAGCGCCAGCAGGCGATCGACTACATGACCGCCAACAGCGCGCTCTCGGCGCACAACATCCGATCCGAGGTCGACCGCTACATCGGCTGGCCCGGGCAGGCGACGGGGTACATGATCGGGCAGCTCAAGATCCGCGAGCTGCGGGCGTTGGCCGAGCGCCGCCTGGGCGACTCGTTCGACCGGCGCGACTTCCACGACGCGGTGCTCGAATCCGGCGCGATCCCCCTGCCGGTGCTCGAAGCGAAGATCGGGCGCTGGATCGACGAGCAGCAGGGCGAGTGATCGGTCAGGATTAACGGTTCAGGTCCGCAGGCGCAGCGAGAACACCCCGCCCGCGCGCACGACCATGAACAGGTCGTCGTAGGCGTCGTGCTCGAGTTCGTCGGTGCCCGGGTCGCCCCCGAACGCCCTGACCAGAGCGGGCACCGTGTTCGAGTGCCCGACGATGACCCACGCCCCGCCGCGGGCGGAGCCTTGCTCGATGACACCCCGGACCATGGACGCTGGTTTGCGCGCGTCGTATGTCCTGATGGTCGCGCCGGATTTTGTATCGGACGCGTCCAGGATCCGCTGGCCGGTGGCGCGGGTGCGCACCGTCTCGCTGTGCAGCACGCCCAGCACGCCCGCAGACCGCAGCATCGCCCCCACCCGGTCGGCCCGCTGGCGACCGACGCCAGACAGCTCGGAATCGGCCGAGTCGTCCAGGCGCTCTGTGTGGCGGATCACGAACACCGCGTAGGGCTTGGCACCGTCGGGTGCTTCATTTGCGTGCCCCGCCCGGGATCGCTCCGGGAGCGCACCAAGCAAAGCCGCCCCCGTGATCGCTCCTGAGAGCGCGAGGGCGGATCGGCGGTTCATAGGTTGAGATGCGTCGGTGGTCGGTTCAGAGCCAACTGAGACGTGCGGGCGTGTTCGATCGGTTGCCATGCCGATGGTACCGCCCGGTGGGCCCGGCCGGCTGCATCGGTCGTCGCCCCGAGACCGAGGTCAGGCGGATCTCAGCCGATGGACAGGTCGTCGTAGTTCTTGGGCGACTGCCACTGGTTCTCGGACTCGTGACGTGTGGGTGCCTCGTCCGAGCGGTTCAGCGGGCGGGCCCTGCCGTACTGCGAGCGCTTGGCCTGGATGGGCGGCGGGGCGATGGGCTTGGCCGCCGGGCTGCCCTGCGGACGCGAACCCCCGATCCGCTGATCGAGGTCGGGGCGTGAGCCGATGGTGCGATCCGTGCCCGCGGACCCGTTGGAACCGGGGTTCTGGGGCTCGTCCTTGGGCCCGACGCGCTTGGTGCGTGCCTCGTCGATCGATCGATCGAGCTTGGACAGCAGTGCCCGGACTTCGTTGAATGCCTTTTGATCGTCTCCCATGCGTACCTCCGTGTCCCGTGGGACCCAATGGGTATCGGGCCGAGCGCGACCCGGCTTTGGTGCCTGACGCGATGCGGGCGGGCTGGGCTGTCAAGCGGTGCGGGATATGCCGACTGGCGAAGCATTTGGCTCGAACAGAGTTCCCCACTACGCTTCCTTGTTCTGCCCGTCCCACGATGGGAACTGTTTCACAGCCGGAGGCAACCATGGCCCAAGTCGTCCTTGATCGAGTCGAGAAGATCTACAAAGGCAACGTCCGCGCGGTGAAGGGCATCGACCTGACGATCCCAGACGGGCAGTTCGTGGTCCTGGTCGGGCCCTCGGGCTGCGGCAAGTCCACCACCCTCCGCATGATCGCCGGGCTCGAGGACATCTCGGGCGGTGCCATCTCTATCGGCGACCGTGTCGTCAATAACGTCCCGCCCAAGGACCGCGACATCGCGATGGTCTTCCAGAACTACGCCCTGTACCCCCACATGACGGTGCAGCAGAACATGGCGTTCGGGCTCAAGCTCCGGAAAGCCCCCAAGGCCGAGATCGAAAAACGCGTCCGCGACGCGTCGAACATCCTCGGGCTCGACGAGTACCTCCAGCGCAAGCCCAAGGCCCTCTCTGGCGGGCAACGCCAGCGCGTCGCGCTGGGACGGGCGATCGTTCGTGAGCCCGCGTGCTTCCTCTTCGACGAGCCCCTGTCGAACCTGGACGCAAAGCTCCGCGTGACCATGCGTTCCGAACTCAAGGCGCTGCACCAGCGCCTCAAGACCACCACGGTGTACGTGACCCACGACCAGGAAGAAGCGATGACGCTCGGCGACCTCGTCGTCGTGATGGCCGACGGGGAAATCCAGCAGGCGGGGTCGCCCGACGAGGTGTTCCGCAGCCCGGTCAACCGATTCGTCGCGGGCTTTGTGGGCATGCCGCCCATGAACTTCCTCGATGGGACGCTCCAGGGATCGGGCGACCGCGCGACCTGGTGCGAGACCGCGTCCAACGGGGCCGAGATCGTCTTGCCCGCACGCCTGGCGACGAACGCGGCTGCCCGGGCCGGGCAGGAGACGATCCTGGGCGTCCGCCCGGGCGCCATCTCGATCACGCCCGATGCACCCGCCGACCGGTCCTTCCAAGCTTCCGTCGCCGTCGTCGAGCCATTGGGCGAGATGACCGACGTTCGTCTGACCACCGCGTCGGGCGCGACGATGACCGCGCGGATCGCGTCGGTCGCGGGCGCGAACCCGAAGGTGGGTGAGAGCGTCCGCCTGTCGATCGATCCCGATCGCGTCCATCTGTTCGAGCCCGGCGCGTTCGGGCGTTCGCTCGATGCGCCCGCGCCCAACCACCCGGCACAGTCCGAGACGACGGAGGCCGCCTGATGGATCCACTGGGGGAGATCAACGCGCCCCGCTCGGAGCGCCCCGCGTCGCCCGATCCGATCGCGGGCTTGGATCCCGTCCCGGCGCCCGCCGCGGACGTTGCGATCGCGTACGGGCAGAGCCCGTCGGGCCCGCACAGCGCCCAGGTTCCCACGCCCCGGACGGCGGCGATGGTGCAGGCCCGGCGCGATGTGTTCTGGCAGAACGTGACCCGCGAGGTGCTCATGGCGATGGCAGCCGCGGCCGCGGCGAACTCCGGGCGGATGTCCGCCACGCCCACGGGAGCCGCCAGCAGCCCCAGCCCGATCGGCGACATGTTCGACGGTCGGATGGGCATCATCACGACCCTCGGGCAGCGGATCCCCATCGCCGACGTGATCCCGGTGTTCGCCGTCTCCAGGCCCGGCTGCGCCGAAGACCGGCTCCGGTCCAACGACGTCCAGTGCACGGTGTTCCGGATCAGCACCCCCACCGGCGAGAGCTACACGCTGCCGATCCACCACATCGCGGGCATCCACTCGATGACGGAGGCGCTGGCCAACCAACTCGAAGCGGCGGCCCGCGAGATGGAATCCGAGGACGCGGACGGGAACCGGCTCCCGTTCGGGTTCGGTGCCTACACCTCCCTGACCCAATCCGAGACCGAGTCCGAACCCGAGCCCATGGACGAGTCGGGCAGCGAATCCGGGGCTGTCCCGGGTCCGAACGGGCAGGCCCCCGCGTCGGCGGAATAATCACCCCGGGGCGTCCGTTGGCCCCCCACGCTGGGGTCCGCCCCGGCGCGACCGGGCCCCGCAGGAACCCGGTCGAATCACCCCCCCGCGTGACCGTCTCCGGCACGGCGGGGCCCGGAAGGATCTGTTCTGTGCGCACACTGATCGCCATCCCCGTCTACAACGAGGCGAAGACCGTCGAGTCTGTGCTGCGCACGGTCCGCGGGTACGCCGACCATGTCCTGGCGATCGACGACGGGTCGACCGACGACACCGCCGAGATCCTCAACCGGCTCCGCCCGGAACTCGGGCTCGACCTGATCCGCCACGAGGCCAACGCCGGCTACGGGCGCGCGATGCGCGAAGCGTTCGCCCGCGCCCACCGCGACGGGTACGACTGGGTCATCACCATGGACTGCGACGAGCAGCACGAGCCTGAGTCCATCCCCGCGTTCATCGACGCGGCCCGGGCAGACGAACTCGACATCGTGTCGGGCAGCCGATACCTCGACCCACGCTACGCCGCCGACCGCCCGCCCGAAGACCGGCGCACGATCAACGCGACCATCACGGGCGAGATCAACGCGCGGTTCGGATACGCCCTGACCGACGCGTTCTGTGGATTCAAGGCCCACCGCGTTTCGGCGATGCGACAACTCCGCCTCGATGACGACGGCTACGCCTTCCCCATGCAGCTCTGGGCCGAGGCCAAGTCGCACGGGCTCCGCGTGGGCGAGATCCCCGTCAGGCTCATCTACAACGACTACAACCGCACGTTCGGCGGCGGCTTGGACGTCCCCGAAGAACGCCTCCGCCACTACCGCGAAGTCCTCGATGCGGCCATCGAACGCTCGGCCAAGCTCGACGCCGAGCACGCGGCCCAGGCGCAGCGATCCACATCAGATGTGTGTTGCGGCGGGCGCTGTTCGAGCGAATGATCTAGCGATGCCTCCCCCCACCATCTCCATCACGCCCGGGCCCGACGCGTGGCGTGCGGCGATGGGCGAGGCTCGCACCCAGCACGCGCACGACCGCGATACGCTCGGGCTGCCTACGGATCGGCCGGTGGTCATGTCCGGGCACCAGCCGGTGCTCTGGCACGCGGGGATCCTGACCAAACTCCTCGCGACGGCCGAGCTGGCGAAACAGACCGACGCCAGGGTGTGCTGGATCATCGCCGACATGGACGAGGTCGATCCCACTTCGGTCCGAGTCCCAGATGGATCTGGAAAAGATGCGACGTCACGCATCGTGCGCACACTCGCGGGCGATCCGCCAGCGCTCGGGGTGCCGACCGGCGCGCTGCCCCCGCGTGGCGCGTCCGACGATGACGATTCGATCGTGGGATTCTCACCGTTGCTCGACGCGTACGCATACGAGCCGACACTGGCGATGCAGGTCGGCAAGGCCGTGGTGTTCCAGGCGTGCGAGCGCTTCGGGATCGACGAGCCCGTCGTCATCTCGTGCAGCGATCTGATCCGCACGGATGCCTGGGGCGATTTCGTCCGGGCCATGACCGATGACGCGCCTTCGTGCGTCGCGGCGTACAACCGGGCGGTCGGCGCGCACCCAGAGGCTCGCATGCGTGCCTTGCTGTCTGAGACCGGCCGGCACGAGCTCCCGCTCTGGCATGTGCGCGAGTCCAGCCCGAGGTTGGCTGTGTTCAGCGATCAGCTCGCGTCGATCCCGCCCGAAGAACTCCGCCCGAGGGCGCTGGCGATGACCGCCCTCGTAAGGGCCGCCCTCTGCGAGCTTTTTGTGCACGGCACGGGCGGCGGGGTCTACGACCGGATCACCGACGACTGGTTCGCGAACTGGACCGGCGCCCTGGACTGGACGCTCGCCCCCACCGCCGTCGCGACCGCTGATGCCTACGCCGACTTCGGTGTCGATCTCGATCGGCTCCCAGAACCCGCGCGGGCGGTCTGGCAGGCACACCACGCACGCCACGACCCCGCGATGCTCGGCGATGACGACGCGGCGCGCACGAAGCGTGATCTCGTCGAGCAGATCGCGGCGACGAAAGAAGCCGGCGCCGACCCATCGCCCCGGTTCGCCGCGCTGCAAGCCCTGCTGGGCGCGACCCGGGCACGCCACGCCGATCGGCTCGGCGAACTCGACCGGGCCGCGGAGGAGGCCGAGCGGTTGGCCGATGTCCGCTCGATGGCTCTGGACCGCACCTGGCCCTGGCCCACGCTGCCCGCAGAGACGCTCGACGCCCTGCACGCGGGCATCCGGGACTGGTTCGCCCCGGTACCATCCAGGCCATGCAACGACGCGCCTTCCTCTTCTCGCTGATTCTCCTCCCGCTACTGCTGATCGCGTGCGACCGCGGACCAACAAACACCGCGAGCACTGGGGCGGGCATTGACGGGACGGCCGAATGGGTCCAACCCCGGATCGTGGTGCTCGCTCCGGCGCTCGGGGTGATCTGCCAGGATCTGGGGCTCGAGGACCAGATCGTCGGCAAGCACGCGTGGGATCAGTCGCTCGGCGCGTCGATCACGGCGGTCGGCACGCACGACGACCCGGACCTCGAGGCGATCATCGGGCTCGGACCTACGCACATCCTCGTGCAGCGCCTCGAGACGCCCACGCCCGGCGTGCTCGAAGAGATGGCCGACGAGCGGGGCTGGGTGGTCTGGGACTTCCCGTTGCTAGAGCTCGACGACATCGCGGAGGCGATCGACGAGATCCACCTCCGGCTCCGGGGCGGGCCCGCGACCGGATTCGATCCGGAGGTCCCCGAGTCCATCGATCCCTCGGAGAAGCTCGGCGCCGAGTTGCCCAGCGCCCGCCTGGCCGACGCGTGGCGCGACCGCGGCCCCCCCGCTAGGGACGCCGGGCGCGTGCTGCTGCTCGCCCAGACCGATCCGCCCGGCGCGATGGGCCCGGGCTCGTTCCACCACCAGCTGCTCGGACGCCTGGGCGCGACGCCCGCGTTGACCTCCGGCGGGCCCTGGCAGGAACTCGATCACGAGGACCTCGTGCGCCTCGCGCCCGACTCGATCATCGTGTTCGCACCCCGACCGCGCGAGACCGGCGGCGTGGGTGCCCCCGCGGCGCCGGGGCTTGCCGAAGCATTGGACGCACTCGGCGGCATCGCCTCCTTGGACCTCCCGGCGATCCGCGCCGGGCGCGTGGCGCTGATCGACGACCCGCTGGGGCTGATGCCCGCGTCGTCGCTGGCTGGAGTCGCAGACCGGATCGGCGAGGCGTTCGCTGCATGGGCATCCGCCCCGGCGACCTCCGATCCCTAATGGCTGATCCCTGATGGCTGATCCCTTCCCGTTCCCCCTCTAAACTCGGCGATGACCGCCACGCCCGCACCGACCGCCGCTTCGATCGATCCCGCCGAGACCCTGGACCGCCGCTTCCGAGCCGCGATTCTGGCGGCGTTCCCCGACCTGCCAGAGAACGCAGCCCAGACGCACATCGCGCCCAGCCGCCAGCCCAAGAACGGCGACTTCCAGAGCAACGCCGCCATGCCCCTGGGCAAACGCGTGGGCAAGCCGCCCCGCGAGGTCGCGGCCGCCATCGTCGAGCAGCTCGAGGTGGACGACATCTGCGAGCCCATGGGCGACGACGCGATCGCCGGGCCTGGATTCATCAACATCCGCATGCAGCCCGCGGCGTTGGCCGACGCGGTGACGCGCCTCGACACAGAAGCGCTGGGCATCGAGACGCCCGAGCACCCGATGACCGTCGTCGTCGACCTGTGCGGCGTGAACCTGGCCAAGCAGATGCACGTCGGGCACCTCCGCTCGACCGTGATCGGTGACGCGATCGCACGCCTCTATGAGCGCCTGGGGCACGCGGTGGTCCGCCAGAGCCACGTGGGCGACTGGGGATTGCCGATCGCGATGGTTGTCCAGGCGCTGATCGACCTGGAGGACAGCGGTCGCGACCTCGCCGACCTCTCGCTCGACGAACTCAACGGGCTGTACCGCGTCGCGCAGGCGCAGTGCAAGAGCGAAAAGGCGGCGCTGGCGCTAATCAAGAAGGTCGGCGGGCACGCCAAGGCCGAGCCGGAGCTGGAGCTGCGGATCGCGGACGCCGACGCGTCGATGGAGCGGGCCAAGCATCGCCTGGTCGCGCTGCAATCCGGCGACGAGCGGTCGGTGAAGACGTGGCAGCGGATATACGACATCACGATGAGCGCGTGCCTGGAGACGTGCCGCGGGCTCAACGCGAGCATCACCGACGACCACTCTGCGGGCGAGAGCACCTACCGCGATGAACTCGCGGGAGTGGTCGATGATCTGGTCAACCGGGGCATCGCCGAAGAAGACGACGGCGCGCTGATCGTCAGGGTAGAGGGCGAGAAAGCGCCGTGCATCGTGCGCAAGCGTGACGGCGGGTTCTTGTACGCCACGACCGACCTGGCCGCGATCAGGCGGCGCGTCGGCAAGCTGGGCGGCGACCGGGTGGTCTACTGCGTCGACGCCCGCCAGAGCCTGTACTTCAAGCAGGTCTTCGGGGCTGCCCACAAGGCCGGCTACGACCTGACCTCCGGCGGCACGCCCGCCGAACTGGTGCACGCGGCGTTCGGCAATGTCTTGGGCGAGGACAACAAGCCACTGAAGACCCGCTCGGGCGAGAACGTCAAGCTGGCCGACCTGCTCAGCGAGGCGATCGAGCGGGCCGAGCGGACGGTCGCCGAGAAGAACAGCGACCTGAGCGCCGACGAACGCGCCGTGGTGGCGCATGCCGTGGCGGTGGCGGCCCTGAAGTACACCGACCTCTCGACGGACCGCGTGAAGGACTACGTGTTCAGCTTCGACCGGATGCTCGCATTCGAGGGCGACACGGGGCCTTACTTGCTGTACGCGGTGGTGCGGACCAAGAGCATCTTCCGCAAGGCCGCCGACGCGGGGGTGGACCTGTCGGGCGTGGGCAGCGCCCCGATGACGCTGAACGAGGGCGCCGAGCGGACGTTGGCGCTGGCGTTGCTGCGATACCCCGGCGCGGTCCGCGCCTCGGGCGAGCACCACGAACCGAACCGGCTGTGCGCGTATTTGTACGCGTTGGCGGGCGCGTTCAGCACGTTCTTCGATCAGTGCAGCGTGCTCAAGGCCGACGACGACGCGACGCGTTTGTCGCGCCTGCGTCTGTGCTCGATCACCGCCCGCGTGCTCGAAGACGGGCTGCACACGATCGGGATCCCGACCGTCGAACGGATGTGATCGTTCAGGCCCGCTGGGCACAACCTTGAAACAAAGAACCCGCCCCGGTCTGTCAGACCGAGGCGGGCGCGAGTCATCCGGGATGTGCCGGGTCGGGCGGGGTGTGGTGGATCCCGGCCCGGGTCGGAAGTTTGATCAGAACAGGAACTGGGCCTGGGCGATCAGGCTGAACTGGCCGTCGTCGGCGTCGGTCAGCAGGTTGTGCCCGTCCGAGGTCGAGACGATCGAGGTCGTGGTGGGGTCGAGCGTGAAGCCGGCGCCCAGCGTGAGCTTGGCGGCGTGCGACTCGGGCACCAGGTAGTGGTTGATACCGAACGAGATCGAGTTGAAGTCGTCGCCGGTCATGCCCCGGGCAGAATCGGCGAAGACCGCGTCCCAGCGGGCGTAGAGCTCGGTCTGATCGCTGACGAACAAACCGCCCTGGATCACGGCACCGCTGTCGTCGAAGTCGGCGCCGGCGCCGGCGTCGGTGTTGCGGAAGATGAACGCGCCGAAGAGGTTCCAGCCGTCGGCGACGTACGAGGCGTCGGCTGTGACCAGGAGGATGTCCTGCTCGGGGCTAACGGCCGGGTTGGTATCGCCCTGGGTCTGCCAGTGCACGGAGCCGCCGACCAGCATGCCCGAAGCAGCGCCGCGGAACGAGGTGAACTGATCGAACTGGTCCCAGCCCGCGTCGCCGAACTTGAACTCCGCACGCCCGGTGAAGGCGTAGTCGGCCTCGGGGCCGTAGGTGCCGCCCATGGGGACAGGGGCGTTGAACGCGGTGTTATCGCTGTTGAGACCGTCGGAGAAGGCGACCATGGCGCGCCAGTTGTCCCCGCCGAACATGGCCTGGACGCCCTGCGAGCGGTCCTGGTTGAAGGTCTCGTTGGTGGCCGACCGCTCGACGGCGAGCTGCTTCTTCGAGGAGACGCTCTCTTCGCGGAGAATGGGCAGCTTGAACTGACCGATGCGGAGGGTGACGTCGTCCGAGACTTTCCAGTCGGCGAAGGCGTCTGTGATCTTGGCGTAGCCGGTGTCGTGGCCGAACGAGAAGACGATCTCGCCCTTGATGTTGTCGGTGACGTCGCCCTTCATCGTGACCTTGGCGCGTCGCATGTTGAAACCGATGGTCGTGTCGCTGTCGCCCAGCGCGCCGGCCGAGTCATCGCGGGAGTTGACCATGTAGCGGAACTGGGTCTGCACACCGATGTACAGCGCACCAGGGGCGTTCAGGCTCAGCGACAATGCCTCGGTTTCGGATAGTGCGTACGAGAGGGCGTCGTCGCCTGCGCGGGCGACGCCCGAGCAAGCAACGACAGTGGCCGCGGCGGCGGCGAGCAATCGGGTATTCATACTGTGTCTCCGGTTTCAGAAGTTGGTTCGGGAAGATCTACAACCGTAATCGGCTCGATGGCACCCTTCCGTTTAGTTGGCGCACATGGTACCGCACAGTCTGCGCATGGCGCGTCGGGCGGGGGCGCACACCGAGCGCTTGATCGAATCTTCACGCACACCCTGCGCGAGGGGAAAGGCCCACACCGTCGCGCACGGATGGGATCCGAACGCGGGAGTGTGCGCACACCACAATGCTGTGTGCGTCCGTCATGCGTTGACACAAAAAGACCGGCCGACCCGTGGTGGGTCGGCCGGTGGAATCACCTATTGGTGTTCAGATCGCGTGGGCGATTAGAACTGGAAGGTGGCGCGGATCGTGGCGTAGAACTCGCCGCTGTCAGCGCTGCCGAGGAACCCGGACGAACCGGGGCCCGAGCCGATCGGGGTCACACTGGTCGGGGCCATGGTGCCCGCGAGGACGCCGACGCCGTCGGTCTCGTCGAGCGCGAAGCCGAGCTCGAACTGGAGCTTGGCGGCGTGCGATTCGGGGACGAGGTAGTAGTTGACACCACCGGCGATGAAGTTGTAGTTGTCCTCATCGGTGGGGCTCAGCGTGACGTCGTCGATCGCGAGGAAGTCGTAGCGGGCGTAGCCTTCCCACTGGTCGTCGAAGAAGAACGACCCGCCGAACTCGAAGCCGTAGCTGTCGGTGTCGGTGCCCACGTCGGGCGAGGTCGAGTTGCCGTAGAACGCGGCGCGGAGGGCCCAGCCGTCGGCCTCGTAGGCGGCGTCGACGGTGTACCAGATGCCGTCAGCACCGGAGGTGGTGGCGACGTTGGTGTCGCCGTAGGTGGCGTAGTAGAGGCCGGCACCGAAGCGCCAGCCGGCGGCGGAGCCGCGCCACGAGGTCTGGTCCGCGAAGCGTGCCTTGTCCGAGTCCGAGAAGACGTCGAAGCGGGCGTTGATCGCGAAGTCGGCTTCCTGGGAGCTGTTGAAGGGGGTGCTCCAAGTGGCGGGGCCATCGTTGAAGCCGATAGCGCCGGACCAGGTGTCACCACCGAAGTGGGCCTCGATGCCCTGGGTCCACGAGGGGGTGCCCAGCCATTCGTGGGTGACCGAACGCTCGCCGTTGGTCATGTGGTACTCGGAGGTCGAAGCCTCGGCCGAGAACTGGGGGACGAACTGACCGATGCGGAGGGTGAACGTGTCGTTCACGGTCCAGTCGGCGAAGGCGTCCTCGAGGTTGACCGAGGTGTTGCCGTTGTAGCCGTCATCTTCGGCGAAGTCGAAGCTGATGGTACCACGGATGTTGTCGGTGACATCACCCGAGAGGCGGACCTCGACGTCGTCGAAGCTGAAGCCGATGGTGGTGTCATCGTCGGGGTTGGACAGACCGAGGTCGTCACGGGTGTTGATGGTGTAGTTGAAGCGGAGGCCGACATCAACCTGCACACCAGGACCGGTGCTAGCAAGCAGCGCACGGCTGCTGGCGTCCGAGCGGAGGTCGGCCGCGTATGAGCGGTCGAGCTCCAAGGTGCCGGCGGTTGCGAAACCGGCGGCCGAAGCGATCAACGAGATCTGAGCAAGCTTGTTCATTTGAATCTCCGGATGACTCTCGGGCTCCGGACACTCCGGAAACCCATTACCTAGGCATGTCTCACGCAGGCCGGTTGTCCGCAGAGCACCCCGCTCCGCCCGGATCCACTCGATCCGGAGCCTGTGTGTTTGCACTTACTATCGGCAGCAGATCGACCCGCCGTCCGAAAATGCTGGAGAGATCTTATCAAATCTCCCCAGTTTGCGATGATTCTTGCCGAAAACCGACCAGAACCCTATCAAATCTTGCCAATCAGAAGACCAAAGTCAACTGGCCGCGGACCGCGACCTCGCTATCTGAGAGACCCAGCAGCCCGGTGGTGCTCGGATCGGCGCTGCCGGCGGTGGGCGTGAACGCGTCGAGCGTGCTCGACTCGGTCGCCGAGTAGACGATGTCCGCGGTGAAGCGGGCCGCGTGCGACTCGGGCACGAAGAAGTAGTTTACGCCGGCGGTGAGGAAGTGGTAATCACTCTCGGTCCCGCCCGTGAGACCTTCGAGGACCGAGTCGAGGAAGATCGCGTCGTATCGGGCGAAGAGTTCGGTCTGGTCGCTGACGAAGATGCCGCCCTGCGCGACGACGCCGTGGTTGGTGAAGTCGGGGAGCGAGCCGGCGGTCGGGGTCGGGTCGACCTGGTGGCCGACGTACTCGAGGAAGACGTTCCAGCCGTCGCCCTGGACCATGATGTCGGCGGTCCAGAGGGTGATGTCGATCTCGTCGAGCGAGCCGAGAATGGCGTTGGTGAAGGTCGCGGGGTTGGTGTCGCCCGAGCTGTTGTAGTGGGCGCCCAGACCGATCTTGAGCCCGTAGTTCGAGCCGCGCCAGCTGGCGAAGTCGGCGAACTGGTCCCAGTTGCCCGAGACGAGGTAGTCGAAACGGGCGGTGATGCTGAGATCACTCTCGCCGGACGAGTTGAACGGGGTGTTGAGCGTGGCGGGGTTACCGTAGTAGGTCGGGCCGTCGGAGAACGCCGCGGCGAACTTCCAGTTGTCGCCGCTCCACGCGCCGACGATGCCCTGGGTGTAACCCGGGTTGAAGAACTCATTGGTCGCGGAACGCTCGACCGCCATCCCATGCTCGGGGGCGATGGCTTCCTCGGCGACGACCGGGTTCTGCCACTGGCCGATGATCAGCGTGAACCCGTCGTTGACGGCCCAGGCGGCGTACGCCTCGAGCAGGGTCGCGGTGCCCGCGGTATTCCGCCCGTTGAGCTCGGCGGCTCCGAAGTCGAAGCTGACCTTGCCCGAGATGTTGTCGGTGACCTGCCCGCTCATGCGGACCTGGGCACGAGGGATGCTAAAGCCCAGCGTGGTGTCGCTATCGCCCAGCAGGGTCGTGCCTTCATCGCGGAAGTTGGCCATGTAGCGGGCCTGCATCATCACCGAGATGCTGAGATTCGAGTCGCTGCTCTCCCCGAGGAAGCTCGAACGGGCATCGGATTCGGCACGCAACTCGGACGCGTACGCCCGGTCGAGGTCGAGCCCGGTCTGCGCGAACGCGGAACCTGCGGCGGTCATGAGGGTGGCGAGGATCACTGTGCGTGTGTTCATCACTATTCTCCTATCTAAGGACCTTCGATGCCGCCGACGTAATGGCGGCAGGAAGGGATGCTAGGGACACCTAACCTTGCAACTCCACCGGTATCGGCGCAAAAGTTTGTGCTCGCTAAACAAGATCTAGGGAGAATGCCAGAAATCGGCAAAAAATGCCGACCGCCCCGGGGTGTGGGGCGATCGGCCTGAGTCATCCGGATTGGAAAAATCCGGCATGTATCAGATTCTAACACGCTTTCCGAGAACCACTTAGGGGTTTCTCAGAACAGCACCTGCATCTGGCCCCGCAGCAGGAGTTCCTGATCGGCACCGCCCAGCAACCCTGTCACGGTGGGGTCGGGGTAGAAGGTCGAGTTCCCCGCGCCTGCGCCGATGTCGAACGTGTCCGAGTTCGAGCGGGTGAAGACCACGTCGGCGGTGAACTTGACGGCGTGGGACTCGGGGATCAGGTACCAGCTGGCACCGGCGGTGTAGTAGTGGTACGTGTCTTCGCCGGTCGGGAAGCCGTTGGTGCCGCTGGGGTCCAGCAGGACGCTGTCGATCTGGACGACGTCCCATCGCCCAAACAACTCGATCTGATCGCTGACGAACACGCTGCCCTGGAGCACCAGCCCGTGCTGGACGGTGGTGAGCTGGTTGTTGCTGATCTCCCACATGATCCGGTGTCCGTTGTATCCGGCGTACACCGACCAGCCGTCGCTCTCCCATTGGATGTCGGCGGCCCAGTTAAGCACGAGGACCTCCTGGGCATCAAAGAGGAAGAAGTCGGCCGAAATCTGGTCTGGGTTGGTGTCGCCCTGGCGCTGGACGTGGAAACCGGCGCCTGCCTTGATCCCCTCGTCGGAGCCGCGCCACGAGGCGAAGTCTGCGAATCGAGCCCAGTCGCCAGAGAACTTCCAGTCGAAGCGGCCGCTAAAGGCCCAGTCCGCCTCGAACTGGTTGTTGAAGGCGGCGTTGGCCGGCTCGGGGTTGCCCCAGTAGCGGTGCCCGTCGTTGACCGAGACCTCCCAGGCGAAGCGGTCGGTCACGCGTCCCAGCGCGATGCCCTGGGTCAGCCCGAGGGCGAAGAACTCGTTGGACACCGACCGCTCGACGGCCAGCTGGAACTCAGGGGCGATCGCGTCTTCGGTGATCACCGACGACTTGAACTGCCCCACCTTGACGTACATCCCCTCGCGGCTGCCCTCAAAGTTGTATTGCACGTAGGCATCGCGGAGCTGTGGGGCCCCGTTGCCCGCGGCGACCGACGGCGTCCGCCCGCGCCCGCGGTCGCCCTCGGCGTCGCCGAAGTCGAAGGTCAGGTGCCCGGTCAGCTGGCGGTTGATCAGGTTGCCCTCGAGGCGGACCTGGGCACGCGGGATATCGAAGCCGTAGGTGTGGTTCTCGCTGTTTGGCCCGGACGGGTTGTTGCGCGCGCTGATGAAGTAGCGTGTCTGGAGCAGCACCTCGGCGCTGAGCAGTTGGGGCCCGTCGTCGTATGCCAGGCGTTCCATTTCCGCAGTCTCGGCGCGGAGCATCGCGGCGTATTCGTACGCGTCGCGGTCATCGAGCCCGGCGTTGGCGGTGGCCGCGGACGCCGACAGCAGCATCGCGGGCAGGATCAGGGGGGCGAGACGGCGAGATGTATTCGTGGGATTGGGCATGGGCCATGATTCCTTGCGGGTGTCGGTGTTTCGACCCCGGGCACATCGCGGAGGGTAAAAAACACGGGCCTTGCAGACTTGGTCGGGCAAATCACGCGTGCGGAAACACATTTGCATCGCCCCAGGGGACGGGGAAAATCGGGGAAGCGGGCCGCCGTTCAGATCATGTAAACAACTCCCAGATCAGGGTCTAGAAGCCTGCGGCTCACTATCATCGATCCTAAGACCGCCCCCCCACGGAGAACCGCCGGATGTCGCAGACACCCCTGACAGTCGTTGTGGTCGATGACGAGCCCGATCTGCTCGAACTGGTCGCGTACAACATCCGCCAGGACGGGCACGAGGTCGTGACGGCCACGGACGGCGTGGGTGCCCTCGAAGCGGTCCGAGCCCGCCTGCCGGACGTGGTGGTCCTAGACGTGATGATGCCCGGGCTCTCGGGGCTGGAGGTCGCCCGCCACCTCCGCAGCCAGACCGAGACTGCGTCGATCCCGATCATCATGCTCACGGCCAATGGCGACGAGAAGCACGAACTCGAGGGTCTGGACGCGGGCGCCGACGATTATGTGACCAAGCCGTTCTCGATGCAGGTGCTGCTGGCCCGGATCCAGGCGGTCGCCCGGCGCGTCGGTGCGGCGGGGACCAAGAAGAACGTGCTGAGCCTGGGCCCGATCTCGATCGATCTGGACGAACACGGCGCTTCGGTGGATGGCGAGGCGATGACGCTGACGATCACCGAGTTCCGGATCCTGGCCGCCCTGATCAGCGCGAACGGGAAGGTGCTCAGCCGACCGGCGTTGATCTCGAGGGCGATAGGGCCCGGCGTGACGGTCACCGAACGCACGATCGACGTGCACGTCACCTCGATCCGCAAGAAGCTGGGCGACTCGGCGGGGATGATCCGGACGGTTCGGGGCGTGGGCTATCGCGCGACGACCGAGCCGGAAACGTCGGAAGCCGGGGTGTAGGAGCCCCGCGGGCGCGTGTTTCCGGTCATCTTTATGAGGGCTTCCTTTCCGAAACGGTTGATGACCCGGGCACCCCGGGCGGTGAGAATGCGTCGTGGCCGATCGCTTGGGCGGAAATGACGGGTTCGGGAGCGAGCAGGGTGCCAACTGGTCGCTGCCTGCGGCGGTGTGCGCGAGCGCGTCGCTCGTCTCGCTGTTCCTCCCGTGGCTGGGCCTGATCGCGGTCGTCGCGCTGGTCTGGACGGTCGCAGCGTTCAGGCGGGAGCGGGCGAGACTGGAAAACGCAGGGCAGATGCACCGGCGCGAGGCGGATCGCCTGCGCGAGGCAGCTTCGCGCGACCGGCTCATCCGCACCGTCCTCGACGGTGCCGGGGTGCCGATCGTCGCTACCGACGCCGACGGGCGGATCACGGTGGCGTCGCGGGCGGCTTCGGTGGCGCTGGGCGGTGGGCGCGAGCTGGCGGGGCGGCGCTACGACGAGGTCTTCACCCAGTCCGAGTTGCACGAAATGGAACGGCACGCACGGGCGGGCGAACCGGGGCGGGCGCGGATCCTGCTTCCGATCGAGGGCGAGATGCGGACGCTGATCGTGTCGGCCAATCCGATCGCCACGACCGACGACGGGGACTGGAGCGCGGGCTGCATCGTCACGATGCGCGATGTGACCGAGCTAGTGCGCGCCGGGGATCTCAAAGCCGACTTCGTGGCCAACGCCTCGCACGAACTCCGAACGCCCATCGCGTCGATCCGTGGGGCGGCGGAAACCCTGCGGGGCCCCGCCAAGGACGACGGTCTCATGCTCGAGCGTCTGACCGGCATCGTCGCGACCAACGCGGCCCGGCTCGAGGCGCTCGTGTCGGACCTGCTCGACCTGAGCAAGCTTGAGTCGAGCGAGACGCCGCCCGAACTCGGGGACGTTGATCTGCGGGCGCTGTGCGCCGGGCTGTCCGAGTCGTTCGACGCGGTGTGTGCCCGGCGTTCGCTGACTATCAAAGTCGACATCGACGACCGGTGCGCCACGCTGCGCAGCGACGACGGGCTGCTGGAACTCATCGTGCGGAACCTGGTCGAGAACGCGACCAAGTTCGCCCGCGAGGGGACAAGCGTGCGGATCGCGTGCGTGCCGGTGCCGGTGCCGATCGACCCGGGCAACCCCGCGCCGCCCGGGGCGTCGCTGGCGATGGGCGTCCGCCTGACGGTCAAGGACAAGGGCGTTGGCATCCCGCTGGCGCACCAGCAGCGGATCTTCGAGCGGTTCTATCAGGCGGACCGCGCGAGGACGGGCGGCGTGAGCGCCCGCGGCACCGGGCTCGGGCTGGCGATCGTCAAGCACGCGGCCCGACGTCTGGGCGGGAGCGTTGGTGTCAAAAGCGTGTACCAGCAGGGCACGACGATGATCGTGGAGTTGCCACGCTGTGTTCACGCCGAACCGGCGGGCACGGATCAGTCGCCGGGCTGACCGGTGGCCTGGTCGGCGGCTTGGCGTGCGGAGTCTTCGAGGCGCCGGGTGATCTCGTTGACGATCGCCGATTCCAGAGCCGCGTTGCCGAAGCGCCCGACGCGGGCGGTGATGGTCAGCGATCGGGTGCCCGCGGCGAAGCGTCCGTCGTCGTCGCCCCGCAGGATCACGAGTTCGCCCGGCTGGTCCTTGGACGCGAGCAACCTGTAGCGGCGCTCACGCGGCTCGACCGCCCGGATCGGGGTGGCCACGACCAGGTATTCGATCGCCCCGTCGACGACGGCCCGGTCGATGGGATCCCAGCTGAAATAGATGCTCCGGGTGGGGTCCGGGGCCTGGGCACTGACGGGCGATTCCGCCTGTGTGCTGGGGACAACCGGGCCGATCGGGGCGCAGGAAGCGAGCATGAAAAACGCTGCCAGTGGGCCCAGAAGGCACACGGACAGGCGGCATCTCGGCGGGGTCGATTTCTGGCGGCTGGGGCGGGGATCGGTCATACACTTCACCTTGCCCGGATTCGGGCGGTGTCCGGGCGGTCACGCACGGCACGGAGCATCATCGGCGGGCGCGAGAGCGTACCCGACCATCGGAGCAGGCGCGTTTGGAACTGAACATCGATATGCCGCGGGGGCAAGGGTCGGTCGCCGTGACCGGCTCGGGCGAGCGGAACCTCAAACTCATCCGCGAGGCGCTGGGCGTCTCGGTCTCCACCCAGGACGGTTCGATCCGCGTCGTGGGCGACGAGCCCGAGCTGGGCGTGGCGCGCCGGGTGCTCGAGGAGGTCTCACGCCGCGCGAAGTCTGGCAAGGCGGTGACGCGCCAGGACATGCTCGACCTGATCTCGGGCGAGTCGTCGCGGACCCGGCGGAACGGTCGGACCAAGAACGGCTGGGACGGGCACCTGCGGGTCTACGCGGGCGGGCAGGCGATCGAGCCCAAGACCGACAACCAGCGCCTCTATCTCGAAGCGATCCGCGATCACGATCTGACGTTCGCGTTCGGTCCGGCGGGGACGGGCAAGACCTACCTGGCGGTGGCGGCCGCGGTGCACCTGCTGCGTGAGGGCGCGGTGACCCGCGTGATCCTGTGCCGCCCCGCGGTCGAGGCTGGCGAGAAGCTCGGTTTCCTGCCCGGCGGGCTGGAAGAGAAGGTCAACCCCTACCTGCGTCCGCTGCTCGACGCGTTGCATGACATGATGGACTACCGGGACATGCGCCGGTTCATCGAGTCGGACGTCGTGGAGATCGTGCCGCTCGCGTTCATGCGGGGGCGGACGCTCAACGGCGCGGCGATCATCCTCGACGAAGCCCAGAATACGACCAAGGGGCAGATGAAGATGTTCCTGACCCGGATGGGTCATGGGAGCAAGATGATCGTGACGGGGGATACAACCCAGATCGACCTGCCGGATCCTGCCCAATCGGGACTGATCGACGCCGTGCGTCGCCTGCGCCGGGTCAAGGGGATCGGGACGGTCGCGTTATCGGGAGAAGACGTGGTTCGGCACAAGCTCGTGCAGCGGATTGTCGATGCCTACGGGGCGTCGGAGGACCATCAGGAGTACCGGGCCGCGATCGAGCAGGCTCTGCGAGATACGGACCCCGCGACGGACACACAGACCGGCCCCGATGCCCTTCCAGTAGGCTAAGACCCAACGCCCATGGCCAAAGACACCAAAGCATCCGGCGGCAAGCGCCCGACCTCTCGGGTCAACGTCCAGGTCAAACGCCTGAGTATCCGCGCGCGTATAGCGACGCTGGCGGACAACCGTTCGCTGGGCTGGGGCGTGGGCGCGTGCGTTCTGTTCGTCCTCATCGTCGGCGGGCTGTCGGCGTGGACGCGTGAGCAGCCGCTGATCGCGGCCGGGCAGATGATGCGTGACACCCGCCTCGCCCGCGTCAAGTTCAACACGCTCGACGTGCAGCAGACCGAGATGCGCCAGGAAGCCGCTCGCCAGAACACCCCGCGGGTGTACTCGGCGGACCTGCCGGTGCTCGAAGAACTCCGGGCGTCCATCACCAACCTGCCGCGCACGCTCAGCGGCATCGACGCGCTGACCAAGGTCAGCCCCGAGATCCGCGTGCGATTCGGGCTGTCGGAGGACGAGTTGCTCGCCATCCAGGCGATCGGCGGCGACGAGGACAGGATGCGGGAGTGGGAAGGCTGGGCGGGCGAGCTCGACACGATGCTCCGACGCAGCCCCATGCTCAACGGGCAGGAGTGGCAGCGCGCCACCCAGGAAGGCCTGAGCCCGCAGATCCGCCTGATGATCGGGCCGCCCGAAGAGGGCGGCACGACCGACTTCGTCCGGCGTGACCAGGCGATCAACATCGAGAACAGCGGCACGTTCGGCGACGAGGTCGCCACGCTCGTACGCATCGCCCGGTTCCCAGAGCCCGTGGCCGACGTCGTCCGCAAGCGCCTGACCAACGAGCCGAAAGCCACCTTCGCGTTCGACGCCTCTGCGACCGAAGCCAACCAGGCGAGCGCGGCCGAGCAGGTCCAGCCCGAACGCCGGATCATCGCGGTCGGGCAGAAGATCTTCGGGCGTGGCGACGTGCTCGGGGTCGACCAGCTCGAACTGTTCGAGATCGAGCGGCGCGAGTTCGGCGAGAAGGGCGGCGCCAAGCGCCTCATCGCGCGACGGGCGGCGGTGTTCGGGATGGTCGGGGTGCTGACCGTCCTGCTGGCCGGCTACGTCGCGAGTTTCTGCACGCGGATCGCCAACCGCCCGGCCCGGATCGGGTGGCTGACCCTCGTGCTCACGCTGGCGATCGCGTCCGCGTGCACGCTGGGTGTGTTCGACCCCCGGCTGATGTGGCTCGGCTCGCTGACACCCGTCGTGCTGGTTGCGGTGCTGTTGTGCGTCGCGTACGACCAGCGGACGTCGCTGGCGATCAGCGCGATCCTGGCGTTGTTCGTGACACTGGCGCTGCGTCAGCACGCGGGGATGTTCGCGCTGATGCTGATCGGCATCGCGGCCGCGGTGAGCCAGCTGCGGGAGATTCGCGAGCGCCGGACGCTGATTCGGATGTCGATCGCGGTGGCCGTGGCATTGGGCGGGGCGGCGATGCTCGATCAGATCGTGTCGCTGCCCGCGGCCGGCCCCACGCAGCAGATGCGGCTCGGGGCGATCGTCTCGGCGGGGGCGCAGTCGTTCCTGTCGGGGCTCTTGGTCGGCGGCATCGCGCTGTTCATCCTGCCGTTCATCGAGAAGGCGTTCGACATCACGACGGGCATGACGCTCATCGAGCTGCGCGACCCGAAGCAACCCCTGCTCCGCGAGCTGCAGCAGCGGGCCCCGGGGACGTACAACCACTCGCTGAACGTGGCGTCGATCGCGGAGAACGCGGCCGAGTCGATCGGCGCGGACTCGCTGCTGACCTATGTCGGCTGCCTGTACCACGACATCGGCAAAATGAACAAGCCCGGGTACTTCGTCGAGAACCAGTCGGGCGGGCCCAACAAGCACGACAAGCTCAACCCCGCGATGTCGCTGCTGGTGATCGTCGGGCACGTCAAGGACGGCATGGAGATCGCCCGGGCCCACAACCTGCCCCGGAACCTGCGTCACTTCATCGAGGCGCACCACGGGACGACGCTGGTCGAGTACTTCTACCACCGTGCGAAAAAGAAGGCCGAGAAGCCCGAGAAGGACACGAATGGGGGCGATGCGTCCGAGCACGGCGCAACGGAGACCAAGCACGAGAAGAAGCCGCCCCAGCAGAGCCCGACCGAGCCGACGCCGATCGACGCCGACGACGGGCCGCTGCCCAGCGAGGTGGACTACCGCTACCCCGGCCCGCGCCCGCGGACGAAGGAAGTCGCGATCACGATGCTATCTGATGCGGTCGAGAGCGCCACGCGGACGCTGGCCGAGCCGACACCGGCCCGCATCGACGGGCTCGTGCGCGAGCTGGCCAACCGACGCCTGATGGACGGGCAGTTCGACAACTGCGATCTGACGCTCCGCGAGCTGTCAACGATCTGCGATTCGATCACGAAGTCCGTCTCGAGCATCTACCACGGGCGGATCCGCTACGCGAGCACCTCGGACACCGGCGAGGACGCGAAGACGCACACCGGGGCGAGCACCTCGAAGAAGACCGACACGGGCGCAAGCGACGGCGACAGCCGTCCGGAGCGTCGGGCCTAAAGCGTCGCCCAGGCGACGCTCGCGCGTGAACAAGGGTTGGTGTCAGCGGCTCTTCTTGGAACGCGGTTTGTAGCCCGAGCCCCCCGAGCGCGGGGCGGACGCCTTGGCCCGCGAGGGCCCGGCCGTGCCGGGCACACTGACACGCCCGTTCTTGTGCTTGGCCGCGAGCTGGGCGAACATGAGCACGAAGAACCCGCCGATGATTACCAGCCCCACGACGATCAGGATGAGTACCAGCCATGGCGACATCGCGTCCTCCTTACTGGCCAAGATAGCAGAAGGGGATAGCCATGGGAAGGGCGACGTGGGCGTCCCGACCCGTAGAATCCGCCATGCTCGAACCCCGACTGGTCCAACGCGCGCTCCGATACCGCTACTCGCATGATCCGTGCGAGATGCGGGAGATGCTCAAGCGCCTGCCCCGCGGCGGGTGCGGGATCGACATCGGCGTGCACAAGGGCGCGTACAGCTGGTGGATGTGCCGGGCGGTGGGACGTACGGGTCGCGTTGTGGGCGTCGAGCCGCAGGCAGAGCTGGCCGAACGGGCCGCCAAGGCCCTCGGGCGCGACCCTAGGTACAGCCTGTTCCGCGGCGCGGTCAGCGATCACGAGGGCACGGCCACCCTGACCATCCCCGACGACGGGCCCTCGCACGGCGCCACGCTCCGCGATCTCAGCGCCAGCGACGGCGCCGAGCAGATGCGGACGCGTGAGGTGCCGATCACGACGCTGACCCTGCTGGCCGAGCGCGAGAAGCTGCCCCGGGTCGACTTCATCAAGTGCGACGCCGAGGGGCACGAACTGGCGATCTTCCGGGGCGGGGTCGGGCTGCTCGAACGCGACCGCCCCGCGGCCCTGATCGAGTGCGACCGGACGTTCGGCAGCCAGGACGACCCAGTGGGCGAGCTGCGCGAGATCTTCGAGCCGCTCGGCTATAGAGGCTGGTGCATCTTCAAGGACGGGCTGGTACCGATCGAGGACTTCGAGTACGACGTACACCAGCGCGAGGACCGGGCCAAGCACGACCATGGGCACAACTTCTTGTTCGCGCACCCGGACCGGGGCTGATGCCCGGCGTGGTCAGCGTCACGGTTGTTGCGAGCGTGGCGGGCGATACCGGGCCGGTCGCGGCTCGCCGCATTCGGGGCACGCGTCGAGGGTGCGGACGTCGTAGTTGCAGTTGGCGCAGCGCCGGTTGAGGATGCGCCGGTATCGCTTCAGCTTGCGTGCAAAGTGGAACGCGGCCCCTCCGAACAACAAGAGCCCCCAGCCGAAGAACGCCGCGTTGTAGATGACACCGGGGAAAACCGGGTCGTAGGGGAAGATGACGAAGTCGTCCCAGCTACCGGCGCCAACGATGGTTGATTCAGGGATACAGGTCACCCGCTCCGGTTTGTCGAGCGTGGCCGAATCCGTGTATCGCCCGTACCAGGAGCGGAACGGCCAGCCTCCGGATTGTTCGATCGTCCTCCCGAAACCATCGCTGTACATCGTTGGCACTTGGTGCAGGTCCGCAAGAACACTCCATTCGGGCAGTGTTGCGGGGTCGATCTCGAGACGTTCTGAGCCCTTTGGATACGCCCAGTGATACTTGTACTGCACTTGGAAGACGCTCCCGTTCCAATCCTCGCGCCTCTGGACATACCACTGTGGACCGAGCCCGTCGATATTGACAAAGCCAACGGTATGAGACGAGAGGGCCATCCCGAACGTGTTTCGGTTGATGCTCCGAGTCCAGCCGGTGCCGTGGCTGGTCTCGAACACCGCGATCGCGACCCACGAATGGAGGAGCGAGAGTGGGACGCCGAGCAAGAAAAACAACACGAGCAACACGAACCAGTTCCGGGCACGTCGTCGTTCTGGCATCGGACCACCGTAGCAGGTTGATGTGCGTGTTGGCGCGTTCTCTTGCATTCGCACATGCCGCAAGGACTGGGCTCGCTTACTCGGCGCCGTGCTCACGCAGCCACCCGCGGATCTTGCCGGACTGGCCCGAGACGAAGAAGAACAGCATGCCGTGATTGCCCGCGTGGACGAGGCGATCGACGTTGCCGTGGGCTTGGTTGAACCGTTCCGCGGCCGACGTCGGCACGACCTTGTCCTTTGCGGCGTAGATGTGCAACACCGGGATATCGCGGAGGGCTTCGGCGGCACGGAGCGGGTCGAGGCGGGAGAGGCGTTCGTACTCGGCTTGCAGGGCCGCGATCTGTTCGTCGGTGGGCTCGGGCCCCTCGGCGGGCTCGAGTCTGACGCCGCCCTTGGTCAGCGAGCTCTCGCGGCTGAGCGTGAGCAGGTCGCCCCCACCCCCGATGAGGACCAGCATGATGCGCCGATCGGGGTAGGCCTCGTGCAGTCGTGCCGCGACGGTCGGGGCGAGGATCGCGCCGGCGCTGAAGCCAATCACGACCACGGGTCGGTCGGCCAGCACGGGGTGCTGCCCGTCGATCGTTTCGACCAGGGCCTGGGCGCCGTATGCGTGGTACGCGAGCTGCTCGTCGGCGGTCTCGGCGATCAATCGGGCCTTGGCAGCGATATCCGACTCGGGATGGATCTCGAACCCGGTTTCGGGCAGCGGGAACTCGATGTATGTCTTATTCCATGCGGCGGTGTAAGCGTCGTGCCGGGCCTTTTTCTCTCCCTTGCTGTAGGGATTGGCCTTGAAGTCGCGCTCGGGGTCGTGGGCCATCACCCCCGAGGTGCGATCATTCAGTATCCGTGAGCGGGCGTGATACTGGCGCATCCGTTCGACGGCGTGCGGTCCGCGCAAGCTGAGGTAGGATTCGAGGTACGCGACGCTCCAGCCGTGGGCTTGGAGGCGCCGGATCGTGTTGTGCTCGTACTTGTTCTCGATCAGCGAGGTGATGTGGATGATCAGCCCGGGCGACTCGGACTGGTCGCCGCGCGGCAGCCCCAGGCTCATGCCCTCTTCGAGTTCCCAATCCTCGACGACGCCGGTGGGTTTGGTCCCGAAGCCGACGCTGGATGGCTTGTCGAGCGATGTCAGGTAGTCGTGCTCTTGGCGCGATGCGCGGGATGCTTGTTCCCACGCGAGTTCGCGCACGGTCAGGAACGAGCCGGTCTGGATGAAGCGTTCGATTTTGCCGAAGGAAAAGAACTCGGGGACCGTTGTGGTTTTGTTGGCGTGGTACGGGTCGGACCAGGTCCGGATGAGCCCGTGATCGGTCATGCGGACGGTGTCGATGGGGAGGACGGCCGCGTCTTCGACGAACGCCAGCATCCGCTCGGCGTCCTCGGGTTTCTCGTCGCGGAGGCCGTTCTTGACCACCTCGGTCCGCACCGTGTAGCGGTTGATCTCGGTGGGCGTTTCGAGCAACTGTTCGAGCGGGGCCGTGTCGAACGCGGGCCACGCGTCGGCGGGCAGGGGCACGGGCTCGAGTGCGACGCCCGACGCGGGGCGGTAGGTGAAGCAGCCGGGCAGGGTGACGACGGCCGAGAGGACGCCCGCGATGAACAAAAATCGTTGGAGCATGGCCTTCAACCCTCGGTTTGGAACAACGCTGACACTGGATGTTACATCTTGAGAGGTCAGCCCGCTCGTCTCGGCGATAACTAACTTTCAGCAGCACCGATGCCTGCTGACAGGGACAACATCAAAGCGTGCATCGACCGTTCTTTAGATGATCTCGCCCGGTTCGGCGATCAGACCCCGGGCCCGCCCGCAAGGCGTTCGTTGAACGCCTTCGTGCCGCCAGGCGGGAGCGTGAACCACTGCCAGTTGTCCGTGCCGACGATCTGGCGGGCGATCACGTTGATCTGCCCGACGTGGAAGCTGTAGTGGTCGAGCTGGCGCAGCACGGCCGCGTGGACGGGGTGGGGCACGCCCCGGATCAGCACTACCTTGGGCAGGTCATCGGGCGTGAGCGCGTCGAGCGTTGCGAACAGCGTCGCCCATCCGCCCTCCCACCGCTCCACGATCTCGCCCCGGGCCGCTGGCGAGGGATGGGGAACGACAAACTCGCGGTCGCGGTCTCGGTCGGGCTTCTCGCCGTCGGTGGTCAGGAAGTCCGTGAAGCGGCTGCGCAGGTTGCCGCCGATGTGGTTGGCGATCACCGCGACCGAGTTGAGCCCCGGCGCGAGCACGCGGAAGAAGCCGTCGTCGTCGAGCTGATCGAACGCGTGCTCGGCGAAGGCTCTTTGGCGCTCGAAGACGCTCCGCCATGTGTCGATAGTTCCCGCGGGCGGGGGCGATTCGTATCGGTGGTTCATGCCCGCGCCTCCGCGTACCACGCTTCCATGACCCCTTGCCAATCGGCGAGCGATTCCACGCCGATGAACGCCCGGCGGACGTCGTCAGACTTCGGGTGGTGCTCGGCGAAGCGGATGCCGAACTTGCGCATGGTCTTGCCGGTGTGCTGCTCGGGGTTGCGATAGCGGGCGTTGGACGCGAGCGCCAGCTCGAAGTGCTGCTCGAGGACCTCGCGTTGTTCCTGGATCGTCGGGGCCCGCGGGGTGCGCCCTTCGAGCAGGTCGCGGGCCTGGCGGAAGATCCAGGGGTTGCCGATGCAGCCGCGGGCGACGGACGCGCCGGCCACCCCGGTGTGGGCGATCATGCGGAAGATCTGGTCCGCGTCCCACACGTCGCCCGAGCCGAACACGGGCGCGTCCGGGCGGCGCTGGACGAGCTCTTTGATCGGGTCCCAGCGCGAGGGCCCGACGTATTTCTGTTCGACGGTCCTGCCGTGGACGGTGACCCACGCGCAGCCCAGGTCGTACGCGGCGTCGAACAGCATCAGGAAGTTCTCGTACATCTCCTGCGTGTCATCGAACGACCGGCGCATCTTGACCGTGACGGGGATCTCGCTGGGCAGCGCTTCGCGCACGGCTTCGAGGATCTCGATCGCGCCGTCGGGGTCGGTCAGCCAGTGCCCGCCGCGGGCTTTCTTCGAGATCTTCTTCACGGGGCAGGCGAGGTTGATGTCGATGGCGGCGAAGCTGCGATTGGGGATCAGGGATTGGGGATCAGGGATTGGGTCTTCCGATCCCGATGCCCGATCCCCAATCCCCAATCCCGGCGCGAGCTGCTCTCCCCCCGGCAGGCGGAGCTTCTCGCGGAACCAGTCCGGTGTCTGGCCCTTGTAGGCGACCTTGCGGTACGCCTTGTCGCCGCGTTGTCCTTGCTCGACCATCTTCAGGGCGGCGATCGCCATCTCGGTGGGCTCGGAGCCCATGATCTGCCCGACGAGCGGGTGGTCCTCATCGCCGCCCGGGATGTTGCCCTCGATGTCGCCCAGATCGGCTTTGGCGAAGCCTTTTCCCCCGGCCAGCAGGGTCCGATCGAGAAGGGCCTCGGTGACGCAGAGGGGGCAGCCGTGGCGTCTGGCGATGATCCGCATGGCCGCGTCGGAGTAGCCGGCCAGGCCCGCCTGGTAAAAAGGCGCGTCGAAATCGGGGATCAGGGCCCGTACGCGGGGATCCATGCCTCCCTCGCCGAAGCGTTTGACCAGGTCCTCGGCCGCTTTCCGGGCGTCGATATCCTGGGCCCCGGGCGCGATCGCGACCGTCGGGGGCGTGGCGTTGTTGCCCGTGCTGTAGACCTGGCAGCTCATCACGCAGAGGATAGGGCGTGCCTGTGAATACCCGAACCCGGATCGTGCCCCTCGCGGGCGTCGCCATGCTGCTTGCCGCCATCCCGATCCTGTCGGGCGGGTGCCAGCTGTTCAAGGAGAAGCTGACGGCCGAGCCCGGGCCGGCGTATCCGGAGACCCTGCCCCGCGGGCGGAGCGCGGACGTCCAGGTATTCCGCGATGTCGTGACGCTGCGGATGACCAACACCACCGCGTCGAGCTACGGGCCCGGGCGTCTGTGGCTGAACCAGACCTTCTCGATCGACGCGGGCACGCTCGAGCCCGGGCAGACGTGGGAGTTCCAACTCGCCAGCTTCGTCGATGAGTTCGGCGACGTGTTCAGGGCGGGCGGGTTCTTCGCCCAGCGCGACCCGGCGGCGGTCGTCCTGGTCGAGATCGAGAACGGCGCCGAGGACGGCCGAGAACTGGTCTCGTTCGTGGTCGTCGAGAACAAGTTCAACTGATTTGTGTCATGCCCCTCCGGGCGTGAGCCGTTGAAATCCGCCCGGTCGGTCCGCCGCTGCGCAGAACAAGGGAGCCGACCATGGCCCGCATCGTTGTCTTCGGCCCCCACCCCGACGATCAAGAACTCGGCATGGGCGGCACCATCGCCAAGCTGGCGCAGCAGGGGCACCACGTGCTGCTGTGCGATGTCACCAACGGCGAGCCCACGCCGCACGGCAGCCCCGAGATCCGCAAAGAAGAAACAGCCGCCGCCACGAAGGTGCTCTCGCCCGATCCGCGCGAGCATCCCGCCAGCGTTGCGCTGACGCGGATGCTGCTGGGATTCACGAACCGCGAGGTCGAACACACGGTGCCCAATCGCCACAAAGTCGCGGCGGTGATCCGGGCGTGGCAGGCCGACATCGTGTTCACGACCTACCCGGTCGATGCCCACCCCGACCACCGGGCCGTCACCCGCGTGGTCGAAGACGCCCGCTTCGACAGCAAGCTGAGCAAAGTCACCATGCCCGCGCCCGTCGATCGGTGGACGGGCGAGACGCTGGTTGGCCCCGGCGTCGAGGACGGCGGCGCCCAGACCACGCCGTGCTATCCCAAGTGGCTGTTCTACTACTACGCGACGCACCTTCGCTGGGTGGCCGACCCGAGCTTCGTGTTCGATATCACCGGCGTCATGGACACCAAGGTCGAGTCCATCAAGGCGTACTACACCCAGTTCGTGCTGCCCGAGAAGAACAGGCGGGTGGTCGAGTGGGTCGAGGCGGCCGCGACGTATTTCGGTTCACGCATCGGCGTCACGCACGGCGAGCCGTTCCACACCAAGGAGCCCGTCGGGCTCAACACGCTCGGTTCGCTGAGCTGATCGAACTGCCAGCGGCACCGCGACAGTCACCCGAAGCTTTTTGGCGTGCGGCATCGACGGCACTGGCTACCCGATCAGGCGGCGTTCTTCTTGCGGGCACGCTCGCGCTGGATGTGCAGGGCGAACGCGGACAGCTCGCGGGAGGCCTTGACCTCGCCCTGGTTGGCCGCGTTGATCAGCAGCAACCCGCCCAGGCGAGCCCCGGCTTTGAGGCGCTGCACGCGCCGGACCTCGAAGAGGAAGTCCAACGGCTCCTTGGACTCGGGCAGGCGGAACCGGATCGCCAGCGGCTGGAAGATCTTGAACCGCGAGTAGACAACGTCGTGCACCGTCAGCCCGAGCCCGAACTCGGACGCGTCGGCGACCTCGCCGTACCAGTGCGGCGGATCCGCCTGCACTTTGCCGAGCTGGGCCAAGACCAAACCCGGGACCGATGCTTGGACCAGGTCCGCCGATGCGAGCTGGTTGGTGTCCGACCCGCTACGCTCGATGAGGTACTCGCCGGCTTCCTCGAGCGAGTTGTCGAACCCGCCCGTGATCTCCTCGTGCTCGCCAAGGAGCTTGGCCTGCTCCTTGCTCAGCGCCTCACGCGGGACCGCCCAGACCTGCACGCCCACCAGGGGGTTCACCGAAGCGAACGACTGGCGGTAGATCTGGCGTCGGTTGCCCGAGTCGATCTTCCTGGGGGCCGCGATCTTCATGCCCCGGACCATGACCGTCCCGTTGAGCTGCACGGGCGCGTCCATCTCGAGCACGCGGGTGCGGAAGCTGAACAGGTGCCCGTCGTGCTGGAAGAACGCCTCGAGCGTGTCGCCGACCGCGATGTCCACCGAGCGACCGGGTACCTGGAGATTCTCGATGATGATCGCGCCGCCCTCGGGCACGAGGAAGCGCCCACGGGGCATGGGCTCCTTGCCGATCAGCTCGGGTTTCGACACCGACAGCGGCGCATTGCGCAGCGCCGCGTACTCGAGTATCTCCTGGCTTGAGTCGGGCTTGGATGCCCCGGGCTTGCCCATCGGTATCCCTCTTGGTTAGTCGCCGGCTACCAGATAGAACTCGATCGTGTTGCCCGACTTGCGGAGACGACCGGTGGCGATATCGCCGTCATCGATTTCCTTGTCGAGCTTCTCGATCATCTCGTCGTTGCCGATCGGGTTGCCGGTGGTCCCGTAGATCCTGATGCGCGGCCCGCGGGAACTGGTGGCACCGTCGTAGTCGTAGATACCGCCGGTCGGAACGGTCTTCGCGAACGGGTCCGTCTTCTTGAACTCCGGCTGGATCTCGGGTGGGAGCATGGCCCCGCCCACGCTGGCCGGCCAGCGCCCCGATTTGTTCCGGTACGCTTCGAGCGCCAGCTGCATCGACCGCAGGTCCTGCGCCGTTGCCGTGATCCGGGCCGTATCGCCGGCCAGGATCGTATTCGGCACCACGACCGCTGCCAGGATCCCGATCACGACGATCACGACCAACAGCTCGATCAGGCTGAATCCGCCCCGTTTCAACATGTCCGTCCGCATACCTATAGCTCCCGTGTAGATGGGCCATCGGCCCGCTCGAATCCATGGATCGACCGGACGACGGGCCCTCGGCGAGCCGTGCAAACCCTTTCGGGCTGGTCTGGGATGTGGGGTTGGGTTTGGGCCGTTCGGGCACCCTCTCCGGGTGCCCGGAACGCCCGAGAACCGCGCGACGAATAGCGTACCAGAGCGTCCTGAGGGACATCGCTCACCGTGCCGCCGGCGCACAGGCAATGGCTCGGCGCAATGTGGCGTGCGCGCGACAGGCGCTCGTTCAATGTTGGAGAGGTCTCACCGGTCTGGGAAGGCGGTCGAGACCCAGAAGGTGCCCAGGTCGATAGGTTCAACGCCGCTGTAGGCCATCGCGTGCACCCGCATGCGCTCGGGAACACCGTCCCGAAACACGAACGGGCCGGAAAAGCCCGTGTCGCAGACGCTCGAGCAACTATTCACAACCAATGCCCGATCGTAATAGTGTGGCACGCGGGTGTCTCTCAACAGATCCGAGTCGAGCTCGAACTCAAAGAACAGGTTCAGCGAGATCGGATCGGCAAGCCTCTGATAGCCGTAAGACTGAATCCAGAATGGGCCGGCGTCGCCGAACCGGAGGGAATAATGTCCGACCGGTTCGGGACGGAGCATGCCGGAGCGCCGGATCATCGAGAACAGATATGAACGCGACACGCGCCCGTCGCCGACCCGGCGTGCGAACTCTGCGTGTGCCGCACGGGACGGGTCCGATCCCGAGTAAGCAGCGCCGAGGTCGGACTCGAGCACGTACTCTCCGAGCACGCGGTCCGGCACGAGGTACATCACGCCGTGCTTGCGCACGCTCGGCATCGCCGCGCCCCACCATCCGAGCAATGCGAGCGCGCACACCAGGGGCAATAGACGCCAACGCCGGCGTGTGCGGTGCATCGATCGCTCTCGCTGTGCTTGTTTGCCGCACTCCGGGCAGGCGCGCCCCTCGATGGCGCCCATGTCGTACCAGCACTTGGGGCAGCGGCGCGTGCCCCTGCCCGGGTCTCGGATGAGCGATCGATGGAGCAGCCACAGCGCCAGCAGCCCGACCGCGATGGCCGAGCCCCACCAGAGCCAGTCGGGCCCGCCCGGGGCCCAGCCCGGGTTCGCGCCCCAGGAATTTGGCGGCCAGAGGTTCATCTTCTCAAGTGTACCGACGCGACGGGCGGCGGTTCTTGCCTGCCCCCGGGGACGGTGCGTGTACCATCCACGCGCATGGGCTCCCCCACCACACATCTGCTCGAGCCGGAGCTGCGGGCGTTGATCCAGGGGCGTGAGTTCCGCCAGATCCGCGATGCATTGGCGTCGTTCGAGCCGGCCGACATCGCCGACCTGATCGAGATGCTTGAGCCCGACGAGGCGGTCATCGCGTTCCGGGTCCTGCCCCGCGAACTGGCGGCCGACACCTTCGCCGAGATGGTCGCCGAAGCGAGCGAGAAGCTGCTGTCCGAGCTGGGCGACGAGCGGGCCGCCCGCCTCATCGAGTCGATGGACCCCGACGACCGGGCCGCCACCCTCGACGAACTGCCCGTCGAGGTCGCGGGCGAACTCATCCGGCGCTTCAGCCCCCAGAACCGGCGCATCACCCAGGCGATCCTCGGCTACGACGCCGAATCGGTCGGACGCCTGATGACGCCCGACTACGTCCGCGTCCGCCCCGACTGGACCGTCGCCCACGCGCTCGACCACATCCGACGCTACGGCAAGGACGCCGAGACGGTGCACTGGGTCTACGTCATCGACCACGAACGCACGCTGCTCGACGACATCCACATCCGCCACATCCTGCTGGCCGACCCGGAACTGACCATCCGCGACCTGATGGACGATGAGTTCCTCAGCCTCCGCGCCGACGAGGACCGAGAAGAGGCGGTGCGCATGATGTCGCGCTACGACCGGACGGCGCTGCCGGTGGTCGATCGCCTCGGGCTGCTGGTGGGCATCGTGACGCACGACGACGTGGCCGACGTGGCCGAGGAAGAGTTCACCGAGGACATCCAGAAACTGGGCGGCATGGGCGCGCTCGACCTTCCCTACACCGAGACCTCCATCCGTGCCATGTTCCGCAAACGCGGCGGCTGGCTCGCGGGGCTGTTCGTGATGCAGATCCTCACCATCGCGGTGATGAGCTACTTCGACGAGCAGCTCTCCAAGGCGGTCGTGCTCGTCGTGTTCGTGCCGCTGATCATCGCCTCGGGCGGCAACACTGGCACCCAGGCCGCGTCGCTGCTGGTGCGCGCCATCGCGGTCGAGGACGTGCGTCTGAAAGACTGGTGGCGGATCTGCCGCAAGGAGATCGTGACCGGCACCCTGCTCGGCGCGATGCTGGGCCTGATCGGCGTGTTGACCGTGAATGTGCTGGCGATGGTCTCGTTCATCGACACGGCGCACGTCTGGCCGCTCGCGTTCACGGTGGGCGGCTCGGTGCAGGGGATCGTGCTGTGGGGCACGCTGGTGGGATCGATGCTGCCGCTCTTGCTCGAGCGGTTGGGGCTCGACCCGGCCGCGTCGTCGTCGCCGTTGGTCGCGACGATCATGGACGTGTCGGGGCTGACGATCTACTTCCTGGTCGCGCTGCTGCTGCTGCGCGGGACGCTGCTTTAGTCTGAGCCGGGAACCGCTTCGTTCTTCGATGCCCCGACGCCGGTCGTTGCGCCGATCCAGCCAGAGACCACACCCAGCGCGTGCTCATCGAACGTCGTCTCGATCGTCGCGTACTCGCCCAGCATGCCGGTCACGGCGGGCTGGAACAAGTGGTTCAATCCCTTGAGACGCACCGAAGTGAACGACGGACACGGTCCTTCGTTGAGCGCTATCTCCATGGCTTGGAGGTTCTGCTCGATCGTAACCTGGGTGTCCAGCGTGCCGTTGAGCGCCAGCACGGGAACGCGGACCGCGGACAGGTAATCGCGCGGGTCGAGGGTCGCGAACTCGCGTGCCCACGGACCGGCGAACTGGGGCAGGACCTGCGCTGCCACGCGCCGGATGTCGGCGGGGTCCTTCATGTGCGCCATCTCGTGCGTCAGCACAACTATCACGCCCTCGAGGATCTCTTCGTTCCCGGCGCCCGCCTTGACCAGATCGAACACGGCGGCGCGGTTTGCCTGAGACTGCTCGATCCACTCTGGTTCGAGCCCGCCCGCCTCGTACATCAACTTGGCCTGGTAGAGCAGGATGTCGGAGCCGGGCACGCCCGTGCCGGCCAGCAGCACCAGAAACGCGACGTCCCCGTTCTCGCTGGCAACCATCGGCGCAATCAGGCCGCCCTCGGAATGGCCCGCGATCCCGACGCGGGCCGGGTCGGTCGAGTCGTGGTCCCGCAGGAACCGCCACGCGGCCTCGGCGTCGGCCGCCAGCCCCGTCACGGGCGTCCCGACGAACGACCCCGTCGATGCGCCCACACCCCGGTCGTCGTAACGCAGCACAACGATCCCGCGGCGCGTCAGGTGATCGGCCAGCACCATGAACGGCTTGTGCAAAAAGATCGTCTCGTCGCGGTCCTGCGGGCCCGAGCCCGTCACCAGCACCACGCCCGGGTACGGCCCGTCGCCCCACAGCGTGGAATCAGGCAGCGTGATCGTCGCGCCCAGCGTGTGGTCGGCCATGTCCAAACCCGGCACGGTCGCGGTCTCGACGCGGTACGGGTACGGCTCGGTCGGTGTCTGCGGGCGGTTTGCCTGCGCAAGCACAGGACTACTCAAAAGGCATACACCCAGCAACGCGGCAGACTTGATGATCCGGTTCATGACGACCCTCCGTGGCTGTGTTATACCGGAAAACGTGCGCCCATTTACGTCGCCACTCTCGACGGGCCCAAAGAACGAGCCCCGGGGTGACCGGGGCTCGTGAACTGGACTCTTAAACAGGGCGCTGTCACTGCCCGGTCAGGCGGGCTCGGCCGACAGGTTGCGGACCGACGCCTCGCGCCGGACGCGGTTGCTCGCCTCGGCCTGCTCGCGGGCAACCGCCTCGGCTTCGAGGAAGTCCTCGCCGAAGCGGAATAGCCTGAACGAGTTGCCGACCACGAACACGTCGGGCAAGAAGTGCAGCAGCGCGGCCAGCCCGACGCCCAGGCTGGCGCCGCCGACCTCGATGAACGCGCCCGACGCCGCGAGCGCCAGGCCGACGATCGCCATCAGGATCGAAACGACGATGTTCTGGGCGATGATCATCCGCGTGCGCCGGGCCAGCTCCATGAGGAACGGCAGGCGGTTGAGTTCGTCGGTCATCAGGACGACGCCCGCCGAGTTGGCCGCGATGTCGGACCCGGACAGCCCCATCGCGACGCCGACGTCGGCCTCGGCCAGCGCCGGGCCGTCGTTGATGCCGTCCCCGACCATCATGACGCGGTAGCCGTCCTTGTTGAGCAGCTTGACCAGCTCATGCTTCTCTTCGGGCAGGCACTCGGCCTCAACGCTGTCGACGCCCGTTGCCAGCCCCACACGCTTGCCGACGCTGAAGCGGTCGCCCGTGAAGATTGCCACCATGCGGACGCTCATATCACGCAAGCGATCGACCACGGCTTTGGCGTTGGGGCGGACCTTGTCTTCGAGACCGACCGCGCCCAAGTAGCGCCCGTCGCGGACGACGTGCACGCCCGACATGCCCTCGATGCGTGCCTCGACCGCGGTGACCTGGTCGGCCGCCGCGGGGAGCTGATCGCGGATCCACGTGCCGCGACCGGCGAGCAGGGCACCCAGCCCGGTCTTGGCTTTCACGCCCGCGCCGTGGATCTCTTCGTAATCGCCTTCCTTGTCGACGCTGATCCGGGCCTGGTCGGCGGTCCGCAGGATCGAGAGCGCCAGCGGGTGGTTCGAGCGTGCCTCGGCAGCCGCGGCCGCCGAAAGCAGCTCGGCGCCCTCGACGCCCTCGGCCGGTGCCAGGCGCGAGACTTCGAAGCGACCGGTGGTCAGCGTGCCGGTCTTGTCCATCACCACGGCGTCCACCGTCGCCGAAGATTCGAGATACTCCGACCGCGTGACCATCACGCCCAGTCGGGCGGCGGCCGCAAAGGCCGCGACCATCGCCGACGGGCTCGACAGCAGCAACGCCGTCGGGCAGGTCACGACCAGCACCGTCACGGCTTTGAGGGCCGCGGTCTGCTGCACGCCGTCCACGGGCGATCGGGCGTTGAAGAAGAACACGATGCCCGCGACCGCGATCGCGACGGGGACGTAGAACTTGGCGACCTGCTCGATCAGCTGCTGGCGGGGCGTGCGGGTGCTCTCGGCCTCGTGGATGAGGCCCGAAACCTTGCCGATCGTCGTGTCCGCTCCGGCCGCGGTCACCTGGATATCGACCGCGCCGGTCAGGTTGCTGGTGCCGGCGTACACGTCCGTGCCCTGCTGCACCTCGACGGGCATCGCCTCGCCGGTCAGCGAGGCCTGGTTGATCGACGACTGCCCGGTCAGCACACGACCGTCGACGGGCAGGTTCTCGCCCGGGAAGACCCGGACGGTCATGCCGACCTGGATGTCTGCGACCTGGAGGGTCCGCTCGGAGCCGTCGGCGTCGATCACGCGCCCCTCGGTGGGCGTCAGCTTGACCAGCTGCTCGATCGCCCGCTGGGCGCCCGATGCGGTCCGCTGCACGATCTGGTCGGCGACGAGCAGGATGAACGCCAGGAACGCGGCCGTCCCGTACTTGCCCACCGCCATCGCCGCGAGGATCGCCAGCGCCGCCAACGAACTCGACGACACCCGACCCTGCATAATCTCCTTGGCCGCGGCCACGATCAGCCAGGAGCCGAGCAGCAGGGCCGCCAACACCGCTGGCAGTGTCGAGACGAGCTTGCTGGTCATCCCGGTCATGTGGGCGATCCACGAGACGATCGCCAGCACGCCGCCGATCATGAATATGAACAGATAGCGCTCGATGTCCATGTCGTGGTGCGAGCAGCATTCCACGGCGTCGCCGTGCTGATGCCCGTGGTCGTGATCATGGGTGTGGTCGTGGTCGTGGGCCATGGTCTGGTGCAACCTCGTTCAGACCCCCGCGCTGCGGGCGGGCGTCGTGTCGTTCGTGAGAGAACGTGCGTGCCCCGGCGTGTTGCCGAGTACCAATGAAGCCCGCTCCGTCTTCAGCAACCCCAGTCGGCGGGGAGCAATCGGATGCGGGCGGTGAGTCTAGGGGCGTTCTCCGTCGTTCAGGCGACTTCCGGGGCGACAAGCCCGCCCCGCCGCTACCCTTACGCGACCCCCCGCCCCACGGTTCGCCGAGCACACCCACCGGAGGCACCCCTGCCCGACGCCAGTGACCAACCCGGAGCCGCGCCACGCGTTTGCGTCCTCGGAATAGGACAGATGGGTCTGGTCTGCGCGGGGATACTGACGCATCCGGAGAACAAGCGGGCCGAAGTGGTCATGTGGGGTCACAGCGAGACCGAGGCCGGCGACCTGGCCCAGACGCGTGGATCCGCCCGTCTGCCGGGCTTTTCGCTGCCCGACACCGTCCGCGTGCAGATCGACGAGGCGAAGGCACTGGCCGGGGTCGATCTGATCGTCTCGGCCATCCCGGTCCAGTTCACCCGTGAGACGTGGACCCGGATCCGCCCCCACGTGCCCCTGGGAGCCGGCGTGCTCTCGGTCGCCAAGGGCATCGAGACCGAGACCATGCTCCGCCCGACGCAGATCATCGCCGATGTCCTGGGCGACGACCCCGACGCCAAGCCGCGCCCCCTGGGCTGCCTGTCGGGCCCGACGATCGCGACCGAGTTGGCCCTGTGCCTGCCCGCGACGATGGTGGCCGCCTCGGACCATCCGGGCTTCTCCGAGCACGTTCAGGACTTGTTCACGACCAGTTGGCTGCGGGTGTACACCAACCCCGACCTGATCGGCGTGGAACTGGCGGGCGCGACCAAAAACGTCATCGCGATCGCGGCCGGGATCATCGACGGGCTCAGCGCCGGGCACAACGCCAAATCGGCGCTTCTCGCGCGCGGGCTGGCCGAGATCGCCAGGCTCGGCACCGCGATGGGCGCCCGCACGGACACGTTCTTCGGCGTCGCGGGCGCGGGCGATCTGGCGACCACCTGCTTCTCACCCGAAGGGCGCAACCGGTCCTGCGGCGAGGCCCTGGGTAAGGGCGTGCGCCTGGCGGACTACCTCAGCGAATCGCTGTGCGTGGTCGAGGGCGTGGAGACCACCCGCGGGGTGCTGGCGCTGGCCGAGAAATACCACGTGGACATGCCCATCACCCGGGCCGTCCACGCGGTGCTTTTCGAGGGTCTGGACCCCGTGCGGGCGATCACCATGCTGATGAGCCGCGAGCCCCGCGACGAGCGGGTTGGCTGAACCACCGGATCGGGCGAGTTTTCATCCGATAAACAACTGGCGAATCACCCATTCATCCGCCAAACAGGGCGGTTTCCCGTTGTGGCCATCGGTGCATACTGGTACATTTGACGCTGGCCCGCTCGGGCCAGTGGGCACTCGGATGGAGCATCCGAGCCCCGATCGATTCTCTCATTCACCACCGGCCCCCAAGCCGAACCCGCCCGCTGGTCTCTGCGGGACGAACGAAAACAGGAGAAGACCGTGCCTCACACCAATATGCATCGCCCGCTGACGCTGGCCCTGGCCCTGCTGACCGTGTCCGGCGCTGCCGCCGACATCAGCGTGATCGACCCCGAAGACAAGCGCGCCGTGGCCCGCGAGTCCGATTCCCGGAACAACCCGATCGCGCGCCGCGCGGTCCAGATGTCGGTCGACTCCGGTGTCGTGCTGGCGTCGGGCGAAGCGGACGGCAAGGTCGTCCGCCCCGTACAGGCCCCCGTATGGTCCACCGAGATCGAAGTCGCCGACGCCGCCTGGGTCCGCCTGCGCTTCGGGCAGATCGAACTCGCCCCCGCGACCGACACCACCCGCGCGTCGTACCTCCGCATCACCTCGCTCTACGACGGGCACGAGCAGTACCTCGACGCCCAGTCGGTTCGCGAGTGGTCCAACACCAGCGCCTACTTCAACGGCGGGCGACTGCGTATCGAGATCATGGCCTCGCCGACCGACGCCCCGATGCCCAACAGCGTCGAGATCATCGGCGCCACCGCGTCGGAGCCCACCGTGTTCCCCCGCTCGATCTGCGGCACGGTCGATGACCGCACTCCCTTCACCGACGCGCGCGACGGACGCCTGATGCCCATCGGATGCTCCGGCTGGCTCTTCGGCGATCAGCCCAACTCCTACCTCACGGCCGGGCACTGCGGCCCCGGGGCGGGCGACGTCATGCAGTTCAACGTCCCGCTGTCGAATGGCAGTGGCACGCCCCAGAACCCCGGCCCGGAGGACCAGTACCCCGTTGACGGCTCCTCGGTCCAGACCCAGAACGGCGGCACGTTCATTGGCAACGACTTCGCGTTCTACGGCACGTTCAACAACAGCAACACCGGGCTGGCGCCCCACGACGCGCAGGGCGATTCGCACAACCTCGCCGCCGCCCTGCCGCCCGTCGACGGACGGCCGATCCGCATCACCGGGTACGGCTCGACCAGCTCGCCCGTCCCCCCGAGTTGGAACCAGGCCTCGAAGACTCACGTCGGGCCTATCTTCTCTATCGCGGGTGACGTCCTCCGGTACGTCACAGACACCTCGGGCGGCAACTCGGGCTCGGCAATCCTCGATGACAGCACCAACACCGTCATCGGCATCCACACCAACGCGGGCTGCAACTCCGTGGGAGGCAACCAGGGCTGCTCGCTGTTCAACAGCGACCTGCAGATCGCGCTGGCCAACCCCCAGGGCATCACAATGCCCCTCGGGCTCGACCTCAATCTGGTCGGCGGGCGGCCCGACATGATCGACCCCGACGGCGGCGACGCGGTGAGCCTCGAAGTGCTCGCCGACAATGGGGTCTCTCCCACGGGCAGCGTGACGATGTTCGTCGACGCCGGCTCGGGATTCCAGGCCATGCCGATGTCCGACAACGGCGACGACACCTACTCCGCGTCGTTCCCCGCCTCGGACTGCGGCAGCAACGTCCGCTTCTACTTCGCGGCCGATGACGACAACGGCGCCACGTGGCAGCTTCCCTTCGCCGGGGCCGGCGGGGCGTTCTCGACCCTCTCGGCCAACGGGATCGTCGAGGCCATCAGCGAGGACTTCGAGGTCGGAGCGGGCTGGACCGTAGAGGACATCGCGCTGACTTCGGGCACCTGGGAGCGGGTCGTCCCGATCGACTTCGGTCGCTCCGAGCCCGGCTCCGACGCCGATGGCTCCGGACGGGCCTACGTCACCGGCAACGCCGTCAACGACGACGTCGATGGCGGGCCGACCTACGTGATCTCGCCCGACATCGACATCTCCGCGATGACCGATCCCATCGTGTCCTTCGCACGCTGGCACCAGACCAACGGGTCCGACCCGTTCACCGTGGACTTCTCAGCCAACGACGGCACCAGCTGGACCAACGCCGACACGTTCACGGGTAGCTCCAGCTGGGACACCGTTGAGATCAGGGTCGCCGACCACATCACCACCGGCGGCACGCTCCGCGTCCGCTTCGGTTCCTCGGACAACCCCAACGGCTCGATCACCGAATCGGGCCTGGATGCGTTCAAGGTCATCGATGTGGTCTGTGGGACCGACTGTGCGGCCGACCTGGCCGCCCCGTTCGGCGATCTCAACTTCTTCGATATCTCGGCCTACATCACGCTCTTCAACGCCGGTGACCCCGCGGCCGACTTCGCCGCACCCTTCGGCGTGATCAACTTCTTCGACATCTCCGAGTACATCACCCAGTTCAACGCCGGCTGCCCGTAATCGGAACCCCACGTTGACGGAGACATCCTGAATCTCTCAAGCCCGGGCCTCCCCGGGCTTTTTTCTGCGCTGATCCGATCGCCCTCCCGTATCGTCCCCGATGCAGCTGCGATTCCTCGGCACCGGGACCTCGGCCGGCGTGCCCATCATCGGGTGCGCCTGCTCCGTGTGCACCTCCACCGACCCCCGCGACAACCGCACACGCACCAGCGCGGTCCTCGAGCTCACCGACGCCGACGGGCACCCAAGGGTGATCCTGATCGATGCGTCGCCCGACCTGCGACAGCAAGTCCTCCGGGAGGGCATCGAGCGGATCGACGCGATCCTGATCACGCACGACCACGCCGACCACGTGTTCGGGCTCGATGAAGTGCGCCGGTTCAATGTCATGATGGAGTCGTCGATCCCGGTGTACGCCGACGGCGCGACCCATACGTCGCTGCGCCGGGTGTTCCCCTACATCCTCGACCGCCAGGGGCCCGCCGAGTCGTTTGTCTCCGACCTGACGCCGATCACCGTCGAGCCCCTGGTGCCCTTCGAGCTGTTTGGGCTGACCGTGACGCCTGTCCCGCTGCTGCACGGACGCCAGCCGATCCTGGGCTTCCGATTCGATGACCCGGTTCGCCGGTCCGACCGCGACGCCTTGCTGCCCCTGTCGTATTGCACCGACGTGTCCGCGTTCCCCGACCGAGAGCCGCTGAACGCCTGGCCAGCCCTCGCGGGCACCAGGACGCTGGTCCTGGACTGCCTGCGCCACCGCCCGCACCCGACGCACCTGACGGTCGAGCAGGCGGTCGAAGCCTCGGCCCGTATCGGTGCTTCCCGGACCTTCTTGGTCCACATGACCCACGACCTAGGGCACGCCGAAACGCAGCGGGGGCTGCCCGGTGGGGTTGCGCTGGCATATGACGGGCTGATCGTGACCTGAACTGGGGGGTTTTCGCTGGTCTCTTAGAGGATCGGTGGCATGGTCCTTCGGTCGCCCGTGGCGCGTGAACGCACACGCCCGGGGACACCATAAAGAGAGAGAAGAGAGGACCCAGCGATGCCCCAAGAGCCCACCAACGCCAAGCCGATCCCGCAGGGCCTGACCCCGCTGGTCCACATGTTCCCGATGCACATGGGCGAGCCCACGCCGCCCCCGGCCAGGCCGGGCCCCCAGCCGCCCGCCCGCACCGCCGAACGCGCCCCGAACCCGCCCGGGCAAGCCCACGGGCGGACCGCCTAACCGGGACCCGATTGCTGGCCTGTTTGCTGGACGAACGCGTGGCGGACCCGGGATCGGGCGCTACGATCTCGGCCCATGGGTAAGAGCCGCGAAATCAAGAACCGGATGAAGGCCGTCGGAAACATCAAGCGCATCACGCGCACGATGCAGATGATCGCCACGAGCAAGTTCGCCAGGGCCCAGCAGTCGTCGATGGCGACCAAGCCCTACACCGAGACGCTGTTCGGCCTAGTCGGCCAGCTCAACGCCGCCGGCGTGGGCGAGGGGCACCCGCTGCTCTCGACGCCCGAGGGCGACGCGTCCGAGCTGACGCTGGTCATCACCGCAGACCGCGGCCTGTGCGGCCCGTACAACGGCTCGCTCGTCCGCACCGCACTCAAGCACCTCAAAAGCGAATCAAAGATCGGCAACGGCCCGATCGAGGTCGTCGGCAAGAAGGGGGCGGCCACGCTCCGCTTCAACGGCTACGCCGACTTCACCCACCACAGCCACATCGGTGATAAGCCGCGGTACGAGGACGTCGAGCGCATCGCGCAGTCGTTCATCGATGCGTTCACCGCCGGCGAGGTCTCGGCCGTCCGCGTGGTCTACATGCGGTACATCTCGGCCGGCAAGCAGAAGCCTGAGGTGCTCCAGCTCCTGCCCTTCTCGGCACCCGTCTCCGAGGACACCGGCCCGTCGGGCCATCAGGACGTGTACGAGTTCAGCCCCGACGCCGAGAGCCTGCTGGATTCGATCCTGCCGGCCGCCGTCAAAGCGGTGCTGTTCCAGGCGTTCAACGACGCGGTCGTCTCCGAGCACATCGCCCGGATGGTGGCGATGAAAGCCGCGACCGACAACGCGGGCAAGATGGGCAACGCGCTGCGTCGCCAGTTCAACCGCGCCCGCCAGGCTCAGATCACCACGGAGCTGACCGAGATCATCTCGGGTGCCGCGGCCCTCGAATAAGCACACCGTTCCAGCAAGCACACACGCACGCCCCGATCGCTCGCCGACCGGGGCGTGTTTTCTTTTTCACGGGCGTTGGGGCTGGCTCACTCTTCGTCGTCGCCGGACTCGGGCGGCACGACCGCCACGCATTTGTGGACGCCCGCGCCGACACAACCCGCCAGTGTCTCACGCACCATTGCCGGCGTGATCGCGTCGTAGTCCTCGGGCAGGCGTGCGATCGCGTCTACGCCCAACCCATTCCAGGACAGCGTCGACAGGCGCATCGCCCAGAACGAACGCCTTTCCCACGCCCGCTCCACGTTCTCGCGGGTCCGGTCCAGTTGAGCCTGGATCGCTTCATCGGTCACGCCGCCCCCGATCACCGCTTCGATCGCGCCGTCGACCAGCGTGCCCGCCCCGTCGATCGCCGACGCGTCGCCGGTCACCCGTGTCACGAGCGTGACGCGCCCGGGGATGCCTTCGCCCAACCAGATCCAGGCGCGTGCCTGGGCGTCGGGGGACCGCTCAGCCGAGAGGCGTCGCAGTTCGGCGTCGAGCACCCGCCCGGCCACGACCATCGGGCGGACCTTGCGCAGGTCGGGCATGTCGGCGAAGACGATGCCCTGGACCCACTCGCCGCCTTTGCCCCGGTCCGATTCGATCGTGAGCCTGCGCTCGTCGCGGGGCAGGTCGTCCCAGGCGTCGAGCGGGCGGTCGGGTCGGGCGCGGGGCGCGAGCGTTCCCAGCGTGTCGGCGGCGTACCCGACGACGGACTCGGGATCAAAGTCCCCAACGATCGACGCCTCGATCGGTGCACGGGCGAGGCGACGCAGCCATTCGTTGGCCCGGTCGGCATCGATGCCCTCGCCGACCGGCGCCGGTCGGGCACGCGGATCCCCTTGGCTGAGCAGCATCGCGCCGAGCGCTTCGAGCCCCTGAGTGTTCCAGTCCGATTCCACCTCGACGCGCCCCACGAATCGTGCGTCCACGCCAGGGTCGTTGATCAGGGAAGCCGCCAGTTCGAGCGCGTCGCGGGCCGAGCCGGGCGGCCCGTTGACCTCCAGCACCACGCGGTGCTCGGATTCGATCGCCCGGAATGTCAGGCTTCGCTGGCGCATCCACGCACGGAGCGCGGGCGCATCGGCGTTCTTCAGGCGGGCGTAGACCCACGCCCCGGCCGCCTCGCGCGAACGCCCCAGCGAGTCGGCGTCCTCGCGGACCATCCCGTCGCAGAGCGCCGTACGCACCGTCACACCGGATGCCTCCTGCCCGTATTCCAACTCCGGCGCGTAGAGGTTGTAGGGCTCGAAGCGTGGCGCGTCGGGGTCGTCGGGCAGCGGACGCACACGGACCACCACGCCGTTGCCCAGCACCGCCGACCAGACGTCGCCGCTCGGATGGTGGGCGATCTCGTCGACGGTTCCGGGTGTATCGCCCATCGCCAACACCGCGGGCGCCACATCGAGCGGGGCGCCCGGGGGCGGCTGGGCGCCCGCCAGACGGATCATCTCTCGCCCCAACGCCTCGTCCAGTCCATCACGCTCCGTCGCCGACACCACCACCGCATTGAGACGCGCGGGCTCGAACAGCGATCTCGCCCGCTTGGCGACATCGCGGTCCGTTGTTGAAGCCAACAGACGCACCGCGTGCGACAGGGCATCACGCGGCGGCACCCACGCCCGCTCGGAGATCGCCGCCCCGTAGAGCGCCCGGAGCACGCTCTGTATCGATGCGGTCTCCCAGCGTGCCGCCTCGCCCTTGAGTTCGTCGAGCAGGCGGGCCCGGGCCGCCTGGTGTTCCTGCCTCGTCCAGGCGTCGCGGCGCACCCGTGCCAGTTCCGTCGCCGCCGCACGGGCCGCGCCCGGCGCACCCGTCGGCTCGGCACGCACCGAGACCTCGGCGATCTGAGAGCCCCGGATCCACCCGACCGCGTACGCCTCCACCGAGATCAGGTCCGGTTCTGCCCGGGCCGCGGCCGCCCGGAGGCGCTCGCCCACGAGCAACGCCCCCAGGCGATCGAGAATGTCCCGGTCGATCGGGTGCACGCCGTTCTTGTCGTCTCGAGCGTCCTCGCCCATGGCGATCAGCGACACATCGGTCGATCGGTAGCCTTCGACCCGGTGGACGCTGACGCGCCCGACCACCGCCGACGGGTTGATGCCGGGGCCGCGTTCGGGCACCGCCCGGGGCTGCACGCCGTCGAAGGCGCACCGGGCCAGCCCGAGCGCCTCGTCCGGTTCGATGTCCCCCGCGATCACCAGCACCGCCGACCCGGGCACGTAGCGCTCGCGGATGTAGCGGCGCACGGCGTCGGGCGTGGTGCGGGCGAGCACCTCGCCCTCCGGACGAAGCGGGCGCTCGGCGAGCGGCTCGCCCGCGAACAGGGCGCGTGTCACCGCCATCCGGGCTCGCGTGTCCGCGTCCTCGGGCTCGGGGCGTTCCATCACCATGCGCCGAGCCTCGAGCAGTGCCTCATCGCTCGGCTGCCAGTCTTCGATCAACGCGCGGGCGTGCGAGAGCCCCGCATCCCACGCGCGGGCGTCGCTGCGGTCGAACACGAGTCGGAACTCGACGAACCCGTGGCTGACCGCGCTGTGCCCACGACCCTCCTCGTCGAACGCCGGGCCCTCATCGCGGTAGCCCGTTCGGAAGCGGCTGGCGTCGCCGGGCTCCAGGCCCGGGCGCTCCAGACCGGACGCGAGCTTGGCGATGAACGCGCCGCCGCGCTGGTCGTTGCCCTCGTCGATCGCGCCGGCCCGGATCACGAGGCCCATGTACACGTCGCCCGTACCGTCGCGGGTCGGGCCAGCGGGGTGGACCCACACCTCAAGCCCGCAGTCGAGCACGTCCCTCGTCAGCCCGTTGGCATCGGGCGGGGGTGGTGGAACGGGGACCGCGGCGAGGGGCGAATCTGCCTGGGCGCCGAGCGCCGACGGCGTGCAGCACGCACCGGCGAACACCGCGATCAGGACCGAGAACAACAGGCTATTCACACATCGAACCATCGCAGGTGAATGTACCGCCGATCGCCCCGCCCGATGCGGGCCCGGGGCGGGAATGGACCCCATTCTCGCCTGTTCTGGAGGCTCGATTACTAATCGCCCGAAACGGCTCGCTTCAGGGCCCGAACGGGGCGGCATCGTCGAGGAACGCGCAATCGCCCGAGCAGGCGGACCCCTTCTCGAACGCGCCCGCGAGCATGCCCCGGGCCGCCCCCTCGATCTTGGCCCGGACCTTGTCGAGTTTCAGCAAGCCCAGCCCGATCGAACCGACCTCGCCCGACGACAGCAGCCAGTACTCGCCGACCGACCCGTCCGACCAATCCTCCGCTTCGGCCGGGTCCGCGCCGTCCAGGTGCGCCAGCGCCATCGCGTAGATCCCCAGCTGCAGATCGGTGGGCTTGGGCTCGAGCAGGTCCTTCTTTGGGTGGCCGGTCTTGTAGTCGATCAGGCGTCGCCCGCCGGTCGACTCGATCAGATCGATGCGGTCGATCTTGCCCCGGATGGGGTGCGCGACGCCATCGACCACGAACGGGATCTCGAAGTCCTTCTCCATCTCGATGATGTGCGCATCCGGGTCGTGGAGATTCTCCCAGTACAACCGCGACTGTGCGATCGCCCGCTCGAGCGACGCGTGATCGACCTCGGTCCCGTTCGACCAACTCGCAAAGAACCGGCGGCGCGTCAGCTTCTCGAGCTCGGGCCACGCGGGCAGCTCGCGTCCCTCGCTGTCGGCCTCGCTCCACGCACGGGTGAACGACTCGAGCGCCCCGTGCACCGCCTTGCCCAACGCCAACGCGGGCGATTCTTCCTGGGCGAGCCCGAGCACCTGGTGGACGTAGAAGCACCGCGGGCAGCGCACATAGGCGTTGATCGCGGTGTAGCTGAGTTTCAGAGGCGCCGGCATCACGACGCCGAAGGTCGCGCCGTCCGCGCCCGGGCCCTCGTCCGCCGACGCCCGCAGGCGATCGATCAGGCGGGCCGCCTCGCGATCGACGCCCCGCTCGCCCGCCCACGCCGGTGCGTTGCCCGTCCGCTCGACATGCGTGATCATCGCCAGCAGATCCGCGGCCTTCCCCAGCGCCTCCGCGCCAGCGTCCGCGTCGATGGTCCCTTGCTGGATCCCGTCGAGCGCCGCGCCGGCCGCCCGTCGCGCCGAACGACGCGCCAGGTGGAGCAGCGACCCGCGCCGGTCCGCATCGAGCCCGCTGCGTTCGAGCGCGTCCAGCTCGTCCTCGTTGGCGCCGTTGTTCTCGGGCGGCATGACCTCGTCGGGCTCGTGCTCGACCAGCGCCACGCCCGACTCGCCCCGCAGCTCGAGCGTGTAGTGCACCGAGGCCCCGGGCTTCTTGGGCGGCTTGCCCAGGAGCACCGCCCGACGCTCGGCGCGTGTCAGCGCCACGAAGAACACACGCCGTTCCTCGTCGAGCATCCGATCCCGCGCGTCCCGGCCGTGCGGGTCGGGCCCGGTGACGATCTCGGGAACCACCGGGTCATCGTTGCCCTGGGTCTTGGGAAAACCCCAGCCCGGGCAGACCCGCGCGATGTACACCGTGTCGAACTCGAGCCCCTTGGAGGCGTGGGCCGTCAGCAGGCGGACACCCTCGCCGCCCTCCGGCCCTTCCTCGATCCCGCCGGTGCCCGCATCGACGACCGTGTCGGGTCGCTTGGCGAAGGTCTTCTCACGCTCGGGCAGGTCGTCGAGGTACGCCAGCAACGCCCGCAGGTCACGCGGCTCGCCGATTCGGGCGATCCGCTCCCGCGCGAACCGGACCAGCCCCACCAACGACCGGACCCGGGCCGCCCGTTCGCGCTTGGGCAACTCCTCGGCGTTGGCCGCCCCGGTGGCGCGAATGACCCGCATCAACGCTTCGTCGGCGGGCAAGCCGTTGATGGCTCGTCCCAGCGATTGCTCGAGTTCGGCCGCCCGTTCGAGCGCCGCCCGCAGATCGCCCGTATCCCCGCTATTCGCCGCTGACCACGCCAAGAACGCCCCCGGATCCTCGGTCCCCTCGTCGCCCTCGGCCCGCGATCGGAGGCTGCGGTAGCGCTGCTCGATCGCGCCCAACGCCGCGGGGTCGCAGCGGAACGGCGCACGTGTCAGCACCGCCCGCGCCGCCCAGGACCGCCCGGGATCGATCAGCAGCGCGCACCAATCCAGCAGCAGGCGCACGCCCGGGTCCTCGCGCGACGCGTCGTCCACCGACGAGACGTGCGGGATGCCCTCGGCGTCCAGCGCCGCCCCGATCTGACGCAGCTCGCCGTTGAGGCGTGCGATCACCGCGATCTTGGACAGGTCGAGCGACGGGTCGGCGTCGATCGCCCCACGCAGCATCCCCGCGACCAACGCCGGGCTGTGCGTGTCCTTGTCCATGCGGACCATTTCGACCGACGACGCCTCGGGGTTGTTCGGGCCGGGCGTGCCGACTTTGTCGGGGGCGAAGCGGTACACCGATTGCTTGATGATCGCGTTGGACGCGTCGATCACGGCTTCGCCGCTGCGATAGTTCGTCGTCAATCGGACCGTCGTGACCCGATCCTCGCCCCCCCACGCCGTGCTGAACCGCTCGAACGCCCGCTCGTCGGCGCCGCGGAACGCGTAGATCGACTGGTCGTCGTCGCCCACGACGCAGATGTCGGGGGCCCGCCCCGATACGCCCTCGGGCGGCGACAGTAGCGAGAGCAGCTCGATCTGCGTGGCGTTGAGATCCTGGAACTCGTCCACGACCACGTGGCGGCATCGCTGGCGGACGATGTCGCGGGCCGTCGATGACCGGCGCAGCAGCAGGATCGGCCAGCGGATCAGATCGTCGAACCGCGGCGTGCCCTGCTCGAGGCACGCGTCGTCGAGCAGCTTGGCGAACCGGGCCGACTCGGCGAACATCGCCAGCTCAGCCCGGGCCGCGCCCTCGTCTTGTCCCAACGCCTGTTTGCCCGCCTCGGCGCGGGCGATCGCCTCGTCGGGGGCGATGCCCAGGCTCGTCAGTTCTTTCGACACCGCCAGCCCGCGTTCGATCGCCGTGCCGATCCCCCGCCCGATCGACGCGCGGAAGAGCCTGTTGCCGCGGATCAGGTCGCGCGCCAGGCGGCGCTCCTGGGCGCTGTCGAGGATCTCGATGTCGGGCGGCAGGCCCAGCATGTCGCCGAAGCGGCGCAGCATCCACATGCCGAACGCGTGCATGGTCCCGGCGCGAATCTGCGACGCATCGCGGGCGTCGAGCAGTTCGCCCGTGCGGTGCTTGAGCTCGCCGGCCGCTTTGTTCGTGAACGTCACCGCCAGCACGCTGTCGGGCTCGACCCGACGCTCGCGGACCAGGTGGGCCACCCGGGCGGTGATCACCCGGGTTTTTCCGGTGCCCGGGCCGGCCAGCACGATCAGCGGGCCCGCGTCGTGCTCCACGCCCGCCCGCTGCTCATCCGACAGCGCGGGCAGGGGCCCGAGCTCGGTCGCATCGATGTCGGTGAAGAGGTCGCTCACGCGGTCATTGTACGAAGACACGTCCGGGAGCGACCGAGACCACTGCGAAGGCTGAACCGCACGGTCAGAACGAGACCTGGTCCGCCGGCTTCTTCATGTACAGGTGCACCGCGGTGGTGCCGTAGGTGTGCGACTCGGGCCCGATGGCGCCGTCGATCGCCATGGTCGGGTCCACCCGCTCAGCCTGGGGCGTGTCGGCCAGCTCAGCCTCAAAGGCATCGAGCACCGCGTCGGCATCCTCGTCTTCGAGGTCCAGGGTGATGTGCACGGGCGCTTCGGGCGCCGTCACCCCGGGCGACTCTTCGGCGCTCAGCTTGCCCGACGCCGGGTCGATCACGTGGAAGAACGGCGCGGGCGTGCGCAGGACCAGGAACCCCGTGTCGTCGAGCATCGCGACCAGGCGGGCCGCCTGGGTCCGAACGCGCTCCCAGCCCTCAGGGTCGCGGACCATCGAATAGGGCGGATCCATGAACACCAGATGCACCGGGCGCGGGCAGCGCGTCAGCGCCGCCGGCCCGAGCGCGTCGCCGATGATCACCTCGCACAGGTCCTCGGCGCCGACCGACGCGATGTTCTTCTCGATCACCGCGGCCACACGCCGGTCCTTCTCGACCAGGATCACCCGGGGCGATCCCAGCGACGCGGCCTCGAGCCCCATCGCGCCCGTCCCCGCAAAAAGATCGATCACCGCGCCGTCCGCGGAATGACCCCGCAGCAGGTTGAAAATCGCCAGCTTGATCCGGTCGGGCATCGGGCGCGTCGTCGAACCCGCGGGGGGGCCCAGCAGCGGCTTGCGTTTGAACTGTCCAGAGATGATCCGCATGGACGGGGACCGAAGACCGCCCGGGGCGTTGAGTCAAGCCCGCCCGCTCAGCAACTGCCTTGCAACTGGCGGGTTCGCCCTGTCTGTCTGTGTCAGGCGAGCGCTTCGCGCTCGGTGTCCCTGCCCAGATCGCCCAGCAGCCCTTCGACCGAGCAGACCGAGACCGGCGGCTGGGCCAGCCCGGTGATCAGAGACCAGAAGTCAGAGCCGTCCTCGTCGTGCCACGCCCGGAACGCCGAGCCCTCGGCACGGGCGGCCTGCTGGAGACGGTCCGAGCCCAGGAACACGCAGCGCTGGACGAACACGCCCCCGTCGCCGGTGTACTCGAGCTCGCCGGAGACCCCGAAGATCGCCTCGGCCACCTTGGCGAACAGCACCGGGCGGGCCCGGAGCAGCACGTCGGCGTCGTGCCAGAGAATCACACGCTGGCGGGCCAGGGCACGCCCCGGCATGGACGAGCGGGTCCGCAGGGCCGACACGATCCCGCCCGACCCGTCGATGGTCCGGGCGATGCCGTCGACGACGATCTGGCGCTCGAGCTGCGAACAGAGCCCATCCAGGTCAAAAATAGCGCGCCCGTGCAGGACGCAAACTTCCATCGCTGGCTGGGTCATCAGGTAGGCGTGCAGCGACGCGGACAAGTGCGTTCGTGGGCGCAAATCGGGGGACCATACCACCAGATGATGGGATTCGAGCTTCTGGAGCACCTGGGGTTGCCAGGTGCATGGCTCGAAGGTCAATCCGGATGATGACAGAGAAAGATGCATCCAATATCACACAAGAGGCGCATGCACAGCGACTCTGCGTGGACTCCTCGATGGCTGCCGGGTGTGGTGGTGTCAGGTGTCCGCGGTCCCGCGCGTCCTTGGACGCACCCAATGTGCCCCAGATTCCGGAGCGATCCAGCGAATCGACAGGTTGTAACGATTTTTCCGATCTTCACGGCTACGGTGAAGCCAGTAGGATTGCCGATAAACTCGCCCGTGCCGTTGGAGATCGGCACACTGGTCGCTGCGAGGACGAGAGGATGTGTTCTTTTCCGTGTTTCTGTGTGCTTCTCATGGGTGCGTAATCCCATTTTGATGGTGTCGTAGACATCTCCGTCGATGGACAGCCGACCGCTCGTGTCAAGATGGGCACTTTCGGGGGCTGCCAGCCCTGGCCAACGGGACCGGGGGGGACCGATCGATGGGCGAGAGATCGCCGCCACCGCGAAAGGGATCAAAATTGACAGACGCACGCCCACTCAACTCGAATTTGTCCGCCGAGCCTGGGATCGATCCACGCGCCCTGGTTTGGGTCGCCGCGGATCTCTGCTCGCTCCCCGCCGTCGCCACCCAAGATTGGGCCGAACGAGCCGCCGACGCCTTCGTGGGGCTCGATGGCTCCGCCCGGGTCGGCGTGATCATCACCCATCTGGAAGAGTCAGGCCGCCTGGGAACCGCCGAGGCGGTCGCCGTGCGCACATCGGTGGATGGCGCCGGGCCCGAGACTGACACCAAGAAAGACGCCGGCTCGACCCGGATCCGCCTGGAACGCGTCAGCGATCTTGGGCTGTCGATCCCCGAGGACAGCAGTGTCCGCGGGCTGGCTGCCAACGCCGAGGATCTGGGAGACTGGCGCAGCGGGCCGCTCGCCCGCGTGTGGGAAGCCAACCCCACCGAAGCGCTCCTGCTCGGGATCGCCCCCATCGGGCTCGGCTCGTCAAACAATCCGGACACCACAGAGGACACCCCGCGCCGGTGCGTGATCGTGCTGATCTCGCTCGCGCCGATGGAGGTGCGCGTGCCACGCCCCAACGCCAAAACGCTGGCGGCCCTGCTGCCTCTGCTGGGCGAGCGTGCCTCGTTGGCAATGCCGACCGGGCACGAGATCGGCTGGCTGACGGACCGGGAGCAGGACGTGCTGGATCGGTTGACCATGGGGCGCTCGGTGCGCGAGATCGCAGAGGACCTCGGGCGCTCGCCGCACACCGTGCACGACCACGTCAAGAGTCTGCACCGCAAGCTGTCGGCCTCCTCGCGCGGGGAGCTCGTCGCCCGGGCGCTGGGGCACAACCCCAACCCGAGCCCGCGGATCGATCCCCTCGTGGTCGAGCGTGTGCGTGCGTCGACGCTCATCGAGCCCGCGCCCGGACTCGCGCGCCGGGTGCCTTCCAACTAAACCGCCTCGCGGGCGCCGGTCAGTCGTCCGCGTTTGCGTTCGTATTGGCGATGCCGGCGCGAGCCGCGATATCGCTGGCGATCCGGGCGGCCAGCGCCGGGTCGGCGCTGATCGCCTCGCGGAACTCGGGCCCGTCCCCCGCGCGGTGCGCGATCGGATCGATCGCGTGCGTCGAACGTCGGATCGCGTCGGACTCGACCCGCCAGTTGGGTCGCCGGACGCGGTAGATCGTCACCCCGACCGAGACCGTCGTCGGCGCTTCGGGCGGCTCGAACACGACCGTGCACACCCGCTCGTGCTGGTGCATGAAATCGCGTCCGTCATCGCCCAGCGTGGTCTGCTCGCGGTCCCAGGGGGTCGCCAGGCCGGCCGTCCGCTTGGGAAGCGTGGTGATGACACCCCTGGCGGCGTCCACGCGGTCGGGCGTGAAGCGCAGGTCGGTCAGGGCGTCGCGGGCGGCGCTGAAAACCGCGGGGTAGTCGCCCGCGTCGAAGGCAACACTGGCCTCGGGGGCATCGCCAGCGAGGGCAGGCCAGGAATCGACGGGCGTGCCGGCGCAGCCCAGCGCCGCGAGCAGCAACCAAACGCCCACGCAAGCACCGCCACATTGGTAGAGGGATCTGTTCACGCGATCACTCTACCACCGCGCCGCTGCCGGCGTGGAGCGTGTCGTCCAGGGCCCGGTCGATGTCTTCGAGCAGGCGGTCCACGGCTGCGTCGTCGGTCGTGACCGTGCCCACCGAAATCCGGGCGATCGAGCCCACGCGCCCGCTCTCTCCCAGCGGCACACGGGTGGGCGTGATCAACGATCGTCCGCCCCCGTTGACCCGCGCGACCACCGCCTCTGTCAGCGCGTCGGCGGCACCGGGGTCATCGCCCCGGACCCGGAAGCAGACCAGCGCCAACGACCGCTCGACCGGGACCTCGACCCGCGGATCGTCGCGGAGCGCCCGCTCGATCCGCTCGGCCATCGCGACGTGGCGCCGGATGTGAGCCCGCAGGCCTTCGACCCCGTAGTGGCGGATGACGAACCAGAGCTTGAGCGCCCTGATCCGCCGCCCCAACGGCACGTGCCAGTCGCGGTAATCGATGACCGCGCCCGCGTCGCTGTTCGCGTCCCGGAGGTACGCCGGCGTGATCGACATCGAGTCGGTCAGCGCCCGGGCGTCGCGCACCCAGAACAGGTCGCAATCGAAGTTGGTCAGCAGCCACTTGTGCGGGTTGATGCAGATCGAGTCCGCGTGCCCGATGCCCTCGGCAAAGCCACGCCGCTCGGGGCAGACCAGCGCCGCGCCCGCCCACGCGGCGTCCACATGCAACCACGGTCGGCGCTCGCACCCATCGAGCACCGACGCGATCGGCAACAGCGGGTCGAACGCGCCGGTCGAGGTGGTGCCCAGCGTCGCAACAACCAACGCCGGGACTAGCCCGTCGGCGAGGTCCCGCCCGATCCGGTCTTCCAACGCGCCCGGGTCCATGCCCAGCGCCGTGTCGGTGCCGATCAGGCGGACGCGTGAGTCATCCTCGGGGTAATCAGCAAGACCCGCGATCATGGCGGCTTTGACCACCGACGAGTGGGCCTGGGTCGAGGCGTAGACCGTGACTTTGTCGCGCGGTACGCCCGCACGCACCATCCGGGTTCGTGCCGCGAGGAGGGCAGCCAGCGTGGCTTCGGAGGCGGTGGACTGGATCACGCCGCCGCCCGGGGGCAGCGCGCCGTGCTCGTCGGGCGACGTTCGGAACGCGTCGGGCAGCCCGAAGAGTTCCAGGCACCAGTCCATCACACGCGACTCGAGTTCGGTGGCGGCCGGCGAGGTCGCCCAGAGCATGCCGTTCACGTTGAGCGTCGCCGACGCGAGTTCGCCCGCGATCGCGGGCGCGCTGGCGTTGCACGAGAAGTACGCGAAGAAACCCGGGTGCTGCCAATGGACGAGCCCGGGCTCGATGACGCCCCTGAGATCGCCCAGCATCGCGTCCCAGCCGCCCACCCCCGCGCCGACCAACGGCGGGTGTTCGGGCAGCGACGCCAGCACGTCGCCCGGCTTGGTCTCGGACCGCACCGGGCGCTCGCACAGGGAGCCCAGGTAACCCTGCCCCCAGTCGGCGACCCGGTCGATCAGCTCGCGGTAGAGCGCAGGATCCAGGGCTCGGGCGGGATCGCGGTCCGGGGGGAGGGGATCACCTGGGTTTTGCGCGGTTGATTCTTGCATCGTGCCCCGGATTCTGGTATTGCTACTGGGTCGGAGGCGATCGATTCTCCGCGTGCGTGCGACGGTATCCCCGTTCGTACACCGGTGCCGGTCATCGTGGGACCGAACCCGAAGACGCGGCGATCACTGACCGAGGTTTGGGTCTTCCGGTGCGGTTCTCAGCCGCGCCGGGCATCTCGTTGGGGTCTCTGTGATGAACCATCACGGTTTGTTCGCGCCGAAAGGCGCGGCCCGCGCTATCGCTGCGCTTGCGGTCTTTTCGGTCATTCTTTCCATCGCATCCGCGGGCGGCCAGCCTGCTTTGGCCGCTCATCCGAACGGGCAGGCGGATGCCTCGCATCGCATCGGACTCGACCCGCCCCCGGCGCGCGGAGCCGGGCTGTGGTTCAGCGATGCCGCGGGCGAGACGGGGCTGGTCCATGCCCATTCGTCGCTGCCCGGCGTCACGATGATGTCGCGCATCACAGCCGCGGGCGGCGCGGTGGGCGACTTCAACAACGATGGTTTCCACGACTTCTTCGTGCTGGGGGGCGGGGTGAACGCCGACCAGATGTTTATCAACAACGGCGACGGCACGTTCGCGGACGCCGCCCCGGGCTGGGGGCTCGATCGCAGGCACCACGCCTACGGCGCTTCCGCGGCCGACTTCGATAGCGACGGCGACACCGACCTGTTCATCACCAGCTATGGCGAGGTCGACCAGAACCCAGAGACCGGGCGGTTCCTGCTGCTCCGCAACGACATGGTCGACGGGCAGCGCACATTCACCGACATCGCCCAGGGCTCCGGCGTCGCGACGCTCTACGGCGATCTGCTCGACGGGACCGGATCGGGCTGGGGCGATTACGACCTCGACGGCGATCTCGATCTGATGGTGTGCTCCTACCAGCGCACGACGCCCGGGAACCGCCTGTTCCGCAACGACGGCGCGTCAGGCGACGCGTGGTCGTTCACCGACGTGACCGAGGCGGCGGGGCTGGCGCGGACCAGCATGCAGGGGTTCCTGCCTCGGTTCGTTGACCTCGACCGTGACCGCCACCCCGAACTGATCCTGGTCGCCGACACCGGCAGCTCGCGCGTGTTCTTTAACAACGCCGACGGTACGTTCCGCGACGAGACCGATCGCTCGCGCGGGATCGAGAAAATGAACGGCATGGGCGTGGATGTCGGCGACGTGAACAACGACGGCATGCTCGACTACTACGTCACGAATATCGATTACGGCGGCGGCGGCAACGCCCTGCTCGTCCAGAACCACGACGGCTCTTTCGATGACATCGCGTACCAGGCCGGGGTGAACGAGGGATACTGGGGCTGGGGCGCACTGATGCTCGACCTCGACCACGACGGCGACGTCGACATCGCCGAGACCAACGGCGGTTTCGGCCCCTTCGCGGGCAAGCCGTCGGTCATCTTCCTCAACGACGGCGATGGTGCCAGCTTCACCGAATCCGCCCAGTCGCTCGGCTTCCTGCACAACGGCCAGGGGCGCGGGCTGGTCCGCATCGACCTCGAGAACGACGGCGACCAGGACCTGATCATCCTCTGCAACAACCAGCCGATGTCGGTCCACCGCAACAACCTGATCGGGAGCGACCACGCCACGCCGGCCGACGCGGGGTGGCTGCGGATCGTGCTCGACACCGACGCCCGCTCCGGGCTCGCGCCCGACGGCATCGGCTCGATGGTCCGCGTCCGCTCCCAGACCAGCCAGGGCTTGCTCGAGCGGGTCGCCGCGGTCGACAACGCGTCCAACCACTGCACCACCTCGGCGCCCGAGGCGCACTTCGGGCTGGGCGTTGAAACGCGGGCCGATCACGTGCGGATCGAATGGGCGGACGGCTCGCACACCACGGTCTCGGGCGTGGACGCGAACCAGATCCTGACCGTGCGGGCCCCGTTCCACCCGGCCGACTTCGACGGTTCGGGTGCGGTCGACGTGCTCGACGCCGGCGCTTACGTAGACGCGTTCCTGGGCGGCGATCTCAACGCCGACATCGACGCGGACTGGGATCTGGACTTCTTCGACGTGGCCGCGTTCATCGGCGTGCTGCGGAGCGGGCTCTGAGCCGGCCTCTGCCAGCCGCTTCGACTTCACAGTTGTACACAAACACTCCTGCGACCGGCCGCGCGGACCACGATTTCGCGCGGCCGGTTGTCTTGTCGAATCAGGGGAACACCGATCAGGCTTCGTCGGGCATCGGGCGGATCCGTTCGGAGATATCGCCCGGGGCCTTGCCGGTCCGGATCTCTTCGAGCAGGCGCAGGTAGGTCTCGTGCCGGACCGCGGCGATCTCGCCCGATGCCGCCGCCGCCTTGACGGCGCAGCCCGGCTCGTGAACGTGTGTGCAATCCGAGAACTTGCATCCGGGCGCAAACTCCAAGAACTCGGGAAACGACCAACGGAGCTCTTCGGGCGAGACGTCGCCGAGCCCGAAGTATCGCACGCCCGGCGTGTCGATCACACGGATCGTGCCGCGCGGATCGTCGATGCGATGCATCGCCGACGACGTGGTCGTGTGACGCCCGCGGAGGTCCTGCCCGCGGACCTTTCCCGTATCGATGCCCAGCACCGGGCTGAGCGCGTTGGCCAGCGAACTCTTGCCCACGCCCGAGTGCCCCACGAACGCGCACGTCTTCCCGGCCAGCAGCGCACGCAAGCCGTCGACATCCTTCTCGCCGGTCTCGGGGTGCGCCTTGCACACCGCGACCGGGATGCCCGCGTCCCGGTATGGCCCGATGCGATCGAGGGCTTCTCGCAACCCCGCGTCGTCGAGCAGGTCCGCCTTGTTGACCGCGATGATCGGCGACGCGCCGCCGTGCTCGATCGCGACCAGATAGCGGTCGATAAGGCGCGGGTGCAGGGGCGGCGAGAGGACCGAGACCACGATGACGACCGCGTCGATGTTGGCGGCGACCACGCGCTCGGTCCGCGCGTCACTCGGGTCGGGGCGGCTCAGCACGGTCGAGCGGGGGAGCACGCGGACGATCTCGGGCTCGCCGTCGGTCGCGGTGGTGTATACCGCGCGGTCCCCCACCGCGATGCCCGACTGCTGGCGGCTCGCCAACTCGGCGCTCAGGCGGCAGCCAACAGCCTCAGGCGTTGTTTCACCTGTCATATCGGGCAGGACCTCGGCCCAGCGGCGCGAGAGCCCCACCACCACGCCCTCAACAAACGAATCGCTGGCGCTCTCGGCGCCGTCATGAGCCCCGGTGCTCCCGGCCTGCCCGGAAGCCTGTTCGGCGATGAAGATCCGCAGCACCCAATCGATCAGAGGGTCGGGCCTGGATCGACCGCCCACGCGCTCGCCATCCGCGGTCTCGCGGGATTTGGACCGGCGGCGTTTCTGCGCCTCGGACCGCTTGCGTCGGGCCTCCTCGAAGATCCGGTCACGCTCACGCTTGGGCAACGCGTCGAGTGCTTTCTGGGCCTGTTTTCGCTGGCTCGGGTTCAACGCTTAAGCGTAGCACGCCCGCCCACCGATCCGACCTAGGCTTGCCGATGACCGCCCCCTCCAGCCGATACGAAGCCTTCCAGTCCTTCCGCGCGACGCTCAACGAGGAGATCCTCGAGCGCGGCACGACCAACACCAAACGGTTCTTCAACCTCGACACCAAGGCGTTCGATGCCGGGGCGCTCGATAACAAGGCCAAAGAACTCATCGGGCTCGCCGCCAGCATGGTTCTGCGTTGCGACGACTGCATCGCCTACCACGTCGACCAGGCCGTGCAGTCCGGAGCGACCGACGAGGAACTCTGGGAGACCTTCGATATCTCGCTGGTCGTGGGCGGCTCGATCATGATCCCGCACCTCCGACGGGCGGTCGCGTTCCTGGATGAATGCCGGGCACGCCAGAACGCCTGACCCCGAGCCATTAAAAATATTCAGCCCGTGAACCGAGCAGTGCTTTGAATATTTCCCGCGAACACGCGGATCGGCTTGAATACATCTTAGTCTTCTGTTAGTCTCGCCGCCCACTACAGGAGGCGGCTATGACTGACATCGAGAAGCAATGCGTGTTGTGCGGCAAGAGCTGCGTCGGCCAGCCGCGGATCAAGAACGACCAGGGGCAATACGCCCACCAGGCCTGCGTGAAGGCACGCGAGGCCCAGGACGCCGCCGCGCCGGTCGGCGCCGACGAACTGTCCGACGACGAGGCGCTGATGGGCGACCTGCTCGGTGATGGGCTCGGTGATGGGCTCGGCGACGGTTTGGATGACGGCCTCGATGGCGACTTTCTGCTCGGTGATCTGCCCGAGGAGGGCACGCCCGGCGCGCTGCAGCAGGCGTGCCCGGGGTGCGGCTCGTCGCTCGTGGGCGGCTCGGTCGTGTGCATGTCGTGCGGCTTCGACACCCGCTCGGGCAAGGCCGCCAAGGTCAAGGTCGCCAAGGTGAAAGCACCGGCGTCGGGGCTGGGCGGGATCGCGGCCAGCGCAGGGTCGGCCGCCGCATCCGGGGTTGGCTACCTCCTGTTCTCCACGGTCGGCGCGTGCGTGGGCGGCGCCATCGGGGCCGTCCTCTGGGCCGTCCTCATCATCGCGTTCAACATCGAACTCGGCTACGCCGCCATCGGGGTTGGGTTTCTCTGCGGCGTTGGCGCGATGATCGGCGCCCGAGGTAACGGTGGCGTGATCACCGGGCTGATCGCCGTGGTGGTCACCCTGTTCGCGATCTCTTCGGGCAAGATGGTCGCGGTGATGCACTTCACCGACCAGATGATCGCCGAGTACGAGAGTGAAAACGAGAACTATTACGCGAACCTCAGGCCCGCGGAGCGGTCGGATATGGCCGTCGTCGACTTCGCCGATGAACTGATCCTCGAGCGCCTCGAAGCCGACGACCTCGATGACAACGAACTCGACGACGAGACCCGCAGCGCATACGAGACCGCATTCGACGAAGGGTTCGAGCCGGGCGATTATCCGCCCGAGATCGCCAATGCCGCCCGCGAGCGCTATCAGGCGATGAGCCCGGACGAGCAGGACGCCTACTTCGATGACCTGCAAGGTGAGATCGAGCCGCTCACCGACGCGGAACTCGAGCAGCTCTACGCGGACGGATTCGCCGCCTCGTTCGGCCTGCTCGACATCGTGTTCTTCCTGTTCGCGGTCATCGCCGCGTACGGCACTGGGTCCGGCGGCGGGGACGACTAATCACCATGGGCGTGACCGAGAAACCGTGCGAGATCTGCGGCGAGTCCTGCGCGGGCAAGCCCCGCATCAGGAACGAGCGCGGCGAGTACGCCCACAAAGCGTGCGTCGAGTCCAAGCGCAAAGGGACGGGCAACGCACCGGCAGCCGCTGCGCACGATGACGACGGCGTCATGGACGCGCTGCTCGGCGATGTGGTCCAGGCGGAAGCGAACGTCTCGCCCGACGGGCTGCGGGCCGGGTGCCCGGGCTGCGGCATCGTGCTCGATCCCTCGGTCGTCGTCTGCACCACCTGCGGCTTCAACACGCGCACGGGCAAGGCGATGAAGACCGTCGTCCAGAAGGCCCCCAAAGAGAAGAAGGGCAAGCTCACCGAGCGGTCTGCGGCTGCCGCGGGCGCGAGCTACCTCATCGGCGCGACCATCGGCGCCGCGGCGGGCAGCACGATCGGCGCGGCAATCTGGGCCGCGATCATCATCGGCGCCCAGGTCCAGTTTGGGCTGATCGCGGTGCTGGTCGGCGCGCTCAGCGGGATCGGTGCCGCCTTTGGAGCCCGGGCGAACGTGAGCGTGATGACCGGGCTGATCGCCGCAGTCTTCGCAATCGCCGGCGTCTTCGGGGGCAAGTGGTACGGCGGAGCAGCGGTCGCCTACGCCGGGCTGAACAAGGCCGTGGCGATCTTCGAAGCCCAATGGGAGCCCATGGGCGACGAGGAGCGGGCCTGGTTCGTCCAGGACGATCACGCCCGCGCCATCCTGATCACCCGGCTCGAGCGCGGCAACGACGGCGGCATCAAGGACTTCACTTACCAGATGGCGCTCAAGAGCGAGGCCTATCCCGACCGGTTCCCCGTGGACGTCATCGAAGAGACCGACCTGTGGTGGTACGGGATGACGCCCGAGGAGCAGGTCGCGTACATCGAGCGGTTCCCCGAGAAACGCCGCCGAGCGTTCGATGACGCCCGCGAAGGCGTCCGCGAAGCAGGCTTCTGGGCGACCGTCGGGCCCCGGGATCTGGTCTACTTCGTGTTCGCGGTGTTCATCGCGGGCGGGCTGGGTGCGAACGAGAACACGGCCCCGTTCATGAACTGAAGCGGCCAATCCAGATCGGGATTTGCAAAAAAACGCCCGCGGGAAAGATCGCCCGTGAACCGGTGCGCCCTCCCGCGGGCAAACGATTGTGATGTCGGGCGATCGGTGAACGCCCCGGTGTAATCAGCGCCGGGTGTACTTGATCTGGCCCGATTTGACCCAGGTACCGTCGGGCTGCTTGTCCATGAAGGTATCGGTGAAGTGGTCGTCGTCCTGCCACTCGCTGATGATCTTCATGTGCTTCTCGCCGCCGGGAGCCGCCGCCGAACCCTGGAGTTGCATCTTGCCGGTCTCGTGCATGTGCCCGGTCATGTACATGATTCCGGTGCCGAACGAGTCCATCCAGGTGGAGACGTACTCGCCGCGCAGGTTGTCGTAGCCGGTGTAGCTGATGCCGTCGAAGGGCATGCCCATCATGTCGTCCATGTGGAAGTGGCCGACGAGGTAGCGCCCGCCGAGCACCATCTCGGTCTCCATCGTGCCCACGCCAGCGACGGGCGGCGCAGAGGGCTCCATCACGAAGCTGGTCACCGCGTCCCAGGTGCCCACGCCCTTGGCCAGGTCCGCGTGTGGCTCGCCCGGCATGATCGATGCCATGTAGGCCGCCATCTCTTCTTCGGGCGTCATCGCGTGGTCGGCATGATCGGTGGCCGAGCCGTTCTGATGCCCTTTATGGTCGTGTTCGGGCCCGAAGCCGGTGACGAAGAGCGCCGAGCCAGCCGCGGCCATGCCGGCGGCGAATGCGAGAACTGTGGTGCGTTGCATGATGATCCTCTTGCGTGGGTCCTGATTAAACCGGGGTGTTTTCCCGGACGTTGCGACCCGAATCATCGCGCGCCGGGGCCCGCTTGTCACGCAAGAAATCTCAAAGAGCCGTAAATATACCAAACAAACCGTCGCGTGGAACGCTCACACACCCACGCGATCAACGATTTCAAGCCCAAATGCCCCAATTTTGGGGTAGGGCGTGGTCGAGTTGGTCAGCAGGCGGAGCTTGGACAGCCCGAGGGCACGCAGGATCTGGGAACCGATGCCGTACTCGACCATCGCGGCGGGGATCGCCTCGCGGACCGAGTCCTCCTGCTCGTAGCCCTTGGGCGACTGCAGCCCATCCAGGCGATCGTCGCCCACGGTGGTCGGGCGGAGGTACACGATCGCGCCGCGACCGGCCTGCTGGATCGCCCGCATCGACGACCGCAGCGTGGCCCCGGTCGAACCGTCGGGCGAGGCGTCCAGGTCGCCGAAGATATCACCCAGCAGATCGCGACGGTGCACGCGGACCAGCGTGGGATCGGGCGATTCGATGACGATCCCGTCGGCGTCGAGCTCGCCCACGCCGCCCACGGTCAGCGCCAGGTGCGGCAGCGCGTCGGCGACCGAGCGGAACGCGATCAGCGTGAACTCCCCCTCGTCCGTGCGCATCGGCGTGCCCGACGCAGGCGCAAGGCGGTGCACCAGCGAGGTCTTCTCCAGGCGGTGCTCGATGATCTGGCGGACCGAGCACATCTTCAGCGTGTGCTGGGCGCAGAACCGTTCCAGATCGGGCACGCGGGCCATCTCGCCGTCGGGGCGGACGATCTCGATGCCGACACAGCCGGGGTTGAGCCCGGCCGCCCGGCAGAGATCGACGATCGCCTCGGTGTGCCCGACGCGGACGAGCACGCCCCCGTCGCGCGAACGCAGGGGGTTGATGTGCCCGGGTCGCACGAAGTCGTCCGGTTTGGTGTCCGGGTCGATCAGCATCTTGATGGTGCGGGCGCGTTCGTGCGCGCTCACGCCGGTGGTGAAGCCGTGCTTGGGATGCCCGTCGACCGTGACCGTCAGCGGCGTGCCGCGGGCGGAGGTGTTGACCGGCGCCTGCCCGTGGAGGTTGAGGCGATCACAATCGCCCTCGGGCAGCGAGACGAACATGTAGCCCGTCGCCTCCTTGAGCATGAACATCACGCCCTCGGCCGAGATGAACTGCGCGGGCAGGATCAGATCGCCCTCGTTCTCGCGGTGCTCGTCGTCGGTGACCACGACCATGCGGCCGGCACGCAACTCATCAAGAATCTCAGAGATCGGCGAAAACGGGGCTTCGGGCATGGGGCATCATAGATCGAGCGATCCTCAAATCGAATCTCTCCTACAACCTAGACCCCATGCGACCCGTACCGTTGTTCATGCGAAGAAAGCTTCTCGGATGGGGTCTGGCCGCAGCCGCTCTGATCGGCCTTGCGGCTTGGGCACTACTGGGATTTTCGATCCGTGCACCGATCGGACACATCGTTCACATCGAGACCGCGGGCGGGCCGGTGCCCCTCTACGTCGTCATCTTCCCAGAAGGGAGAGCCTTCGTTCAAGTAGGGAACGATCTCAAGTCGCGGCCTGCAAGCCACTGGAGCGGGCACGATGGCCATGTCGTAGTCGATGATTTTCGATACAGCCCGCTCCGATATCGGCTCTCTTTTCCAGGAGCCACTGGTGTCCTCGAGATTCAGGCGAAATCCGACGGAACACGCGCCCACACCGGGCGATGGATCAGCGAAGGCGATCAAGTGACTGCCGAACTTCCGGCGCACACCGCCCGGTTCATCGGCAAGAACTGGTTCACCGACGACGCAACCGATACCGAATCAACGGGCTCGTGGGCATACGCAGGGATCTGGGATCTGAGCTTTGGATCCGTTAATCGCCGCACCGCACAACTCGAGATCACACAATGGGGCAGACGCCATGAACATTCGGTCGGCTGGATCGACGCAGAGCTGGCCGTGCTGGGCGTCTCGAACCGCTATTTCTCGGGCCGATTCGAGGGAAGCCGACTCTGGATGGCGAGCTTCGACGATGCCGTGCCGTGCCTGATCACGGTAACCATGCAAGCCGACGGGACGATCACGGGCGAACTCACGCGGAGCGACGGACCCGTCCAATCATTCGAGGCGACTCTCGCTCAACCATGACCGAGCGCACGACGTACCGCTACGCTCAGCGCATGAACATGACCCCGCAGCGCTGGAACACGACCACCGACTACCTCGACGCTGTGTTCGGCCGGCAGGACGAGCACCTGGCGAGCCTGATGCCCCGCGCGATCGCCGCCGGCTTGCCCGACATCGCGGTGTCTTCCAGCGTCGGGCGGTTCCTGTTGCTGCTGGCCAAGCTGGCCGACGCGCGCACGATCGTCGAGGTCGGGACGCTGGCGGGCTATTCGGGCACGTGGCTGGCGCGGGGGATGCGCCCGGGCGGTCGACTGATCACGCTCGAGCCGGTCGAGAAGCACGCTGACGTCGCCGAGGCAGGCTTCCGCGACGCCGGGCTGGATGTCGCGGTCGAGGTCCGGCGCGCTGGCGGGCTCGATGCCCTGCCCGCCCTGATCGACGAACTCGGGGAGGGCTCGGCCGATCTGGTCTTCCTCGACGCGGTCAAGAGCGAGTACCCCGCGTACTTCCCGCACGCCAAGCGCCTGCTGCGCCCGGGCGGGCTGCTGGTTGCCGACAACGCCCTGGGCAGCAGCGACTGGTGGATCGGCGAGCCCGACACGAACCGCCCGGCCCACGACGGCGCGGACGGGCTGAACCGGTTGCTGGCGGGCGACCCCGACTTCGACGCGGCCTGCCTGCCCATCCGCGAAGGCGTGGCGGTGGCGCGGAAGCGATAGGATCTGGCATGCTTACGATTGCAATCGCACTCGCGTCGACCGCCCTCGGACCGCAGCAGCCGCTGTGGGAGAAATACGAGAGCACCTGGGGAGACCTGACGCGCATCGAACTTGAGACTCCTGGCGGGCCGTTGCCGTTCGTGGTTGAGTTTGCGACCGTCACGGATCAGGACTTGTACATGTACAGGGCCAATGGCGATCTCACTTATCCGTTCGTCGGCGCACGCATTCTCAACGGTGCCGAAGTGATGTACGTTGAGGTACCCTCCGTTTCCGGCGGCGGTTACGCCGGCGAGGTTAAGCGAGCCACCTGGGATTTTTCAAACTACGACTCGCGTCTTGAAGGCACCGGCTTTTCGGGGTGCGTGATGACCGGCACGCACTACGAGTATCTTCGTAGGGGAACATGGTCAAAGGCCCGTGGTGAGTCGGTTGCAGAGGTGCCGTTCATCACGAAGGAGGTTGAGTTTGCCGACGACCGTTTCGATGTGATCAAGACCGATGTAGCCGCGGCGGACTACACCGGGCGCTGGTCCGTCGACTTCTCCTCCTCCGACGATCCTGCCATCGGCAAGTTCGAAGTGGATGAGAACCAACTCGCCACCGGCACCTTCATGACCACCACCGGCGACTACCGCTACCTCGCCGGGCGCGTCGACGGCGGGCTCATGCGCCTGTCCACGTTCGACGGCGCCCACGCCTTCCTCTTCCACGCACGCATGCAAGACGACGGCACCATCGCCGGCGACTTCTGGTCGGGCAACTGGTGGCACGAAACATGGACCGCGACGCGCGATCCAGACGCACGACTGCCCGACATGTTCGAGCAGACCAGCGTCACCGACGCCGACGCACTCGATGATCTCGTCTTCAAAGCCCTCGACGGGACGCCCACCAGGGTCGCCGACCTGCTCGACGCGACCGACGCCCCGGCCCGCGTCATCGAGATCTTCGGCTCGTGGTGCCCCAACTGCGCCGACGCCTGCGCCGAACTCAAGCGACTCAAGGACCTGTTCGGCGACGACCTCGGCGTCGTCGGGCTCGCGTTCGAGCTCACCGATGACCACGAACGCTCGGCCCGCCAGGTCGCCCGCTACCTCGAACGCCACGGCGCCGATTGGACCGTCCTCATCGCCGGGCTCAGCGACAAAGACAAAGCCAGCGCCGAGCTGCCCATCCTCGACAAGGTCCGCTCCTACCCGACCACGATCTTCCTGAACAGCAACAACGAGATCGTCAGCGTCCACACCGGCTTCACCGGCCCGGCGACCGGCGAGGCGTTCAGCGAGCAGCAACGCGAATACGAAAAGATCATCCGCGGGCTGATGGCCGAAAAACCCTGACGGGCCATCGCGCGACGCGCATCCCGGTGCGTGCCGCACCACCCGGGGCGGCTCGGACGCACAGGAGCCCACCGATGTTCGAACTCGTCGCGCTGATCGCCGCACTCACCGCCCACGAACCCGCCGGACCCGCGCCCGCCATCACCGCGACCGGCGTCGAACGCGTCGAGCCCGACGCCACCGATCGGGAGCGATACCGCGCGGCACTCGAGAAGATGATGATCGACGACCAGCGCCACCGCACCGCGATCTCGTGGGGCACGACCGACCCGGACGAGCTGGCCCGCCTGAACGCCCTCGACGACGATGCCCACATGGCCGAGTGGGCCCGGCGCAACGCCGAGGGCATCGCGCTCGAACCCGACGAAGAGAAGCGCCTCTGGGCACTCCAGAACGAGCTGGATTTCATGAACACGCGGATCCTGATGAACCTCGTCGAGCGGTTCGGTTGGCCCAGCGAGGCGATGCTCGCCCAGGGCACGCCCAACCCCACGCCCGTGCTGATCCACATGCGCCCGGGCGACGCCGAATGGGTGCTGCCGGTCCTCAAACGCGAGGCCCTGAGCGGACGCATGCCGCCCAAGACGTATGCGATGATCTTCGACCGCAAACGCCAGCACGCGGGCGAGCCCCAGCTCTACGGCACGATCCAGATGTTTGACCGCGCCACCAATAGCGTCGTGCCTGCCGAGATTGTCGACATCGAAGCGACCAACGCGGCGCGGGCCGAGATCGGGCTCGGGCCGCTCACCGAGTTCCGTCTTGTCTCGAACGATTAAACCCGGCGCCGGCGAGCGGAAAACCCGAGCACGAGCATCCCGACCATGGCCGCACTCGGGGCGGGCAACGACACCCCGCTCGCGACGGCAGACCCGATGAAATCGTGGTTCGATCCTGGAAGGAAACCATGGTACTCGGTGGCACCGGTCGCAAGATCGATCGTGTGCAGATCGCCGAACTGCGAGAGCGCGTACACATCACCCTCTAACTCGAACAGGCTCACGATGCTATCGAGACCGGTCGCGAACTCCTCCGCGGCACCGGTTTGGCGATCCACCAGCATGACCCGGCCGTTCTGGTAATCCGCAGCCAACAGCGACTCACTATCCTGAATCATCACATCAAACACGTTTGGAGTCGGTATCTGGAACTGGAAGTGCTCGGTGGCTATCGCGTCGTCAGCATCTAGGTCGAGCGAGAACGCTCTGGTTCGACTCTGGTTGTTCGAAAAGATACCGGTCATCCCAAAGATGAGATCGCCACGCTCATCGAAGTCGACATAGTTAAACACTGCCGCCCTCGGATTGGGTACGTTCAATCCGGTCACCACGACCTCCGTCTGCGCTGAGATCGGATCAAAGCGCTGGATCGAGTAGAAGTTCGAAATGTAGAACGCGCCGTCGGAACCGATCACCATCTCCGCCGGGCCGAAGGTCGCCTCGGTCTGCACCGATTCGACGATCTCCAGCGTATCAAAGTCGACGTGCTCGATCAGGCCGTTTGCCCGCAAGACAAACAGCGAGTCGGCCGCGTTGAGGCTCGCAGTCGCTCCGGCGAGCAGTGCTATACAAACGATTAGTCTATTGGGCATGGCGGGCTCCTGCACGATGGCCCGATCTCGCCAATGCACAACGACATCTCGAACGAGACCGGGTATAGCCTTATTCGGCTCCAAATGCTGGCATGTTCCACGTTGTATTAGAACAATAGAATGTTACGATTCGGGCAGCTTGTCCATCTCCGTCTCCACCCGATCGACCAGGCGCCCGACCGTGTCGGGCCCGAAGTCGAAGGGCAGGTCCGCGGCTTCGAACAGGGCCGGCAGCGCCTTGCTGCCGCCCAGCGTCATCGCCCGCTTGTACGCGCCCAGCGCCGTGTCCACGCCCTGCTCGAGGCTCATCAGCCACAGCCCGAGCGCCCCCAACTGCGCGATGCCGTACTCGACGTAGTAGAACGGCGCGCCGAATAGATGGCCCTGGCGCTGCCACACGAGCGGGCGGTGGGCTTCGATGCCCGACCAGTCCACGTGGTGCCCCATGTGCCCGAAACGCTGCTCGATCTCGAGCCACTTGGCCGTGCGGTCATCGCGGCTGTGACCCGGGTTCGTGTAGATCCAGTGCTGGAACGAATCGATCGTCGCGATCCAAGGCAGCAGCCCGATCGAGCCCTCGAGCTGCTTGCGCCGCGCGCGGGTGGCGTCGCCGGCGTCTGGGTAGTACTCGTCCCACATGGGCATCGTGAGCAGCTCCATGCTCATCGACGCGACCTCGCAGAACTCGATCGGTGCGCCGCGGTAATGCACCAGCGGCTCGTCGACGGCGTACATCGAATGGAACGCATGCCCCGCCTCGTGGACCATCGTCTCGACGTCGCGGTGCAGACCGGCCGCGTTCATAAAGATGAACGCGCGCCGCGAGCGGTCCCGCATGTACTGGTAGCCGCCCGGGGCCTTGCCCTTGCGGGAGTCGAGGTCCAGGCTCGCGCCGTTGTCGGCCCCGTCCGTGTTCGTGCCGTCGCCCATCGAGCCGAACATCTCCCCCAACTCCGGGCTCAGACGGTCGAACACCCGCCCGGTCTTGGCGACCAGATCCGCCCCGCCATCGAAGGGCGTGAGCGCCGCCCCACCCTTGGGATCAACCGACAGGTCCCAGGGACGCAGCGAATCGACACCTAGTTCCGCCTTGCGTTTGGCGTCCAGACGGGCCACAAACGGCATGACGTGCTTCTCGATCCCCTCGTGGAACGCGAAGCAGTGCTCGGGCGTGTAATCGAACCGGCCCTTGGCCTTGAACGCATAGCCCACGAAGTTCTCAAAGCCGGCGTTCTTGGCGACGGTGTCACGCAGCCCGACCATCTTATCGAAGATCGTGCTGATCTCGTCGGCGTTCTGGGCCCGGCGCTCGGACACCACCTTCCAGGCTTCCTCACGCACCGCGCGATCGCCCGACTCCTGGTAGGTGCCCATCTGCGGCAGCGTCTTTTCCTCGCCGTCGAACTGCACCGTCATCGCGCCGCACACCGTGTCGTAGTCCGAGTCGAGCTTGGTCAGCTCGGTCTGCAGCGGCACGTTGGCCTCTCGGAACAGCTCCACCGCCGAGATCGTGTCCCGGTTGATCACGAAGTACCGCTCGCCCAGGTCGAACCGCTTGGCCAGATCCGCCTGCTTGGTGTTCAACTCGAAGTCGGCCGGGGTCATCTTGGGGATGATGTTCTCGACGAAGCTCAGGTACGCCTGCTTCTTGTCATCCGACGCCGTGTCGCAGGTCATCGCGATGTAACGGACTGCGGCCGCCTCTCCCACCGTCGCGTCCAGCTCCGAACGCTCCAGCAGCCATCGCTCGAACTCGGACGCGTTGGTCACATCGCGGTCACGCAACTCGTTGAAGTAGGGCTCGATGTTCTCCCACTTCGAACAATCGATGTCGGCGGGCACGAACTCACTGGCGGCGAGCGTTGACATAGCGAAATCCTCCAAGATCCGTCAAGAAATGAACAGTTCATCTTACCCAGACTGACGACCGCCCCACCATCAGATCCGGGCGAAAACCGCGGTCTCACCCTGAACGCCGCCCCGAAATCCCCCCGGTTCGAGCCCTCAGCCCCCGCCGGACGCCAGCTCCGAAGCCAGCGATCGGGCCGATTCGGCATCCGAAACGCGCCCCTCGAGCTGGGCGTCGTAGACCGACGACAGGATCGTCGCGAACGCAGGCCCGGGCGTCAGCCCCATCGCGATCAGGTCCTCGCCGCCCACGAACGCCCCGGGCGACAGCCCGCCGAAGCGAGCTTCCAAGCGCGCGACCTCGCCCCGGACCACGTCGCGCCGGTCGCCATCGAGCGACCAGAGCACCGCCATCGCGTCGTCGAACCCCGGGCCCGACGCCAGGCGCTTGCGCCCGGCCTCGCCGAGGCTGTCCCATCTGTCAACCAATCCGCCCAGCGCCGCGAATCCGTCCCGCAGCGCTTCGCGTTCCTCGTTCGAGAGCAGCAGCGACCGCCGGGCCTTCGCGATGCGCTCGCCCGAGGGGTCATGGACCGCGTGCCCCCGCGCGATCAGCAACGCCATCAGGGCCGCGACGTGCGACGCGCCGTCCGCCAGCCCACGGACCGGCCCGGGGTCGTAGTCCCGGACCTCCCCGAACACCGCCCGGGCCAGGTGAAGCTCGTGCAGCAGCTCGCACGCCCGCGCCCGCGTCGGGTGCGCCAGCATCCGGCGCACCTCGCCCCCGATCCGCTCCCGGCTGACGCCCTTCAGGTCCGCCGCGTGACGCCGGATGGCCTCGCCCGTGCCCGCTTCGATCGACAGCCCGTACCGAGCCGCGAAACGCACCGCCCGCAGCGCCCGCAGGTGGTCCTCCGCCAGGCGGCGCTCTGGGTCTCCCACCGCCCGCAGCGTCCTGGCGATCAGGTCCCGACGCCCGTCCACGAGGTCGATCACCCGATCGTCGCCCGACTCGAGCGGATCGATGAACAGGGCGTTGATCGTGAAATCACGGCGCTGGGCGTCCCGCTTGGCATCCGAGAACTCGATCGAATCGGGGCGCCGATTGTCGCTGTACGCCCCGTCGGCGCGGAACGTCGCGACCTCGATGATCGGGCCGAACTCGCGGACCAGCATCACACCGAACGCGGCACCCACCTCGGCCGTCCGCTTGAACATCGCCCGGATCGCGTCCGGGCGGGCGTCGGTCGCGACGTCGTAGTCCTTGGGTTCCTCGCCCAGCAGCTCGTCGCGCACGCACCCCCCGGCGAGGTAGGCCGTATGACCGTGCTCGCGCAGGCGATGAATCACCGTTTCCGCAGCGTGTCGGGCTGTTGTCGGCGGGCTGCCGGACTCACTCATGCCGACAGCGTATCGCCCGGAGCCACCCCGGGTATCCTTCCGTCGCATGCCAGACGCAGACCCACCGAAACCCGCGAGCGGCAACACTGACGGGCCATGGCCCGAGTTCCTCTGCACGCTCGAGCCGTCCCGACCCGCCATGCCCGCCGATCCGACGCCCGAGGAAAGCGAGACCGTCGCGGTCCACTTCGCCTACTACCAGTCGCTGCTCGCCCGGCGAACCCTGATCCTCGCCGGGCGGACGCTCGACGAACCGTTCCGGGGTGTGTTCGTCTTCCGCGCACCCGACCGGGCAATCGCCGAGCGGATCATCGCCGACGACCCCGCCGTCGCCCGGGGCGTCATGCGGGCCACGCTCCGACCGTTCCGCGTCGCCCTCAGCGCCCAGATCGATCAACAAACGCCTTGAATCACGCCCCAAACTAATAGAACTGAAACTCCGCCGCCATTTCCCCATATACCGTCAGCCCACCCCCCGCGTCGCGGTCCGGTCACATCGCACATCCCGAACCCCAGATCACACGGAGTCTCGCATGAACCGCCTGCACAAGCCCGCCGCCTTTGCCCTGCTCGCCGTCTCGCTCGCGACCACGACCGGCTGCCTGGTCACCTCCAGCAGCTCCTCGCGCTACTCGGGCGACCGCGTCGAGCCCGGCACCGACCGAGACATCGTCCTCGGCCAGTCCTCGCCCGACCAGGCGATCGCGATCCTCGGCGAGCCCACCTCGCGGTCGGGCGAGGACAACAAAGAAACGTTCAGCTGGCGCTGGACCGAACGCACCAAGAGCCGCGGCTCGGTCTTCCTCATCTTCGGCGGCTCGTCGGAATCGACCCACGAGAGAGCCCTGCACGTCGCCTTCGAGGACGGCGTGGCCACCCGGCGCTGGCGCGACTGATCGTCACGCACGGTGAGTCCGTCGCAGCGCGAGGCCGTGCGGTCCGTGCCGGTTACTCAGGGACGCTGCCGGCTCGGCAACTTTCCATCGCGTGTACGTACCGTTGCGTCCGGCCGCGATGACCGCAGGCGGCGGGACGACCAGCAATCACCGAACGCACCGGGAAACAACCCGCACATCAGATCCTCCGCCAGCGCCCGCCCCGACTCTAGATCGAGCGGGTGCCCACTGTGATCGAGCCGGTACCGATCGGGATCCGCGACATCGGGGACCTCGAGACCGAAGAGCTCTGGATAACTGAACACCCGTGTGCGCGCCCGAGTGGACGCGACGATCCTCGTGTAGGTATCGACCGAACGTAGATACTCGTTCTGCTGCGCACCCGATAGCAACCAGGGCGACACCAGGGTCGTCGATCTCCTCCATCGACCCTCAGCGATGAACGCCTGCTCCCAGAGCGCGACGAGTTGATCGAATGCTCCCGGGAACTGGCCGATCCCGCCGTCTTCCTGGTTGTGCCCGAGCATGACGACCAGGTGCTCGGCATCCACCAGTTTGATAAGGGCCTCGCGAGATCCTTGGCTGATCAGCGCCAGATGATCGCTCACGTTCCAAGCCGCACGCCCCTGCGCGGCAAACAACACTCCGTCGGCGGGTGTCCCGTCACTGGCCGGGGCCAGCATGATGGCTGCACCGAGAACGTCGAGCCGATCGAGCCGAGCCTCCGTGGAGCCTTCCGGCAAGAACAGTTCCACGCCCATGAACGTGGCATCCGGATCCGTCGAGACGGGAATCGGATGCTCGATGATCGTGATCCCGTAGGAGTCCTCGAGTTCATACACCCGGCTACCAACCTCGTCGCTTGTTTGACCACGAAACGACCGGACCGCGACAGCCGGCACACTCCGGGGCGATGTACGGACGGCGATCCGCGCAACCAACTCCCGACCGACCCCCCACGCTTCCGTCCAGGGCGCCTGCGTGTTGTCAGGCCCGAACGAAAGCCCATAACGACCGAGGATCTCGCCATGGCTATCGATATCGCCGAGACAGATCCATCGAGCGCCCTTGGTATGGAAGAAATCGCGTGGGCCGCCGTCGTCCCAACCAGCGTAAGGATCGACATAGGCGAACGCCAAGTTGGAAAAGCCACCGTTCGAGAGCGAAACGCGCAGCCCCACCGCCTGATTCCCCACTGTCAGCAACGCGCCGCAGTGCGGCAGCGCCAGCCGCTGGGCCTGGACGTTGAGCCTGGTGGCCGTGGGCGTGGTCGTCTGCGAGTCGCCCACCACGATCGCGCGGAAGCGACCCGGATGCAACAGCGGGAATCGCCCCGCCTCAGCACCCTCGGTCCCGACCCGATAACCCGCCTGCGCCCAGCAAACATCGCAGCACAGGCACACCAGCACGATGGCGACACAACGGATCATCAATCAGGGCTCCTTATGCCCGAGCCTACATCAACGCGGCATCCGAACAAGCCATTCCGCGGATATCCACGCCCGCGAACGATTCTCAGCGATGCCATAATTCCCTGTCAGGACAGCCCCCACGCCGCGGTTCCCCTCCGTATCGAAGAGGAGAACCGCCATGAAACCGCTCAAGATCAACCTCGCCTCCGTGTCCATCGCAGCCACCGTCCTGCTCATGACGACAGGGTGCCGCAGCAGGATCTCCGTCCGCCCGTACGACCACCACAGGCACCACCAACACCGCCACGTCTGCGACCACTTCTGCGACAGCCCCTGCGTCTACATCACCAGTTTCTCGTGGAGCAGCCACACATCGGGCTACTACTACGACGACCATTCCTACCACAACCACCACTGCGACCACCGCTGCCAGCCCGTGTGCATCTACATCAACAAGCGCCCGCGTCACCCCAGGCACATCGATCACCGGGACGACCGACCGCATGACGGACCCCACGCCGGGCCAAACAGCGGGCCGCGCGTCGGGCACATCGCCGAGCACAAAGAGAAGGTCGATTCACCGATCGTGCCGTCGCGCCGCCCCACCCCGGTGATCACCCGCCAGCCGAGCCAACGTCCAGCGCCATCGACAGATCGTCGACCAGCGAGCCGTCCTCCTGCAGAAAGCGCGCCCGCGCCCGCCCCTCAGCGACAAAGCCCAGCGACTCGTACAACGCGATCGCGCCCGGATTCGTCTCGAGCACGCCCAGCTCAACGCGCCGCACCGCGGGGTTCGCCCGCGCCCAAACGAGCGAAGCCTCAAGCAAAGCCCGCCCCAGCCCAACGCCGCGCCAAGCCTCGTCGCAAAGAATCCCCAGGATGAGCACGCCCCCGAGCTTGCGCCGCGGGAACGTGTTCAGGCAGCAGTCCGCGATGATCACGCCCGGTACGTCCTCGCACTCGGCCAGCAGCGACAGCCCCCCGGTCACCGGGTCCGCGCGCCGCATCTGACGCTCGTAGTCCTCAATCGGACCGACCTCGTTCTGGTACAGCCCGATCTGATCGCTCGTCGGCGAAACCCGGAAGATGTACTCCCGGAACGCGACCGCATCGCCCACCCCGCCCCGACGTACCCGCACCCGACGCCCGTCACGCAGGGTCAGCGTGCGATCCTCGAACGGGAAGACCTGTTTCATCTCCGTGCCCATGCGGGTAGTCTTTCCCCATGGCCGACCCCGGACCAGCCCAGCACGCAACACCCGACGAACTCGCCGTCCTCTACCTCAAAGACCGCGATGTTCCCTGCCCCGGGTGCGCCTACAACCGGCGCGACGGCACGCAGGCCGCCTGCCCGGAATGCCAAGAGCCCGTCCGGGTCGGCGAGGTCCACCCCGAACGCCTCGCGTTCGCCCGGCGCCACATCCGCGTGATCTTCGCGACGATCTCCCTGTTCTCGCTCATCACCCTGGCCGTCTACATCTTGCACCTGACCTCAACGTACCAATTCATCATGGGCGGCGCTTCGTTCACGGCCATGCTCCCATGGTTCGCGATCTACGCGTGGGGCATCGTCTGCTCCGCAGGCGCCACGATGGTCGCCCGCCGAGGCTGGGCCCAGGCCCGCCGCCCCGGGAGCGGAGCGCCTCACGCCCGCACGCTGATCTGGGCGATCGCGCTCGCGTTCGCCTCGATGGCGCCCGAAGCGCTGTACGAGCTCTACGCGCTGCGCCACCTGCTCGGCTTCTAACCACCGCCCATCACCGCAGCGCACCGCAGCGCACCGCCGAGGACCCGCCATGACCGACCCCGGACCGAGCCAACCCGCGTCACCCGACGAACTCGCCGCGGTCTACCTCCGGGGCCGCGACGTCCCATGCGCCGCCTGCGGCTACAACCGGCGGGACGGGACGACCGCCGCATGCCCCGAGTGCGGTGACGTGCTCGACCTCTCACCAGGCAGGGTTCCGACAGGTGCGACGATCAACCGCCGACGCGCGAACGTGATGGGCGTCGTACTCACGGCTGCTTCATGCCTCGCCGCAGTGAAGTACGCCCATCTAACTTGGCTCTTCCAAGAGGGCGTCTTCGATCGGCTGGCGAACTCGGGCACCCCATCACGATCAGCATTCACATATCTGGTATTTTCGGTGCTGGGTCTCACGGGCAGTTTGCCCGCGATCTATTACAGCATCAGAATGTGCAAATGGCGTAGACGGCGCAACCAATCTTCGACGACCAGCGGACGCTATCTCGTTCGCGCCGTACTCTGGTTGATCATTCCCACATTGCCATTCGAGATGTACAGAATCTACTTCTCGGTATTGATCTAGCCGCATCGATCACAGCCGATCAAACAACGGCAACTCCCCGACCAGCGGGCGGCAGTAGTCCAGGAACGCACGCGACACGTTGTTGTGCCCCTCGATGAACTCGGTCGGCATGTGGCGCGTCTTGGCCGCCACCGCCTCGAGATCCACACGCTCGAACCGGGCCGCGTAGGGCTGGCCGCTGCCCAGGGGGTGCACCCGCTTGATGGTCACCGAGCCGTCCAGGTCGCCGCTGGCGGCCAGCTTGGCCGCGTACCGACCGGTGCCCCGCGCCTCGCGCTGGTCGATCACCGACTGGTCGGGGAAGCACCGCTGCACATACCCGAACGTGTCGGCCCGCACCCGGGGCGGCTTCCCGCCCTGGGGCGTGAGCACCTTCTTGAGATGGTTCGACAGCGCATCGCCCAGCGCCCCCGACCCTGACAGCTGCACGTTGCCGTGCGCGTCGGTCTGCCCGCCCTCGATGAGCTTGGCCGCCACCGCGTTGCCCTGCGCGTCGCAGATGCCCTCGGACACCGCGATGTGGACCCGCCCCTTGTCCTCGTACATCTGGGCCACGTCCTGGCTGAACTGGTCCAGATCGAACGCGACCTCGGGCAGATAGATCAACTGCGGGCCGTCGGTCGTCGAGCCCTCGTGCTGCATGCGGTCGTCGCGCCGCGCCAGCGCGCTGGCCGCGGTCAGGAAGCCCGCGTGCCGCCCCATGATGACGTTGATCTTGATGCCCGGCAGTGAGATGTTGTCCAGGAAGTCGGCCATGCACGCCTTGGCGACGAACCGGGCCGCGCTGGCGAACCCGGGCGTGTGGTCGTTCTCGACCAGATCGTTGTCCACGGTCTTGGGCACGTGGAAGCACCGCAGCTCGTAGCCGCCCTGGTTCGACAGCTCGTTGACGATGCGGCAGGTGTCCGACGAGTCGTTGCCCCCGATGTAGAAGAAGTAGCGGATGTCGTGCTTCTTGCACGCCTCGAAGATCCGCTCGCAGTACGCCGAATCCGGCTTGTCCCGCGTCGAGCCCAGCCCGGCCGAGGGCGTCTTGGCGATCAGCTGGAGCTTGTCGCGGTGCAGGTCGGTCAGGTCGATGAACTCGCCGCGCGTCAGCCCAGAGACCCCGTGGCGCATGCCCAGGATCTTCTTGATCGGCGAGCCCGGCCCGCCCGCCTGGGCGTGCAGGCGCAGCCCTTCGATCACGCCGACCAACGACTCGTTGATGACCGCCGTCGGCCCGCCCGACTGCCCAATAACCGCGTTCCCAGGGATCAGATCAGCCACGAATCGCTCCTTCTCAGTGCCCCCGAGCCCGGGGGCAACACGGTAGGCCAGCCGCGCACGCCCGATCCCGACCGAGAAACCGACCAATCCGCGTGCCGATCGCACCGCGATGGTGTACGTTCAAGGCAACCCCGCCCCGCGCGACCGATCCCGCCAATCTCGATCCCGCTGGTCCCAACCCCGCGCGTCCCAACCCGAGACCCGCCCACGAGACACCACATGCCCCACGCCGCCCGCGCGATCCTCCCGCTTCTCGTCGCATCGCTGACCGCGGCGTCCGCGTCCGCCGGGCTGCCCTACACCGTGACGTACGACGCCCCCTTCACCGGCTTCGGTTCCGGGATCCCTTTGGGCGGGAGCATCCCCAACGAGAACTTCGCCATCGCCCGCAACGAGACGCTCGGCATCGAGATCGGGACCCAGGCTTTCGAGCGCTTCGGATCCGGGCTCGACAACATCGACGAGTTGTACTTCGCACCGCCCGGGAACGCGCCGACGTCGCCGACCAACCCAGCACCCTCTGTCAACGCCGATTGGAACATCAACTGGGGCGTCATCCTGCCCAGCGCTTTCCGCAACTGGGACATCGACCTCAGCGTCGATTTCGATCCGGGCGTCGGCGCCCAAGATCTCATCACGCTGGACATGAACTCGATCCTCGACGGGCTCGGACTCAGCGCCGTCGCATCCACACAGAACATCGGCGCCGCCTTCTGGCAATCGCCCGGGTTCGGCGCCCCGCCCTTCGACGCCAACGCGCCCGGCGAGTACGACGTCATCCTGACCGTCCACGATCTGGACGGCAACCTGTCCGCCCGCTCGGCGATCGTCGTCCGCGTCGTCCCCGCCCCCGGATCGGCCGCCGTCCTGGGGCTGTGCGGGCTGCTGGCGGCCCGACGCCGGCGCTTAGCCGACCCCCCCCAACCGGGCCGCTCCCCAAAAATCTCCTGACACCGCCCGGCGATCAGCCGGTAGTATCCGGTCCAAGGAGCACCGATTCATGAACAATGCATTCCCCGCCGCCCTGGCCCTGGCCGCAGCCGTCGCCGGGCCCGCAGCGGCCTCGATCGCTTCCGAGACAGACCCGCTCGCGCCACGCCCCAACGGCATGCAGCCGTCCACCGCGGCCCGCGTGCTCATCGACAACGCCACCGTCCACGTCAGCCCCGGCAACACGCTCGACGGGGCCGACATCCTGATCGACAACGGACGCATCGTCCTCGTCGCGGGAACGATCGACCCCGCCTCCCGCCAGGCCGCGGGCGCCAGGGTCATCGACGCCGCGGGGCACCATGTCTACGCCGGCTTCATCGACGCCTACGTTCCCGTCGACGCCCCCGCCCCCACCGCGGGCGGACCGGGCACGCACTGGTCGCCCCTCATCACGCCGCAGCGCCACGCCCTCCACGGCCCCGGGCTGCCCGCGGGCGACGCCAAGAAGCTGCGTGCCCTCGGGTTCGCCGCCGCCGGCATCGCCCCGTCTTCGGGCATCTTCCGCGGGCACGGCGCCGTGGTCTCCACCGCGGTCGCCTTCGAGGACCCGTCCGTCGGTGCCACGCCCGTCTACCGGGCCAACGCCGCGAACCACATGGGCTTCGAGAACTCCCACTGGTCGAGCGGCAACTACCCCACCAGCCACATGGGCGTCGTCGCCATGATGCGCCAGTCCTTCATCGACGCCGATCGGCGCTCGACGATGGACCACGACGACGCGTCCTGCCTCGACCACATCGACCCGGGCGCGCTGATGATCTACGACAGCTCGTTCCCCCTCGAAGCCATGCTGGCCGACAAGGTCGCCCGCGAGTTCGGGCACGACCACGTCGCCATCGTCGGCTCGGGCACCGAGTTCAAACGCCTCGACGCCTTCGCCGACGCTGCACGCCCCGTGATCGTCCCGCTCGTGTTCCCCAAAGCCCCCGACGTGTTCAGCGTGGGCGAAGCCGACGCCACCAGCCTTGACGACCTCATGTCCTGGGAGCACGCCCCGGCCAACGCCCGCTACCTCGCCGACCGCGGGCTCAACGTCTCGATCACCAGCTCAAAGCTCCCCAAGAGCCAGAAGTTCTGGGACAACATGGAGAAGGCCATCGACGCCGGGCTCTCGCCCGACCAAGCCCTGGCCGCCCTGACCACCGCGCCCGCCGATCTGCTGGGCGTCTCCGACTCCCTCGGCACCATCGAAGAAGGCAAGGTCGCCAACCTCGTCATTAGCACGGGCCCGCTCTTTGATGAATCCGCCTACGACGACGAGGACGGCGACGAAGATTCCACCATCCTCGCCCTCTACATCGACGGCCGCCATCACCACCTCGCCGACGCCAAAGACACCCGCTTCGACGGCGCGTGGACCGTTGATGTCGTGAACATCGACTACCGATCCTGGATGGAGATCGACGAGGGCAAAGTCACCTTCATCGAGGGCACCGGCGAGAACGAATCCCGCAACAAGGCCCGCAAGGTCAAGATGGACGGCGACCGCATCTCCTTCGTCGTCGAATCCGCCATGGGCGACGACGCCATCGCGTCCGCACAACTCGGCCCTGACGGCGTGCTCCGCGGCACCACCATCACCCCACACCAGACCGTCGTCGAATGGACCGCCACCAACGACGCCCCCATCGCCGACGCGGAAGGCGTCAAGGACGAAGACGATGACGACGACGCAGAAGACGACGCCCTGACCACCGCGCCCGTCGGCGCACCCTTCGCCAACTACACCATCGCCGAAACCCCCGAGCAACGCACCTACCTGCTCACCAACGCCACCGTCTGGACCCAGTCCGACGAGGGCATCCTCGAAGACGCCTGGGTCCTCGTCGTCGACGGCAAGGTCCGCTCGGTCGGCACCGGGGGCATCCCCGAAATCCCCGCCGACGTCATCGACTGCGAGGGCAAGCACATCACCCCCGGGCTCATCGACGCCCACTCCCACACCGGGCTCTTCCGCCTCGGCGTCAACGAGTCGGGACAGGCCGTCACCAGCGAGGTCCGCATCGCCGACTCGCTCGACCCCGGGCACATCAACTGGTACCGCCAGCTAGCGGGCGGCGTCACCAGCGCCAACATGCTCCACGGCTCGGCGAACCCCATCGGTGGACAGTCCCAGACCGTCAAGGTCCGCTGGGGCGCCAGCAAACCCGAAGACATGCACTTCGAGGGCGCCACGCCGGGCATCAAGTTCGCGCTCGGCGAGAACGTCAAGCAATCCAACTGGGGCGACAACAACACCACCCGCTACCCCCAGACCCGCCTGGGCGTCGAAACGCTCATGCGTGATCGGTTCACCAAAGCCGCCGAATACGGGCTCGCCCACGGCATCATAAAGGGCGCCACACGCTCCGGATCGTTCTTCACCACCACCGCGCCGACCGGACGCTCGGGCAGCGCCGCCGCCACGCCCCGCGACCTCGAACTCGAAGCACTCGCCCAGATCATCGCCGGCGAGCGCCTCATCCACTGCCACTCCTACCGCCAGGACGAGATCCTGATGCTCTGCCGCATCGCCGAGGACTTCGGCTTCAAGATCGGCACCTTCCAGCACGGCTTGGAAACCTACAAGGTCGCCGAGATCGTCAGAGAGCACGCAATCGGCACCTCCATCTTCTCCGACTGGTGGGCCTACAAGGTCGAGGTCCAGGACGCCATCCCCTACGCCGGCCCGATCAACTTCGAAGCCGGGCTCATGACCAGCTTCAACTCCGACTCCGACGAACTCGCCAGGCGCATGAACGCCGAAGCCGGCAAGGCGCTCCGTTACGCACTCGCGTCCGGCATCGACATGTCGCCCCAGGACGCCCTGGACTTCGTCACCATGAACCCGGCGCGCCAGCTCAAGATCGACGCCCGCGTCGGCTCCATCGAAGCCGGCAAGGACGCCGACCTGGCGATCTGGTCGGGCGACCCGCTCTCCTCCATGACGCGCTGCGAACGCACCTTCGTCGACGGACGCATGCTCTTCAGCCTCAACCAAGACCAAGAGCACCGCGAACGCATGCAGGCCGAACGCGCCCGACTCGTCGCCAAGGTCCTCGCCAACGGCAAGTCGGACAAGGAGGGTGACGCCGACGACAAGGATGACTCCGAGTCCGAAGACGCCCCCACGCGGCGCTCGCTCCTCGCACGCGCCTACGAGCGTGCCCTGACCGACCACGTCGAGCACGGCACCGAGCCCGGCCAGTGCGGCTGCAACCTCCTGCCGCGCCAACTGCTCAACCTCAACGACTAACCCGCCGCGACCAGAACAACAGGATTCACACCATGAAAAAACTCACCACCATCGCGGCGGCCATCACACTCATCGCCGCCGCACTCGCGCCCGCCACAGCCCAAGACCTCACCCACGCCGCGCCGCCCCAGGAAGCACCCGTCTTCCTTGTCGGCGCCACCCTCCACACCGCGACCGGCGAGACCATCGAGAACTCGGTCGTCTCGCTCAACGACGGCGCCATCGGAATCGTGGGACACGCCCCCGAGATCATGTCACGCATCCTGGTCACTCCAGACACCCAGATCATCGACGTGTCCGGCATGCACATCAGCCCGGGATTCATTGGCGCCGTTACCACCCTCGGGCTCGCCGAGATCTCCGCCGTTCGCGCCATGCGCGACTACAACGAGGTCGGCGACGCCACCCCCGAAGTCCGGGGATACGTCGCCGTCAACCCCGACTCCACGCTCATCCCCGTCGCCCGCACCAACGGCGTCCTTACCGCCGGCGTCTTCCCGACCGGCGGGTCCATCCCGGGGCGGGCCTCGGTCATCCGCATGGACGGCTGGACCAACGAAGACCTCGCCATCGACCGCGACGCGGGCGTCATCATCAGCTGGCCCCGCATGCGCCCCGGGCGCAACCGCTTCGACCAGCCCGACGGCGACGCCGACGAGCGCATCGAGCAGCGCATCACCAGGCTCGACACATGGATCACCGACGCCATCGCCTACCGCGACCTCCGCGCCGCCGACGCCTCGACCCCCGCCGACCTCCGCCTCGATGCGCTGACCACCATCCTCCCGGGCCAACCCGAAGGACAGGACCAGAACACCGTCTTCATCAACGCCAGCGAGTACGACCAGATCGTCGCGGCCGTCAACTGGGCCGCCGGGCACAACCTCAAACCCGTCATCGTCGGCGGGCGCGACGCGGGCATGTGCACCGACCTGCTCAAGTCCAACAACGCGGGCGTCATCATCACCGGCGTCCACCGCTTCCCCAAGCGAGCCGACTCCAACTACGACAACGCCTTCACCCTGCCCGCCCGACTCGAAGCCGCCGGCGTCCGCTGGTGCCTCTCGTCGGGCGCCGAACCCGGACACGAACGCAACCTGCCCGACAACGCCGCCATGGCCGTCGCCTACGGGCTCTCCCCAGAAGCCGGGCTCCGTTCCATCACCGCGTACGCCGCCGACATCCTCGGGCTCTCCGAAACCCTCGGCACCATCGAATCCGGCAAAGCCGCCACGCTGATCGTCACCACCGGGCACCCGCTCGAGATCACCTCGACCGTCACCCACGCCTTCATCGACGGCCGCCAGATCGACCTCTCCAACAAGCAAACCGAACTCCGCGACAAGTACCGCGAGAAGTACCAACAACTCGGCGTCACCCGCGAAGACGACTGACCACGCACCCGTCATCCATACAAACCACAAAGCCCGCGTCCCCGACGCGGGCTTCTTCATCCCCTAATCCCTATTCCCTGATCCCCAATCCCTGGCCTTGTTAAGGCCTCACCACGAACTCGTCCCGCAGCACCACTGCGGTCCCGTCCACCTCGCTGGTCATAAACAGCACCCGGGCCCGGGCCGAATCGCCCGCCCGCTCGCGGACCGCCCTAGCGAACCACGCCGGCAAACCCCCGAGCACGATGCGATAGGTCCGGGTCGCCGAGTCGTAGAACGACGCGTTCTCGCTCAGCGATCGAAGGTCCACCGCCCAACGCTCGCCATCCTCGGGGTTCGCCCCGTCCCGCCACAGCTGGACCTGCACACGCCCCACGCCCTTGGTCGTGTCGCCCCAGGCGTCCTTGAGCTCGACGTGCAGCACCACCCGGGCGATTTGGTCGGCGTCCACTTCGCCGTGCGTCAGCGGATGGATCCGCATCGCCTTGGGCGCGAACGGACCCGGCAGCACCAGCCCATCCGCGGTCCGCACGACCTGCTCGCGGACCACCACGTTCCCGCGAGGCTGGCATCCGCCCGCGACGATCGCCACGGGCACAAGCCATAGGGGAATGCACCACACGTTGACAGGAGCGATCTTCCGCACGGAGGTATCGTACCACCCCCGTCACGCCGCGCCCGAGCCGGCGTCCCGGGCGGTGCCCGGGCGACCGCGGTCGCCATGCTCATGCCCCGCACGCACGGACCGCTCGATCACCGCGACCAGCGCCCGCTGCCCAGTCTCGAGCGCCACCATCGCCCGGGTCGCCTCCCGTACCAGCCCGATCAACGCCGCCCGGTCGTGCTCGTGCTCGGTGATCCGCCGGTGGCTCTGATCGATCTGGCGCTCCCGCTCAGCCGACGAGCGCCGCTCGCTCAACCACATCCACCCGATCAGCCCCGCGACCCCGAACTGCGCGGCTGCCGACATCAACTCCGCTTCCATCCGCCCCCCCTCCCGGGCACAACCCGAGCACCTACTCCGAGATCACCCCGAACTCGGCCGTATATCCCAGAGAGAACACGCGCCCGCGATCCGTCGGGCCGTGCGCCTCGAACGAGATCATCTTCACGTCCGCCCACGTGCGCCCGTGGTCGTCCGTCAGCGTGCCCGCGCCGCTCGTGCTCATCGCCTGGGCAACGATCGCGTCGCGCTGCACCCACAGGCCCGCCTCGTCGTCGTCCACCAGGCGACCCGTCACCGTGACCCGCAGCTCGCGGTCGCCCGATGTGAACGTGCCCGGCAGCGACGGATCCCCCGTGATGGCCGCATAGCTGACCAGACGCCTGCCCTGACGCTCGACCGTGAACCGGTGCGGGCCAGACCCAAACAGATCGATCCCCTTGAACAAACTCATCCATCACCCCCGCTTGCTATACAAACGGTCACGAGACGCTCGCGACCTGCACCGGATCCTCGTCGCCCGCCCCCGACACCGCGATCAGCGAGATCACCCGGACCGCCCGCGAACCCGAGACCTCGTGCGACACCGACTCGACCACCGCGTCGAACCGGACCCGCCGACGCCCGACGTCCGTCCCCGCGTCCAGATCGATCCGCACGCCCTCGAGTTCCCCCGGGATCGGCCCGCCCAGCGTGGTCCGGTCCAGCGCCTGCCAGACCTGGGCCCTGACCTGGTACGACCCCACATCCGCGAAGACCAACGCGGGCCCGCCAGCGCCCCACCCGCGGATCACGCGAGCGCCGGTGCGATCGATCGCCACCCGTTCGACGCCTTCCCACACATCGCTGCCGAACCGAACCTCGCTGGGCCTCATCACGACCATGACCTCGCTCCTTCCTGGCGCCCATCAGCCCCGCGTCATCGCGAACACGCTCGGGCGTCTCGACGCCTCGGCGACCCCGTCACCGTCCAGATCCACTGCCGCCACCACCCGCTCGCGTTCCTCCCCGAAGCGGGCCCGGTACATCTCCGCCCGCTCGCGCATCGCTTCGCCCCCGCTCCCCAGAGCCCCCGCGCCGTGGCACGCATGACCGACCGGCGTCAGACCGCCAGCCCGCCGATCACGCCGTGCGCGTTCTCGTTCTTGAGTTCCAGCGTGTACTCGCCGATGACCTGCCCCTCGATCGAGTCGCCCGTCGCCGCCAGAGGCTTGTAGTGGAAACTCCGCCCCTGCAACGGCATCACCGACACGCGCGACGAGTCCAGCAGGATCACCGAGTCCGTCGGCATCCACCGCGACAGCACCACCCGGCACACGCCGAAGTCGCTCTCGTACACGCTGATCATGTCCGAGTACGTCTGGTCCTCGGGCAGGTACGCCCGCGACCCGCTGGCGAACTCGTTGATGCGCCGCTTCTGCGCCCCGCCGACCAGGATCGTGTCGATCACGCCCGAAGACTGGTCCCAGACCGACTTGAGCGCCGCGTTTAGCACCGCCTCGTTCAGCTCATCCAGGCCCGCGCCGTCGCCGTCCGGGATCCCCCCCGACCCCGGCTCGAACGAGTTGGTGCTCAGCTGGTGCAGGATCCCGTTCATCGAGCGGCGCACCGTCGACGTGCCCTGCTGATCGCTGGTCGGCGCGACGCCGTTGATCACGCAGTTCTCCAGATCACGCAGCAGCTCGCGCATCCGCTCCTGCTTCTGGTAGTCGACCTCGTCGTCGACCCCGTACGCGGCCGCCGCCTGCATCGAGCCCGACACATCAACCGACGCCGTGAAGATCTGCGAGTAGTTCTGGCGACGCACCCGGTTCGTGAACCGCGCCTCGGGCGCGTCGTCGCCCTCGAGGGCCGCGTTGCCCAGTATGAACAACTCCATGTCGTCGGCCAGCGTCGCCGGCGCCGTCCCCCCGTACCCACGCGACACGACCAACGCGTTCGTCCCCGTGTTCACCGCCGACACCAACATCACCTCGCCCGAGGAACCCGGACGCACCAGATCGCCCACGCGGAACACCGCTGCCGAATCGACCACCAGCGCCGTCGCCGTCGTCGGGCTCGGGTTGAACGACGACTGGTTCAGCCGACCCTTGTTGGCCAGCAGCGCGTCCTCGATCCATTCGTGCACCGTGCTCAGCGCCGACCGCTTCGGATCACCCAGGTGATCCAAGAGCGGCGTCTCATGCGGGCTCACGATCCCGATGATGTCGCTCACGTCCTCTACCAACTCGGGCAACAACGCCCCGCCCGAGTAACTCGCCTTCCCAGTAAACGCCATCCGCGTCCTCCCCTGGCTCCAAAGCCAATCGAATCAACCACCCATCAACACTCGTGCGAACCAACCAAAACAGCCCGCGTCCGCCCGACTCACCCCCGGCGCTGGCGCAGGTAACGCAGCAGCGCCGCCCGATCGCCCGACGCCCGCGCCGAGTCCGCCATCTCGTCCAGACCGTCCCCGCCGTGGGCTGCGGGCAGCATCGTCGCCCGACCAGGGCCCGCCCCGTTCCCACGAACCATGCCGTCACCCGCGCCGTGCGCATGGAACAGGTACGGCTTCCGCTTCCTGAGATCCCGCACCGCCTCACCCACGTCGGGCTCGTCCATCTGCGAGACCGCAGCCTCGGTCAGCAAACAGCACGCTTCCAGATCCAACGCGTCGGACTCGAACAACTCGCGCTCGATCTGACGCTTCATCTCCGCCGAGTTGAGCTGCGCGACCGATTCGGCCAACTCACGCTCGACCTCCTCCAGGCGCCCGCTGAGGCGTTCGACCTCGTCCTCCGCCTCCTCGGCGCGTGCCTTCCAGACCAACTCCTCGTTCACCGTCGGTCTCTGTTCGATTACCGCTTCTCCCGGGTCGCCGATCATCGACTCCCCGCCCTCGCCTTCCTGCTTCATACCCATCTCCAGTCTTGTGTTCCAGCCATCAGCCGCACGCGGCAACGCCCGCGTTCGGGCACTTCAGACCACGCCCGGATCCGCCTCGTCGTAGCCCAGCTCACCGAGCACGCGCGTCTCGTCCACACCCAGTTCCCGTTTCTGGGCCGCCGCACTCAATCGATCCGTCTCGCTCTCGAACGCGTACGCCGGCCACACCGACCGCACGCCGCGCTCGCTCTCGGGAATCCGGATCACGCCCGACTCATCGAGCGCCCGCAGGATCAGCCCGCACACACGCTCCATGCCGCGCCCGTAGGTCACACGCTTGCGCTCGGTCTTGGCGATCAGCCCCATCAGCGTCACCCGCAACGCGTTGGCGCTCGACAGATTCCCGATCTTCGCCCGCACCACGCCGCCGGCGACCGGGGGCACGCCGCTCACCTTGTCGAGCGCCTCGCGGATCTCACCGATGTGCGACTCCTCGCCCGGGTTGTAGAGATCACCGCCGAACGCGCTGATCGACGCATCCGGGTTGTTCGTGCTCCACACCATGCCAGGACCGACATTCGCCGCATCGAACGACTCGACCCCCTTGGCCAGATACATCCGGAACGACTGCAGCGTCACCCGGTTCGCCCGATCGCTCAGCCGCGTGTTCAACTCGTCCTGCAGGCTCACGAGCGGCTCGACCTCGCCGATCCCGCCATACTCAAATGGCTGGCTCACGTTCTGGATATGCACCACCGGGACCGCGTCCGCGAGCACACCCGACCGCTCGCTCGACGCCAGCACCCCGTCGCGATACACCCGCCGCTCGCCGCTCGTGAACACCTCGCTCACAGCGGATCGCTTGGTCTCGGGCGACCCACCACGACCGCCCTGGCCGCCCCTCAGTGCCCTCCCACCGAACAGCCGCCCCGCACGCGACGCCGAGTTGCCCGCACGGCCTGACCGCTCCGACCCCTTCACCGCGATCTCACGTTCCGCGTGCACCGCGTATCCGTCCAGCTCCCGGTAGTCCTCGTGCGAGACCATCGCCACGCCCCGTCTCGGGTCGATCGGCTCGATCGTGAACGCGTCCGCCGCCTCGCCGACCGGGCCCATCAGCTTCGACTCGTCGACCCGAAGCAGCAGGTCCACGTGCCCGAACACGTGCCCGAGCAACGCCATGTCCTGCATCAGCGCGATCCCGCCCGACGCTTCCCACACCCGCTCGATCACACCCTCGGCCAGCGCCCGCATCGGCGCATCCGACGCAAGCGACTCAAACCGCACAGGGTGCCCGAACATGAAATCTACCATCGTCTGCACACGCCAGCCGATGTCGTTCTCGACCACCACCTCGCGTCGCCCGCCGTTGCCAGCACCGACCGGGCCGTGCCCGCGCCCCTTGATCCGAACGGGCAGCCCGACCTCCTGACCCTGGCGGTACCAGCTACCGGGCCCCGATGATCCGCCGATCGCCGACACGCCCCCCGATGCACCAACCAGCTCGAGCGGGTTGCGGTAATACGCCCACAGTTTCTCGTACTCCGGCAGCTGCCGCCGCCGGTGCTCGCTGATTGCCAGCGATGATGCTTCCCAGATTGGGTCAGCGTCCGCGTTTCTCCGCTCGAGCCGGTCAGCCATCGGTCCCTCCTCCGCTTCCCGGCGTGCTTGACTTGTCACACGCCTCATCAAGCCCCGACCCCGGACCGCACCGTGCGCACAAACCAAGCGACCGCCACACGCCAATCGCGCGCAACCACCGCCCACAAACACACTAAAAAAAACTTCGAGATTTCCCCCGCCTACAACCGCCCGAGCACCGCCACGAGCGCGGACATCACGCGATGCGCCATTCCCCCGTGTGCGCACGAAAAACGCCGAGCCGGACCAAGCCGCTCGGCGTCACCGCGTCAAACCAATATCCCGATCAGCCGACTTTCTCGACCCGCGAGAACTGGTCCAGGTTCACCGTGACCAGCTCGCCGTCGTCGAGCTTGAGCTCGAGCCGATCCAGCCACAGCTTCTTGTCCTTGCTGTGCGCGAACCACGAGCCGGTCTTCTGCTGACCCGCCCGAACGATCGCCCCCTCGAACGTCGTCGAGGTCGTCTCCCGCCCACGCGGGACCTGCTGGGTCACCCGCACACGCTCGCCGATCTGATAGTTGCTCACCTGCGTCGTCATATCGCCCTCAGTATACGGCCCGCCATCATCGCACAGCACAACCACCAGCCTTGATCAGTCCCAGATCAAGACCGGACCTCTGCGATCCGGGCCTCCACCATCGCCGCCGTCGCCTCGGCCAGCTCGCCCGTCGGCGCCTCCACGATCACCCGCATGATCGGCTCGGTGTTGCTCGCCCGCACATGGGCCCAGATCCCCTTGGCATCCCAATCCACCCGAACCCCGTCCTGCGTATCCACCCGGGCCTCGGGGCCCCGCTCAAACACCTCGGTCAGGTGCTCGACCACCGGCACCGCGTCCGCCTTGCTCGCCAGGTCGGCCTTCTTCTTGATGATCGAGTACCCCGCCCTCCCGGGCCCCATCTGCTCGATCATCTTGACCAACTCCGACACCGTCTTGCCGGTCCGGGCCATCAGCGACAGCGTCAGCGCCATCGCCGACAGCGAATCACGCACGTACGTCACCTCGGCCCAGATCACCCCCCCGTTGCCCTCACCACCCATCACCACATCGCGACCGTCAGCCGTCAGCGCCTTCATCCGCTCGACCACGTTCGCCTCGCCCACGGCCGTCCGCACCACCTCCGCCCCGTAGTGCGCCGCCACATCATCGATCATCCGAGACGTCGACAGATTCACCACAAACACGGGTTTCCCATCTTTGGTGCAGCCGGCTTCCAGCCGGCTGCCCTTCCGCCCCTCCATCAACGCTGCCGCGCACAGCACCAGCGTGTACTCCTCGCCGATGTAGTTGCCCAACTCATCAACAATCGCCAACCGGTCCGCGTCCGGATCCTGCGCAAACCCGACATCCGCCTTCAACCCCGGCACCGCGTCGCACAACCCGCCGGCGCCCGATAGATTCTCCCTGGTTGGTTCGGGCGTGTGGGGGAATATGCCGGTGTTCTCGCCATACAGATGGATCGCTTGAACCGGCGTGTCCTCAAACAGCGCCATGCAGGTCGCGGTGCCACTGCAGTTAACAGAGTCGATCACCACTCGTAACTTAGACCGCTCCTCAAACCACTCCCAATAGCGGCCCCGCTCCTCGCCCATCGCAATCTCACACGCGTCAAGGACCCGGAGACAGTGCGGATGCTCGACGTCATCATCAACCGATGAATCATCGACGTCCTGGCCACCCCACCAATCGATACGTCCCCCTTCGAACCGCCCGATGATCTCACCGGCAGTTACGGCATCCGGGGCGCATGCATCGCTCAGACTCTGATCGACGATCCCGCGCCCATCAGAGTCGCCCTCATCCCATCCGGCGCGTCGTACCAACAGCTTGATCCCGTTCCATTCCTGCGGGTTGTGACTGGCCGTGATGATGACCGCCGCATCACCCTTGATGTAATCGCATTGCATCCCCACCGTGGGTGTCATCGCGATCCCGAGTCGACGCACCCGGCAACCCGAAGCCAACAGGGCGCTGATCGCGGCGGTGTACACCACTTCGCCGCCGGCTCGCCCGTCGCGCGCGACCAGAACATACGGGCGACGCTCAGGAATCTGTTCTTGTAACCAAGAGCCGAAGCTCCCCGCATACCGCACCGCCACCTCCGGCGTCAGGCTCTCGCCCACGATCCCCCGCAGCCCGCTCACGCCCAGAATCAGTGGTGCTTCGCTCATCCATCGCTCCAAATCGGCCTTGTGCCCATCCCGGTCAAGCCAAACCTAGGCTCCCGCCATGCACGACTTCTTCTTCGGCCACTACGGTCTCGACTGGGCAGCCGCCGTCTTCCTCTTCCTCTCGATGTGGCGCCTGGGCGGGCACCACCGCGACGGGTTCATCCTCGCCGGGCTCGCCAGCGTCTTCTGGATCGCCTTCAACCTCCAGCCCAAGGTCGACTCCAAAGCGGGCGTCATCGCCAACGCGATCATCCTGTTCATGTCCGTCGCCAGTTTCGTCCGCTACGCCAAGACCAGCGACCCGAAATCAGACGCTCCCAATCCCTAATCCCCAGTCCCCAGCCCCTTGTTCTCCCTAACATCCACCATGTATACCGTCGAGATCACCGCCGAGTTCGCCGCCGCCCACGCCATCGTGATCGCCGGTCGCCGCGAACCCGTCCACGGGCACAACTGGCACGTCACCGTCCTGCTCTCCGGGCCCACCCTCGACGATGACGGGCTGCTCTGCGACTTCCACACCGTCCACGCCGTGCTGGCCGACATCGTCGCCCCGTTCCATAACAACGATCTCAACGCGACCCCGCCCTTCGACGAGACCAATCCCACGGCCGAGCTCATCGCCAAGCACATCGCCGACGAGCTCACCGACCGCCTCGGGCCCGCCCTGGGCGAAGCCGCCCGCGTCGAGTCCGTCCGCGTGACCGAATCGCCCGGCTGCGCCGCGATTTACCGCCCCTGATCGCCGATACCGCCTCTAACCCAGCCCGTTTCTGAACCGAGCGCACCGAGCCCGGCTCCTATCCTGTGAGTGTCATGACCGACCAGGCCGACCAGATCAAAAACGCCAGCCCAGCCGCCGCCGGATCCCCGGGCGAATCGATGCCCAACGACCCGTCGCGTTTCTTCAACCGCGACCAGTCTTGGCTCGAGTTCAATCGGCGCGTCCTCGCCCAGGCCCTCGATGACCGCACGCCCCTGCTCGAACGCGTCAAGTTCCTCGCGATCTACGCCAACAACACCGACGAGTTTTTCATGAAGCGCGTCGGGCTGCTCAAGCAGCGCGAGCAGCACGGCAACCTCGCCTCCCCCGCCCGCCCGGGCGAGATGGACCCCGCGGCCACACTTGTCGCCTCCCGCGAGATCGTGCTAGCCTCCCAGTCCGACCTCGCGACCTGCTGGACGAACGAACTCGTCCCCGGGCTCGCCGATCAGGGCATCCAGATCACCGCCTACACCGAGCTGTCCGACGCTGACCGCGACCTGATCGACCGCTGGTACCGCGAACAGGTCTTCCCCATCCTCACGCCCCTCGCGGTCGACCCGGGGCACCGCTTCCCGTTCATCTCGAACCTCTCCGAGAACCTCGGCGTCCTGCTCGAGAAACCGGGCGACCCCGAGCTCCGCTTCGCCCGCGTCAAGATTCCTGACGTCCTCCCGCAATACGTCAACGTCGAGTCGATCGCCGCCGGCAAACGCCTGCCCGCGCCCACCGCCGAGCATCCCCAGCGTTTCATCCAACTCGACGAGGTGGTGCTCAACAACGCCGAGGACCTGTTCCCGGGCATGCGCATCGCCGAGATCCTGCCCTTCCGCCTCACGCGCTCGGCCGCAGTCGCGCTCGACGACGAGGACGTCGAGGACCTCCTCGAACACGTCGAGGCCGAACTCCGCATGCGCCGCTTCGCCAGCGCCCTGCGCATCCAGGTCGCGCCCAACCACTCCGAGCGCATCCTCTCATTCCTCCTCGATGAACTCGAACTGCAGGAAGAAGACGTCTACATCCGACCCGGTCCGCTCGCCTACGCCGACCTCTTCGAGATCGCCGCCATCGACCGACCGGACCTCCTCGACCCCCCCTGGCGACCCGTCCGCCCCCCGGCGCTGGCCGACCCCGACGCCGATATCTTCTCGAAGATCCGCGAACGCGACATCCTCGTCCACCATCCCTACGAGTCGTTCTCCGACTCAGTCGAGCGCTTCGTCGCGTCCGCCGCCAAAGACCCCGATGTCCTGGCGATCAAGCAAACGCTCTACCGCACCAGCAAGGATTCGCCCTTCGTAGAGCACCTTGTCGCGGCCGCCGAAGACGGCAAGCAGGTCGCCTGCCTCGTCGAACTCCGCGCCCGATTCGACGAGGAAAAGAACGTTGCCTTCGCACGCCAGCTCGAATCCGCGGGCGTCCACGTCGCCTACGGCGTCGTCGGTTTCAAAACCCATTGCAAATGCTCCATCGTCGTCCGTCGCGAACGCCTCGACGGGCAATGGGGCATCCGCACCTACGTCCACCTCGGCACCGGCAACTACCACCCCAAAACCGCCCAGCTCTACACCGACCTCGGGCTGCTCACCTGCGACCCCGCCATCACCTCCGACGCCAGCCGCCTGTTCAACGCCCTGACCGGGCACACCGCCGAGCAGGACTACGACCGCCTGCTCGTCGCCCCGGTCCACATGCGCAACCGCTTCGTCGAACTCATCGACCGCGAGATCGACCACGCCCGCGCCGGCAGGCCCGCACGCATCATCGCCAAGATGAACTCGCTCGAGGACCGCATGCTCACCGAAGCGCTCTACCGCGCATCGTCGGCCGGCGTCAAAATTGACCTTATCGTCCGGGGCTTCTGCTGCCTCCGACCGGGCGTGCCCGGCATGTCCGACAACATCACGCTCCGCTCGGTCATCGGACGCTTCCTTGAGCACGCACGCATCTACTGCTTTGCCAACGGCGCCACCGACCTCAAGGACTTCGAATCCTTCATGGGCAGCGCCGACTGGATGTACCGCAACCTCTCGGCCCGCGTCGAAGCGATCACGCCCATCCTCGACACCCAGGCACGCGCCTACCTCGCCGACATCCTCGACGCCCAGCTCCGCGACTGCCGCAACGCCTGGCTCATCGGTCCCGACGGCAACTCCGAGCGCGTCACCCCGCCCGACGACGCCCCCGAGAACAGCCCCGAACGCCTGGGCACCTTCTCCACGCTCATGCGACTGGCACGCCGATCCGTCATCGACCCCGAGTGATCGCGCGAGCGGATTCCGAGATCCGCACCGTCCAAAAACAGAAACACCCCGCATCGCTGCGGGGTGCTTCTTAGTCTTTGGACCAGCCGGCAATCGCCTAGCCGATCAACGATGCGAGCCGAAGCCGGCACCGATCCTGACCCACCATCTAGACCATGCACCGGTTCCGGCCCGCCGCCAGCGATCCCTGAGGACTTTTGGGCACCCCCGACTCCCACCCCGAGCATCCAAAACTGCTGACTGCCGCAAGCATCTGATTCATATCAAGTTGCGCCTGCGTGCTCGCTCAGTAACTCGATCTCCCGCTCGCGAGATATTCCACATTTCAGGTCCAGCGAGCCCCGCTCTCGGTCCCAAGCCAGCGTGTCCCGGGCCGTCTCACCCAACGACCTGACCTCCAGCCCAGCCTCGAATGCCCGGTCCGCCCGCACCCGCATCATGCTCGCCCCGCCGATCCCCGTCCACATGGGCAGATCCCGCCAGGGCATGACATCGGCCCCCGCCAGCACCGACTCATCGAGCCCGACCAACTGTGCCGGCTCGCCCCCCGCCGCCCCACCAATAGCATCAATCACGCACCGGAAGAACGTGTCCAACGACACCGTCTCCCTCGGCCCACACACGTTCATCGTCCCGCCGATCCCCTCGCGCACGCAACGCAGCATGAACGCCGCCAGGTCGCGCCCGTCGATCCAACGCGTCGGCGCCGACCCGTCGCTCGGCACGAGCACGCGCCCGCCCTCTGCCAGCCGCCTGGGCCAATACGTAAACCGGTCCGTCATGTCCCCGGGCCCCACGATCAAACCCGGGCGCACGACCGTCGACCGATCGCCGAACGACCGGCGCACTTCGCGCTCACACAGCACCTTCAAGCCGCCGTACGTCTCGCCGTTGACCTCATCCGTTTCCGGGTCATCCAACTCAACCACCGGGCCGTCCTCGTCAGGCACGCCGTCCGGCGAGACCGGGTACACAGACACCGTCGACACAAACAAATACCGCTCGGTCGCGTCCTTGAGCAGCTCGCAGCTCGCCCCCACCACCCGCGGCACATACCCGCACATATCGACCACCGCGTCCCAACGCTCGCCAGCCGCGATCAACCCGCCCAGCAACGCCAACGCGTCGGGTGTTTCTGTGTTCGCCTTGGTCGGATCCCGATCACCGATGATCCGGCGCACACCGTCCGGCAACCCGGCGTCGTGCTGCCCCCGGTGCACGACCGTGACATCGTCCCCACGCGCCACACCCGCACGTACCAGGTGCAACCCGCTGAACTGCGTCCCGCCGAGCACAAGAATCTTCATGCCGACACCATACCCAGCCGCCCCCAACAAAGATGCGGCCCTACGCCCGGGCCCCGCTGCGCCGCCACAGCCGCCATGCGACCGCCAGCAGCACCAGCCCGGGCACCCACCACAGCACCCGCCCGACCGCGAACGAGAGCAGCCCGCCCATCGACCGCCCCAGCCTGCCCACGCCGTCGCTCCAATACGCCCGCACGCCGCTCCAGAACCGCTCCCAGCCCGACTCGACCCGCATCTCGGGCTGCACGTCCCGCCCGCGGACCGAGACCCGCACCGACGCCAGCGACACGAGGCGTTCCATGTTCATGCGCGACGCGTCCATCGACTCGATCCGCCCGCGCACCTCGCCCAGCTCCTTGCGGAGCCTGACCAGCCCGGCCAGATCGAGCCTGTCGTGCGTCTCCATCAGCTCGAGCAACTCGGTCTCGACCCGGCGCTCGTTGCGCAAACGCGCCCCGGTGTCCACCAACTGATTCGTCAGATCCTGCGCGGAGACCTCCTCGGACAAGACCGCGCCCAGCGCCCGGACCTGCGTGAGCACGTCCTCCAGTCGCTCGCCACGCACACGCAGCGTCACCCGCCCGTTCGCGTCCCCGCCCTCGCCCGCGATCGACACGCCCTCGACGAACTCGCCCGCTTCCGTATCGACCAAGGCACGCAGGCGGTCGATCAACGCACGCACGTCGTCCGACTCCAGCGCCACCGTCGCCGAGTAGGCGATCTGTCGCACGTCGTCCGAGAGATCTTGCCCCATCGCGTCGGCCGGCATCAACGCCACACCGCTCGCCGCCCGCGCAGGGGCCCACTGCCTGCCCGCGGAGGACCGGTCTCGACCACGCTGCATATCGAACGCTTCGGCTGCGAACCCAAAGCTAACCTGATCGTCGAGCGTGGAGGCCTGCGTGCTGTAAACCAATCCGTCGTTATCAAGTTCGAGCAATACGCCATCGGGCACGCTCCCGCCGTATCCGACCACCCCGCCCAGCACCACGCCGAACCCCACGGCCGCCACCAGCAACGCCGCGACCGCAGGCGCCGGCACACGCTCCTTCAGCCCGCCCAGCGCGCCGATAAATCGGCCCCGAGTTCCGGCCTGATTGAGAGCCGCCTCCCACAACCGAGTCTCGCCGCCGTTCCAAGTGCTCATCGCGCCGATCCCTTCTTCGATATCGTCCCGCTTGCTGTGTTCACTCACACCGCACCTCCATCCACGCCCAGCCCGCGCCGCAACGCCTGCATCGCGCCGTGCGACCTCGACTTGACCGTCCCCTCTGGGATCCCCAAGACCGCCGCCGCCTCGCGATGTGTCAGCCCGCGCCCAAAGCACAGGACCAGCACCTCGCGCTGCCCGTCCCCGAGCCGATCCATCGCCGACCGCAGCCCCGCATCACCGCCCGGGGTCTCGCCCTCGTCATGCCGGGCATCGCGTTGGGCATCGCTGCCCCGCCGACGCTCAGCCCGCGCCTCCCGCGCCCGCACGTCCTTGCACCGGTTCACCACGATCCGGTACAGCCACGTCCCGACCGCCGCCTCGCCCCGGAAGCCCCGAGCCGACCGGATCACCCGGACCCACGATTCCTGCACCGCCTCACACGCCAACGCGTCCGACCCGCCGAGCAACCCCCGGGCCAGCCCGAGCATCGCCGACTCGTGCCGCCCCGCGAGCGCCCCGAGGGCCGCCCGCTCGCCCAGAGCGAATGCCCGCAGCAACTGTTCATCCGAGCGTTCGTCCAAGGGGGCTCCCGTCGCGTGCCACCCCATTAGACCACCACCACGCCCGATCGGTTCGCGCCCGAAACCAGATTTCCGCCTCCCGGCCCCCTCCCGACCGCCGCCGCCCGCCCCGACACTGGCCCCGACCGAGGCCCCGACGGACAGCCCAGCCCGATCCGACCTACACTCGAAACCCTGTCGGCATCCGCTCGCCGGGCATCACGCAACCGCTTTCGCGACAGGGCTTCTCGCCCGTTCCACCCGCAACCATCGATCAGGAACCACCGCTATGCCCAGCCTCACCATCGACGTCGCGAAAACCCTGGGCGACGACAGCCTGCTCACCCACCAGTGCAAAGCCATCGACAAGTCCCGCCTCTCCCTGCCGGGCGCCGACTTCATCGACCGCGTCCTGATCAACTCAGACCGCAACATCAACACGCTCAACAACTTCAGCCGCATCATGAACACCGGGCGCCTCGCCGGCACCGGGCACGTCTCGATCCTCCCCGTCGACCAGGGCATCGAGCATTCCGCCGGCGCATCCTTCGCGCCCAACCCCGACTACTTCGACGCCGACAACATCGTCCGCCTCGCCATCGAGGGCGGCTGCAACGCCGTCTGCTCGACCTTCGGCGTCCTCGGCATCACCGCCCGCAAGTACGCCCACAAGATCCCCTACCTCGTCAAGTTCAACCACAACGAACTGATGACCTACCCCAACACCTTCAACCAGATCCCATTCGGCTCGATCAAGCAGTGCTGGGAGATGGGCGCCGCCGCCGTCGGCGCGACGATCTACTTCGGCTCCCAAGAGTCGGGCGATCAGATCCAGTACGTCGCCGACATGTTCCACGAGGCCCACGAGTACGGCATGGTCACCGTCCTCTGGTGCTACATCCGAAACGACGCATTCAAAAAGGATGGCGTCGATTACCACGCCGCCGCCGACCTCACGGGCCAGGCAAACCACCTCGGCTCGACCATCCAGGCCGACATCGTCAAGCAGAAACTGCCCACCAACAACGGCGGCTTCACAGCGCTCAACACCGGCGACTCGTCCTACGGCAAGTTCGACAAACGCATCTACACCGACCTCGCCGGCTGCGACGAGAACGGCCAAGGCGGGCACCCAATCGACCTCTGCCGCTACCAGCTCGCCAACCAGTACATGGGGCGCGTACCGCTGATCAACTCGGGCGGCGCGTCATCCGGCAGCAGCGACCTCAAGGATGCCGTCACCACCGCGGTGATCAACAAGCGCGCCGGCGGCATGGGCCTGATCTCCGGGCGCAAAGCCTTCCAACGCCCCATGAACGAGGGCGCCGCCCTCCTCCACGCCATCCAGGACGTCTACCTCGACGACAACGTCACCATCGCGTGACACCCCGTCCAGAAGACCGAACCTCTCCACCAACAGATCCCGAGCCCCCGGTCTCGGTGCGCATCCATCGCATCGATTCCGGATGACTTCTCAAGCCGCCTCTTCCACCCGCAGCAGCCGTGTGCTAATGTCGGTTGCTCGCTGCACAAGGCGAGATGAACCGGAGGCGATCGATGTCTTTCCAACTGCTCCGCATCGCCCGCCGGATCCGCTCCAAGATCCTGGGCCCCGACAACCGCCCACTCCACGAAACACTGCGGATCGAGAAGCGTGCTCCGGGCCCCGACCCCTTCGCCGGGTTCCGAGAACGGCTCGGAGCGATCAGCTCCAAAGCGCTCCTTCCGGAACTCGCGCCCATCGATGAGCGGAAGCAAGTTCTGATGAACCTGCTCTCCGGCGAACTCCACGAAACATCATTCCGCCATAAGATCCAGAAGATGGACGCGGGCGAGGTCTTCGCATCTGTATCGAGCCCCTCAGTCGGCCTAGATCTGATCCATATCGGGGCCTCCTGCGCGCCCGAGGGCTGGCGGGTCGAGCTCGGCTCGGCATTCGGGCTCGGAACCATCGCGCTCGCACTCGCCGAAACCCAGTCCACCAACCCGGTCGACGGCATCGAGTTCGAAGCCTGGCGCGCCGAGATCGCCGACTCCGGCGCACGAGAGATCTTGCCCGACCGTGCCGCGGTCCACCCGGGCGCGATCGAAGACATCCTGCCCAAACTCGCCCCCGACCGCCCTCGCATCGGATTCGCGTTCGTGGACGCGATGCACACCCACGAGGCGACCATGGGCTACCACCGCCTGATTGAGACGCACGCCACCCCGGGCGCGTTCGTGCTCTACGACGACCTGTCGTGGTCATCTCAGATGGAGCGCGCATGGCGCGACATCGTTGCCGCCCCGAGCGTCACCGACGCCCTCCGCATCGGTCTCCGTTGGGGACTCGTCCGCTACGCCTGAACATCAGGGCAACCGCGCCGCCCAGAGCTCGAGCACTTCCGACTCCTTCTCACGCGAGATCCCGCCGCGGATCCTGCGCTTCCAGTCCGCCGCGAACTCGTCGCCACGCTCGACCCGGAGCTCCTCGCCCCGATCCATGTAGTACGCCATGATCGCCTCATTAGTCTCGCCCAGCGATCGCGTCTTCAGCCCCGCCGCGATCGACCTGGCCGTGCTCAGCTGCCCCTGACCCGCGTACCCGGGCGTCTCACTCGGCACCCACGCCGGCATGTGCTGCCAGGGCGCCACGCCGTGGCGCTGCAGGAACTCGCCCCCGACCCACGCCGCCTCCGTCCCCGCCGGCCCGACCGAAGCGATCGCCGCGTCGATTACACCGCGCATGGTCCGCTCGCCCGCGGGCGAGATCCCGTTGTACACGCCCATGTGGCGCTGCTCGATGCAGCGCACCGTGAAATCGCCGAGATCGCGCACGTCGATGATCTGCATGAAGTCATCGCCGGTCCCGGGCCCGATCATCGTCCCGCCCTCGCTGGCGCGGATCGGCCAGTAGGAGTACCGTCCCGTCGTGTCCCGCTCGCCCACGATCAGGCCCGGTCGGATCGTGGTCACCCGCCCCGGCATCCGACCCTCGGCCGCCATCTCGACTCGGGCCTTCATCGCCCCGTAATGCGCACCCACCTCGCGGTGGGTCTCGATCCCCGCGGCGGTCTCATCCGTGACCGTCGCCAGCGCCCCATCCTCGTCCATCCCGATCTCGTCGCGCGACGCGTACACCGACGTCGTCGAGATCACCACATACTGGTCCATCGCCGGCAACAGCACGTCCATCACGTCCGTCACCGTCTTGGGCACATAGGTGAACGTATCGATCACCGCGTCCCACCGCCGATCGTCCGCGACCGCCCCCTCCAGCGCCGAGAGATCCGTGTAGCGATCGCCCTTGAGGTGCTCGAGTTCCGGGAACAGGCCGGGCCCGGTCTTGCCCCGATTGAACAGCGTCATCTCGTGCCCGCTCGCCACCGCGCGTCGGACTATCTGAGGCCCCAGGAACCCGGTCCCGCCCAAGATCAAGATCTTCAGCTTCTTCCTCGATCCGAGCAGCTCCGCCCCGGTGAGCGCCGGCGCGAACGCCGCCCCCGCCGCGAGCACGCCCGTCGTCGCCATGAAATCCCTGCGTGTCCAAGCCATCGTCATACTCCTCCGGGGATCGCCCCGGTCTCGCGGTCGGCGTCCGCCGAGCCTTCCCGTGTTGTATCCAGACCCTTCGCCAGTTCACTCTGCCTCCACGCCAGCCACAACCCCAGCCCACACCAAAGCACCGCCATCGGCCCCGCGAACAACGCCACGCCCGCCAGCCCTGCGCTCATCCCCGCCAGCCAGGCATCCACACCTGTGCCCGCGACATCCCCGCCCCGGTACAGGAACACATCCACGATCGGCTTGGCTTTGTACTTCTCGCTCCGGCTGACCACCGCGAACAGCGTCTCGCGCGCCGGGCGCGCGATCGCGTAGCGTGTCGCCCGGTGCAACGCGTTGAACGCCGCGAACACGCCGAACACCTGCCAGCCCTCAACGCTATCCAGCGACGAAACCCACGCCAGCACGCCGAACCCCACGACCGTGACGATCGGCAGCACCGCCAGCGTCCAGCCCACGCCCACCCACCGGATCAGGCGCCCGGTCAAAAACAACTGCGCCAGCAGCGTTGCGCCCTGCGTCCACATGTCCAGCTGCGCAAAGAGCCCGACCCGCGACTCCAACTCGTCGCTGGCGTCCACGACCAGCCGCGCCTGCGTGAAATACAGCAGCGTCGAACTCACGGCCATCAGCACGATGTACCCGCCGATCCCCATCAGATAGGGCGACCTCCCGAGCGCACGCATCCCATCTATCCACGTCCCGCCGAGCCGCCCATCCGAACGACCGCCCGCCCGATCCCGCACATCTTCGGAAATATGCGCACGCGAATCCACACCCCGCATCAGCCACACCGCGCCCTCGAACATCAACGCGGCGATCGCCATCTGCCACAGAGCACCCACTTCGTCGGCGATCTGCCACGCCGTCATCGAACCCAGAAACGCGCCGCAAGTGCCCCCCACCGCGATCGCCGGAAACACCCGCTTGCCCTGCTCGAGCGTCCACACATCGTTCATGAACGCCCAGAAAACGCTGACCATAAAGACATTCATCACGCTCAGCCAGACATAGAACACGTACCCCGTGCCCACGCTCGCCCGCCCGTCGAACGCCGCCAGCAGGCTCATAAAGACCAGCAAACAGACCACAACCACACGGAGCCCGAGCGGGATAAACCGAGCCCGATCCAGGCGCGACACCACGCCACCGAACAGCAGGGTCACGAGCAGCGACACCGCGCACGTCGTCACGAACAACCACCGCAGGTCGCCCATCGACCGCTGCACGCCCATCGCCTCGCGCACCGGGCGGATCAGAAAATAGCCGAACAGCAGCAGGAAAAAGAACCCGCCCGAGAGCACAACCCCGGGGCCCTCGCCCGCCCGCACCCGCAGGACCGACCACCCGATCCCCTTGTCCTCGCCGTGCGTCACGATGACCGATACAGGCATCGTTCACAAGCGTTGCAGAATCTGAAGCAATCCCCTCCGCCGCGCATACCCTTGCCCATGCCACGCCCCGCCGTGTTCCTCGACCGCGACGACACCGTCTGCCGCAACGCAGATCTGCCCGACGCCGCATGGGCACACCGGCGCCCGGGCGACCTGCTCGACCCCGACCACGTCCACCTGCTCCCCGGTGTCCGCGACGCCCTGGTCCGCCTCCGCGCCCACGGCTACGCCATCATCATCATCACCAACCAGGGCGGCATCGCCCGCGGCGGCGGCTGCATCCAAGACATCGACGCCTGCCACGACGCCCTCCGCGAACTACTCCCCCTCGACCAGGGATCGCACCACGCCGGTCCATCCCCATCCCCGCACCCCATCGCCCACACCCTCATCGACGCCTGCTACAGCGCCCCCCACCACCCCACGGGCACCGTCGCCCGCTTCAGCGATGAGCACCCCTGGCGCAAGCCCGGGCCCGGCATGGTCCAGTCCGCCGCCCGCGAACTCGACCTCGACCTCGCCGCCTCCTGGATGATCGGCGACAAGCAGCGCGACCTCGACTCGGCCGTCGCCGCCGGAATCGACCCGGACCACACCATCCAGATCACCGCCGACGGCATCGACACCAATCCATCGACAATGCCCCCCCTGAACTCACCGGGATTCGTGTGCCCAGACCTCGAATCCGCAGTCGATCACATCGATCAGACGCTCACCCCCAAATCGCCTATCCCCGCCGAGCGCGTCACCCTCCGCGCCGCCAACACCGAGGCGCTCTCCGACCGACGCACCCGCGACACCGTGACCGCCGCCGCACGGGGCATCGCCGAACGCACCGGCGTCCGACTCCTCGATCTCGACATCGACAACGGTTCCGTCACCGCCACCATCGCCACCCACCGACTCGCGGCCGTCGCGTTCCTCAACGAACTCCGGCGCACCACCAACGCCTGGCACGCCCGCACCCACAACGCCCCCCTGTTCCCCGAACGCGACGCATGAGCCGGCGACCATGAAACGAACCGCCACCCCGCTCCGCCTGCTGATCGTCCTGCCCTCGTGGGTGGGCGACACCGCGATGGCCACACCAACCATCCGACGCCTCCGCACCGCCCTGCCCGGCACGTTCATCGGCGCGCTCGCACGCCCCGGCATCGACCAACTCCTCGTGGGATCCGACCAGATCGACGAGCTCCACACCTTCCAGCCCCACGGCATGATGGCCCCCAAACGCGCCGCCCAGAAGATCCGCGGGCGCGCCTACGACACCGCGCTCCTGCTCACCAACTCGTTCTCCACCGCGCTGATCACCCGCCTCGCGTTCATCCCCCGACGTGTCGGATACAACCGCGATTCCCGCGGCATGCTCCTGACCGACCCCGTCCAGCCCCCACGCAACCCCGACGGCTCCTGGAAACTCACCCCGGCCGTGGACTACTACTGGAACCTCTCCAGCCACCTGCTCGATCAACCGCCCACCGATTGGTCCATCCACACCCCGACCAACTGCGAGGACATCCCCCTCGCCCTGCCCAGAGAAGCACGCCTCGAACTCCCGATCAGTGATGATGACCGCATCAAAGCCGACGAGATCCTGCAGAAGGCGAACATCCGCGACGACCAACCGTTCGCCATCCTCAATCCCGGCGGCAACAACCCTGCCAAACGCTGGCCCGCCGAACGCTTCGCACAGCTCGCCGATCACCTGATCCGTGCGCACGATCTCCGCGTCCTCGTCAACGGCTCGCCTGCCGAATCGGATCTCTGCCAGGAGATCCTCGATCAGATCGAACAGCGCGAGCACGCGGGTTCACTGCCCGTCCTGGGCAACACGCTCGGCTCACTGAAATCACTCTGCCAGCGCGCGGCCCTCATGGTGACCAACGACACCGGCCCGCGCCACATCGCCGCCGCAATGGGCACCCCACTCGTCACACTCTTCGGCCCCACCGACCCGCGCTGGACCACCATCCCAGTCCGCGCCCACCCCGACAGCACCCCCGCAGAGACCGTCCTCGTCGCAGACCCCACGCTGCCCGCGCACGAATCCGCCAACGACCACCCCGAGCGTTGCCGGGTCGATCACATCACCATCGATCGTGTCATCGGTGCCGCCGACGGGCAGCTCACGCGCTCCGGGCATACGGGATCAGCGTCCCGCTCATAGGCGGCGCATCCGCGATCGCCCAACGCACACCCTCGAACCGCTGGGCCAAGAGATCCACCGTGCCGTACGCAAGCAGCCCGAGCGTCGCGACCCGCCCCTCGATTCGCTCGATCACACCGATGCCCGATTCCACGCACACCCGCCCCTCGGCCGTCGCGTCGCCCACCACACGCGCCTGCCTGTTCGAGACCAGCACCCGACCCTGCCCGTCAATCCACCAGTACCGCTCGCCGGGCAGCCGGTCTTCAAGCAAACTGGGTCGGATGGGTATCGCGTCGGTCATAAGCACTCCATAGACCGAATCGGCCCGATCTGATCCGGCCCTGAACGCCGTCCAACCCCGGACCCCCAAATGACTTACTGGACCAAAAACAACCCAGAATCATCCGCGCACAGCCGCGATCCCCGACCCGTCCGCCCCCGTCAAACCCCCCACCCTTGACCACCCGCACCCGGCACCTACCATCATCCCCTGCCCAGAGCCCCCCAGAAGGGCCGAGGGCGACATCCAGAAACGCGGGGGCGTAGCTCAGTTTTGGTAGAGCGCTTCCATGGCATGGAAGAGGTCGTCGGTTCGATCCCGGTCGCCTCCACTCGCACAAAGAACCGCCGGATGATCCGGCGGTTCTTCGTTTTTTGACAACATCAACTCCGGCGGATCAGGCGGATCGAACAACTGCCACCGCCCACCAAGCCCGGCGCTACCGCGCCCGCTTGCCCCACCGCTCGCCGAGCCCCACGATCCGCTCCAGCAGCGCCGGGTACGCGATCCCCGCCGCCTCGGCCGACCGCGCGAAGTCCTCGCCGAACGTCAGATCGCAGTTCGGGTTCGACTCCATCAGGTACACCCGCCCGTCGCCCGCCAGCCTGAAATCCATCCGCGCATAACCCGACTGCTCGAGCGCCCGGTACGCCCGTTTCGCGGCCCGGCGCACCCGCTCGCACACCGCGTCGTCCAACCCCTCCGCCGCATCGGTCGTCAGGCCCACCCGCTCCTGATACCCCACGTCCCACTTGACCTTCTCGGTCGCCACGAACGGTGCCCCCTTGGGCAGGTTGTCCATCCGTAACTCCCAGATCGGCAGGACCTGCAATCGCTTGTTCCCGATCACGCCGACGTATAGCTCGCGTCCGTCGATGTACCGCTCCACGATCGCGTCCATCGACAGCGTTTCATGAACAAACGCCACCCGCTCGCCCAGCGCACGCTCGTCGTGCACCACCGATGCCTGGGCCATCCCCAGCGAGCCGTGCGTGGTGAGCCCCTTGACGATCAAGGGGAACTGCATTCTGGCCGGGCGCACGCACGCCTTGCCCCGCGCCACCACAAAGAAACCGGGCGTGCGGATGCGATGCTGGCGGAGCACCCGCTGCTGCCTGGCTTTGTCGGCCGCGTACAGCAGCCCGATCGGGTTGCACCCCGTGTACGCCACACCGCGCATCTCGAAGAGCCCGAGCAGATACGCCACGAACGCGGGCTCGCGCGCGAACTCCTCGAGCATATTGAACACGACATGAGGCTTGAACCCCCGCACCGCCCCCGTCACCGCGTCAAGATCCCCGTCGACCCCCAGCACCTCGACCGTGTGCCCGCGCTCGATCAGCCCCTCGCGCACATCGAACTCGCCCTTCCAGGGCTTGATCTGCTTGTCGGTCAATCCCTCGATCGACGCGGGCGGCACGAAGTCCTCACGCACCACCAGCAGCACACGCCGTTTTCTCATAGCGCCACCCGGTGCCCGCCGTCGCGCAGCCCGTTCATGACCATCACCGTCAGCATCACCGACAGCTCGCGCCGCAAGCGTTCCTCCGAATCGGGCTCGAGCTGAACCGCCGAGACCCGCAGCCCGTGCAGCGCGCACCGCTCGACCATCTCCTGATAGAACGTGCCGATCGTGTACTGATACTCACCCGTCCAGCGCGACACGACCGGGAGCACGTCGCGCTTGGCCCGGCGCAGGTACGACGCCGCCGTCACGCTCCCCTTCTCACCCTCCTCGCCCCGGAACAGCCGCATGAGATCTCGCACGTACACATCCGGGTCGTCCGCGCCGTACACCTCTTGGCGATGCTCGTAGTGCTCGCCCAGCGTGTGCGTGAGCAAGCGGAGCGGGTCGAGCGCTGCGCGTGCCCGCACCTTGGGCGTCTGACCGGCGATCGACGCCATCAGCCCGTCCACATACTCGAGCTTCCGCATGGCACCCCAGCCCTTGTAGCGTGCCCGCCACTTCGACCCGGGCGTCAGCCACACCGCAAACGTCTCGGCGAAGTCCTCCCCGGGATGGGCCTGTGCGTAGTGCGGGTCGATGTGCAGCACGAACCGCCTGCTGTACGGGCGGGGGGTGTACGACTCCGGGTACGCCTGCCCCGGGTCGCCGAAGTGCTCGCGCCAATCCCGGCGCCTGTGCAACCTGAACGCCGTCTGCACACAGTGCCCCGCCTCATGGCGCAGGATCTTCATGCAGTCCTTCGCCGACCCGCCCTCAACATGGAGCATCTTCTTCTTCTCAAGCCGGGCGAGCCTTGGATGGGCAAGGTAGAACGGGATCGCGATCCCCGGGAACGCGTCCGGCGAGAACCACTCATCGGAGAGCCACACCTTGGGACGAAGGCGTATCCCCGCCGCATCCAGCTCGCCGTACAACCGATCGACCCGCTCGTCCAACTTCGATCCATCGATCGACACCGCCAGATCGCACAGACGCGTCGACAGCAGCCCCTCGTCGCTCACCGCGCCGAGATCGACCGATTTCCGCGCTGTTTGACCACGAGCCCGTGCCATCGCCCGATCCTACCCGATCCGTATTTCTCGATGCGTCAGGCGGCCGGTCGGTCGCGCAGCAGATCCTCGATCAGCTTGCCCACGTCCGTGCCCTGCCCCGACCAGATCGCCCCGGCCAGCGCGTTCGCGTCGACCGCGATCCCGTTCAGCGGGTCCGCCTGTGGCTCCGAAGCCGCCTTGGGCTCGGGCATCTCGCCCCGCCCGTCGTCTCCGATGGCCGATTCCTCTCTCGCGCGTGCCTGATCCATGCCCCGACCATCGGCTCGTTCGCTTGGCCGATTTACCCCAGCCCATCAAGCCCCACAAGTCCGCACCAACCGCGCCCGGGCCGCGATGGAAAGCCGCTCATTCCCGCCCGAACGAGCCCGAGAGCGGGTCGTACCGGCGCGGCTCCTGCTCTTGACGCGTCGTCTCGACTCTCGGATCGCGGGGCTCCCAGTCCACGCCCGCCTGTCCCAGCAGCGTCCCGGTCGCCACGGCTAGGTCGATCTGGGCGATCTGGTACTCCACCACCGCCCGGATCTCGGCCAGGCGTGCGTCGGCCAGGTTCGTGTCCGCGTCGAGCACGTCCGTGCTCGTCGACCGACCCACGTCGAACTGGCGACGCTCGGCGTCCAGCGCCCGGGTATTCAAAATCACCGACTGCCGGCTCGCCAGGATCCGCTGCCACGTGCTCGACAGCTGGTCCACCGCGTCGCGGACCTCTTTCTCGATCTGCTGCTTCCGCGAATCCCGCGTCGCCAACCGCTGCAAGCGCGACAGGATCGACTGGGCCAGCGTCGCCTCGCGGACCCGGTTGCTCAGAGGCACCTCCGCCCGCAGCCCCACCGACCAGTCCTCGAACCGACCCTGGGCTGTCCCCTGGATCGCGTCGCCGATCGAATCGTCCAAGCCGTTCATGCGGTAGGTGTACGTCAACGCAAACAGCGGCAGGGTCTGGTTCCGATCGAACGCGATCTGGGCCGCATCGCGCGCCAATCGCAACTCCACCTCCATCAGTTCCATCCGATTCTCGATCGCCGCCGCGACCAATCCCTCGGCGTCGAAACGGTACAGCACCGGCTCCGGGTCGCTCGCCGGGATCACCGCCGTCGACGTCCCGACCTCCAGCCCCGGGGCGTTCAGCAGCGCCTTGAGCTCACGCTCGCGCAGCGTCACGTCGTTCTGAGCCCGGATGATCTGCTCGACCCGGTCCGCCACGCCCGACTGCGCCCGCACCACGTCGATCTCGGCCCCCGAACCCGCACGCTCGCGCCGTTGGGCCCGCTCCATCTGCTCGAACGCCACGTTGTACTGCTGCTCGACCACCTCGAGCGCCCGGATGTTCGCGTAAAGACGCCAGTACGCCCGGTCCACGTCGCCCAGCGTGCGGATCACCTCGAGCTTGGCCTGTGCTTCGGAAATCTGGCGGTCGTATTCGGCCAGCCTGATCCCGTGCGTCGCGACCTTCCGCCCCGCGCCCCGGAGCAGGTTGTGGCTCAGCGAGAACTGCAGATCCGCGGTGAACGCCGGGTTCAGCGTGCTGAACGAGTTGTCCGTCTCGAACCGCGACAACGGCGCCGAGATCGTGATCTCGCCGCCCGTCCGCAGCGGCACCGTCACGCCGGGCGTCAGCGATTGCGACTCGGACTGCCCGTTCGCCAGCGACGTCGCGGTCGCGTCGTCGCCGTTGAACCAGCTCGCATCCAGCGTAAACAGCGCGTCGAACGCGCCCTCCTCCTGCGACACCCGCTCACCCGCGATCACCGGCCCGACCAGCGTCCCTCGCAGCCCGAGGTTGTGTTCGAACGCGTCGAGGCGCACCTCGTCGAGCGTGACCTCGACCGACTCGCGACCAGCGTACTTCGATCGCGCCGCCTCGATCTGCTCGTCGGGCGTCCCGCCCGCGTCGATATCGAGCCGGTCCAGCTTCAGCATGCCGATCCGGCGCAGGCGGTCCTTGGACGCAATGACGTCCTTGTCGCCCGGCGCTTCCGCGAACGGGTTGGTCGTGCATCCGACCCCGGCACCCGCCGCCGCAATCAGCCCGCCGGCAAGCATCGCCCGTGTCCATCCTGTCTTGGCCGTCATGTGTACCCCGTGCGTGAGCGTGTGTGCGCGTTGCCGCGATTCGTCAGTGTTCGTTATCGTTCGGTCTGCTGCACTCGAAACGGTTCATTCATGCCGGAGGGCATCGATCGGGTTCAGTCGAGCCGCCTTGATCGCCGGCAGGATCCCGAACACCACGCCGACCAACGCCGAGAAACTCATCCCGATCACGACACCCCAGAACGAGAGCGGGACGTCATCGAGCGGGAAGTCCGGGATCGCCTTGGGTATCAGCGTCACGAAGAACGCGAACGCCAGCCCGACCAGCCCGCCCACGACGCACAGCACGACCGCCTCGACCAGGAACTGCATCAGCACCACCGGGGGCTGCGCCCCCATCGCCTTCCGCAGCCCGATTTCACGCGTCCGTTCGCTGACGCTGACCAGCATGATGTTCATGATCCCGATGCCGCCCACGAAGAGCGAGATCGCCACGACCACCGTCGCGCCGCCCGTGATCACCATCGCGAAGTTGTTGAAGAAATCGATCGCGCTGGCCACCACGTCCATATCGAACGTGTCCTCGTCGTCGCCCGACAGCCCGCGGTGCGTCCGCAGCACAAACCGGACCTCGGCCTTCGCCTCCACCGACGCGTCCGCGTCCACCATGTTCGCCTGGAACCACGTGCCCGAGTACGGATCCATCATCTTGTGTGTGTTGAACGGGATGTACATCTCCGTGCGGGGCTGCCCGCCGCCGAAGATCCCTCCACCATCTTTCGTCTCCAGCACGCCGATGATCAGAAACCGCCGCCCGTTGATAAGGATGTAATCACCCACCGGGTCGACGTCGAGCTTGAGCTCCTCGATCGCGACCTCGTTGATCAAGCAGACGTGCCGACGCTCCTCGTCATCGATCCGAGACAGCGGACGCCCGAGTTCGACCTGGCGCGCTTCGACGTCGTGCCAGCTGGGCCACACGCCCCAAATCGCCGCGCCCCGCACCGTCTCCTGCTGGTACGCGATCTCCCAGCTCCGCTGGCACAGGGGCGTGAGATCCTCGATCGATGGCGCCCGCTCGAGCAGCAGGTTCGCCTCGTAGGTGGTCACACGCACATCCGACCAACTCATCACGCCGCGCTGCGAGTCCGGCACCTCGCCCCAGACCCACATCGTCCGCGAGCCCACGGCCGAGTCGATCTGATTCAGCATCCAATCACGCCCGGCGTTGAGGAAACTGATCACCGAGATGACGCTGGCCACACCGATGATGATGCCCAGCGCCGTGAGTACGGCGCGGATCTTGTTCGCCCACACCTGCCCGATCGCCAGGAACACCGTCTGCCACAACAGCCGCACGATCGCGCCCATTACCTCGCCCCGCTTTCGATCCGACCCTGACCGTCATCCGCCCCGACCGCACCCGCGCCCTCAGCGCCGCCCTTTCCCCGCCCGAACCAACCCTTCTTGACCTCTGGTGCGGGCTTGTCCGAGTCCGCCATCGCGTTGAGCTCGTGCTCGGCGTCGGTCACCTCGACCATGCTCCCCCGACCCTCGGCCATCCGGCGCACCCAATCACGATGGATCGGATCCTCGCCCGTCGGCGCGTCCGAGATGATCTTCCCGTCTCGCAGCCGCACAACCCGCTCGGCGTGCCCGGCTACGTCCTCCTCGTGCGTGACCACCACGATCGTCTGCCCCTGCTTGTGAAGCCGCCGGAACAGCTCGATGATTTCCACCGTCGTCTTGCTGTCCAGATTGCCCGTCGGCTCGTCGGCCAGCAGGATGCTCGGCTCGTTGACCAGCGCCCGCGCGATCGCCACACGTTGGCGCTGCCCCCCCGACAACTGGTTCGGTCGGTGGCTCATCCGATCGCCCAGCGCCACCAGCTCCAACGCCCGCTTCGCACGCCGACGAGCGCTGAACAGGTGCCGACGCGAGTAGAGCATCGGCAGCATCACGTTCTTGAGCGAACTCGCCCGGCTGAGCAGCTCGAAACTCTGGAAAATGAACCCGATCTCTTCGTTGCGCACCCGCGCCAGGCGGCTCATGCCCATCCGGTGCGTGGGCTTGCCGTTGAGCACGTACGTCCCGGTAGTCGGCTGGTCGAGGCACCCCAGGATATTCATCAGCGTGGACTTGCCCGAACCAGACGCGCCCATGATCGCCACGAACTCGTTCTTCCGTATCGTCAGGTCCACGCCGTCGAGCGCCCGGACGGTCTCGTCGCCCACGCGATAGATCTTCCGCAAGCCGCGGATCGCGATCGTGACATCGTCGGGAACCTGGCTGGTTGCGCCCGCCTGCTTCACACTCAACCCTCGCCCGCGTTCACCGCTTCGGCCTCGGCTTCGGTTTCGCTCGTGTCCTCGGTAGCCGGATCGGTATCCGGATCAGCGTCAGCTTCATCACCAGCCTCAGCGGCATCTTCAGCAGCCTTCTCGGCCTCCCGGCGCGCTTCCTCGGCCTTCTTCTCGGCTTCCACCTTCTCTTCGTCGCGCACCGACTGGTCAGTCTTGAGATTCACCAGCACGCGGAACGGCCCGATCACGATCTCGTCGCCCTCTACAAGCCCCTCGAGGATCTGCGACCCGGTCAGATCGCTCGCCCCGACCCGCACCGGCGTGACGATGGTCTTGCCGTCCACAACCTTGTACACGACCCGCGCGAACGTCTTGTTGGTATCGACCAGCTCGCTCCCGGTCCGAACATCGAACGGCAGGTCGTCCACGCGCCGATCGAGCACCGCCTGCGTCGGCACGCGGATCGCATCGAACACCCGCTCGACCGCGATGTCGGTCGACGCCGACAGCCCCGAGAACAGCGTCTCGCCTTCCGACAGCTCAAGCCCGATCTCGACCTCGAACGTGCCGGTGCCGTCGTTGCTCACCTGACGCTTGAGCCCGATGCGCCGCACCGTGCCCGCGTACTCGCGTTCCGAGTACGCGTTGATGTACACCGTCGCCTCCTGCCCGACCTCGACCGGGGCGATGTTCGCCTCGTCCACCGCCGCACGCAGCAGCATGTTCGACAGGTCGGCGATCTCCATGATCACACTGCCCGGGTTGTTGGTCGTGCCCACGATCACCGTCTCGCCCACCTCGGCGTTCAGCGCCGTGATCACCCCGTCGATCGGGCTGGCGATCGTCGTGTTCGCCAGGTCCTGCTCAGCCTGGTCGATCTGCGCCTGGGCCTGGTCGATCCCGTGCTCGAGCGCCTCCTTGTCCGACTGCGCCTGCAGGTAGTTCGCCTCTGCCATGTCCAACTCAGACTTGGTCACGTCCCCGGTCTCGTACAGCGACCGCAAGCGCTCGAACTCCAGGCGCGCGTTGATCAGACGCGCCTCCGAGCCGCCCAGCCTGGCCTGCTGCCCGCGGAGACCGGCCTTGGCCGAATCGAGGATCGCCACCAGGTCCTGCGGATCCAGACGGATCACCACATCGCCCGCTTTGACCTTGTCACCCTCGCGGAACGGCACCGCCAACACGCGGGCCGACACCTGGCTCGAAATCTGCACGTTCGTGAGCGGCTCGATCGAGCCCGGGGCACTCACCGTCCGCACGATGTCGCCCAGCCCCACCAACTCCATCCGCACCAGCTCGCCCGACTCGGACTGGTTCTGCTGGGACCGGATCTTGTCGCCCACCGGCGACTTCCAGACCGCGAACCCGCCGCCAGCCAGAGCCACCAGAATCACCACCACAACTATCAGTACTCGGATCACAGCGAACCCCTATCCCGCCTGCCCTGTGCCGATCGAAATCCGACCAAACCGGCAGCGGACGAGACCACGTGCCGGAGGACATCTTTATAGGGATACACCCGGGCCTGGTTTCACACGCCGACACCATCCGCCCCGTGATCCAGTATTTCTGGAAAATCGTTCGCGTGCCTTGCCTTCCTCCCCCATGCTCAATCCCGAGGAGACTACCAAACTATGTGTATCAACCGACCCACAGCACTGCTGTGCACCGCGATCGCCATCGCAGCCCTAATTGCCCCGGCCAACGCCGAGATCATCACGATCAGCAACCTCCCGATCGAGGGCTCCCAAATCACCACGCCCATCCCCGACGCCGGCACCGGGGTCGCCACCGTCACGATCGACACCGAAACCCTCTTCATCACCATCGAGGGCTCCTATAGCAACATGCTCGGGACCGTCCTCGCCGCCCATCTCCACGGACCGGCGGCAATCGGCGTGGACTCGCCCCTGATCATCACCCGCATCGACAACACCGGGGGTACCGACGGCACCCTCAGCTTGAGCCGCTCGCTCACACAACGCCATATCGACTTCATGCTCGATTCGCTCACCTACATCAACGTCCACACCGACGCCCACACCGATGGGGAGATCCGGGGACAGATCGTCGTCCCTGCCCCCGCCACCGGGATCGCCGGTGCCCTGGCCCTGCTTCTCTCGACCCGACGCCGCCGCTAGGGGCTTCCCCCCTTATTTCTCTTGGTCGCCCGGACCAGATCCGGTAGCCTGACTACAGAGAAAGCCGCGCCCGGGGTGGACCCCGGCGCAGAGAGAAAAGGGAGCATCCAGAATGAGAACCGCCAGCACCATCGTGCTGGCCGCGGGGGCTTTTGTGTTGCCCGCCTTCGGCCAGCTGACCGTTTACACCGACCGTGCCTCATGGGAATCAGCCCTTGGGGGCGGCATGATCTTCGTCGAAGATTTCAACAGCCTCGACACGGGTGACATCGCCGATGGCGCCACCCTCGATACAGGAATCATCCAGATCACACGCGACGGCTCGCCCAACGGCGGCGACGGCGGGCTGGCCATCTCGCCCGGGTCACAGTTCGGCAACTTCGACGGCACCACCCACCTCGACGGCGAGACCGGTGTCGGGCCCCACGAACGCGTCGATTTCGGATTCAACGGCAACGCCGTCTTCGCCTTCGGCGCCGACTGGGTCAGCCCCTTCTCGGGCGACGGCATCGCCATCGAGGTCGGCGACACATTGATCCTCCTCGACTCCATCGCCGGCTTCGACTCCGGCTTCGTCGGATTCATCTCCGCTTCCGACACCTTCTCCACGATCTCAGTGGTCGGCACCCCCGACGCCATCAGCTTCCAGGAACTCTGGCAGGCCGACAACGTCAGCTACGCCGTCCCCGCGCCCTCCGCCATCGCCCTCCTCGGGCTCGGCGGTCTCATCACCGCGCGCCGCAGACGCTGATCGGAACACATCTCGCTCATACAAAGACACCCCGCCCATCCCGAGCGGGGTGTTGCTTTTTTTGAACTTTGTCTACGGGCCCTCGACGACTCAGACACCCAGCTTTGCCGCCAGGAAATCGCCCACCGCATCGATCGCGATCCGCTCCTGGCTCAGCGTGTCCCGGTCCCGCACCGTCACCGTACCGTCCGTCAATGTGTCCGAATCCACCGTGAAGCAGAACGGGCAACCCGCCTCGTCCATCCGGGCGTAGCGCTTGCCGATCGACTGCTTCACGTCGTACTCGATCGTTCCCAGGTGCCCGAAGCGCTTCCGCAGCGCCCTGTAAAGAGGCTCGGCGATCTCCGGCATCCCGTCCTTCTTGACCAGCGGGAACACCGCCGCCTTGATCGGCGCGATCCGCGGGTGGAACTTCATGTACACCCCCGACGCCCGCTCCGGGTCGGGCGTGTACGCCTCGCACAGCAACGCCAGCACGCCGCGGTCCAGCCCGGCGCTCGGCTCGATCACGTGCGGCAGGTACCACTCGCCCTTGGGTTGCCCGTTCGGCAACAACTCGCCCCGAGTCTTGTCGTGGTACTCCATCTTCTTCTTGGAGTGCTCCTGGTGCTGCTTGAGATCGAAGTCCGTCCGGTGCGCGACACCCTCCAGCTCGCCATACCCCGGAGCCGTGAACGGGAACCGGTACTCGATATCGCTCGTGCCCGCGCCCTCTTTGGCATAGTGGGCCAGCTCGTCGCAATCGTGCTCGCGCAGGATCAGGTTGTCGCTCGCCAGCCCCAGCCCCTGCCACCACGCCATCCGCCAGTCACGCCAGAACACGTACCACCGCTGGGCCTCATCCGGATGGCAGAAGAACTCGATCTCCATCTGCTCGAACTCACGCGACCGGAACGTGAAATTCCGGGGCGTGACCTCGTTCCGGAACGATTTGCCCGTCTGCGCGATCCCGAACGGCAGCCCCACCCGAGTCGTGTCCACGACGTTTTTGAAGTTGATGAAGATGCCCTGCGCGGTCTCTGGGCGCAAGTACGCCGCGTTCTCGTCCGTCTGCGCCGATGTCGCACCCACAAACGTCTTGAACATCAGGTTGAACGCACGGGGCTCGGTCAGCGTGCCCAGCTCTTTCGCGTCCGGACCCAAGACCTTCGAAAAGTCCGTCCCCAACTCGATCAGATCGAACTCTTCGGACTCAACCCCGAACTTCTTCTCCGCGGATTTGCGCTGCTTTGCTTCGCCCGGTGTGTCGCTCAGGAACGCGAAGATCGGTGCCTCATCACGCTTGCCCTTCCGCGCGATCGCACGGATGTGGTCCGCACGGTACCGAGACTTGCTCTCCCGGCAATCCACCATCGGATCGTTAAACCCGCCGACGTGCCCCGACGCCTCCCACACCTTGGGATTCTGAATGATACACGTGTCCAACGGCACGATCTCGACCGGTTTCCCGTCCGGCCCGTCCTGCCCGGCGCAACCCATCATCACCACGTCCTGCCACCACGCGTCGCGCAGGTTCTTCTTCAGCTGCGCCCCCAGCGGCCCGTAATCCCAGAACCCGTTGATCCCGCCATAGATCTCGCTGGCCGGGTACACAAACCCCCGGCGCTTGCACAGCGACATGATCTCGTCCATTGATTTCGATTCAGCAGCGGTCATCGGAAGGCTCCTCGCTCAAACAGGTCCCCAGTCTAGGTTCCCTCCCTCTAAGATCCCCCGAGATGACCGACGCCCCGCACCCCTTCGCCGACACCCTCACCCAAATCCGGGCCGCGATCGATGAGCCGTTCGAATCGATCGCCATGACCCTCGATCAGCACCCGCCCGAAACGCTCGGCGACCCCGCCGAAGAAGGCACCGCCGCCTGGCACCTGCACCACTCGGCTCAGATTTTCCGCACGCACGCCCGCCACCTCATCGGGCCCGAGACGGACGCATGGCCGCCAGTCCCGAACGATGCGATGCAAGCCGTCGAGATGCTCCGGTCCGATGCCGACCGCGTCAGCAACTGGGCATGCAGGAATCTCGATCCTGCCACCACGGTCTCCTACGGCCAGGTCCACAGCGTCTCCGAGATGCTCGGCATCATGCTCCGACACATCGTCTGGCACGCCGCGGCCGCCCACTACTGGTGCCAATGGAAACGCCCGGCAAACAGCAACAACTAGTTGCCGCCGATGACCGCCCCCATCGCCTCGCGCCACCCCACAGCCCCGACCCGAGCATCGACCTCGCCCTGTATCTCCTCGAAGCTCTTGATCGGCGGAGCCTCGGCCAGCGACACAACCTCGTCGTCTGCCACGCGCTCGAGCCCCAGCGCCCCATCGCCCGACACCCGAACCACCCATCGCCCTTCGCCGAGCGTGCGGTACACCGCCTGCCCCACCGACGCGTTGGATCCCTCCCAGTCCACGTCGGCCAGCCTCGGGTCGATCACCGTCGCGTCGCTGGGCCGGGTCGCCGAGTCGAACACCCGCCGGATCCACACCCGACCGTCAACCAGCGCGAAATCGACATAGACCTCTTTCGTAGGGTCCGCATCGGTCGGGACCTCGGCCACCGTCCCGTGCGCCGAACGCACCAACGCCGTCACCTTCCCGCCCGCGACGACCAACTCGGTCACCGCCGTCCGACGAATCGCCCGGTTGTATTCGCTCCGCAACGACTCATAATCGGTCGCCATCGCCTCGAGGCGCTGGCGATACACCCGCTCGGCCGCGTCCGACTTGGCCAGGCGCAGCCCGACCACCCCGAGCACTATCACCGCACCCAGCGCCGCCGACCCGGTCAGGATCCCAGATACCGCCGTCAGTTTTCCAGCCATGCCGCCAGTATCGACCGATCGGGATGCCCCGCTCGAAATCGCCCGCGCCGCCCGTGTTTCGGTGATACCTCGGCTCGTTCAGCCCTCGAAACGACGCACGCACACCGAGTCGTTCTGCCCGCCGAACCCGAAGCTGTTCGACACGCACACCGACACGCCGCCCACGCCGTTCAGATCCCGGGCCTCGTTGGGCACGTGATCCAACGCACACAGCGGATCGACATCGTGCAGGTTCGCCGTCGGCGGGATGATCCCCGTCTCGATCGCCTTGACACACGTGATCAGCTCGACCGCCCCCGCCGCCTGGATCAGGTGCCCCAGCATCGACTTCACGCTCGTGAACGGTACCCGCTCGGCCAACTCGCCGAACACCAGCCGCACCGCCGCCGATTCGATCTTGTCGTTCTCTTTCGTCCCGGTGCCGTGCGCGTTCACCCAGTGGACGAGGGGGCGTCCGTTCTCGTCCAACGCCCGGGGGTCGATCCCAGCCTGGTCCAGCGCTCCCATCATCGCGCCCGCGCCGCCCTTGCCCTCGGGGTGGATGTCCGTGATCCGATACGCGTCGGCCGTCGATCCGTACCCGGCCAGCTCCGCCAGGATGTTCGCGCCGCGTGCCTGCGCGTGCCCGAGCTCCTCGAGGATCACGATCCCCGCTCCCTCGCCCATCACGAACCCGTCACGCGACACATCGAACGGGCGCGACGCGTGCATCGGGTCGTCACGACGCGTGCTCATCGCGGTCAGACGCATGAACCCGGTCATGCCCAAAGGATGGATCATCGAGTGCGATCCGCCCGCGATCATCACGCTCGCGTCGCCGCGCCGGATGATCTCGACCGCCTCGCCCACCGCCTGCGTGCTCGCGGCACACGCCGTCATGCAGTTCAAGCAGGGGCCCTGTGCCCCGAACTCCACAGCTAAATGCGTCGAGGTCAGCTGCGGCTCCTGCTCGACCTCTCGCGCCGCGTCGAACCCAGCCGCCGCCGCGCCGAACCGGGCCGCGTCGAACCCGCCGTCAGCATACGCCTCGGCGTGAGCCGCGATGTACCTCGAGTAATCGACCTCACCCTCGCCCGCGCCCAGGTAAACGCCCACCGAGCCGTGGTCCGGCCTGTCCTCGTCGAGCCCCGCCATCCGCCACGCATCATCGCACGCAGACAGCGCAAACTTCGTGCTGCGCGAAGCGTGCACGTGCCGATCGGCCCGCGCCCCGAGGCGTTCTGCCAGGTCGAATCCCTTGACTTCCGATGCGAATCCGGTCGACCACGTCGACGCGTCGTACCGGTGCAGCGAGCCTATCGCGCGGTCGCCACGCAGCAAACGCTGCCACACCGATTCCCGGTCCCAGCCCAGCGGCGTGACCCAGCCGGTGCCGGTGATGACCACTCGCTTGGACGACACACTCAGCCCTCGTCGTACTCGCCGACCTCGTGCTCTTCGCCTTCCCGGCTCGCGTTGAGCTTGTCGGGGTTCAGCACACGCACCAGCCCGTCCTTCAAGCGACGCTCGCCGAAGTTGATGATCAGCCCCAGTTCCAGGTCCGCCGCCCGCAACTGCGCTCGCAGCTCGGCCCGCTCCTGGATGCCGATCTCTTTATGCTCGGCCATCAGCTTCACAATGAACGTCTCGCCCGCGAACATGTCGACCCCGACCTCGCCGATCACTTGGTCATCGAACTCCACCTCGAACACCTCGTCGAAGTGAGGCTCGACACCCTCGGCCTTGCAAGCAATACCGAGCGCGTTCTTGTACACCGCCATCGGAAAACCCGGGCCCAGCGCCTTGTGAACCTCGATCGCCGCACCGATCACCCGGCGTGACACCTCGGTCACCGCTGGGTCCAACTCCGAGAGAGGTGTGGCCCGACGCCCTCGATCACCCCCACCGCGCAAATCACCCGGGCCGTCGACGCGACCGTCACTCCGCCCATACCTGTCGCTGTGCATCGCTTGTTCCTTGAAGGTGTTCGCTAGAAGCGGGCCGCAGCCCGCTGATTGCCCCCTGGCTAAACACGTCCCCCGGGGTATTCTTCCTACAACATTAGACAGGCGCTGCCGCCCCCGCGATCCCAATCAGTCAGCCTTGCCAAACACCAACGCCGCGGCCTGCCCGCCGTAGGACCCCGAGCAAATTAAGACATTCCGGACCGCTTTGTCTCTATACGACATCACGCCCGCCACAGGCGGAGGAGACGACGCCGCGTTGATCCGAGCCGGCAGGCGCTGCTCACGGATCGCCATCGCACCCGCCGCAGCGGTCAATCCGCCGTGACCCGCCAACATGTTCCCCGCATTCGGTGTCAGCGTGATCATTTCATACGCCGAATCACCCAACGCCGCCCGCAGCGAGCCCATCTCACGCCGGTCCAACGCCGCCACCCCGGCCGCCATCGGCGCCACCGCGTCAATCTCATCCGCCGTGATCCCCGCATCCGCTAGCGCCGCCGTGATCGCGCGCGTCAGCCCCACGTCCTCGTCCGGATCGCCCACCCCAGAGAGGCCCGGCGTCATCGGGCGCGTGTCCATCCCGCACCCGAAACCGGTGACCCGCGCATACACGTTCGCGCCGCGAGCCGCCGCCGCGGACGCCTCCTCAAGAATCAACATCCCACCGCCCTCGCCGATCACACCGCGCGTCTCCGGGTCGTAGGGCCGGACCACCGACTCCGGGTCCGCGCCCGACTCGACCTCGCTGGCACGACCCGCCAGTTTCATCCGCGCCAACCCCATCGGGTTGACACGCGACTCGGCGCCCCCCGTGAAGCACAAGTCCGCGCCGCCGCGCTCGATCACACGCAGGCTTTCGCCGATGGACTGCAGCGCCCCCGCCTCGGCACCCATGATCGTGTTCGATGGCCCCTCGCACCCGTGGATGATCGTCACGTGGCACGCCAGCATGTTCGGCAGATACTTGAGCAGCCACAACGGCGGCAGGTTGTTCATCGCGCCCTGCCCGTCGTCGCCCTCGGTCCCCCACGCCCGCGTGTCGAACGCCCCGCCCTCATCCATCGATACCGCGACCGCACGCCCCAACTCGATCGGCTCGGCCGAGATCTGGCCGGCGCCGATGTGGCACCCGGTGCGCGAGCCGTCGATCGCATGACCCGCCGCGCCCTCGTCCGAACCCCGCGTCACCAGCCCCGCGTCCTCCGCGGCCAGCCTCGCCGCCGCCACCGCCAGCTCGATGTCACGCGCCATCACCTTGGTCGCCTTCCGGTACCCCTTGGGCACCAGGTCGCGGATCTTCAGCCCCGCGACCTCGCCCCCGATCGGCATGCCCAGCTCGCCCGCGTCGAACGACGCGATCGTGCCCAAGCCCGAACGACCATCGCACAGCGCCGACCAGAACGGACCCACACCGGTCCCGGCTGCGCACAGCGGTCCCAACCCAGTAATGACAACCTCGCGGCGCATCCGCAAGTGTATCCGCCGCCGCCCCAGCTCTATTCCGCGCCTTGTCCAGCCGGCCGAACCACCGCGCCGATACAACCCCCGTGGACACACACGCCAGAGCCCATCCCGCGCCGATGCACGCCCTGCCCGCCCAATGCGCCAGACCCGCCGCCCGACCCGCCCTCATCCAGCCGCTCTGCCGCTGGCTGGTCTTCCTCACGGGCGTCGTCCTCTTTGTCGCTGTCGCCCTCGTCCCGCCCTCGGCCGATCTCGAACGCATCCGCAACACCCGCGACCAGACCCTCGCCATCGAGCAGCACGACCTCCACCGACTGGCCAACTACCAGGCGATGGCCGACGCCCTGCAAACCCAGCGTCCCGAGACCATCCGCCTCGTGCTCGCATCCGAACTCCAGCTCGTCCCCGCCGGGTCCACCGCCCTCGTCACACCCGGCGCCCCCGACGACCCCCGCCTGTTCGAACTGCTTGAGCCCACCGATCCGCCCGCCCTGGCGGCACCCGCACCGCGGACACCCTCGGCCCTGACCCGCCTGGCCACCGACCAGATCGGCCGGTTGGGCCTGCTGGTCCTGGCGGCCGCCGCAGTCCTCTGGGGATGCCTCCCCACACGACAGGCACGCTCCTAACATCGACAACATGCTGCCGCCCAAACACTTCCGCGCCCGCAACCGCATCGCGCACGCCCGCGATTACCAGGCCGTGTTTGCCCAGCGCATCGCCAAATCACGAGGCCCGCTCACCGTCTTCCTCCGCCCCTCCGACCGTCCCGAGCACCGCCTCGGGCTCTCGATCGGACGCAGGGTCGGCAACGCCGTCGTCCGCACCCGTCTCAAGCGACAAATCCGCGAGGCGTTTAGAATAGACAGAACGGTCTACCCATTTCCTACCCAATCTACAACGTACGATGTCGTCGTCTCGGCCCGGGCCCACAAGCCACTCCCCCACAATGACTACCGAGACCATCTCCGCTCCGCCATCGAAGCCGCCCACCGCGAACACGCGCGCCGACAGAACCAGACTGCTCGGTCTGAATCATGAAGACTCCGACCATCGACCCCGAGCGACCGCCCTCGCCGATCGGCCCGATCGCCCGCGCCATCAACACGCCCTTCATCGCGATCATCCGTCTTTACCGGGTCACGCTCTCGCCGATCGTCGGGCGCCAGTGCCGCTACCACCCCACCTGCTCGGCGTACGGGCTCGAAGCATTCCGACTCCACGGGCCGATCCGTGGGTTAGCACTAACTTGTCGGCGTATCCTCCGGTGTCACCCGTTCGTCAAAGGCGGGTACGACCCCGTGCCGATCCCTGACACCGAACCCGGCGCGAAGTTAGTGAACGAACAGCCCGCTTCATCGGAAGCGCCGAACCACACCCCCTCCACGCCGAATACCGGCCGGAGTTCCCAATGAGCCGACTGCCCGCGGCGCAGCGCCGCGAACAACTCCTCGACGTCGCCCAGACCCTCTTCGCCCAGCAGGGGTACGCCGGCGCGACGACATCGCAGATCGCCCGAGCCGCGGGCGTGACCGAGCCGATCATCTACCGCCACTTCAAATCCAAGCGTGACCTGTTCGTCGCGCTCATCGAGCGCACCGGGCGGCGCACGCTCGAACTCTGGCAGCGCGACCTGACCGACGCCAACGACCCCGCCGAGCGCCTCGCGCGCATCCTGGCCGACAACCCGATGGTCTCCGTGGACGGGCGCGCCGGGTACAAGGTGCTGCTCCAGGCGATCCCCGAGGTCGACGACCCCATGATCGCGGCTGCCGTCGCCGAGCACATGGGCGTCCTCCACCAGTTCATCACCGACGAGATCACACGCGCCCAAGAAGCCCACAAGGTCACATCACGATTCTCGGCCGAAGTCATCGCCTGGACGCTCATCCACCTCGGCATGGGCTACGGCGTGCTCGACGCGATGAACGTCAGCGGGCACGGGCGCGACGAGAAAGGCACCCACGTCCGCGAGGTCATCGCACGCGTCCTCGTCGGCCCCGGCATCTCGTCTGACCGGACGCCCGACAAGCCCGCGAACGACTGACCCGACGCACCCGATGCACACCATCTACCTCGACAATAACGCGACGACCCAGCCCACACAGCGCACGATCGATGCTGTTCGCGACGCGATGCGCACGCACTGGCACAACCCGAGCTCGGTCCACCGCCCGGGCCAAGACGCCCGCAACGCGCTCGAACTGGCCCGCGCATCGATCGCGTCGCTGATCGGCGCCCCGGCGCGCCGCTTGACGCTGACAGCGTCCGGCACCGAATCGATCAACCTGGCCATCCGGGGCGTCCTCGGCGCCAGCGCCCCATTGGGAAAACGGACCGTCATCACCACCGCCGTCGAACACACGGCTGTCCGCGACCTCTGCGAGCAACTCACGCCCGAGGGTGTCACCGTCAAGCACCTCCCGGTCCTTCAGGGCGGCGTGATCGACATCGACGCCCTGCCCGCCTTACTCGACAACACCACCGCGATCGTGTCGGTGCAGTGGGCCAACAACGAGACGGGCGCCATCCAGCCCGTCGCGCAGATCGGCGAAATCTGCCAACGAGCCGGCGTGCCTTTCCACTGCGACGCCACCCAGTGGGTCGGGAAAATGCCGTGCGATCTGAGCGCCCCGCACGCACCCGCGATCGGGCTGCTCACGTTCAGCGCCCACAAGTTCCACGGCCCGCGCGGCGTGGGCGGGCTCTGGACTGGCAACGGCGTCCGACTCCGCCCCGCCATGCCCGGCTCTCAAGAACTCGGGCGACGCGCCGGCACCGAAGACCTGCCGGCCATCGCGGGAGCCGCGGCCGCCGCGCTCGAAGCCATCGCCTGGCTCGCCGACCATGCCCATCGCACCCGCCTCGGCGCGATGCGCGACCGCTTCGAGCAATCCATCCTCGAGCGTGTCCCCGGCGCATCGGTAAACGCCCCCGGCGACCCGTCCCAGCGTCTCTGGAACACCACCAATATCGCGTTCCCCAGGCTCGAAGCCGAGGCGCTGCTGATGGGCTTCTCCGAGCGCGGGCTCTGCGCCTCGGCCGGGGCCGCCTGCTCATCGGGATCGCTCGACCCCTCGCCGGTGCTGCTGGCGATGGGCATCCCACCCGAACGCGCCCACGGCTCGGTCCGATTCTCCCTCAGCCGCGATACATCCGAACAGGACCTCGAAGACGCCCTGGAGATCGTGCGAACGGTCGCCGAGCGGATGTACCAGCGCCTGCCCGGATGAAAACCCAGAGCACACCAAGAACAAACCCCGCCCGACATACCGGGCGGCCCACACCCAACGCTGGCGGGTCGCCACCCGCCCGGATAGGCTAAACCCATGAACATGTCAGACGACGCCCACTTCGGACAAGACATCTATCCCGAAACCGAACGCACCAGCCTGGCCGCCATCTTCGGGCTGATCCTCTCGATCGGCGGCTGCCTCGGCGGGATCACCGCGCTGCTCGGGGTCCCGCTGTCGATCTTCGGCATCATCGCCTCGACCCGCTCGCACGGGCGCGTCGGCGGCAAAGGCATCGGCGTCGCCGGCCTGCTCGTCGGACTGCTCATGCTCGCACTCTGGGGCGGGTGCTTGGGCGCCTTGACATTCGGCGTCGGGGCCGGGGTCCAGCAGTTCTCCCAGCCCGTGGCTCGCACGCTCGACAGCCTTCAGACAGACCAGATCGACGCGGCACGCGCCAACCTGCTCTCGCCCGCCGCCGACGCCAGTGACGCCGAGTTCATCGCCTTCCGTGAGGCGTACCGCTCCACGCTGGGCGACTTCCAGTCCGTCCCGAGCGGCGCCATCTCGTACATCTCCGGCTTCCGCGATATCGCGCCGGTCATGAACGCCGTGCAGGGGCAGCAGAACGTCTTCCCGACGCCCGCCACGTTCGACGCGGGCCCGGCGCTCATCGCCGTCCGCTATGACCCCTCGGGCCCGGGTGTCACGAGCATCACCATCATCGACCTGAGCGGCAACGAATATACCCTGCCCATGCCCAGCGGCTGGGATTCGCTGGGCTCGGACGCCGATCCGGCCGATACCGTTCCCGCCGACCCCGGGTCGACCGACCCGGACGAAGGACCCTGATCACCGCAGAACGACGGAGCCGCCACCCGTGACCAACAACGCACCCACCGCCGAACCGGTGATCCGGGTGCGCGAACTCGTCAAAAAGTTCGGCTCACAGACCGTCCTCGACGGGATCAACCTGGATGTCTACCCCGGCGAGACCATGGTCATCATGGGCGGGTCGGGCTCGGGCAAGTCCACCCTGCTCCGCACCATCATCGGCAGCCACAAGCCCAACGCCGGCTCCGTCGAACTCTTCGGCGAGGACATCTGCGGCCTCAACGAAGAGCGGATGAACGAGGCCCGAAAGAAGTTCGGCATCCTCTTCCAGTCCGGCGCGCTGTTCAACTCGATGACCCTGGCCGAGAACGTCGCGCTGCCCCTCCAAGAGCACACCGACATCGACCCCGAGATCATCGACATCCAGGTCAAGATCAAGCTCGAACTCGTCGGGCTCCGCGAGCACGCCAACAAGTTCCCCGCACAGATCTCGGGCGGCATGAAGAAACGCGCCGGGCTCGCCCGCGCCCTCGCGCTCGACCCCAAGATCCTCTTCTACGACGAGCCCAGCGCCGGGCTCGACCCGGTGACCAGCGCCCAGATCGACCAGCTCATCATCGCGCTGACCAAGCAACTTGGCGTCACCTCAGTCGTCGTCACGCACGAGATGGACTCCGCGTTCACCATCGCCGACCGCATGGCCATGCTCGACCGCGGGCGCATGCTCACCGTCCAGACACGCCAGTGGTACGAGACACTCCGCGACACGCCCACCGAAGCATCGCTGAAACTGCCCGAAGACGAACGCCTGATCCGCCAGTTCCTCCGCGGCGACGCGGAGGGCCCCCTCGCCACACGGCGCAGCGGGCAGGGATACGAGCAAGATCTCTTCGGGCTCACCCCCGACCGCGTCACCCGCACACCATCGCTCGAGCCCACCCGAGGCTGAGCCCGTCCCCGGCACGACCCAGCCACGCACCCAACAGCAAGAGAAAACCATGAGCGCCACACCAGTCAACCGCAACAACGTCCTTGCCGGCGTCTTCGTGGTCGCCTCGCTCGCCCTGGCGATCACCATCGCATTCATCCTGGGCGACATCCTCGACGCCTTCGGCAGCAAGCGCCAGTACACCGTCCGCTTCCCGACAGCCGTGGGCGTGGGCGGGCTCCAGCCCGGCGCCGACATCACCTTCGCCGGGCTGCCCGTCGGACAGGTCAAATCGATCACCCCCTACCGCCCGGGCGGCGACAACACCGCCGCCGAAGCGATGGACGTGCGGATCGCGGTCGATGCCCGCGTGCTGCTCTACGAAGACGCCTTGGCCGACCTCTCGCCCCCGCTGCTCGGCGGCGTGAGCACGATCAACTTCACCTCGGCCGGCGCCGGGGCCGTCACCGCCGACGACCCGCTCGCCGCGTATGCCCTCAACAACAACGACGGCACGCTCGACGATGGCGAGACACTCCGGGGACGCTTCGCGCCCTCCATCCTCGCCCAGCTCGGCTTCTCGGTCGAGGACGCCGAACGCATCCGCAAAACCATCGCCGACGTCGAGCAGTCCTCGGCCAACGTCCTCGCCATCACCGACCGCTTCAACGAGATGACCGAAGAGGCCCGCCCGGTCATCGACGCCACCCTCGCCGACACCCGCTCGGCCGTGAGGGACGTCAAGGAGTTCACCGCCAACCTCAGCGCCGAGGACGGCTGGAAACGCCGCCTGGACGGCATCTTCACCAAGACCGAGCGGACCCTCGAGCAGGGCCCCGAGATCGGACGCGAGGCACGAGAGGTCATCGCCCGCGTCCGCGCCATCGTCGACGACAACACCGACGGCATCAACAACGTCGTCGCCAACGTCGAGTCGGCCACCAACCGGTTCAACATCCAGACCATGGACCAAGCCGAGGAACTCATCCAGCAGGGCACCCTGGCGGTGACGAGTTACCGCGATCTGGCAGACAACGCCAACGGCATCATCACCCGCGCCGAGCCGGACATCGGCGTCGCGCTGACCAACACCCGATCGATCTCGCAGCAGGCCCGCCTGTTCCTCGACGAGATCCGTGCCCAGCCCTGGCGCCTGCTCAAAGCGCCGACCGAGTCCGACCTCAAGCGTGAGCCCCTGTACGCCGCCGCCCGGTCCTACGCCTCGGCCGTCTCTGACCTCCGGGCTGCTTCTGAGGCACTCGACGCCGCGATCACCGCCCAGTCGATGACCCCAGGCGCGGGCGACCCGGGCGAGATCACCGACATCGCCCAGGCCGTCCAGGCCGCGTACGAGGGCTACGACCAGGCCGAGCAGGCCCTGCTCGAAACCCTCCGCACCGCAAACCAATAAGGCTAACGTGCCGATCCGCCCACCATCACGCCGCTCCAGGATCGGCACCGCCGCCACGCTGCTGCTCGGCGCGTTCGGTGCGCTGCTCATGACCGCGAGCGCCTGGCGCACCGAGCGCCTCCCGACGCTCCTGGCCAACGCGCCCGCTCGCGCCGTCGGCGTGTCGTGGTATGCAGACGACGCCTGGGTGCCCGACGCGGCGATGCAAGTCGAACGGTCGCCGTCGATCGTCCTGCTCATCCACGGGCTCGACGAGCCGGGCGGAATCTGGGACGCACTCGCCCCGGCGCTCTCCGAGAATGGGCACGCCGTGGCCCGGTTCGATTACCCCAACGACCAGCCCGTGCGCGACTCGGCCGACGAACTCGCGGACGCGCTGGTAGCCCTGCACGATTCGGGCGTGACCGAAACCCGCATCGTCGCCCACTCCATGGGCGGGCTCGTCACCCGCGACACCCTCACACGCCCCGAGCTGGCCGACCGCATCCGGGTCCGCGTCCCGCTGCTCGTCACGCTCGGCACCCCCCACGCCGGTTCGCCCTGGGCCCGCTGGCAGCCCATCGCCGAGGCCCGCGAGCAGATCCAACGCTGGTTCGAATCGGGCAGCCTCGACCCCGCCGTCCTGTTCGGCTGGAACGCCGACGGCATGGGCGAGGCTGGCGAGGACCTCCGCCCGGGCTCCGCCTTCCTCACCGACCTCAACAGCAGGCCCCACCCCGCCGGGACCCGCGTCGCCTGCGTCATCGCGGTCATCCCCAACCTCCCCGAGGGCACCGCGATCGAAAACATCCCCGACTACGCCCGGGCCCTGGGCGACGGGGTCGTTCCCACCGACTCGGGCGTGTACGCCCACGCCGACTCGGTCCACCTCGTCCGGGCCAACCACCGCTCCATGATCCGCCCGGTCGAACTGGGCGAGTGGATCCAGGCCACCTTCGGGCCTGCTTTCAGCGCCGACCCGCCCCCGACCCCCCCGGGCATCCCGATCGTGCTCGAACTGCTCGCGGACCCCGACTCCGAGCCCGAAGCAGCCCCCGAGCCTTCCCAAACACCGCCCTGAACCGTACCATGACCCCATGGCCCAGCGTCGCAACCACGCCGAACGCGCCTTCGAGCGCCTGCTCCGCGACCAGCGCATCCCCTACGTCGCGGTTAACGAGGCCCGCAAGAGCCTCCTCCCGCCCGGCGCCCGCATCTCGTTCCCCGACGGGACGACCGAGGAAACCCTCAAAAACTTCGACTTCATCGTCTACGGCGACTCGTCCAACCTCCTCGTCGAGGTCAAGGGACGCACCATCCCCCGCACCAAGCGACCCCCGGCGCCCGGCAAACGCCCCCGCCTGGAGTGCTGGGTGACGCAAGGCGACATCGACGCCCTCCGCACCTGGCAGCGTCTGTTCGGGCCGGGCTATGAGCCGGTGCTGGTCTTCGTCTACACCTGCGAGGGCCCGCCCCCCGACGGGCTGTTCGCCGAGGTGATCGAGCACGCCGGCACCTGGTACGCCGTCCGTGCGATCGCGCTGGACGACTACGAGCCGGGCATGCGGACCCGCTCGCCCCGCTGGCGGACGGTCCACCTGCCCCAGGAGGACTTCGAGCGCCTGAGCGGCCCCTTCGCGGGCCCCTCGTCCGCCGCCGCCCCGCTGGGCCCGACGCCCTGCTTCGAGCCCATGCCCGCGTGATCGAGCGACCCCGCCCGCCTCTTTGTGCTTGACCCGCCCGCCGGATCGGGTAGCGTCATGGCATGACCCGCACCCGCCTATTCCGCCCCACGTCCGTTCTGACCGCGATCGCGGGCCTCGCGATGACCGCCGCGACCGCGACCGCCCAGTCCGAGCTGCGCCCGCCCAAGTTCAGCGAGTCGCCCAGCTCGCCCAAGATCATGATGTACGTCGTGGCATTCGTGCTTATCGCGGCCGTGGTCTTCGCGGCCAGCTTCAAGCCCAAACGCACCCACCAGGACTGACCGGACCGGGCCGATCCCGCCGGACTGATCCCACCGACCCGACCGACCAACGCGCCCGGCAACCAGGCGACGCCCCCGGGCGTATCGCCCCCTGTCCCGTGCGTACCGCACGCCAGGAGCCCCCCATGAACAGCCCAGACCCGAAACCACCCGCATCGACCAGGCACCGCCTGATCGCCCTCAACGCCGTGCTGCTCCTCGCGCTCGGCGCGGTGACCTTCGCGCCGCACGCGACCGCGCAGAGCCGCGAAAACGGGCCCATGCGTCCCCGCGGCGAATACACCATCGTGGGCGGCGAGGTCACCGGGGCGAACGCCAACGCGCTCTACGTCCTCGATTCGGCCAACCGTGAGGTGGTCGGGCTGCTCTGGGACGAATCACGCCGACAGATCCGCGGGCTGGGCTACCGCGATCTGGCGATGGACCTCCTGGCAGACCCGGAAAGGTGAGGCGCACGATGAACGAACACACAAACGACGCGAACCAATCCGAGCAACCAACCCAGCAGGGTGCCCAGGGCGGCTGGCTGTGGGTGTCCGCGGGCGTTCTGGCCGCGCTGACCATCGTCCAGGGCGCGGGGCTGCTCGACCGCCCCGCTTACGCCGACATGGTCGCCGACACCTCGGGCTACACCATCATGACCACCGACGGCGGCACCGACGAGATCCTCGTCGTCATCGACGACCGCCAGGAAACCCTGATGGTCTATCGCCACCAGAACCGCGAACGCCTCCAACTGCTCGACCGCGAATCGCTGCCCGATCTGTTCACCCGGGCCCGCGCCAACACCGGGCTGCCCCCGCGTCCCTGATCCGCCCCAGGCGATCGTCCAACAGATCGCCCGACCGAAGGTTTCGCCGCCCCGGACCAGGTTAGAGCCGATCCCGGGGGGATCCGATCCCCGCCCGCGTATGCTCTGCCCGTGCCGATCCACCCGCTGCCACAGTTCGAAGCCGACCTCGCCGAGCACCTCAACGAGGAAGCCGACCGCGTCGCGTACGAACGCATGAACGCGCCCAAGACCATCGTCGTCCGCTTCGGGTACATGAAGATGGTCGGCGAGTTCCCCTGGAAATCCGATGAGAAGCCCGGGTGCGGCTCCAAGATCGTCGTCCGCACCCACCGCGGCACCGAGATCGGCGAGATGCTCACGAGCACCTGCGCCAACTCGGGCTGCTCGAAATCGGTCAGCCGCAAGGAGATGCTCGAGTACATCGAGAACTCGGGCGGACGCAACTACCCGTTCTCGACCGACGGACGGGCACTCCGCGTCGCCACCCGCGAGGACCTCGACAATCAGAGCAAGGTCGAGCAATCCAAGCACGCCCTGCGCACCGAGGCCAAACGCCTCACCGCGCAGTCCGAGCTGCCCATGAAGATTGTCGAGGTCGAACCCCTGCTCGGAGGCGAGCGCACGGTCGTGTACTTCTCCAGCGAAGACCGCATCGATTTCCGCGATCTCGTGCACGATCTGCAGCACTCGTTCGACGGGCGCGTGGACATGCGACAGGTCGGTGCCCGCGACGAAGCCCGCATCACCGCCGACTACGAACGCTGCGGGCAGTACTGCTGCTGCAAGAACTTCCTCAAGGTCCTCAAGCCGATCTCCATGCGCTCGGCCAAGACGCAGAAAGCCACCCTCGATCCCCTCAAGATCTCCGGGCGCTGCGGGCGCCTGATGTGCTGCCTGCGCTACGAGGACGAGACCTACGACGAGCTGCGCAAGAAACTCCCGCACCGCAAGAGCCGCGTCGGCACCCCCGATGGCGACGGCATCGTTGTCGATACCCAGATTCTCACCCAGCTCGCGATGGTCGTGCTCGACTCGGGCACACGCGTCGCGGTGCCGATCGAAGAACTGACCGAGCCCGGATCGCCCACGGCCCCCGAGCCCGCGGCCCGCCCCGAACGACGGTCCGAACGCCGCCCAGAACGGGCTTCGGAACGCCGACCCGCGGCTCGCCCAGGACGCCGAGAGCAGGACGCCGGCACCGCCGAGGCACGCCCGGAACGCAAGCGGGTGAAATCGCGGCGCGTCGGGCCCAAGCCAGCACCCGATGCTCCGGACGCGACGGGCAACGCCCCCCAGCAAGGCACCACCCCCCAGACGGGCGACGCACCCCCGAAGAAGAAACGCCGGCGCCGCAAGAAGCGGTCCGGAGACGCCCCCCCGATCCAGGGCGACGGCGCAACCGCGTCGGGATCGCCCGCGGCGGGGCCGGGTCCCTCCGGTGCGACCTCGGGCGGCACAGCAGACGGCTCCTCGGACAGCCCGCCCAGCGGGGACGCACCGCAGAAGAAACGCCGACGTCGGCGCCGACGCCAGGGCGGCGGTGGTGACGGCACGGGCGGACCCGGTTCGGGCCCATCCGGCGGCACAGGGCCCGATGCATCGCCGCCGAACGCCGAATAAGCCTCAACCGCCCCACCCCCGCGGCACCGATACCCTTGTCCGATGACCAACACGCCCGCCGAGTCCAGCAAGAGCACCTCCCCGACACCCGTGGGCATCAAAGAGACGCTCACGTCGCTCGTGATCGCCTTCATGCTCGCCTTCGTCTTCCGCGGCTTTGTCATCGAGGGCTTCATCATCCCCACCGGATCGATGGCCCCCACGCTGCTCGGCAAGCACGTCCGCTTCGATTCGCCCTACAACGGCTATGACTGGACCACCGGGCCCTGGGACGCGATCTCCGCGGGCGGACGCGAGCCAAGCCCGCGCCAGGGCGGGCAGCCCAGAGCGGGCGGCGGGCAGACCCTCCCGCTCGCCCCGACCGACCCGATGACGCTGCTGAACATCCCGGGGCAGGAGAACCGCAGGCTGGCCGCGGGTGACCGGGTGTTCGTGCTCAAGTACCTGCCCCGCCTGCACCACCCCGAGCGCTGGGACGTGGTCGTCTTCAAGGACCCGAGCAAGCACGAGAACTACATCAAGCGCCTGCTCGGGCTGCCGGGCGAGCAGATCTCGCTGGTTGACGGCGACGTCTTCGTCCGCCCGTATGTCAAGGACAAGACCCTCGAAGCCGGACCCGACGCGTGGCGCGCCGACGATTGGAACATCGCCCGCAAGAGCGAACGCACCCAGCGGACCATGTTCCAGCCCGTGTTCGACTCGCGCTTCACCCCGATCCTGCCCGAGCCGAGCTACCGCCCCCCCGTGTCACCGGACGAACCCGGCGCCTGGTCGGGCATCGACACCTCCCCGACGTGGACGTACACCTCCGACCGCCCGACGCGCCTCGCGTGGAACCAGCGCCGCCCGATCACCGACGCCTACGCGTACAACCAGACCATGCCCTGGGTCAGGCTCGACGCGAGCCCCGATGACCCCACCGTCCGCGCCTTCCGCCCCTACCCGGTGTCGGACGTCGCCATCTCCGTCGCGGTCGAGCCTCAATCCTCCCCCGTCACGATCACGCCCAGCCTCCGCGCCCGGGGCTACCAGTTCCAGGGTGTGATCGACCCTGCGACCGAGACCGCGACGGTCCGCATGCGCCCCGACACCGGCATCCAAGACGCGAACGCCCAGTGGACCGTGCTCGACAGCAGCCCGATCGGGGCCATCGCGCCCGGGCGCGTGACCAAGGTCGAGTTCTGGCACGTCGATCAGGCCCTCTGGCTCTTCGTGGACGGCGAGCTCGTCAGCGGCGGGCCCGAGAAGGGCGCCTACCGACTCAGCCCCGCGCAACGCATCGCCGCCGCGATGGTGCCGACGTTCGATGAACTCATCGCGTACGACAACGCCGGCAACGGCATCGACCAGCCCGGGGTCTTCTCACGCAACGATCTCTACCGGGCCCCGGTCCCCGGTGTGGAGTTCGCGGGCGGACCGTTCACGGTCCACCGCTTCCAGATCCACCGCGATATCTTCCACCAGGTCGCGCCCACCGGCTCGCCTAACGCGACGCGTGGCGGGCACTACGACTACTTCCCCACGCTGGCCGGCGATCAGTTCTTTATGTCGGGCGACAACTCGCCCAACTCCGAAGACTCACGCTATTGGTCCCAGCGCGGCATGCACCCCTGGGTCCGCGATCTGATCGACAACACGCCCGGCGTGGTCAATCGCGACCTCATCGTCGGCAAAGCCTTCGTGGTCTACTTCCCCGCCCCCCTCGACGGCGGCCCGATCCTCGCACCCGACATCGGACGCGTCCGCTGGATCTGGTGATCAGCCCTCGCGGCTCTCGGCGGGCACATGCCCGATCGCCCCAGGCTCGAGCGCCGCGCCCAATCCCAGCACGATCCGGTTCGCGTACGCGAAGTACGCCGCCGACTGCGCGACATCCAGGATCTCCGTATCGGTCAGGCCGGCTCCGCGCAGCCCGTCGGAATCGCCCCGGGTCATCGTGGCCGGCGACTCGGTCAGTTTGATCGCCCACGCGACCATCGCACGCTCGCGCTCGGTCAGCCCCGATACGTCGCCTTCCTTGAGCGCCCCCGTAACCGCATTGCGATCTGGCGGGAGCAGCCTCTCCAGCCCGGCCGCGTGGTGGTCCAGGCAGTAGGCGCACCCGTTCGCCCGGCTCACCGCCACGCCCACCATCTCCCGCTCGGCCCGCGACACCGGGCTCGGGCGGTGCATCGACTGGACGTACAACGCGCAGTGAGCCTCGAGCGACTCGGGGTTGAGCGAATGGACCTTGAGGACGTTATCGACGGTGCCGTCGGGGTTGCCGTACCGCTTGTACAGCTCGCCCAGTCGACCGGTCGCTTCGGATTCCGCCACGGTTTCGATGTAACTCATGGCCTGCCAACATAGCCGGGCTGGCGTTTGTTCGCCCGTTCCGTATTAGCCGAGCACCCGCTGGCACGCCCGCCCGACCGAGACCGGGCTGGCCGGGTCCACGCTGAACTCGGCGTGCGTATCGGACAGGCCCAGGTCCTTGGGCGTGAGGTCCCGGCGTGTGTCGAAGTCCTTGAGCTGCACGCGGTCCGCCCCGTGCACGATCGCGGCCAAGCGGGCGTGCTGCTTCTCGCCGTCGGCCAGCAGTTTCTTGAGGTTCCGCGTGCTCTTGTAACTCACCCGGGCGTGCAGCGGGCGGACGCCGCCCGAGACCGGCGTGTACCGATCTGCGCTCCACGGCTTGAGCGAGTCGCCCCGGAACCGATCCGACTCGATGCCCCGGCGCAGCTCGGCCGACAGGCGGCGCACCAACGTGTCGCTCTCCTCATCGTCGGCGCCCACCACGAAGACCTCCGGGCGGACCGATGCCGGGCGGCGCGACACCGCCTCCATCAGCTCGGACCCCTCGGGCATGAGCCCCTTGTCTTCGAGCAGCAGCGAGACGACCACATCGCCCATCGCGAACCCGACCGCCGGCGTGGCTGGCCCGCCCATCAGCTCGATGAGTTGGTCGTAGCGCCCTCCGCCCGCCACGGCCCGTTCGCCGTCGGCGATGATCTCGAACACGAGCCCGGTGTAGTACGCCAGCCCGCGGACGACCGCGTTGTGCTGCGTGCCCCAGCCGTCGAGCCCCATGTCAGCGATGATCGACGCCGACCGCTGGATCTGCGCGATCGAGTCGGCGACCTCGGGCACGCGGAGCAACGCCCGCTGGAACTCGGCGAACGCGGGCGTGTCGGCCGGGTTCCCACCGAGGGCCGCCATCGCCTTGGCGTCGGGCTGCTGCCCGAAGAACGATCCGATCACGCGCTGGACCTGCTCGTTGGTCAGGCCCATCTCCTTGGCCTTGGCGGCCGCGGCCTGCGGGCTCTTGGGGATCGAGTCGATCCACGCCAGCCACGCGGGCATGGTCTCGGGGGTCGCGCCGATGTGACCGAGGACGGCCTCGGCCATCCGCCGATCGCTGTAAACAATCCCCGCGTCCTTGGGCGTTAGCCCGACATCGCGCATCAGCGACACCGCGACCGACATGGTCTCGACGTCCGCGAGCGCCCGCCCGAAGGACGTGCCGTCGTCGCCGATGAAATCCACGTTCCATTGCAAGAACTCGCGGAGCCTGCCCCGCTGCGGGCGCTCGGCCCGGAAGTACGACCCGCCCGTGAACCACTTGCACGGGCGCGTCAATCCCCCGGCTTTGCTCGCAAACATCCGCGCCAGCGTCGGCGTGAACTCTGGGCGGATCGCGTACGGCGCCCGCCCGGTCTCACGCACCTGCGCGACCTCTTCCGGGGCCTTACCCGAGAACGCCTGGAAGAGTTCGCCCAGGATGCCCTCCCCGGATTTGACGCTGTAGAGGTCGGTCGTCTCGAAGGTCGGGCCGTGGATCTCCTCGAACCCGCAGCGGACCGAAGCGTCCCGCCACGCCTGCTCGAGGTAGCGCCGCTTGAGCGCTTCCTCCGGATAGAGGTCCCGCGTGCCCTTGGGCGACGCGATCCGACCGGGTTTGCTGGGTTCCTTTGCCATCGCCCGAGCATAGGGGTCGCGCCGGTTCCAGAAAGGAACGTGATCGCGTGGCGTGCTTCCCGCTCGCCACCTGAACAACCCAACGCTTCAGAAAGGGGCGTCACCATGACACGCACGAGCGCATCGCTACGGGTCATCCTGGCCGGATCCATCTCCGCATCGGCGGCGTCCGCCCAGGTCATCGACTTCGAGTCCGTTCCGTTCGCGATCGACGACATGAAGATCACCAACCAGTACAAGCAATCCCACGGCGTGGTCTTCGGGATCGACAACAACCACGACCTCATCGCGGACAGAGCGGGTTCTCCTCGCCTGGAACGCGTCGGGCCCGGACCGAGCAATATGGACGGCTTCTGGTCCTCCTGGAACGGCACATTCGACGGCGGACGCACCGACCGCCCCGAGCGCCTCGGTGATTGGTTCTTGCGGACCAACGTGACCGGGGCCGCCGTGACGCCCAACAGCCTGCTGATCGAGTACACCTCGGGCGGGACCTACGGCGCATCGGGGCAGATCTGGGACATCGACGGCATCGGGGGCATACAGCACGAACGATGGGCCATCACCGCATTCGACAGCTCGGGCGGCGTTCTCGCCAGCGTCTACAGCCCCTGGGGCTACACCAGCAACGCGACCAACATCTACGAATCCGGTGCGTTCACCTGGTCGTTCAACCTCTCGCCCAACGGGCCCGCGATCGACAAGATCCGCATCGATTTCATCGGGCAACTCAACGGGAACGGACGGGCCGGTCTCGCGTTCGACAACTTCTGGGCCCGCGGCGTGCCCACACCGGGTGCCGCCTCGATGGTGCTCGCCGGATCGCTTCTCACGGGCAGACGTCGACGCTCGCACGCTGATCGAGCCGCATAACGCGCGGGGTTGTTCTTCGCGCCGTGGCGGATCTCGGGTAGGGTACGGTGACCCAAACTCCCCCGGAGCCCCACGCGATGCCCGCGATCCTGTCCCAGACCCGAACCGTGGTGCTGATGTCGGCGCTGCTGGGGCTGACCGCGTTCGTCGGGGTGCTGGTCCTCGCGCCCGTCGACACCCCCCGCCAGCGTCGCTCGGCGCAGTCGGGGATCATGCCCCTGAACCAGGCGATCCAACGAATCCGGGCCGCCCTGATCGACGGGCGCCCGATCGCGTCGCTGAACTTGGCCCAGATCGCCGCCGACAACTATCCAGACCAGCCCGACGCCTGGATGTGGCTGGCGATCACCGCCGACCGTTTCGGCGACGCGAACACCGCCACCCAAGCCGCCGAACGCCAGATGAGGCTGCTGGGCGGCCCCGATCAGATCCCTGGGCGCGGGGCCGAGCGATTTACGGGCGGTTCTGCCAACCTCTACCGTCTCGCATGGGGGCACCAGATCCTTGGCGAAACCGGGACAGCCCGTGCCCGCTTCCGCGAAGCGGCCGACGCCCTCGAGAACGAGAGCAGCCCCAACAACGGGCGGTTCGCCCAGTACAACCTCGCGTGCTACCGGTCGATGGCTGGTCAGTTTGATCGGGCCGCCGCCCATCTCGCGGCCGCCGTCGACGCGGGCTACCGGAGCGACAACGGTTGGTGGGCTGTGGACCCGGATCTGGACCCCATCCGCTCGCACGCCGTTTATCTCGACGCCGCACGACGACTCCGCGAACGTGCTCCGGTGCCTCCCCCATCGGCGGGTGTCGAGATCCGGAATAGACCCGGTCCCGAAACCACAGGATGGGCGGGCGAATCGGACCCCGAACCGGACCCCACTCCGGGCGACGCGACACCCGCCGACGGCTGACCGAGCCCCTACCATCGCCTCTATGCCCACGATCACCATCAACGGCGTCCGCTGCGAGTTCACCAAGGGTGAGCGGATCATCGACATCGCCAACCGCGCGAGCGTCGAGATCCCGCAGTATTGCTACCACCCCGGGCTCTCGGTGCCGGCCCAGTGCCGCATCTGCCTGGCCGAGATCCACGCACCCAACCCACGCAACGACAACAAGCTCGAGCCCATGATGGGCGGCAAACTGCTGCCCACCTGCGCCACCGACGCGGCCGACGGCATGGTCGTCTACACCAACTCGCCCAAGTCCGTCGCCAACCAGAGAGCGGTGATGGAATACCTCCTCATCAACCACCCCCTCGACTGCCCGGTCTGCGACCAGGCGGGCGAGTGCCACCTGCAGGATTACTCCTACAAGTACGGGCGGTCCGGCTCACGCTTCCAGGAACAGAAGGTCAAGCAGCCCAAGAAGGACCTTGGCCCCAACGTCCTGATCTACTCCGACCGCTGCATCATGTGCACCCGCTGCGTCCGCTTCGCCCGCGAGGTCTCGGGCACCGGCGAACTGATGATCGACGGGCGCGGCAACAAGTCCCAGATCGACATCTTCCCGGGCATCGCCCTGGACAACGACATCGCGTCGAACGTGATCGATCTCTGCCCGGTCGGCGCGCTGCTCGACAAGGACTTCATGTTCGCACAGCGGGTCTGGTTCCTCAAGACCACCGCGGGCATCGACCCCCTGACCAGCTCGGGCGACAACATCTGGATCGAGCACAACCAGGGCAAGCTGTACCGCGTCAAGCCGCGTGAGAACGCCGACATCAACACCTGGTGGATCTCAGACGAGGTCCGCTACGGCTGGAAGTTCGTCCACGCCGACAACCGCCTCCAGACCCCGATGCGCCGCCAGCACGGCACGCTGATCGAATCCGAGTGGCCCATCGCGTACAAGAAGGCCCTCGATACCCTCCGCGCCGGCCCGCTGGCCCTGGTCGTATCGCCCTTCCTCACCTGCGAAGAGGCGTTCGGGCTGGCCAAACTCGCCCGCGCGATCGACCCGGCCGCACGGTTCGCGGTCGGACCGGTGCCGGTCATCGGCGCCGACAAATCGTTCCCCAACCCGGCCGCGGGCAAGCCGTTCGTGACCCGCGCTGAGAAGGCGCCCAACGCGCGGGGCGTCAAGCGCGTGCTCGACAGCATGGGCGGCTGCACCGACTTCGACACCCTCCTCGACCACTGCCGATCGGGGCACATCGCGTCGCTGCTGCTGACGGGCAACTACCCGAGCGAGTGGATGACCCAGGACGCCCTCGCGGCCCTCAAGCAGGCCGAGACCGTTCTGATCGACACGCACGCCGGGCACGCCGAATCGCTGGCCGCCGTGGTGCTGCCCTCGGGCACGTTCGCCGAGAAAGCGGGCACGTACGAGAACTGCGATGGCGTGTTGCAGGCGTTCGACCAGGCCATCCCCAACCAGCACGAGTCCAAAAGCGAGGGCCAGATCGTCAACGACCTGATGGCGATCATCGCGGGCGAGCGCCTCGAAGAGCACGCGCCCGCGTTCGGGGCGGCCATCGTCGACGAGCAGACCGGGCAGGTCCCCGGCGCGACCGATGTGGTCAACCTGCCGCGAGCGGCCCTGTTCGGCGCGTCCGCCGCCCGGGGCGAGATGGCCAGTATCGGCGGCGACCTCGCCGTGTTCGAAGGCGGCGTGATCGAGCCGACCACCGCCAAGCCGGTCGAGCCCGACATGGTCATGGTCGAACTCTGAAGGCCACGCCCTGTTGTTCGATCACCCAACCGCTCGAACACCCAATCGCGCATCAAGACAAACCCCCGCCGGATGGAGCCGACGGGGGTGGACCGTCCGTTGGGACGGGCTGCAGCGCCCGGTCATCGCGGCGCATGACTTTGTGAGACCACGACCGCTCAGTCGGCGATTGCCGCCCGGACCGCACGCGCCACGGTGGTTGTCGCTCGGTCGCGCTGCATGTTGATCCGCTGGGCGCTGTTCGCGCCCGTGTCGATCACGCGGGCCACCATCCACCGCGGCGCATCGAGATCCGCCAGCGTTGCGACGCAGGCGTCGACCACCGTACGGACACGCTGCACGCCCGCGCGGGCCCGGGTGTTGATCCGCTGTCGCCCATCGTTGCCGGCCGAGACGATCTCCCGGTCGGGCGCGTCGTCATCGTCCAAAGCCCTGATCCCCCGGATGGCTCTCGAGCGGATATCCCCGATGTCACCGCCCGTGTTGGATGCGATCGCCCGCACCGCACGCACGCAGTCCCGAGCGACATCGATCGGTTCGTCCGCTCGGGCGTCGGACCCGATCATGGACATCAATACTGCCGCGACCATCGCCTGGACCGTGACCGACCTCTTGAGCGTTGCAAACATGACGAGACTCCTCGGTTTTCGTGCGCCCCCCGACCCCGCCAACGCGGCAGGGCGAACGCGCCGTGAACAGGACAGTTTGGCCACCGCAGCACGAAATGTAGGGCCGGGCGCAGAACGAGGCCGCCCAGCCCGGATTGCACGAACCCCGCAGTTTCTCGCTTTCCCGCCCTACGATCCCGCATGCTTGCATGGATCATCGGGGGCATCGTGCTGGCGGTCGGGACCGCGCTGATCACCCTCGTGTGGTGGCGCGTCGGCGATCAGTGGGCCGACGACGAATACAAAAAGTTCGGGCACGGCGGCGGGCGACCCCGCGTCGACGACACGAACCGCCCCACCGTCATCAACACCGAACAACACAACAACGCCACCGGCTCAACCCCCGATCCCTGATCCCCGATGGTTAGCCCCTGACCCCACCCCCCATGCCCCGCTACAAGCTCACCATCGCCTACGACGGCACCGAATTCAAGGGCTGGCAGAAGCAGCTGCCGCCCGACGAAACCGCCCCGGCGCCCGCGCCGGGCGAGGACGTCGCACGCACCGAACTACGCACCGCCCAGGGCGTCCTCGAGCGGGCGATCCGCGAGGCGGTGCGTGAGCCGGTGGTTGTGACCGGCGCGAGCCGCACGGACTCGGGCGTCCACGCGTGGGGACAATGCGCGTCGTTCCTGTCGACGCCCGACCCCGACAAGGGCGTCGGCTGGCCGGCCGACCGCGGCATGGACACGCTCGTCCGTGCCATCAACGGCAAACTCCCGCGCGACATCCTCGTCCGATCCGCCCAGGTCGTCCCCGACGAGTTCGACCCGATCTCCGGCGCGATCGAGAAGGAATACACCTACACCTTCGCGACCGGATACGACCGCCCGCTGTGGGACCGGCGCTACGCCTTCCACACATGGCACGACCTCGACGCCCAGCGCATGTCCGACGCGGCCAAGCACCTCGTCGGCGAGCACGACTTCGCGTCGTTCGCGCAGATAAACCACGGGCGCAAGACCACGGTGCGGCGCATCTTCGCCTGCAGCGTCGAAGAGATCGGCGCGGCTGACTCGCCAGAGTCACCCGCACAGTTCCCGGGAGACACCCGGCGCATCCGCGTCCGCGTCTCGGGCAGCGGCTTCCTCTACAACATGGTCCGCATCCTTGCCGGCACACTGATGGAAGCCGGGCGGGGCAAGGTCGACCCGGAGCAGATCCCCGCGATCCTCGTATCGAAAGACCGGAGGGCCAACCCCGGCCCGACCCTGCCGCCGCAGGGCCTGCGCCTGGAGTGGATCCGGTATGCGACTCAAGAGCCCGTTTAGTTCTATCTATTGCCGACTGTCCGGCCGTCAGGCTCGGTGGGCTTTGACCTTGCTGGCCTGCTTCATCACATCAGGAACGTTCGCTTCTTGGTTCCATGCGGCAACCTGCTACATAGAAATATCGAATGAACGACGCTGGAGTCGGTACCAGGCGACGGTCAGCCGCGGACGGATCTGGGTGTGTGCCACGCCGCGTGCAGGGTCGTGCTACGGCGGGCCGCCCATGCGTTCAAGCATCGATGGATGGTTCGAAACTGCAAACGAATCCCCGCTGAGTTGGTTAGGGATCCAGCCTTCCCACATCGTCGGACAAGCAACAATCGGTTCGACGAGCGGAACGAAACACTGGGTCTATTTCTCAGGATTTTTCCCGGCGGGATTCGTTGGCATCCCCACCGTTCTGCTCTGGCGCCTCCGACGCAAACGCGCGCCACACTGTTGCCAGACGTGCGGCTACGACCTCGCTGGCATCGACACCGACGTCTGCCCCGAGTGCGGAACCGACCGCCCAGAATCCCCATAAACTAGCCCGATGCTCCCGCCCCGCCGACGAACCTGGCCGATCGTGGTCGGCGTGGCCCTCGCCGCCAGCGCGACATCGGTGTGCCTGTTCAGCCTCGCCCTCGCATGGGACGCCCCGGTGCCCGCGGGCCGCGACACCCACCGCATCGCGCTCGAGCACGGGCGCTTGGTCATCGAGCAGGACACCGTCAACACCCCGCCCGCGAGCACCGGCGTGCGATTCCGCGGCGCGTTCGACCCCGGGTTCAGCATCACCTACGCCGAGACGTTCACCGCGCCCAGCGCCAGGGCCAAGCGCATCCCCGTCGCGATGTACCTATTCCCCGGTGTCATCGCCTTCGTCGCCTACGCCTTCTACCACAAGAAGCAGCCGCCCGGGCATTGCCCCGAGTGCGGCTACGACCTGGACGGCAACGCGGGCCCGTGCCCCGAGTGCGGGCACTCGGGCGCGTGATCGAGACTCACGGGCAGCCGGCGTTGAACTCGGCGATGTACGCGGCCACGTCGAAGAAGTTCAGCTCACCGAACGGGGCCGCGATGTCGGCGATCGGCTCGCCGGCAACATACTCGTTGACATACTGGGCGATGTCGAAGAAGTTCACCACCCCGAACGGCTCGGCCCGGTCCGCGGCGCACGCGTAGTTCGGGCGTACCGCGCGGGCATCCGACACAATTATTCCGCCGTTGGCATCCGACAGGGACACCGCAACATCATCCTCCACGGGCGCTGTGTCCGACACGAATCGGAAGCTGTACGCCGTGCCCCAGCGGATCGTGTTCGCGTCCGCGGCAGACGCATCCGCGACCGACCAACCGAACGTCGCGCCGACCTCGCTGCCCTCCCAATCGGTGCCGTCGACCGGCTCGCCCGAGTGGTAGTCCACATCGCTGAATCCGACCTCGGTCAGCGTCGATCCGCCGAACGGGACCGCGAAGCCCGACGCCATCCGCCGGGAGTCCTGGTTGTGCACGACGTACTCGTACGACCAGGTGCCGTCGCCGTTGTCGGTCGCCAGGCTGGCGACGTGCAGCAGCGAGCCATCCCCGAGTTCGATGCTCGACACCATCGCGCCGGTCTCGTCGGCCCACGCGAACACCGCGGGCTCGCCGCCCTGGGTCGCGCCGATGATGCGGAGCCCGCTCGGGGTCACCTCTGCCTCGCGCCACGACACGTTGTTGCCCCGGTTGCCAGCTGCGGCGTCGTCGCCCGACACGCACTGCACTTCGATATAGAACCGTGCACCGGACACCTGGAGATCGCTCTCACGCACCTGCACACGCTTGAAGATCGCGTCGCCGGGGTCGCCGATCCCGGCTTGCGGCACCACGACCAGCCCGGTCACCGGGTCAACCTCTGTCCGGCGCGAGAGCAACGCTTGGCTGCCCAAGACCCCGGAGCCGTGCGGGTCCGAACATCCCGCGCCCAGGTCACCGAACCCCGGCGCGGGCGTGCACGGGCCGCATGCGGCGGTCTGGAGCGCGATCAGCGTGTTGAAAGCCCAGCCCATCCCGACCTGCTCGAACCGCCCGTCGACCGAGCGGTAGACGTTCTGGATCACCACCGGATGGTTCGGTCCGCTGGCGTCGTACCCCACGGGCGCATCGCCCAAGTTGCAGAGCGTGGTCCCGAACGAGAAAGAGCGCACGCCGTCCACGACCCCGAACGAGTTGGCGGCGAAGATGCCGCCGATGGTCAGGTCGGGGCCGGTGCCAGCGAGCGCTCCGCCCGCAACGCCAGCCAACGCGATCAACGCCGAGATCCTGTGCAACATGCCGAGCCTCCTCTTTGGTGCCGTTTGTCGTGCCGCCAGCCGTGTAGATAACCGCGGCACCTCGTGCGGGGGTGATCCCCACTTCCAGCATACGGCAATCCACCCCAAACCCAATGTAACAAGCCAGACTTTCGCCCGCGCCGGCGGATACCGTCCAGCGATGACCGATATCGCCCGTTCCGACCGCCTCACCCTCCGAGCCCCAACCCTCGATGATCTCGACGCCCTGGCGGCCCTGTGGTCCGATCCAGAGACCATGCGCTACATCGGCAAGGGCGTTCCATGGGCCCGCAGCGACGTCCGCGAACGCCTCGAGCGAGCCATCCGCACGCACGCCGAGACGGGCATGACCTTCTGGACCGTGGTCCGCAACGACGACCAGACCGTGCTCGGCCAGGGCGGCGTCGTGCCCATCGCCTTCAACGGGCCCGAGCACGAGCTGGGCTACCGTCTGGGGCGCGACCACTGGGGCAAGGGCTACGCGACCGAGGTCGCCCGCCTGGCCGCGTCGTACGCGTTCGACAGCCTCGGGCTCGATCGACTGGTGGCCGTGACCTATCCGGAGAACGAACCGTCCCGGCGCGTGCTCATCAAAGCGGGCTTCCGCGCCACCGGCACCAGCGACCTCTACTACGGCGTCCACAGCGTCACCTACGAGATGACGCCGAGCGACCTCCCCGCCCCCGGATAGCCACGCCACGAAACCTACGATCGGGCATGACCTCGCCCCACGACACCTACACCAGCCCGCTCGCCAGCCGCAACGCCAGCCCCGAGATGCTGCGGAACTGGTCGCCCCGCCACAAGTTCAACACATGGCGCCGCATCTGGCTGGCCGTCGCAGAAGCCCAGCAAGCCTGCGGCCTATCCATCACCGACGAACAGATCGCCGAACTCCGAACGGTCGTCGAACGCGGCATCACCGATGAAGAGATGGCCCGAGCCGGCGTACTCGAACGGGAACTCCGCCACGACGTGATGGCCCACGTCCACTGCCTAGGCGAGCAATGCCCGAAGGCCAAGCCGATCATCCACCTGGGATGCACGAGCCAGGATGTGGTGTGTAATGGCGACTTGATCCAACTCTTCTTGGCGCGGACGTTAATGACCCAGAAGCTAGTTCGAGCGATCAGCTCGCTCGGTAAATCAGCATCGCAACATGTTGCTATTCCCACGCTCGGGTTCACTCACTATCAGGCCGCACAGCCAAGCACGGTGGGACGACGATGCGCGGGATGGGCCGCTGATTTGAGCCTGAGCGTGAACGACCTCATGGAAGAGGCCTATTTCATCCGGCCCACATTCCGTGGCCTGAGGGGGGCGACGGGAACACAGGCGTCGTTCCTTTCCTTGTTTGGTAATGACGCCCCGCTGGTGGACAAGTTTGAAGCGATGTTCATTAGGTGTCTCTTAGAGCAAGTTTCAAGGGACTCTGGCTTGGAATTCGAGGCGCAGAATGCACACGACTTCATCGATGACGACATGCATCAACGTGAGGGCTTCCGCCGAGCATTCGTCATACATGATGTGCTCGGGCAAACGTACCCACGCGTGATGGATGCGAAAGAGCTCGCCGACCTCGCCTCGATCGCCGCCGTCCTTCACAAGATTGCCACCGACATCCGCCTGCTCTCCAACCGCAAGGAACTCGACGAGCCGTTCGGCAAGAACCAGATCGGTTCGAGCGCCATGCCCTACAAACGCAACCCGATGAAGTGCGAACGCATCTGCGGCCTGTCCCGCTTCGTCATGAACATGGTCGGCAACGCCTACGACACCGCCGCCACGCAATGGCTCGAACGCACGCTCGACGACTCGTCCAACCGGCGCTTGTCGCTGCCAGAGTCCTTCCTCGCCCTCGACGGCTGCCTCGACCTCATGCACGAGGTCGCGTCCGGGCTCGTCGTCAACGAGGCGATGGTCCGCAAGAACCTGATGGCCGAGCTGCCGTTCCTGGCGACCGAGAACATCCTGATGGAAGCCGTCAAGGCCGGGGGCGACCGCCAGGACCTCCACGAAGCCATCCGCGTCCATGCTCAAAGCGCCGGTCACCGCGTCAAGCAAGAAGGGCTCGACAACGACCTGCTCGATCGCGTCAAGGCCGACCCGATGTTCCAATCCAAAGCCAACGGTGGGCACCTCGACCGCGACCTGCAATGGGACAATCTGATGGACCCCATGCAGTACATCGGGCGCTCCGTCGAGCAGACCGAGCGGTTCGTCAAAGAAGTCGTCGAGCCATTGCGAGCGCGCTACAGCAACGAACTCGCGGCCCTCGGCTCGTCCGACCGTGGCGTCTAGCCCGTCGGATTTGACAGCTCGACCGGTCCGTCGTCGGCGCTCTCGGGCGCACGCCCCTTGCCGTTCTGCTTGCCCTTGCCGTTCCCGTTCTTCGTCTGCTCGGGCTTGGCCTTGATCAGCCACGACCCCCACATCGTGAAGAACACGATCAGGAACGCCAGCAGCGCGACCGTGTACTCGCCCAGGCCGCACGCCGACCCGACCGCGGCCGTGCACCACACCGAGCTGGCCGTGGTCAGCCCGCTGACCGTCCGCTTCGAGTGCAGGATCGCCCCGGCGCCCAAGAACCCGACGCCCGAGATCACGTAAGCCAGCACGCGGGTCGGATCGAGACGGATGATCGAGTCCGCACCGGCAGCGACCGAATGGACCATGACCCGCTCGCCCAGCAGCGTGAACGCCGCGGCACCGAGCGACACCAGCATCATCGTCCGCGCGTCGACCGGCTTGTCCGCCCGGTCCCGCTCCCACCCGATCAGGGCCCCCGCCAGCGCCGCACAGCCCAGGCGGAACGCCATCTCCCACACGGCCGCCTCGACTGGCAACGCCCGTGCGAAGCGCAGCGCCGTCAGCCCAAGATCGATAAGAAATCCGTCCATCTTCATCGAATCATAACACAACGACCCCCGCCGGCACGGTAGCAATCGCCCGTCAGAAGTCCGGGGCTGGTGAACGGCCCAATCAACGATGCGTGCCTCTGCTAGTTCGTCGTCTGCGGGCCGGTACGCCGGACCTCACGGGAGCCCTCGATGATCTGCTCCCAATCCTCGTCTCTGAATGCTTGGAGACCGCGTTCGACCGCCAGCCTGACCAGCTCGGCCCGCGAACCGGTGCCCAGCTTGCGGTGGACCGACTCGATCTGCTTCTCGACCGTCTTGGCCGACCGCGATAGGTGCTGCCCGATCTCGGCCGTCGTCCGCCCCTTGCCCAGGTGCAGCAGCACGCGGAGCTCGGCCGGCGAAAGCACCGCCAGTTCGTCGAGGCAAGGCGTTCTCAGCACCGGGACCGCCTCATCGCTCTCGCCGAGACCCGACGTCCGCTGCAGGGTGATCATCACGCCTCTATAGCCGAACGAGCCGGCGTCGAGCGGGATCACATCGCAGACCAGGCGCTGATCGGACGCGAACTGGTAATACCGAGCCGCGATCCCGGAATCGAGGACACGGCGCATTACGCCGCCACGCTCGCCGGCCGCCTTGGACGACATCAGCGATTCCATGCGAGACCCCATCAGATCACGCTTGGATGTCTTGCCCAGGCGCACGTACGCGTCGTTACACCACCGCAGCACCAGATCCTCATCCCGCACCACGCACGGCACCCCGATGAACTGCTCGAGCATCGGCAATGAATCGGCCTGCACACTCAGTGCGCCGCCTCTTTCGTCAGGGCGCACCGCTCGCGCAGCGCCCCCCCCTTCCGCCAGTGTCCGTTCCACAAGTACTTTCCTATCTGCGTCCCCGCCCTGAACAGCCACAAGCACTTTCTTGTGGCACCCCCGTAAACCGAATGGCCCCACTTAAGGATAAACCACTACTTTCGCTGGATATCCGAATACGGATGCTTCACCCCAAGAAAGTTCGTTCATCGCTCGTATATAGGACCAAAAACACCGATTAAAGATCGGAAACCCACTGTTCGCATCTTCAACAGAATCTGAGCGGTACACCACGCACGGGTCAGAACACACGACTGTCCAAAGTCCGAGCATCGCGGATGGAGGACACAGAATCATGTTTTTGGAGAGAATCGCCATGCCACGCACCACGATCCCAGCCGCCCTTTTGTCCGCCCGCACCGCCGCCGTGTGCCTCGCCGCACTCGTCGCGACCGCCGGCTTGCCGACCCCTGTGTCTGCTAGCGCCCAGTCGCAGACCCAAGGCGACGACTTCCCACCCTTCGACAAGGCGATAGACGGGCTGACCAAGGTCAACTCGAACGCCGACGGCTCGGCCGGCTACTGGGACCTCTACGAGGACCGCAAGAAGGGACGCCTGCTGGCGGTCCTGCCCAAGGGCTTCGAGGGCAAGCTGATGATGATCTCATGCACCGTTTCGGGGGGCGACTCCCAGGCGGGCGTCATGGGCCCAACCATCTTCGCCCAGTGGGAACGCATCGGCGACAAGCTCGCGCTGGTCGCGCCCAACTTGAGCGTCCGCACCGACGGCGACCAGCAGGCCAAGGACTCGATCGACCAACTCTTCACCGGGCGGGTGATCCTGTCCGCCCCCATCGTCTCGATGGCACCGGGCAATCGCCCCGTGATCGACTTCGGTTCCATCGCGACCCGCCAGACCGCCCGCTTCTTCGGCTCGGCGGTGTTCGGGTCCTACGGCCCGTCGCTGTACGCCATCGACGCCTCGCTGGCCAAGCTGACCAAGACCAAAGCCTACCCCAAGAACGTGCTCGTCGAATACCAGGCCCCGCGCCGCGACGGGCGCATCGTGCGCCTGACCTACGACCTGCGTGACTTGCAGGGCTCTAAGGGCTTCAAGCCCCGCGCCGCCGACGCGCGTGTGGGCTACTTCTACAGCTCGCACAGCGACTACGCCAAGCCCGCCAACGAGGACGTCACCGAGCGCTACATCAACCGCTGGAACGTCGAGAAGGCCGACCCGAGCCTGAAGATGTCCCCGCCCAAGCAGCCCATCGTCTGGTACATCGAGCACACCACGCCGGTCCGTTTCCGGCGCCACGTGCGCGAGGGCATCGAGATGTGGAACAAGGCGTTCGAAGCCGTCGGCATTGTCGGCGGCGTGGAGGTCTACCAGCAGGACTCGCGCAGCGGCGCCCACATGGACAAGGACCCCGAGGACGCCCGCTACAACTTCTTCCGCTGGAACGCGTCCGAGCAGGGCTACGCGATCGGCCCCAGCCGCGCCAACCCGTTGACAGGCGAGATCCTCGACGCCGACGTCGTCTGGCACCAGGGACTCACCCGCGCCATCCGCGGCATGTACGCCGGCTTCTCCGACGACCTCGCCGAGCAGTCCTTCAGCCCCGAGACGCTCGCCTTCTTCAGCGAGCACCCCGAATGGGACCCCCGCGTACTACTCGCCGAGCCGGCCCGGCGCGCCCAGATCCTCGCCCAGCGGGCGCTCGAGACCCAGCAGGCGGCAGACACCCAGCTGGGCACCGCGGAGAACCCGTGGTCCACGTGGGCCGCCAACCACGCCAACAACGGGTGCAAAATCGGCAACATGCTCGGGCTGGACATCTCGCTCGCGGACGCGGCCCTGACACTGGGGCTGCTCGAAGCGGGCGACGACGACCTCCTCGAAGGGCTGCCCGAGGACTACATCGGCGCGATGATCAAGTACATCTCGGCCCACGAGGTCGGGCACTGCCTCGGGCTCCAGCACAACATGGCCGCCTCGACCATCCGCACCAACGCCGAGATCAACGACGAGGACTACGAGGGCGCGACTATCGGCTCGGTCATGGACTACGTGGCCGCCAACATCAATGCGGGGCCGTTGGTCGGCACGGATTCCGGCGAATCGCAGGGATCCTTCGCGACCCCGGAGGTCGGCCCGTACGACATGTGGGCGATCGCGTTCGGCTACGGCCCGGCCGACGAGGTTGACGAGTTGCTCACACAGTCCGCCCAGCCGGACCACCTCTATATCGCACAGACCGCGATGTCCGTGGGCTCGGACCCGCGCAACATGACCTGGGACATGGGCAAGGACAACCTCGTGTTCGCCAAGGGACGCCTGGCCCTGGTCAGCAAGATCCGCGAGCGGATGCTCACCGACATCGTTGACGAGGGCGAGAGTTGGGCGGTCGCCCGCCGACGCTACAACGCGACGCTGGGCAGCCAGATCCAGGCGATGTCCATCGCCGCCCCCTACATCGGCGGCTCCTACTCGAGCAACTCGTTCAAGGGCGACGCCGACGCCCCCACCCCCATCGCCGACGTCCCCGCCGACGAGCAACGCCAAGCCCTCGAGCTGATCATGGACTGCGCCTTCGAGGACGACGCCTTCGGGCTGACCCCCGATCTTGTGCGCCACATGGGCAAGGAGTACTGGTGGGACAGCGCCGGGCTCAACGAGCTGATGGCCGACCCGAGTTACACGGTCCACAACCTCGTCGCCGGAGTGCAGGGCACCGGGCTGTCGTTCATCATGAACCCGACCCGCCTGCGCCGCGTGTACGACAACGAGTTCCGCTCAGAGGGCGACACGCTCTCGCTCAGCGAGCTGATCACGACCGTCACCGACCGGATCTGGCGTGAGTGCGGCGACAAGCGTCCATCGATCTCGAGCTTCCGGCGCAGCCTGCAGCGTGAGCACATCGAGCGTCTGACCACACTCGCCCTGCTCCGCTCGGGCGACCCGACGCTGCGGACGATCAGCACGCTGGCCGCGTCGGAACTCCGGCGCATCGACGAGATGGCGGGCAACTGCTCTTCCGACGATGCCTACGTGGCGGCCCACCTGGCCGACGCACAAGCCCGCATCGCCCGCGCCCTCGACGCGGCGTACGTGGTCGGCAAGTAAGCGGCTATGCATTGGCCGGGCCAACGGGCCCGGACACGACAACCAACGCACTCCTCGCACCGCCCTGCACATCTGTGTCGGGCGGTGTTTTCTTGGCCGAGATTCGTGCTCGGTGCCCGGGCTGATCCGCCGTCGAACGCCTACGGGCAGCCGGCCGAATACGCGTCCAAGAACGCGGCCACATCGAAGAAGTTCCACACCCCGAACGGCTCGGCCAGATCGGCCGCCGGGTCCTGCGCGCTGAACAGCCCGATAAACGCCGCCACGTCGAAGAAGTTCAGCACGCCGATGGGCGGTGCCAAGTCCGCCGGGCAACTCACCGCCGGACCACGGTTCAGCAGCACGTACATCGGCCCCGCGCCGCTGCCCACGAGTTCCGTGGATGACCAAACCAGATCTTCGTACCCGTCACCGTTGTAGTCCGTGCTCGCGAGGCCGATCACACCCGCACCCGAGATGATCGCTTCTGGCCCGAGCAGCGTCTCGCTATTGGGAACACCATCGGGCGGTCGGGACAGGAACACCCGCGGCTCGATCTGCCGATGGACATATATCATGTCTCGGTTGCAGAACACGATGTCCCGCAGCCCGTTGTGGTCCACGTCGAGCGTGATCAGTTCTTCGCCGCCCTTTATCTCAGTCTCGGGGAAGATCGGCTGCGCCGAGCCGAGCCCGCCCGCTGATCCATACAAGACCGATACGGTCGACCGAGAGAATGCCCGAGCCCGGTCCGGATCGATGTAGGGATCATGGCGCACGAGCAGGTCCTCGAACCCGTCGCCGTCGATGTCGTCCACGGTGAACCAATACGGACTGAGCCCATCGGCCAGATGGATGAAATCGGCCCCGAACTGTCCCAACCCATCACCCGGCAACGCGAACAGCCCTCGGGTACCGCCAGTCAGGCGCGCACCGAGAACAAAATCCAGATTCCCGTCCGCGTTGACGTCCATGAGTCTCGCGAACTCCACATCGAAATAACCCACAATATTGTGAATCTGCGTTTCCCCGATCCGCTCGAAGGGACGGGTGTCCTGGTCGAAATCCTCACCCCGATACTGATGTGTCTCGATGGCGGATTCTATGGACCCCTCGCCGATAAACACAACCTCGTAGATCCCGTCGCCGTTCACATCGGCGATATCGAGCGGTGGACCGATACTCTCGTTGAGGCGTGGCATGCTCCATCGCCCGGTGGTCAAATGACCCGAGCCGTCGTTAATGGCGGTGTTCACTCTACGGTTGCCAAACCAGAGGATATCGAGCGAACCGTTTCCGGTCAGATCGCCCGCGAGCGATCGCCAACCGGACGCATTGACAGGAGTTGCTGCCGGGTCGGTCACGCCGGTGGCCGGGTACCCGATCCACGTCGCATCACGGCTGAAACCAGATGACACGAACTCGTCAATGCCGTCGCCGTCCAGATCCACGGCGAGCACGTGATACGTTTCTTCCGGCAAGCCGTTCGATTGACGCTCCCCGAACGGAGTAGGGAAGAACGAGATGTGCGCTTCCGACGAGCCGGGCTCGCCCGTTCGCGGCACCGACATCAATACCCCGTCGTACTCCGGAAAGCCGGTAGACCTGCCCCGAACCCACGCAGCTATCTCGTCGATCCCGTCCCCGTCGACATCCGCATCACCGAGAAAATACGGCACCCCGCCCCGGAGCATCCTGGGGCGGAGTTGCGCCATGCCCGATGCATCGAAGCTGAGCAAGTGGGTCTCCGCAGACAGGATCTCCGAATCGCGGAAGATGATCGCGTCCGTCCCGTCCACCCCGCTCCCAATCGATCGCCCCTGGAAGGTCGGGTTGCTGCCGGGGAACTCGGGGAGCCCTTGGACGGTCGTCTCCGCCCAGGTCCCGTCCGGATTCAGCAGTGCGACGCCCAGATCTTCGAAACCGAGCGCAACCAGATCCGGCAGCGCGTCCCGGTTCACGTCGTACACGCCGAACCGCAGATCCGCGTCCGTGAACCCTGGCGGGTACGTGTCCGAGAACAACTCCAGCGCCGCGAAGCCCGCCTCCGAGCCGTAGTTCACGAAGAACTGATCACGGACCGTGAGCACGTCGAGCCATCCGTCGTTGTTGATGTCGACCAGGTCCTGGAAATAGTTGTTGTCGTACCCAATCACGTCGGCCACACCTCGGGCGATGCCGACGAACTCCGGCGCCCCGAAGCCCTGGTCGCTGCCGGGCATCACGACGAGAGATGCCCCGTTCGGCAGGGGACTGAGCTTATCATCTATGAACGGTGTCTTGATTAGAACCACAACGACCACATCGAGCAGGCCATCGCCGGTCACGTCTTCGAGGAAGACCCGTCGCGTCGTGGCGTCAAAGAGGCCTGAATCCGGCAGGAGCACCGTCACCGAGGGTTCGTTGAAACCTGCATCTCCGAACGAGACCACCGACAGTTGCAACGAGTCCATCGGATAGTGGGGCACCAGAACGATCTCGTCACGCCCATCCCCATCGATATCGCCCACGGCCGCCTCATTGGCGTTGATGGTGGTCGTCATGGTCTCATCGAGCGCATAGGTCCATGCGCCATCTCGTTTCGTCGAGATGAGCGATAGGCCAGACGTCACGAAGTCCGCCCGCCCGTCGCCGTTCACGTCGCCCGCGAGCGCGGGTTCGCCGCCCAACGACCCCGTGGAAAACGCGGTCGGGAACGCGATCGGCGGCAGGTCACCCGCCGCAACAACCGGAGACACAGCCGCACAGACAACCAGACATATCTTGTACATGGGGCGATACTAACAAGCCCCGCCGGACAAAACAACAAGAAACCGATTTACTATCAGCCCCCGAAAGGCAACGCGCACCCGTCCCCGAATGCTTCCAGGAACGCGACGAGATCGAAGAAGTTCCACACCGCGAACGGCTCGGCCAGGTCGGCCGCCGGGTCCTGCGCGTTGAACATCCCGATGAACGCCGCCACGTCGAAGAAGTTCAGCACGCCGAACGGCTCGGCCACGTCGGCGACGCACAGCGCGGCGTTTATCCCGTCGGCCTGCACCATCCACGCGCCGATGAACGGCGAGTCGCTCATCCGCAAGATGAACGGCGACGACCCGAGGTCGTCCAGGTTCGGCTTCGGGTTGTAGAACAACCAACTCAGCGACCCGGCGCCCTGCCCCTGCGGGTCCATCCGGGCCGGATTGGCGCCCTGGATCACGTCCATCATCACCGCGACGAAGAACACGCCCTCGACGTCCGCCGGCGTGTCGAGCGGGAAGGACAGAAACTCGTTGGGCGCCCGGTCCGTCCACACGCCCGTGCCCGTCGAGAGCAGCACGGCGTCGCTCGGGTCCCCATCGTTGTTGGGATCATCGAGCACCGCGACCGTGACGATGTCAGAGCCGACCGCCCCGCCGTTGTCCGCGATATCGCCGAACGAAACGAACACCGTGCTGATCCGCTCGAAACCCGGCTCGACGTTGAACGTGTTCAGCCACGTCATGTTCGCGTCGAACTGGCTGGGCCCGATGGTGAAGTTGCCGGTCCCGTCATCGAGGGCGTACTGGAACAGGGCGTCGCCGCCTAGGGCGGGGGCCGCCGACAGCAACACGCCACCCGCGAACACAAACCGAAACAAGCGATCAATCTCCATCACGCACACTCCTTAGGAGCGAGCGTAACAGATCAGGGCAGCCCGTTCGAGAACGCCGTAATAAAAGCCGAAACATCGAAGAAGTTCAGCTGCCCGAACGGCGCAGCGATGTCGGCCGACGGATCGCCGTTCGAGAACGCCGTGATGTAGGCCGACACATCGAAGAAGTTCAGCTGGCCGCAGGGCTCGGCGATGTCCGGGAACGCGCCCGGCCCGGTCTGCGTGAAGACCAACCGCCCGATCCGTCCCGTGCCCGCGAACGGCGATTGATCAGAGATGTTGTGGATCGGCTCGGCGGGGTTGGTGTTCTGGTTCGGCGAGGTGTAGTTCGCGCCGCTGTCGGTCCCCGAGTCGTACGCCCAGAGATCGACTTCGATCGTCGGCAGCCAGCCGTTGCCATCACGCATGGGCATGCCGTGCACGCCCACGAACCAATCCGGGCTCGGCGCGATCATCGTCACCAGCGTAATCAGGGGGAAGTCCTCGTCGATGTCGAACGCCAGGGAGACTTGCCCGGGCGAGGATCCGATCCCGCCACCCTGCAGCACCGAGCCGGCGGTGTCCGCATCGACCGCCGCCTGCACCTCGCCACGCAGGATCGTCGGTGAGCCGGTCTCGGCCATCCGCTCGATCCCGGGCGTTGCGATCCCGCCCGGCTCCCAGAACGTCACCGCGCCAGTGTGCGTCCCACCGATCAGGGGCGAGAAGTGGGGGTTGCCCGGGAACCCGGCAGGGTGCGTCGCCTGGCTCCAATCGGCCACGAAGGTCACCTCGTAGGTGGCCACAGGCGCGTTCGCGTCCAAACACTGGGCCGAAGCGGTCGAGGTGACGAGTGCGAGACCGACTGCGCCCAACATACTGATGGTGCTGTGATTCATTTGATTGGTCCTTTGTTTGCTGGCCCGCTCGGATCCCGCGGCTTCACGATGCCCGGCAGTGCTTGGTGGTAGAAACTGATAGTGATGCGAATGCCCAATGGGGCGTTCTGATTGGTTCGAGGCAGGCCGGAATCGGCCGAGACCCCATCCGTAATCGGAACCACGCCTGTTTCATTCCCCCAAACTCTGAATTCGAGCCCCCGATCGCCCCCACCACCGACCCGGCGCTTGACGCGGACCCCCCGGGCCCAGACACTTGCCCTCCCGGATCGCACTCGCGACCCGGATATCACACCGGGCACGGAGGTCCGGCTGGCAAGGGATATCCCCTCCTCTACTGCAGGATGGCATCCCGAGCCGCCATTGCTGCCCGTCGATCGGGCCCGATCCCACCGGATCTGGGCAGAACCGATCCGACGGCTGGCACGAATGTATTGGTCGGCGGGCGATGTGCCCACCGGCACCGACCCGCCCGCCCCCGCCGGCAACCCGCCGGCACCACAAACCCTTATCGACTCGGAGCGTGAGAACCCATGGCAGCCCGCACCGGAGCAAGCATCGGCGTCGCCGTTACGATCACCATCCTCGGGCTCACGTCCGTGCTGCTGTTCGTGACCACCCTCGTCTTCTACGGCCAGTCCCAACGGGCCGAGGGCGACCTCAAGCAAGCCCAGGACGAATACGCCGAGTTCATCTCGGACGCCCAGCGCGAGCACACCACGGTCCGGGCCGTCCTCGACGAGGCCCGCGGGCAGCGCCGCTCGGTCGTCGAGCATCTCATGCTCACACGGGCCGAACTGCTCAACGCCACCGCCGGTGACCAGACCATGAGCCAAGCCGCGTTCACAGACCGCCTCAACTCGGTCGAGGGCGCCGAGAGCCAGTCGCTCTTCGACCTGATCGACTCCAAGAACGCCGAGATCACCCGCCTCATCCAACGCGCCGAGGTCGCCGAGGCAGAGCGGCGTACCGCGCAGATCGCGGCCGAGAACGAGTCTGAACGCGTCGCCAACATCGAAGCCGCATTCGGTGCCCAGGGCGATCAGCTCCAGGGCAACGTCGACGACGTCATGGCCCAGCTCATCCAAGCCCGCGATGGCTATAAGAGCCTCGCCGACAAGCTCGCCCGCCAGATGGAAGACTCGAGCACCGAGTATGAAGGCGAAGCCACTCAGTTGGCGTCACAAATCGACAGCCTGCAGAACGAACTGATTCTCATCCAAGACCAACTCCTCCGCTGCCGCGGCGAAGGCAACTCGAACACGATTCTCCCGCTCAACCAGGAAGCCCTGGTCGACGGACGCATCGACCAGGTCGACCGGGCGGTCAACGAGGTCATCCTCTCCATCGGGCGCCAGGACAAGGTCGTCCTCGGCATGACGTTCGCAATCTACTCCAGCGCCACAGACATTCGCCCCGACGACATCACGGGCGAGTACCCCAGCGGCAAGGCAGTCATCGAGGTCGTCCGCATCGAGGACGGTTTCAGCCGGGCCCGCGTCATCGAGTCTTCCGACGGCAACCCGATCATCCGGGGCGATGTCATCGCCAACGCCGTGTACGACCCCAACAAGACGTACAAGTTTGTGGTCCAGGGGCTCTTCGACACCAACAGCGACGGTCTCAAGACGCGCTACGAGCGTGACGAACTGGCCGCCCTGATCGAACGCTGGGGCGGCGAAGTCGTCGACGAACTGGCCGGCGACCTCGACTTCCTCGTCTTGGGCGCACGCCCCGTGCTGCCTCCCCGTCCGGGTCCGTCCGCACCGATCGCCGTGCTCAACGAGTTCAACCGCCTGCAGCGCGAGATCGACCGGTACAACGACCTCCAGCTGAGCGCCGAGACCACATCGGTCCCCCTGCTGAACGCCAACCGCCTGCAGACGCTGATCGGCGACTTCCCCGACTGACCCGGGCTCCGCCCGCGCCGTCTGTGATGATTACCGCTCAGCCAGGGGTCACACCTTGAACCCAGCACGGGTCCAGCCCGCCCTGACCACGCGCCAACGCCTGACGCACCAGGGGCTCTATACCCTGCTCCGCGCCGGGCTGACCATCCCGCACCTGCCCAGCCCGCGCATGAGCGTCCACGCCGCCCGCATCGTGGGGCGCACGTACGGCAATCGCTGGTTCAACCGCAAACGCGTCGCCGCCGCCGCCCAGCGCATCGCAATCGCCCTGCCCGAGATCCCCGCCGACCAGCGCGAGCGCCTGGTCATCGAGTCCTACGAGCACCTCGCGATGCTGGCCGCCGAACTGACCGTCGCGCCACGCATCATCACCGATGACACCTGGCCTGAGGTCATCGAGCTGGGCAACATCACCGAAGCCATGCGCCCGCTGATGTCCGACCGCCCGCTCATGCTCCTGACCGGGCACTGCGGCAACTGGGAGATCCTCGGCTCTACGCTCGCGATGCTCGGCTACAAGATGCACGTGCTCTACCGCCCGCTGGACCTCCGCCCGGCCGACAACTGGGTCCGCGAGTCACGCTCGCGCCGCGGGCTGATGCTCCTGGACAAGTTCGGCGCCACCCAGGCGATGCCCGGGCTGCTCACCAACGGCCAATCGGTCGGCTTCGTCGCTGACCAGAACGCCGGCGATCGTGGCATGCAGGTCCCCTACTTCAACCGCCTGACCTCGAGTTACAAGTCCATCGCCCTGATGGCCACCCGCTACCAGACGCCCATCCTGGTCGGGCAGGCCAGGCGACTGCCCCCCTCGCCCGATCACCCCGCGGGCGTGCGCTACCGCATCGAACTGGCCGACTCGTTCGGGCCAGAGGATTGGGAGTCCCAGCCCGACCCGATGTTCTATATCACCGCGCGTTATCGGCGGGCGATCGAGAAGATGGTCCGGGCCGCGCCGGAACAGTACCTGTGGATGCACCGAATCTGGAAGAGCCGCCCGAGGCACGAACGCCTCAACTCGCCCTTCCCCGACAGGCTCAAGGACAAACTCCGCCAGCTGCCGTGGATGACCGAGGACCAACTCGCCGGTCTCGTCGAACAATCCGACGCCGACCGGGCCTACCTGGCAAAGACGGGCAAGTCCCAGCTGACCTGACCCGCTCCCCGAGCCTGCGATACGCTACCACGCACCCGCACAGGAGACCCCCATGACCACGCAAGCCCGACTCGAGGACGTCCGCGTCCTCATCGTCGACGACGACCGCGATATCCTCGAATCGATCGAAGCCGCGTTTCTGTCCGAAGGCGCCCTCACCCTCACCGCCGGCGACGGCGACGAGGCCGTCCGCCTCTGCAACGACGACCCGCCGGACCTGGTCGTCCTGGACATGATGCTGCCCAAACGCTCGGGCTTCCTCGCCCTCGAAAAGATCAAGGGGCACGAGGACTCGCCCATCGTCATCATGGTTACCGCCAACGAGGGCAAGCGCCACCAGGCGTACGGCGAATCGCTGGGCGTGGACGCCTACATGATCAAGCCCGTCCCCCTGGGACGCCTGCTCGATAAAGCCATCGAACTCATCGAGGCCGACGACGCAGAAGCGGACGACTGAACGCTGGCCGCAACCTATCCTTCCACCGCATGTCCAAGCGGAAAAAACGCATCCTGGTGCTGATCCACCCCCGCGACGCCGAGGACGCGTCCGCCGGCAATATCCCGCTGGGCAGCCCCGCCGAGCTGGTCGAGACGCTCTCGCCCTACAACGTCCAGCCCGACGGCTCGCCCCGCAGCGAATCGCTGGGCACCGCCGTCCTCCACGGCCCCGGTTTCACGGTCGAATACGCATCCGCCCAGGACGAACTCAACCAAGCCATGGTCGTCGTCAACGACCAGGACTTCGCCTGGCCCGTCCTCAGCAAGCTCTGCCGCGGGCTGGGCTGGAAGATGCAAGACACCGAATCCGGGCAGATCTTCGGCTAAAGCCGGGGACTGGCCGTCAGGGATCACAAACCGGTTGACAACCCGCGACGCCCAACACTCCTTCCCCGAGTGGCATGTGGCTCATCCCCGGTCCCTTTCTCCCCGATACCATTCCATATGCCGATCTACGTGTACGAATACCTGAACGACACCGGCGAGGGCACGGGCGAGCACTTCGAGATCATCCAATCGATGACCGAGGACGCGATCACCGAGCACGAGGGACGCCCCGTGCACCGCGTGCCGCAAGCGCCCAACATCGCCGGCAAGTGGTCGGACATGAAGGCCAAGGGGCAGCTCTCGAACGAGAACCTCGACCGCCTCGGGTTCACCAAGTACGAGCGGACCGGCGACGGCGAGATGACCCGCGTCGCGGGCAAAGAAGGCCCGAAGAAGCTCAATCAGTAAGTTCCACCGGCGCGCCATCGGTCATCGGGAAGCGATCGGACGGCCATCGGTGCCAGCGCGGGCGCTAGGTTCGGTCTTCGGGATGTACGCCGGCGCGAGCGCCGCCAGCGCCGCGAGCAACGCGGCGACCTGCATGTTGATCAGCACGACGTCGAACGCCGACGCCAGCACCAACCCCAGCACTGCGAGCGGGATCCCGAGTTCGAGCGCACGACGCGGGTCGTCGGGCGCATTCTTCCACGCGTTCCGCAGCAGCACGGCGAACAACAGCCCGCCGAGCAACACCGCCGGCACACCACCGGTCACGAGCAGGTGCGCGGGCGTGGAATGGGCGTGCGCCAGTCGGAACGCGGGCTCGTCCTCCCCGAATCGCTCGATCGCCAGCGCCAGAACGCTGCCCGCGCCCCGACCACCGAGCGGAGCCGAGAGCCCCTCGCCGACCGCCATCCGCATCACCGCGATCCGTGCGCCGGTGGGCGTGGCGTATTCACCGTCCAATGCCGAGCGGATCTCCTCGACGCCCTGGTCCACACGGAGCGTGATGCCGTCCCTGAACACGAAGCCCGCGATCAGTCCCGCGACGCACACCGCCGCCAGCACCATCCCCGCCGAGCGTCGCACACGGGGTCCACACCGCCACAACAGCAAGGGAACAGCGATCAACAGCAGAGCCGCCGCCGACACCCACGCGCCGCGCGTGCCCGACGCCAGCAAGCCCGAGAGCGACAGCGCGAGCCCGACCACGCCCAACCACCGCGCCCGCCCGGCGCCGACCAACGCCGGGGCCAAGAACAGCCCGATCGCGCCGACCTGGATCGTCCCGCCCACCACCGGCGACCACCAGCCCGTCACACGCCCGGGGTGGCGGAACGGGAACAGCTCGCGGACGACAGGCACCGCCGACAGCAGCTGCGCTGCGGTCGCCAGCATCAGCCCGACCGCCAACGCGTGGACGAGCACGCCCCGGCGCTCGATCACGGGGTAGACCAGAGGCACGAGCCCAAACCAACGCATCCGGTTCAGCTCGGTGATGCCCTGCTGTGGATCCTCGGACCACAGCAGCGTGATCGCCAGCCAGGCGAACAGCAGCGCGGCCGCGAGGACCGCGGGCTGACCCACGCCGTGGATCCAGACCGGGAACGTATTGAACGTCCGGACGAAGAAGAACACCAGCAGCGGCGCGAACGCCAGCTCGGTCACCGTGGAAGGCCCGCACAGCAGCACCAGCCCCAGGCACGCCAGGGCGAGGTGGATCCGGTCGCCGATCGCGTCGCGGGCGTGCATCCGCCCGAAGCCGGCGTCGCACGCCGACCGGTCCACGTAGGAGCCATCCAAGAAACCGATCAAACTCTGAACAATCGCCCGCACGGCCCGATCATGCCCGCTGGGGGCTCCGCGGGCAACTCCGGACCCCGCCAGCGGTACGATTCTGGAAGATCCGTACGGTTTTTGCCGGATCCGGGGCGACCCGGGGCGACGAATCCCGAATATGGATGGTGGCGGTCGTGTTCGATCGCTATTCACCCGCCTTGGAGGCACCCATGGACCCGATCCGACAGGTCATCGCCCACGCCGCCCGCCGGCTGCTCATCGCCCGCTGGATCCGCAACACGGTGCTGCTGCTGACCATCGCGGGTGGATTGGCCCTGCTCGCACGCGGCGCCGAGAAGCTGTTCCCGACCCTGACCATGGAGTGGACCTGGGTGCTGCCCGCGCTGGCTGGCGCGTCCATCGTGCTCGGGTTGATCATCGCGGCTGTCCGGCGTCCGACCGAAGGACAGGTCGCCCAGACTATCGACGAACGCGCCGACCTGCGCGAGAGCCTGTCCACCGCGTTGTGCGTCGAGGGTGAAGCGTCGCCCTGGGCCAAGGCCATCGTCGACGACGCCGGGCATCGCGCCAAGCGCGTCGTGGTGCGCGACACCGTGCCGATCGAAGCCCCCGGCAACTCGTGGTGGCCCGTCGCCGCGTGCGCCGCGCTGCTGGCGGTGTGGTGGCTCCCCGCGACCGACGTCGCCGGGCTGCTCGCCAAGAAGCAGGCGGACCAGGCCGCGATCGCGGAAGTCAAAGAAGTCGTGGCGCAGGTCAACGACACGCAGGCCAAGATCGACGAGATCCTCGCCAACGCGGGCGTCGAGATCGAGGACGAGGGCGACTCGCTCGAGGACCTGTTCAACCCCAGCGAAATCGAGCAGATCAGCCCCGATGAGATGCAGCGGGCCGCGATCAAGAAACTGACCGAGATCGCCGACACGCTCGAAGAGCAACGCAACGGCGAGGACGGCATGACCTTCGACGCCATCAAGGACGCGATGAACCGCATGGAGCAGCCCGAGGAGGGCCCGGCGACCGAGATGTCCAAAGCTATGGCCCGGGGCGACTTCGCCGAAGCCAAGAAGCAGCTCGAAAAACTCGCCGAGCAGATCGCGTCGGGCGAGATGCCCGAAGAGCAGAAGAAGCAGCTCGAGAAGCAGCTCGAAAAAATGAGCGAAGCCATGGGCCAGATGGCCGAGAATCGCGAGCAGCTCGAAGAACAACTCCGCGAAGCCGGGCTGAGCGAGCAGCAGGCCGAGCAGCTCGCGACCGACCCGAGCGCCCTCGAGCAGGCCCTGAAAGAGCAGGGCATGAGCCAGGAGCAGATCGACCAGCTCAAGCAGCAGGCCCAGGCCCAGCAGAAGGCGTCCGACGCCGCCTCGGCGATGTCGCAGGCGATGGGACAGATGGCCCAGGGCATGCAGGCCGAATCGCAGGGCGCGATGTCAGAGGGGCTCGAATCGATGTCCGGGCAGCTGTCCAACATGGAACAGATGCAGAGCGAGATGCAGGCCCTCGATCAAGCCATGGGGCAGTGCCAGGGCCAGATGGCCGGCATGGGCCAGTGCGAGAATCCGGGCGGCGGGCAGGGCTCGATGTTCGGCGAGGGCTCCCAGTGGGGCCCGAACGGGCAGTTCAGCCAGGGCGAGTCGATGGGACAAGGCAGCGGCTCAGGCAAAGCCGGGAAGGGCCTGGGCGTCGGCCCCAACGAGCAGATGGCTGACTACACCCTCAAGAACGAGAAGGCCACGGTCAACACTACCGGTCAGGGCCCCGTGATCGCGTCGACGCTCGTCTACGGCTCGCAGGTCAAGGGCGAATCGTCGGCCACCTTCTCCAGCGTCGTCAAGAGCGCCGAAGCCGAGGCGGCCGAAGCCATCGAGACCAAGCGCGTCCCCCGCGAGCACGAGGATGCCGTCAAGGCGTACTTCGGGCATCTGCAGAAAGCCGCCGACAAGCAAGCTGGCAAGAACGAGAAGCCCGCCGAGTCCGGCTCCGACGCGGGCACCACGTCGTCCGGTTCTGACGATTGATACGTATCCGATCGCTGTCGATGGTTCTCGGCGCGCTGATCGCGCTCGCGTCCTGCGCCGAGCGTGACGCATCCAACGACGGCGTGTCTCCATCGACACAATCGGTCGTTCTCTACACCAGCGCCGACGACGTATTCGTCCGCCAGGTCGTCGATTCGTTCGAGCGCGACACCGGCATCCGCGTCGAACTCGTCGGCGACACCGAAGCGACCAAGACCACCGGTCTGGTCACGCGCCTGCTAGCCGAGCGGGACGCCCCGCGCTGCGACGTGTGGTGGTCGTCCGAGCCGATGGGCACCCTGCTGCTCGAAGCATCGGGCGTGCTCGAAGCGGGCGCCATGGGCGACCTCGTGCCCGACGATTGGCCCGAGGAACTCGTTGGCGGGGGCGACGCCGGCCCGTCGTGGGTCGGCTATGCCGAACGCGGGCGCGTGATCGCCTACAGCACAGACCGCGTGGCAACACCCCCGACCACCCTCGACGCCCTCACACGCCCCGAGTGGCGTGGGCGGGTCGGGATGGCCCGACCCCAGTTCGGCACCACGCGGGGGCACATGGCGCTACTCTGCGCCCGCTGGGGAGCGGTCCTGTTCGAGGGCTGGCTCACCGCCCTCCACGCCAACGGCCTGCGTCTCTACGACGGTAACGCCCGCGTCGTCCGCGCGATCTACGAGGGCGAGATCGATGTCGGGCTGACCGACACCGACGACGTCTGGGTCGCGATCGCCAACGACTGGCCCGTCGCCATGACCTTCGAGACTCCAGATTACGGAACAAGCCAGGCGACCCGGTTCCCGAGCCGGGGGGCGACGACGATCCCCAACACAGTGGCGATCGTCGCGGGCGGACCCAACCCCGACGCCGCCCGCCGATTGGCTGCCTACCTGATCTCACCCGCGGTCGAGCGTCTCCTGGCCGAGAGCACCAGCCGCAACATACCGGTCGACCCCGAACTCCGCCGGGTGTTCGCCCATCTGCTACCGGACCCAACCGCCGAAAACGCCCTTCGCCCGCGGTATTCGGACGCGGCTGCCAAGGTCCCGGAAGCGATGGATCTCTGCGAGCGGGTGCTGATAAGCCCCTGATCTGCCCGTCCTGTCCCGGACGCACCGCACAGGCGGACCCCGGGCCCGAACGAATCCGCACCCCGGTTGACAGCGGGGGGCTTAGAACCCCCGGCGCACCGATGATCCCGGTGGTGAGCCACGACCGAACCTCAAACCCGACCTCCGAACGCGCCCCGAGCCCCAGGCTCGAGTGGTCGTTCCGCCCCGGGACCCGCCGGGCCCTGTTCGTCGGGGTGCTCCTCGCCCAGGCGGCGGTCATGCTGGGCGGGGTGCTGCTGGTCGATTTCTGGCTGCGGCGCGAGATGCACCTGGCCCCGGTCTGGGCCGACCGTTTGATGGTCTTCCAGTCCTCGGTATCCCTGAGCGTATTCGTGATGACCGGGATGGTCATGGTGCTCGCCGGGCGTCGCTACCGCGACTCGATCGAGCGGCGCAACACCGTCCTCAACCGGGAGGTCGAGCGTGGCATCAGCGAGGGGCTGGCCCGTCGCAACGCGTTGATCTTCGGGCTCGCCAAGCTCGCCGACTACCGCGACACCGACACCGGGGCGCACCTCGAACGCATCGGGCGCTACGCACGCCTGCTCGCCCAGCACCTCAGCGAGCACAGCCCGGATCTCTATCCCGAGATCACCGACGCCTGGATCGAGCGGTTGGTCCTGGCCAGTTCGCTGCACGACATCGGCAAGGTGGGCATCCCCGACCGAATCCTGCTCAAACCCGGGCGCCTCACACCCGAAGAACGCGAGGTGATGGAGACGCACGCGCTGATCGGCGCCGACACGCTGATCGCGATCCGACGCAAGCTCGGCTCCGATCCGTTCATCGACATGGGCATCGAGATCGCGCTCCAGCACCACGAGAAGTGGGACGGCAGCGGCTACCCGTTCGGGATCGCAGGTCTCAAAATCTCGCTCGCCGCACGGATCGTCGCGATGGCGGACTTCTACGACGCGGTGACCTCTGAGCGTGTCTACAAAGCCGCGATGTCGCACGAGAAGACGCACGAGCTCATCCTCTCGCAACGCGGCTCGCACTTCGACCCCGCGGTAGTCGACGCGTACCTCGCCTGTTGTGATAGCTTCGACCAGATCCGGTCCCAAGCCGGCTCGCGCCCGACACCCCAGGAGATCGATCTGCCCGAGCGGACCGCCGAGAGCTACCTCACCGAGCTGCGCACGAATGATGCCGGACCGGGCGTAGACGCCCGACCGTCCCCGCTGGCCGCCTGACCCAGAACCGGGGCAAGGACGCGAACCCGCCCGGTTCCCGACCCGTACCATGCGGGATGCCCGCCACCGCCGACCGACAAGCCGTGCTCGACCAGCTCCCCGGGCGGATCACGCCCGAGCTGGAAGCGCTCACCGCGATCCGCCACGACCTCCACGCCCACCCCGAGATCCGCTTCGAGGAGCGTCGCACCTCGCGGATCGTCCAGGACGAGCTGGCCCGCCTGGGTATCGATTTCATCGCCGACCTCGGCGGGACCAATCCGGGCGAAGGCACCGGCGTGCTCGCCCACATCCCGGAGACCGTCGACAACCCCGGCCCGTGCATCGGGCTCCGCGCCGACATGGACGCCCTGCCCATCACCGAGCGCACCGGCAAGCCCTACACCTCGACCAACCCGGGCGTGATGCACGCCTGCGGGCACGACGGGCACACGACCATCCTGCTCGGCGCCGCCCGGATCCTGTCGCAGACCGAGCACCGACCGAACCCCATCACGCTGGTCTTCCAGCCCGCGGAAGAGGGCGGCGCGGGCGGCGAGAAGATGTGCCGGGACGGCGCCCTGACCGGCGGGCCCGACGGCGCGCTCGGGCCCGCGGTGACCCGCATGTACGGGCTGCACGGCTGGCCGGGCTTGCCGCTCAACACCGTCGCCACCAAGCCCGGGCCGCTGCTGGCTTCGACCGACGAGATCGAGGTCACCATCACGGGCACGCAGTGCCACGCCGCCTACCCGCACCTCGGGAACGATCCCATCGTCGCTGGTGCACAGATCATCAGTGCCGCCCAGACCATCGCCAGCCGCAACGTCTCGCCCGTGGGCAGCGTGGTCGTCACCTTCGGCATGTTCCACGCCGGCACCGCGATCAACGTCATCCCCGAGGGCGCCGAACTCCGCGGCACAATCCGCACGCTCGACGCCGAGACCAGGGAGCTGGCCAAACGCCGCCTCAAGGAGATCGTCGAGGGCGTGGCAACCGCCATGGGCTGCCGCGGCGAACTGACGATCACCGAGGGCTACCCCGTAACCCTCAACGACCCGGACGAGGCCCGGCGCGTGCTGGCGCTGGCTGAGGGCGCAGCCTTTGCGCGGGGGGCCGAGCTGTTCCCCGAGCCCTCGATGGGGGGCGAGGATTTCTCGTTCTACGCCAACGAGGTGCCGTCCTGCTTCTACCTCGTCGGTTTGAAGCCCGACGGGGCCGACCAAGTGCCCCAGCTTCACCAGCCGGAGTTCGATTTCCAGGACGGGGCGATCGGCGTGGGGGTGGAAATGATGTGCCGCCTCGCGTTGAGCTAACATGAAACCCGCCGGGCCCGCCTGCCGGAGAGCAGGCAGGGGAGAAACCCCGGCAAGACGCGGACTCGGGCTGGATCGGCCCCGTCCGGGAACCGATTGGAGTGGGTATGAAGCGTCGCACAGCCATCACAATGAGCCTTGCCCTCGGATTGGTCGCCCTGAGCACCCTGACCGGATGCCGCGTTGAGCGGACCGAAGGTCAGCGTCACCAGGCCCGCGCCATCGACACCGTCCTGCGAGCCGAGAGCGCCCGCCTGAACGCGTCGGACCTGAGCGAGCAGACACTCGAGGACTACGCCCGGGTCAACAACATGTACCAGGAGCTGCTGCACGCCGCGGTCCGTTCGGGCGAGGCCGAGCCGCTGACCGTTCAGGAAGCCGAGGACAAGTACCGCGAACTCGCGAGCGAAGCCCGGCTCCTCCCGGCGTACCAAGGTTGGTCGCCCGAAGCCCAGAAGAACTTCGAAGAGCAGTTCTGGCGCTTCCGCCTGAAGAAGTGGCAACTGTGGCGCGGCCCGGGCTACATCTACGAATAAGCCGCCCGAGCACAATCGATCGAACACGACAGCCGACCCGCACGGGTCGGTTGTTTGTTTAGGGGCTCAGTGCCCGTTTCGCATCGGCCGCGGCACGCAGTTCGGCGAGCAACGCGGGGTCGTAGTCGGCGTCCCAGGTTTCCAAATGATCTTCGATGCGCTTGACCCACGCGAGCCCGAACTTGGGTTTGGGATCACCCAGCATTTTGATCACCATGCGGACGCCTTCGACCGGCATCGGCTCGAATGCGAGAAGGGCTGCCCGAGCCCCCGACGCGGTGCGGCTGTCCGGGTCATTCATGCACCGCACAAAGAGCGGGATATCGATCGCGAGATGCCCGCGTTCGATGAGCTGGGCGTACACACCGACCGCCGCTTCCCGGACATCGGACTCGCCCCGGAACGTCGCCCGCACGATCGCCGCCCGGGCCGCCTCGGTGTCGGCATCAAGCGCAAGCAAGCCCCAGAGCGCCAGCGCGGAGACCTCCCATGATGCATGCTCGGAGTCCACGATGAGCCGGGCGATCGCGGCGGCTCGGTCATGCACCAGCGGGGCCCACTCAAGGATCACCGGATCGATCGGGCGCTCGACCTCGGGGTCGTGCAGCACGCGCCAAATCGCGTGAGGCTGTTGCCCGACCGCGTAGATAAATCCTTGCGCGCTACCCGGGCTGGGGTCCGTCCCAGCAAGCAACGACGCCATCGCGGGGTAGGCGTAGCGCGAGGGCAACAGGTTATCCGACTTTGGGTTCCCGTACGACGAGTAAAAGGTGCCCATCGCATGCGCGGCCTTCCTTTGGAGTTCCGGGTCTTCCGACTGCAGCGCCGCCAGCAACGCATCGAATGCCCCGTCGAAATCGACCGAGTACGACGAGACACGGTCTTTGTACTGCGGCTTGTGCTTCCAGCCGTTGTAGAAGTAATAACCGCTGGTATCTTCAGACTGCGAGATGATGCCGACGCCCCGCACACGGTCGGCGACGTCCGCCGACGGATCGCCCGCGATCTCGATGCACGTGCGGACCAACGCGCGGCGTGTCCGGTCCGATGTCCCCTCCCGGCCCATGCGTGCGCGGAGCGCCTGCGTCCAGCGCGGACCCCAGTCGTCGAGCCGATCGAAGTTCCAGACCATCCACCACGTCGGGGTCACCACAACCCAGCCCTCGGCCCGCACGCGCGGCACCTGAAGCACCGCCCAGCCGGACGCCATCACCAGAGCGCCGACGATCGCCCAACGCCAGTGCCGGCGGGTCAGGTACAGCCTGCCCTCGTGCCGGTGCTCGCGCCCGCACTCCTGGCAGCGCAGCCCCTCGCTGCCCGACAGGTCGTAGTGGCACCTCGGGCAGCGACGGCGCCCCCGCGAGCGGTCGACGAACAACGCCAGCACCAGCCCGCCAGCACCCAAACTAACAACGATCCAGCCGATCACGGAAAACATCACGGTCATCTTATCAGCGGACAGACAGATCGGGCAGCGCATGCGGCACGAATACGATCACCCGTGCCCGACGACCCCGATCCCATCTCGCTCGACGAGGAAGGCTTCCAGCCGGCCGACGCCCCGCCCGCGTGGGGCACGGAGACCCGCGCCGTCCGCCTGGCCCGCCTGCTCAGCGCCGCCCGGGACCTGCCCCCGGTGCCGGGCGTGTACCTGATGAAGGACTCGGTCGGCGTGGTGCTGTACGTCGGCAAGGCCGCAAACCTGCCCGACCGCGTCGCGTCGTACTTCGTGCCCAGCACCGACCTCGGGCCCAAGAAATCCCGCATGCTCGACGAGGTCCATGTGTTCGACTTCCTCGCGACCGACAGCGAGTGGGAAGCCCTGCTCACCGAGAACCGCCTAATCAAAGACATCCGCCCGCGCTACAACGAACGCCTGGTCGACGACAAGTCGTTCCCATACCTCGTCGTTACCCGCAACGAGGACTACCCACGCGTGTTCGTCACGCGCAACCCTTCGGGCATCAACGACAAGACCGGCGGGCAGCACCCCGAGATGCGCAACGCGCGGATCTTCGGACCATTCGCCAACGCGGGGGCGCTCCGCGAAGCCGTGCAGACGCTCCAGCGTGTGTTCAGATACCGCACGTGCAAGCTCGACATCATCGAGGGCGACCCGAAGAACCGGCACTTCCGCCCGTGCTTGCTGGCCGCCATCGGGCAGTGCACCGCGCCGTGCAACGAGACGATCTCGGTCACCGCCTACGGCCAGGACATCGAACGCTTCGTCAGGTTCCTGGGCACCAAGCGCTCGACCATGCTCCGCGAGATGCGGAGCGAGATGGAAGAGGCGTCGGCGAGCCTCGAGTTCGAGAAGGCCGCGGGTCTGCGCGATCAGATCGTTTCGATCGAGAAACTGTCCGACCGCGGGCAGCGCTCCGATCAATGGCAGCCCGAGACCGAGATCGGCTACATCGACCCCAAAAAAGGCACGGCCGCCCTCCAGAAGGCCCTAGGCATGGACCGCGCCATCCGCTGCGTCGAGGGCTTCGACATCGCCCACCTCCAGGGCGGGGAGACCGTGGGCAGCAAGGTCTGCTTCATCGACGGCAAGCCCTTCAAGGACGAGTACCGACGATTCCGCATCAAATCGTTCACCAACCTGCCCGGCGGGCGGGCCAACGACGACTACGCGTCGCTCGCCGAGGTTGTGTCACGCCGATACCGCGAGGCGGGCGCCGGGCACGAGCTGTACCCCGACGTGATCCTCATCGACGGCGGGCTCGGCCAACTGCACGCCGCCCTCGAAGCATTCGACACGCTGGACGTCAAGCCGCCGATGGTCATCTCGATCGCCAAGAAGGAGGAGTTGGTCTACGTGCAGCGCGAGAAAGAGCCGATCCGCCTGAGCCGCAACAACGCGGGGCTGCGCCTGCTCCAACAGGTCCGCGACGAGGCCCACCGCTTCGCCCAGCACTACCACCACATCCTCAGGCGGAAGAAGACGCTGGGGGAGTGATCACTCGTCGGCTTCAGCGCCAAGCAGCACTGCTTGTTCAAACCCGTCGATCGAGGCGAGTTTCTCACTCGAAATGGTTTTAGCGGTGCCGTCCCAATAGGCGACACCCGCTTGATCGGAACCGCCGTTTGTCTTGAAGAAGAATGCCGTAACATTTTCTAATTCGGAAGTAGATGTTGGCATCCCACCCCGGGACCATGTGTGCGGCAGCATCCAGCAAACCCGATCGGGCCCAAAGAAGTAAATCGAGTCACGGCCATCCACGTCTAAGTAGTCATCCATGTATGTATGCCACGAACCCGGTTCGGGTATCGTGTCACCGTGATCTAACGCATAGCTTTGCGCAGCAAGAACCACCTGTCTCAGCTTAGACATTTTGAATAAATGTGGAGAGTGCCTACTCCCCGAATGAGTTGGCAGAAGCAAGAATCCGACAAGAGCAAAGCCCAGTACACCAAGCACAGTGGCCGAGATGAAGTCTTCTCGTTTCACAAAAAGCGATTCGTTTCAATCCGGGTGGAGGTTCCGCCTGACTCACCTCCGCCGCAGGTAGTACACCACCCACGCGTACTCGTCGGCCTCGACGACCACCGGGACGTACACCGTCCGGTCCCACGGCTCGTAATCCCGCCGATACCGCCCGTGGTGGTCGTAGGAGCCGCGTGAGCGGAAGCCCCAATCGTGCACCGGCTCGTGCTCGATCACTTCCTTCGTCCCCAGGTAGTGCGCCGACCAGATCGCGTAGTCGCCACCGATGCTCTGGGCGAACGCTGCCAACGAGCCGTCGCCCGGGCTGAGGTGGTCGGTCGAGCGGAACACGCTGCGACCCAGCACTATCATGTCGCGCGGATCCTCGGAGATCTGCAGGCCCTTGAGCAGCGCCGCCTGCTCGGCGAGGCGTTCCTCGCGCGTCCACTCGTCCCAGTGCCGGTCCGAACCGGCCCGCCGGTCATCGATGCCTCGCAGCGTCTCATCGATCCGCGCCCAGGGCACCTCGCGGACGGTGACGTGCTGTGTCGGCTCGTACGAGCCCTCGGGGGCGCCCCGGTAGTGGTCCTGCCAGGTCGTGGTGCAGCCGGTGGACAGCGCCGCGCTGGCCACGAGGAGAGCACCCAGCACGACGATCAATCGGTGGTAGAGCATCCGAAACGGTATGCCGATTCGCACGACAAGCCCAGCCGACCCGATCACTCGATCACGGCTCTGCGTCGCGCTCGGATTCCTGCTCGGACAGCATCGCATCGAAGATCTCGTGATCGATAATCTCTACATGCATGTCCGCGAACAGCACGTTCACGCCGTAATCCATGTGTTTGGGGTCCTCATACGCGACGATCTCCGTCGCGTCGAACGACGACTCGCGCACACCGGTCAGAATGTAAGACACGCCGTCGCCGTCCTCGAGCGGCGAGATCAGTGTTTCGTTCTCGACAAGCCCGAGCTTCCACATCGTCTCAAAGGCCTCATCACGCGGCGGGAATCGACCGTTGTGATCAACCGCGTAAACAACCATCGCCTGCCCGATCCATCTGAGTTGGTTTCGAGATCGTGACTCCGGCGTGTTGTGATGCGAGTGGAGCCGTGCCTTCGGCTGCAGGAGCGCCCTCACGATCTGCGTCGACATGAGGCCCGCAAAGAGCAACAAAGCAATCAAGCCAATCCGCCGCATAGCGTCCAATACGCAAGCCATCATGGGCGGTTCTGCAGCCGATTCATCCCGCGGCTATCGCCACGCCGACCACGAGGAGATTGCCCAGCACAACGAGCCCTGCCGTCCCGATCACTCGCTCACGGCCCCGCGTCGCGCTCGGCTTCCTGCTCGGCCAGCATCGCTTCGAAGACCGTGTGATCGACGAACTCGACATGCATATCCGCGAACAGCACGTTCACGCGGCGATCCATGTGCTTGGGGTCCTCGTACGCGATGATCTCGGTCGAATCGAACGACAACTCGCGCACGCCGGTCAGGATGTACGACACGCCGTCGCCATCCTCGAGCGGTGAGACCAGCAACTCATCCTCGATCAGGCCCTGGTCGAGCAAGATATCGAACGTCTGATCCGTGGGCGGGAACTGATAGTCGTTGTTGTCGGCATAGATCGACATCCCATGCCCGATCGAACGCAGCTGGGTCATGCTCTGGAGTTCCATCGCGGTCTGGCGGGCAGCGCCGACGGCGGGCAAGAAGATGCCGCCGATTAGGATCAATACGATCAAAGATGTGCTCAAAAACCCGAGCACGCCGAGCACCGTCCCGGTGATCGCGAAGCCCATCCCACGACGCTTGCCCTCGCCGGTCTGGGTCATGCCCACGATGCCCATGATCAGAGCCGCGATGCCCAGCAGCGGGACGCACAGACCCGGGATCCCCAGGATCATCGACCACAGCGCGACACGCGACAGGCTCGATGAGTCCGCGTCGTTGAACGAGTTGTGCGGCATGTTCGTGTCCGGCGGGGGCGTCATCTGGCTCATTCGTCACCCTTCATTGGGAGTCGCTGTTCGTAGGAATGTGATAATAGTGTCTCGCGACCGCGCCCGCTAAGAAAACATCAACCCTCGTCCATCGCCGCGTGATAGCGGGCCATGACGTTGGTCCGGGTGATCAGGGCGATCGGCTTGCCCCCGCCGAAGGCGTCGGTCATGCACAAGCTGGATATGTCGTTGCCGGCGAACTTCTCGATCACGCCGTCGAGCGTCTCGTCGGCCTGCACCGCTGGCAGGTCGGTCCGCATCAGCTCGGCCACCAGCAGCAGCGGGATCGCCTCGCGGTCGATGAGCGCTGTCCGCATGTCCGATCCGGTCACCATGCCGATGTAGACGCCCTCGGCGTCCACCACCGGGAAGTCGGGCACGTTGTGGTAGGCGTGCAGCGTGATCAGCTTGCTCAATGGGTCCGAGGCGTACACCGGTTCACGCGGGAGCGGCGTCGGCGCGACCGACGACACGTGGACGTGGCGCAGCACGGACAGATCCCGGGCGGTGCCGATCCGCACGCCCGCGCGGCGCAGCTTGGCGGTGTAGATCGAATCGGGCATCAGCTTGCGCGAGAGCGTCGTCGACACGATCGCCGCCAGCATAATGGGCGCCAGCACCTTGGGTTCGCGCGTCAGCTCGAACAGCAGCAGGATCGCCGTCATCGGCGCGAACGTCGAGCCCGCCACCACCGCGGCCATCCCGACCAACGCGTAACTCGCGGGCGACCCGGTCTCGGCGATCAGGCCCAACTCGTCGAGGGCCACCCCGAACGCGCCGCCCACCGTCGCGCCCACGAACAGGCACGGCGCGAACACGCCGCCCGAGCCGCCCGACGCAAGCGTCGCCGTCGTGGCCAGGATCTTGCAGCCCATCAGGATGATCAGCAGCACCATCGCGCCCCAAGTCACCTCGGACAACGCGTACGCCTCGGGCTCGAGCAGGTGCCGGATCATCTCGTAGCCGTTGCCGAAGAACACCGGCACCGCGCCCTCGCTGAGCACCAGCGAGCCGTGCTCGAAAGTCCGGAAAAGCGACAGGCCCGCGATGCCCAGAACGCCCAGCATCAACGCGCCGATGACCGGCTTGACGATCGGGTGGATCCGGACCTTGGCGACCAGGTCCTCGGCGCTCTCCAGCGTGATCGTGAACGCCCAGGCCGCGAGCGCACACACCACGCCCAGCATGACGTAGTTCGGAAGTTCGAGCGCCGTGAACACGTAGCCCGTCAGCTCGAACGCGAAGATCGCCTCGTTCTCGCCCAGCACCACCTGGGTCAGCCCGGTCGCGAACACGCTCGCGATAACGATCGGCGTGAAGGCTTTCAGCGAAAAATCACGCAGCAGGATCTCGAGCGCGAAGAACACGCCCGCGATGGGCGCGTTGAAGATCGAAGAAATTCCCGCCGCCGCGCCGCACCCGACCAGCGTGCCCACCGATTCGCGGCGTACGCCCAGTGTCCGGGCGATCACCGAGCCGGCGACCGAACCGATCTGCACGATAGGGCCTTCCGCGCCCGCCGACCCGCCGGAACCGACTGTGGCGATTGATGCGAGGACTTTGACGAACCCGAGCTTGGCCCGCATCACCCCGCCGCGGCGCACGATCGCATCCAGAACCTGCGGCACGCCGTGCCCGCTGGCCTCACGCGCAAAGAAGTACACCAACAAGCCGCAGATCAGCGCCCCGAGCATCGGGATCAGCGGCAGCAGCCACAGCCCGCCCGTGCGGTGCTGCATCGTCTCCTGCCAGTGCCCGGTGATGTGCTCGGCCCAGACCAGACCGGCATCGAACAGGATCGCGCCGATCGCGCCGATAGAGCCGATGATCGCCCCGACAATGTTCAGCCAGCCCTCGGGGTGCTCCTGCACCCATCGCCGCAGCCAACGCGGGCCAAACCCTATCTGTCCTTGCTTGGCCGGGATCCGCGACACACGCGATCGTACACCTTCGCCCGCCTCAACAGAGCCCCGGCGTTCCCTGCTCAGCCCACCTCATCGATGAACGCCACCCGCCCGGTGCCGGTCTCGTACATCGCCGCGACCACGCGGCATCGCCCGTTCCGCATACCGGCCGAAATCGAAGGGCTGACCTCGACCAGCGTCCGGGCGACATCGAGCACGTGCTCGCGCCCGACCCGGTCGACCTCTTCGTCGGTCACGGGGTGAGCCTGCCCGCCGACCCGCCGGGCCACGGGGTGCGCCACCGTGACCTCGCCGAGCAGCGACGTGATCTCTGGCCCGAACTTGGGATCGCTCGCGCCGCCCTCGAGCGCCGCCCGGACCACGCCGCAGCCTGTGTGCCCGAGCACCACCACCAAGGGCACCTCAAGCACCGAGACCGCGAAGCTCACGCTGGACACCTCGTGATCGCCCGCGGTGTTGCCGGCAGTCCTGACGACGAACAAGTCGCCCAAGCCCTGATCGAACACGAACTCGACCGGCACCCTCGAATCCGAGCACGCCAGGACGCACGCGAACGGCTCTTGTTTGGACGCCAGGGCCCAGATCCGGGCCGAATCGAACCGCCCGGATGCGGTCTCGTTGTTGAGAAACCGCGCGTTGCCGGCGCGAAGACGTTCGAGCGGATCGTTCGGGTCGTCGATCATGCGATCACCCGCACCGGCTCAGCCCACCGCCGCCAGTTCGCGGGGATCGCCCTCGAGCGCGAGCTGATCCGCTTTGGGCGAGTCGTTCAGCGGCTTGCCCTTGCGGTCTGTCAACGGCGTGCCGTCGGTATACCGCTCGATCATGATCACGGGGTTCGCCTTCTCGTGGGCTTCGAGCTGCTTCTCGAACGACTCACGCTCCTTGTCCGACAGCTCGGTCCACTTGCCACGACCCCGGCACTTGGGGAACCGCGAGCAGCCCAGCCAGGGCCCACGCACGCCCGAACGCAGGTTCAGAGGCGACTCGCACGTCGGGCACGGCAGGTCCGTGAGCAACGGCGGGATCGACGGGGCCGTCACGAAGCCCTTCTTGTCGATGTTCAGGATCATCCCGTCGTCGTTGCCCTCGCCCTTCTCCAGCGGCGTGGTCAAGAACGGCCCGAACCGGCCCGTCTTCTTGATCATCGGGCGACCGGTCTTGGGGCAGCGGACGTCCACGTACTCGGCCATCTGCGGGCGACCCTGGCGGTCGCACGGGCAGGCATAATCACACTCGGGGTACGTCGAGCACGACAGGAACTTGCCGTTCTTGCCGAAGCGATAGACGAGCGATGAGGCGCAGGTCTCGCAGCGGTACTCCTCCGGCGCCGGCTTGATCTCCGCCTTGGCGTGCGTCATCGATTCGTGCGCACGTTCCAGGCTTTTGCTGAACCGGGCGTAGAACGCCTCGAGCATCTCGACCCAGTCGAGGTGCTCCTCTTCGACGCGATCGAGCTGGGCTTCCATCTCGCGGGTGTAGCCCACGTCCATCAGGTTCGGGAAGCCCTCGATCAGCTTGTCGGTGACAACCTCGCCCAGGTCCGTCGCGTGCAGGGCGCGTCCCATGAGCTCGACGTACTTGCGATCCTGGATGGTCTGGATGATCGCCGCGTAGGTAGACGGCCGCCCGATGCCCTCGGATTCGAGCACCTTGATGAGCGACGCCTCCGAAAAGCGAGCCGGGGGCGACGAGAACCGCTGGCGGGGGTCCATGTGGAACGGGTGCATCGCCTGCTTCTCTTCGAGCTTGGGCAGGTTGAGCTCATCACCCGAGCCGGGCACGCCGGACACGCGGTAGAACCCGTCGAACGCCAGCGTGCGCCCCGAAGCGCGGAACAACGCCTTGCTGTCCCGCCCGCCGCGGATAAGAACCTGTGTCTGGTCCCACTCGGCCGGCACCATCTGGCACGCGACGAACCGCTCCCAGATGAGGGTGTAGAGACGCATCTCGTCCGCTTTCAGCACGCGCTTCAACGAGTCGGGCGTGCGCGACGGATCGGTCGGACGGATCGCCTCGTGGGCCTCCTGCGCCGCCTTGTTCGACGATTTGTAGAAGATCGCCTTCTCGGGCAGATACTTCTCGCCGTAGGTCTTCGCGACATGCCCGCGGACCGCGTCGACCGCTTCGGGCGCCAGGTGCGTCGAGTCGGTACGCATGTAGGTGATCAGACCGGTCGGTCCTTCGCCCGGGATCGTCACGCCCTCGTACAGCGACTGCGCCGAACGCATCGTCCGCTGGGCACCGAACCCGAGGCGGCTCGACGCGGCCTGCTGCATCGTCGACGTGATGAACGGGGGCGACGGGCGCGACTTCGTCCGCTTCGTCTCGATCGACTCGATCGCGTATTCGGTGCCCGGATCGCACACGCCGCTCACCGAGCGTGCCCACCGGGCCGGGCCCAGGCCATTCGGATCCTCGTGAGTCTCGACCGAAACGTCGCGCAGCCCGCACGCCTCGGCGACGCTCGCGACGCCGAGACTCAGGTCGTGGGCGTCTTCTTTGCCGAACGCGATCTGGACCATGTCCATCCGTTCGGACACCGCGTCCTCGGTCATCGTCTCGGGCTCGGGCACGATCTTGGCGCTCTTGATCGTCGGCTCGAACTTCTGGCCGTCGAACTCGATCAGATCGGCCCGGATGCCGTGGTGCGTACCCAGCCACGCATTCTGTGCCTTGACCGTGGGGCTGTTGCCCTTCTCGTCTTTCTCGCTCAGGAACGCCCTCCACGCGTCGCCCAGCCCATCCGCCGCCTTCACATCGACCGAGAAACACCCAGTCACCGACCAGGTCTCGTCGGGCACGAACGCCCGGATCTCACGCTCGCGCTCCACGATCACCCGGACCGCGACGGACTGCACACGCCCGGCGCTCAGCCCACGCGCGACCTTCTTCCACAGCAACGGCGAAACCTGATAGCCGACGATGCGATCGAGGATCCGGCGCGCCTGCTGCGCGTTCACGCGGTCCTCATCGATCGCGTGCGGCTTGCTGAACGCCCGCTCGATTTCTTTCTTGGTGATAGCCGGGAAGATCACCCGCTTGGCGTCCTTGGACGGGATGCCCAGTTCCTGCGCGAGGTGCCACGCGATGGCTTCGCCCTCGCGGTCGAGGTCGGTCGCGAACCAGATCTGTCCGCCGCCCGCCTGCGCGTCCTTGGCGGCGCGCTTCAGGTCCTTGATCACGTTCTCTTTGCCCTTGAGGATCTCGTAGCTGGGCTGGAACCGCTTCTCGATATTCACGCCCGGCACGGGGTCCTTGACGCCCTTGGGGTTCTTGCTGGGCAGGTCACGCACGTGACCGACCGAGGCCATCACGTGGTAGTCGAGACCGAGGTACTTATTGATGGTGCGCGCCTTGGCCGGCGATTCGACGATCACCAGGTCCTTGCCGGTGGCTTCGCCCGCTTTATAGGTTTGCTTGGTCCCGCTGCGACCGCCCTTGGGCCCGCCCGAGGCGGCCTTCTTGGTGGTCTTCTTGGTGGTTTTTTTCGTCGTTTTCTTCGCCATGCACACATCCGGGCCGGCTGCCTGTATTGACACGACCGGGGCTGGAGGGAAGCCGGACACAGCACCCGAGTCAAGCCGGGTTCTTCCACACGGGTGCCCCAACACCCCTATAGGGGTGTTGAAAAGACTTTACTGGCAACGACTTGCGCGATATCTGCCGGATTCAGATCCGTGGCTGGGATCCAGTGGCTGCCCGTCCGGGCGGACAGGCGACGCAGCCAGGTCCGCTGGTTCTTGCCCAATCGACGGGTCTCGATCTTCACCCGCTCGCAGGCCTCATCCAGGGTTTGGCACCCCTCAAAATGCGGCAGCAGCTGCTTGTACCCGATCGCTTCCCGTGCCTGCGGTCCTAGCCGCCCGGACTCGTACAAGCCACGCGCTTCCTCGACCAAACCGCCATCGAGCATCGCTTTCACCCGCCCGTTGATCCGCCGATTCAACGCTTCGACCTGCCAATCCAGCCCCACCAGCACCGCGTCGGGGCGGGCGACCCGCTCGGCGTCCCACTGGGCCTGGAGCACGCTGATCGGCGTGCCGGTGGCGCGGTAGACCTCAAGCGCCCGCGCAGTCCGCCGGATGTCGCTGGCGTGGATCCGCGCGAACGCCTCGGGGTCGACGCGCTCGAGCTCGGCTCTCCGCTCGGGCTGCGTCATCGCCCCCACCGCCTCTCGCACTGCCGCGCTCGGCTGGGGCCCGTCGAATAGCCCGTCCAAGAACGCCTTCACGTACAGGTTCGTCCCCCCCACCACGATCGGCGTCCGACCCCGCGCCCGGATGTCTTCGATCACCGGCTCGGCCCGCCTCAACCAATCGTGCACCGTGAACCGCTCGGTGGGCTCGATCAGATCAAGCAGGTGGTGCGGCACGCCGCAGCGTTCCTCGGTGGTCGGCTTGGCCGTACCAATATCCATGCCGCGGTACACCTGGAACGCGTCGGCCGTCACGATCTCGCCCGCGCCGTGCCCGGCGCGTTCGAGCGCACCCGCCAACTCCACGGCCACCGCCGTCTTACCGCCCGCCGTCGGGCCCACGATGACCGGATACACCCGCATCACCCGACGGTACGCGCCCGGGCTTACGCCCGGACCGGCGTGTCCCGCAGGGCCATCCAGATCCCGCTGCCCAGGCAGGCCGCCCCGGCCGCGAATCCGACCCAGTGGGCCGAGTTGGGGATGTGTGTGAGCGCCGCGCCGAACTCGGCGACCTGCGAGCCTTGGGAGCCCGCCCCGCGCCCCGCGATGCCCATCGCGAAGGCCACATTGGCCTCCCGAACGGCCGCGTGGATAGCGGGCATCAGGAACAGGCCCACGCCCCCCAGGATGAGAACTGTGACGATCGGTCCCTTTTTCATGCCACCCGATACGCCCCCGAGGCTCGCCTGTTGCGTTTCGGTCGACCCTGCCCTGCGGCCGTCCCCCGCTCAATCGGGCCTCACCCCGGGCCCGCGTCGAGACGGAACATCGTCGCCTGCATCAGGGCGATGGGCACCCGCTCGTCCCCGCGAACCGCAACAGCCTCGGCGCTCACGACCGTCAGTGTCCTCCCCGAACGAGCGACACGGGCGGTCGCGACGAACCGCTCCCCGATCGCTGGCGCGAGCAGGTTGACCTTGAACTCGACGGATAGCACACGAGACCCGGGGGGCATCAGTGTCAGGGCGGCATAGCCGCACGCACTATCGAGGATCGTCGTGATCACACCCGCGTGCGTATAGCCGTCCTGCTGCATGAACCGGTCGTCGGGCGGAGCAGCGATCACCACCTCGCCCGGGGCGACCCGCTCGACGGTCGCACCGAGCGTGGTCAGGATCGTCTGGCGGGCGGCGCTGTCGCGCACCGCGGACTCATAGTCCGGGTTTCGGGGTGCCGATGGGGTCTGGTGGGTCACAACAGGGTTCTAGCCGCAACCGGGGGCTTCGGTTGCGGAATACACCACCCGGATCGTCATGCCTCGGTGGCGTATCCCAAGTTCCCGCCTAGAGTTGAGGCCATGCCCATCCCCCGCGTTGCCATCGTCGGCCGACCCAATGTCGGCAAGAGCTCACTGCTCAACCTCATCGCCCACGAGCGGATCGCCATCGTTGATCCCACGCCGGGCGTGACCCGCGACCGCCTCAGCGTGATCGTCGAGCTCGAGGCCCCCGACCAAGTCGCCCCGAACAAGCCGATCGAGCTCACCGACACCGGGGGCTTCGGCGTCTACGTCGCAGAGGGCGGGCGATACGACGAGGTCGGCGCCGACCTCACTTCGCTCACCAAGGACATCGAACACCAGATCGCCGAGGCGGTCAGCCACGCCGACCTGATCCTCTTTGCGGTCGATGTCCAAGCCGGCATCACGCCCCAAGACCTCACGATCGCGCAGATGCTCCGCGAACAGAAACTCGGGCGGCGCGACGCGAATGGCAACAAGAACGCGGACCTCACGCCGGTCCGCGTCGTCGGCACCAAGACCGACGGCCAGAAGTGGGAGCCGCACGGATACGAGCTGGCCGCCCTCGGCTTCGACGAGCCGCTGCTGATCTCATCGACCTCGAAGTACTTCCGGCGCGACTTCCTCGATGCGCTCTACGAACTCGTCCCGCTCAACGAAGAGCCGCCCGAGCCCGAAGCCGACATCCGCATCGCGATCGTCGGCAAGCGTAACTCGGGCAAGAGCACGCTGATCAACCGTCTGGCGGGCGAGCCGCGGATGATCGTCTCAGAGATCGCCGGCACCACACGCGACGCGGTGGACGTCAAGCTCGAGTACGACGGCAAGTCCGTCGTCGCGATCGACACCGCCGGGCTGCGGCGCAAGAAGTCGTTCCAGGACCAGATCGAGTGGTACGCCCTCGACCGGGCCGAGCGGGCCATCGCCCGGGCCGACGTGGTGATGCTCGTCCTCGACGCGGCCGAGAAGATCTCGCAGGTCGACGAGCACCTGGGCCAGATGATCGTCAAGAGCTTCAAGCCCTGCGTCATCGTGGTCAACAAGTGGGACCTCGCCCAGGGACGCGCCGACGAGAAAGGGCGAGAAGCCTCGCCCGAGCGATACGAGAACTACATCCGGCGTGAACTCAAGGGGCTCACTTTCGCCCCCATCGCGTTCATGTCCGCCCAGGACGGGCTGAACATCAAGGAAACGCTCGACGTCGCGTTCGACCTGCACGAGCAGTCCTCGACCCGCATCGGCACGGGCCAGCTCAACCGCACCATCCGCGGCATCCTCGATCAGCGTGGCCCGTCCAACAGCCTGGGCGCCGAGGCCCGCGTCTACTTCGCCAGCCAGGTCAAGACCAACCCGCCCACGCTGGTGCTGGTCGTCAATGATCCTGAGCGGTTCACGAACAACTACGAGCGGTACATGATGAACCGCTTCCGCGAGACGCTTCCCTTCGACGAGGTCCCGATCCGCCTGATCCTGCGGGCCAAGTCACGCGTCGAGAAGCGGGCCCGCAAGCTGGGCAAGTCCGAGCTGTTCGAGCCGGACCCCCTGACCGGCGGCTTCGACAACGAGCTGGCGATCGACCGCATCGACAAGGACGCCCTCCTCGCCGACCTGCCCGACGACGCGGCCGCCTACTTCGACGACTGATCCAGTCACCATCAACACCAACGAAAAGCGGCACACCGATCGGTGTGCCGTTTTTACTGTATTGCTCAGACCGGTCCGATCAGGCCTTGCCGGCGCTCGGCTCGGACGCCGGCGTCGGATCCTCGTGGTCCACCACCTTGCCTAGCGCACCGGGCAGTTCCACGCCGGCCTGCCTGGCCAGCTCGTGGACCTGCGGCAGCGACCCGATCATGCCCGCCAGGAAGTCGGCCGTCGCGCTGCGGGCACCGCCCGAGCCCTTCGACTCGACCTGCGAACCCCGCCCCGAATCCCACACGGTGATCTTGTCGATCTTCAGGTTGCTGATCGCCTTGACCTGCTGGGCAACCAACTCGGGGAGCTGCTCGATCATGAGCAGTGTCGGCGCGACTTGCGGGTTCTCCGAACACGCCGCCATGAGTTGGCGGTAGCCCTCGGCCTTGGCTTCGAGCACCTGCTGCAGACCCTTCGCCTCGGCCTCGTACTTGGCGAGGATCGCGTCCGCCTCGCCGCGTGCTTCGCGTCGTTCGCGTTCGGCCGCGGCTTCCGCCTCGATCTCGACGCGCTTTTTCTCGATCTCCTGCGGCGCCAGCTGCTCCTTCGCGAGCTTGGCCAGCTCTTCCTCGCGCTCGGCGAGGTAGATCTTCTGGCGTGCCTCGGCCGACGCGACGTCGGCGCGACGGCTCGCGTCGGCCCGGATCTCGGCCAGCTGCGCGTTCGAATCGGCGACCTTGGCCGAACTTGTGTTCTCGCCATCGACCGCCATCGCCTCGGCCTGGGCCACCTCGATACGCTGCTCTTGCTCGGCACGCTTGCTGGCCGCCACAGTCTGCGCGTGACGCTCGGCCGTCGCGATCTCGAGGTCCCGCTTGGACTCGACCTCGCCCTTGACCGCCTCGGCTTCGAGTCGTGCCACCTCGACACGCTTGAGCTGCTCGGCCGCCTTCTGGCCCTTCTCGGCCAGCGCCTTTTCCTCGGCGACACGGACGTTCCGCTCGCGGACCGCCATCGCCTCGCCGACCGAACCCTCGCGTTCCTGTCCGGCGACCTCGACCTTGGCGCGGTTGATCGCCTCGGCCGCCGCACGCCGACCGATCGCCACGATGTAGCCCGATTCATCGGTGATGTCGCGGATGTTCACGTTGATCAGCTCGAGCCCGATCTTGTTGATCTCCTGCGCGACGTTCTCGTTGATCAGGTTCATGAACTTCTCGCGGTCCGTGTTGATCTCTTCGATCGACAGCGTCGCGATGACCAGACGCAGCTGGCCCAGGATGATGTCCTGCGCCTGCTCGCGGATCTGGTTCGCACCCAGCCCCAGCAAACGCTCGGCCGCGTTCGACATCAGCACCGGGCTCTTGGAGATGCCCACCGTAAACGTGCTCGGCACGTTCACGCGGATGTTGTTCAGCGAGAGCGCACCCTCGAGCGGGATTTCGATCGACAAGGGCTCGAGCGACATGAAGCCGTAGTCCTGGAGGACCGGCCAGACGAACCGCCCGCCGCCGTGGTAGCACCGGGCCGACTGGTTCCCGCTGCGACCCCAGATGACGAGGATCCGGTTCGACGGGCATCGCTTGTACCGCGTCGCGTAGATCATGAAACAGAAGAACACCAGGAACAGCACCACCGCGATCGCCACGATGATCATCACGCCGGTTCCCATGCCCGACCCAGATTGTGCGAGAGTTAACATCCGATCCATTCTTGTCCTCCTGTAGTTCGTACTTTGGATGTGATGAGCGCAGGACGATCCGCTTAGACCGAGCCGCGCGAGATGTCAGTCAATACCCGTTAGATCCGCTCGACGACGACCGATCCGCCCGCCTCGTCGAACGAGACGATGCGCACCGTCGTGTGGGCGGTGATCGGCTCGTCGCCCGTCTGTCGCGCGTTCAGTTCGTGCTGCGCGTTGTTGTGCACCAGCATGATCCGCCCGCTGCCCGCGTCCCTCGGCGGGATCGCGATGTACACCGGTGCCTCCAGCCCGACCGTGTCCCCGAGATGCAGGTTCGCGTCGGACTGGAGCTTCATCATCGAGCGGGTGAGATGGTAGATCATGTACCCGACGCCGAAGCCCGCACCAACACCCACGAACGCGGACACCATGAAACTCAGGTCCACCGCGCGGAACGAAGCTAGCCCGATCCAGCCAAACCCGACCAAGAACGCCGCGATCGTCTGAAGACTGAGCAGCTTGGCTTCCGCGCCTGGGTCGTCCATGTCCATGTCGACATCGCCCACGCCGTCGGCATCCATGTCGCCGCCCAGCTGCCCAAGGAGCAGCTGCAAGACGAGGAACCCGGTCCCGAACAACGCGGGAGCAGTGAACCAGGGGGCCAAACCGCCGAACAGATTATCGAACATAACAACACCTCCCGCACGGATCGTGCATCCGATCTTAGCGGATGACCGGGTCAAACGTGCTGATTCGGGGGGAGACCCAACGCGCCAGCCGGGACCAATCGGCGGCGCCTCCGCTATCTTCTTGGGATTTCTTTCGCCGCGATTTCGTGATCGGACGCGTCAGCGATCGGTGACGAGCGATGTCATAGGTCCGTCGTGCGACTAAACAACAGTACCCGTGTTCGCCAGGACGTTCAGCGGTGCCAGGCAGCCCCTTGCCCGCGCCCCGACGCCGTACACCGGGCGCGGCGGGCGCCCGTCCTCGACCGCGCGCCGCACCAGCCCCAGTGATTCAAGGTCGCCCAACGCGATCGAAACCGCACGATCCGTCGCCGAGCCGAGCGAGCCGGTGATCTCACCGAACCGGTGCGCGCCTGCCCCGACCGCGGCCAGCGCCGGCATCGACCACTTCCGCAGCCCCATGTCCATCGCGTCGAGGCGCACCAACGCCCGCACCAACGCCGCGGAAGGCGGCGCGATAACCCGCCCCCGAGGTGTCAGCACAAACTCGGGGCGCAGCGGATGCCCATGCCCGGGGTTCTCACGCACCAGCCCCAGCGCCAGAAGATGCTCGATCGATTGGCGCGCGGTCGCCCGACCGGCACCTGTGCGGTTTGCAAGCGTCACCAGACGCCCGCCACCGCCGCCCGCCTCCAGCTCGGCCAGCACGGGCACCGCCCACCGACGGGCGAACAACTCGCCCAGACGACCGCTCCCGCCGGTCCATCTCGCGTCAGCCCTGGGGCTGTTGGCACCCATCAATCCCTCCGTTGAACGTGCGTACATATCGCTTGACACTAAAGTATAGTTACTATACTATTGGTCTGTCAAGCACGAACCAGAGAGCACCACACAGGAGACCGACATGCCCTCTCATCTCAATTACGACGCCGGGCTGACCATCGCCATGCGCTGCAGCGACCTCAAGAAATCGCTGGCGTGGTACCAAGGCGTGCTCGGCTTCGGGCTGCTCTACCACATGGAGGAGATGGGCTGGGCCGAGGTCAGCACCGAGACGCCCGGCGTCAACGTCGGGCTCTCCCAGGTCGAGGACGTCAAGCCCGGCGGGCCCGTCCCGACCTTCGGCGTCAAAGACATCGCCGACGCCCGCGCCAAACTCGAAGCCGCGGGCGTTCGGTTCGATGGCGACACGCAGACCATCCCCGGCATGGTCAGCCTCGCCACCTTCTATGACCCCGACGACAACGCCCTCATGCTCTACCAATCGCTCTCCGAAGACCACGCCTGACCCGAGGAGACCGCCATGCTCACCGCCCTCGCCGCGGCCGCGGCTGCGATCTTGATGTCGTGTGATCCGCCCTCGCCCTCGCAGAACCAGGGCACGAACCAACACGCGGAGCAGCCCGCCCAAGAAGCCCCGGCTCACGACGCCCGCCTCGCACCCTTCGCGAGCCTCGCGTCGACCTGGACCACGCCCGCCGATGACGGCGCCCCCATGCAGGAATCATGGCTCGCACCGCGCGGCAACAACATGACTGGCGTCCTGCGCTGGTTCGCTGACGACGGGTCGGTCCGCATGTACGAAGTCATGACCATCACGGCCGAAGCGGACGCTGTGCGCCTCCGCATCCGCCACTTCGACAAGGACATGAACCCGTGGGCCAGCGAATCCGAAGGCCCGATGGTCCTTATCCTGACCGAATCATCGAACGGGCGACACGTCTTCTCGCCGGAGTCCCGCGCGCGGTCGCTCGCATCGCTTACCTACGACCTCTCTGGCGAGGATCGCATGACCGTCGAACTGACCTATCAGGGCGACCGCCCGATGACCAAGATCGGGTTCGAGCGTGTGCAAGATTGAGAGGGATCCGGTTCGCAACCGGGCAGCGCATCCGCTCAGGCGGCCTTGCCGTAGTCGTCGAAGCCGAAATCGTCCGTGTCCTCGTGCGTGGGCGGGTCGAACACGCCCCACGAGTCCTTGGGCAGGTGGCGGTGGTGGACGCGGATCACGCGTTCGAGCTGGTCGCGGAAGAGCCCGCCGATGATCGACACGGTCCGCACGTCCTGGTCGGAGAACGCCCGACCACCGTCGCGGAACAGCGTGAGCACGCCCAGACACTCGTCGTCGGCCCGGCAGCCATACACCACAGCCGTCCGGTCTTCCAACCAATGAGCGTCCGCGCCGAGCCACGCCTGCATCTCGCTCGCACCGCCCAGCGTGTGGACGCCCGGGCGTTCCTCGAAGGCCGGCGCCAATGAGTCGGCTAGATGATCGAGCATAACCTCGGCGTGCTCCTTTGGCACGTCGTGGTTGACGTAGGCACCCAGCGAGAACTCGCCGCCCGACGCGGGCAGGAAGACCGCCGCGTTGGTCGGGCCGAGCTTGCTCAGCGTGTATTCGAGCATGGTCCGCAGCAGGCCCTCGATCTCGAGTTCCTGCCCGAGCAGGGTCTCGAGCTCCCCGGTCATGCGTGTGTCGGTGAGCTGGTCGGACATATCGCGATAGGCCTCGACGAGGTCGTTGCACAGCTCGCCGACCTGCCCGGAAACTTCGGCCCGCGCGTCCTGGAGCGTGTGGCAGAGCTTGCGGAGCCTGCCCACGCGTTCGTCACGTCGGCGGTTCCGCTCGGCCTTGCGGGCCGCGGCCTCGACGCGCCGGCGCACCTCGCCCGCCTTGGTCTTCGGTGAGATCAGATCGCACGCACCCGCCTGCATCGCACGGACCGCGTCCTCGGCGCTGGGCGCATCGACGATGACGACGCCCGACAAGCCGGGCACCACGCCCGACGCGTGCTCGAGCACGTCCAGCCCGTCCTCACCCGGCAGCGCCCGGTCGATGATGACCAGGTCGCAAGGCCCGTCGGCGATCATCCGCTGGGCGACCGCCCCGCCGCGTGCGAACCGCAACGACTCGACCACACCACCGAACATCGATTCAATCTTGCGCTTCAAGGAGGGACGGGCGCTCACCACCAACACACGCACCCGGATGGGCGCACCATCGGGCGTTCCCGCCTCGTGGTCCGTGTTGTTGCTGGCGTGGTCCATGTCTCTCCCGCTTCCGTCCGCTGGTCGGCACACGCCGATGGGCTTCAATCCTCGTCCTCTGGCACCCGCCGGGCCTGTTCGCCCTGCGGGATCGATGCCTCCGCGTACGCACCCCCGATATCGCCGGGGTTGTTGCCCACATCGATCCGCCCGTTCATCAGGTCCACCAGGCTCCTCGCCCTGGCAAGACCCAGCCCGACCCGTCGCCCGGCCGGCTGCTCCGAAAAGAACGGATCGAACGCGTGCAACAGTGCTTCGCCGCTCAAACCCGGGCCACGGTCGATGACCCGCACCTTGAGTCGGTCGGTGAACGCCTCGGATTCAGCGGAAATGGAAACCTCGCCCCCCGGCAGCGCCAGGAGCGCGTTGGCGATCGGTTCGCACAGGGTTTGCGCCACCATCTCCGCGTCGAGTTGCATCGACTGCGGCAGCCCGTCCGTGTTCAGTCGCACGCGCGACCTCGCACCCGAGTCGGGCACCCGGGAACGCGCCCGATCGATCGCGTCGCGGATCACCAGCTTCGGGCAGCAGTCACGCACCCGCATCCGGGGCGGGATCGACAGCAGGTGCAGCGATGTGACCATGTCCGAGACTTGCTGGGCCGCCTCGGCGATCGCCAGCGCATCGTCCCGCTGGCGGGGCGTGGACGCCTTCTCAGATATCATCTGGGCCCTCCCGCGGATCACCGTCAGCGGGTTGTTCAACTCGTGGGCCGCGCCGGCCGCCATCTGCCCGAGCCGGACCATCGACTGCTTGGCCGCCAGTTCTTCCCGGGTCTCGGTCAGCGCCCGGTTCGCCTGGGCCAACTCTTCTTGGAGGGCGTCCGACGCGTACGAGCGGGCGGCCGCGTCGAGCGTGAACCCCCACACACCCCGTATCGCCATCAACGCCTCGACATCGTGCGTCAGGCGGGGCACTGGCGCCAGCACCAGACAGGAAGCCCCGTCTACCGGCGCACCCCCTCGGGATTCCCCGTCGAGATGCTCGCCGATCTGGCCCGCGCCGATCAGCACGGGCGTGCCCGCCTCGCGGAGATGCTCGATCAATCGGGCCAGCCATTCGAGATCGCACGCGACCAGCAGCTGCTGCCCGTGGGTCTCTCCGAGATCCGCGGGGCGCCGGATCTGCGCATCGCCTGGCGGTGCCGCCACCGTCCGGTCACGCTCGGTCCGCCCGTCGCTGTCGATCAATCCCAATCGCCAAGGCGACCCGCTGTGTTCTTGCCACACCACCGCTACCCGCCCCACGCCCATCAGGACGCACGCGGACCGTCCGATCCCCCCCACGACCGTCTCGGGCGTGCTCCCGACCGGCACCGTCTCGTGGAACACCTCGATCGACTCGAGCACCGAGCGTGCCTGCTCGGCCCCGCCCGTCATCTCGCGCAAGCGCGACGCCAGTTCGGCGCTGCGCCGCATGGCCGCCGAGACCGACCAGACCAGGGGGTTGCCCGAGCCGTCGTCGCCCCGGTTGATCCCGATCGCCCGCCCGCGTTCGCCCGCGGCGTCGAGCACATCGCCTTCGCAACGCTCGATGATCTCTTGTGTCGCGCCGGGGACCAGCGACGCCCAGCCCTTCCGCGGCGCCTCGTTCGGCCCGCTCTCCCCCGACCAACCCAGGTGCAGCGCTCTGGCCCGCGATTTCGCCAGCGCGATCAGCCCGGGCGTCGCCCGGTCGGCCGACGCGGGCAACGCCGCGGTCTCCTGCCCGTGATGCCACACCGCGTCGCGCAGCGCCGCCTCGAGCCCCCACCGCTGAACAATCTGCTTGCCGACCGTGTGATGATCGATCCCGAATGCCTCACGCAGGCACGCGCCCAGCGATCGGCGCCGCGACTCGGCCTCGTCGATCGCGCCCCGGAACCGGTCCGGATCGCTCCACGCCAACCCCAGCTTGCCCACGTCGTGCAGCAGCCCCGCCAGGGGATACAGACCGGGATCGCCATCGAGCCCGACGCTCGTAGCGATCGATTCGCACAGGCACGCGACCGAGACGGCGTGGGTCCAGAAGCCGTCGATATCGATGGGGGAGTCTTCGGGGCGGACGCTGTTGAGCACGGCACTGACCGAAACCGCGAGCACGCCCGCACGCACACTCGGCACGCCGAGCATGATCACCGCGCGACGCGCCGATGTGAGCCGATCGCCCGATTCGCCCGCAGCCGCCCGGCACCAAGAGAGCACCGGCTCGCACAGCACAGCGTTGTCCGAGAGCAGCCCGAGCGCTTCATCAAGACTCGGGTCCTCGACGCTGCGCAGCCCACGCCACACGTCCGCGGGCGGTCCCAGACCGGGCAGATCGCCGATCCAATCACCGACGCTGCGTTGCACATCTGCGCCCGCCACCGGTCAGCCCCTCGTCGCCGATTCGAGACCGAGCAAGCCCTCGATCCGCGAACGCAGCACCGTCAGATCGAACGGTTTCTTGAGGAATCCGTCCGCGCCGGCGCTCAGGAGTCGATCGACCTCTTCGGTTTCGACCACGCCCGAGACGCACAGGATCTTCGCGTCGCGATGCTTCTCGCTCGAGCGGATCCGCTCGCAGACCACATTGCCGTTCACGTCGGGCAGCATGTAGTCCAGCACGATCAGGTGCGGCCCGAACCGCTCGGTCTCCAGGCCCGCGTCGTAGCCGGTCGAAGCCGTGCGGATCTCGAATCGCTCGTCGTCGCCCAACCAATCCGTCAGCAGCGACAAGATCTCGGGGTCATCATCGACCAGCAGGATACGTTTGGGGCCAGAGCCGAGCATGTCGGCCGGGATGTCGTTCTCGCGCATGAAGCGCAGGAGCTCTTCTCGGGGGATGCGCCGGAACCGCGAGCCGGGCACGCGGAAGCCGTTGAGACGACCGGCGTCGAAGCACCGGATGATCGTCTGCTGCGACACCTTGCACACACGCGCGGCTTCGCCTGTGGTGAAGACCTTCTTGTCGTCCCAGTTGTCGCCCGCACCGGCGGTCCCGTTGGCATCGGCCATGGAGTCATCTCCTCGCCGGACCCAGGGCCCCCTCCGGCATGACCCACCATCGACCCCCAACTTGCCCAACTTGACCATGATCGTGCCGATGGGAGAAGCCAACCCCCGCACAAGGGGGGTTGTTTCACACGCCGACCGTCCGATGATCGTTATCCCTCGTGGCGCGCCCGCCACTGCGTGACCGCGTCGGGCTCACGCGCATACGCGGGCTCGAACGCATCGGGCCCGACCGCATCGAATCCGAGCGACGCCGATGCGCACGCCTCGCCCCGCAGCACGATCGATGCACGGGTCATCCCCAGCGACAGGCATTTGTCCACGATCGCGCCCGGCACGTGCCCATCGCCGACCAGCACCGATGCCATGCCACCCTGGATCGCGCCGGGCCCCACCACACCGAGGTGTGTGGGCGAGCCGTCGGGGGCGATCACCGTCAGATGGGCGTGGTCTCCCTTGCCCGCCAACGCGATCAACGCCGGGCGCTGCTCGGGCCCGATCGACTCCCGGGCGACCGCCCAGGTCGGGACCGGGACGACCGGGCAGTCGCACGCGAACGCGAGCGTCTTGGCGGTCGTCGCCGCGATCCGCAGCGCGGTGTACCCGCCCGGCCCGATCGAGACCGCGATCGCGTCGACATCACGAGCCGTGATCCCGCCCGAATCGCACGCCGACGCGACCGCGACCATCACGCCGTCCGAAGCACGCACCGACGCGTCAAGTTCGCCCCGCCCGAGGATCTCGACCGCGTTGCCTTCCAAACGGGCCGCGCAAACGCCGCCCGCGCCGCTCGATGGGTTCGACGTCTCGATCGCCAGGATCGTGCGCGCCGCAGATAACTTGCGTGGATTGCCGATCGAGTCAGTCATCGACATTCCCCCTGCGCCGCTTGGTCTGCGAGCGCCGCTTCTTCTCGTCGAGTCTTCGTTGCACCGAGCCCTTGGTTGGCTTTGTCTTGCGCCGCACCTTGGGCGGGACCACGGCTCGCAGCACGAACTCGCGCAGGCGGTCCAGGCACGCTTCGCGATTGCGCCCCTGCGAGCGGGTGGAGTCGTTCTGGATGAGCAGCTCGCCCTCGGAGGTGATCGAGCCGCGGGCCATCCGCTCGAGCCGGGCGCGGGCCGAGGGCGTCAGGGGGATGTCATCGAGCGCGATCCGCAGCTGCGCCTTGGTCGCCCGCTTGTTGACGTTCTGCCCCCCGGGCCCGGACGCGCGAACAAAAGCGACCCGGATCGATGATTCTGGGACCTTGATGCCGGCCCCGAGGGGCAGGCCCGGGGACGGGTTTTCGGGCGTGGTATCGCTCACGGGACTGGGGCATAGCGTGCTCGGGGCGGAATTGCAAGTTCTGTCCGGCGTGGATCTTGCGACAAAAGTCCGTGCGATCATCCGTTGACCCGGAGCGTTCGGTCTGCGATACTCAGCGTTGCACCTCGGACCGGAACGCACGCACGCCGGGCACCCGCGGCACTGGGATGAAAATCACCCCACGCCGCCCGCACCCAGCACCCGCAGGCGTCCCCCCGGGCGGACGAAAAAATCAAACCTCGCCTCCCCGGCATGCTGAGCTACCAGGGGGGCGTCGAAAGAGAGCGGCGCATGGACACGATCACGAAGAAGATTCTGGTAGACCGCATCGCCAACGAGAACGGCATGCAGCGCACCCAGGTGAAAAAGGTGCTCCAGGACTTCCTCGAATCGATCGTTGAAGAGCTCGGCGAGGGCAATCGCATCGAGTTCCGCGACTTCGGCGTCTTCGAGGTCAAGCACCGCGCCGCCCGCACCGCGCAGAACCCCAAGACCCTCGAACGCGTCCCCGTGGCCGCCAAGCGGTCCGTGCGCTTCAAGCCCGGCCGCAAGATGCGTATCGAGATGGACCGCATCCCGCCCGAGGGCGTCGCGGGCACACCAACCAAAGCCGCCACAACAGCCGCCAACACCGAGATCGAGCCCAAGGGGCGGGGCGCCCACGAGACCGAGCACAACTCGGTGATCGGCAGCATCGGCAACGTCGAGACCCCCGAGTCCGTCGGCGCCCGCTAGATTCGGCCCAACAACGAACAAGAATCCCGCGTCCGCCGGCGATCCGCCCGCGGACGTTTTCGTATCATCGCTGCATCCACCACCCGCAAGGCGACCCGCACGCATGCCCCTGACCGTCCTCCACATCTCCACGCGACTCATCCTGGGCGGCTCGCAGGAGAACACCATCCTCTCGTGCGAGGGGCAGGCCAACCTGGGGCACGACGTCCACCTCGCGTTCGGGCCGATCTACGGGCCCGAGGGCTCGCTGCTCGAGCGGGTTGAGCGCTTCCGCACGCACGACGGGCGCCCTGTTCACTGCCACGAGATCCAGAACCTGGTCCGCGAGCTCTCGATCAAGCACGACCGGGCCTGCCTGCGCGAGTTGGAAGCACTGATCGAGCGGATCGAGCCAGACATCGTCCACACACACTCGTCCAAAGCGGGTGTGCTGGGCAGGATGGCCGCGTGGAACGTCTACCGCCGATCCGAGAGCGCCCGCCCCGCGGTCGTCCACACCATCCACGGCCCGCCCTTCATGCCCGGAGACGACCTGAGAACCCGGGCCAAGAACTGGATCTACACCAAGGCGGAACGATTCGCCGCCGACCGCTGCCACACGATCGTCTCGGTCGCCGACGCGATGACCGAGCAGTTCCTCGACCGCGGCATCGGGCACGTTGACCAGTACATCACCGTCAGGTCGGGCATGGAGACCGAGCGTTTCCTCAGGCCCGGGCCCGGGGAGACACGTGATGAGGCCCGGGCCGCATTGGGCTTCGCGCCGGACGACTTCGTGATCGGCACCGTGGCACGCCTGGCAGAGCACAAGGGGCACGACACCGTCCTCGACGCCCTGGGCAACGATCTCCGCACCGACCGGCGCTGGAAGCTGCTGTGGGTCGGAGACGGCTGGTGGTCGGACCGGCTCCTGGCCCGGGTCAAGAGCATGGGGCTGTCCTCACAGGTCGTCAGCACCGGTCTGGTGCCCCAGGCGCGGATCCCGTTCATGATGCGGGCGATGGACGTGCTGTGCCACCCCAGCGAGCGTGAGGGGCTGCCCAGGACCGTGCCGCAGGCACTCCTGTGCGCCGTGCCCGTCGTCGCCAGCGATTGCGACGGCACGCCCGAAGCCTGCCTCGACCCGTTCACCGACCCCAGCATCCCAGAATCCCGCGCCACCGGGCGTCTTTTCCCCGTGGGCGACGCCGATCGCTTGCGGGCGGGTGTCCGATGGATGCACGAGAACCCCGACGCCCGCGCCCGCCTGGGCTCGCAGGGGCGGGCGATCTGCGCCAGCGCCTTCAGCGCCGGCACGATGGTGTCAATGCTCGAGGACGTCTACGCCGACGCGATCGCCCAGGCCGAGGCCGGCTGAATCAGGCTAAATCAGGCTGACCGGTCAAGCCAGCACGAACTTGCGGCTGTCCCACAGCTTGTCGATGCGTTCGAGGAAGCCCGATGTCGGTGGCAGATCGCGCCCGCATGCGATCAGCAGGTCCACCATGCCGTGGTAGTCGTCGACCCCGATGAACTCGCGTCCCACACGCGGCGTGCCCGCGTAGGCACCCCCCTGCACCTCGGACAGATTCGCCATGTTGTGGTAGTTGCCCAGCGGCAGGCACACGCACGTGGACGCGTAGCCGAAGGCGCAGAAGACCGATGCCTCGCACGCGCCGCCGGCCATGAGTTTGCGCTGCCACTTCCACTTGGGCATCTCGCTCTGCTTCTGCGAGGCTTTGGGCGTCGCGGGCCCGCCCGAGATCGTCTCGGCGACTTTCGCGACGGCCGCGGTCAGTTCGGGCGAGAACACCGACACGCGGTCGCCCACGCGGACGATGGGCCCGCCGTGGATCGGTGCGTCGGTGAACGCCCGGCTGTTCTCGAGCGCGATGATCCGCGAGCCCTTGGGCATGAACCCCGCCTTGCACGCGCCGATCGCGCCCACGAACCCGATCTCCTCGGCCAGCGTGAACAGGATCCGCACGTCGGCGATGTCTTCGCCGCCCTGCTTGGCCAGCCTCAGCTCGTCGAACGCCGAGAGGGCCCCCGCCACCGCGGCCAGGTCGTCGCAGGCGTCGGTGTGCAGGATCCCGCCGAACTCGTCGTCGATGATCTGCTGGGCGGGCAGGTCCCAGCTGGCGATGTCGCCCACACTCGCCCCGTGCGCCGTCTCGCACTCGCAGCGGTACTGCTTGAACGGGCGGTCCTCGGTCTCGGACCATTCTCCGCCCTCGGGGTTGTGCTCGCCGATCACCGTCCCGATCGTGAACGAATCGTCAACGTGCACGCGGACGGCGGCTTCGGGGAAGTAATCCGACATCACCCCGCCGCGGAACGCGAGGACGAGCGACGTATCGGACAGCACCTCGTCGACGACGAACGTCGGGTGGTCGAGGTGGGCGGTGAAGTAGGTCGGCGTGTCGGATTCGGGCACGGCGCTGAGGCGAAGCTCGAGGTTGCCGTGCGGATCGCGCCGGCTAGCGATTCCCTCGCGCTCGCCGATCCATCGCTCGATCCACGCGAGCACGCGCCCCTCGTGACCGGCCGCGGAGGGGATCATGGTGACCTGCCTGAGCCAGTCGAGGTGGCGGCTGCGCACGGAATCGTCGATCGCGGGGGCGGTGGTCATGGGCGATCGTAGGGTGATCGCGCAGAAAAGCAGCCCCGGCAAGTACCGGGGCTGCGGAGTATCAGACTCTTTGCGAACCGGACCGAATCAGCGCCCGCGGGTCTTGGCCTTGCCGCGCATGAGTTTGGGCGGCATCTTGCTGGGCACCACGCCTCCGGGGAACTTGGCGGCCTTCTGGGCGTCGCTGAGTTCCTCGGCCTTGGGCGGGGCCTCGACCTCGAAGCGGTTCTTGGTCTCTTTCTTCTGCACGCCCTTGACCTCGTAGACCGGTCGCCCGCCGGTCGGCTCGTCGCGCCAGTCGTCAGGGCGCTCACGCGGCTCGAAGTCGGGGTAGTCCATCCGCGGGACCTCGGTGTTGACCAGCATCTCGATGTCAGTCAGCAGCGGGCCCTGCTGGGGCGTGACCAGCGACCAGGCGTGCCCGCCACGCCCGGCCCGGGCGGTGCGCCCGATGCGGTGGACGTAGTTGTCGGGGTCCTCGGGCAGGTCGTAGTTGACGACGTGAGTGATGCCCTCGACGTCGATGCCCCGGCTGGCCAGGTCGGACGCGACCAAGACCGCCAGCTCGCCTGCCCGGAACTGGGTCATCACGGTATTGCGCTTACCCTGCGACATGTCGCCGTGGATCGCGTGGGCCGGGATGTTCTTGCGGCTCAGGTAGCGCACCACGTCGTCGACCGTCCGCTTCATGCGGCAGAACACGATCGTGAGCGCGGGCTCCTCGTGCGTGAGCAGGTGGGCCAGCATCCGCTTCTTGTCCCACGGATCGACCGTAACGTAGCCCTGCTTGACCAGCTCGACGGTGAGCGATCCCGACGACACGACCAGCTTCTCGGGCTCGTGCATGTAGCGCCGCGCCAGCGACTCGATCTCGGGCGTCAAAGTCGCCGAAACAAAGATCGTCTGGCGATGATCGGGGCACATCTTGAGGATACGTTTGATGTCGTCGCGGAACCCGATGTCGAACATCCGGTCGACCTCGTCGAGCACCGCGAACTTGACGTTGTGCAGGCGCAGGTGCCCACGCTCGGCCATGTCGATGATGCGACCGGGCGTGCCCACGATGATCTCGGGGCCCTTGGCCAGGCGGTCGGCCTGGATCTTGATCGATTGCCCGCCGTACACGGCCAGCGCCGTCAGTCCGGTGTTGCCGCCCAGCTGGTCGAAGTCCTGCTTGATCTGCACCGCCAGCTCGCGCGTCGGCGCCACGATCAACGCGCTGCACTCTTCGCCCGGCGTGACCATGTTCAGGAGCGGCAACGCGAACGCAGCTGTCTTGCCCGTGCCGGTCTTGGCCTGCCCGAGGATGTCCTTGCCGGTCAGCGCCAACGGCACCAGTTCGGCCTGGATCTTCGTCGGGTGCTCGAAGCCCAGCCCGCCGACCGTGTCGAGGAGGGTCTGCTTGAGACCCAGGTCGGCGAACGTCGTGTTGAGCTGAAAACTCTCTTCCGACCAGCCATCCTCGGGCTTGGTCGCGATGCGCCGCGGCGTGGGCTCGCGGTTCGCGGCTTCGCGGTCGGCGACCTCTTCATCGGACAATCCGCCCGAATGCCCGGCGCGCTTCTTCTTGCGCGGACGGTCGCCGTCGTCGTTACTGCGACGAGGCTCAGCGTCCGATCGCTCGGCAGCGCGCTCGCCGGTTTCCGGGGCTTCCGAAGAATCCGAGGTTTCCGCGTCCGACCCTTCGGTCGTTGTCGCTTCGCCAGCGGGCTTGCGCCGACGGCGCCGGCGGCGTTTCTTCTTCTCGCCGCCCTCCGTGGTCGATTCGGTTGTGGGGGTCTCTTGCTCGCCCGACTCGTCCGCAGGGGCCGATTCGTGGGCTTCCGTCGCCTGATCTTCAGTCATGCTGTTCTTGTTCCTTGCCGAACCGGACGCGATCATCGCGTCCTCGGCGCCGTCCTTGCCGGCTCGGTCCCCCGAGGGGCCCGTGCGCCGACGCACCCATCGTAGGGTGCCCCGGGGCGTTATCCCCGCCAAACCCCGACCCGGGCCCGATTTCGACCGCCTATCGGTCTCTAATTGGGCTATTTCGGCCCGGTTTTCGGGTCCGGATCCGCGGGCCCCGGCTCATCGAGTTCGAGCAGGATCATGTGCTTCATCAGCGCCCCGGCGGCCGCCGTGCCCCCCGCGAGCCAGCCCGCTCGCCCGTCACGCCACGCGCCCTTCATGACGACCTGCTTGAAGAACGCACCCGCGGGCGACGTGACCAAGCGGAAGGCGCTGCCCCGCTTGCCGGCTCCATGGTTCGACCGGGCGGCCACCGCCTGCAGCTTGAGCTGGTTCGCCAGGTGACGCTCGAACGTCGGGAACGACTCGTGGATCAGATTGCCATCGAGGTCTTCTACACGCTCGTCGCGGACCTCCAGCTTGTCGTGCGGGTCGAGCCCCCCCCACTCCGCCCGCCCGTCGGCGACCAGATCCGTGCGCACAAGGCGCAGTCTCCACTCGGGCTGCCAGCAGTGCTCGAGGAGCCTGCCGCGATACTCAACGATGCGGTTGACGCGGGCAGCCTCGGCGTTGCGATCGCACGCGTCGCGCACGGAGCGCACCAGTTCGGGCGTCATCGGCTCGTCCGAATCGAGCGCCAGCGCGTGACGCCGGGTGCAAGCCCGCAGCGCGAGCTGCTTCGTCGCGACGTGCCCCCGCCATTCTGTTTCCAGCAGCACGACCTCGGGGCGGACCGCTGCGGGCCAGCCCCGGCAGGCGTTGACCAGATCCATCGTGGCATCGGTCGAGCCCGAATCGACTACCACCAGCTGAGCCACCAAGCCCCGGCACGATTCGAGCACACGCCCGATGGTGTCCGCGTTATTCCGGCACACGATCGCGACCGAAAGGTCGGCGGGTTGATCCGGGTTGGAACGGGCGTCGCTCAACGGACGTAGATTAGTGCCATGACCGGCGACACGCACGAATCCATCCCCGTCACACCCAGGCTCACACTGAAACTGCGTCGGGTCCGGGTTGTCCGTTACGCATCGGATGGTGGGTACGCCCCGGGCGAGTGGGCGAAAGCGATTGCGCAAGAGAGCCTCGATCCGACGGCGCTGGGCGGCACGCCGGTGCGTCTGGGCGTGCAGATCACAAAAACACGGGCCGTGGACGTGTGGGTGCGGATCGAGAGGGTCGATTCGTTCCGCGCCAAGGTCAAGGCGGCCCTCAAGCGGACACGCTCGGACCGGATGTTCGGCTCCCGCTCGGCGCTGCGAAAGACGATCCCAGGCGCCAAACGCGCCCTGGCCGTCCTCTCGGCGGAGGTCGATGGGCGGGCGGTGCGCGTCCTACTCGCCAAGCCCAAAGATTGAGGCTTGCGCTGTCGGCACTCTTGCGCTATCCTGCGAGCCCACCTACCATCAGGGCTGCGCATGCCGACTAAGACCACCAAAAAAATCGCGAAGAAACCCGCCAAGAAGCCGGACAAGAAGCCGGACAAGAAGCCGAGCGCCAAGCGTGCGCCAAACCCGAGCTGTCCGCGCACCATCAAGCACCCGGAGTCCACGCCGGGTTGCAACCTCGACGCGAAGGTCTATGTCGGAGACTGCCGAGAGATCCTCGCCAGGCTGCCCGAGGTCAAGAAGGCCCAGCTCGATCTGGTCTTCGCCGACCCGCCTTTCAACTGGGCGCGTGATTACGACCGCCACCGGGCCGGCGACGCGTGGGACGACAGCAAGATGTCGCCCGATGAGTACTGCGACCGCCACGACGCCGACCGCCCGCTTGGCAAATCCAAGTCGTTCACCTTCGAGTGGATCGATCTGTGCATCAAGGGTCTCAAAGACACCGGGTCGATGTGGATCAACATCCCCGACGATTGGGCGGCCGAGATCGTTGTCCACTGCAAGGCCCGCGGCTTGCACATGGTCAACTGGTGCGTGTGGCACTACCGCTTCGGGCAGAACACCACGGGGCGATTCATAAACTCCAAGGTCCACGCCCTCTACTTCTGCAAGGACCCAGACAGCCGCACCTGGAACCCCGACCCGGTGCTCGAGACCTCCGACCGGCGTGCTATCTACGGCGACCCGCGCACCGAGTCCAAGCGTGACGGCATGCCCGCCGGGCTCCGCGTGCCCATGGACGTCTGGTACGGGCCCTACTGGGGACGCATCCAGGGCAACAACAAAGAGCGACGCAGCAAGCACGACAATCAGTTGCCAGAGGTCTACCTCCACCGGGTGATCGCTAGCACCTCGAACGAGGGCGATCTCGTGCTCGACCCGTTCCTGGGCAGCGGCACGACCGGCGTCGTCGCCCACGCCCTCAAACGCCGCTTCATCGGCACCGAGTTCGCCGAATCGAACGCCAAGACCGCCTGCGAACGCATCGCCCACGGCCCGATCCGCGACATCGCCGCCACCCGGGGTGAATCGACCGCGATCCACCCGAAGCGGCGGTAGCCATCCCGTCCCTGGGCTCGCTCTGCATTCAAATCACCGGGTCAATATTCGGTAATGCTTGGCATCCGTGCCGATGACCGGTGTGATGAACAACACCCAAATCGCAGCCGCCGTCCTGATCCCCGCTTTCGCGGCCGCTGCCGGGGCCGAGGTGAACCTGATCGACCTATTGCCGGGGTACACGCTCGGTCACACGAGCGGGCTCTCCGCCGACGGTTCGACGCTCGCGGTGAATATGTTTGTCACTCAAGCCATCCAGTACGACGCCTTCGCGTGGCGAGACGGCGGTTGGTCATCGCTGCCGCGCATGGACCAATTCAACCTATGGCACGGACTCTCTGCCGACGGCAATACGACGCTTTCGGTAAGCAGCGAATGGGGAGGTCGCCCGCGGCTGGTCCGCGTCGAGAACGGCGTGCGCGACTGGATCACGTTCGGGACCGATGACCGTCAGCTCGAAGCCGCGATGACCCGCGACGGGCAAACCGTGTTCTACACCATGGGCGGGCAAGCCTCGGGCCCGATTGATGTCTTCATGTACTCCGCCAACACATACCCTGCCACGCAGATCATGACGCTCGGGGACCAATACAGCCGGGTGAACGACGTGTTCGCCGGAAGCCGCCAGGATCGATTCGTGATGAACACCTCGCTTCTCCCCTCAGGGATCGGCATGTCCAGCACCGCCCGAGCGTTGCTCTACGACAGTAATGCGGTCTTCGAGATCCCCACGCTCTCCGGCGACACAGACGTGCAGAGCAGGGCGGTCGGCATGACGGCCGACGGCTCAACCATCATCGGGGTTGAACAAGACAGCAGCAACCTATCCGACCCAGACCGGTCATGGATGTACCGCAACGGAGTGCTTACCGAAATGACGCTGGACGGATTCGAGCATTTCTCGATCGGCTCGATCACCGACGACGCGTCCGCGTGGGTCGGTGGAGCGTTCAACTCCGACGGGACGGGCGAATCATTCCTCGTGTATGAAGATGGGCGCACGCTCTCAGTGCACGACCTGCTCGCAACCGAAGGCGTTCTTGTCGGCGAAAACGAGTTTGCTTCGCTCCAACACATCTCCGCTAACGGGGCAGTGGTCTCCGGCGTGATCAACCGGGGATTCTCCGGCGCCTTCGGCCCGGAGGTAACCCTGTTCACAATTAACGTGCCCGCCCCATCGTCAGCCGCCTTTGCCCTGCTCGGTCTGGGGCTGATTCCTCGCCGAAGGCGATAGAAGGTCGCGAATCCTGCCGACCACGCCCGTGCCAAGGAACCAACCCGGTCTCCGCCCCGAATCGGGTCAGCCCGGGAGGTCGATCCGCCGACCCATCCGGCGCTATCCTTACGCCCGGGCCGATCGGCCCGGAACGACCCCGCCGACCCGGACGCTCGCTGAGCCGGGCGGCCAAGGCCCGACGGACCGGGCCACGCACGCAGCACCATCGACCCGACCGGCGGAACCGGCAGGGCCGATCGCAGACCTCCGGAGCCGACAGCCATGGCCAAGATGTTCTACACACTCGACGAAGCCTCGACCAAGCTCGGCATGACCGAGGAAGAGGTCCAGAACCTGGCCGAGTCCGGGCAGCTCCAAGAGTTCCGCGACCGCGACCGCCTGATGTTCAAGGTCGACCAGGTCGATCTGCTCGCCGGCGACGACGGCGAGATTGACGAGGACATCACCCTGGCCGACTCGGTCACCGGACTCGAGCCGCTCAGCCTGAGCTCGTCGGGCACCGGCACCAGCCCCGGGTTGGACATGTCGGGCACCAACGAGGGCACCGGTGTCTCGATCTTCGACGCCGAAGAAGGGGCGGCAGACGCCAACGACGAGACGCTCGTCACTTCGGGGCTCGGCGGCTCAGGCTTCGCGATGGACGCGGGTGGCTCGGGTTCGGGGCTCGCGCAGATGGCGTTCGAGCCCGACGATACCTCCCTGGGAAGCAACCTGCTCGACAGCCTGGGCGACGACAGCATGGCGGGCGGCAGCGTCGCCGGTGGGACCGCGGCCGGCGCACTCTTCGAGACTACCTCGGGCGAGCCCGATTTCGGATCCGCACCCGCGGCCGTCGCGATGGGCGCCATGCCCATGGGCGAAGCCTACGACGGAGCCGCCTCGGGACTATTCGGCGGGATCGCGCTGGCGATGTTCGCGATGATTCTGGCCGCGGTCGGCGTCATGATCCTCGGCATGTCGGGCGGGTCGGCGAGCATCCTCGCCTCCGTCAGCCAGACCGTTATCTGGGGCGTGCTCGGCGGCGGCTTCCTCGCGATGCTGATCTTCGGCGGCATCGGGTGGGTCGCCCTCCGCAAGAGCTGAGCACCCGCACCGGGTCATCAACAAGTAAAGCAAGCCCCGTCCGAATGGTCGGGGCTTTTTCATGCGATGTCTCGTCAATCAGGCCGGGGTGACCGACACACCCGTCGGCTCGGCCCGTCCCCCCGGAACGCCGAGTTGGTCGAGCACGGGCGTACGGGCGTAGACCAGTCGCCAGGCGCCGCCCGGGGCGTCGCCCGAGCCATCGATCGGCCCCACCGTCGTGTGGAGCCATCCTGTGATCTCGACGTGGACCTGGGCGCGGATGTCGGGGATGACCTCGGCCGAGACCGCGACCGCGTCGTGCACCAGCGATCGCTCGCCTGTTTTCGTATCGGCCAGTTCGACCGAGATCCGTGCCCGCGCGTCGCCCAGACCGCAGACCGCGACGGTCATGACCAGCATCCGGGCGTTGCCCGCGGGGGCGGCCGAACCGACCGCGGACCGCGCGACCTGCCAGCGCACCGCGATCGCCGAGAGCGTCGGGCAAGCCTCGGTTGCGCCGAGCGACACGGGAGCGAGCTCGGCTCCGAGCACCCGGGGCGGACCGGGCTCGGTGTGCGCGGGAGCGACGGCGTGGTGCGCCGAACGTGTCCAGCGGGAGGTGGTGCTCATCGCGCGTCCCCCTCTCTGTCCGGGGTGGCGCCTTTGCCAGCCGATCGCGTCGGAACCTTGGTGAGCAGCTTGGCGGCTGTCTTCAGCCCACTGCCCGTCGGGCCCGCAAACTTGTGACTCAGCACGGTCAGCAGCTCGAAGCACTCTTGCACCGCGTCGAGCCGAACGTTCAATGCGGCCAGGTCCTCGGGTGTCGCCCGCCCCTTGGCCCGGCTGGTGTCGGGTGTCAGCTCGCGGATCTCGTCGAGCGATTGCAGCATCGGGTCGACCTCACGCTTGATCCGCTCACGGGCGATGGCGCGGAGCATCGCCCACACGTCCTGCTCGGCCTGGAAGTAGTCCTTGCGGTCGCCCCGCTTGTGGGTCCGCTGGATGACGCCCCATTCGAGCAGCGCCCGGACCGACATCGAGACGTTGCCCCGCGAGATCGCCAGACGCTCCATGATCTCGTCGGTGCACATCGGCTCGCCCGTGACGTAGAGCAGGGCGTGGACCTCGGCCATCGTTCGGCTGATGCCCCAGGCGGACCCCATCCGCCCCCAGGACGCGATGAACCGGTCCTGGGCCTCGGCGAGCAGCTCGGCGGCCTGCTTCGCGCTTAGCTTGGTGTCGAGGGTGTCTTGGGGAAGGGACATCAGATGAAGTATCTATTCATCGCCTCTTAAAGTCGAGCGACATTTCAAAAATGACTGAAAACACTCTTTGTCTCTACAAAAACAGCCGCACGAAGGCGGCGTGGAGCAAAAATCGACAGAATCCCATGCTCAGGGCGACAGGACCAAGTTGATGTCTGCCAAGTCGTAGATGCCATCGCCATTGATATCGCAGGAGCGGGCGAGAGATCCCTCGGTCGGGGCGACCACTGTTGCATTGGCAACTGCCATGGCATCATTGATGTTCACAAAGCCGTCGTAGTTCACATCGCGATGGAGCCCAGCGTCGATGGCAACATCACCTGAATCGCTCAGAAGATAGAGCACATCGTCAAGTGGCCCAGTCTCGATGACTTCTCCACTGACGACAATCGCTGCGTGATGCACCTCACCGGCGGGGATTGGGTAGGGCCGCTGATCGAAGAGATCGAGATACACGAATCCCATCTCCGCCAAGCAGAGATCTTCGACCGACGCGATCGATGGCCGAGCCGCATCGAGGAAGCTAGTTATATCGACTGTATGAACAATCGTGTTTCCGCTTGAGGTACCTCGCACGCATGTATCGCAGCCCCCAGCTGAAAGCGAAGGGTTGACCTGCTCCGGATCCGGACTGTCGCAGCATTCGATTTTTCCTGCGAGACAGCAGCGGTCACTGTAGTCTTCACATTCCTGGATATAGGTCGGATCGCCTGAAGGCCGGACACTCGTTGTTGTGCGAACGGTCTGATTGCCGGAAATGTTCGTATAAACACATCGGCGGGTGGTTATCGCAACACTCGGAAAACAAGCCGAAAGCCAGCATCGCGTACAGTTTCCTGATGAGATACTCCATGTGTTGGTGGTCGATGACGAATGCGTATAACTCGCGGTGACATCTGCACCTGCGCAAGGCACCTTGATGCTCATGCCGATCGAATCCCCCGACGTCACCGCATATGAAGTGGAGGCCCCACACGCGACGGTCGTACTAGCTATGCGAAAACATTCCGCACTTGTGGAAGTTGTGCATGTTGTGCAAGAAGTTGCACCACTTGGAAAGTGAAAAATCCTTCTGGTGGTCGTTGGGCCACCATCCGTGGCCATCCATGCTGGCTGCGGGTCAGGAACAGGCTCACTCAATACAGGCGGCGGAGACTGCGAAAGTTGCCCCACGGCTGGACTCGCAAGTGCAAATACAATTAAAGCGAACTTGTTCATAATGAAACCCCTAATGCTTGCAACAGTGATTATACAGAAGACGCTGCCGCATCATACCAGTAGTATCTTGTACCGCAAGCTCAAACGATTGAGTACAAAACAAAGCAACCTACAGCCACCCACTTCAGGGTGGACGGCACCTTCTTAGTTCAGCCTATCGAATCAACACATCAGCCGCGCCGGCCAGCCCGATGACGCAGGAGACCACGCCGTTGAGCGTGAAGAACGCCATGGGGATGCCGGCCTTACCGCGCTTAGACAGAACCAGGTGCTCGTAGACCAGGGTGGCGCCCACGATCGCGACGCCGACCCCGAAGATCGGGCCGAACTCCGGGCCCGCCCACCACGCCAGCGCGAGGCACGCCAGAGACAGCGCGTGCAGCACCCTGCTGAGTGTGATCGCGCCGCGCCAGCCGAACTTGGCCGGGATCGAATGCAGGCCCACCTCGCGGTCGTAATCCAGGTCTTGCAACGCGTAGATCACGTCGAAACCCGCGACCCAGCACAGCACCATGCCCGCGATCGCGAGCAGGGCGAGGCCGGTGCTCGTCAGCGCGCCGTCGAGCAAGAACGCGTCGAAGCCCTGGGTGGCGATGGCGGCCGCCAGCGGGCTGGCGGCCAGGGCCCCGCCCAAAAACACGTGGCACCACCATGTGAACCGTTTGGTGAACGAGTAGAACCCGATCCAGACCAGCACGGGCACGCTCAGGACGGTCGGCCACCAGTTGCCGAACGCGAAGCCGAACACCGATGCGCAGGCGATGAACGCGAACGCGGCCGCCGCGAGCATGAGGAGCCCGTCGCGTCGCGAGAGCCCGCCCCCAGCGAAGGCGCGTTTGGCGGTGCGCGGGTTGTCGGCGTCGATCCGCGCGTCGGCGACGCGGTTAACCAGCATCGCCCATGTCCGCGCAAAGAACATGCAGGCGACGATCAGCCCGAGCATGCCTGCGAACTGTCCCCATAGGATCCCGCCTTCCTTCCCATCACGGGGCGCGGCCAAGAACGCTGCCAGCACCGCGAAGGGCAGCGCGAACACCGAGTGGGCCAGTTTGATGTCCCGCAGCGCAAGCATGGCCCTGGCCCGGAAGGGCGCGGGGCGGTCATCTCGGGTTGGCGCGGCGGTGCTCACGCCTGAGGGTAGAAGCCAGGACGCGCAAAGAAAAACCGGCCCGTGAGCGGGCCGGCTTTGAGTTCAGGGTTGTGCGATATGCCTTACGGGCAGCCGGCGTTGAAGAGGCCGATGTACGCGGAGATATCGAAGAAGTTCAGCGTCCCGAACGGGGCTGCCAAGTCGGCCGCATCGTCGCCCGCGTTGAACGCGGTGATGTAGGCCGAGATATCGAAGAAGTTCAGCGTGCCGAACGGTTCGGCGATGTCCGCGGCTGAGCAGCCCGGATCGCTGTTCTCTGCGACGTCGCCGGTGATGACCACCGCGAAGCCCTGAGTGCCCTGGTTGACCGCCGTGCCGCGGACGCGGACGACGTACTCACCCGGGAACGGCGCGACGAAGCGGATCATCTCGACGTTGTTGATCGGGTCGGGCGAGCCGCCCGAGTTGGACTGGCCGCCCGAGAACACGTTGCCGAGCAGATCGAAGCCGAGCGGCGTGACCAGTTCCAGGTCGAGGTCGTTGACCGCCGCGAACGACGCATTGGTCGCCGCCGGCGCGTCGTGGAACGCCATCGTGATGACCAGGTCCTCGGCGTTGGAGTTGACCGTGATCGGGATCTCGACCACATCGCCCGTGTTCAGCGCGTCGGGCGAGGCGTTGCGGACGTCGTGGACGATGTTGAAGCGAGTCTGGCCTTCGAGGTAGAGGGCGTTGTCGAGCAGGATGCGCCCCCAGCCCTCACGGTTCGAGGGATAGCCGGCGACGCCGGTCATGTCCACGGACGAGTTGAGCAGGGTCGCTTTGAGCAGCGGGCCAGAGGGCGTGAACGCGTCCTCGGGCTGGGCCGAGCCGGTCGGGTAGAAACCGTCCATGTAGTACTGTCGGGCCAAGGCCGCGGCCCCCGCGATCGCAGGCGCCGCCATCGAGGTGCCGGTCGCTTGCGCGGTCGAGCACCCCGAGCTACCGTTGGCGCTGCGAGTGCCGCAGCCCGGGGCGTAGATCTCGGGTTTGCGTCGCCCGTCGTTGGTCGGGCCTTGCCCGCCCGAGCAGAAGTTTTGCTGGCTGTTCGCGTCCTGGCTGGCGCCGACGGCCAGGCAGTTCTTGGCGTTCTCGGGGTTCTTGAGCGAGCCGCCGTTCGTGACCGCGAAGATCACGAGGTTGTCGTCGTTGTTGAACGAGAACGTGTCGATCGCGCGGGTCCAGTTGTCGTAGGCGGTGGTGCCGTCGTTGCCCCACGAGTTGGTGTGGATCGCGGCGCCCTGGTTGTAGTGCTGGGTGAGGTTGCTGTTCATCGAGTTGAACGATCCGAAGTTGGCGGTGGTGTCGTAGACCATCTGAGCGCCGTACGCCACGCCGCGTGTGTCGCTGTTGTTGCCGGCGTCGCCGACCGCGGTGCCCGCGACGTGCGAACCGTGGAACGAGGTTCCAATCGACGCGTTGTACGCGAGGATCTTGCGGTGGTCCGGGCCGATCGGGTCGCCCTCGGGGTCGCTGACCGTGCAGTGGCCGACGGTGACACGCAGGTCCATGATCCCGATGATCTGGCCCTCGCCGTGGATGCCCGCGTCGTACACAGGCAGATTCGTCGGGGAGTTCGACTGCACAACCCAGCGCGTGGTCGAGTTGCGGTAGGTCACCTCGGGCGCCGGCTCGACCCACTGCACGTGCTCGGACTGGGCGATGCCGCGGAGGGCGGCTTCGGTCCCGACCACGTCAAGCGTGAAACGGTCGCCCTGGAAGTTGCTCTCCAGAACGTTCAGACCCGCCCGGGCCAGCTCGGCGCGTGCGGTGTTGAGATCGGCGCCGGAGAAGAGCATCACGACCGCGGGCAACGCACCGGTATCGGTGATCGCCAGCATCTCGGGCGTGGTGTAGGGGCGTTGCCCGAGCTCGGGCGAGATCTTCCACGACGCACGGAAGTTGACGATGTGGTCAACGAACGGCAGCGCGGTGATCGCGTTCAGGCGGGCGCCTCTCATATCGAGGACGAACGCGTTATCGGGGATGTACTCGATGATGCGGGCGCCCGACGCTTCGATCGCGGCGCGCCGGTCGCTGTCCATCGGGCCGTCCATCTGCACGACCAGGCGGCGCGGCATCTTCTGTCCCTCGGCCAGCCCGACGCGGACGTCTTCGATGTTTCCAGCGTCGATCTGTCCGGTCTGGAGACGCAGCGGCCCGCCGAACGCGCCGGCCGCGAAGATCGAGCCGGCGGCGAATGAGAGTGTGAGGGCCAGCGATGGATTGCGATTCATGTCTGCTCCGTTCTTGTCGCCCGGCTCACCCGGGGCATGCTGCGAGTGCTCGTAGTCCGTCCTGTCAGATCGCCAGCGTGCTCGCCGGCCAACCTCACACGGATCAGGCCTGTCTGGTTCCAATACTCCGGCGGACCGCCCCATCAACAACACTGGAGCCGCTCCGAAGACCGCCCGAACGGGCGTCACGGGCCATACGCCCGCCCGGAAGCGCGGGTTGCACCCGCTGCTCTAGCATGAACCCAATGGCCCGAAACAGCAACACAAAAAGCCCCAACACAGCCCGATTGAGGGGTTAATCCCCTCAGGCGGCCCGCCCGCCCCCGCGGCGTCCGCCCATCGCCAGTCGCCTGGCATGAGCCCCCGAACGGGCCAGTTTGAGCGTCCGAGCCAGCCCCGACCGCTTGAGCATCCGTGAGGTCGGCCCGGGGACATCACGGAGCACCAGCGATCCGCCCAGTCGCGACAACGCCTCGGCCACCTCGGTCAGGGTGCCCACGCAGGCACCCGACAGCACCTCGAGCCCGCGCATCGATAGCACGATGTGCGGCGGCTCGCCCGGCTTGTGGAACCCCACCAGTTCCGCACGCAGGCGGCTGGCGTCAAGAGAACGCAGGTTCGCTTGGCGCAGCCCGAGCTCGATCACATCGCCGGGCTTGCGATCGCCTGACCGCCGCCCCGATGGTTTTCGGACCCGCGTAATGCGGTCCGCGGGTTCGGCTCGGCTTCGCCGTGCGCCACTTCTGGAGCCCGACCCGCGTTCGCGCTCTGTTGGCCCGTCGGCAAGATGTCCCGTGTCGGTGATGGTCAATCGCATCGTGTGATCCCCGGCCTCGAATGAGGCCCGCCAACTATGACCCACGAACACCCCAGATGCGATCGCACCCGCCGATCGGACCACCGGCGCGGTCCGCGTGTGCGGGGCACACCGTGGATTGCTTTCCACATCGGATGTTCTCGGTCGATGCGAGCGCTCAGCCGTGCGCTATCGGTCGCCCAGTGCCCGCACCGCGGACGTGTCGACGCCCGCGATGCGCAGCGTTTTCTCGGGGTTCGTGCGCCCCGAGACCACTTCGACCTGGGCACGCTTGATGCCCAGTTCGCGGGCGATGAGCGCCACGATCGCCTTGTTCGCCTTCCCGCCCTCGGGCGGGGCGCTGACGCGGACTTTCAGGCGATCACCGAGCATGCCCGCCAGGTCGTCGCGCGAGGCGCCGGGCACCGCTTTGATGCGCAGCTCGATGGACTCAGGCGGCGTGTTGGTCATCGGGGTTCAGCCGCAGGGGCTCAGGAACCGAACGACGAACGTGTTGATATCGCTCGGCCCGACCTTGCCGTCGTGGTCGAAGTCGGCGCGGGGGTCGCTCGCGACGTAGGCGTTCAGGTAGGCCGCGATATCGAAAAAATTCAGGCGACCGTTCGTGTCGAAGTCCGCGGGCACCGTCGCGTCGATCGTGACCGACGTGTTGGCCGGGACGTCGGTGACGGTCGTCGTGAACCCATCCACCCAGGAGACCTCGATCGATTCGACGACGTCGTCGGTCCCGATGCCGAAGTGCAGCGTTTGCTCGGACTGCGACAGGAAGCTGGTGCGCCCGTCGAGCAGCTGCGTCCGGGATTCGCCGTTGGCGGTGACGGTGACCAGGGCCCCGAAGCCGCGGGGCGCTAGGCACGTGTTGCCCGAGGTGTCCAGATCGACGCGGACCCAGTTGCCCGGGAGCGTGGACTCGTTGCGGTAAAGGCGGGCGGGCCCGTTGTTCTCGGTGAAGAGCAGGTCCACGCGCCCGTCTCGGTCGTAGTCGAAGTGGACCAGCGCGCGGCCCTGGCCGGTCCACGCGATGCCGGCCTGCTGCTCCTGGTTCGAGAACACGCCCGCGCCGTTGTTGATGTAGAGCCTGGCGGGCTCGTTGATCCAACTGGGCCAGCCGCCCGTCGTCGCCAGGTCCGGGTCGCCGTCGTTGTCGGCGTCGAACGCGGTCGTGCCCCAGCCCCAGCCCGAGTTCCGCACGCCGCGGTCGGTCGCGACCTCTTCGTACACCGGCACGCCCGACACGGTCGACGCGTCGGTGGCGTGGAAGAAGGTGTTGCCGCAGGGCGGGTCGGAGACCTCGACGTAGATGTTGGTTATGAACCAATCGAGGCGCCCGTCGTTGTCGAAGTCGGCCAGCGTGGCGCCCATGCCGTTGCAGTCGCCGAAAATCCCCGCCTCGAGCGTGATGTCCTCGTACGCCGCCTTGCCGCCTTCCCCGATCGCGTTGCGATAGAGACGCGACGTCCGGAAGTCGTTGGCAAGCAGCAACTCGGGGTAGCGGTCGCCGTCGAGGTCGGCGAAGTTGGGCGTGAACCCGCGGAGCATGCCGATATCAGCTGGCATGCGCCCCGCGGCGACGCGTGTGAACGTGCCGTCGCCGTTGTTCTCAAACAACCGGTTGCCGCCCGTGTCGAACGTCCAGGCCGAGACGAACAGATCCAGATCCCCATCGAGGTCCATGTCGCCGAACGTGGCGCCCATGCCCGCGACCAGGTCTGAGATCTCGTTCACGCCCGCCTGTTCTGCGACGTCTTCGAAGCGGAACTGCCCCTGGGCGTCCGGGCCTGTGTTGCGATAAAGCACGCTCTCGCCGGGCGCGGGCGGCAACGGGAAGTCGCCATAGTTGACGACAAATAGGTCCTGGTAGCCGTCGTTGTCGAAATCACCCACGGCCATGCCCGCGGATCGCAGACGCCTTGTTATCCCCCACGCCGCGCCCTCGTCGGCGAAGGTCCCGTCCTGCTGGTTGATGTAAAGCCGGTCGGGCCCGGTGCCGCCCTGTGGGATGAAGATGTCTTGCCAGCCGTCGTTGTTGAAGTCCGCGACCGCGGCCCCGCCCGACATCAACGAAGTTCCGCCCGGGTAGGTATTGGGATTGAAACTCGTGTCGATTCCCGCCTGGTCGTTGACCATGGTGAAGACCGGAGCCGCCGGCGCGAGCGCGGCGCACGCACACAGCGTGGACAGAGAGACCATCAGAAACCGGTGGGAACAGTGTTTGGGCATTGCCTCAAGCATCCACCATCTTGGTGCCCGGTTCAAGGGGAACAGGCGGAATGACTGCACGTGGGTGGTTTTTCGCACCCCATTTGCCCCGTCGCCCGTTCAAGAGGCGTCCGATCGGCGTATGGCGCACGAGCAACTGATAGCTCGCCAGCAGCACCAGCCCCGACGCGAGCAGGACGATCGTCATCTTGACCAACGCCGGCACCCGCCAATCCACGAGCAAAATGCCGAATCCCACCACGACGGGCATGTGCGCGAGATACACCCAATACGCCATATCGGACCCGTAGCGGACGAATCGTTCGGTACGCGGGCCCGGGTGTGCGAGCAAACGGAGCGACAACCCGATCATCCCGAGCCCCAGCCCCGTCGTCATGAGCGCGTGCGACCCGGTCCCGATCAGGTTGGGCCCGGTCTCGGCTTCGAGCCCCAGCGCCCCCGCGCGTATCGACCACAGGTACACCGGGAACGCGATCAGCAGCCCGATCCCCATCGGGCACCACCACATCCGGGCGAGTTTGTTCAGGTGCTCGCGAGCCGGGTATATCAGCCAGCCGCACGCGAACGGGAGCGCGAAGTACGCCATGCTCGACCAGTTGGGCACCAGCGTCGTGTTCGGCGTCGCCCCGCTCGGGTGGTGCAACAGCAGCATCGTCCCGACCGGCAACGCGAGCAGCAGGGCTCCCCACCACGAACCCACGACCCGGCCCAGCCAGAGACCGAAGCCGTGCCCGGCCCGCCGGACCACGCCGGGGCATGCGGCATGGATCAGCAGCCCGACCGCGACAAACCAGATCAGTTCGTACAGAAACCACAGGTGCCACAAACGCACGAACTCGTGCATCGAGCCCTGGACCGGGATGCCCCACGATGTTTTGAGCATCGTCGTCACCGCGGTGCCCGCCGGGAATCCCCACTGCGCCGAATAGCCGAGCCCCCACAACGCGGCGCACATCGGCTGGATGATCACCAGCGCCGCGACAAAGGGCAGGGCGATACGGAACGCCCGCTGGCGGGCGGTCTTGATCGCGCCTCGCTTGGCGATGAGCATCGCGGTGAAGAAACCGCTGAGCAGGAAGAACGTCTCCATCCGCCAGCTGTGCACGAGCGTGATGGAATGCCCGATCACACCGCTCTTGTCTGGGTCATTGATCGCCCAGAAGAACGGCGGCAGCCCCGTGATGTAGGGCATCCCCGCGTGCAGCCACACACCGAGCATCATCGCGACCGCTCGGAGTGCATCGAGCCCGTGCAACCGGGCGGACGTCAACGGGGGCTCGCCGGGCTCATGCATCGGGAGTTTCCATCTTCGGAGTCATCGGATCGTTGAAAGAGAATACTTCTTCGAGCGGCACGCCGAAGGCTCGTGCGATCTTGAACGCCAGCTCGAGCGTCGGCGAGTACTTCGCCTTCTCGATCGCGACGATTGTTTGGCGACTGACCCCCACCGATTTCGCCAAATCAGCCTGGGTCATCTCATTTGTGTGAAAACGCAGCTCGCGGATGCGGTTGGCGACCTGGGTGCCGGGCATGCTCAGGACCCCCTGTATCCGACCGCCACGAGCGTCATCCGCACGACCTCTGCGAAGTAGAACACACCGAAGAGCGCGTAGCCGACGATGATCGGGCTCTCCAGCAGCTCGTTCTGTGAATCGCTCCAGGCCGGCCTCAACTCCTGGAGGATGGTCATCGCGATCGTCACGAACACGCCCAGCGCGAGCAGCGTCCCCCGGACCCGAGCCGCCCGGTGCTCGATCGCGCGCACCCGCTCGTCGTCGGGCTCGCTCTTGGTGAAGATCGCCAGCAGGGCGTGCATCAGGATCGCAAGGACGACTTGGAGGACCACCCCGATAAACAGCAGCCACGCCAGATCGAGCCTGGAGTGCGGATGATCCGCCCATCGCAGCAGCATGACGGGGTAGATGACCAGCGTCGTGGTCAGGCTGATCAGATTCGACCACTCGCGGAATGTGGCGCCCGTGCCGGTCCTGTTCATCGATGACTCCTTTGAGGTTGGACCGGAGTGTAAAGTAAAGCAATCTCAATGTCAAGTGTGCTTTACATCAAGTAGAAGATGCCACAAAGAAAACACCCTCCGGGGGGAGGGCGTTCGGTCGTTGATGTTGACGTGCCGGCGGTCAGCCGGGGGGATTCGATCAGTCCTCGTCGGCCTTGGCGATCATCCACTCTTCCAGGTCCACCGGGGCCTGACGCCCGAAGATGGTGACCAAGACGCGGACCTGCCCCTTCTCGGGAAACAGCTCGTCCACCGTGCCCTCGTAGTTCTCGAACGGGCCCTCGCGGATGACCACGCTCTCGCCCTTCTGGAACGACAGGCGGATGGTCGGCTCGTCGTCGGGTGCTTCCGAGTCGCGGAGCATCTTCTCCGTCTCGTGCTCGGCCATCGCGGTCGGACGCCCGGCTGTCCCGATGAAGTCGCCCACGCCCGTGGTCTCCTTGATCAGGAAGAACACATCCTGGGGGATGCGCCCGTCGTCCTCGAGCTTCATCTCGACGAAGACGTAGCCCGCGTAGAGCTTCTCTTCCTTGATCTTGGTTTTGCCGCCCTTGATCGTCTTGACCTTCTCGGTGGGCACCAGGATGCGCCCGACCAGGTGGGTCATGTTCTCGATCTGGATCTTGCGGAGCAGGGTCGCCTGGACCGAGCTCTCTTTGTTCGACGCGACGCGGAGCACAAACCAGTCCATGCCGTCCTGGCGGATCGGCTCGTCGTGCCCGATCATGCCGTCACGCTCGGGCTCGCCCACGGTCTTTGGGGCGGTGTCGGCCTGGTAGCCGTCGTCGGGATCGGGCAGTGGCTCCGGCTCGGAGGACGCGGGTGCCTGGGGCTTGGGCTCGGCGCCGTGCCCGGTCGAGTGCTCGGTCTGCGTCTCGGTCGGTTGGTCGGGCTGGCTCTCGGCCGGTTGCTCGGCCTTGATCTCGACCTGCGGCTCGGCCTGCTGTTCTGCTTTGTCTTCTGTCTGATTCATGGCGTTCTCGTCCATTGGTCGTGTGCCTTTCGGATGCGCTCAGCCCTGCAGGACGTCGATCCACTTGAAGAAGGTCGAGAAACCGATGTCGATCACGAAGAGGAAACCCGCGATCAGGAACGTCGCGACAATCACCACGATCGTCGAGCCCTTGATCTGCTTGTAGGTGCTCCAGTGGACCTTCTTCATCTCCGAGTCGGTCGCGATCAGGAAGTCGGATGACTTGGGGCTCGACGCGACGAACCACCCGATCAGGATCGCCCCGATCAAGATGATGCCGCCGGCAACGCCCGCCTGGAGATACAACTGCGGGAAGATCGGTTCGGCGACCGTCCCGTCCACGGTGGCGCGGAACGTGGGGTTGGTCGGGTCCATGCCCACAATCAGCCGCCGGGTGTCCGCCGCGAGGTCGCGCGTCTCGTTCGTGTCGAAGTAGGCGATCACCACGTCGGCCCGCCCGGAGGCGGACGGGCGGTACGCGGTGACCAAACCGGTACCCAGTTGGTCGAAGCCTTCGCCGTCCCTGGAGTCGCGGAGCAGCGCGATCGTGTCCCCGATGTTCACATCGCCCCGACCGGCGGAGGTGGACATGGTCCACTCTTTGGCGGGCAGGCGGACGGCCTGGGCCTGTCCCCATCCCCAGAGGGCGCCGAACAGCACGAGGATCCCGACGCCGACCGCCGTCAGCACCCGGACCCAATACCCCTGACCCGGCTTGTACAAGCCCATCATCGTGGTTCGCTCCCGGGCGTCGGTCGGGGGTGTGCCCCGTCGTTCGCCGAGTTGGGCCGAGGCTCCGACAAGGCGCCAAGGCGGATCGTTTCAAACACGGCAGGAGAGACTCGAACTCCCGACCGGTGGATTTGGAATCCACTGCTCTACCAACTGAGCTACTGCCGTAGTGCGGCCAAGCCGCTGGAATCAAGAATCAGCCGCCAGGGACCAGCCGTCAGGGATGAGGATCGAGCAGCACTCGCAGCCATGATGGCCGATGGCTGATCCCCGTTCCTTCAACGGTCCGCAGGCCGATTACTTCCGCTTGATCTTGTGCGTCGTGTGCTTGCGCAGGCGGGGGGAGAACTTGCTAAAGCCCTCCTTGAGTTTGTCGTCGATGCCGCCCTTGACGTTGATCGAGGTGCGGTAGTTCAGGTCGCCGGTCTCGGTGCACTGGAGCCACACGTACTCGCGGGCGTTGCCTTTTTTCTTCGCCATCGGATCGCTCCCGTCGGGCCAGCATGCCGGTGGGCATCGCTGGCTTGGTATCGCTTACTTCGGAAAAGCGGCCCGGGCGCTTCCGCGCCCGGGCCGAGAATCGCGTCTGAACGGTCTTACTTGAGGATCTCAGTCACGGTGCCGGACCCGATCGTGCGTCCGCCTTCACGGACGGCGAAGCGGAGACCGGTCTCCATGGCCACGGGCTTGTCGCCCAGATCGACCTGCATGGTGACGTTGTCGCCTGGCATGCACATCTCGGCCGTGCCGCCGCCGTCACCGAACAGTTCGGTGACCTGGCCGGTCACGTCGGTGGTGCGGAAGTAGAACTGGGGCTTGTACTTGGGGAAGAAGGGGGTATGACGCCCGCCTTCGTCCTTGGTCAGCACGTAGACCTGGCCCTTGAACACGGTGTGGGGGGTGATCGAACCGGGCTTGCAGATGACCTGCCCACGCTCGACTTGATCCTTTTCCACGCCGCGGAGCAGGACGCCGCAGTTGTCGCCGGCGATCGCCGACTCGAGGGTCTTGTTGAACATCTCGACACCGGTGATGGTGGTGTTGAGGTTCTCGGCGGCGAGGCCGACGATCTCGGCGGCGTCGCCGACCTTGACCTGGCCACGCTCCACACGACCCGTCGCGACCGTACCACGACCCTTGATCGAGAAGACGTCCTCGACCGAGATCAGGAATGGCTTGTCGGTCTCACGCTCGGGCTCGGGGATGGCGGTGTCGATGACGTTGAAGAGCTCGTCGATCGGCGCACAGGCGGCGTCGTCCGTCGGGTTCTCGAGCGCGAGCTTGGACTGGCCGCGGACGATCGGGGTGTCGTCGCCCGGGAAGTCGTACTTGCTGAGCAGCTCGCGGATTTCCATCTCGACGAGGTCCAGCAGTTCCTCGTCGTCGACGAGGTCGACCTTGTTCATGAACACGACGATGTGGGGCACACCCACCTGGCGGGCGAGCAGCACGTGCTCACGCGTCTGGGGCATGGGTCCCGAATCGGCCGCGACCACGAGGATGGCGCCGTCCATCTGGGCGGCGCCGGTGATCATGTTCTTCACGAAGTCGGCGTGGCCCGGGCAGTCCACGTGGGCGTAGTGCCGAGACTCGGTCTCGTACTCGACGTGTGCCGAATGGATCGTCACGGTCTTGTTCGCGTCACGCACGGTGCCGCCCTTGGTGATCTCGGCGTAGGACTTGGCGCCCTGCACGAGGCCCTTGGAATCGGCGCGGGCGACCATGGCGGCGGTCAGGGTCGACTTGCCGTGGTCGATGTGCCCGATAGTGCCCACGTTCACGTGGGGCTTGGTCCGCTCGAAGGTTCCCTTCGCCATCGCTTCTACCTCTTCATCTGACTGCACATAGCGGTCGGTGTCTGCCCGTTCCCGACCATCGGGGGGGCGTTGTGCCGACCGTGCGAGTCGGCGTTATATCGAACTCAAACACCGGGCGAAAACCCGATGAAAGCCGCTGGAGAGACTTGAACTCTCGACCTCACCCTTACCAAGGGTGCGCTCTACCACTGAGCTACAGCGGCCAGTCGCTGGCCTCGATGCCGGAGCGGTCGGGCCCGGGGGCCAGGCCATTCCGAGCCGTCACGAAAACCGCCCGGACCAGCATCCGAGCGGGACAGGATCTTTCACCCGCGCCCCGCAAAGGTCAACCTCAAAGCCAACATCTCGGGCCAACCGGGACGCGGACAACCAATTGCACCGCCAGCGCTTAGCGCCGCCCAGCCCGAACACCTGCCCCGATGCCCCGATCCGGGCGGTTCACAGGCTCCGAGCGCGTTCGCGGGATCTGTTGATATGCCCTGGCACCCGCCAAATCCGTTGGCACACCCATATCCCTCGGGTACATTTGTAACGAATCCGGTTGTTTCTGAACGGATCCGGGGCCCGCTCCGCCCAATCCAGCCCCGCCCGAGAGAGGACCCGCCCATGCGCCGCTGCCAAAACGCCCAGCGATCATCCCGCGATCGCAACTTTGTTCGCTCTTTGGTTGGCATCATTGCTGGAGCGGTCGGGCTGGCCGCCTCTCCGGCCTCGGCGACTTGGTCGGTCTTGATCGTGGACACCCGGACCGGCGAGATCGCGCTGGGTTCGGCGACCTGCCTGATCCGCCTGGATCTCCGCGAGTTGACCCCGGTGCTCGTGTCCGGTTCGGGCGCGGTCACGGCACAGTCCGCGGGCGATTCGGACGGCTTCACCCGCAGCTACATCCGCGACCGCCTGATCGAAGGGGTGCCCGTCGCGGACATCCTCGTGGGCCTGAGCCAGATCGATCCGGATCACCAGTCGCGCCAGTACGGAATGATCGACACCTCGGGCGGCGCGGTGACGTTCACCGGTTCGCAGGCGGGCGCGTGGCGCGGCGGGCTGACCGGGCAGATCGGCGACCTGGTGTACGCCGTACAGGGCAACGTGCTCTCGGGCGAGAACGTCGTGGCCGACGCGGCCAGCGCGGTCGTCAACACCCAGGGCGACCTGGCCGACAAACTGCTGGCCGCCATGGTCGCGGCCCGCCAAGCCGGCGGCGACGGGCGCTGCTCGTGCGACCCGCGCAACCCTGAAGACTGCGGCTCGCCCCCGCCCGGGCCCTTCAAATCGGCCCACATCGGTTACATGATGATCGCCCGCGCCGACGATCACGATCAGTCGCGCGTGTACTACTTCGACCCACGCCGCCCCGGTTACTTCGCGGCCACCGACACGAACGCCGACGGGTTCGACGACATCGTCGCGACAGTAGAGGGCAGGACCGAACTCCTGTTCACGACCAACCAGACCATGCCCGGCGCGGACATGTCGCACGTGTCGATCAACCGCGTCGAGGACGTGGGCGTCACCGGGATGCGGGATCTCTACGCCGAGGACGTCACGGGCGACGGCGTCGATGATCTCGTCTTTATCGGCAACACGCCCCCGGGCATCACCGTTCTTAAGGGCAACGGCGACGGCACGTTCGACCTGGACAGCCCGACGCGGTTCCCCTCGGCCAGTGCGCCCAGCCGGCTCGAACTCGCCCAGTTCGACGACGACCCGCAGTTGGAGATGGTCTTCTCGCAGCGCACCGGGGGCGTGGTCAGCGTCGTGGACTGGAACACCAGCCTGAACATCATGCTCGAGATCGGGATCGTCGCGGTGCCCGACGGGCCCAACGGGATCGCGGTCGGCGACTACGACGGCGACACGTTCCCCGACCTGGCGATCACCCGCTTCCTCGACGATTCGGTCGAGGTCTACCGCCACAGCGGGAACGACGGGTTCATCGACTTCCTTCCGTTCGCGTCGATCCCGACGGACGACCAGCCGATCGATGTCGTCGCGGGCGACCTCAACGGCGACACCATCCCGGACCTGGCGGTCGTCCACGACGGGGGCGAGACCGCCAAGACGTACATCAACCTGGGCAAGGGCGGGTTCGCGCTCGGGCAGTCGTTCGACATCACCAACGACGGACTTCGCGTGGACCTTGTCGATGTGGATGCTGACGGGCTCGACGACATCGTCACGTTCGCGCTCTCGTCCGCGAACGCGTTCGAGATCTTCGCCAACCGCGGCGCGGGCGTGTTCGAAGCCGCCCATCGCAATACGGCCGGCGCCGGGCAGGTGTCCGCCCTGCTGACCGATCTGAACAACGACGGGCTGCCCGACTTTGTGTCCGGCTCGAATCGGCGCGGGATGACCGTGATGAACAACCTCGGCGACGGGACCTTCCCGCTCGTCAACGGGTTCGCCAACGGCGTGTATTTCATGGATCTGAACGTCCCCGACACCAACGCGGGCGACCCCGATCCGGTCGACACGCTCGTGAAACTCTTCGCCGACTGGCGGGGCACGCTGGACGGTCGCATCGACGCGGTCCGGACGACCGTCGTCGCGCCCTCGCGCGTCGTCGCCGGCTCGTCCTACACCGCCCGATTCGAGACCCGCGATTGGCGGGGCGAAGCGATCGCACCCGCATCGATCGACGCGACGGGCGAGTACGAATCCGGCACGGGCAGCATCGCGGGATCGCGGGTGATCGCGCCGGGCGTGGTCGAGCTCGATCTCGTCGCCTCGGCGTCGCCCAGCGATGACTCGGTGATCGTCCGTCTCGACGACGGCTCCGGGCCCGTGCGCCTGATGCCCAATCTGGGCGTGATGGTGCTCGATTCACTCGCGGACTTTGACGGCAGCGGCGCGCGGAACTTCTTCGATATCGCGGCCTACCTGGGTGCCTTCGCCACTCGCGACCCGGCGGCGGACATCACGGGCGAGGGCACGTTCGACTCGATCGACGTCGTGACGTTCATCGGGCTCTTCCAGAGCCCCTGAGAACCGCCGACTGCCACCGAACCCGATCCCGTGCCGCGCACGATCGACCACCCCGCACGGGGTGGTTTTGCACTGTGGATAGGGGGTTCCGCCGGGGTCCGTCGGGCGGGGCGTACGATCCTTGGGGCGGGGCCGATGTCACGCCGGGGAACGTTGCACAGGAGGACTCGGTCATGAAGAAGATTCTCATCGGATTGCTGGTCGTGGTGATCCTGATCATCGCGCTGGTTGTCGGGCTCGTGGTCGTGGGGCTGGGGAGTCTCGACAAGATCGCCAAGGAAGCCGTCGAGCGTGGCGGGACATACGCCATGCAGGTGGACACCACCGTGGAGGGCGTGGAGCTGCAACTCATGAGCGGGTCGGCCACCATGACCGGGCTGAACGTCGCCAATCCCGATGGGTTCGGGACCGAGCACTTCATGTCGCTCGGATCGTCCTCGGCCAGCGTTGACTTCGAATCGATCAGCTCCGACACGATCATCATCCCCGAGATCAGGCTCACCGGGATCGACCTGATCCTCGACCAGGGCGGCAGCCCCGCGAACTACAAGCAGATCCTCAACAGCCTGCAGCGGTTCGAGTCGGGCGACAAGCCTGCGCAGCCCTCGAACGAGGCCGGCAAGAACCTGATCATCAAATCGCTGGTGATCGAGGACATCAACGTCCGCATGGCCAACGTGCCCGGGCTGTCGCTGGCCGTGGGCGACGTGGCCGTCAACGTGCCGCTGATCGAGCTCAAGAACGTGGGCGAGAAAGAGAGCATGAAGCCCGCGGACGTCATCAACCTCGTGGTCAAGACCGTGCTGGCGGCTGCCGTTCAGGCGGGTGGGGGCATCATCCCGGGCGACATCCTGGGCGATCTGACGAGCGGTCTGGGCGGGCTCAGCTCGCTGTCGGACCTGGGCATCGAAGCCGTGGGTGACTTCGGCAAGCAGATCGAAGCGCAGCTCGGCGGCGTGACCGAGCAGGCCGGAGAAGTGCTCGACGAAGTCAAGGACGCCGGCGCGGACCTGCAGAACCAGGTCGAGGACGCGACCAAATCCGTCGAGGACGCGGCCGACGGCATCAAGGACCTATTCGGCGGCAAGAAGAAGGACGACCCCTAAACCCGGGGCCCTTTCATCGTTCTGAAGAGGGTTTTCGACCCATCCGGTCGCCCGGAACAGGAACCCGAACAAGCCACGCCGCGTACCGTTGACCGGTCGCGGCGTTTTCATGTCGTGACCCGCGGGGTGTTCTTCCCGCGGCAGATCGCACAGGTTATTCGGACGTTCAAGGCCCCTTTCGGATCAATACCCGATCGGATCGGACCTTGGGCACGCGTCCAAAGGCACGCCGCTGGCGAAATAGATCGCCAGGGAGCGCGTTTCTGGGGCGGAGAGGTGGTGTGCGCCGGTCTTTCGGCGCATCTTCTGTGAGGAGCCACCGATCGAACCCGCCCTTCTGGGCGCGGTTGTGTGATGGGATGCCCGGGCGTTCAGCCCTGGCGCTATGGCAAGCGGACACACTCGGGCGCCCGACGCGGCGTCCACACAGACCGGAGGTCTCTCTCGATGCAACGGAACATGACGATGTCGGCAATCAGCGCCGGCGCTGCACTGGTGCTGCTGGCGACCGGATCGGCGCTCTCGGCTAGCCAGACCTCCAACGCGAAAGCCAGCCCCGACCTCAGTACGAGCCAAGGCTCCGGGCTGCTCGCGACGAGCACCGTCCGCAAGATCTCGTCTGCCCTGAACATCCAGCCCGGTGACGAGGGGCTCTTCGCGGGTGCCCGCCCAGTGCTCTTCACCGGGATCCCGGGCGACCGGGAGTTCTCGGGTGAGCTCGTGGCCCGAGCCAAGAAATCCGCGGCGTTGACCGCCATGTCGCGCGTCGCGCCGCTGACCTCAAAGACCAGCGCCTTCGTCGCGGAGACCGTCATCCGCGTGCCCGCAGGCATGACCGAGGGCGAGTTGGCAGGGGCGCTTATGGCGACCGGCGAGTACGAGTCGGTCACACCCAACTGGAACGTCTTCCCGGTCGCGACCGTGCCCAACGACCCGCGCTACAGCAGTTCGTGGCAACACAACCGCCTGCAGTCGGAGCTGGCTTGGGATATCACGACCGGATCGCCCGACGTGATCATCGCGGTGTGCGACTCGGGTGTGGACTCGGACCACCCGGATCTGGCAGCCGCACTTACCGACGGGTACAACGCGGTCAACAACCTCGCCGAAGTCGACGGGGGCAACATCGAGGACATCAACGGACACGGGACGTTTGTCTCTGGCTGTGCGGCCGCGATCGGCAACAACGGTGTCGCGGTGACCGGCGTGGGCTGGGACTTCACCATCATGCCGATCCGCGTCTCGAACGTGGCTTCTGGCGGTGCCAGCACCTTCGACCTCCACGAGGGCGCCCGATGGGCGGCCGCGCACGGCGCGCAGATCGTCAATGTCTCCTACTCCGGCGTGTCCTCGAGCGCAAACAACACCGCGGCCCGCGACGTCAAAGCGCTCGGCGGGCTCCTTTTCTGGGCGTCGGGCAACGACGGGCAGAACAGTGTCAGCGGGAACCTGCCCGACCTGACCGTCGTCGGTTCGACCACGTCGAACGACACCCGCGCCGGCTCGAGCAACTACGGCAGCGCGCTCGACATCGTCGCGCCCGGCGCCAGCGTCCGCTCGACCCGACTCGGAGGCGGCAACGGCAACGGCTCGGGCACGAGCTACGCCAGCCCGATGGCCGCGGGTGTCGCGGGCATGATCTTCGCCGCCAATCCGGACCTCGGCCCCGACGACGTGCAAGAGATCCTGTACAACTCCGCGGACGATCTCGGGGCGGCCGGCTTCGACATCTTCTACGGCAATGGTCGGGTCAACACATTCCGCGCCGTGACCATGGCTGTTTCGTACGAGCCCCGATTGTCGCTGCCACTCTCGCAGGATTTCGAGTCCAATGACTGGCAGGACCTGTTGAGCGGCGCCGGCATCGCAACGGTCGCTGATGCCGATGCACCCTCGGGCACGTCGGTACTCGCGCTGGACGCGGGCGAATCGGCCGAGTCAGCCCCGCTGGCCGGGCGGGCGGCCCTCAATGACGACTACAGCGTCAGTTTCTTGGCCCGGGCCGACGGCGTGCCCGCGTTCGAGACGCTGCGTGTCGAGTATCAGCAAGAGTCCGGCGCTTGGGTCACGGTCTTCGAGGCTGTCTCGCCCGGCGCTGATGTCGGCTACGTCAGCTTCGACGGCGTGCTGCCGGGCGACTTCGCCTACCACGGCGCCAAGGTCCGGCTCAGCGCGACCAACACATCGGGCACCTGGATGATCGATGACCTGACGATCGACGAGGCCCGGACCACCGCCGAACTGCCCCTCGCGGACGGCTTCGACACCGGCGCGCTCGACAGCCGCAACTGGGGCATGCTCAACAACGGCTCGGTCGATCTGGTGTCCAACGACTTCGTCGTGGCGCTGGGCAACGACGGCGTGCTGGAGTCGGTCAAGCTGCCGCTCATCGATCTCGTCGCGATCGATCAGTGGGCGTGGTTCTACCTCTCTGGCTCGGGGCTCGGCGTGGGCGACGCGGTCAATGTCGAGTATCGCACCCGCTTCCAGAACTGGTCCAGCATGGATGTCATCGATGTAGCCGGAATCGGCGCGTCGGATCGCGGGTTCGAGTACACGCTGCCGCTGGTGGCGATCGGCGACGCCGAGTTCCAGCTGCGTCTCAATGCATCGACCGGCGGCGGGCAGATCTACATCGACGATGTGAACGTGGGAACGACCCGCCTGCCCGACACCAACCCGGGCTGCGCGGCAGCGGACATCGCCGAGCCCTTCGGCGTCATCAACTTCTTCGATATCGCGGCCTACATCACGCTGTTCAACACGGGCGACCCGGCCGCCGACTTCGCCGCACCGTTCGGGACGCTGAACTTCTTCGACATCAGCGCCTACATCGTCGAGTTCAACGCCGGCTGCCCGTAAGACAAACGGCACATCCATAACGCAAACGACGCCCGGAGCAGATGCCCCGGGCGTCGTTGTGTGTGCGTTGACCGTGCCTTGGATCAGCAGCCGTTGTTGAAGATAGTGATGAACTCGACGATGTCGAAGAAGTTCCAGACACCGATCGGGGCCGCCAGATCCGCGCGCGGGTCCTGGTTGTTGTAGAGGTTGATGAACTCGACGAGGTCGAAGAAGTTGAGGACGCCGAAGGGGGCTACCAGATCGACGACGCAGGGCATCTCGACCGCGCCGCGGTCGGGGTGGTAGACCGGGCGCGGCTCGTGGCGCTGGTCCACGAGGACGTTCACGCCCGTGTGGTCAAAGCTGAGCGTCGCGTCGCCCGAGTCCCGGCAGGGACTCTGTGGCAACAGGACGTGGCTGAGCGTGTTCCCGCCGTGCGGCGCGAGCGGGCTGAGCAGCGCGTCGACGGGTGCCGGCACGGAACCCGAGATATCACCGGGCGCCGCGAGACCGGCCGTGCCGTCGCTATCGAGGTTGTAGCCAATGGATGCGAGCGGCAGGCTCGTGCCGGTGGTTCCGGGGTTGACGCCTGCGACGGTGGAGATGATGGAGTGATTGAGTTGCATGAACGCACCGCCGGAGGGTGTGCCGTTGTGGATGTTCGAGCCGACGGGCGCGTTGTTATTGTGTATGGTCACATGGGTCAGGATCATGTTCCCGCCGGTGAGATTTAGGATGCCCCCGCCGTAGCCCTGGAAGTTGGTGTTCTCGCTGATGGTTGAGTTGACGATCTCGAGATCGCCAAAGTTGTAGATCGCGCCGCCGCCCAGTTCGCCCGGGATGCTGCCCTCGCAGATGTTGTACGCGAGGCTGGAGTTCCAGATCTCGCAGTGGGCCGAGTTGAGCAGCACGCCGCCGCTGGTGAGGGCGACATTGTGCTGCAACGCGCAGTCGCGGACGGTGACATCGCCCAGCCCTGCCACATTGAACGCCCCGCCGCCCGAGTCCGCGTGGTTTAAGAAGAACTGCGAGTCCATGACGGTCACGGCCGCGTTGGCGCTGAATGCGCCGCCGACACCGACGGAACGGTTGCCCTCGAACAGGGTGTGATCGATGGTCGCGGGCCCGCGGAGGTCCATGGCCCCGCCGGCGCCGCCGGACTCGTTGTCGCGGAAGAAGCTGCTGTTGATGGTCAGGCTCGGGCTGCTGCTCCCGACGCGGACCGCCCCGCCCGCGCGGTCGCTCTTGCACTGCTCGAAGTGCGCGTCAAAGAACTGGCCGGTGCCTCCGAGCTGGATCGCGCCGCCGAAGCCGGTCGCGGTGTTGTTGAAGAAGTTGTTGTAACCGTTGGCGATCAGGTCGCCCATGGCGTCGATCGCGCCGGCGTCGGCGCTGGGTCCGCCCGAAGCGCTATTGCCCGAGAACTCAACCTCGCGGATCTCGACGATGCTGCCCGGCATCGCCCGGATCGCGCCGCCTGTCTCTTGGCCCGCGCCGCCCGGCACCGCGGTTCCGTTGTAGAGCCCGAGTTGGGCGAGCGAGAGACGCACGGGGGCGCGGACATCGAAGATCCGATCGCCGAGCACATCGCCGAAGATAAACGTGGAACCCAGCCCGGCGCCGGTGATCTCGATGTCGCGATAGACATCGATGTCGCCGCGGACGGCGTTGTTCTCGCCGTGCCCGGTGAAGCTGAGCAGGTAGGCGCCCGACGGGATCGAAACGGTGTACGTCCCGGGGGGCAGCGTGTTGATGTGCTGGATCACCGAGCGCAGCGTGGACTGGATGCCCGGCACCGGCGCCTCGGCGTCGGGCGACACCGCCGCGTTGACGGCCGGCGCGTCGTAGAGCTCGGTGACCGTGAACTGGGCGCTGGCGAGCGGGGCGGAGATGCTGATCGCCAGAGCGACCAGGCTACGAATGGTGCTGGATGTGCTGGTGCGTGTGGCGGACATGATCGTCTCCCGTGTTATGGGAGCCGCGTGTCCTACCAGGGCGACGCGGCCCCTATACGGGAGCGGCGTCTTAAGATCTTGGTCACGGAGATGTCACGAAGAATCCTGCCCTAAAGCACTGCGATCTCTCGGCTTTGCCCGCCTTAGCCCGCCGAGCCGACGAGCTGATCGTTCGTCTCGAACCGCTTGAGCGCGGTCAGGAGCTGCTCGACCTGCATGGGCGGCGGCATCTGGAGCATGCGACGGCGCAGCGCCGTGATGGTCTTGAACGTCTGATCGTCCATGAGCTTCTCGTCCTTGCGCGTGCCCGATGCCGCGAGGTTGATCGCCGGGAACAGGCGCTTCTCCGCGATCTTGCGGTCGAGGATCAGCTCCATGTTGCCGGTGCCCTTGAACTCCTCGAAGATGAGCTGGTCGCCCTGGCTGCCGGTGTCGACCAGGCAGGTGGCGATCATGGTCAGGCTGCCGGCCTCCTCGGTGTTGCGGGCGGCGCCGAAGATCTGCTTGGGCACCTCGAGCGCCTTGCTGTCGATCCCCCCCGACATGGTGCGACCGGAGTTGGCGTGCTTGTTCGAGCGGTTGAACGCGCGACCGAGGCGCGTCAGCGAGTCGAGAACGACCACCACGTGCTCGCCGGCTTCGACCATGCGCTTGCAGCGCTCCATGGTCGCGATCGAGATCTCGATGTGGCGTTTGACCTCGTGGTCGTTGGACGAGGCGACGACCTCGACCTGCTCACGCTTCCAGGGCTTGTCCCACTCGGCCTTGCCCTCGCGCTGGTCGGCGTTGCCGCAGAGGAAGCGGAGGAAGTCGGTGACCTCTTCGGGGCGTTCATCGACGAGCAGCGCGATGAGGTGGACTTTGGGGTGGTTGACCAGGATGCCGGTCGCGATGTCTTTGAGCAGGGTGGTCTTCCCGCCCTTGGGCGGGGCGACGATCAGGCCGCGCTGCCCGCGCCCGATCGGGCAGAACAGGTCGATCAGGCGGCAGCTGGGCGCACACCCGGGGTGCTCGAGGGTCAGCCGTGGCTCCGGGTCGATCGAGGTCAGGTCCGCGAAGTTCTTACGGTTGGCAAACTCTTCGGGCGGCATGCCTTCGATCTCGATGAACCGTTCGACCACCGGTCGGGGTCGGCGCGGCTTGCCCTTGCGACGGCGACGGGGCATCTTCTCGATGACCTCCACCTCGACGCGCAGGCCCGAGCGCAACGGCAGCTCATGGCCGAACTCGGCGGGTACAAAGGGGTCGTCGGGGGCTTCGAGCACACGGTTGGCGTCGCCGATCTGGCGGACACGTCCTTCCGTGCGCTCCGGCCATTCGAGGATGCCGGAAAGCGTCTTGCTTGACATTCTGTTGTCGGTTCGCCCCGGGAAACAACGCTCGGCTCACACGCCCAGCGGCACTCGCCCGGATCGGGTTGAGAGGATCGGCATCGCCGAAGTCCCCCCGGATCTACCTGTATAGTCGGCACACCGACCCCCCAAGGTCAAGGATCGGGCCAAAGTCCGATCAGATCGTCGGTTCAGAGCCCTACCGGTCAGGCGGGCGGATCACCCCACCCGAACCCGCGCAGCAGCGCCCGGTCTGGGTGAGATCCCACCACCTCGACCCTACGATGGCCCTCCCCCGTCCCACCCGCCATCACAAGGAACAAGCTCCCTTGCAGAGTCTCTCGGGCATCCCTGTCGGCACCGGTGTCGTGGTGGGTCGCGTCTTCGTCCTGCACGAGGGCCAGCCCATGCGCACGCCCAGGCGGGTCATCGACGCCGCCGACGTGCCCGCCGAGTTGGAACGCTTCGATCTAGCCAAGCGAAACGCGATCGAGGAACTCAACGGGCTCCACCGCCACGCGGCCACCGAAATGGGCGAGGAAGCCGCCAAGATCTTCCTGTTCCACATTGGCGCCCTCTCGGACCCGGCGATCCTCCGACCGATCACGCAGGCGATCGAGGACGACCGCGTCGCGGCCGAGTACGCGTCGGTCCAATCGATCAAGGCGCTCGCCGACCGATTCGCCCAGCACCCCGACTCGACGTTCCAGTCAAAGGTTTCCGATCTCAACGACCTCGGGCAGCGCCTCTTACGCCACCTGACCGGGCGCCGGGCCAAGACCATGGCCCACCTCGAGGCGGGCACCGTGATCGTCGCGCGGGATCTCACACCCTCGCAGACCGCGGCGTTCGACCGCACCAAGGTCGTCGCCTTCGCGACCGACCTGGGCGGTCTGACCTCGCACACCGCGATCGTCGCCAAAGCCCTCGGGCTGCCCGCGGTGGTCGGTCTCAAGGAACTGACACGGCACGCCCGCGACGGGCAGCGCATGGTCGTGGACGCCGCCCGGGGCGTGGTGCTGCTCGATCCCGACGACGAGAGCGTCGCGGCAGCGGGGGTAGCAGATGAGCGGGCCAAGCGCTCCCGGATCACCCTCCACGAGCAGGCCGACAGGCCCGCGATCACCAAGGACGGCGTCGAGATCGCGCTCGTCGGCAACATCGAGTTCCCCGAAGAGGTCGATTCGGTCATCGCGGAGGGCGGCTCGGGCGTCGGGCTTTACCGCACCGAGTTCCTCTACCTGACCAGCGACCAGGAACCCACCGAGCAGCAGCACACCGACGCCTATATCGACACCGTCAGACGCCTCGGCGGGCGACCTCTGACCATCCGGACGGTCGACCTCGGCGCCGACAAGTACACCCAGGGACGATCCGAGACGCCCGAGCGGAACCCGTTCCTGGGTCTGCGCTCGATCCGGTACTGCCTGCAAAACACCGACATGTTCCGGCGTCAACTCAGGGCGATCCTGCGGGCCAGCTCGCACGGGCCGATGCGGATCATGTTCCCGCTGGTGACCAACATCAGCGAGTTCCGCCAGGCGAAGTACTTCCTGCACGAGGCGATGGAGGACCTGGCCGAGGCTGGGGAGGCGTACGACAAGGACGTACCCGTGGGCATGATGGTCGAGGTGCCGGCCGCGGCTCTGCAAGCCGCCTCGTTCGCCCGCGAGGTCGATTTCTTCTCGATCGGGACCAATGACCTTGTCCAATACACCCTGGCCGTGGACAGGATCAACGAGCAGGTCGCCGGGCTCTACACGCCCATCCATCCGGCGGTGCTGAAACTGATCCGGGACGTCTCCCGGGTGGCCCGCCGGGCCGAGATCCCGGTTTCGTGCTGCGGGGAGTCGGCGGCGGACCCGGCATTCGCCGCATTGCTGATCGGGCTCGGGGTGCGTACCCTCTCCGTGACGGCATCGTCTCTGCCCGGGCTCAAGCGGGCCGTCCGAGGGCTCGATACCAAGAGATGCGAACGCATCGCCCAGAAGGCGATCCGGTTCGATTCGGAAGCCGACGCGAACACCTATGTCCGCGATCGGGTCAGAAAGTTAGTCCCCGAGGCATTCGACGGTTGGACCGGCGAATAGGCGTAAGTCGCTTAATTTCAGGCACTTGACCACCCTCGGCCATAAATCACCAGGCAGCCCCCCGGTCACCCGGGGCGTGGCGCCGGGACAATCAGGACGCCAGCGACCGCGGTCCGCGATACCCCTTTTTCGGGGATGTTCGAGAACGGAGACCGGGGCGATCGGCGGGATGATCCGTTCCCGAACGCTCGGCTGCCAGCGTCAGCGAGCCCCCCGTGCCCAACTTGCACGCATGCGCCCCGAACCCCGGACCCGGCCAGTTGTGCCTGGAATCCGACGGTGCGCGGAGCCCGGCCGACGCCTCTCCATGAAGGCAACACAGTGACCGAAATGACCAGCGACGACCTGGCCGCCAACGAATCCGCACCGGCATCCGCCGAGACAAGCGAATCGAGCGGCACCACACGCAAGCGCACCACCAAGAAGGCGACGACCAAAAAGACGACCAAGAAGGCCGCCGCCAAGAAGACAACGAGGAAAGCGACCACCAAGAAGGCCGCGACCAAGAAGACCACGAAGAAGACGACCAAGAAGGCCGCTTCGAAGAAGGTCACCAAGAAGACATCCAAGAAGGTCGCCGCCAAGAAGGACGACGAAGCGGACGACGCCGTCGTCGCGAGCGACGCGCCAAGCGTGACCGAAGAGCCCTCGACCGAGGTCGCTCCTGAGGCATCTGCTGAGGACGCAGGCGAGGACACCGACGACAACCGAGAAGACGAGCCTGGTGAAGCGGGTGAGTCGGGCGACGCGGGACCCAAGAAGAAGCGCCGTCGCCGGCGCGGCGGACGCGGCTCGAAGTCGGACACGGACGCCGATACGAAAGACGAAGCCAAGGACGACACGAAGGCCGACCGAACATCTTCGGACGCCGACAGCGACGAAGAGGAGGACGCGGGCCCGAAGGTCGACATGGAGATGGTGATCAACTACGTCCCCGGCGAAGAGTGCCGGGTCGCGATCACCGAGGACGGGCAGCTCGAAGAGTTCTTCGCCGAGCCGACCGACCGGGTCTCCCGCGTGGGCAACATCTATGTCGGCAAGGTGATCAACGTCGAGCCGGCGATCCAGGCCGCGTTCGTGGACTTCGGGTGCGAGGAGAACGGCTTCCTGCACATCTCCGACCTGCACCCGCAGTACTTCAACAACGACGAGACCACCGAGCGCGTCGGCAAGAAGACCCCGCGCCGCGACCGCCCACCGATCCAGGAGGCGCTCAAGCGCGGGCAAGAGATCACCGTCGCGGTCCTGAAAGAAGGCGTGGGCACCAAGGGCCCGACGCTGACCAGCTACCTGTCGATCCCCGGGCGCTTCCTCGTGATGATGCCGGGCATGGACAAAGTCGGCGTGTCGCGGAAGGAAGAGGACGACGACCGGCGCAAGGCGGCCAAGGCGATCCTGTCCCAGCTCGAACTGCCCGAGGGCTTCGGGTTCATCCTGCGGACCGCCGGCTTTGACCGGACCAAGGCGGAACTCAAGCGCGACCTGTCGTACCTGACCCGCCTGTGGAAAGACATGGAGCGCCGGCGCAAGGGCGGCAAGCGTCCGCGTCTGCTCTACTCCGAGTCCGACCTGCTGCTCCGCTCGATCCGCGACCTGATGACCAGCGACGTGCGTCGGGTCGTGATCGATTCCGAAGCCGCCATCAAGCGGGCCGCCCAGTTCATGAAGATCGCGGCCCCGCGTTCGCAGGCCAAGCTGGCCCGGTACGCCGGCGGTGCCCCGATCTTCCACGCGTTCGGCATCGAGGAACAGATCGAAGCGATCCATTCCCGCGAGGTCGACCTGCCCAGCGGCGGGCGTCTGGTTATCGATCAGACCGAGGCCCTCGTCGCGATCGATGTCAACTCGGGTCGCTCGCGCGGCGCCCGCGACGCGGAGACCAACGCATACAGAACCAACCTCGAAGCGACCGACGCGATCTGCCGCCAGCTCAGGCTCCGCGACATGGGCGGGCTGGTCGTGCTTGATCTCATCGATATGCGTCATATGTCGCACCGCAAGGCGGTGGAGCAGCGGTTCCGCGATCGCCTGCGTCGCGACCGGGCCAAGTCCACGGTCGGCATGATCTCCCAGTTCGGGCTGCTCGAGATGACCCGCCAGCGCATGCGGGGATCGATGGAGAGCCAGCACTTCTCCGAGTGCCCGATGTGCTACGGGCGCGGCCTGATCCAGAACCCCGACTCGATCGCCGCGAGCGCCCTGCGCGACCTGGCCGCGATTATCGACCACGAGAAGGTCGATTCGGTCGAACTGGTCGTCCACCCGCGTGTGGCCGGGGCGCTGCTGTCCAACAAGCGGACCGCCCTGACCCGCATCGAACTGCACTCCGGCAAAAACGTCGAGGTCCGCGTGTCCGAAGCGATCGCGCTCGACCGCTTCAGCTTCTACGCCTACGACCGCAGCGGCGGTGATCTCTCGCTGGAGAAGATGTCCGGCAAGAAGCGCCCCTCGCCGAAGGTCATCGAGTGGGCCGACGAATCCGGCGAAGACTGGGCGGTGGACCCGAGCGACGAGGCCGACGAGACCACGGCCCAGAAGCTCGTCGAGGAGATCGCACGCCTTGCAGAAGCCGCGGGCCCGGACGGAAACCCCATCACCGGAGCCGAGGATGGCGAGGAATCCGATGGCGGGACCAAGAAGAAGCGTCGCCGTCGCCGTCGCCGGCGCGGCGGACGCGGCGGGGAGGGCGAGAACGCCGAAGACGGCGCGTCGTCCGAGCAGGCGAACAGGTCAGAGGACCGCAGCGCGGACGACGATGCTCCTGCTGACGAGGAACGGTCGGGCTCGAACCGTGATGCCGAGGGCGGATCTGACGAGGGCAGGTCTGGCGAGAACGAAGGCAGCGAGGGCGAATCCGGCGAGGGCACCAAAAAGAAGCGCCGTCGGCGTCGGCGCCGGGGCGGGCGCGGCGGTGAGGGCGAATCCCAGGGCGGGGACGGCGAGCGCTCCGAATCGAGATCTGGATCCGACTCTGGGTCGGATTCGCGGTCTGCATCGGCATCGGACTCCAAGCCGGAGCGAAAGCCCGAGCCGAGGTCGGAATCGAAATCGCAGCCGAAGAGCAAGCCCGCGGCTGATTCGTCAGCCGAGCCCAAGCCTGAGCCCAAGATCAGACGGCGCGGGCTGTATTCGGGGGCCCGGCGCAAGCTGTCTCCCTCCGAGGTCGCCCGGATCGTGCCCGAGTAAGCTGACGCGTGGGAGACGCCGACGTGCCGCACGCGAGTGCACAGATCCAGCCCGATCCGGACGCCCGAGCGGCGGACGGCGCGGGTGTGCGCACCAAGCGTGTGGTCATCCTGGGCTCGACCGGGTCGATCGGCACGCAGACCGTCGATGCGATCGAACATCTCAACGCGTTGCACAGTGCCGGGCGTTTCCCGCATCGATACCAAGTCGTAGGGCTGGGCGCGGGCTCGAACGGGACGCTGCTGCTCGATCAGGCCGAGCGCCTGGGCGTCACGGCGTGTGCGCTCGCCAGCGACCCCGGCGGGCATGCGACCCGGGCGAACTCGTCCGATCGTTCGATCCACATCGGTTCGGACGCGGCCGAGCGTCTGGTTCGGGCGGCGCACGCGGGCTCGGGCTGCGATCTGGTGCTGGGTGCGGTGGTCGGAGCCGCGGGCTTGGCGTCGGTGCTCGTAGCGTTGGAACTGGGTATCGACGTGGCGCTGGCGAACAAAGAAACGCTGGTGGCCGCCGGGTCGCTGGTGGTGCCGCTGGCCCGATCGACCGGGGCCCGGATTCTCCCTGTCGATTCCGAGCACGCGGGCGTGTGGCAGTGCCTGATGCAGGCGATGGGGCCGGACTACGCCCCGCCCGAGCCGATCGATCGTGACATCGCCCGCATCGTGCTGACCGCGTCGGGCGGCGCGTTCCGCGATCGCGAGCCCGATGACGTCGCCGACGCGAGCCCCGAGCAGGCCCTCGCCCACCCGACGTGGGACATGGGCGCCAAGGTCACGATCGACACCGCGACACTCGTCAACAAGGCACTCGAGTTGATCGAGGCCCACTGGCTGTTCGGCGTGGACGCCGACAGGCTCGACGCGGTGATCCACCCGACCTCGACCGTCCACGCGTTCGTCGAGATGGGTGATGGCAGCGTGGTCGCCCAACTGGGCGCTCCTGACATGCGAACACCGATCCTGCGGGCCCTGGCCCACCCGCTCCGCTCGCCCGAACCGATCGCGCCCATGGACTTGGCCGCGCTCGGTAATCTCGAGTTCCGCCCGATCGAGGGCGCGTGGCGTCGCGCGATCGACCTGGGCATGTGGGTGATCCGGGCCGGCGGTGACGCGGGCGCCGTGTTCAACGCGAGCAACGAGGAAGGCGTGCGGGCGTTCCTCGAGCGGCGCATCCCGTTCGGGCGGATCCTGGAGACGGTCGCGGCGGTCTGCGAATCGCACACGGTCGGACCGATCACGTCCCTCGGCGATGTCATCGACGCGGACGCCCGCGCCCGTGGGCGTGCCCGCACGCTGATCGGGGACGCGTCGTGAGCCGCCCCCCGATCGTGTGGCTGGCGTCGTACCCGAAGTGCGGGAACACGTGGGTGCGGTTCATGCTCTCGGCCGCGGTGTTCGGCGTGCCCGAACGGTCGTCCGAGGTCCCCGCACGCATCCCCGACATCCACCAGCGCGACCGCTGGTCTGAAAGTGAAGAGACGGGCAACATTGCCGCCCCCTACCGCTTCATCAAGACCCACTTCAAACTGACCGACGCCCACCCTTTGCTGGACGAGACCTCGCGGGCGATCCACATCATCCGTGACCCGCGCGACGTGATCCACAGCGCCCTGAACTACCGGGCGCTCACCGGGCAGGGGCAGCGGACGTGGACACAGCGGGGGTACACCCGGTCGTTCATCCGCGCGGGCGGGGACAAACACTGGCACAAGGTCGGCTTCGGCTCGTGGGCCGACAACGCCGCGTCGTGGCGAGCGACCGACCGGTTCCCGGTGCTGGGCGTGCGCTACGAGGATCTCAAGGCCGAGCCCGCGGCCCAGCTCGAACGCATGATGTCATTCCTTGAGATCCCCATCGACGCCCAACGCCTGGGCGACGCGGTCGAGGCGAGCAGGTTCGAGTCGATGCGTGCGATGGAGGTCCGCGAGAAAAAGGCGACCCAATCCGGCGAGAACGGCATGTTCATCGGCGACAAGGCAGCAGCCCGAAAGGGCCTGCTGTTCGTAAACAAGGGACGCTCCGGGCAATCGCTCGACAGCATCGGCAAGGGGCTCGACGCCCGCCTGACCATGCGCATGGGCGACGCGATGCGGGCGTACGGCTACGCCTGATGCCGCGTTCTTGCTTGGACCGCCGTCACGCGGGTTGATCGCACATCCACGCGTATTGGCGGGCGATGCCATCGGCGATCGATGTCTTGGGGTCGTATCCCAGTTCGGCGCGGGAGCGCGTCAGATCGGCCCAGGTGCGGTCGACGTCGCCGGGCTGCATGCCAGCACGCTCGATGATCGGCTCGACGCCGACGACCGATGCGACGGTTTCCACAAGGTCGGTCAGCGATATCGGGTGGTCGCCGCCCAGGTTCCAAACCCGGTAGCCGTGGTCGTCGATGCGGTCGATGGCCGAGAGAATGCCGGCAACGATGTCATCGACGTAGGTGTAATCGCGCGAGGTCGACCCGTCGCCGAACAGCGTGATCGGCTCGCGTTCCTTGACCCGATCGAGGAACAGGCGGATCGCCAGGTCGGGGCGTTGGCGCGGGCCGAACACGGTGAAGAAGCGGAGCATGGCCACGCTGGCGCCGGTCAGGTGGTGGTGGGTGTGCCCGATGAGTTCGCAGGCTCTCTTCGTCGCGGCGTAGGGCGAGATAGGGCGGTCGACCGGGTCGGTCTCGCCGAAGGGCGCTGTCGGGCTGTTGCCGTAGACGGACGATGAGGATGCGCAGACGATCTTTCGGCACCCGGCGCTCGCGGCCGCGTCTAGGACGTGCTGGGTACCAACAACGTTGGTCGCTGCATAGGCGGCCGGATCCGCGATGGATGGACGGACCCCCGCGCGGGCGGCGAGGTGAACGACCACCGTCGGCTGGAACAGCGCGAACGCCTGGCGGAGCGCAGCCGCATCGGTGATGTCGCACTCGGTCAGTCCGAACGCTTCGGGCGGCGCGCCGGACTCGATCTCGCGCAGGTTGCGCCGCTTGAGCGCGGGGTCGTAGTAGGGATCGAACGAATCGAGCCCCATGACGGTGTACCCCGAGCGGAGCAGCGCCTGGGCGGTATGCGAACCGATGAACCCCGCGGCGCCCGTGACGATCGCGCGGCGATCCCCGGGCGGAACGGACTTGGGGATGTGTTGGCTCGGCGCGGTCAAATCGGGCTCCACGGTGCGTGCCCCATTGATCGGCAACGGGGACGTGCGGGATGCTGGGTGTCCCGAAAGTAGACGCATTTCGCTGGGGCCGGGTTCGCGTTGCGTCGCCTCGGGCGGATCGCGAACAAAAAGAAAGCAGGGCGCCATGGGTCCACGGCGCCCCGCTGGAGGAGAGAGAGATACGTACAGTGTACGAAGATTCCGGAAAAGGGTGTCGCTAAGATGCCGATCTGGGCCCAAAAGATACCCCATACTGCCACACTTGCATATTTGTTTGGTTTGTGTTTGCATCAATTTTGCGCCAGTGGGTTGATTTCCGTCGATGCCTGAGGCTGGTTGGGGGATAAAGTGTGAGTCTGCGCCCGATCGCTCGACGGGATTCTGCGGGGGCCGAGCCCCCGACCGACGATGCTGGACGCCACCACGATGGATGAATCAAACCAACACCGGTCGTCGGCTGACGACGACCCGCTCCCTCCGCGATGCATCGTGGATCTGATCGACGCCGAGGGCTCGCTCCCGGCGTGCGATATCGCGTGGATCCGCCGGCACGCCGAGTCCGCCGTCCTGGCGCTGGGATGCACAGGCGAGGCCCGGGTCCGCTTCGTTGGCGACGACGAGATGTCCAGCGCCCACGAACGCCACACCGGGGTCGCCGGCACCACCGACGTGCTGACCTTCGATCTCCGCGATGAAGCCGCCCAGAGTGACAGTCCGATCGATTTGGACGTCGACATCATGGTCTGCGTCGACGAGGCCCAACGCCGGAGCGACGAACTGGGGCACGGGGCGCGACGCGAGCTGCTGCTCTACTTCGTCCACGGCGTCCTCCACTGCCTCGGATACGACGACCACGACGACGATTCCTATGAGCGGATGCACGCCGCGGAGGACGAACTGCTCAAACGCATCGGCGTCGGCAGGACGTTCCAACCGAGCGAATCGGTCGCGGCACCGGGCAAGGGCGGTCGTTCATGACCGCGGGCTGGTGGCTGATCGTCGCGTTCGGGTTCCTGCTGATTGCGGGCGTGTTCTCCACGCTTGTGGTGTGCCTGCACAAGTTCTCGCGCGGGCGCTTGGGCAAACTAAGCGAGTCGCATCCGAGTGAATCGATCCAGCGTCGTTTGCAGTCGATCATCGATGACCCGTACGAGCACGCCGCCGCGGTGTCCATGCTGCGGATCCCGCCGCAGCTCTTCGCCGGCATCTCGTGCGTGATGTACGTATCGATGCTGCGGAGCGAGCCAAGCCCGACGTGGGTCTCGGGCCTGATCGGCGTGGGTCTCGCGAGCGTCCTGGTCTGGCTGTTCAACGCGGTCGTGGCCCAGGGCATCGCCCACCACGGGCCCGAGAAGACGATCATGCGTTTGGCGCTGCCGATCCGGGCAGTCCACACGCTGATGGGCCCGGTCAAGCTCATCGTGCGCTTCGTGGACGAGGTCGTCCGACGCCTGATCAGCGCCGACGACGAGCCCGACAACAACGCCATCGACTCGGAACTCCTGTCGGTCGTGACCGAGCGCGAGCGCGAGGGGCACATCGACGAGGCCGAGCGTGACATGCTCGAGGCGGTCGTCGAGTTCCGATCAACAACGGTCGAGCAGATCATGACGCCCCGCACCGAGGTGGACGCCCTGGCGTACACCGACGAGCTGGGCATGGTCCAGGCGTTCATCGACGAGCACGGGCACTCGCGGGCGCCGGTGTTCGAGGAGAGCCTGGACAAGATCCTCGGCGTGCTCTACGCCAAAGACCTGCTCCGCTGGATCCTGTCGCACGGCGGCAACGGCACGCCGTTCGTCCTCCGCGACATCCTCCGCCCGGTGACCTTCGTCCCCGAAACAAAGACGGTCCGCGAGCTGCTCACCCAGCTGTTGGCCGAGCAGGTCCACATCGCGATGGTCGCCGACGAGTACGGCGGGACCAGCGGCCTGGTGACCATGGAGGACATCGTCGAGGAGATCTTCGGCGACATCCAGGACGAGTACGAGGACGCCGAGGACGTGATCGGGGGCGTCGAGATCGACGTGTCCACCCGATCGGCCGTCGTCGACGCCCGCACGCCCATCGACGATACCAACGACGAGCTCGAATCGATGGGCATCGAGCTGCCTGAATCCGACGACTACGACACGGTCGGCGGGTTCGTCAGCGCCACGCTGGGGCGGATCCCCGACGCCGGCGAGTCGTTTCAGCACGAGCAGACGCGGGTGGACGTGCTCGAAGCCGAGCCGACGCGGGTGCTGCGGGTGCGGGTAACCCTGATGCAGGCGCCAGAGCCGGCGATGGACACCGACACCAAGTGAGCATCGGGCGTTGGGCCTTCCTGCTCTGGCCGAGGACAGTCCGGGCCGAATACCATCGCCCGTGAACTTCAAGCTCTACGACACCGCGTCCAAGAAAACCGTTGAGTTCGCGCCGGGCGACCCGTCGAACGTCACGTTCTACACGTGCGGCCCGACGGTGTACGACGACGCGCACATCGGCAACTTCCGATCGTTCCTGGCCGCCGATCTGCTGCGCCGCTGGCTGGAAAGCCCGCTCTGCACGCTCTCGGATAGCCAGGGCGGCTCGCACGCGGGCCCCCGGATTGTCACGCACGTCATGAACATCACCGACGTCGGGCACATGACCGACGACGCCGACGCGGACGGTGGGGGCGAGGACAAGATGCTCACCGCAGAGCGTCGCATCCTCGAAGCCAAGAAGGCCGGCACCATCCCGGCAGACGCCGACGTCGACCCGAGCGACCCCTTCGCGGTCGCCGAGTTCTACCGCGGGCGATTCCTCGAGGACGCCCGGGCCCTGGGGCTCAAGGTCGCGGTCGAGGCCGAGAAAGACCCGACGCTGATGCCGCGTGCGACGGGCCACGTCGAGGGCATGAAGCGGGTGATCGCCGAGCTGCTCGACCGAGGCTTCGCCTACACCGGGGGCGTGCCCGGCGCACGGGCGGTCTACTTCGACGTGCAGAAAGCGGATGCGTACGGGCGTCTGTCTGGCAACACGCTCGACCACCTCCGCGGCGGCGCGGGCGGGCGCGTGGACGACACCAACCAGCAAGAGAAGCACCACCCCGCCGACTTCCTGCTCTGGAAAGAGGACGCGTCGCACAAGATGAAATGGGCGCCCCCGGAGCACGCCGATCTGGGCGATTGGGGCGAGGGCTACCCGGGCTGGCACATCGAGTGCACCGCGATGTCGCTGGAGCGGCTTGTGCCCGGCGGGCTGACCGGCGCGATGCACACACACAGCGAGATCGACCTGCACTCGGGCGGCGAGGACAACATCTTCCCCCACCACGAGTGCGAGATCGCACAGTCGTGCGCCTTCACCGGCGCCCCCCGCTTCGCACGCCACTGGTTCCACCCGCGCTTCCTGATGGTGGGCGGCAAGAAGATGAGCAAGAGCAAGGGCACGTTCTACACACCCCGCGAGCTGATGGCCAAGGGCATCGATCCGGCCGCCATCCGCCTCGAACTCATCAAGACGCACTACCGGGCCAACGCCGATTTCTCGATGCAGGGGCTCAAGGACAGCGGGCGCACGGTCGAGCGGTGGCGCCAGTTCATCGCAAAGGCCGAGCAAGGACCGGACGGGGACACCAACACCGGCGTTCGCGATGGCGTGGCGTCGGCCCTGTCCGACGACCTCAACATCGCCGGCGCGATCGGCGTGATCAACAAGTGGATCAAAGACGCCGCGCCGCCCACGAGAGGCGACGCGACGTTGCTGAACGGGTTCGACGCGGTGCTCGGCGTGCTCTCGCTGAAAACGTCAGCGTCCAACGACACCGGCATCGCGGTCTACCTGCCCGGCGTCGAGCCTTCCGACGAGGTGGAAGCCCTCCTCGCCGAGCGACGCGACGCCAAGAAGGCCAAGGACTTCGCCCGCTCCGACGCGATCCGAGACCAGCTCGCCGGCATGGGCTACGCGGTCAAGGACATCGCCGGTGGCAGGGTTGAGGTCGCGACTCCAGGCTAATGCCCTGAGAGACGCCTGCAACAACACCGTTTAGAACCCGTCAATACGGTACTCAACACGCACGCCATCGAACGCCAGGTTTGGATTGCTCCCAAACGGATTCGGATTCGCTATGTCCGTAACGATGTAGTACGCGCGATTTGCGTTTGCCACCACAGGCGATGTAACCGACCCGGTCGCTTGGGCCTGGATATTGACAGAGGACCCAACGGTGGTGACCGAGGCCATCAATGTACTGCTATCAAAGAAACCCGCATTAAAGTTGGGGGGGGCAACTTCTTCGTAACTGACATAATACAACGATGCCTTCACCCCTGACGATGCGTTGTCGTCCAAGGCGACAAGATACAAACTTGTCACTGTTACATTGTTTGGAAGATCAACTTTGTATAAACGTTGGTTTGTTCCGGTTATCCCCACCGAATAATCGAATCTTGATGCCCACACCCAATCATACTTTGACGTTTCTAACTTAAAATAATCCGCCGTCACTGTGGCGCCAAAATCGACATCGCCATCCGAATGCGCGCGAAATGCCGTGTTCCCGTTCACCCACAGGACAAAGGACCCGGAGCCTCCCGGATCAAACCACTGCATCACACGAGGGGAATTCACATTCGGGCCCGATCGGAAGGCGAGGAACGGGAACGCCGTCGTGTTGGCTGACGAGATCGCCATGCCCACGAACGAATCGTTCGGCACGTGATCCGCTTTCACCGTCAGGAATGTGTTCCCGTCGTACGGGAGCTGTGTGTTGATCATCACTTTCTTGTCAACACCAGACTGGTCGTAGTAAATCCCCGAAGCGTTGGATTGCCAGAATGTGCCGGCCGTGGCCAGATCACCGAAAATTGTCTCATCCAGGTACGAGTTCTGCCCATGGGCCGAGACTGCAAGAGCGGAGAGCACAGAGATCGAAAGACATACGGCGTGTTTCATATCAACTCCTTGGTTAAGCGTACAGAAGGTCCGCCCACAATGTACCACGCACAACTACATTCCAAAGCCCTGATTCAACAAGTCATACGAATACCTAATTTTGTGTGAAATCCATGAAACCAAGACAGGGCGTATTCACGCCACCTTATTAGGTGGGCCACCCGAAACAGGTGTCCTCTTGGGGCGACTCGATGGGCCCGTATACTCCTGCCCTGATGCTCTGGACCCTCTGGCGGGCCATCCTGATTGATGTTTGGCGGCTGCTGCTGCTGTCCACGGCCGTGCTCGTGACGGTGGTCGCGTTCGCCGCCACCGTGAAGCCTTTGGCCGACGGGAAGCTGACCGCCTACCTCGCGATCCGGTTCATGTTCTTCGCCATCCCCCCGATGCTGGCGTACGCGCTCCCCTTTGCCGGGGGGTTCGCGGCCACGCTCGCGTACCACAGGCTCGCGACCGACAACGAGGTGACCGCGGCCAAGGCGGGCGGCGTCGGGTACGGGCGCATCCTGTTCCCCGCGATACTCAGCGGCGTGCTGCTGGGCGGGGGGCTGTGGGGGCTCAATGACCGCGTGATCCCCGTGTTCCTCACACGGATGCAGGAGATGATCACCCGCGACTTCGCCGGGATCATGGTGACATCGCTGAGCCAGGGCGAGTCGGCCAAGATAGGCAACACCGAGATCCACGCCGACGACGTACAGGAGATCCCGCCCGAGGACGGGTCGCCGGTGCAGCAGCAGTTCCTGCTCTCGGGCGTGGCGATGGTCGAGACCGACACTGGAGGCAACATCGTCATCGACGGCACCGCCAAGCGGGCCTGGATCTTCATGCTGCCCGTCTGGGCACTCGGGCCCGAGGACCGCGCCCGGATCGGTGACGACAACGCGACCGCGGTCCTGATGAAGTTCGTCGATGTCGCTATCTACAGGGACGGGGCGCCCCAGTCGGCAGAGGAACTGATCGCCCCGGCCATCCCGATCCCCAGCGTGTTCGAGGACGACCCCAAGTACGCGTCGGGCAGCGAGCTCCGCCGGATCAAGGACAACCCGGACTTGATGAGCTTCGTCGATCGCTGGCGGGTGACGCTGGCCCGGTCGATCGCCGCCGAGCGGACGCTGCGGACGTTCCAGCTCGGCCTGGGCTCCGGGCGTCCCATCGTTCTGAACACCCCGGACGGCGGGACAATCCGCGTGCTCGGCGCCAGCATCGGCGCGCCGACCGAGGACTGGATCATCCGCCCGGTGCGTGAGACGGGTGTGATCGAGATCGAGATCGAGCCGCGCTCGGGGCGGTCCGATCGCCTGCGTGCGAGCGGCGCCACGCTGACCACACAGAAACCAGCCGACCAAGATCCCCTGGCCAACCGGGCCTTGGGCAACAAGTCGCGCTTCCGCCTCTCGCTCGAGGGTGTCACCGTGCTGGGCTCGGAAGCGAACGCAGCGACGGAACTTGCAACCACGTCGTACAGCGATCTGACGCCAATCGTCGACACGCTGCCCGGGCTGCTCGAACTCGACAGCGCCGCCATGCTCGAAGTGGCCCGCCCGATGGGCGAAGCACGCCCCGAAGCCTTCTTGGCACGCACCGTGCGGGGTCTCGATCGTGAGATCCTGTTCCTGAACCGCGAGGTGCTCAGCAAGCAGCACGAGCGACTGGCGATGTCGGCCCAGTGCCTGGTCATGGTGCTGTGCGGCGCGGTGATGGCGTTGAAGCTGAGCCGATCGACGCCGCTGGTGGTCTACCTGTGGTCGTTCTTCCCCGCGTTGCTCAGCGTGATCATCCTCGAATCCGGGCAACAGATGGTCCACCAGAAGGGCGCTTCCGGGCTGCCGGTCTTGTGGGGCGCGATCCTGGTGCTGGCGGTGCTGACGTACGGCGCCTATCGCGGGCTCGCGAAACGATGAGCCGGTCGGAGGGAGCCCCCGGATCTCGTGCCGGGTCGGGCGCGGCACCGCCCGTGCCGGTGTGGTGGCTGTCGCTGCTCGCGCACCCACTGACGCTGCCCGCGATGGTCATCGGGCTGCTGGGCGCCCGTGTGCTCTGGCACGCGTTGGTTTCGCAACTCACGCTGCTTGAGGACGAGGCGCACTACTGGGAGTGGTCGCGCCGGCTCGATTGGTCATACTACACCAAGGGCCCGGGCGTGGCGTGGGTGATCCGCGCGAGCACCGAGCTGTTCGGAGTCTCGGAGTGGGCGGTCCGTCTTCCCGCGGCCATCTCGGGCGCGCTCGGCATGCTCGGGGCGACGGCGGCCGCGATGTGGGCGCTCCCCGAGCACCCCGATCGGCGCGGGCTGGTCGTGCTCTCGGCCCTGTTATTCGCGCTCGTGCCCGGGTTCGCGGTCGCGTCGATGCTCATGACCATCGACGGACCGTACGTCGCGTGCTGGGCGTGGGCGGGCGCGTTCGCGTGCCGGGCGCTTCGGACCGGGTCCGGGCGGGCGTGGCTGGGGTTCGGAGCCGCGGTCGGCGCCGGGTTCTTGTTCAAATACACGATCCTGTTGCTGGTGCCGGGCGTGCTGCTGGCGGCGCTTGTGACCCGCGGGCATCGCCCGAGATTGAATATCCGGGCGATCGCGATGGCGTCGGCACTCGCGTGCCTCGGGCTGGCCCCGGTGCTGATCTGGAACACGCAGAACGATTGGTCGACCGTCCGCCACCTGCTCGGGCACCTCGGCATGCGCGGCGGTGACATGCCGGTCGAGACCGACCGCGCATCGTGGACACCCCTGTGGCTGGGCGAGTATGCCCTGCTCCAGGCGGTCGTGTGCGGCCCGGTGCTCGCCCTCGCCCACCTCGGCTGGTGGCGCGCGCGCCGGGTGGGCGACGACGATCTCCGCGCCGCGTTCACCACGCTGGCCGCGATGGCGCTGCCGATCTTTGTGTTCTACGGGATCGTCGCGCTGCGGGCGCAAACAGAAGGCAACTGGGCGATGGCCGGCACGGTCACGCTCATACCCATCGCAGCCTGGGCGGTGCTCGACGGCGTGCGCCGACGGCGCACACTCACCCGCGTCCTGTGGGGCGCCGCGTTGCTCATGGGGCTGCTGTGCCTGGGCGTGTTCCCGGCGCTCCGCCCGCTCAGCCAACGCCCCAACATCGGCCCGGCGATCCCCTACTACCGCCTCTCGGGCATGCGCGAGCACGCTGCTGCCGCCCAAGCCGAACTCGACCGCATCGCCGCCGAGACAGGCCAACGCCCGTTCGTGATGGCCGACCACTACGGGCGGGCGTCGCAACTCGCGTTCTACCTGCCAGGTCGCCCGGTGGTGTACTGCGCCAGTTCGCGGATGGGCGGGCGCAAGACCCAGCACGATCTCTGGGACGAGACCGATCTGCGCAACCTACAGACACTCGATGCGCTCTACGGGCGCCCGGCCCTGCTCTTCGGCTCCGGGATCGACCCCTGGCGTCCGATGTTCGCCCGGGTCACCGATCTCGGTCCGCTGCCCGGCGAGCCCAAGCCCGATGCGCGCCGGACCACCGAGGGCGAGCTGTTCCTGGGCTTCGCCCCGGTTCCCAACCAAGCGGAACCCGCACCATGACCTACCTGAGCCCCGCGGAGAAGCGTGATCGACGACGCCGACGCCTGCGTGCGCTCGGGCTCTTCGTCGGCGCGTTGATCGTGCTGACCGCGCTCGACCCGTTTATTGCACGGGGCGTGTGGGTGCCCGACCGTGAGGGCTTGGATTCGAAAGATTTCTACGCGACCGCACGCACGATCGGGGCGCTCTGGATCTGGGGTGCGATCACCCTGGCGATCTACCTGCACGACCGCGTGTGGGACCGGGCGGGCTCGGTCTTTCTGGCGACCGTCATAGCGGGGCTGGTCGCCGAGGGGCTCAAGAGAACGATACCCAGAGATCGCCCGTTCGACGGCGAGACCATCGTGCACGGCTGGCACCACTGGCGACCGCTCTTCAGCGGGTTTAGCAACGACTCAAACCTGGGCATGCCCTCCAGCCACGCGGCCGTCGCGTTCGCGGGGTGCCTGGTCATGGCCGCGTTCATGCCCAGGGCCCGCTGGCTGTTCTGGGGGCTCGCGATCCTGTGCGCCGTGTCCCGCCTCGTGACAGGCGCCCACTTCGCCAGCGACGTGCTGGTTGGCGGGGCGATCGGCTGGTGGTGGGCCCGATTCTTCGAGCCGATCGTGCCCGACCGGGCCAGGCTCGGATAGCCACCCCGACCCCCACTACCATCCGCCGATGAACCTGCTCGACCGCTCCATCGCACGCCAGTTCCTGACCAACGTGGTCGTGCTGTTCGTGATCATGTGCGGCTTTGTCGTGATCATCGACGTCTCGCTCAACGCCGACCAGTTCATCCTGATGGCCGAGCAGATCGCCAACGCCGACCTGCCCGACGGGCAGGACGCGGGGGCGCTCCGCAAGGGCGTGATCGCCGTCGTCTTGTGCGCCGACCTGTGGTGGCCCAAGCTGCTGCAGCTGTTCAACTTCCTGCTCGGGATGGTGATGGTGGCATCGATGGGGTTCACCTGCACGCAGATGCTGCGCAACCGCGAGTTCATCGCGATGATGGCCGCCGGCATCGGGCTGCACCGCGTGATGCGCCCGATCATGATCGTCGCACTGGGTCTGACCGGGCTGCAGGTGCTCAACCAGGAGTTGATCATCCCCCAGATCGCCCCGCTGCTGGTCCGCGAGCACGAGGACGCGGGCAACCACAAGCTGGGCGTTGCCTCGGTGCCGCTCACGCTGGACGGGCAGCGCCGCCTGTTCCGCGCCGAGTCGTTCGATGCCGACACGGGCGAGATGCACGGCATCTACATCCTCGAACGCAACGCGGAGGGGCGCGCGACCCGGGCGATCACCGCAGACTCGGCCAGCTACCTAAACGGCGCCTGGGTCTTCGAGAATGGTATCGAGTCGCCCCGGGAGCTCGCCGCGGTCGGGCAGCCCCGCCCCATCGACCGGATCGAATCATCGCTGGACCCCGACGAGCTCCGCATGATCCGATTCGAGTCGTACAAGCAGGCCCTGAGCTTCTCGCAGGTCGGGCGGATGCTCGATCGTGACTCGCTCGTGGACTCCGAGCAGCGGTCCAGGCTCGAGCGGATCCGCTGGGGGCGGTTCTCGATGATGATCTCGTCGCTGCTGGCCCTTCTGATTGCGATGCCGTTCTACATCCAACGCGTGCCCACAAACATGGTGGTCCAATCGCTCAAGTGCGCCCCGTTCGCGATCCTGGCCGTCATCGGGGGCATCCTCGGCGCGTCGGTCCCGATCCCCGGTCTGCCCGCGGCCATCGGGGCGTTCGTGCCCGTGATGATCCTCTCGATCGTGGCCGTCGCCCAGTTCAGCGGGCTCAAGTCCTGAACCCGGGCGTCGGTGCCCGCAAACGATTTCGTGATTCGGGGGCTTGCCGCTTGCCTTCGCACCCCGAGCGACGCCACAATGAGGCGGACGGATCATGGCTGGCACCCGGGCGCGATAACCCGGTGCGAAACCTGCTTCGTGGGGGGTGGGCCTGCTGCCCCGGTCAGCCTGTGACAGCAAGGAGCCTCCCATGGCGTCGGTCGTGTTCTACTTCGAGGTCCACCAGCCCCACCGGCTCAAGCCGTACTCGGTGTTCAACACCGATCCGTTCTACTTCGACGAGGATAAGAACGGTGAGATCTGCCGCAAGGTCGCCGACAAGTGCTACCGCCCCACCACCAAGCTCCTGCTCGACCTCGTGCGCCGGCACGAGGGCAACTTCCGGGTCTCTTATGCCATCACAGGCACCGTCATCGAGCAGTGGAAGAAGTTCTGCCCCGACGTGATCGATCTGTTCGTCGAGCTGGCCGAGACCGGCTGCTGCGAGTTCGTGGGCGAGACCGACTTCCACTCGCTCAGCTTCATCTACTCCCGCGAGGAGTTCGTCCACCAGATCGATGAGCACACCAGGCGGATCGAGAACACGTTCGGTCAGCGTCCCAAGGTCTTCCGCAACACCGAACTGATCTACTCGAACGAGCTCGCGCGATTCGTGGCCGGGCTCAAGAACCCGGACGGATCGCCCCGCTTCTTGGGCACGATCTGCGAAGGCGTCGATCGGCACCTCGGCTACCGCAGCCCGAACTACGTCTACAGCGCCCCCGACGAGGACGGGCAACCCCTGCGCCGCGCCGACGGCTCGCCCTTCGGCCTGCTGCTCAAGAACTACCGCCTGTCGGACGACATCGCGTTCCGCTTCGGCAACAAGGGCTGGGAGGAATGGCCGCTGAGCGCCGACCGCTTCGCCCAGTGGGTCAACCAGATCAACGGCGACGGCTACCTCTGCAACCTGTTCATGGACTACGAGACCTTCGGCGAGCATCAGTGGGCCGACACCGGGATCTTCCAGTTCCTCGAAAACCTGCCGCGCGCCGTGTTCGATGTCTCGAAGAAGAACGACGGTACGACCGAGAACCACTTCATCACGCCCTCCATGGCCCTCGAGCGGTTCGATCCGGTGGGCACCTACGACGTGCCCGAGTTCATCTCGTGGGCCGACACTGAACGCGACCTAACCGCCTGGCGTGGCAACGCCATGCAGCACAACGCGCTCGAAGAGACCTACCGCGTCGCGCGAGCGCTCAAAGAGCGCCTTGTCGAGGTCAAGGCGTCGTCGGACCCCGAGCGGACCAAGAACGCCGGGTACATCATGGAAGACTGGCGCAAGCTCACAACTAGCGACCACTTCTACTACATGTGCACGAAGTACTGGGCGGACGGCGACGTCCATAAGTACTTCTCGCCATATGACTCGCCCTACGACGGGTACATCAACTTCATGAACGTGCTAGACAACGTGCGCACGCGCGTGGCGAATGTGTAGCCGCGAGCTTGCGATCTGTTTCTTGCTTGTATCGAACCCCACCGCCTGATATCCTGCTCAATACGCAGGATTTCAGGCGCCACACGAATACAAAATGGGGTTTCGATGTTCAGATATGTTTTAGTTACCGCCGCGATCGCCGCATGCGCATGTAGTGTACACGCACAGAACTCGTTTACCTACCAGGGAACACTCGAGGACGCCGGAGCCCCCGCCAACGGCGCCTACGACATGTTCTTCTCGCTCTGGGCCGACGCAACCGTCGGTGCACCCGACACCCAGATCGGTTCCGTGTTCACCAGTTCGGCCACCACAGTCACCGACGGGCTCTTCTCGGTCAACCTCAACCTCGGCGACGCCGCGTTCCAATCACAAGACCCGCTCTACCTTCAGATCGAAGTCCGTCTCAACGGCGATACCACCTTCACCACACTCACGCCGCGCCAGCAGATCGTCCACACGCCGCGCGCGATCCACGCCGAACATGCCGCCAGCATCGAACTCCCTTTCGTCGGGAGCGGTCTTTCAATCGTGCCGAATGGCGCCGTGTTCAATATGACCAACTTTGACGTTTCGGGTTCCGCTGTCTCCGTCAACGCGCCGACATGGGGGCTCGTCGGATTCGCGGGCGACTTCGCACCCTCTCTCTCCGTCCCCACACCCTCGGGCATCTTCGGCCTCGGCGAGCGCGTCGGCACCGCCGGTTCAAGCACCCAAGGCTCCGGCATCTACGGAACCTCCGGCAACGGAATCGGCGGCGAGTTCGCCATCAACAGCAACAACGCAGGCAACGCCCTCGAGGCCTACACCAGCGGCCCCGGGCACGCAGGTATCTTCCGCAAGACCGCATCCTCTGGCAACCTCCCGACACTCCTCGTCGAAAACAACTCGACCTCGTCGAACGTCTTCGGCGTGCACTCGATCATCACATCAACAGACCCAGGCTCTTTCTCAGCCGCAGTCCGAGGCGTAAACAAAGGCACCGATGGATTCGGAGTTGGTGTATGGGGCTCACACGACGGCAACGGCTGGGGTGTCTACGGCTCAAGCGTCAGCGGGTTCGGAGTGTACGGCTTAAGCACCAGCGGATTCGCAGGCCGGTTTGATGGAGATGTTCTCGTCCTCGGCACCTTGTCAAAATCCGGCGGCTCATTCAAGATCGACCACCCGCAAGACCCCGCAAACATGACGCTCTCTCATTCCTTCGTCGAATCACCCGACATGAAAAACATCTATGACGGCGTCGTCGTCCTCAACAATCGGGGACAGGCGATCGTCACCCTCCCCTCATACTTCAACGCGCTCAACCAAGATTTTCGCTACCAGCTCACCTGCATCGGCGGCTTCGCCCCGGTCTACATCGCCGCGGAACTCGAATCTTCAATAAACGCCCAGCAGTTCGCCATCGCCGGGGGCACCCCAGGGCTCAAAGTCTCCTGGCAAGTCACCGGCATCCGTCACGACGCCTGGGCAAACAAAAATCGAATCCCAACCGAAGAGTACAAATCCCCGGCCGAACAAGGCAGATACCTCAACCCCGAATCATTCAATCAGCCCAAAGAAATGGGCATCGGATACATCCAATCCGAAAACTGATGCAGATCAACTTCATGAACGTGCTCGACAACGAGCACGCACACGTGGCGGGTCTCTGACCAGCGTCGGGGAGATTATCGTGGGCACCACGCCTGCGATAACTCTGCAGTTCCTGAGATTCATGCGTCCCGAGCCGCCCGCAGCGCGTGGCGGATCGCACGGCGCTCGCCCCGCGCCAAGTGGACGGCACGCTTGTCCATCGAGCGGGCGATCGCGTCGAGGGTTTCGGGCGGGGAGCCGTCGAGCCCGAAGCGCCGGGTCAGCAGCGACCGTTCGTGGTCATCGAGCCGATCGAGCACGCCTCCGAGCCGCGGGTCGGGCTCGAGCCACGCCTGCCACAGCGCGACCGAGCGGGTCCAATCGCGGACCGCGTAGCCCGTAGGCGTCATGCGCGTCGCCTTGCCCGGGACGACGGCCGCCGCGACATCGGGCACGTGCGACGCCCACCGCTGCAGTGCCAGCGACACCGGGGCCGCCAATCGCCCGCCGCGCGCCGGGTGGAACCGGTCCACGCCCTCGCACGCCGCGTCGATCACCGCGAGCGCCAACACGGACGCCCGCGCCGGGGGCAGCGTCTCGAGCCCTCCTCCCAATCGCGCCTCGAGCGTCTCGAGCGCCAGGCGCAGCTGGCTGCGCACCAGCAGCGCCTTGAGCATCGACGCCCAGCGCAGCGTGGTCTCGATCGTGTCCAACTCGGCCCCGGATACGGTCGACGCGGGCAACTCCGCGATGCGCTCGGCCGCGCGTCGGACCAAGACGCGATAGGCGATCGAGCGGGACCGCTCTTCGAACGACACGGGCGCGGTGCGCTCGCGCATCTGGTCGAGCAGGGCGCCCAGATCACCCCCGCCGTGGATCACAAGCCCGGTGCGCACCGGTTCGGCGTCCGGCATGCCAGACGTTTCGACCTCGCCCTGGCTTGCGTAGTCCAGATCGAGCGATCGCAGGAGGTCGGCCCGCCCGTCGTTGAGCGCCCGGACGGCTGCACTCTTGCGTCGCCCCGAACGCTTGGCGAGCAGCGCCGGCTCGATTCCGCGCCGCGACGCCCGCACCGCCAGCAACCGGTCCCGTGCGGTGGGCGGACCGGGCTCTGGGAACAGCGCGTGGTCGCCCGCGATCCGCTGGCGGTCACGACGCAGAAGCGATCGGCGGATGCCCTCGGCGCTCCGCCCCGTGCGAGCCGCCAGGCGCTGTGCGATACGGTTGAGCGACCAGCCCATACGTCGGCGATACCGCTCGGCCGCCCGCCACTGGCGATCCATCTCGCGATCGTCGAACCGCGTGAACCCGCCTGCTTTTTCCAGGCGATCCGCGTGGATCGTCTCGAAACGCTCTACCCCCGCCCGCGCAAAGACCAAAGCGCGCCGACCCAAACCGAGGTCCACCCGGCGCGCGATCAGCCCGAGCCTGCGATAGCGCTCGAGCGTGCGGCGCGAGACCCCCCACCGCTCGGTCAGCGACGCGATGGTCTCGACCGGCCCGTCGAGATCGTCCTCGGTCAACCCGGCCGACTCGCTCAGACGCTCTGCCAGCGACGACAGATCACCGCGCAGCGCCTCGCCCGGGACCAACCTCGCCTCGCCCAACTCCGGGCGGTAGCCCGTCACGCGGAACACCACAAAGTCTTCGGGGTAGAGCGCCTCCGGATCGACCTGGGCCGCGAGTTCGTCGATGCGGTCGAGGTGACGCAGCAGCACCCGCTTGGACGTGAACCGCAGCTGCTCGCCCAGCTCCGCGATCACATCCGTGCGTGGCGTGCTGACGCGGGGCATGCTTCAGTCTCCTTCGATGGGCGACCAATCGGCCCAGACCGGTTCGGCCGCGGGCAACAGCCCGAGCGCGCTCGCCTTGTCAAAGAACACGCCCACGGCTTTGGCCGCACGCTCGTCAACATCGAACCGAAGCAGCTCGCCCACATACCGACGGGCCAGGTCGCCGGGCCAGCCGCGGCGTTTGGCTTCCTCGGTGATCACCTGATCGAGACGGACCCGGTTGCGCCGGCGCTGGCGGTCGAGCAACGCGGCCGTCGTGCGCACGACCCGGTCCTCGGAGCGGTCGCGCCGGCACATCCACACGGCATAGACAAACGGCAGACCCGTGAGCGCGTGCCACGCCTCGCCCAGATCGATCTGATAGGGATAGCGAACCGCGGGCGGCGAATCGGTCACCACCTTGTCGCCGATCAGCAGCAGCGATTCGGGCCACACCTCGTCGGGCGAGCCCTCGCCAGCGCCGGACCGCTCGCGGGCGTCGAACACCTGGATGCTCGGGCGGCACTGGTACGTCTCGGCCAGGATGATCTGGGCCAGCACGGCCGAGGTATGGGAATCGCTGTCCGAGTGCAGCACGGTGATCTCGCTCGGCGGGACGGCCGAGAAGACCCGGACGGTTAGCGTCGCCCCGTCGCACCCGATCATCCCGGCCGACAGGAGGGCCAGGGCGTCCCCGGCCCGGGCATAGTCGGCCAGCGAGACCAGCCCGACGTCGGCCTCGCCCTCCAGCACCATGTCGGCCAGACGGGCCGGGACGGCCGTCACGAGTTCGGCGTCACGCCAGGCCTCAATCCCCCGGATCATGGGGGTGGTATTCAGGTAGCTCACGGCCGCGATCCGGGCGGTCCGTGTCCCCGATTCGGCTTGGGCTTGGGGTGATCCGGTCTCTGGCATCTCGTACCTCTATGGGTCCAGCGTGGCGTCGCGTCGGCTCAAGTTCCTGATCGACCAGGCGCCCCAGACGGAAAGTCCCCGATTCTGTGGGCAAGAAGCGGAATTCCTCGGACCAACCGGGCGATTCGCTGGCCGACCCCCCATTCATCCGTACATTGAAGGCAGCCAAGCGCCCAATAGCACGCGGCCCGGGTATCAGTCCCCACACACCGACTCAGGCGAGAGTTTGCCTTTGTGAGGGGATGGTACCGAGGGCATCACGCGGGCTATTGGGCGGTAGGAGACCTGGAGCAGGACCACCGATCAGGTGGGTCTGATGAGGAGCATGCCCGGTTCATCGACCGGCCGCAACACGCGGCTGACGGATTACCGGGGCGGAGGAGTCCTGTACCAGAAGACCTACCCACCCGGCGTCGGGTTGCGAATACAGCCCGGCGTCGCTTGGCAGGAGAGCCGACCTGATACGGGGTCGGCTCTTCTCCCTTTTGCACCGAATTAATCCGACACGAACCCCCGCCTCAACGGGGCGATCGGCGCGAGCCGATGATGTCGGCATGACCACACGACCGGTCATCCTGATCGGCGGGGGCGGGCACGCGGGCGTGGTCTACGAGACCTGCCTGGGCGCGGGCATCGAGGTGCTCGGATTGCTCGACGATGACGCTGGCTGTGCGCTGGGCGCGAGCGGCTTGGAACACCTCGGCCCGATCGGCACGCCGATCCCGGATCACGCCCGCTACCTCGTCGCGATCGGCGACCTCGACGCACGCCGGCGCGTGATCGAGCGGTTGGACACCCAGCAAGCCTGCGACGCGGTCGCGCACCCGAGCGCGGTGGTCAGCCCGACCGCGACGCTCGGGCGCGGCGTGGTGGTCCTGCCCGGGGCGGTCATCAACCGCGACGCGCGCGTCGGGCATCACGCGATCATCAACACACGGAGCGTCGTCGAGCACGATTGCGTCGTCGATGGCAACGCCCACCTCGCGCCGGGCTCGGTGCTGGGCGGGGGCGTCCGCGTCGGCGCTGGCACGCTGGTGGGCATCCAGGCGGCGGCGCTGCCGGGCGTGCGGATCGGCGCAGGCTGCGTGATCGGCGCGGGCGCGGTGGTGACGGGCGACATCGGCGACCACGTACGCGCGGCTGGTGTGCCAGCACGGGTGATGGGCGCACCGGTGGGCTAGACGGGGTCGTCTGGCAACTCGTCGAGCCACGACTGCAACCGCTCGACCATGTGCGGCATGCCGATTTCCTTATAGAGCCCGAGGGCGCGGTTCCAGTAGTCCCGGGCAGTCGCTGCGTGCCCGCGTGCCCGCTCGAGTCTCCCCAGGTTGGCCAACTGGTTGGCCAGCACCTCCTTGCCACCCAGCGATTCGCAGATCGACAGCGAACGTATGAGGTACACCTCCGCCACTTCCAAATTCCCGCGCACCAGTTCGATCCCCCCCAGGTTGCCCAGCGTCGCGGCCATCCCCTCCTTGTGCCCCAGTGATTCATCAATCGCCAGCCCACGCTTGAGGTAGTCCTCCGCCTCAGCCAGGTTCCCACGCGTCAATTCGATCAGCCCCAAGTTGCCCAGGTCGCTCGCCATCCCCTCCTTTCGCCCTATCGATTTCTCGATTGCCAGCGAACGCTTGTGGTAGCCATCCGCCGCCTCAAGATTCCCACGCGTCTGCTCGATCAAGCCAAGATTGCCCAACTGGTTGGCCATCCCCACCATGCGTCCCAGCGACTCGTTGATCGCCAGCGCACGCTTGTGGTAGCCCTCCGCCGCATCAGGATTCCCGCGCGTCCCCTCGATCAAGCCCAGATTGCCCAAGGCGACGGCCGCGACCGCCTCGCTCGTGTCGAGTTCGAGCAATAGCTTGTATTGGGTTTCTGCGCCTGGAAGGTCGCCCAGCAGCTTGTATATGTGGCCGAGATTATTGATCGCGTCGAGGTCGGTGGGAAGCAGCGCGATGATCTTGTCGAGAGATTGCTTGGCCTTCGTGATCTCACCCAAGACGTACGCGACGGCGGCTCGCTCTCGGTGCTTTTCGATGAACTCCTGCTCGTCACGATCGAGTTCGACATCAAGGAACGTGAGCAAGTCCTTGGGGTCGCCCTGCCGCAGCGATTCGAGCTTGGCGATCGGGTCGCGTCCGGCTTCGCGTTCCACCTCGGCCACGCGTTCGATAGCGGCCTGGACCTTCTCACGGAGAGAGTCATTCTCTGCATTCGCTTCGTGAAGTTGCGCCATGAAATGCTCAGTAATCTGCGCAATCGATTTCCGCAGAAGCTGTACTTCTGACAGAACTTCCTGGCTGACTTCCAAACCAGACTCGGACGCTTCTGCGGCCCGCTGTGCGTCGGTCGCGATCTTGCTGAGGTAGATGCTGGTGTCTTTGAACCAGGCGTCCATCTCTTTGGTGATTGCTTCGCCGCCGGCCTCAATACTCGCTTTGATATCGGCGAGTATCTGCTCCGGCTGGATCTCTTCGGCCCGGCGGATGCGCTCGCCCAGCAGTTCACCGACCAAGCCGATGAGCTCTTGCTCGGAGGCCCGGGCTTCCTCGATGCGCGCGAGTTGGGCGTGGAGCGTGCGGAACTGTTCTTGGAGTTGTTCATTGCTGCTTTTCGAACGGATCCACGTGTGCAGCTCGCTCAAACCCAGCACGCTGATGTATGGACCCGTGGTCGCCGCGGCCGTGCCGAGAACGGCAGCAACCTCGCCCGGCGACGAGCAGGTCGCGCATCGGGCGATGAGCGCGGCGAAGGCGGCGGCCGTTGCAGGCGACGCGAGTTCACTGGCTAGTTTCACGATCGAGCCGCTGGGCATGGCGACAATGTAACAAGACGTCGATCAGATCACCACCGAAAACCGGCGGCATTCCGTGAACCGACAGTTAGTCCCGCGTGTCTGTCCGCGTGCGTTCGCGGAGGGCGGCGGCTCGGTCGAGCAGTTGCTCGCGGGCCTCGGTCGGCGCGAGGACCGACTCGGGCGTGGGCTCGAGGTCGATGTGCCATTCGACGAGGTGCTTGATGCGCCCCGGGTATGCGGCTGCGACCAGGTCGGGCCCGGGATACTCGTGGACCGGGGCGTTGGCGGTGTGCTCGGCGTGGTAGGGCTCGAAGCCGCGGAGTTCCATGCGGAGGTCGTACGAGCCGTAGAACGTGAAGCGGGCCTCGGTGGGCGTGCGACCGATGTCTTGGTCGTTGAGCCAGACGCGGGCGCCGGGCGGACTCGACGTCACACGCACACGCCGTTCGGCGCACGAAGCGAGCAACAACGCCGAAGTCGCGCTGATGATCCCGAAGCATTTCGCCCAGCTAGACATCGGCGTGCTCCTGCGTCTCGGGCTCTCGCTGCGCGCCGCCCGTGTGGCAGGGGCGGTCGGTGTCGTCGAACTCGTCGCCCCGGAACAGGGAGCCGAGGTACACGCGGCGCACCATCGGGTCGTTGATGAGTTCCTTGGGCGTGCCTTCCGCGAGCACGCACCCGGAATCGATGATGTAGGCCCGGTCGCACACGCGGAGTGTTTGTTGGACGTTGTGGTCGGTGATCAGGATCGAGATGCCCCGCTGGGTGAGGCTGCGGATCTCTGCCTGCAGGTCCTCGACCGCGATGGGATCAACCCCCGAGAACGGCTCGTCGAGCAGGATGAGCTTGGGGTTGGTAACCAGGGAACGGGCGATCTCTAGTTTTCGCCGCTCGCCGCCCGAGCAGGTGCGGGCCTGGTCCTTGGCTTTGTGGGTCAGCCCGAACTGGTCGAGCAGCTCGGAGGCTCGCTTCTTGCGGGCGCTGCGCGAGAGGTCGAGCGTCTCGAGGATCGCCAGCAGGTTCTGTTCGCAGGTCAGGCGCTGGAAGACGGAGGGCTCCTGGCTGAGGTAGCCCATGCCCAGGCGGGCGTGGCGGTACATCGGAAGCCCGGTGACCTCGGTGCCGCTGAACATGACACGCCCGGCGTCACGCTCGATCATGCCGATGGTCATGCGGAAGGTGGTGGTCTTGCCCGCGCCGTTGCGCCCGAGCAGCCCGACGATCTCGGCCTGCTCGACATCGAACGACACGCCGTCGACGACGGTGCGGTCGTTGTAGGTCTTCTTCAGGTCGATGGCTTCGAGCAGGGGCACGCCCAGAGTATAGGGATCGAACCGAACGCCCAGTCCCGATGGGGCAGTCCCGCCGACTGGCGCGTTATTTGATGAATCGGAATGTCATCGGGTAGCGGAAGAACTCGCCACGGTTGGCCGCGACCGACGCCATGATCATGCCCACGATCCCGAGCACGTAGGGCAAGAACGCCACGGGGATGAGCAGGAGTAGCCCGATGCCGCAGGTCAGGATCCCGAACAGGCCGACCACGACGGGGAGGACCACCGAATAGAGGAACAGGGTGATCTGGAAGTTGACCGCCTCGCGCCCGTGGTCGTCGATGAAGTCCGAATCGGCCCGCTTGGAGAGCCATATCACGATGGGGATCCCGATCGAGATGCCCGGAAGGATGGCGTGCCCGAGCAGCCCGAGGTGGGCGAACATCGCCCAGCTCTTTTCGTCGTCGGCTAGGCCCGGCGCGTATGCACGCCCGTTCTCGTTGATCGGGTACTCGGCGGTTTGTTGTTCCTGTCCAGCGTGCGGCATGTGGTCAACCCCTGCGGGCATTCTGTGGCCCGACAGGGTATTGGGCAAGTATGGGAACGAGTTTCAGGCATCGAAAAACGACCCGCCTCGAGGGCGGGTCGCTCGGTGATGTTTAATCGCCCGAAATCCTGCCGATCAGGCCCGCCGGCGTCGGACCGCGAGCAGGCCGCCCAGCCCTAGCAGGGCCGCCGTCGGCGCCGCCGGTACGATCCGGAAGTTCGCGTCATATGACGACGCCCCGGACAGCATGCCAGGACTGCTGAGGCTCAGGCTCGACGCTGCGTAGTACACGATCGAGTAATCACCCGGACCGAGCAGGAAGTTCTCATCGATGTTCACCACACCGCCCTGGGTGGTCGCGACGAAGATGTCGCTGCCGCCGTTGCTCAAATCTCGGAATGTGATGCGGGACGCCGCGTTGCCCGTCGCGTCGATGGTCGCGGTGAGCGCAAAGGCGGTCTCCTCGGTGAGACGGAAGCTGATCCCGTGCTCGGAGCGACCGAGCGCGGTCGTGAAGTTGTGGACGCCGTCGATGAATGTGGTCGAGGCGCTGGCCGACCCGGTGGCGACGATGGCGGTGTCGCTGAGCATCGAGTTCATGCCCGAGCCGCCGCTGGCGTCATCAACGCCCGAGCCGGTGCCGTAGTTCCAGTCCTGGTACGAATAATCCGGCCAGACCTCGGTGGATCCGAAGTCAAAGTAGCCGTCGACGGTCTCGATCGAGCCGTAGCCCAAAAGGGACCGGTTGTCGCCGATCAGTTGCATGGTTTGGGCGCCGGACATGGTCCCGGCGTATGCGATGGCGGTGCATGCGAGCAAGCGTGTCATGGGGAGCCTCCTGTATATCGAGCGATCTTCAACCCCGAACGGGGCGTCTCATCTCACACCTGAGATTACCACACAATCCGCACAATTCGTGTAACAACACGTTCAAAGAGCTTCATGTCACATACGCACACGCGCGAGCCGTCGCAAGGTCCGCCTGCCACAGGGAAGTGGTTTCCGGCGCAAGGAAGCGTGCCATCTGTGTGCCCGAGTGTCGCGGGCAACCCGATCTGGGCGGTGCTGGGGCGAAACGTGGCGTGCCGCTGCAGGATCAATCGCGATCACTGCCCGAACAGGTTCTTCTGCCCGAACATGCCCTGCTCTTCGAAGTAGCCCAGGGCTTCCTGCACGGACGTGAAGACCTTGGTGGCCGTCTCGGTGATGAAGGGCGAGGGGTTCTTGGTCGGCTTCCACACGACGTAGACCTCCTTGGCGTGCTCCCACGCGTGCTGGAGCTCGCGCTCGACGCCCGAGGACAGGCCCGGGATGACCTTGCCACCCTCGGAGATCAGCTCGGGGACATAGCTGACGATCATGTCGGCCTGGTCGATGAGCTTGAAGTCGCGCATGTAGATCTGGCCGTCGATGTCGCCGGCGATGTCGAGCACCTCGCGGGTCCGCATGCGGATCGGCTCGGCGCCCTTGTCCAGCCCGCCGAGTTGGAGCGGCTTGTGGTCGAAGAAGTCCTTGCCCTCGCGCGTCGCCTCGATTGCCCGGTCCAGCAGCAGCTTCTCGTCCACGTCGCCCGGGTCGAACGTGATGAAGTGCTCGGCCAGCTCGGCGCGGAACGCGTCGATCTCGGCCATCACCTCGGGCATGTCCACCACGTGGCTCATCGGGAAGCTCGGGTACACCGTCTTCATCTGCGGGCGGCACAGCAGGCGGAACATCGTCCGCTCCGTGCTGGCGAACCGGCCCCGGCTGACGATGTAGAACTTGCTGCCCGGGATCGCCTGGCTCATCAGCTCGGTCGCCAGGATCTCTTCTTCACGCCACACCATGCAGTCCTTGAGCGTCGCGTCGATGTCGTGCTCGTCGTGCAGGCGCTGGTGGACGACCTCGATGTTGTCCACCAGGCAGATGAACAGGTCCGGGCGGATCTTGGTGATCTGGTCGAAGTCGAACGCGGAGAACAGCCCGTGGCGCCACCGGAAGGTCGCGTGCGTGTTGACCATCATCGATTCCATGTCGCGCGACTCGGCGATGATGTCCTTGAACGCGGCCCGACGCAGCGAGGTCAGGCGGGAAAGCGGGAGGTCGAGGATGCGCCCGCCTCGGATATCCCGGGCCTCCCCGTACATCATGTCGCCCACGTTGAACAGCGGCAGGGACTCCCCCTGGCTGCCCGCGAACTGGGCAACGCCGTTGAGGTAAGGCTTCTTGTCCATGCCAACCTGGCCGGTGACGATCGCACGCATAGCTATCTCCTTAGCGGGCGGGATGATAGATCCCGTGCCCGCCCGGGGCTCTCCGGGCCCGTTCTGGGTGCCCGCGGGGCGTGTTTGTAACAATTACAGCAAGTTTCTATGAATTCACGCCAACTCAATGTGCAGCTTGCTTGCATTCGGTTCGTTCTCCCCCATGTTTTGGGTAACGCCCGACGGGGACCCGGGACGTTCAGGAGCCCAGACATGGCAAACAAGATTGGTTTCATAGCGCCGGTTCTCACAGCCGCATTCCTGACCGGGTCCGCGCTGGCGGGCGTCCCGGGCATCTCCGGCATCAACGGATCCGCCGATCTCCGGTTTGATGTCGACGGATTCCGGGATGGCATCAACGCGAGCGACCAAGGTGAGGCGAGCCTCAATGTCAACGCCGGCGATGACCCGCTCCCGGGCGGGCTGTTCTGGTCCGACACGTCCGTAGTCGAGGTTGACCTCGGGCCCACCGCCGGGCGGATCCGGTCCGAGGCCATGTTCGCCGCGTCAGACCAGACATTTTCCTACAGCCAGTTGGTCAGCGGCTCCGGCTCGGTCGCCGAAGGTGATCAGTTCGCCGGCAACTACGACGGTATGGCCAACTTCTTCGTCAACTTCGACGAACCCACGCTGGTCGATATCGTTATCCGGCTCACGGCGACCGGACCTTTCGTCGGCGACGGCACGCACGCCAGCGTTCAGGTCTCCGGCATCGGCGGGCAAGGCCCCATCACGCTCGAATTCACCGACGGCAATCCGGCGGGCGTGCAGGAGTTCACGATCCGAACCACCATCGACTCGCCCCGAGCCCTCATCTTCGACTTCGACGCAAACTTGGACCTGAACCCCGACCAGGGTTTTCCAACCGAGATCGGCGAGATTATCTTGTTCGGCTCGGTCTCCGTGGTGCCTGGGAGCGGATCGCTGGCGCTGCTTGGTGCCTGCGGGCTGCTCGCCGCCCGGCGCCGGCGCTGAGGCATTCAAAACAGTATCTAATAAAGCAGAACTGTGATTAGTTTTGTGCGTAACGGGTCACTGGACACATCCGCGAGCGCCGATACGCGCCCGCCAGCACAGGACACCATCCGATGAGCACTGCATATCTTTGTGCGGCCTTGGTCGCCTGCGTCGCGAGCCAAGCCGCGAGCGACATCATCGAGGTCAGGGGTCACCACCGCGCAGATACCCGGATCATCACGACGGGCCTGCCCGACCCATCGATCGATGCGATCGCTCATCATCGGGCCGTCGATTTCTACCGCACGGACAATGTGCAGATCGGTTTTTACGGCACAGACATCACCGAAACCATGTTCAGGCAATTCAAGACGGATTTCCCCGAAACACACGGCTCGGTCTATTCGGATTCGACGGTGTCGATATCTCGATCGCATTTCGAAATATCAACCCACGGGGGCGGATACACCGTCAACGACCTCGACGACTTCACGCGCCAGAACACGACCGTCGTGCATACCTGGGGCGGCGCTTTTGAACTCTGCCTAACGCCGGGGACAGAGGTAGAGATCACGATGGCCTTGACCCTCGGCGGCCGCTCACACCCTGGCCTCGGAGATTACGGCTCTGGGGCTCAAGTTGAAGGGCTCGAGGGGTTGGAGAAGCAGATTCTGTCAGTGGATGGTCGGCACGGCTCTCCGACGGAAGACACGATCACGCTGACGGGTCGTATCGATGAGTTCGGGTATCTGTATGTAGGTGTGGGCAGTGGATTCGACATGTTCTCGCGCGGGACCGAACTCGGTGGCGTCCCGGCGGTGGTTGACGGGATGGGGGCGACGCTCATCATCCGCGTCATCCCCCAGCCCGGTGCGCTCGCGTTCGTCGGCGCCTGCGGGCTACTCGCCGCCCGGCGCCGGCGCTGAGTCTCACTCGGCGTCTGGCTTCCACTCGGCCAGCGGGTGGGTCAGCACCCGGTACGGCTCGCTCGGCCAGCTCCCATCAACGCTGAAGCTCGGCGTGCGGTGGATCTGCGCGGTCGTGAACACCAGCCGGTTGTTCTCCCGGTCGATCGCGAAGCTGTCGGGCCAGCTGATCATCGGGTCCTGCACCAGCGTCTCGAACGCGCCCTCGGGCGTGCGGTAGACGATCGCGTCTTGCTCGAGCGCCGAGAAGTACAGGTTGCCGGCGTCGTCGAAGATCATGGCGTCGGTCACCACGGACGTGCCCAGATCCTCGACGTCGCCAGCGAGCCAGTCGCCCGAGATCCGTTCGTCCACCAGCGACGCGATCGGCACGCGGTAGAGCCGGTCGGCGCTGATCGCCTGGTAGTACACCCAGCGCCCGTCGGGCGAGACGGCGATGCCATCGCAGTGGACGACCAGCGGCTCGCCCGTTTCTTGGAACACCCAGGGTCGCCCTTCGACCTCGACGATGCGTTCGCCCGAGCCCTTGGTGCTCGGATGGTCATCCAGCACGCGGCGCATCGTGCCGCGGTCGATGTCGAGCACGATGATCGCGCCGAGCCCGGATTCGGAGATGAACGCCCACCCGCCGTCGGGCGAGACGCGGATGTCGTTGAGGTAGCTGCCCTCGGGCGCGACATCGAACGGCACCGGCAGCACCCTCCGGATCGCGTCGGTCTCCAGATCGATCTCGTAGACGACCGCCTGGCGACCCTCGGCCGCATCGACCTCGCCCGTGTCCAGGACCCACATCCGACCCTGGCGATCGATGTGCACGGACTGCACCGCGACGAAGCGCTCGCGCCACCGACCCGCGTCCGGTCCTTCGCGTGCCCATCGGTTGGTCTCGGCGTCCGGGTAGGGCACGGTCCGGTTCGGCAGCGGCACGCCCGTGTCGGTCTTGCTCCGCACCACCTCGGCGAGCGCGTACTCATACCGGTCCGACCACCGCGGGTAGTTCACGAACAATCGCCCGTCCGAAGCTATCGCCACGCCGGTCCACTGGAGTGCGTCCGAGGACGCGATATCTCGGAGGTCGCTGGAAGCGCAGCCGACCAGGCCTTGCCCGAGAAGAAACAGGACGGGCAGGATCAACGCTCGGCGGGGGGTTTGGGCTGGCATCACCAACTCTAGTGCACCCCGGAGTGAGCACCGCCGACGCCTAGGATGGCCCAACCGATACCGATCCTTCAGACCCGTCATCCGGAGCCCGAATATGGCCATCCTCGTCGACCAGCACACCAAAGTGATCTGCCAGGGCATCACCGGCAGTTTCGGGGCCGTCCACACCAAGGGCTGCTTCGAGTACGGCACCAACATGGTCGGCGGCGTCACCCCGGGCAAGGGCGGGAAGAAGGACGCCAACGGGCTGCCGATCTTCGACACCGTCTCGCAAGCCGTGAACGAAACCGGCGCGGACGCGACCATGATCTTTGTCCCCCCGGCGTTCTGCGTCGACGCGGTGCTCGAGGCGATGGACGCGGGCATCCGCCTGATCTGCTGCATCACCGAGGGCGTGCCGGTCAACGACATGATCATGGTGCGCAAGGCGATGGACGACCGAAACGCCGCCGCCCGCGGCGCCGATTCCCAGCACGCCCGCGAGCTGTTCACCCTGATCGGCCCGAACTGCCCGGGCATCATCACGCCCGGACCCAAGACCGGCGAGGGGAACGCGTCGAGCAAGTACACCGACGCCGGCTGCAAGATCGGCATCATGCCCGGCTACATCAATACCCACGTCTCCGAAGCCAGCACCGGCAAAGCCGTCGGCATCGTCAGCCGATCGGGCACGCTGACCTACGAAGCCGTGTGGCAGACCAGCCAGCTCGGGCTCGGGCAGAGCACCTGTGTGGGAATCGGGGGCGACCCCGTCCGCGGGCTCAACCACATCGACTGCCTGCGTCTGTTCCAGGAAGACCCGGCGACCGACGGCATCCTGATGATCGGTGAGATCGGCGGCGAGGACGAGGAAGCCGCGGCCGAGTACATCTCCAAGCACGTCACCAAGCCCGTGGCTGGCTTCATCGCCGGTCGCACCGCGCCCCCCGGCAAGCGGATGGGGCACGCCGGCGCGATCATCAGCGCCGGCGCGGGCGGCAAGCCGACGGGCACCGCCGAATCCAAGATCGACGCGCTCAAAGAAGCCGGCGCGACCGTGGCCATGAGCCCGGCCGACATGGGCAAGGCGATGGCACGGGCGATGGGGCTCGAGCCCGCGGTCGCCCGATAACCTAGCTTTCGTCGCCTCTGGCTGGCCACATCTTTGTGCGTGCTCGTCGGTGCTACGAACCTAAACCGGATGGCCCCAAGGGCATGCGTTTGCACGCATTGGTGAGTCCCGGGTCGGCAGTGCAATAACTGTGCAAAAAATGAATAACCCCGCTTTCGCCGCTCTGCCGGGCGTCCGATCGTTGGGGTGATATGCCCACTTTCTCGCGGGACCAATCGAGCGCTGTCGCTGACCACCGAAAGTGGAGGACGTGGTCATACGCCCCGGTCGCCCTGGTCACGCTCGTGTGCTCCATCGCGCTGTTCTTTGCGTACCGCTCGCTCTGCAAGTACTCGGAAATCCGTGCCGAGGAAGGGTTGGCCGTCGCGGGCGAACAGATCGCCGATGCCATCGAGTCCGAACTCGAGCGCTACGAGCAGTTGCTGCACCTGGCCCGCGGCTTCTCTGAGTCATCGCCCGGGATCACCCGCGCCAAGTGGGCGTGGTTCGTCCACAGCATCGATCTGGAACAGGACGATCCGGGGGTGGTCGGTCTCGCCTACGTCACGCTGGTCCGCCCGGGCCAAGAAGACAAGTTCGTGCAACAGATGCACGCACGCGGCGTGCCGGGCTTTGAGATCTTCGAGCACGAATGGAGTGATAGCAGCGGTCACGACGGCCCGAAGTACGTCATCACGTTCCACGAGCCCGCGTCGCGAAACCGCGAGGTCTGGGGTTTGGACCTGGCCTCTAACTCGATCAACAAGCCGGTCTACGACGAAGCGATACTCCGTGGCCAAGCGCAGCTCTCGAACGCCATCACCCTGCACCAGACGGCGTACCACGACACCGTCGGGGCCGTCATGTGCCTGCCCGTATACGACGTCGAGACCAACACGCACGGCACGCCCAAGCGGGGCGCTCCGCTGGGCTGGGTCGCCATGGCACTCGATGTCGACGCGATCATGGCCAACATCTGGGAAGAGCGCTGGGCGGGGCTCCACCTCGAGGTCCACGCCAACCGCCCCGAGTCCGACCCCGTCCGCTGGTTCTCGAACGGCGCAGCGGAAGCCGAGAGCGATCCGCCCGCAGCGCCAGATCGCACGGTCTACGAACGTGAGATCGAGGTCCACGGCAACCGCATGAGACTGGCCTGGACGCCGGCGAGCGATGCCTGGCCCGGGCCGGACTACGCCCCGGCGAACATCGCCCTGGTCGTGGGCGGCGTCATTACCCTGCTGGTCACGCTGGTCGGCGTTTCGATCTCGCGGACCCGCTCGCGTGCGGTCCGCCTGGCGCGGGAGATGACCGACTCGCTGCGCGTCAGCGAGCGGCGCCAGCGCGAGCTCGCGAGCCGGGCCGAGCAGGCAAACATGGCCAAGAGCGAGTTCCTGGCCAACATGAGCCACGAGATCCGCACACCGATGACCGCGATCCTCGGATACGCCGACATCCTCGGCGAGTCTGAGCGGGACACATCTGACACCGAGTCGATCGGCGCGATCCGTCGGGCGGGCGAGCACCTGCTCATGATCATCAACGACGTGCTGGACCTGACCAAGATCGAGGCCGGGCGTCTGAAGATCGAAACAATGCCGACCGAGTTGGCGCCAGTCGTCCAGGACGTGATGGACGGCTTCCGCGGGCTGGCCGGCACCAAGGGCGTCGCGCTCAAGCTGGTCGTGACCGGCGATCTCCCGACCCACGTGCTGACCGACAGCGTCCGCGTCCGCCAGATCCTGATCAATCTGGTGGGCAACGCGATCAAGTTCACCTCCGAAGGGAGCGTCACGCTCGGGATCAAGTTCGAGAACGACACGCTCCGATTCCGCGTCAGCGACACCGGCATCGGCATCGAGCCGACGCAGCTCGATCGTGTGTTCGATCCGTTCGAGCAGGGCGACAACTCACCGACCCGCCAGCACGAGGGCACCGGGCTGGGGCTGGCGATCAGCCGGAAGCTCGCGGCCATGCTGGGTGGAGACCTCGGCGCGGAGTCTCAGCCGGGCGTGGGTTCGACCTTCACACTCACCGTCGGAGCCCCGCCGGCGCCCGACACCGGATGGACCGCTTCGCTCGGAGCCCGAGCCCCGGAAACCGAACAGACCCAGGATCGCGAGTCGATGACCGGGCGGATCCTGCTGGCCGAAGACGGACCCGACAACCAGCGCCTGATCACCTACTTCCTGATCCAGGCCGGGCTCGAAGTGGACGTCGTCTCGAACGGGCGCGAGGCACTCGAGCGCCTCAATGGTGACATCGCGTATGACTTGTTCATCACGGATATGCAGATGCCGGTGATGGACGGGTACACCGCGACGGCCTGCCTGCGCGAGATGGGCAACACAATCCCCATCCTGGCGCTCACGGCCCACGCGATGGACGGCGACCGCGAGCGCTGCCTGGAAGTCGGATGCGATGATTACGAGCCCAAGCCGATCAGCCGCGAATCACTGATGGCCAGTGTGGGCCGGCTGCTCGCTCGCGACTCCGACCAAGGGCGTCAGGCCGCCTGATCATCGCTGGACGCCCCGCACTCGGGGCAGACCGCCTCGACCAATCCCGCCAGGTCGTAGCCGCAGTTTGTGCATGCCCCAACGCGTCGATAGCGGGTCCGCCGGATGAACGCCGGCACCGCCCGCCACGTGCTGATCATGCAGACGACCAGCAACAGCGAGCACGCCGCGTCCGCAACAACCCACAAGGTCCATCGCGTGGAGCGCTGGGGCATGTCGCCGATCCGTGGGATCGTCTGGACCCAGTCCTCGACCGCCTGATTCATCTCGGGTGTCGTCGGGTTGCTCCCGACATCGCTGGCCCGCCATCCTTCGGTCACGTGTGACGCCCACCAAAGGCCCCGTTCCTCGAGTAAGCTCCTGACCTGCCCGTAGTGGATGTCGTCCCAGTAGTCGTAATCGAGGCGGTGGTGGATGTCGCTGTCAGGATCTACCGCGTCGATGATCGTGATGGCGCCGTCCTTGATGTAGAGCTCGTAGCTGCAAAACCAGACCGTACCACGAACGTCGGGCCCGATCACCGACTCGATCGCGCCCGGGATCGTCGGCACCACAAAGTACGCGAATCGGGTCCAGTGCGGCACGACCGAGGCGATGGTCACCAAGAACATCGCTAGCCACAGTGCCATGCACGCAACCGGTTTTGCGATGGCATGCCAGAGTTTTGCCAGGAGAATATTAGTTCGCACCGGAGGTATCCGCATCGTGCTCACCGGCGGTTGCGTCCGCTATTCGGTCGGGATCAGTCCTTGAACACCGCCCCATCCTTCATCACAAACACCACTCTTTGGTACGCCGTGATATCCCGCATGGGGTTCGCGTCCAGCCCGACCAGGTCGGCCAGCTTGCCCGCCTCGATGGTGCCGAGCGTGTCGGAGACCCCGATCAGATCCGCGGCGTTGATCGTCGCCGAGATCAGGCAGTCCTCGGGCGACATGCCGGCTTCATTCATGTAAACGAACTCGAGCGCGTTGGTGCCGTGCTCGCCCACGCCCACGTCGGTGCCGAAGGCGATGTTCACCCCCGCTTTGTGCGCCCGCCCGAACGCCCCCTGGATCACCGGCCCGACCGCGGCCGCCTTGGATCGGATCGCCATCGGGTAGTACCCGTCCTCCTTGGCCTTCTCCTCGACATACTTGCCCGCGTGGATGGTTGGCACGAGGTACGCCCCGGTCTCGAGGAACAGCCCGATCGACTCGTCGTCGAGGTAGGTCCCGTGCTCGATCGACGCGACGCCCGCGCGGAGGGCCGCGTTGATGCCGTTGGAGCCGTGCGCGTGGGCCGCGACTTTGCGGCCCATCATCCGGGCCGCCTCGACTATCGATTCGAGTTCGTCGGCGAAGAACTGCTGGTCCACGCCCGCGGCGGTCATCGAGAGCACCCCGCCCGTCGCCGTGATCTTGATCAGGTCCACGCCCTCGCGCACGCGGGCCCGCACCGCCTTGCGGACCTCGCTCGGCCCGTCCGACGGCGCGGCCTCGGGTCCCTGATCGGGGCGCAGCACGGGCGAGAACGAGTTCGTGCCGTCGCCGTGCCCGCCCGTGACCGTGACCGCCGGCCCCGCGACATACATGCGCGGGCCCGGGATCATGCCCGACCTGATCCGGTCGCGCAGCGCCAGGCCCACCGAGCCCTGCGAGCCGACATTGCGCACGGTGGTGAACCCGGCCATTAATGTGCGCTCCGCGTAGACCACGCCATCAATCGCGGCGTAGGCCTCGGTCTCCTGCATCGCCCGGCGCACACGCTCGCCCACCGGGACCGACTGCCCCGTCAGGTGCGTGTGGCAGTCCATCAGCCCCGGCACCACGAACCGGTCTTTCAGATCGATGACCGTGCTCTCGACGTCGGCGTCGAACAGCGTGGATGCGTCGCGGTAGCCCGCGAGCACCCGATCGATCGTGTCATCGACAATCACGACGGTCGCCTCGCGCATCGGCGCTTCGCCCGGAACGGCGTACAGCGTGCCGATATGCACAACCGTGCGTTCTGGCGTGGCGGCCGACAGCGCGGCGGCGAGGAACGGAACACTCAGGACGGACAAAGCGTTGACAGAAAAAGACATCGGGGCTCCCTTCGGCGGTTCGGACGGGCAGGATACCACACCGCCGCACCGAGTTGAGCACGATCAGGGCGATTCCAAGTAATCGAACGCACGCCGCAGGCGGCGCACGCGGGCCCGGACCGAGGCGGCCGAATCATCGCCGGCATCGTCGACCGCTTCGATGGCCCTCGCCCGATAGCGACCGTGCCGGGCCGCGACCTTGCACAAACCGTCGAGACTCCAAGCCCTAAGGAAGGGTCGCTCGTGCCCGATCATCGGGACCAACCAACGGACCAGGCGTGCTGCAAACTCCGGGCTCAGTTCGAACGCCCCCACGCTCTGGGCGAGGTGCAGCGCCGATTCCCACGCCGAGACACCATCGAGACGGACGCACAGCGCCGAGGTCGCCTCCGCCCCGAATCGATGCCCCCCGTCCGCCGCGTGCTTGATGAGCCACGTCGACGCGATCGAGATCGCTTCGTCCTCAGCATCCACACAGTCGATTAACGCCGATTCGTACGCCGGATCATCCCCGTAGCGAGAGGCGAACGACGCGAGCGCCTCGGTGTCTGTCGGATATATGGATCCGATTTGCTCTTGGATGGTCTTCTTTGGGCTGCTCATGCTCTGCGTCGCTCCAACTCACGCTGATACACACCACCGATCGCCCGGATGCAGCCTTCCAGCGTTCTCACCGATACGGGCGTGCTTCCGGAAATGGGGGGAATCCATCGCTTCACAACCCCTGTGCGTCTAGCATCGGCGGTATTCGCATCAGGGGGGGGAGGGTGTAGATGGGCGATCGGACGCTCAAAGAGCAAATTGGCAAGCGGCATCCGTTCGATACCACCGCCCAAGAGACCCACGTGAACTTGCTGCGCACGGCCAGCAACCTCATGGGGCCGTTCCATGCGCTCTTCAAGCAGCACAAACTCACCGACGCGAGCTTCAACACGCTCCGGATCCTCCGCGGGCACCACAGCGAGGGTGAACTCGAAGGCGTCCGCGCTTCCCTGATCGGGCGCGAGATGGTCGTGCGTGTCCCCGATGTCACGCGGATCGTGGACCGATTGGTCACCATGGGGCTGGCCGAGCGGCGCGCGTGCAGCACCGACCGGCGTGTGGTCCACGTCGGAATCACCGAACTCGGGCTCGAACTGCTCCGTCGCCTCGATGGCCCGGTCAACGATCTGCACCAGCAAACGCTCGGGCACATGAGCGAGCGCGAACTCGAGCAACTGAACACGCTGCTTGAAAAAGCACGCGCGAGCGTGGAAGATTCTGAGGAATCTGACCACGCCCCTTGACCGTTTGTTCACAAAGGGCAACCCGATGACCCGAATCGTAATCGTTTACCACAGCGGGTTCGGGCACACCGCCGCCGTCGCGCAATCTGTCCTCGATGGCACCCGGGCGGTCGCGGGCGTCGATGCCGCGTTGATCAACGCGGACGATCTCAAAGACCCCGCCGACGGGCGCACCCTCGGTCCCGAATGGGATGTGCTACACCAGGCCGACGCGATCGTCTTCGGATGCCCCACCTACATGGGCACCGTGTCGGCGGGCTTCAAGCGATTCATGGACGCAAGCGGGCACGTCTGGGGCGAGCAGCGTTGGCGCGACAAGGTCGGCGCGGGCTTCACCGTCGCCGGCGGGTTGTCGGGCGACAAGCTCAACACGCTGGTGGCGCTCAGCGTCTTCGCCGCCCAACACTCGATGATCTGGGTCAGCCAGGGCATCATGGGCGACGAGACTGTCAATCGCATGGGCTCGTACCTCGGATGCATGGCCCAGGCGGGCGAAGCCCCGCCCCAAGAGACCCCGCCCACCGAAGACCACGAGACCGCCCGACGGTTTGGTGAACGGGTGGCGACAGCGGCCGCACGCTGGGTGGCGGGGCGAGGCGACTGACGGCGCCGGACACCTCCGGGTTGCCCAATGGGCCAAAGAGAGCCATTAAACAGTTGTCTGTTGTCACGTGTTTTTTCTGGCGACCGGGAACATCGGCCGCACCGATTGGGCTTACCTGTTGGAACAAGTAGTTGTTCTCACACTGAACTGTCTCCGCCCAGGAAAGGACCGACCCATGATCACCGTCCGCAAAAGCGAAAACCGTGGGCACGCCGACCACGGCTGGCTCAACGCCAAGCACACCTTCAGTTTCGCGGACTACCGCGATCCTGATCACATGGGCTTCCGGGCCCTGCGTGTGATCAACCAGGACATCGTCGCGCCGCGGACCGGCTTCGGCGAGCACCCGCACCGCAACATGGAGATCATCACCTACCCGCTGTCCGGGCAAATCCGCCACGCCGACTCGCTGGGGCACGCCGAGGACATCGGGCACGGCACGGTCCAGGCGATGACCGCCGGCCGCGGCATCCGCCACTCGGAGACCAACCCCCACGACGAGCCCCTGCACCTGCTCCAGATCTGGATCGAGCCGCGCGAGACCGGGCTGCAACCGGCGCACGCCTCGCGTTCGTTCCCGATCACGAGCGAGACCGGTCGCTTGCATCAACTGGTCTCGCCGGACGGTGCGGAGGGGTCGCTCGTGATCCAGCAGGACGCCCGGCTGTTCGCGGGGGTGTTCGATCAAGGCTCGGAGGAGACCGTCGCGCTCGGCGCCAACCGGTACGCGTGGATCCAGGTGGTGCGCGGCTCGGTCTCTGTCAATGGCGTCGGGCTCCATGAAGGCGATGCGGCGGCGATCTCTGACGAGACTGCGCTCGGCCTGCGCTTCGCCAAGGACAGCGAGATCCTGCTCTTTCACCTGAACTGAACCATCCGGGCCCTGCGGCCCACCAAAGACTGACACTCCGATACTTTACGAAGGACACAGGCCATGACCACGACCACAGACATCCGCGCACGCGTCGACGAACTGATCGACTACATCGACAACGGTAAGTTCCTCGAAGCGATGGACGAGTTTTATGCCGACAACGTCGAGATGCGGGAGAACAACGAGCCCCCAACCGTCGGGCTCGCGGCCAACATCGAACGCGAGAAGCAGTTCCTCTCCATGGTCAAGAAATGGCACTGGACCATGTGGCACGCCACCGCGATCAACGACGAGGGCGATGTTTCGTTCCTCGAGTATTCGTTCCACTTCACCAACACCGATGGGCTGCCCGTGACCTACGAGCAGGCGGTCGTGCAGCGTTGGCAGGGCGACAAGATCGTCAGCGAGCGCTTCTACCACGGCTAGAGCGCCCGAGTCACCGTCACTGATACCTCCGCAACCACCCCCGGCCCGTGCTGGGGGTGTTTGCGTTCAGGCGTGCGCATCGCATTCGATCTCGACCACGAACTCCGGCGCGATGAGTGTTGAGACACCAATCTGGGTCAGGCAGGGCGTGTGGTCGCCGAAGAACGCCTTGTGCGCCAGCCCGACCCGCTCGGCCTGGGTGATGTCGGTGACGAACACCCGCGAACGCAGGACCGAGCGCCGGTCGAGACCGACTTGGGCGAGCGCCGCTTCGATGATATCGAAGCAGCGGGTCGCCTGCGCCCCCGCATCGCCCGGGGCGTGCGCGGACCCGTCTGGATCGATCGCGACGGTGCCCCCGATCAAAACGAGATCGCCGACCCGGACAAGGCGCGCGTACCCGAATCGCTGTTCCCACTGGTTCCCTGTCCATACGAAGGTCGGTGTGGTCATGCCCGATCATTGCCGCCCGAGACCCGGGAAACAGGCACGGAGGCGGCATCAAGTCAGGGGCGTGTCCGAGCCGGGGCCGTGTGCGCCGTGACGCTCCTGGCGGTGCAGGGCGTTGGCACGCTGGACCGATCGCTTGCCGAACTTGGCGGCGATCGCGTCGGAGACCTTGTCCACCGCCCGCTGCTTCTCCGCTACGCCCGCGTCGAACAGCCCGTCGCCCCCCGACGCCTCGGTGAGATTCGATACGCCCGCGCCGATCAATCGCACGGGGCGGAACGACCGGGCCCACGCATCGAACAGCGATCGCGCCGCGTTGGTGATCGCGTCGGTCCGGTCTGTGGCCGATTCCATCGTCACCGAGCGTGTGACGGTCTCGAAGTCGCCGAACCGGATCTTGACGGTGACGGTTTTGGCGTAGCGCTCGTGCTTGCGGAGGCGCCGGGCGACCTGCTCGCACTGGTCGGCCAAGACGGCCCGCACCGCGTCGGCGTCTTCGAGATTCTGGGCGAAGGTGTGCTCGTGGGAGATCGACTTGGCTTCGCGGTCGGTGTGGACGGGGCGGTCATCGATGCCGCGTGCGAGGCGCCAGAGATGCCCGCCGAAGTCCCCGAGACGGTGCCGAAGGACCGACTCGGGCTGGTTGTAGAGATCCCGGATCGTGCGCACACCCATGCGGTGTAGCGATCGCTCGGCGCTCGGGCCGACGCCCCAGAGGCGCGAGACCGGCAGCGGGTCGAGCGTGGACCGTACCGTGTCGTGGGTGATGATGGTCACGCCGTCGGGCTTGTTCAGGTCCGACCCGAGCTTGGCGAGGAACTTGTTGGGCGCCACGCCGACCGAGCAGGTCAGGTCGAGGTCCTGGCGGACACGCTCGCGGATCTGGGCCGCGATCGATTCGGGGCTGCCGAAGAGACCGAGCGAGCCGGTCACGTCCATGAACGCCTCGTCGATGGACACGGGCTGCACAAGTGGCGTGAACGATTCGAGGATCTCGAACACTCGGGCGGAGTCTTGCTTGTACTGGGCGAACGAGCCCTTGACGAAGATCGCGTGCGGGCAGAGGCGCTTGGCGACCGCTGAGGGCATGGCGGAGTGGCACCCGAACACACGCGCTTCGTACGACGCGGCCGCCACCACACCCCGCTGCCCGGTCCCGCCCACGAGCACCGGCTTGCCCCTGAGTTCTGGGTGGTCACGCTGCTCGACCGACGCGAAGAACGCGTCCATATCGACGTGCAGGATAGATCGGTCCAAGTGATTCAAGAGTTAATACATCGATTTATCTGTCAAACGTGATGATGCGAGATGTACACTGGTGAGAACGACGAACACCCCGAACCCAGGAGGGTCCAACCATGCATCGTACACTCACGTGTTTGCTCGGCATCGGGATCTGCTCGATCGGTGCCTCGGGCGAACCCCAGGTGCTCCGATTCGATCAGGACACGCACTTCGATCCATTTTCGGATTCGATCGACCTGCTCGCGCTGGACGCGACCGCACCTGATATCCGCCTCGCCTACTTCGCGGACGACCCGGGCGGCGGATCGAACGCGGAGGTCTGGCACCCGGAGATCATCGGGGTCGGCTGGTCGCCCTTCGGGGGGATCGGGCTGGAGGTCGAAACGAGCATCGACTCGGGCGTGTACCTCCTGGCCGGCGGCACGGTTCCTGCGGCAACACCCGGCCCCTGGGGCGTGGCTGAGCGGATTGTGTTTTGGGGCTTCGGGCCTGACAACTACCCCCTCGAGCGCATCGCGTACGAAGTCTTCCCGTTGTACGACACCTGCCTGATGTGCAGCTATGTAGAAGACTTTCTGTCGTTGGTTCCGGGGACGAAGTATGTCGCACTCCGCTGGGACGATGGCGGGGTGACCTACTACGGCTGGGCAGCGTTCAGGCTTGAGTTCATCGACTACCCGGACAACTGCTGGATCCCGGATAAGTTCTCTTGCACGAAAGACGATGTGGCGGATCGGAAGCTGCTGGGCCTGCGCTATCTCGCGGCTGGATGGGAGACCGAGGCGGACACGCCGATCGTTGTGGGCGCCGGGTTGTGCCCGGCCGACCTCAACTTCGACGCGCGTGTGAACTTCTTCGATATCTCAGAGTTCATCACGCTCTACAACAGCGGCGATCCCGCGGCCGACCTCGATCCAAACGGGGTTCTGAACTTCTTCGATGTCGCAGCATACATCGGGCTGTACAACGAGCCTTGCGACTAGCACTGCACTCGGATCTGATTCACAAACATCGACGCCCGGCTTCGGCCGGGCATTTTTACTTCACGTGCGGCCAAAGATGCTTCTCGATGGCCGAGGGCCTAACGGTGTGGCACCCGAACGTGCGTGCCTGGCACCCCCCGGCCCGGTCCCGCCAACGAGGAACGGCTTGCCCCTCCGTTCGGGGTGGTCACAATGCTCGATGGACACGGAAAATGCGTCCATATGGGCGTGCATGCACCTATATGAGCTGCCCAAGAGTTAATATTCATATTTCTCTGTCCGAACAGCTACTCCGATATGTACAATGTTGGCAGGAACGAATATCAAGCATACAGGAGGGTCCAACCATGCATCGTTCACTCACGTGTTTGCTCGGCATCGGGATCTGCTCGATCGGCGCCTCGGGCGAGCCCCAGGTGGTCCGCTTCGATCAGGACGCACACTTTAATCCTGGGTCAGACTCGATCGACCTGCTCGCGCTGGACGCGACCGCACCCGACATCAACCTCGCCTTCTTCGGTAACGACCCGGGCGGCGGCTCGAACGCGTCTGTCTGGCTTCCCTCACTCGAAGCGATGGGAGCGGGCGGTATCAGCGCCCTCGAGGCGAATGTCGGCCCCGGGAAAACCGGGAACTCGAACTACGATTTCCCGCATCGCTACGACGAGTTGTTCGAGGGCGATCTTTCCTCGGCGGCGACGCCCGGGGCGTGGGGAACGCCAGATCGTGACACCTATTCCGGTGCTGCCCCAGACAACTACCCGCTGGAGTTCATCGCTTACGAGTACTCCGAACTCTACGCAACCTGTCGATTTTGCCCCATCGTGCATGAGATGTGGGAAGTTGTCCCAGGCGTCAAGCACATCGCGTTGCGATGGACCGTTGGGGGCGAGGTTTATTATGGCTGGGTCGCATTCGCGGTCCGGCTGAACGAATACCCGCCATCGTGCCGGGGCGATATCGATTTTTGTCCGGATTCTACGTTCGATGGCCTTTACAGACTCGACCTGAGGTACGTGGCGGCCGGATGGGAGACCGAACCGGACACACCGATCGTTGTGGGCGGCGGGTTGTGCCAGGCCGACCTCAACTTCGACGCGCGTGTGAACTTCTTTGATATCTCAGAGTTCATCACGCTCTACAACAGCGGCGATCCCGCGGCCGACCTCGACCCCAACGGTGTTCTGAACTTCTTCGATGTCGCAGCATACATCGGGCTGTACAACGAGCCCTGCGACTAACGCCGCACGCAGAACATAACCAATAGCATCGACGCCCGGCTTCGGCCGGGCGTTTTTTATGGATACACCACGCGGGAGAGTTGGGCGATCACCCGCGGAGTTGCAGCCCGCCGAACAGCTCGCGGCAGAAGACCAGATCCGCCTCCGTGAACGGGGCGTCGTCCGACGCCCGCACGTTGCAAGCGGCCTGACGCTCGTTGCGGAAGCCGGGGATTGCCGAGCAGACGTGCTCGTGCCCGAGCACGAAACGCAGGGCGCCCGACGCGAGCTCTTCGACCGAGCCGCCAAAGCGGGACTTGAGGTCTTCGAGCTTGGGCTTGATCTGGCGGAGCCGGTCCTGCGCGAAGTCCTCACTTCCACCACGCACGTCGCCCTTGTCGAACTTCGGCGGGTTCTCGGGGTCGAACTTGTCGAGCAACAACCCCTGCGCCAAGGGTGAAAACGCGACGAACGAGATCGTGTGATCGTGCATCAACGCTTGGACTCTCGAGCCGGGGCGAATGAAGTTGTCGAACAGCATGCTCGCCCAACTCTGAAACACCTGCGGCTTGAGCACTCCGACCGATCGCTCGAAGCCCGCATCGGAATAGGCGCTCTGACCGATGACGCGGACCTTGCCCTCGGCTTTGAGCGTGTGCATGGTCTCGGCAGCGTCAGGCAGGTTGCCGGGCTGCCCGTCGTCGCCCCACAGGTCGTTGTGCAGGTAGTAGATGTCGATCGCCTCGACGCCCAGGTTCCGCAGCGACTGTTCGCACTGGTGGCGGATGTTGTGAGGCTCGTACGCGTGGGCACCCGTGCCGCGGTGCCAGCCGACCTTGGTGGCGATGGTCAGCCCGGATGCCTTCACGCCGAGCTTGCTGAGGCAATCGCGGAGCATGCGTTCGGCGCGACCGTTGCCGTATACATCTGCGTTGTCGAAATGGGTTACTCCCGCGTCGAGCCCGGCTTTGATGCCTGCGAGGACATCGCCCTCGTCGACGTCCGCCCAACCGACCGGGTTGCCCTCGGCCCAGCTGGGCCCGCCCATCGTCCAGCAGCCGAATCCGATCTCGGACACGGAGATCCCTGATTCACCGACCGGTCGCTGCTGCATTCCATCTCTCCGCGGTCGTTGAAACAAACAAGAGCGCACGCAGCGTGCGTCCTTGGGGTTGTTTGGAGTGTAGTTGGGGGATCGCGATCAACCGGAGGAAAAACCCGCGGCTTTCCCGATCCGGGGCGGAAGAAACCGCGTTCATACAGTGTTGTGACAGCGGTTTTTCGGCGCGGCTGCGCACAGTGTGCGTCTTGCCGCCACCGGATCGACTACACCAATACGAGGCTCTGATCTGTCAGAAGTAGAACGATCGGTCCATGATCAATATTCCGGCGATGTGTTCTCGCCGGGTCGTACCGAACCATGACGCCCGATGAAGGGCGTCCGAACCAGAGCCGGGACCATCCCGGACGAACCAGCAGGAGTTTCCATGATTTCCACGATGCTCTCGGCCGCCCTTCTCGGCGGCGTTTCCCTGATGTCCTGTCCCACCGATAAAGCCTGCGACACCGCCGGCGCGAACGTGACCAATGTCGCGTTGACCGAGAAGTCAGACGACTGCTCGAAGTCGTGCGATTCGAAGACCGCGGCGATCACCAACGTCGCGCTGACCTCGGGTGATGAGTCCAACTGCGCTACCGCCTTCTCGACCGCGAAGACCGCGAGCGTCCTCGCCGCCTCGATGCCCGCCATGAGCTACCGCGTTGGCGAGACCGACACCCACTGCTCGATGTCGGCCCAGACCATGGCCAGCGAGCACGACAAGCCCGTGCACTTTGTGGTGTCGAGCGTCGCCTACGAGACCGAGGGCGAAGCCAAGGCCGCCCATGAAGCCGCGATGACAGCCTATGCCGACTCGCTGACGCGTGTTGTGTACAACATCAAGGGCGAGACGATGACCTGCGCGACCTCGGCCGCCAAGGCCTGCGAGAGCGCCTGCTCGACCGAGGTTAAGTACCAGGTCGGCCCTGTGATCTTCGACAACGCCGAAGACGCCGTCCGCGCCGCGGCCATGGCGTACAGCGCCATGCAGTCCGTCGCCATGACCTACGAGGTCGCGGGCGAAGCAACCCACTGCTCGACCGACGCCGCCAACAAGGCCTCGTCCTGCTCGAGCCCGGTCGAGTACGTCGTCAACGGCGCGCACACCACCTGCTCCAAGACCGCCGGCTACATGCTCACCCGCGAGCGGATGGCCGCCGCGATGAACGCGGTGCAGGAAGTCGCGGGCTAATTCTGGGCAACAAGTAATACAACCAAAGAACTACACCCCCTTTGAGGGGGTGTTTTTTATTGCGCCCACAGATTTGGGGATTTTGTTGCTCATCTGTTTCGTCTGGCTACGACACCGCTTCCTCTCAAATCAAGTAGCATCCCGCTGACTGGTTTTTTTCTGTTGGTACGTATGAAAGGAACACCGTGTATCTATCGAAGAAGAGAAGTCTCGTTTGCATGATCATGGCCGGGAGCGCTCTCGGGATGGCAACGCCCAGCTATGCGAACGAGAGTTCGTTGGTCGAACTGCAACCGGGCGTGAGTGGGATGGACCACATCCGGATCGACCGGCCCACGCTCATCACGGGAACGGTCTACGCCGCCTCGTTTGTCGTCGAGCCGGGCGCTGTGGTCTATAGCGTCGGTGAAATAGAGATCATCACGACCGGCCCGATCAAGATCCTTGGGGACATGTACGGCCTTGACGGCACCGTCGCCAATCCCGACGGCGCGGGAATATACCTTTCGAGCGCCGAATACGTGCAGGTGAACGGCAGGGTCGCCCCCGGATTCGGTCTAGACGGCGCCATGCCGGGAGAGCGCGGCGGGCACGGCGGTGACCTGACCATCGAGTCGCCACGCAACTTTATTCGACACGATCACCTCACCGGCTCCCGAGGTGGCGACGCCGGGCCGGCGGGCCACGGGGGCGACGGGGGTGACATCACGATCACTGGTCCGATCCTGTCGCTCACCGGGCGCGTTGTCACCGTCTATGGCGGCGAGGCGGGGCTCGCTGGAGACGGCATCAACGGGTTCGGGCCCGAATACAGACCCGGCGGGAACGGGGGGAACGGGGGGAGCGTCTACCTCGACGGCGCCCAGCACAACAATGGCGGCGCCATGGCCGGTCACATCCCATTCGCGAGTATCGCCGGCTCCGCGCCACCCCCTGCGCCTACCCCAAAGCCAATCTCCGGCAGTCAAGTAATTCCAGCACCGGTTATTGGCAGTAACGGCACCGATGGCGCGGACGGTGGGATGTGCGAAAATGGGAACTTTGGTACAGCGGGCTCACAAGTTGCCGGGGGCGGCGGCCAAACGGGCGGGTCAGGCGCGGCTGGATTCGCAACAGTCGGTGCGAACGGGGCCATTACATGCACAGCCGGAGCTGTCGGTGGAGGCGGTGGTAATGGAGGAAACGGCACTGGTGGCAACGGCGGCGCCGGCGGCAACGCTGGCGACTGCTGTGACCCCGTCGATAACGGCAAGCGGGGCGGCAAGGGTGGCAAGGGCGGCGGCGCAGCCGGAGGAAGCGGTGGCGCAGGAGGGATTGGGGGTGCGGGTGCCATCAATCCCAACAACGGTGGTTACTGCAGCGCGGGCGGAACCGGCGGACAGGGGGGCACGGGAGGCACCGGTAAAGGAGGCAACGGCGGCGACAGCGGTGATGGCGGAGACGGGTGCCCCCTCCTCACCCTTCCCGTGAGTGGTGGCAAACCGGGAGCCGGTAATCGCGGAGGTCGTGGCGCAGGAGGTGCCGGAGGTGCACCAAATGGTGTGAATGGGCCTTTGGGGGGCTTCGGCGGTAAAGCAAATGGCACCGGTGGCGCAGCGGGAGGAAGAGGATCACTCTGCTGTGATGATGGTAATCCAGTGTGATCCCGCGTTCGAATCGAGTCCTATGACCTGAATGAGCCAGGGCCGAATACGCCCTGGCTCGTTTTTTGTTGTTGGTCGCACAACCTTGCATGCACCAGGAATCCGATCACGCGCCCGGGAACATCGACTTCATCGCGGGCTTGTCGTTTGTGGTCGCCGACGGATCGATCTGGTCGTCGAGATCGGCGGGCAGGAGGATGCGGAACAGCGTGCCGTGCCCGGGCTGGGACTGCACGCGGATGCGTCCCCGGTGCTCGTAGATGATCCGCTTGGTCACCGCCAGCCCGAGGCCCGTGCCGCGGATGCCCTTGGTGGTGTTGAACGGCTCAAAGATCCACGCCAGCTTCTCGGGCGGGATACCCGGGCCGTTGTCGATGACGTTGATCTCGACATGGGGCGGGGTGGTCGCGTTCGGGCGCTTGGGGTCCAGCAGCGGCCTGGCCTCTTTGAACACCACTCGAACGGTGACCGCGCCGGAGTCGTTCTCGACCGCTTCGACCGCGTTGATGATCAGGTTCATCATCGCCTGGTGGATCAGGCTCTGGTCCAGCGCGATCGGGGGCATCTCGGGATCGGCGTCGACCAGCAGCGCGATGTTCTTCTCTTTGCTCTGCAACTCGACAAGCTGCACGCACTCTTCGATGATCGTGTTGACGCGCGTCAGTTCGAGGTTCAGCTGCAGCTTACGTCCGAACGCGAGCATGTTCATCGTCAACCCGACGATGCGGTCAAGGTTGCGCCGGAGGATGCCCCAGCCATTCTTGGCGATCGCGAGGTCGCCCTTGTTCAGGCCGATCTCGACGACGTCCGCGCCGCCCCTGAGCCCCTGGAGGATGTTCTTGATCGAGTGCGACAGGCTCGCGACCGTCTCGCCGATCGCGGCCAGGCGCTCGTTGTTCATCCGCTTGAGGTGCTCGTCGGCGTTGGCCAACGCCAGTCCCGTGTGCTGCCCGATCGCGTTGAGCAGCGCGAGTTGCTCCTCGGTGAACGCGTAGTTCACGCTGGACGAGTCGATGTAGATCGCGCCGAATGTCTGCTCGCCGAATGTAATAGGCGAGCAGATCGCGCTGCGGATCTGGTAGCGCTGCACCGAGTCGCCCATCGCGAACCGCGGGTCGGTCATAGCGTTGGTGCTCAAGACACCCTCACCGTTCATCGCGGCCCTGAGGATCGTGCGTGAGACATGAATTTTCGCGTCATCCTCACCCTTGGGCGGATCGCGGTACTTGATGACGCCGGCGACCATGTCGGCGTCGGGGGCTTCGCCCGGCATCATGATCACGCCGCGCTCGGGCATGAACTCGTTAAACACCAGGTCCATTACCGCGTCGAGCAGCTCGCGCTGGTTTGAGAGGCGAGCGGTCAGTGTGGTGAGTTGGTAGATCACCCGCAGGTGATCGGCGGCCGCCTCGGCGGTCGTCTCCATGTCGTCGGCCAGGCGCCTCGCCTCGACCTCGGTCTGCTGTTCGTCGTCGGCGGTGATCAGGACGGCCGGCGCGTCGGGGTTGGTGTCGGTTCCGAACAGGAGCACCGTCGCGCCCACCCGGATCTGATCGCCCGATTCCATGCGGATGCGTTCGCGGATCTGCACGCCGTTGACCCAGGTGCCGTTCTGGCTCTTGAGATCGCGGATGTACCAGGTGTCGCCGTCGGGCGTGAGTTCAGCGTGGCGGCGCGAGACGGTGTTATCCGTCAACGGCAGCGCCTCGGACGAGCGCCCGAGCAGTTGCGGCAGGTCCTTGGGCAGCGCAAACCGCTTGCCCGCGTCCGGCCCGTCGATCACGGTCAGCGACAGCATCCGACCATCCTACGGAGAGATCGGCGACCATACCATGACCCGATGGCCAGGAAGCCCAGCGCCCCATCCCGGATGCCCACGCCCCAGGACCGCGTCGTGGTCTTGGCCGGCAAGGAGCTGTTCCTCCGCTCCGAGCACACCGACCATCTGCGTCGGATCCTCAAAGCCGAGCACGGCGACTGCGAGTTCGTTAAGTTCGAGGGCCAGTCCTGCGACCCCGCGGACGTGCTCGACGAGTGCCGCTCGTTCGGGCTGATGGCCACCCACAAGCTCATCGTCGTCGATGACGCGGAGCTGTTCGTCAACGCCGGCACCCGCCCGATGCTCGAGCGGTATTGCGCCTCACCCTCGGACCAGGCGACGCTGGTCCTCCGGGCCGCGACGTGGCGACCCGGCAATATCGACAAACTGATCGAAGCCGTCGGCGTGGTCATCAAGTGCGACGAGATCTCACCGGACCGGGCCGCCAAGTGGGCCGTGCGCCGGGCCGACAAGACCCACGGCGTCACGCTCGACCCCAAGACGGCGATGATGCTCGTCGAACGCTCGGGCAGCGATCTGGGGCGCCTCGACTCGGACCTGGCCAAGCTCGCGGCCGGCGCGGGCGAGGGCAACGCCATCACCCCCCAACTCATCGCCGAACTCGTCGGGCTGACCCGCGAGGAGGACGCCTGGGTGCTCCAAAGCCTGCTGCTCCGGGGCGATTCGGCCGGGTTGCTCCGCGAACTGCGGGTGGTGATGGGCAACAGCAAGGGCGATGCGGCGGTCCCGGTGAGCTACGCGATGTGTGACCTGGCACGAAAGCTGGTCGGGGCGGCCGAGGGGTTCGCGCAGCGGAAGAACCCCATGCAGATCAGCAAGGACCTGGGCATCTGGGGTCCGAGCCAGGGCCCGATCCTCGACGCGGCCCGCCGGATCGGCAGCGAGAAGGCCCGCGGGCTGTTCGACCGGGCGATCGAGGTGGACGCGGGCATCAAATCGGGGATGAACTCCGAAATCGCCCTGGAGACGCTGGCCCTGCGCTTCGCTGGGATTTGAGGCTTTACCTGCCCGCGCAAGTTGATCCGGGGGAGGCATTTGACCGATAAACGACCCGGATCACCCCCGGCACGACGCCGGGCGGAGCAAGCTCAGGAAGGACCCTCGACGTGGAACACCCCGGACCGCAGATCAACCGCTGGCACGCCGCCCGCATCGCGCTGACCGGGGGGTTGTGCGCCGCGATGCTGATTTCGGCCTGCGGGCAACGCCGCGCCGCCAGGCCCGGCGACAACACCCCGACCAACGCCGGGCTGACCAACCTTGCCGGCGACGACTCCGTCCCCACGCTCAACGTGCCCGAGGATTCGTTCGAAGCCACACGCCAAAGGGTCGCCGAATCCGCGGCGTTGCTCGAAGAGGCCCTCGCACAATCCGCGTACGACGACACACCCGCACTGAACACCGAGGTGTGGGAAGCGGTCCCGACCGGTCGATCGGGCGAATCCACGCCGAACGCCGTTGCCGAGGCGGAGGTCGCCGAAGCCGAGCCCGAAGAGCAGACGCGTTTCTCGCTCGCCAACGCGGGCCCGAACCCTGGCACCAAGACCCCCGCTCATGCCGGCACGAACGCGGGCTTCGGACCGTCGGGTGCCGACCCCGCCCAACAGACCACACGCCCCGTGGAGGTCGTACAGACCGAACTCGTGCGGGTTGACCCGGCAGTGGATACGGGCGAACTCGAAACGACGATCGACCCCGAGGTACGCAAGCAGCAGCTCGTCGACGAGCTCGTCGGTGTGCTGACCGACCTGGCCCGGTCGGGTAGCGCCCCGGGTTCGGCGGCGTTGGCCCTGGCGGGCATGGAAACCCTCAGCCCCGACGCGATCGGGGTGCTGATCGAAGAGGGCTTGCTGTCCGAGTCCGAGGCGGCGTCGCTCGACGCGGCGCGGAGGCTCTTTGACGGGCTCCGGGCCGACGGCGGCATCGCCGACCCGGTCCGCGTTGCCAACGTGCTCGAACGCATCCAGGAGGATCTGGCGTCCCAGTTCGGGCTACGGATCATCAAGGCGGAGCTGTGCACGCGGGTGGTCGGATACGGGCGTTACGAGCGATTCCAGGCCAACCGGTTCATCGCCGGGCAGCCCCAGCCGGTCATCGTTTACGCCGAGGTCGACGGGTTCGCCCACACCGAGTCGGTGGGCGACGACGGCACCGCACGCTTCGAGGTTGAGCTCTCGCAACGTCTCGAGCTGTACCACACCGCCGACGACCTGAACACCTGGAACCGGTCGGCCGAGACCGACCGGACCGTGTCACGCAACCGCGTCCGCGATTACTACCTGATCAACCAGGTGACCCTTCCGGGCAACCTGTCGATCGGTCGGTACCACCTCAAGGTGGTGATGAAGGACCGGATCGGCGGGGACATGTCCGAAGCGATCATCCCGATCGAGATCGTGGGCGGCACGCGAGCGGGCGTGGATTTCTAAAACCGGCCCGAAGCAGCGATGCCCGATTTTCGAGGTGTGGCTGTTTCTGAGCTGAGTCAGTCAAGAAATCGGGTGAATTCCCGCCAGTTCGGCGGACGGGCTGCCAGTTCGGCACGACGGTGCGCCGGAGCCACCGAAGGCCCGGTGGATAACTGGTTCCCAACCAGTGACTTACCGCGAAATACCCCGGTTTTCAGAGGTTGGCGGACTTAAGGAAACTGGCACGCCCCGTGCTGCCGATAGAGGGTGTGTTCGCCGATGGTCTGCACGGGTCTCCGATCCGGAGCCCTTCGGCGAGCGAACAGTATCGGGGTTGCTGGCGTTGACACCGTATGGGTGACGCTGCGGAACCCAGCCGCACGGGCGAGGATCCGCCCGGGGGAGATGACGATGTTCGAGCGATTTACAGACCGGGCCCGCAAGGTGATGGCGCTTGCCAACCAAGAAGCCCAGCGTTTCAACCACGAGTACATCGGGACCGAGCACATCCTGCTCGGGCTCGTCAAGGAAGGCTCCGGCGTCGGCGCCAATGTCCTCAAGAACCTCGACGTGGACCTGCGCAAGGTGCGCCTAGAGGTCGAGAAGCTTGTGCGCGCCGGGCCCGAGATGGTCACGATGGGCAAGCTTCCCCAGACGCCCCGCGCCAAGAAGGTCATCGAGTACGCCATCGAAGAGGCCCGCAATCTGAATCACAACTACGTCGGCACCGAGCACCTCCTGCTCGGGCTGCTGCGTGAGCACGACGGCGTGGCCGCCCAGGTGCTGATGAACCTCGGGCTCAAGCTCGAGGAGGTCCGCGAGGAGGTCCTCAACCTGCTCGGCGCCGGTGCGGAAACCGACTCGGAAGGCGGCGTCGAATCCGGCGGCTCGCCCAGCGAGGGCGGCAAGCCCAAGGGCAAGAGCAAGACCCCCGCGCTCGACTCGTTCGGGCGCGACCTGACCGAACTGGCCAAGGACGGCCAGCTCGACCCGGTCATCGGGCGTGCAAACGAGATCGAGCGTCTGACGCAGGTCCTGTGCCGACGCAGCAAGAACAACCCCGTCCTGCTCGGCGAAGCCGGCGTGGGCAAGACCGCGATCGTCGAGGGCCTGGCCCAGCAGATCATCTCGCAGGAAGTCCCCGACATCCTGCACGAGAAGCGTCTGGTGGTGCTCGACCTGGCGATGATGGTCGCGGGCACCAAGTACCGCGGCCAGTTCGAGGAGCGCATCAAGGCGGTGATGAACGAGGTCCGACGCGCCGGAAACGTCATCCTGTTCATCGACGAACTCCACACGCTGGTTGGGGCCGGTGGCGCGGAGGGCGCGATCGACGCGTCCAACGTGCTCAAGCCCGCGCTCGCCCGCGGCGAGATCCAGTGCGTCGGCGCGACCACCTTCGATGAGTACCGCAAGTACATCGAGAAGGACGCCGCGCTGGCCCGCCGATTCCAGTCCATCCCGGTCGATCCGCCCAACAACGAGCAGGCGATCGAGATCCTCAAGGGCGTGCGCGACAAGTACGAAGAGCACCACCGCGTGAAGATTACCGACGAGGCGATCCGGGCCGCGGTCGAGCTGTCGGGGCGGTACATCACGGGTCGGGTGCAGCCCGACAAGTCAATCGACGTGCTCGACGAGGCCGGCGCCCGCGTACGCATCAAGAGCATGAACAAGCCGCCAAACCTGGCGGACATCGAAGCCGACATCGAGAAGCTCACGATCGCCAAGGACGACGCGGTCAAGAACGCCGACTACGAGAAGGCGGCCGAGCTCCGCGATCAGGCCGAGCAGCTCAAGCGCAAGAAGGAAACCATCCAGACCGAGTGGCGCGCCCGCCAGCAGGAAGCCTCGGGCGTCGTCGACGAGGAAGTGATCGCCGAGGTCGTCAGCAAGATGACCGGCGTGCCGCTCCAGAAACTCGAGAAGGAAGAGGCCCAGCGCCTGCTCCAGCTCGAGGACGAGCTGCACAAGAAGGTCATCAGCCAGGACGACGCGATCAAGGCGGTGTCCAAGTCGATCCGTCGCGCCCGTGCCGGTTTGAAGGACCCCAAGCGTCCGATGGGCAGCTTCATCTTCGTCGGCCCGTCCGGCGTGGGCAAGACGCTGCTGAGCAAGGCGCTGGCCGAGTTCATGTTCGGCGACGCCGACGCGCTCATCCACCTCGACATGTCCGAGTACATGGAGAAGCACACCGTGTCGCGCCTGGTCGGCGCACCCCCCGGCTATGTCGGGTACGAAGAGGGCGGGCAGCTCACCGAGCAGATCCGTCGCCGTCCCTACGCCGTGGTCCTGCTCGACGAGGTCGAGAAGGCCCACCCCGACGTGTTCAACATGCTCCTCCAGATCATGGAAGAGGGTCGCCTGACCGACTCGTTCGGTCGCCACGTGGACTTCCGCAACACCGTGCTGATCATGACGTCAAACATCGGCGCCGACCTGATCAAGGGCGGCGGCGGGTTCGGCTTCGGCAAGCACACCGGCGACGGTGCGTTCGAATCCATCAAATCGGTGCTGATGAAGGAGATCGAGCGGTTCTTCCGCCCCGAGTTCATCAACCGCCTCGACGACGTCATCGTGTTCCGCCCGCTCACCAGGGAAGACCTGGTGCAGATCGTCGAGTACGAGACCGCCAAGGTCTTCGGGCGGATCAAGGAGCAGGGGCTCATCATGGAGCTCGATAAGGTGGGCAAGGACTTCCTGATCGACAAGGGCTACAACCCCGACTTCGGTGCCCGCCCGCTGCGTCGCGCGATCGGCAGCTTTATCGAGGACCCGCTGTCCGAGATGCTGCTGTCGGGCGAACTGCACGGCATGACGCACATCAAGGCGACCCGCGTTGGCGAGGAGGACAAGCTGACCTTCGAGGCTCGTTCGGAGACCCCGCCCGAAGCGGATTCGTCGGACACGCCGACCGAGCCGAGCCCGGCGACCAACGGGTCCGAGACCCAGTCGACCTGATCTGCTCGAACCTCTGAAATCACAAAGCCCGCGTCACTCGACGCGGGCTTTTTCTATGGGTGTCCGATGCGTTGCGCGAGCCGCCCGATCAGAACGGCAGGTCAACCGTAAAGGTGAACAGGCGTGTCTCGTCGTCGTCTTCTTTCACGATCGGGAAGCCGAAATCGAACGCCAGCGGCGCGGGCGAGAGCTGGGGGATGTAGAGGCGGATGCCGCTGCCGATCGAGACGCGCCACTCATCGAACTTGAGCTCGTCGGTGACCGTACCCGCGTCGACGAAGAACACGACGCTGAGGATCTCTTCGTAGACCGGTTGCTTGAGCTCGACACTCGAGAAGAGTTGCCACGAGCCGCCCACTGGGTCGTCCGAGGGCAGCCCGTTGTCGTTGCGGATGCCCTTGGGCGAGACGGTGCGGAACTCGAAGCCGCGGAACGTCTGCCCGCCCATGTAGAACCGCTCGTAGGTCGGGACGTTGTCGTTGCCCTGGGGTATGTAGCCGACCTGGCCGGTCAGCGACAAGACGGTCGGTCGCCCGAGGTAGTCCTCGCGGATGGGAACGAACACGGTGTGGCGGGCGTCGAACTTGGTGAACTCGAAGTCGCCGACCACCTGCTCGACGCTCAGGCGGGTGCGCGAGCCCCGGCTCGGTGCGAAGACCGAGTCAATTGTCGATCGTTCGAGCGACGCCTGGAGCCCGTAGATGTTGTTCTTGTCGGCGACCGCGAACACGTCGGTCGGGCGATCGGGCTGGAGATCCGACAGCTCCACAGATTCGAGACGCAGCGACAGCCCGCCCGTCCAGCGTGTGCCGAAGCGCCGACCGAGAGTGAATCGTGTGCCGAAGCGTTGCTCGTCGAACTCGTCGAAGTCGCGGTTGCGGAAGAAGACCTGGGCGCCGCCCGAGTAGTTCGACTCGAACAAGTAAGGCTCGCTCAGCCCGAGCGAGTAGGTCTCGACGCGATCGCCGGGCAGGATCTCGAGCTGGAACGTCTGCCCCCCGCCGCGGAACGCCCGCCCCGCGAAGAACTCGCCCGCCGAGTCGGGCGTGTCGCGGATGTCGAAGTTGCGCTGCACCAACGCAATCCGACCGATCAGGCCCGAGTCGGACGAGACCGCGCCGCCGAAGTTGAACTCGCCGGTGTTCGTCTCCTCGACTTCGATCAAGACGTCGCGGAAACGCTGCGGGTCGTCGAGGCTGAGGCTGGCCGGGTCGAACGGCGCGATGCCGGTGTCGGTGCCTTGACCGTTCGCGACTGGTTCATCGCTGGTCCTCGGCGCGGGCAGGCCCTCGTCCCAGACCTCCGCGAAGAACTCAACACCCGGGTCCAGCGGCGTGATCCGCGGCGGCGGGCGGTCATTGAACAGACGCAGGCGGTTGATCTGGCGCTGCGTGCGATTGACCGCGGTGGTGTCCAACGGGCGCATCGGGCGGACCTGCACCTGGCGACGCACGACTTCTTGGCGCGTCAGCTCGTTGCCCTGGATGATGACCTCGCCCACCCTGGAGCGCGGCCCCTCGGAGATGATGAAGATCAGGTCCACGACCGGGCTTTCCGGGTCGCGCTTCTCGCTGCGGTCCACGCGTGAACTGGCGTAGCCCATCTGCCCCAGCGCCGTGTTGATAATCTGGGCGGCCTGGGTCAGCGCCTGGTCGCCGTACACATCGCCGGGCTTGATGGGGATCAGCCCCGCGATCTGCTCCTGGGCCAATACCGGCGCCCGGTCGCCTTCGGTCTGGACCGCGATCAGCACGGAACGCAGCGTGTAGAGCGGGCCTTCCTCGACCAGGTAGGTGATGATCGCCTCGCGCCCATCGGGCGAGGGTTGGAGGATCCGGTCGGCCCGGATGTCCAGGTAGCCCCTGTTGCGATAGAACCGGATGAGGCTGTCGATGTCGTCGTCGAGCGTGTCGTCGTCGAGCTGACCCTTGCGGAATATGTTGGCTTCCTTGGTTCCGATCTCGCGCTTGAGTTGCTTGCGGGTGAACGCCTGGTTGCCCTCGAAGCGGATGGCGGTGACCTTGAGGCGCTCGCCCTCGCGAATGCGGAAGATCACGATGCCGCCGTCGGCCAGCTCTTCCTCATCGATCGAGATGCGGGCGTTGTAGTACCCCTTGTCGCGGTACAACTCCTCGATGCGCCGGGCGCTGCGGTCGATCTGGAACCGGTCGATGGGCGTGCCCGGGATGATGTCGATAACCGCGTTCACGTCGGCGTCGTTGATCTTGGTGTTGCCGACCGATTGGACATCGACGACCAGCGCCCGCTCGGTCAACTCGAAAACCACAGTGACCGTTCCGTCGTCGTTGAGACCGGCGAAGGTCTCGACGCTGCCGAACAGGCCCAGACGATTGAGACGGCGGACATCGCTCTCGAGTTTGTCGGCGTCGAAGATATCGCCCCGCAGCGTTCGGACGGTGTTGCGGGCCTCGTTGATCGCCCGCTCGCCGAGCATGCGGGGTGAGCCGTCGGGCCCGGGCGGGGCGGTGAACTGCACCGACGAGATCGGGCGGTTCTCATACACCGCTGGGTCGACGGGCTGGTCTGTGAACTCTGAAACCACGGTGCCGGTCGCGGTACCGGCGGTGACGCTCGGCGATGCGACCCCCAGCGCCAGACCCACGCACAACGCAAGCGCGCAGGCCGGAGCGGCGGCCCGCGTGGGGGTGTACCGGGGCGGGTGCCCCACGAGATCGCTGCCCGAACGTATCAAGACCGGACGATACACACGCGCGCGAGCAAACACAAACCGGGGGGCGAATCCACGATCATCGCCGCTTGCTGGTGGAGTTTGGGGGTATCGGCCGATACGGTCCCCTCGTCCCCCGTATGACGCGGGGTGTGTGACGGAGACGAGCCTTGGGACGATCGAACAGAGTTGTGATGGACCGCACGCGGTTGCGTGCGGCGTTGCCCGCCATGTGGAGGCTCGGGAGGCGTGGCGCCCTCGTGCTAGCCGCCGTCTGGTGCGTGGTGCTCGGGGTCGGCATGACCGCGGTCATCGTCGACCGGGGCTCCCTGGGCCAAACCGCCACCCCGATCCTGCTGGCGGTCATCGCGATGCTGGTGCTGCCCGGGCTGACGGCGATCGCCCTGCGTTTCGACGCCCGCGAACGGCGCAAACAACGCATTTCAGCGCCCGCCCTCTCGCCGATCTCGCGGAACGCCGCGGGTCGGACGATCCCCGGACCGCCATCGCGACGCTCGGCTCGGCGCGACACGCCCGAGCACCGGACGCGTACCACGCAGCCCGGCGCACACGGGCAGCGCGTCGCCTGACACGCTTCGCACGCAAACTACTTTCTGAAAACAACTTGGGTCGCTGCGAGAACGATCGATCGAGATCATCTTCGCTATGAATCACGCGAGGTTGACCGGCATCACCACGTACATGAAGTCCGAGCCTGCCTTGAGCAGCCCGGGCTTGTTGGACGCCTTGAGCTCGATGACCACCTCGGGCTCGCTGATGACCTTGAGGGCGTCGGTCAGGAAGGTCGGGTTGAATCCGATCTCCACGTCGTCGCCCTCGTAGCCGATCAGTTCGACCGAGATGCGGGCCTCGCCCATCTCCGGGGCTCTGCTGGACAGCTCGAGGGTCTTCGGGTCGCCTGTGAACGCCAGGCGGACGCCCCGGGATTCCTCGTTGGTCAGCAAGGCGGCCCGACGCACGGCCGACGCGAGGATGTCGCGGTCGAACGTCACGCGGATGTCCTGGTCCTTGGGGATCACGTCCTCGTAGGGCGGGAACGTCCCCTCGACCAGCGAGGTGGACAGGGTGGCCCGGGCGTCGCTGGGGTCGTCGCCGAACGCGAACACCGCCCGCGTGTCGGTCAGCGCCATGTGGACCGGCTCTTCGGGCTCGTCGGCCAGCTTGAGCAGCATCGAAAGGGCCTTGCTGGGCACGATGCAGCGGGCGGAATCACCCTTTTCGTCCGTCGTTGTGGTGCATTTGGCCAGTCGGCGACCGTCGGTGGCGACCATCTCGAGCTTCTTGCCCTCGCGGACCAGGAGCACGCCGTTGATCGCGTAACGCGAGTTCTCCCGGGCGGCCGCGAACAGCGTCCGAGTGATCAGCCCCGAGAGGGTGCCCGAGGTGGTGCTCAGCGACGCCTTGGCGTCGGAGCCCTCGGCGACGGCTTTGAAGGATGGGATGGCGGGAAACTCGTCGGCCGAGAAGCCATGCAGCTGGAAGTGGGCGTCGGCGCCCTTGATATGGGCCGTATCGCCGTCGGATTCGATCGAGAGGGTGGGCTCGTTGTCCTCTGCCGAGACGATCTGGCGGAGTTTGTCGGCTGGTATGAGCGCGGATCCCGGTTGCGAGACCTCCACGCGCCCCAAACGGACGGTCAGGGCCAGGTCGGCATCGGTGCCCGAGAGCGCGAGTTCGGGCGCGTTGGCGTCACCGCCCGCGTCGAGCTTGATGCAGGTGAGCTGGGGGCGTGGCGAGCGGGTCGCGACGACGCCCGAGACCAGGTTGACGCCCTCGAGCAGGGCGGCGCGTTCACAGATGGCCTTCATCTTGGACTCTCCCTTGCCCGGGTCTACACGATGCGGTGTCCGGGACCGAGAGTGTATCGCCCTGGCGGCCGCGGGATCGGGGGTGGTTGGGCCGAATCGGGGGTGTGGAAGGGGTGTGGATTTCTATGGTTTGGGCCCGTGGTGCGGGGGTTCGGTGCTATCGTGGTGCTCGATACTGAAATCCCAGCCGCGACCACCGCGCTCCGGACCCCCCTCCTGTCGAGGCCGGTGAGGGGGTCGGGGGAGCGGCTTTTGTGCATTCACGCACGTACACGCCCAAAGAAAAGGAGTGACCGATGTCATTCGAAGCCGCCGTCCAAGCCCAAGCGATCGAGCTCGATCGGCTCTCGCTGGAGATGTGTGCCGCCTCCGGAAGCGGGCACCCCACCACCGCGATGAGCATCGGTCACATCGTGACCGCGCTGATGTTCAGCGCGATGCGTTGGAGCCCGGACTACCCCGACTATCCGACATCGGATCGCCTGGTGCTCTCGGAAGGTCACGCGGTGCCCGCGGTGTACGCCGCGATGGCGTGCCTGGGTGTCGCGGTGGGCAAGGGCGACGAGCGGCGCAAGATGGGTGTCGAAGACCTCAGCTCGCTGCGCGACTGGCACAGCGAACTCGACGGGCACCCCAACCCGATGGAGGGCATGCCGTTCTTCGATGCGGCGACCGGATCGCTGGGCATGGGGCTTTCGGTCGCGGGCGGGCTCGGCAAAGCCGCCCGTCTCGACGGCTTCGAGAAGCGTGTCTTCTGCATCATCGGTGACGGCGAAGCTCGCGAGGGCCAGATCGCCGAGGCGCTCGACTTCATCGTTGACCACCGCCTCACCAACGTGCTTCCGATCTTCAACTGCAACGACTACGGGCAGGCCGACCGGGTCTCCAGCCAGCAGAGCGCCGAGAAAATCGCGGCCAAGCTTGGCGCGTTCGGCTTCGATGTCATCGAGATCGACGGGCACAACCCCGCGCAGATCAAAGCCGCGTTCGACAAGTTCGCCGAGATTTCGGGCGACGACCAGGCGACTCCGGTCGCGGTGGTTGCCAAGACGGTCAAGGGCTGGGGCTGCCCCAGCGTCCAGGGCGGCGGCTGGCACGGCAAGCCGCCGACCGGCGAGGCACTCAAGAAGGCATTGGGCGAGTTGGACGAGCGCCGCATCGAGCTGACCAGCGCGCTCTCCGGGACCGATCAGTTCACGATCGATCCGCCGACCGAAGCGCCGGCTAAGGAGATCGCCGGGACAGACCTGCCCCCGCTGGCCGACGCGATGAAGGCGTTGGACATGGAGACGGTCCTGCAGACCGGCAAGATGGCCACGCGTCGCGCGTACGGCGTGGCGCTCCGCACCCTCGGGCAGATCAACCCCGAGGTCGTCGTGCTCGACGCCGACGTGAGCAACTCGACCTTCGCCGAGTCGTTCGCCAAGGACCCTGCGCTGGCCCCCCGATTCGTCGAGTGCAAGATCGCCGAGCAGAACATGGTCTCGGTCGGCGCGGGGATGAGCGCAGGCGGGAAGATCCCGTTCTGCTCGACCTTCAGCAAGTTCATGACGCGTGCGTACGACCAGATCGAGATGGCGCTCTATTCGGGCGCCAACATCAAGCTCGTCGGCTCGCATTCGGGCATCACCCTCGCGGCCGACGGCCCGAGCCAGATGAGCTTGCCGGACATCGCGTGGTTCCGTTCGCTCTCGACCACCACCGACCACTTCGGCAACCCGGGCTGCTACATCCTCCAGCCAGCCGACGCCTACGCGGCGTACGCCCTGACCGGCGTGATGGCCGAGTACGAAGGGCTCTGCTACATGCGGACGCTGCGTGCCGAGACCGAGATCCTCTACTCGGATGACCACCTGTTCAACCTGGGCGGTTTCGAGACGCTGCACGAGGGGCGCGACGTGGTGCTGGCCGCCTCTGGCTATATGGTCCACGAGGGCAACCGCGCGGTCGAACTGCTCGACAAGGCCGGCGTGAGCGCCACGCTGCTGGACATGTACTCGATCCCGTTCGATCAGGACAAGCTGCTCGACGTGGTCGCATCCAACGGCGGATTCGTTATCTCGCTCGAGGACAACTTCGGCGGGTCGCTCGGCTCGGCGATCGCAGACGCCCTGGTCGGCTCGGGCGACGGCTTCGAGTTGACCCAGATGCACGTCAAGCGCATCCCCAAGAGCGCCCGCACACCCGAAGAGATGCTCAAGATGTGCGGCCTGACCGCGGATGACATCGTCGCCAAGACGATGGAACTGCTCCGCGTGCCGGTCTGATCGAACCGGCCTGATTAAGCCGATCTGTTGAACAACAAAGCCCCGAGCAGAACCGCTCGGGGCTTTTCGATTCGCCATGCTCACCATCGTGGTTGATGAGCGCGCGATCGTCCTAGTCGCAGCCCGCGACGAACAGGCCGATGAACCGGCTGATATCGAAGAAGTTCAGGGTGCCGAATGGAGCTTCGAGGTCCGCCTGCAGATCCCCCGAAACAAAGAGATCGAGGTAGGTCGAGATATCGAAGAACGTCAGCGAGCGGTCGCGCAGGTAGTCGGCCAGGCACGGCGCTTGCCCTTCGACGACGTGGATCATGCCTCGGGAGGAAGCACTGGCGATGAGTTCGGGGTGCCCGTCCGCGTTGGTGTCGCCCATGCCGACGACATCGAAGCCAAGCGACGCGTTGGCGATGTTGCCCGTGACCTGGCGGAGCACCCGACCGGTCCGCCCCGAATAGATACGGATGAAGCCGGAGTTGGCGATCCCGGACGCCGAGCTGGTGTACGAACCGACGACGAGGTCTTTTGCGCCGTCGCCATCGATATCGGCGTTGAGCCCTCGCCCGCAGCCGAGCCCGTCGCCGGGTGACTCGCCGGGGACGTTCAGCAGGCGAGAACCATCGGCGCCGGAAAAGACATAGAACCTGCCGCGTCCGGACGAGTCGCCGAAGTCGCCGACGTACACGTCGGGGATCCCGTCGAGATTGGTATCGCCCGGTCCACCCACGAAGAACTGACCAAACGAGGCGTTGGTCGGGTCGGCGGACAACGGCCCGTGGATGAGATCGCCGGACTCGCCCGAGTAGACGAAAGCTTCGCCCGAGCCGGTGGCGGCGACGCAGAGATCGTCGATCCCGTCGCCGTCGATATCGCCCAACCCCGAGACGCCCTGACCGAAGAGCGCCCCCGCCGTGCCAGATCCGTTGAACGTATGCAAGAACGAGCCGTCAAACCCAGAAACGACGTAGGCACGCCCGGCGCTCGCCGCGACGGAACTATGGCGGGGCGCTCCGACTACGACATCGGAGTGGCCGTCGTCGTTCACATCGCCGACCGAGGCCACGGCGTAGCCGAACTGGTCGCCCGATGCTGCGCCGGCAACCATAAGAATCTCTTGCCCGAACGACCCTGGGGTTCCCGAGAGCACGCGGATCAGGCCGGTGCCCCCGCCGCCGATTCCTCCCGCGACCACGTCAATCGAGCCGTCGTTGTCGACATCGCCCGCGTCCGCAATGGAGTATCCGAGTTGCTCGTTCGTCGCCGTGCCAAGCACCATCATCAGTTCGTCGCCCGAGACACCGGAGTACACGTACACGGCCCCGCGCCGGCTGCTGCGGTTGGGCGAGCTGGTGACCGCCTCTTGGACACCGTCGCCGTCGATATCACGCAGCTCGCTCACCGCCCAGCCATACGCGCTGGACGCGGGCAGCTGGTAGCTGTGGAGCGCGACCGCGTCGGTCTCGACAAACTGGGCTTGGGCGATCCCTGCTGGTACCCCGGCGAGTAGGGTTGAAAAAACGGCTGATCGTGCGACCACGGCGGCACCTCCTGATGGTTTGTACCGTCCATGCTGGCAGAGGGTGCCCGCGCTGTCTTTCAGGATCTTGCTCGCACGCCCAGATAAGACCTGTACGCGGATGGCGTCATCCCGATCACGCCCCGAAAAGCACTTGTGAAGTGCGCATGGCTCGAGAAACCGAGCTCGGTAGCGACGCGCGCGATCGTCAGTCGCTCGTCACGCAGCAGGTCCGCCCCGGCGCGGACCCGCAGGGCGTTGCGGTGGCGTGCGATCGTTGTGCCCGTCGCACGCGCGAAGACCCGGCATAGGTGGAATGGCGAGACGTCGAGCGCGTCGGCGAGATCGTTCAGACACAGATCTATGCCGACCTCCCGAGCCAATATCTCGCACGCGGCGTGGGCCAGATCCAGATGGGCGCGTCGCAAGGTGTCTTCTGACCGTCGATGCCCTTCTCCGAGCGTGTGGCGCAGGAGTGCGTGCGCAAACCCGACCAGCGATTCATCCAGAGCCAGGTCATCGCCGAGCATGCCCGAAGAAACAAGGCCGCGGTGTGCCGCGAATAGAGCTGTCGGACAAGGCGCGTGGTCGCGATCGAAGAGCCGGGCTTCGTGGTCCGTGTGCTCCGCGCTGATGTCGCCCGCGATCTCATCGGCCAGTGTGCGCCCGATCACGAGGACGCTGCACGCGTCGCCCTGGCTGGTGATTCGGCGACGCCGGTAGACCTGGCCCGGGTTGTAGAGCATCACCTTGGTGCGGTCCGCGATGACCTCGCCCCGCCCCGCATGACGGATCGCGACCGGGAGTGTCGGGAACACGGCCAGGTACGCCTCGCCCGTTCGGCTCTCGCCCGACCACGCCTGGGCGTCGGGCGGGCACTCGAACCGGCACAACGAGACGCCCGAACCGATCGTGCGGCAGACTTCATCCACGCGGCTCGGCGAACGGACTGTGGGCATGGCGTCCCGCATGGGACACTGTTCGGCGTGCGATCCGGATGGTTCCAGCGCAGGACAGCGTGGGGCACGCCCCGCTCGATTCACTGCTGCATCGCTTCGGTTATGGGCAGCCCGAGTTGTAGATATTGATGTACGTCACGATGTCGAAGAAGTTGATCGCACCGAATGGAGCCGCCAGGTCGGCCCGTGGATCGCCCGCGTTGAACAGCGTGATGTAGGTCGAGATATCGAAGAAGTTCAGCCCGACGTCGCCGTTGAAATCGGCGCCGCAGGTCAGGCGGACGAAGACCCGATCGGGCTCGATGAACACGCGGTAGTTGAGCGTGGGCGGCGCGGGCGGCAGGATGTACGAGTCGTACACGCCGGTGATCGTGGTCGTGCCCGAGCCGCCGATGATCTCCCACTCGTCGCCGAACGCGGGGGTGTAGCTCGGATCGAGGTTGATCTCGACCGTTCCTCCGAGTTCGACGCTCACATTGGCCCCGGTCGTGATGCGGTCGAACTCGCCCGGGAGCAATCCTCCGAGGTCGAACGTGGCGCCTCCCAGTGCTTTGATTGCACCGTTGACGATGGTGAGCTCGCGGAAATCGCCGGCGGGATCGACCGACCCCTCGAACGTAAGGTCGCCGTGCAACTGCCCGCTCCCGGTCACGCGCTGCCCGGGACCGAACGTGGCGGATACGGCGTTGATCGCCTCGATCCGGGCGTCGTTGAGCGAGTTGGCGGTCTCCAAGACAAAGGTCCCAGTGCCGTCGATCGCGTCGGGCGTGTCGACCAGGAACCCAGCGTTGAACACGGCGTCATTCGCGTTGACGAGCACATTACCGTTGTTGGTGAACGCCGAAGCGACCTGGAGGCGGCTGCCGTCGCCGTCGATGCCGAGATCACCCGTGTTCGTGCAACGGTCCATCACGGTCAGCCCGCCGGCAGCCGAGACCAGCCCGCCCGATGATGTGGCGAACGACTGATCGGAAAGTGCCACCGCGACCAGGCTCAGGTGCCCGCCGTCCGATCGGAGCGTGCCCGGGCCGCCCATGCTGCCCAGGATGCGGAGCGGGGCGGTTGGATCATCGCCGTTGATCACGCCGAAGTTGACAAAGTCCCCGTTGAACTGGCCCGACCCGGCGATCGCCTGGTCTGCGCCGAAGGTGCCTACGAATGAATCGCTGGTGACGATCTGGGCGTCGTTGACGTTTCCCGAAGTGACCATGCGGATGTCGCCGGCTCCGGTGATCGAGGCGTCGGCGTCGAAATCGAGCAGCGCGTTGAACACACGTTCGTCGTAGTTGAGCGTGATCGACCCGTTGTTGGTCAGGTCGCTGAGCAGCGTCATGCGGGCGCCGTTTCCTGCAACACCGGCGCTCCCGATGATGATGACGTCAGTCAGGAATGTCTCGCCGACGCTGGCCGCGACGATACCGGATCCCGATGAGTCGAAGGTCAGCCCAGCAATGCTCGCGGTGTTGAACACCAGTGTGCACGCGTCCGCGGCTGCGAGCGTGCCAGATCCAGAAACCGCGTCGTTGACAGCCATCGCCTGGGCGTCGTCGGTCGCGGTGATCGAGCCTTCGAGCACGATCGAGCCGTTGATCTGGCCGCTCCCGGTCACGGTCTGACCTACGCCGAGCGTGCCCGTGAACCCGGCGCTCGCCTGGATGGCGGCGTCGTTCTGATTGCCGGCCGTCACCATGACGATGCTGCCGGTGCCCAGGACCGAGGTATCGATATCGAAACGGAGGGCTGAGTTGAAGACCGCTCCGTTCGAGTTCAGCGTGATGGTGTTGTTGTTCACGATCGGGCCCACTAGGGCGAGTTGATCGCCCCCCCCGAGCACTTCGACCGGCCCGTTGAGCGTGACATCGCTCATCCGCCCGGGGCTGCCCGGCACCCGGAACGCCCCCGATCCGGTCCCGGTGATCTGCCCGCCCGTAACGAGCGCGTTGTTTCCGAGGCTGACAACGCCATCGGTGACATCGATCGCGCCGCCCCCGGTCTGGTCGATCGTGGTCGCGATCAGGATGCCCGGGCCGAGCGGGTCGTCGCCGATGATGGTGCCCAGGTTGTTGAACGTGCCGGCGCCGCGCATCTCGCCGTTGCCCCGGATGGTCTGCTCAGCGCCGACCGTGACCGTGAACGCCCCGTTGGCTTCGATGCGTGCGTCCGCGTTGGAGCCGGTCTCTGACAGTGTCCCGAGTACGATCTCGCCCGAGCCGAGCACCGATGTCGGGCCCGTGAACAGGATGCGTGAATCGAACACCGAGCCGGTCGAGTTCACGACGATTGTCCCGTCGTTGAAGACCGGGCCGGGGTTGATAGTCAGCGTACGGCTGGCGCCGATGCCCAGCGTCGCGAGCGGGTTCGTGATCGACAGCGAGCCGATCGTCGGACCCGTGTTCAGGTCCACGGAGTAGGCCCCGACGAGCCCGAGGGTGACATCGAACGTCGTGCCGTTGGGCACGACCATCGGGTTCCAGTTGGCGGCGTCCGTCCATATGCCGCCGAGGTTGTTGTTCCAGTCCGCCGCCTGCCCGAGTGCGGTCCCGCTCAAGGTGGCGATGATCGCTGCACACATCGTGATCCCAGTACGCATCTGCTCTCCAGCTCGAGTGATCGACACCGCCGGAGGCCCCCCCGGTGATCGAGTATGGTACCAGCGGGGGCTGAATGTCCCAAGGCTCCCGCGCAAAAGGCAAGATGGGGAAGCCGAAGCTTCCCCATCTTGTCAGTATTCAGTTGTCATCGACATTCGTCGACCGCTTACGGGCAGCCCGCGTTGTAGGCGGTGATGAAGGCTGAGATATCGAAGAAGTTGAGCGATCCGAAGGGAGCCGCCAGGTCGGCAGCCGGGTCGTTGGCGTTGTACGCACCGATGTAGGCCGCGACGTCGAAGAAGTTCAGGACGCCGTAAGGTGCGGCGAAGTCAGGCGTGCAGGTTCCAACCGTGATCGTGCCCGTGTCGGAGACCCAGTTGTTCGCGAAGTTGGGCTCGTTGTTACCCGGCTCGCTCACGATGGTGCCGATGTAGTAGGCGCCAGGGGCCTGGTTGAGCGGGATCTGGCGGCTCGTCGTGGTCTGGAGGATCCCACCCACGCCCAATCCGCCGAAGTTGACCGTGCCCAAGTTGACGTCGCCGACCGAGATGATGTTGTTGGTCGAGAGACGGAAGTTCACGCCGGTGCCGGTGCTGCTGGCATTGCCGATGTTGCGGGTCCGGTGGGTGATGTTGATCTGCTCACCGGGGTAGTAGGTGAAGCGGCCCGGGGCGTCGGCGAACTCGGCCGCCATGTCGGGCAGGGGCTGGGGCTGGGTCGTGAAGTTCCAGGTCGGGCCCGAGATCGTGCCGGCCGAGTTGACGGTGTCCACGCGCCAGTAGTAGCGGGTGTTGTACGACAGGATCGGCAGGTTCCACGAGCTGCTGGCGGTAGAACCGAGGAACTCGCCGGCATCCGGCGTCGAGTCGGTGCCGAAGTACACGCGGTACGAGCTGGCCCGGGCGGCGGTGCCCCAGTCGAGGTTGCTGAACCGCGACCGGTTGGTCGAGTTGTTCGCGGGCGAGGGGCCCGAGGCGGCCGCGGGAAGACCGAGCGTGACGGTGATCCGCTGGGCATCCCAGGTGTCGGTGTCATCGTTGCTGTCGGTGCCGGGCAGGCCCGAGTCGGCGATCACGCCGAGGTAGTAGGTACCGGGCGGCGTATCGATCGGAATCGAGGGCGCGGGCACGACAAAGTTCACATTGGCCATCGCGCCAAAGTTTCGGGCGCCCCAGATCCAGGTCGCGACCTGCGTATCGCTGGTCGAGATGTTGTTGTTGCTCGAGAGGTACACGCGGAGTGTGTAGTCGCGGGTCGGCGGGTTCGCGTTGGTCGCGTTGACCATGCGGACGTCGCAGGAGTCGTTCATGGACGTGCCGGCCTGGACGGTGGTGGATCCGCGGGCCCGGAACATCAGGGGTTCCCAGTCCTCGCTGTTGCTGCGGGTGGTGTTCTCGAAGGCGACCATGTCGGTGGTGAACTGCTCCCACATCTTGCAGTAGCGTCCGACGTCATCGCGGTTGGAAGTCGAGCAGATGCCGTGCACGAAGCGGTCGTCGCCGCTGATGTAGTACATGCCCGAGCCGGACATGCCGCCCCAGACGGTGTCGAGGCAGTTGCCGCCGGTGCTCAGCTGCATCTGGTTGCCCGGGCAGGAATCGACCGTGCCGGCCCAGTAGTACATGTCCGTGCCGTTGTGCAGCCCGGCGGTCGGGCAGTTCTGGGCGGGGTACGAGAAGTTGTTGTAGGTGCGTCCCTGGATGGAGCCGCAGGAGCCGCCCCAGGCCCAGCCGTACCAGCCGGTCAGCATGCCGACGTTGCGGGAGCCGCCGCGGGTGATGCGGATGACCGCGCAATCGCGGTCCCAATCGCCGTCGTTGACGTAGCCCGACCCTGCGATGTACGAGGTGCCGTACGCGTAGCCGAAGTTCTGGAACTCGGCGTCGGACGCGGGTCCCCACGGGTTGCCGTTGCCGTCCCAACCCGGGTAGACGTAGATAATGTCAGCCCAGTCGTTGATGTCGCTGGCGCGGTTGAACACGCAGTGGGCCGCGGTCAATACGACGCCCGAGTCGGCCATCGTGCCCGAGCAGGTGAACCAGCGGAAGTCGCCGTCGTCGTCGGTGAAGCGCATGACGATCTTGCAGTTGCCCGAGCGCGGCCAGGTGTCCAGCCCGCCCGCGAGTGACATGCTGCCGAACGAACGTGCGAGTTCCTGCGCGGGATCGTGGGGCGCGACGCCCATGTACTGACCCTCGACGCTCTGCCCGCCGAACTCGCCGCTGGGACCGAAGTCGGCCAGCTCGATGGTCTCGCCGGTCAGCGCGTCGTGATACACGCCGGCCCCGCCGAACGAGACGTGGCGGGCCATCTCCTCATCACTGAAGCCTTCGCCCATGGGCATGGGCGGGATCTGATCGAGCGGCGGGTGCGGGGGCAGATCGACCTTCTGGTCGAAAGCTCGCTGCTGGGCGAACAGCGCCTGGAGGCGCTCGCCCGCGGTGGGCTGCCCGGCGTCGGTGTTGGCCGGCATCGGGCGGAGCCCTTCCCGGTCATGGGCTTGGGCGCCCGCCTGCTGGGCCTGGGCAACGCCGCCCGCCAGCATAGTTAGGGCGGCGATACAGGTTGTATGAGCGGTTCTTCGAGACAGATTCGTGCGAGACATGTAATTCCCCATGCGTTGTGATGTCGGGTTGAGGATCGAACAGCGCCCACTGGTCACTCGACCCGGGGTCATTGATTCGCTGTATGGGTCGGTGCCCTGACGCTCGGACCCGTGACATCTGTGCATAGGGGTAGCGTGGGACCTTCACCCCACTCACACGCTTGGGGCAAAACGGCACAAAAAAGCCCGCCGGGTTGACCGGCGGGCCTGAATTGTATCCCCTAATTAGGTGGTTCAGTGGGGTAGATTGCCCACCGGACGGGCTTTATGGGCAGCCGGCGTTGTACAGCGTGATGTAGGCCGAGATATCAAAGAAGTTCAGTGCGCCGAAAGGGGGAGCCAGGTCGGCGATGTCCTCCCCGGCGTTGAACGCGGTGATGTAGGCCGCGATATCGAAGAAGTTCAGGGCCCCGAACGGCTTGGCGAGGTCCGCGTCGCTGCAGCCCTGGGGCTCGCAGGTATCGATCACGCCGTCGTTGTTGGTGTCCGGCGGGCTGGTCAGGACCAGGCGGTAGATGGTGCCGGCGAACAGGTTGCCGATGTAGATCTCGCCATCCTCATCCTGCCCGAACGAGGACACGTTGAAGTTCGTGTCGAACGCCGTGGTGCGGGCGAAGTTGTTGGCCGGGTCGAGGTACCAGATGGTGCCGGTGCAGAAATCGCTGAAGAAGTACTTGCCGGTGAACGTATCGCCGAGTTCACACCCGCGGTAGACGTAGCCGCCCGTGATCGAGCAGCCCAGGGAATGGCTGTAATCGTGGACCGGATCGACCCAGAGCGGATCATTGGCGGGGCAGCCCGAGTTGCCCGAGGGCTGGAAGCCCTCGCGGCAGCGCCAGCCGTAGTGGTTTCCGCCAGCGTCGCCCGCGGGCTCGAAGTTGATCTCTTCCCAGCGGAACTGCCCGACGTCGGCCATCCAGAGATCACCGGTCTCCTGGTCGAAGCTGGAGCGCCACGGGTTTCGCAGCCCGTAGTCCCAGATCTCGGCCAGCGTGTTGGCGTCGTTGTCATTGGCGAAGGGGTTGTCTGCGGGGATGGCGTACTCGAGCCCGGCGTCCTGGTTGTCGACGTCGATGCGGAGCATTTTGCCGAGCAGGAAGTTCAGTCGCGCGGCGCGGTTGCCTGGATCGTTGCTCGAGCCGCCGTCGCCGTTTCCGATGTACAGGTAACCGTCGGGCCCGAATCCGAGCCAGCCGCCGTTGTGGTTGCTGAAGGGCTGGCTGTACTCCATCAGGCGTCGTTCGGTGCTCGGGTCACCGAAATCGGGGACCGTGCTGACGCTGTACTCGGCGATGATGGTGCCGAAGCCGCCGGTCGACATCGTCCCGGTGTAGTTCACATAGAACAGCCCGTTGTTCTCGTAATCGGGGTGGAACGCCAGCCCAAGGAGGCCGCGCTCGTCGTTGCCCGAGGTGCCCCCGGTGACCTTCGTATCGATGTCGAGGAACGGGGTCGCGGCCAGCGTGCCGTCGGCGTTTATCAAGCGGATCTGGCCCTCCTGCTCGATCACGAACAGGCGACCCGTGCCGTCGCCGGCGTGGGTCAAGTAAACCGGGCGGTCGATGCCGGTCACGAACACTTCGGTGGTCAGTTGGGCGTTGGCACCGGCGACGCACGCGCCGAGCATCCCCAGCCCGAGGATTGCTTTGTTGATCATGCTGTCTCTCCTGTATGGTCCGGCTTGGGTGGTCGGACATGTGCGGGTGTGGCAAACGGGTATCGATCGCGGATCGGGCAGAACGCCCGGATTCGCTGGCTTTTGAAGTCTAATCGCTCGACCCTGCGAGGCCAGCACAAACCCGGCTCAATCGGGCGAGTTCCGATAAACGGGCGGGTGATCGCGTCACGCCGACCCCTGATTTCAGGCATGGCCGCCGACGACCGCGCCTCTCTGACAATCCGCCCCGCGGGCGGAGTGGATCACGGGCAGCCGGCGTTGAACGCGCCGATGTACGCCGAGATATCGAAGAAGTTGAACTGACCGTCGCCCTGGCCCGCGGGGAAGAAGTCCGCACGCGCGTCCTGGGCGTTGAAGTAGGTGATGAACTGAGAGATATCGAAGAAGTTCAGCGAGCCGTCGCCGTCCGGCGCCGGGAAGAGGTCGGCCAGGCAGACTTGCCCGAGCGCGAGCTCTTCGAAGTCCATCTCGACGGGTTCGCTCTTGCCGAGCAGCACCCATTGGTCATAGAGGATCTGACCGGTGGTGTTGGTTGTGTTCTCGTCGCGGAGGAACTCGATGTATTCCTTGCTGGACGTCTGGTAGAACAAACGCACCTCGGCCCTGGTCGCGCCGTTGGGCACGGGGAAGAGCGTGTCGTCCCAGTACTGCCCGTCGGTGTAGGTCGCGCCCACCGGGGCAGCCTGGACCGATTCGAAGCCGGCGTTGGTGAAACCGCGGGGCGGGATTCGGTTGTCTTTGACCCATGTGTTATTGAGTGCGAAGTGGAAGGACTCGCCCGCGGGCTTCCCTGTCGCCGCGGCCACCGCGGCGTCGAGCCCGAGCTTGCCCTCATACACCTTGGTGTCGCTCGTGTCGAGCTCGGCCGACAGCGTGTTGTACTCGCCGTGCTCGGAGAGCAGGAAGAACGCATCGTCAAAGAAGCGGACGTTGATCCACATCCTCCGCCCTTCGGGGTAGCCCGTGGGCAGCTTGTGCCCGGATTCGTTGATGATCCGCACGTTCAGGTCCGAGCCGACGACGCTGAGTTCCATGTCCGAGGCGTTGCGAAGCATCTCGCGGGCCCGCTCGATGGACTGGGCCACGCTGGCGTCGTTGAGGTGGGTCTCTGAGTCGGGGTACAGATTGCGGATGGCTTCGAGGACCCAGGTGTTGCCGCCGCTGAACGAGTGCAGGGGCATATCGGGGCGCTCGGGCTCGAAGCGGCAGCCTTGTGCCGACACGTCGGGCATGTGGCAGTCCTGGCAACTGGAGACCTCGAGCTTGTTGCCACCGAAGCGTCCGCCCATGTCAATCGGCGCGACCGCAAAGGCGGACATCGACCACTCGGAGTAGGTCCGCTCGAGCGGGAACATGTCGTACTTGTCCTGGGTCGGGTGCGGCGTGTGGAGCGCGTTGAGGGCGTAGGTGCCGTCGTTCTGCTTGGTGTAGACCGGGTTGGACACGTCGTGGCAGGTCGCGCACATCGCCGAATCCTGGTGGAAGGGCGACTGGAGCCAATCGTGGTAGAAGAAGTCCGGGCCCATATCGAAAGGCCCGCGCCGGCGGTCTTCCGGGTCCACCACGAAGTTGCCAGAGTGCGGATTGACGGGCGCCGCGGTGAGGTCGTTGATGATGCCCTGGTCCACCGCTGGCGAGATGCCCGGTTTGTAATCTGGATCGACCATGCGATGGCAGAAGTTGCAGCTCACGCCCTGGAAATCAATGCCGGAGAGCGCCGAGCCGTCGGTGGGCGTCGAGTTGCCCGCGAGCCAGCCGCCCGGTGTGTGGCAGCGGATGCACAGGTCGCCAGCGAACGCGGCGTCCTGGTTCGCGATCGTCAGGCACGCAAAGAACATTGGGTCGCGGGCCGCCTGGCCCATCATCGATGCAGACCAGTTGGTCCAGGGCTCGTGGACAGCGTCGTACAACCCGTGGCAAGATGCACACGATTGGACGTCGACGATCGGGTGATCGAGCGTGTTGGGCTGGGTCCCGTCGAGGAAGAAATCGGGGATCGAGGTGGGCACAGGGGCACCATCAACGAACGTCACCGCGAGCATGGCGGTGGTTGCCGCCGCTCCCACAGTCCAAGCGCCGAAGCGGGCACAGCGACCGACAGCCGATCGGGTCTTCATCTCAAACACCTCAACCTATCAAAAGCCATACAACACAGCGGCAGAGAACCCACCGACCTATCCGATTCTCCCCCGAGAGCGGTGCTGTTGCAACGAAGTCCTCAAAAAAGCCGCCCGAGAAAGCCCTGTTCTGCCGGGGTGATCGGCCCCCTTCTGTGCCCGAAGGTCCCAGAAGTCGCGCGAGGGTGCTGAACCGGGCGGGGTGTGCTCAGGGGCACCCCGCGACGAACGCGCTGATGAAGGTGGCCACATCGAAGAAGTTGAGCGCGCCATCACCTCCACCGGGCGGGAAAAAGTCCGCAATCGGGCTCTGGCTGTTGAAGGCAACAAGGAAGGTGTTGATGTCGATGAAGTTGACCGAGCCGTCGCGCGCGAGGTCCGGCAGGCATGCGGGGCCGCCCCAGGCGACGATGGCGCTGGGGCTTACCCCCTCGGTGGGGACCGGTGTGCCGGGCACGGGCGGGAAGGCGCCGGTGTCGGCATCGACCGCGAACGCGTAGAGCCCTTCTAAGCCGTCGAAGATGTCCGACTCGTCCGCGGCGTAGAGGCGCCCCTCGATGGTGTCCATGCCCTGCAGCGAACCTTGGAAGCCCACATCGAATGAGAAGCCCAGCGATGAGGGCGCGCCGGTTTCGGCGTCGATCGCGAAGCCGTGGATCGTCGCGTCCGTGCCGTGCGAGACATAGAGGTAAGCACTGTCGGGCGTGATCGCGAATCCCTTGGGCGAGGCCCCGGGCGATGTGAACGGGCTGCCCGGGATCTCGGTCAGCCCGCCGGTCGTCTGATCGATGCGGTAGCCAGCGAAGGCGTTCCCGCCGGCGCTGATCCCGCCGGCCGCGTAGAGGTTCTGCCCGTCGGGCGAGATCTCGATGGAGACGCCCGAGACCGGGATCGGGACCGCATCGACGAGCGTCGCGGTCTCGCCGACGATCTCGAACTGACGCACCACGTTGCCGAACGAATCGTTGGTGTAGATCCACTCGCCGCTCGGATGGACCGCCATCGAAGTCATGAACAAGCCCGCGTCGTCAACATCGGTCTCGGTCAACTCGAACAGCGCGCGGCTCCAGTGGTACAGGCGCAGCTCGCTGCCGTTCGAGAGATCGGTGATGGCCACCGCGAGCAGGGTGTCGCTGACCCAGGCGATGTCCAGACCGCCCTGGGCCAGAGGCAGCGTTGCTCTGGGGATCAACCGCCCATCCTCGATGACCTCGACCAACGTGATCTGCTCGCCCGCGTTGCCCGAGGCGTGGTTGGTCGCCAGGAATCGCCCGTCGGGCGTGAGGTCGATTGCGAACGGGTTGCACCCGGCGCAGGGCAGGCTGGTGCTGGTGCGAGTCCCGGTAATGACGCGGTCTACAAGGTCGAGCGAGCCGTCGGCGAACACACGCATCGATGAGATGCTCCCCTCGAGATTGCCGTCGTTTGCGACGAACACTTGGGGGTGGGCCGTCTGGGAGAATGCAGCACCGTTGATGACGGAAACAGCGCAGATGCCGGGAACCAACAGTCTCATGATTCGCTCCTCCTGTTTGGTCGATCTTGGCTCAGGGGCAGCCGGCGTTGTACGCCGCGATGTACGCCGCCACGTCAAAGAAGTTCAGCGCTCCGAACGGGGCGGCCAGGTCGGCCGCGGGGTCGCCCGCGTTGTAGGCCCCGATATACGCGGCGACATCGAAGAAGTTCAGTTCGCCGAACGGCTCGGCGAAGTCCGCTTTGCAGGGCTCGTCGAACACCGGGGTTGCCACCCACACGCCGATCGTGCCGTTCTGGAGGAACCCCGCGAACGCCACCTGCCCAGAGTTATTGATCGCGACGATCCCGTTCATCACCTGGCGACCCGTGCCCCCGCCGAAGTCGAAACCGAGCGGGAGATCGCCAAGGTCCGTGGTGATCATCTGCCCGAACTCGACCAGCTTGACCCGATCCGTCCCGTCACCAACCCACAGCGCGGTCGAGTTGTTCGTTCCGTCGGTCGCGCGGAACGCGACCCAGCCGTCGTCGTTGACCACGGGCGGGAAGTTGGCGATCGAGCTGTTCACGATGTCCGGGTCGTTGCCGGTGCCCACCGCGACCGTGCTCGCCCCGTCGCCTTGGTTGATCGTCCAGACCGAGTCGGACGCACGCCGGGCCGAGAACGCGACGAGACCGCCCTGGCTCAGCCCGATCGAGTTCACGAAACTGTTGTACACCGCCCCGGTCTCGGCGATGGTGGTCGGGGTGTTGTCGGCTTCGAAACGCACGATCCGGCGGCTGGGCCCGGACGCGGGGATGGTGTTCATCGCGACCTGGCGGGCGTCGTTGATCTTGGGCGCGAGCAGGAAAGTGTACGCACCGGTGAACGAATCCGCGACGAGTCGCTGGGTTCGAACGCCACCCACAAACTCGTCCACGACGGTCTTGTCGCCGACGAACCCGAAGTCGCCCCGGTAGCAGACCGCGCCGTCGGTGGTTACGTGGGTGGTCCCGAAACCCGACGTGCCCTGCGACCCGCCGATGTCGAATCGCTGCACAAGGTTGCCCGACGTGTCATAGACCGTCGCGCCGCCGGTGAACCCGCCGTCCCCGACAGCCATCAGGCCGTTACGAAGGGAGATCTGCGTGGTCCAGAACGGGTCAACACTGTTCACGCTCAGCGCGAGCCCGCCAACGCCGCCCTTGCCGACAAACACACCCTCGGAGATCCCGCCCGAACCGATGAACGCGCGGATCGCGACCGTGCCGTCCTCGTCGAGGGCGACGTATTGGCTCGAGAGCGAACTGAACATCGGCAGGTTGAATGGCGCGATCGACGGATCGAGGCTCGATCGGCACTGGAGCTCGAAGGTCCATTCGCTGGGCACCGGCGTGCCGGCGACGACGCCCGGTGCGAGCAAGCCGCACAGCATCAGGGCGGAAAAAACCGATCTGGAGAAAACCGAGCCGGGCAGATTCGAGTAAGGCCCTGCACGGCCTGTCGAGCATGTTATCGGCATCCGTGATCTCGCTTTCGATCCGCCGTGCTTACGTTCCGGAACACACACGGCTGCCGGGAACGTCGTATACACTTTGGTCCCGTCGGGACGGCGGTTCTAACACTGTACCGAGCATCCCTGCTGGCTCCAACAACCTTCCGCACAGAACGCTGCGGGCAAACGCCCGGCAGACCCCCTTCGAGACACGCATGCACGCCGACCCATCCGACACGCACGTCATCACGGACCCCGAGACCATGTGGGTCCTCGCCAGCCCCGCACGCCTTGAGATCCTAAAAGCCGCATGCGCCCTGGGGCGGTGCTCGGTGGGCGACATCGCCGAGATGACCGGGCGCAGCCGGACGTCGCTCTACCCGCACATCGAGCAGATCGTCGATGCGGGCCTGCTCATCGAGGACGGCACCCGCCCCAGCGGCAAGCGCCAAGAGCAGCTATACCGCCCCATCGCCAAGCTCATCAACACGCGCCACGACCCCGACAACCCCGGTGTCGTGAAGTACCACGTCGCGTACGGCAAGGCGGTCTGCCGCCAGCTCGCACGCCTGTTCGAGCACGCCATCACCCGGTCGGAAGCCAAGACGCGCGGGCCCGACCGCGACACCTACTGCAGCACACAGACCGTGTGGGTCGACGACGAGTCCATCACCGAGATCAACACCATCCTGCAACGCCTCAGCGAGATCTGCTCCACCAACGAACCCGGCGAGGGCAAACGCCTCGTCCAGCTCGGCATCGTGATGGCCCCCGAATCACGCGGCGTCGCCCACAACGATGAAGACGATCAGGACGACTGAACTACGGGCAGCCCGCGTTGTACGCCCCGATGTACGCGGCCACATCGAAGAAGTTGAACGCACCGAACGGAGCCGCCAGATCCGCAGACGGATCCATCGCGTTGTACGCTGCGATGTAAGCAGCAACATCGAAGAAGTTGAGGACCCCGAACGGCTTCGCGAAATCGGCGATGCACGGGGCCGACGCTTGGTCGTCGAGCACCAGGGTCACCGCGTCCCAGGTGCCGTCACCCCCGATCACACCGAGATTCGTCGCCTGCCCGGTCGCCGGGTCGATGGTGTAGAGGTTGCTGGAGATCTCTTCGAACACGTCGGGCGAGGTCTCGCGGAAGCCCTGGATCGCCGCGTAGAGCGTGCCGTCGCCCGACCAGTCCAAGCCGCACTCGAACTGGGCGTTGAATCCGACGCCCAGAACCGGCACGCTTGAGACCACCGCGTTGGTGTCCAGGTCGAGCTGGTAGAGACGCACGCCGCCGAATCCGGTCAGACCGATGCCCCAGATCTCGCCCGCGGCGAGTGTCGGGTGCCCCTCGGGCACCGTCGCCAAGCCGGCGAGTGTGACGTTGAGGATGTTGTGGACCGAGAGCACTGCGCCCGTGCCGGCGTCCGATCGCACGATCCGCCCAAATCCCGACACGTTGGTTGTCGCATAGGCCACCGAGCCATCGTTGGAGAACGTGAACCCCGCGACACCCGTCTCCATCCATCCGATCGAATCGATCAGCGTGTTCGTGTCGGCGACCTGTGACAAGACTCTTACCGAGTTGGTCGTGTTCTCGAATCCGACCACGGCGCCCGTGCCCGGACGCTGGTCCGCACCGCCGAAGCGAAGATCGGTTGCCGGGCGTGAGAGCGGCGTGACCTGCGACGGATCGTCGAGATCGACCGCCGCCATTGAGCCGATCTCGACACCGGGCGCTTGGAAAAAACCGGAACCCTCGATGATGAAGGCACGCACAGGCGCACCGCCCGATGCACCCGTTCCGATGAACGCGGCAAGAGCAACACTGACAACCACAGTGAATCGATCAGAGCAACTCATGGCCGCACCTCCTCGTGTTCGACGCCCCGCTCGTCGCGGACAGCCTCGTCAAGCGTGCGCTCGTCAGGAACCGGCAGACGCCACACCGATGGGGGGGACGCCAGGCGAAGCCTCGCGGGGGGCGTGAACTGCGTGATGTAGCGAAAACCGGCGCCGCCCGCTTCGGTCTCGATGACGAGCCCGGACCGTGTCACCTCGTGCACGCCGGTGGTTGTCGTCACCAGCAGGTTGCCGTTGCCCAACTCCGCGATGCCGCGGTACAGGTTCAAAGAGCCCGGGTCGAACTGGCCGGCGAGCGTCCCGTCGGGCGCGAACTCGAAGATGATGCCGTTCGAAAACTCGCACACCAAGAGATTGCCGTTGCCCGCGATTGCCATCTGTTGAGGAAACTCGAGCTGCGGAACATCGAACGAACTGACGAACCGCTCATCGAACTTTCCTTCGGGCGTGTACCGCACGATCACATCCGAACCCTCGTCGCACACCAGCACCGAACCGGCGTACTCGATCGCGTCGAACGGTCCACGGATGCCGCCGTATCGGTTGAACGCAAAGTCCGCCAACTCGCTTCCATCGCCCGGTGCGAGCCGCTTGATATTGTTCTGGCTGACCAGCAGCGCGTTGGTACCACCAGCGTTGCACACCAGGACGTCGCCGGCGCCGGGCCCGGTGGTCAGCACGTGCCCGCCGCGGATGTTGTTCATGATCTGTGTATCGCGCACGCCCCCGAGCGAGAACACACCGACGAACGCGCCGAACGCATCGAACTCGCTTACAACATTGGCGAACTGGTCGGTAACGAGCAGCGACCCGGTAGACGAGATCAGCACCTCGATGGGCCTGTTGAAGACGTCCACACCGCCCGAGACACCAGGGTCGATGATGTACGAGTCGGTCACCAGCGACCCGTCCTGGGCGCTGAACGCCCAGACGCGGTCGCCCTCCGAGTCGGGAATCAGCAGCACGTCCGCCGCCGGCCCGCCCCGGGCCGACACAGCCACGGAGCCCGCCACCAAGGCCATCAGACAACACAAATCGGCATATCGCATCGCGTCCCGCTCCGGGCTGGGCCCGGTTCACAAGCGTCCGGGCGAACCTATTTTATGGGCAGCCCGCGTTAAACTGCGTGATAAAAGCGGAGATATCGAAGAAGTTGATCAGCCCGAACGGGGCCGCGAAATCGGCGGCCGGGTCGCCAGCGTTGAACAGCGTGATGTACGCGGCCACATCGAAGAAGTTCAGCGCCCCGAACGGTGCCGCCAGGTCGGCCAGGCACGGCTCGTTGACCTGGTAATCGGACGAGTCGTTGAGCACACTTGCGGTGTCGATCAGTTCGATCGACGACGAGAAGTTCGTGATCGAGATCCAGTCGTTCAGGACAGCCCACACCCCGCCGTCCACGGCCTCGTCGGTGCGGATGTTCGCCGTCGTGTTGTCCGCGCCGTTGAGCGAGAACTGCATAAAATCGGCGATCTGGTTGCCGTCGCTGAACGACACATCGCCATTAATGTTGGGGAAGTAGATCCCGATCGCGTACGCCGTGCGGTCGACCGGCGCCACCGTTCCGCCCAGGGACGAGTAATCGATCGCGTCCGCGCCGGACGCATCGTTGTTGAGGTGCACAAAGATCGACTCGCCCGGAGCGAGCGAGGTGCCATCAAACCCGGTGCGTTCCGAGTAGCGCAGTACGATCGACGAGTTGCTCGAGCAGAACCGCCAGCCGGACAGGTCCTCGCCCGAAGACCCGAAGTTGGTCAGCTCGACCACGCCCGCGTCGATGTCGAACGAGGCCATCTTGACGTCGCGTGGTGCGCCGAAGGCGGCGCCGCATGCCAGGGCCAAGGTGGTGGGGACGATGAATGATCCGGTTCTCATGTTGCTCTCCTGCTCTCTGTGTTGGTCTATGACCGCCAGGCTGTGAGGGGGTATTGGCGGTACTGCGGGTGGGGGGGTTTATTCTAAGCCGTTCAAGCGATTATCCGCTCGGATGGGATATCTCGCCCCCCACCAAACGGTGGGCTAGGCGTGAGTATTCCGTTGTTACAAGCCGGCTTAAACCGGTCTCAGCCTTGGGCTCAGACCCGGTCCAAGACCGGACTCAGACATATCTCAGGGGCAGCCGGCGTTGAACAACGCGATATATTCAACCACATCGAAGAAGTTGAGCGTCCCGAACGGGGCCGCTAGATCGGCACCCGGGTCGCCCGCGTTGAATAGGGCGATGTACTCAACCACGTCGAAGAAGTTGACCACCCCGAACGGCTCGGCCAGGTCGGCCGGGCTGCACGACGGATCGATGCGGAGCACCACCAGCCCGTCACCGATCGGGGCGGCCACGCCGATAGTCTGCCCGTCAGTGCTCTGCGCCATCGCCGAAGGGCCGACGCCCATATCGAACTCTGTCACGTCCAGCGTCACAATATTGATCGACGAGACCGCGCCGTTCTGTGATTGGGAAAAACCGGCCGGGCCGCCCAGCGACGTTGACACCGTGCCGTGCGCAACACGCATGGTGCCCGTCGGCTCGTCGAATACCAGCCCGACCGGGCGATCGGCGAATGGGAACGATGTGAACAGCGCACCGCTGTTGATGTCGTAGACCGCGATCTCCGAGTCGCCCCAGTTGTTCACCCACAGCCCGCCCCGCCCGTCCTCGGCCACGTGCCATGGCTGGTCGCCCACACTGATCGTGCGGATCACCGTTGGCACCGCCAGTGTGTTGTCGTAGACGGTGATGGAGTCGTCGTTCTTGTTGATCGCGTAGAGGCGGCTGTCGTCGGGGCTGAACGCCGTAAAGGCTGGGAAGTCGCCGCTGGGCAGATCGGCGATCACCGACCACGACCCGGTGTCGATGAGCGTCACCACATCATCGAAGCTGCCCGCCACGGCGAGCAGGTCGCCGTCGTGCGAGAGCGATATGCCCGAACTCTGCGAGAAGCCGTAGCCCACGCCGCCCATGTTGCCCGTGAGAAGCTTGGGCCCTTCGACCGTGTTGCTGTTCAGGTTGATCCGCCACACGCCGTCGCCGCTGGCGACCACGCCGAGGTACGCGTACACGCTGTCCTTGCTGATCGCCACCGAGCCCGCCCGACGCGAGATGTTCACGTTGGTCGTCGTCGCGGTCGCCAGGTCCACGATCGACGCGAAGGACGAATCCAGATTGCCGACCACCGCCCGCGTGCCGTCGGGCGTGATCGCCACGGCCGAGGGTCGTTCGCCGATGGGTGCTGAGCCCAGGAGTGTTCCGCTCGCCGTGCTCACGACCGCCGCGTTGTCAGAGAACAGCGAGACCCCCACCGCCCGCGTGCCGTCGGGCGAGACCGCCACCGTGCGGCAGCGGTCGCCCTCGATCTCCGGGCCGCTTCTGGTGTAGGACAACAGCGAGCCCAACGCCCCCTCGATGTCGGCGATCACGAGATCGTCCCCGAACGTCGTCGAGCACATCGCCGCCCGATACGCCACGGGTGAGGTCGCGCCGTGCTCGGTCGAGACGACGTTGTTGACCTGGGTCGCCATCGATCCGGTCATCAGATCGATCACCGCCCCGCGGAAGCCCACGCCGATCGCGTAGCGCCCGTCGAACGAGGGAAGGAACTCGTTGATGCTGGCCGTATTCAGGTTAGCGCCGAACGCACCGGTGTTCAGGTCGACCACGCGGGCCGCGTTCTGCACCGCGAACACCCCCACGCTGCCGTCGGTGTTGAGCGCGACCGGACCCCACAGGTCGATCGGGGTGCCGAAGCCGCCCGAGACGGTTCCGCTCGCGGTATCGAGCAGCGTGATGAATCGGGTCGCGCCGGCGTGCGAGATCGCGACACGCGATCGATCTCCGGACACCGCCATCGCGCGGGGCTGGGCGGGGATCGCGATCCGGATCACGTTCCCGGTTCGCACGTTGACGAACTGAGCCTCGTCGGCGCTCGGGTCGATGTTGATCAGGCGGTCGTCATTTACGAATGCGAACGGCGTGTATTGGATCGACGTCGCCGGGCCCTCGAACGAGAAACTCAATCGCGATCCGTACGAGATGCCCGGGATCGTCCGCACCACCGTGGCGCTGGCGATATCGATCACCACGATCTCGGAATCGAACCCCACGCCGATCGCGGCCAGGTCGCCCGCTGGGCTGATCGCCACCAACCCGGGGTTGGCACCCACCGGGATGATCGCGGTTTCTGTGAACGTGTTCAGATCGACGATCGAGACCGTGTCGTTGTCGATATTGGCGACCACCGCGGTGCTGCCGTCCGGCGTGATATCCAGCGCCTGGGCCGCCCCCGAGACCGGGGCCGCTCCGATGAACGCGAACGTCGAAGCATCCCAAACGATCAAGTTGCGGCTCTCGCGGTGCGCGATGACGATCCGGGATCCGTCCTGCGTGTACTTCACGTCCGACGGCGCGTCGCCCTCCGGGTCGCTCCCCGTGAGCACGAAGGCGGGCATGAAGCCGCGAATGTGGACGTCCGAGCCCAATGCGGGCGCGAGCTGCATGCCAAACGCCCCATGAACACGCGCGTCCGTCGAGACCGTGTGGACGACGCGGACCCGCATATCCCCGTCGGGATCGCTGTTGGGATTGGTGTCTGGGTTGGCCATCGCGGGCGTCGCGATGGTCACCAGCGTTGAAACGATCGCCGGCAAACCGGCACGCACAGCAACACATATCAGCATGATCGGGTCCCCTTCGAGGTGTCGTGGAACACCCCAAATGTAACCGATCGCGCCCCGCGATCATAACAATTTACGCCGTTTCGGGCCTGTGGCCCGTCGGGCGGTGGGGCCCGAATGCTTTGCACTGTTTGGTAGGATCTGCGACCCGGATCAGGGGCAGCCGATGTTGTACGCGGCGATGAACGCTGCCACATCGAAGAAGTTGAACGCCCCGATCGGTGCCGCCAGATCGGCCGCCCGCTCCTGGGCGTTGTACGCGCCGATGTACTCGGCCACATCGAAGAAGTTTACGGCCTGGTCGCGGTTGAAGTCCGGCAGGCAGCCCGTGGCGCAATCGCCGAAGCCGCAGACGAACTCGACACGGGCCACCCGAGAGAGCGCGGGCTCGGCCTGGGCCGGGTCGTCGACCCGCCACTGCACGAAGTACACCTCGCCGTCGAGCGCCGGGCTGAACGGAATGGGCCAGAACGCGGTGGCCGAGGCTTCGATCCCCTCGGAGTCCGACGCGGTGTAGGTGCCGATGGTGATGTCTTCGAAGACCTCACCGTTCGCCGGGGGCGATGTCGAAGCGACCAGCGTCACGACCGCACCCTCTGCGACGTTGCCCACACCGACCTTGAACGAATCGTCGCCGATCAACGGCGGCGCCATCGCGATAATCCGCGGCACGCGCCCCTGCGAATCGGGCGCACCCTGGCCCGGCAGCACGCGCGGGTTGGGCTGGTTGGCGGGCGAGAAGAACAGGGCGGGGGCATCGAAGGGGAAGACCTCCTGCGCAACGCGCGGGTCGGTCAGCCCGGTCTCGACGAACTGGGCGATGTCCTGGCGGTCCTGCTGGTTGATGAAGATGTTGGGGATCGTGTTGTCGATGTTGTCGAGGAAATGGTCGTTTCCGGCGTAGAAGTTGACGACCTGATTCAGGTTCGAGAACGCGCCGTTGTGCATGAAGGTCCGCTTGAGCCCCGCGTTGCGCAGGCTGGGGACCTTGAACTTGCCGCGGTCGAACGGGTCGCCCGTGACCGCCTGGCGACCCATGTCCTCCTCGACCGGGCGGAGCCCGATGTTGCGGAACGACTGGTCGGTGAAGAGCGGCGGGATGTGGCAGAACGTGCAGAACTCGGTCTGGAAGGCGAGCCAGCCGCGGGCTTCAGCCGCCGTCATCGCGAACGAATCACCCTGAACAAACGCGTCCCACGGGGTCTGATCGGCGATCAGCGTGCGCTCGTACGTCGCGATAGCCATCGCCACGCGCGACGCGGTGATCTCCGAGTCGCCGAACGCCCGCTCGAACAACTCGGGGTAGGTCCGGGCGTTGAGCACGGCGTCGCTCATGTCCTGCGGCACATCGCTGGCCAGGGCCAGCGGGCGGGCGTGGATAAGCTTGGCGGTGACCGCCGTCCAATCACGCCCCGCGTGGGCCATCTCCACATCGCTCACGGGCGGCCCGATGACCTGGGCTTCCAGCGCTGCGAATCCCTCGAGCACGACCTCGTCGGTCACCGGGTCGATCAGCACGTCCGATGCGCGCCCGTCCCAGAACAACTCGAGCGGATAGGCCGCATTGATCACCGGGTTGGCCGTCCGACCTGTGACCTGGCGGTTGAGCCCGAACACCGCGTCTGCGTCGTATGCAGCCTGCTCGTCTTGAGAGACCACACCCAACGAACCCCGGATGTCGTCGTCCGTGTTGAGGATGCCGTCGGGACCCGGATTGCGCGCCATGCGCGGATCGGCGCCGCCGGTGAACGACTGGTGGCAGGTCGCGCACGAGACTGTATTGTCGACGCTGAGCTGCTCGTCAAAGAACAGGACCTTGCCGAGCACACGCTTGGCTTCGGAAAACTCGTTGCCCACCGGAAAATCGACGTCGGAGAGCAGCGAACCGGGCGAGCCGCCGCCGACCGCGTCGCTCTGGAACAACAGCACGCCCACGGAAGCGGGTACGGCGATCGCCAGGATGCCCAGCGGGGTGGTGATACGTCTCGAATATGCCATTGAATGGGCCTCCGTGCCGCCGAACGCCCCGAATGCGTGTTTCTTGCGGCTGGCGGTACATTGATAGGTCGCGGGTGGGTCCGACGATCACCCAAACCTACCCGATCGGCATGCCCCCGGCGCAGAAAAAGACCGACCCAGTGACACCGGGCCGGTCGGTTGGTGCAGCGTTTTTGGGTGGTGGTCGGTGAGGGCTCGCATACGTCCGGGCATCGACCGTCCCGGTTATGGGCAACCGGCGTTGAACAGGGTGATGTAGGCCGAGATGTCGAAGAAGTTCAGCGCCCCGAACGGAGCCGCCAGATCGGCTACGTCATCCCCCGCATTGAACGCGGTGATGTAGGCAGAGATATCGAAAAAATTCAACGCCCCGTAAGGCTCGGCGAAGTCGGCGTCGCTGCACGGACCGCACGTGCCGATCGGGTCCTGGAGCCCGATCTTGAAGACGCTCCCGGAGGACAGATCCCCCAAGTAGAGCTCGCCATCCTCGTCCTCGCCGTAGCAACTGACCCCGAAGTTGGCCGACAGAACAGTGGTGCGTGCGAAGCCATTGTCGGGGTCGAGGGTCCAGATGTCCCCGTTACAGAAGTCGGAGAAGAAGTACTTGCCCTTGAACGAATCGCCGAGCTGGCACCCGCGGTAGACGTAGCCGCCGATGACCGAGCAGCCCGCGCCATAGTCGTAGACCGGATCGACCCAGTCGGGGTTGTTCGTGCAGCTGATCCCCGGTGTGGCGATGAACCCTTCCCGGCAGCGCCAGCCGTAGTGGTTGCCGCCCGCGCTGCCCGCGAGCTGGCGGTTGACCTCTTCGCGGGCGCCCTGACCGACATCACCCATCCACAGGTCGCCGGTCTCGCGGTCGAAGCTGCACCTCCACGGGTTGCGCAGCCCGTAGTGCCAGATCTCGTCCCGCGACGCCGGATCGTCAGCGAACGGGTTCCCCGCCGGGATGGCGTACTGGAGACCGTTGTCGGTGCTGTCCACATCGATGCGGAGCATCTTGCCGAGGAGGTTGACCGTCCGGCTCGCGTTGTTCTGCGGGTCGTTGCCCGATCCACCATCGCCCGTTGCGATGTAGAGGTAACCGTCAGGGCCGAACCCGATCCAGCCGCCGTTGTGGTTCCCAAAGGGCTGCGAGAACGTCAGGATCGTGCGCCGGGAATCGGGGTCCGCAGCGTTCGGGTTGTCCGCCGAGACCGCGTACTCCTCGATGATGGTGCCCGTGCCGAAACCGACGGGCCCGGTGTAGTCCACATAGAACAGCCCGTTGGTCGCGTAGTCCGGATGGAACGCGAGCCCGAGGAGCCCACGCTCACCACCGCTCGAGACCAGCGCGTCGATGTCCAAGAACGGCGCCGTCTGGAGCGCTCCGTCAGCGTCGATCACGCGGATGAAGCCACGCTGCTCGACGACAAAGAGGCGGTCTGACCCATCGCCCGCGTGGGTGACGACTACAGGGCTGGTCAGGCCTGAGGCGTATTCGGTTGCGACGATGGTCTGGGCGTGGGCCGCGGGTCCGATGACCGCGAGCAGCCCGCCAAGCAGGGCGGTACGAAGCATATTTGGCTCTCCCGAATGCGTAGAAAACATCTGTTTAGAAAACACCCCATGCGAATGCTGGGGTTGGCTACCCGGCGTGGAATACACACCGCCGGCTGCGCTGGTCGCGCACTACAGATACGGAAAAACTCCGATGGTCGGATCCAGAATCAGGCTCCGACCATCGGAATTCGGTGCAGTTTCTCGCTCGCGGACGGTCCGGGAGTTCCCCCAGGTGCCCGCTGGCCCCCTCTTACGGGCAGCCGGCGTTGAACTGGGCGATGTACTCGACCACGTCGAAGAAGTTGAAGACGCCGAAGGGCGCCGCCAAGTCGGCGGCCGGGTCCATCGCGGTGTAGAGCCCGATGTAGGCCGAGACATCGAAGAAGTTCGGGTCGCCGAACGGTGCCGCGATGTCGGCCGGGCACGGCGCCAGCGCGACGGTCAGCGTGGCCGCGGCTCGGATCCGGTCCTCACCGAAGACGGAGTCTTCGTTGAGATGAAAGCCGATCAGGGAATCGTCGAGCAACACGCACGAAAGGAAGGCCCCGCCGCGGGTGGTGATCACGGCCGGCGTGCGGGTCAGGTCGAGCGCCACGCCATCGATCATTGCCGACTTGACGGTGAGGTTGCAGGTCACGCCCGAGCCGTCGCCCGTGGGACGCCCGAGGCGGAAGCCGAGGCCCACGAGCCCGCCGGAGATGTTGATCGTGCCGTCGTACGCGCGGAAGCTCTCGCCGAGGGCCCCGCCGCTCATGTTCCAGACCGGATCGACACCCCCACCGTTGGTCATACCGCAGTTGGTCTCGAATCCGCCGCCCGTCATCGTGACGACCCCGTGCTCGGCAACAAAGTCGCGCCCGATGGTCCCGCCCGAGACCGTCAGCGTGCAGCCGATGTCGCGGAGACGCCCGTCGCGCCCGGACGATCCGCCCGAGACCACGATGGCCGCGTCGTCCTCGGCGAGGATGCCGCCCGAAAGCGTGCCGCCCGTCTGGGTGAAGACGGTGCTTTCTGTGATCAGGATGAATGTATCGATGGTCCCGTCGGACATGGTGAACGTCGCAGTGTCCTCCAGGACGAACGCGGCCTGGCCTTGCGCGACGAGACCGACGCTCCCGCCCGACATGACCGCAGTCGAGTTGCCACGCAGGTGGAGCCCGCGCTCGACGCTGCCCGAGTTGATGTTCAGCGTCGAGGTTCCGACCAACCCTTGGAAGTTGGCACGGATCAGATCGCCTCCGTTGATATTGAAAGTGACATCCTGGACGAAGTGATCGAGCGTGAAGAAGCCCGACGCCGCGGTGGATTCGATGTTGACGGTCGCGCCGTTGAACTCGAACGACCCGCCGGCGCCGTCATCGGGGAAGATGAACTCGCCCGAAGACACGTTCACGGTCGCATCGGGGTTGACCGCAAACCACGCCTCGCTGGGCAGCGTGCCCGGCGGGATGTCGATGATGGGCCCACCCGCGTGCGCCAAGGCGCACGCCATTGCGGTTCCGGCTGAAGCGGCGAGTGTTGCGGTCTTGCGTGTCATCGTGAGTCTCCCCTTGCGTTGGGGGTGTACGCGGTGGCGTACCCCATACAAGGGAGCGATGGGCATTTGTTGCGATCACACACAAATGGGGGATTCGCACGGCATCCGCGCGAATTCACGCCTGATAACGCGACCAGGGGTCGTTATCCGTATACGTAGAACACCGCAAAAGACCGCTCAGGGGCAGCCGGCATTGAACTGGGTGATGTACTCGGCCACGTCGAAGAAGTTGTACGAACCGAACGGGGCGGCCAGATCGGCGGCCGGGTCCTGGTTGTTGTACGCCGTGATGAACGCCGAGACATCGAAGAAGTTCAGCACGCCGAACGGGGCGGCCAGGTCCGCGGGGCACGTGTTGCACGTCGTCGTGCCCGGGCCCTGCCAGACGCCTCCAACCGCGTCGCATGTGTCGCTGTCGAACTGCAGGCAGCCCCCGGTCGAGGGCACGTAGCACGCGCCCAGGCAGGTCACATCGGCGCACGTGGAACCGGCGCCGTTGAACACGCCGTCCAGAGCGATCGCGTCGCCCTCGGTGAGCCCGTCGGCGCAAGTGCCGTCCGGCAGGCAGACCGCGCCGGTCGGCTCGCCGGTGCACTCGACGATCGCGCGGATCACCCAGTCACCCGAGACACCCAGCGTGCACGCGTTCTGCCAGCTGTTGCCGTTGACACGGATCGCGTTCTTCTGCTGCTGGCATCCCGAATCGTCGGACACAATGCTCGGCGCGAACACATCGCTGGCGTTGTTGCTAAAGAACGAGAACGAGACCACGAACTCTTCGCCCGCGGTCACAGGGATCGAGATCGGGATGCTCTGGTTCTCGTCCATGTAGCGGAACTCGTTGAGCCCGCCGTCGGTCATGAGCGGCGCGAGCAACTCTTCTTTCAGCGGGCCCGGGTTCGGGAACGTGCCGCCCTCGTAGACGAGGATCGCGTCCTCGATCACCTGGGCGGAACCGCCCAGAAACGACTTCCAGAACACCTGGAGCCCCACGATGTTGCCGTCGCACGGGCTCGTCAGCCACACGGCCGCCTCTTCGCCCGGCGTGAAGCACGGGCACACGTTGGCCGCGCCGCCGTCCGCGAGCGAATCGTTCTGGAGCACGATCTCCTGCGCCGAAGCCAGACCGGGCAGGGTGCTTATCACACAAGTCGCGGCGGCCAGCAGCCCCGCGGGGGAACACATCTTCGGATTCATCACATACTCCTCAGTGCATAGGGCGAGAGAGATTGTCAATATACCACACGCCCCGCACAGAATGCGAGCGAAAACGAACGCCGGGTTCTCGGACGACCCACCCATCGGGCAGGTTCGACGCAAGCACACACCCTATTCGAGCGGCGGCACTCGCCTGTTCCATCGGCCCAGCCGCGCTCAAAGCGCGGTTACGGGCAACCGGCCGAGAACGACGCGATGTACGCCGACACATCGAAGAAGTTGAACACGCCATCCACCAGGAAATCGCCGCTGGGATCCTGCGTGACGAACGCGCTGATGAACGCGGAGACATCAAAGAAGTTCAGCGCCCCGAACGGTGCGGCCACGTCGGCCGGGCACGTGGGGATCGGCGCTGTCGCGACGATCGTGGCCGTTGTCGTGACATCGGCTGTGACGACCCCATCGATCACGACAAATGTGTCGGTCACCGACGCCGATGATGTCACCTCGATCACGCCGCCCACGACCGAGATCGTGCCGTTCAATGCGGCGGGCAGCGGCTCGGCCGCCCTGAGATCGAGCTCGATCGAATCCTCACCTACCAGCACGATGTTGTAGTTTGTGTTCGCCACGCCCGACGCCTGCAGCAACACATCGGGCGTCGTGAACATGCCGCCCACAACCGGCACCGGACCCGCCGGCACGCCCGGTTCCGCGGCCGACAGCCCGCCCCCGGTCAACGTCGCGTCCGCGAATCCCCCGAAACCCCACGACCACGCGAAGTTCAGCGTGTTGCTCAGTTCGAACAGCGCGTCGTAGAACACGACCGATCCGGGCGAGGCGTAGTCGTCAGCGCCCATGTACACGAACCCGGTGACCGGCGAACTGTCCTGGTCGGTCCGGTTGCCGATCGGTGTGTTGAGGGTGATGGTGATGTCCACGCTCGAGCGGGCCTGGTCGACCTGGAGCACGACCGGCTGGGCCGACGCGGCGCCCCCGGCCAGTGTCAGGCAAATACCGGCTTGGACAAAGCGGTTCGTAGCAATCATGGTCTCTCCTCCTGCGCACCGCTCGTCCGCGGGGCACCCCCAACCTATCGCATCCGGGCCTCTCGCGGTAGCAACTTCCCGCCGATCTTCGGGCGATCCGACGAACGCCGACGCCACCGGGCCCGCGACCGCAGACGGTGTCCATCGGGGCGACTCCAACCGCCCCGGCGCGTACCATCCACCCACGCCTCGCAGACCGAGAACCAACCGGGCGAGCCCCCCGTTATCGGGGCACGCCCCGCAGCCCCCGGAGCACCGAACCCATGGCCAACAAGCACTTCGACGTCCTCGTGATCGGTGGCGGGCCCGGCGGCTACGTTGGTGCCATCCGCGCCGCCCAACTCGGCTACAAGACCGCCATCGTCGACCGGGCCAAGCTCGGCGGCGTCTGCCTCAACTGGGGCTGCATCCCCTCCAAGGCTCTGCTCTCCAACGCAGAGCTGATGGAGAAGCTGGCCGACAAGCAGGACTGGGGCCTCTCGATCGAGGGCACGGTCAAGTTCGACTGGGACAAGGTCATCGGGCGCTCGCGCGACGTCGCCAACAAGCTCAACAAGGGTGTTGAGTTCCTGATGAAGAAAAACAAGATCGAGCACTTCGTCGCCCACGCCAAGATCATCAAGGGCGCCGCCAACGGCAAGCCCTGCACCGTCGAGATCTACGACTGTGAGGTCCAGGAAGAACTCACCACCGCCCCCGCGACGCCCGCCAAGAAGGCCCGCGAGACCGTGACCGCCGACAAGGTCATCGTCGCGACCGGCTCGGTCGCCCGCGACCTGCCCTTCGCCAGATTCGACGGCGACAAGATTTGGGGCGCCCGCGAAGCGATGTTCAATAAAGAGAAGCCCGACCACCTAATAGTCGTCGGCGCCGGCGCCATCGGCATGGAGTTCGGCTACTTCTACAAGCAGTTCGGCTCTGAGGTCACCATCATCGAGATGCAAGACCGACTCGTCCCCGTCGAGGACGAAGAGGTCGGCAAGGCGATGACCGCGCTCTACAAGAAACACAAGTACAACGTCAAAGCCTCCACCGGCGTCATGGATATCAAGAAGACCAAGGCCGGCGTCGAGGTGACCTGCGCCCCCATGAAGGACGGCAAGCCCGACGAGTCCAAGAAAGAGGTCATCAAGGGCGACAAGGTCCTGCTCGCCATCGGCGTCGTCGGACGCTTCGACGGGCTCTTCGACGACTCCCTCAAGCTCGAGACCGCGCACGGACACATCAAGACCGACTACACCCCGCTGGGCCCGGACTCTGCGACCGAGCCGGTCGCGCTCGACTACAAGACCAACATCGAGGGCATCTACGCCATCGGCGATGTGATCGGCCCGCCCTGGCTCGCCCACGTCGCGGGCGAAGAGGCCGTGCTCTGCGTCGAGCGGTTCGCCTGGAGAGAGAAGAAGCTCGACCACGAACCCATCCCGATGGACTACACCGTCATCCCCGGCTGCACCTACTGCCAGCCACAGGTCGGATCGGTCGGCTTCACCGAGCAGGCGCTCAAAGCCAAAGGCATGAAGAAGGGCGAGGACTACGAGGTCGGCAAGTTCCCCTTCACCGCGCTGGGCAAGGCGATCGCCGCCAAGCACACCGACGGGTTCACCAAGATCATCCGCGGCTTGCCCCGGGGCGAGATCCTCGGCGCCCACATCATGGGCGACCAAGCCACCGAGCTCATCGCCGAACTCTCTTTGGCCCGGCGCCTCGAAGCGACGACCGAGGAACTCATCGCGACCGTCCACGCCCACCCGACCATGCACGAGAGCGTGCACGAAGCGGCTCTTGCCTCAGAAGGCCGTGTGATCAACGCGTAAGCGCTGCAAACGCCTCCCAACGCGATTCAAACCCACCGCCGCGAGCCCGCGGCGGTTTTTCATTGACACGCGCCGCCAAGGTTTGGTATATTTCTGGAAATGATCATCGGGCCCGTTTTCCCCTTTCAAGCGAGGAATGAGCCATGCGCCTGCGTCACCGTGCCGGAGCGACAATCGCCGCCGTCCTCATCAGTGGACCCCTCGCCGCCTGGACCGACGCGGGCGACACACAGCCCCGGGTGATCTACCTCGACGACGACGCCCAGCTGGGCGGCGACGGCACGAGCTGGGACGCCGCCCACAGGTTCTTGCAGGACGCGCTGACCGACGCGGCCGGCGCGCTCCCCGCCGAGATCCGCACCGCCGGCGGGATATATCCGCCTGATCGCGACTCATCCAACCCAACCGGCTCGGGCGACCGCCTCTCGACATACGTGCTCATCGATCAGGTCACCCTCGCGGGCGGGTATGTCGGGCTCGCCAGCGATGCGCCGGCCGAGCGCGATCGGCGCGACACGGTCGCCTTCGCCGCCGTTCTCACCGGTGACCTGCTCGGCGACGATGATCTCGATGGGCCTGTCTTCGACGGCGACACCAAAGCCGACAACGCGTACCACGTCATCGAGAGCTGGAACAATGACAACACCGCGATCGTCGATGGCTTTGTGATCATCGGCGGCTACGCCGACCGCCCATTCGATCAGAACTGGTGGCCGGCGCGCCGGGACGATTCCGCCGGTGGCGCACTGCTCGCCGATTCGGACGCGGTGTTCCGCGGCTGCTGGTTCCAGGACAACCACGGGTCGGCCGACGCGTCGATCTTCGTCGCGCTCAGCGGGCTATTCGCCGGGGCTGAAGCGGGCGCCGGCGCCGTCATGATCGCAGGCGGCGCACCGACGATCGAAGACTGCGTGTTCGAGTTCAACTCCGCCAACCGATTCGGCGGCGCGCTCACGATCCATCGCACCGCCGCCAGGATCACCCGCTGCCGCTTCATCGGCAACATCGTCGGGGGCGGGGCGTTCCTCGATTCGAGCTACGGCGGAGCGATCGGCGATTCCAGCCTCGACAGCGGCAGTCCGAATCGTGCCCGGGTCGCGGCTTGCGAGTTCATCAACAACACGGCCGCGGGATCCGGCGGCGGCGGCGCGATCTTCACGATCTTTAGCGACACGATCTACGCGAACAGTGTGTTCCTCGCCAACCACGCGGACGGCGGGGGCGGGGGCGTGCTGGCTGACAACATCGCCAATGTAGCATTCCACAACTGTGCCATCGTGGGCAATACGTCGAACACGCGGGCCGCGGGCGTCTACGAGTTCTCCAAGGTCGGTGACACCTACGCGTTCATCAACACCGTGGTCTGGGGTAACCGATCAAAGGAAAGCATCGCCCCGCTGAACGAGAACATGGTGTCGGACGGCGGCAACTTCGCGCTGTACGACACGATCGTCGAGAACGCGTTCTCGCTCCCGATTTTCGCGTTCGATGTCAGCAGACTCATGGATAGCGATCCAGTCTTTGCCGACCCGGTCGGCCCCGACGAGGTGGTCTACTCGGGCGACGAGGATTTGCGCTCTGGTCCCGGGTCGGCGATGATTGATGCGGGCGCGTCGTTCCGTGTGCCGGCTTGGTTGACGACCGACCTCGACGCGGGCCCACGCCGGATCGACGCCGCCTGGGTGCCCGACACCGGTGTCGGCCCAACGCCGATTGTTGACATCGGGCCCCACGAAGCCGGGCCCGCGTGCTCGGGTGCCGATCTCGCGGCGCCGTTCGGCACCCTCAACTTCTTCGATGTAGTTGCCTACATCGCGGCCTACAACGCGATGGACCCGCTGGCCGATCTGGCTGCCCCGTTCGGCAGCCTCAACTTCTTCGACGTCGCCGAGTACATCGCCCGGTTCAATGCCGGCTGCCCCTAGTCACTCGCTCACAATGAAAAGTGGGCCGCCTCAGGATCACGACAGGCCGATTGCAACATGGACACCCCAAGGTTGTTGTTGATCCGAACCCCCGACTTCTGTAGCCTTGACTGAGCGTAGTGCCCGAGGCTCGGGCGCCGCGCCGATGGTCCAAGCCAAGGGGAAACAAAATGAGCATGGCACGCACAAGCATCGCGATCGCGCTGGCCGCCGGATTCGCGCATGCCGAACCGGTCGAAGTATTCGGCGGGGAGTTCGCGATCTCTGACTCGCTCGAGGGCCTCGCGATCGACGTCGACGCGGACGGATTTCTCGACGTCCGATTCGCGTACCACGGCATTTCCGTCAACAGTGTCTTCGGGTGGAACGGATGGGTACAGCAAGCGAACAGCACCTCCGACGCGCTGTTCGCAACGACACTCGACGCCAACGATCAACTCGTGCATCACCGCTTCAACAGCGCCGAGCCCATCGGTCCCGCCCAGGTCACCGGCCTCGGATTCGGCAACGTCGCGTACGAGTTCTTCATGGACGGCACGTCGGGCGGGCCATGGCTCGATCAGGAACCGGGGTACCTCGCGTTCTCGTTCTTGAGCGCCGGCGCTCGCCATTATGGCTGGGCCGAGATCGAGATCGACAACGCCGACAACACCGACGACGGCTTCCTCGTCCTCTACCGGATCGGGTACGAGACAACACCCAACACGCCCATCTCCGCCGGCGCACCGTTGGGTTGCAGCCCGGCCGATCTCGCGGCACCGTTCGGCGCACTCAACTTCTTCGACATCAGCACATTCATCACGCTCTTCAACGCGGGCGACCCCGGTGCCGACTTCGCAGCGCCCTTCGGCAGCCTCAACTTTTTCGACGTCGCCGAGTACATCACGCTGTTCAACGCCGGCTGCCCCTGACGAGCAACCTTAGGGTGAATGGGTCGAGATCAGTGCACCCAGGATGCACAGACAGCCCCAAGACCCACCTCTCTCCAAGCATGGTCTAAGGGCTGTCTGATGTCATCGGAAAGTACCGAAACCGTCCTATCGCCGCAACCGCGAAAGCAGTCTCGTCGCAGGCTTTTTCATCCCTACGCCCGATAATGACACCTGCTGGGTGAAAATCCGCCCCGCTCAGGCGGCGTCAGGGCCGATCCACGCCCGCACAATCCGAGGGCAGCCCGCCCTAGCAAATCGCGTACCATCAGGCATGCCCAGCCGTGAACGAGCCCGATCCAGCACCAACAAGCCCGGCGCGGGTGCTTCATCAGCCTACCCCGAGCCCGTCCGCGCTCTCATAGACGAACTGGCCGCCCTCCCGGGGATCGGGCGGCGCAGCGCCGAGCGGCTGGCGTTCCATGTCCTCAAGTCCCCTGAGCCCGATGCGCTCCGCTTGGCGGCCGCGATCAGGGATGTCAAAGAGTCCGTCCGCCACTGCGTTTCCTGCTTCAACCTCGGCGATTCCAACCACTGTTCGATCTGCGCGGACCCCGAGCGTGACCGCAGCCGGGTGTTGGTCGTCGAGCAGCCCAAGGACTTGATCGCCCTGGAGCAGACCGGCATGTACAAGGGGCTCTACCACGTCCTGATGGGGCGCCTGAGCCCGCTGGACAACATCGGTCCGGGCGACCTGACCGTCGCCGCCCTGTTCGACCGCGTCGGGCACCCCGAGAAGCACGCCCCGGACGAATCGGACCCGGTCGCGATCGAAGAGGTCGTGCTGGGGCTCAACCCCACGGTCGAGGGCGACGGCACCGCCCTGTACCTGGCGGAACGTTTGCGGTCCTTGCCGGTGCGGGTGAGTCGCCTGGCGCGGGGTCTGCCGACAGGGGGATCGCTGGAGTTTGCCAATAAAGCGGTCCTTGCAGACGCCATCGCCGGGCGTCAATCGATGATGTAACACCGCAACCCAGCCAAGGAGGGCCCCGGCCGACCGCGTCGGTAACCATGCGTTTCGAGCACTCACAACAGATGAAGCTCGGCCAGCAGATGAAGCTGGCACCCAGGATGATCCAGTCCATGGAGATCCTGCAGATGCCGCTCACCGAGCTGGTCGAGCGCATCGAGCAAGAACTCGAATCCAACCCCACGCTCGAGCTCACCGAGTTCGAGGGCGACGCGCCCGTAGACCAGAGCCCGACGTCGGCCGAAGCCGAACTCAACGTCGACGGCACGTCCGCGTCCGAGTTCGAGCGCCTCGACGACTACTCGGCCGCCAACCCCGACGCCGCCGAGAACTCATTCGATGCCCGCAGCCGCGATGATTACGAGCCACGCACCCGCGCCCGCGATTCAGGCGAGCGCGACGCCAAGATGGACGCGATGTCCCAGGCCCAGGCCCGCGCCGGGTCGCTGGGCGATCAGCTCCTCGCCCAGTGGGGCCTGTGCGACATCGACGACCGCGTCGGCACCATGGGGCGGGCCATCATCAACCAGCTCGACGAGGACGGCTACCTCCGCGCCACGTTCGATGAGATCGCGCAGCGCGAGTCGGCCCTCGTCCGTGAGCTTGAGCCCAGCGAGACCGACTGGGAACTCGCGCTGCACGCCGTGCAACTGCTCCTCGAACCAACCGGCGTCGCGGCCCGTGATGCTCGCGAGTGTCTGCTGCTCCAGATCGACGCGTTGAGCGACCGGGCCGTGGACGACCCGGACATGCCGATCGTGAACCTCGAGGCCTTGGCCGCCTCCCACCGCCTGATCGCCGAGTTCTTCGACGACCTGATGAAGAACCGCCTGCCCAAGATCGCGACCCGCTCGGGCCTGACGCTCGACGAGATCAACGCGGGTATCGAACAGATGCGCCGCCTCAGCCTCGCCCCCGCGCGGGGCCTGACCGAGGAAGCCCCGCAAGCCATCACACCCGACGCCACCGTCGAGTACGACGACGAGAACGATCGCTACTTCGCCTACCTCAACGACGGGCGCGTGCCCAACGTCCGCGTCAGCGCCGAGTACGAACGCCTCGCCAAGGACCGCACGACCGAGAAACGCGACCGCGAGTTCCTCCGCAAGAACCTCTCGAACGCGAGCTGGCTGATGGACGCGGTCGAGCAGCGCAAGCGCACCTTGCTCCGCGTGGTCAACGCCGTGATCGACGAGCAACGCGAGTTCTTCGACGCCGGCCCCGAATCGCTCAAACCCCTGCCGATGAAGACCATCGCCGACCGCTTGGGCATCCATGTCGCAACAGTCTCACGGGCGGTCTCCGAGAAATACCTGATGACGCCCCGCGGCATCGTCCCGCTCCGCTCGTTCTTCTCAGGTGGCTTGGCCACCGAATCGGGCGAGGACGTCAGTGCCAACTCCGTCCGCGCCACGATCCAGGATCTGATTGACCACGAGGACAAAGCCAAGCCACTCAGCGACGAGAAGATGGTCCAACTGCTCAACGAGAAGGGCATCGAGATAGCACGCCGAACCGTCGCGAAGTACCGCGATCAGCTCGGCGTGCCCACTGCCCGCATGCGCAAGCAGTTCTAGTGCCCCGCCCAATCTGAGTCAGTCCACCCGGTCGTAGGAGTACGACCCACAGTGGATCTCGAGACGCCGAGTCTTCCCCCGGCGCGTGTCCCATTCGATCTCGACCTCGTCGATCAGTTGCACGGAATCGCAATCGCCGCACCCGAGCCTAAAGATGCGCCCGCTCAACCCCAGCGCCGGGCCCTCCGAAGATGTCCCCGAGACCCCGGTTGAGAGAATCCGTGATGATGTCACAACGACATCCTTGAGGTATCCGTCGCGATTCTGCACGTACGCCGTCAGGCCGGTGATCCACTCGTCTTCCTCTGCACGCACCCAAACCCCGGAATCAGATCTGAACTCGCCGTTGTAGACCGTTTCCACGACCGTGTCATCGGTCCAGCGGATGAGTCCGGACGACTCGGAGTACCGCGTGAACTCGACATCGAATCTGGCCACAAAGTTGTCGAGGTTCGCGCTCGGCTCACGGAATACGCGCACGCCCGTCAGCGCATATCCAGACGGGGCGGACACCCGCTCGGTGGTCGTTGAGACCGACTCCCCCGAGTCCCATTCTTGAACGGCGTCGGGGCAACCCCCCGCGCCGTCGCCGTGGTAGATCAACTGATACTCGATGCAGCCGCCGAGCGCACACACACCAAACCCCAGTGTCATCGTTCTGATCCACATTGCTCGATTGCAATACATGTAAGAACCCCCATTCTTGAGTCTTTGTGTGTGACACCAACTCGTGCCACAGACAAAGCAGCGAAGGCTGCGACTCGAACTCACAGGGTCTTGCAAATATGTGTTATCAGATCGATAGCCTTACCTAGGTTCAGGCTCGACCGCCGAATCTCGAGCAGGTCTACACCCGCCAGAGCCGCCCCATCCGAACCAAGCACGCCAACTACCCCGGGTTTCACCACGCCAGGGTCCGGGCCTTCTACAGCTTGGAAAGCGTCATGCCGAGTGGGCAGAAGAGTTCGCCGAGCTGCTTCGCCACCTGCATCTCCGCGTTGATCATGCCATTCTCGATCACACGGGTTTCGATCGAATCGGGCTCGACGGCAACAGGTTTGTGAATCAGGCTGATCGTATCGGTCGGATGCGAGTGACCCCAAGACACGAGCTCTTGCGCAACCACGGCAATACCCGAGGCCACGAACGATGCCCGCGCAGAAGACGCACCAACGCTCGATGCCCGCCAATGCGGGTTCTCGATCGACGAGCCTCCGGAACCCGCGATCACGTCAGCGAGATTTGAATGATGGATCATGCCGTAGGCACCAGGACGGAGGACCCGGAACAACTCCGCCGCATAACCATCGATCACATCCTGCTCGACGTGCACGAGCGAATCGAATGTGAACGCGAAGTCCACCGAGCCATCAGCCACTCCAGGCAGGCTCGTTCCGTCGCACACCTCGAACTGGGCATGCGCCGCGCCCACAAACCGCTTGCGGCAACCATCGATGGCGATCTGCGATAGATCGATCCCAGTGTACTGTTCGCACATCGGCAGCAGAAACCGAGCGAATCGCCCGAACCCCGGCGCTATCTCAAGCAGGTGCTTGCACGGAAGATAGGGTGCTATCCGCGGCAGCACCGTGGAGTACCATTGAGGGTGAGACCCGCCCCACGCTGTCGACCAGTTCTCACCCTCGTCAACCCAGCCACGCGGGGTCGCGAATGCGTCAAGATTCTCCGAGATCGTTGGCATCGATATCTCCTAGCTCGATTGAGCCGAAGTCTACGTTCGTTGGTGGCAAGCCGCCATACCGAGGCCGCGCCCGAGCGCAACGGCCTGTCAGACACAGAAAAGCCCGGAACGAAGACGCGTGAGTGGCTCTGGGGGCCTTGAGAAAGGGCTCTCTGGGTATCAGTCAGCAACAAGCCAATCCAGTTTGTGGCACATATCAGGCATTGTTCCACTCCGGCGGGGCTGCGGTCGTACACCTATTCCGCTTGACACTTCAATGAACCAGACCGGATATTCCGACATACACCGGGCCCAATCACCGTCACACCGCCTTGTTTTTAAGCGCTGCCCAGAACATGAGAGTCCCTGCTCTTGAGTTGCCTTGCGTGAGATCAGAGTGACACGGTCGATCGGGCGACGAACGACGACCTCACGCACAGCGTGTCGCCGAAAACGACACGCAAAAATGAGGGCAGAACACAGGCTGCCCCTAAATAACAACAACCTGGCTAATCGATAATCCTGTGGATCACAAGTTTCTACACCATCCAGAGCCACCGCTCGCGCAACTTCGCCTGCGCCGCCCTGACCTCGCGTGCAATCTCAACGCCACACTCAGGGCACCTCGCGGTATCAACACCGCCGAGCCCGTACGCGCACGCCGGACAGAGCCCCCTCCGCGACCAAGCCACCCTCTTGCGTGCCCGCCAACGCGCCCGAACAAAGAGCACCAACAGCACCGAGTTCACACCCAGCAGCACACTCCCGACGAGGGCCGCTATCCACACCACAACGCGCCTGGTCTCCGTCTGCCAGTACGAGCCGCCCCCGGCCCGGGCCAACGCCAACACCCGGTCCTTCTCTTCGATCTCGGAGCCCTGAACCAACGCCACACCCTGAGCGATCATCGCCGCATCGGGCGTGAGCGGCACCGATCGCCAACTCGTCGCTGTTTGTGTTGCCTTCGGGATCTCGTAGTACAACAGCATGACCCGGTCGGCCACTGAAAGCCGATCGGTCATCACGACGACCTCAACATCATTGAGCGTCGGGTGGCCCTGTCGCAAGAAACCAAGTTTGCGATACTCGAACCCGAACAGCGAGATCAGGTACACCCAGAGCACAATGACCACCGGCAGCAACACCAGTACGATCAGTGCCGACCTCGGTCGACCCAAACGCCGCGCTCCGCTCACTTCGTCCCCGCCAACTTCCGTACCGTGAAATCAAACCCGCGCACCATCGCCGCGTGGATCGCGTACACCACCGCGATATACACCGCCGCGCTCACGACCGCCCCGATCGCCAGCGACACACGCGCCGTGCCGAGACCGGCGTCGTTCACCGTCTCATCCATCCGCTGCACCGGCGCGACCAACGCGTCGAGCAAACTCGCCGGCGAGATCGCCGCCACCGCAGGCCCGATCACCGGCATGTCTTGCCCGCTCGCCCAGCCGCACAACCCGACGATGCCGCTGATGACCCCAACGACCGCAACCGTGCCGATCACCGAACTCAGCGTGCCCTTGCTCTTGAGCGACCACTGGAGCCCGATCATTACGCAGAACGCCATGAACGGAACCAGCACGACCGCCGCGACCAAACCAGCCTCCGGCAAGACCGCCGCCACCGGAACATTGGCATTCTGGATGCGCTCGGTCACCATCGTGCCGCCCGAGCGGATGTTGTTTCCAAAGTACGCATACAGCCCCGCGATGCCGATCGTGAACACCGGCACCGCGATCAGCGGGATCAGGTAGGCAACCAACCCCCGCAGCTTGCCCGTCAGGTACATGCTCGGCGTCATCGGCGTCGTCAGGATCAGGTCCAGCGTCCCGTCCTCACGCTCGCGGCTCACCGCGGTCGCCGCCATGTTGATCGCCACCAACGCGATCACGAATACCTCGGTGAACACCACCGAGCGGACCACGAACCTGAAATCCACCGGCGAAAGCGAACCGATGTGGAAGAAACCCACCACCGCCACACCCAGGATCAGCCCGATCGCGATGAACGACCACCGCGCCAGGATTCGCCAGAACGTGGCGTTCCGGGCCGCCGCCTCGCGCCACGCGATCGGGTTGCTCCACACTGTGCGAGGCGGGCGGTGCTCGGCGCCCTTCGCGCCCAGCCCCATCATCCTGCGATACCAGGGAATCCCCGACGACCCAGCCGCCATCTGACGCAGACCGCCCGAACGCACCGTCAATGTGCTCGCCAGCATCAGCAACGCGCTGAGTATCAATGTCCCCCACACCCACGCCCGCACCGGCGTCTCGAACGCCATAGCCCTGAGCCCCGAATACGTCCCGATCTCCGCGGCCGGGTAACTCGTCGGGCTCAAGAGTGAACGCAGCGCCAGGAACGGATTCACGCACGTGACCGCCGTCACCCCACGCCCGCTCACGCCCGCGCCCATCCCCCGCGATCGCAGCCACGCGTCCACGGCGATGGTCGCCGCGATGTAGGTCACCACCGACACATAGAACGCGAACACCGCCCGCTGCCCGACCAGGCGCGACACCGACAACGCGATCGCGATCGCCCCGACAAGCACCGCCGCCCCGGCCCCGACCAGGTAACTGGCCATGATCGACCGCCCGGGCACGCCGCCGAAGAACTGCGTCAACGCGAACAACGGCAGGCTCGCGAACAACAACGCCAGCACGAACCACAGGCGTCCGAACAGGTTGCCCAGCACGATCTCCAGCTTCGACATCGGAGTGGTCAGCAAGATGTCCCAAGTCTTCGGGTTGGCCTCCTGAGCGATCGCCCCGGCCATGAACACCGGGCTGAGGATGCAGATCAGGGCCACCTGGAGATACGCGACCCAGGCAAAGCTGGTCGCGCCGCTGGATGCCAACTCCCGATAACTGACATCGCCGCCCTGGGTGTTGCCCAACACCGCCCACAACAACACAAGTATCAGTACCGCGAGGTAGCCGGACCGCACCATGTTGTGCTTTGAACGACGCGAGGCGTTCTGGACCAGGCGCACCGCAATCGGGTTTGACGGTCCCAACCTCAGAATCCAACGCAAGAAAACAGGCATGCACGATCCTACCACCGCCGCTCCGTACGGTTCCTGCCTGATCCGATCTTGCCCAACTTCAACCCGACAAAGCGTGAAAATCGCCTGAGTCTGGCATTTTCGGCGGTTCGCTATTGCGGTAGTGGTTACACCTGAGTTAGACTGATCGAAGCCGTCGGCAGTGTGTGCACGACGGAGAGAGACCAGAGACACGCCAGGATCCGCTCAACTGCACGGGGTAGGCCTGTCTCGAATGAGAAATGAGTAGAACCATGAAGACTGCCATCGCCATTATCGCCCTCGCCGGACTCACCGGTGCCGCCTCCGCCCAGACCGATTACTTCGGTGCCGGCGGCTCCTTCCCGGACAACGGCGGCCCCTCGAACCAGTTCAGCTCCAGCATCGTCATCGCGGACGCTGGCAACGTCGCCGACATCAACGTCACGCTCAACGGCGCGGCGCACACCTGGGTCGGCGATCTCATCGTCACCCTCAGCAACGGCTCGACCTCGGTCGAACTGATCAACCGCCCCGGCGAGCCCGACGACTCCACTGTCGGCTGGTCGTGGAACCTCAACGGCGATTACACCTGGGACGACGACGGCGCCTCTAGCTTCGAAGACGTCGGCAACCTCAACGACTCGTTGTTCGACCTCCCCTCGGGCACCTACTCCCCCGAGAACGCCCTCTCGGCGTTCAACGGTGACGCCCTCGCCGGCACCTGGACCCTCACCATCTCGGACAACGCCCTCTTCGACACCGGCGGTATCCAGGGCTGGACCCTGACCGCGACCGTCCCCGCGCCCACCTCCATGGCCCTCCTCGGCCTCGGTGGTCTCGTCGCCGGCCGTCGTCGCCGCTAATCCAAGCAGCAGACACCCGGGCACACGCCCGGATGCCAAGCTCCTCCGGCGTGGCGTGGTTTTTACCACGCCACGCTTTTTTTATCTCCCAATACACCCCAGGCCCGCGCTCATCCCGTCAGGCCAACTGATCACCAGCGGTCTGAACCCGGGCACGGGCCGTGCCACCCTGACCCTCCCGACCCGATACGATCCCTACACACACCACTCGACCCGCCCACGCACGACGGAGACACCGATGCCCAGCACCACCTTCATCAACAGAGACCAGATCAAGGCGTTCCTGCCGGTGATGCTCGTCCTCACCGCCGCACTCGCCTGGCACGCCGGCGCGAGCAACGCCGCCTCGACCGCGCTCGCGGCCCGCCCCCCGGCCCAGCCCACCGCGATCGCCAGCATCGACATCGTCGAGGTCTTCGAGCAACTCAACGAACGCTCCGCGCTCGAAGCCCAACTCAAGGCCCGCGTCGAGAAGCGCCAAGAGCAACTCGACGAGATCAACAAACGCATCCAGGGCATCCAGAGCGACCTCGAGACCACGCTGAAGCCCGGCACCGACGAGTACAAAGAGAAGGTCCGTGAGTTCATGGAGCAGCGGGCGGTTGCCGAAGCGCGACGCAACGCCCTCCAGCAGATCATCTCGATCGACCAGGGCGCCCTCCGCCGCCAGCTCTACGCCAAGATCGAGACCGCGATCGCCAAAATCGCCGACCGCGACGGCATCGATCTGGTCATCCTCGACGATTCCGGGTTCCCGATCCCCGAGGACGTCGCCGACAACGACGTCTACCGGGCCATCATCACCAAGGGCGTGATCTACCGCCACGACTCGATCAACCTGACCCAGAGCGTCATCACGATGATGAACAACGAATACGCCGCCCCCTGATCCGGTCCCACCGCCCGATCAGCGTTCTCCACCTCGCCGCGCTCGCCCCACCGGACGCCAACAGAGCATGCCCGAACCCGACCACGCCGACCAAAACGCCCAACTGAGCATCGCCACCGGCGAACTCGCCGAGTTGCTGCAGGGCGCGCTCGACGGGCCGAGCGGGCTGGTCCTCACGGGGATCGCCCCGATCGAGTCGGGCGCCGCCGGTGACCTCACGTTTATCCGAGCCCAGACCTTCGCCCGCGCCTGGCCCGAGAGTGCGTGCTCAGCAGCCCTGGTCACCCAGGGTGTCGAAGTCGAAGGGCACGACCCAACGAGCCGGGCCCTGATCCGCGTGCCCGACGCCGATCACGCCTTGGCGACCATCCTCGCACACATCGACCCGGGCACCCACACCCCCGCGGCCGGCGTGCACGCCAGCAGCACCATCGACCCGTCCGCGACCATCCACCCGAGCGCGTCCGTGGGCCCGTGCTGCACCGTGGGCCCGCGTTCGAATATCGCGAAGGAAGTCACTCTCATCGCGGGTGTTCACATCGGCGCCGACGTCCAGATCAATGAGGGCACCACACTCCACGCGGGCGTGGTAGTCGCCGATCGTTGCCGCCTCGGGCAACGCTGCATCGTCTACCCCAACGCCGTCATCGGTTCAGACGGCTTCGGGTTCATCCCCCCCACCGACGATCGCCCCGCCATCCGCATCCCGCAGATCGGCACCGTCATCATCGGCGATGATTGCGAGATCGGCGCCGCCACAACCATCGACCGCGCCAAGTTCGGCGCCACCAGCATCGGCGACCGCGTCAAAATCGACAACCTCGTACACATCGCGCACAACGTCACGATCGGTGACGACTCCATCCTGTGCGGCCGTGTCACGCTGGGCGGCTCGGTCACCATCGGCGCGCGTGTGATGTTCGGCGGGGCCGTCACAGTCTCGGACCAGGTCACCATCGGCGACAACGCCAAGGTCGGCGGCGGGTCCATGGTCATGGACACCATCCCCGGGGGTGACTCGTATGTAGGCATCCCCGCCATGCCCGTCCGCACCGCGCTGGCCAACTACGCCGCGATGCGCACCATCGCCGATTTTACCCGGCGCACCGAAAAAGCCATCAAGCTCCTCAAATCCAAAGCCGGGCTCGAGGCGGCCGACAAAGACCCCGCCCACAACCGCCACGCCGCCGATCAGCCCGACAAGAGCAACGCGTGACACCCCCCGCCCGCCGACGCACGCCCGTCGCGCCGGTCACACTCGCCGGCACCGCCCTCTTCTCGGGAGCACCCAGCACCCTGACCGTCCGCCCCGCCCTGGCAGGCACCGGGCTGATCGTCCGCACGCCCCTCGGCGAATCCCCGGCAACCATCGAGCACCTCAGCGATGCCCCCGCCCACCCCGTGTTCGTCGGGCAACGCCCACGCTGCACCTCCATCGAGATTGCACATAGCCACGCGGTCGCCATGACCGAGCACGCTCTGGCGGCGCTGGCGGGCTTGGGCATCACCGACGCAATCCTGGAATCCGACGCCGCCGAGTTTCCCATCGACGACGGCTCCGCACGCTCGCTGACCGAGTTACTCCTCGACGCTGGCATCACCGTTCTCGACGTACAGAGCGATCCGATCGTGCTGCGCGAGCCGATCGAGTTCCGCCGGGGCGACGCGGTCATCACCGCCGAACCCTGCGACACCATCGACTACAGCTACCACCTCGACTATGGGCCACAGAACGGCGCCGAGCCATACATCGTCGAATCGACCGCCCGATGGCTCGGCGACCCCGACGACTTCCGTGCCAGCATCGCGCCCGCGCGCACCTATTCGACCGCCCAAGAAGCCGAGCAAGCCCACGCTCTCGGGCTCTTCTCCTCGTTCTCGCCCGCGGACCTGCTCGTCATCGGGCCCGACGGACCCATCGACAACACGCTTCGTTTCCCAGATGAGTGCGCCCGCCACAAACTGCTCGACCTGATCGGCGATCTCGTCCTGCTAGGACGACCCCTGCTCGCCCGGGTCCGCGCCCACCGCTCGGGGCACGCCGACACGCACGAGCTGTGCCGCATGATCCGCGCCGCGACCTGACACCACGCTCATCGCCCCGTTTCAGCTTGTTTTCTCGAACGAGATCACGATCCGTGCGCCGTTTGCGTGTGATACATCACGAACCGCTTGTGTGGCATCGCCCGCAGGGTAGCATCGGTCGTCCGCTCCCCAACACATACCAGCCCCCGCCCAGGGCTCTGCCCTGCTCGGTGCCGCCCCGATCGCGACCCTGCTCAGGGCCCATCAGGTCCGCAAAGGCGCGGGGTCGATCGCCGCCTCGATCCACAGGGCGATGGGCGACCCCGAGTTCAAACAGGCCTTCGAGCGCCACGCAACCACCATCCGGAGCATCCAGACCCCGGCCGCCCGACGAATCGTGGACCAGGAGACCGGTGTCCGGACCCGACTCAAACTGCCGATCTAGGCTCTCACCGGGCAGGCCCCGCTCCCTTTGAACCCAACGCCCGCCCGATCGGTACAACCCATGATGCCCCGAATGACCCACACGCACACCACGCACAGACAGCCCCGACGCGCCTTCACGCTCATCGAGCTGCTGGTGGTCATCGCGATCATTGCGACCCTGATCTCGATCCTGCTCCCCGCGATCGGATCGGCCCGGGGGACCGCACGCCGGACCAAGTGCCTTGCCAACCTCCGCTCCATGCAGATCGGGCTGACCATGTACCTCGACCAGGAATCCAAAGGGATGCTGCCCGAGGTCCTGCCCATCGTCGACCCCGATCTTGATGGCGACGGCGGCTTCGTCAACTCCAACGAACCATCGCTGATCCCGATCCTCGGACGTTACCTCGACGCGCCGCTGCCCGATCGCGACCCGGCGTTCGCGTCCGACCCCGACAACGCGCCGTTCCGTGTGAGCGATCCGTACAAGTGCCCCGAGGACCGGTTCTCCGACGACCCCAACGAGGACGGCAGGGCTGTGCACGAATCGTTCGGCACCTCCTACGCCTACCTGCCCGGCCTGGCGATGCTGGTGCTCGAGTTCACCGGAGCCGCGAGCGCGGGCGAACTGGCCCGCCCGGTCACCCAGGTCTGGGACGACTTCATCGACTCGAACCGCGAGCGCATCCGCCTGCCCGTGCTCTACGACGCCGACGATTGGCACCCACGCGGCGCGGGCTCGCCCCGCCAAGCCTCCTACCTCGACGGGAGCGCCTCCTGGATGGTCGACGGCGCCCAAGACCAGCTCTTCAACGACATCATCGAGCAAGCCGCCATCAACGCCGGGCTGCGCCCCTGACCTCGATCCCAAACCGATCCTGATCCGAACGCACAGGAACACAACCATGAGCCCCAACCAACCCTCGCTGCTCGAAGGACTCGAAGACACGCCCGCGGCCACCGGAACCGTGCGCCCCAAGACCATCCCTTGGCTCAAGAAGAACTGGAAGCGCCTGCACCACGACAAGCGCGCCCGGCTCACGTTGGGCACCTGCGCCGCGATGCTCCTGCTCTCGGGCACCATCGTCGGCGTCGCATCGGCGTTGCCCTCCGCCCGCCCCGACTACGGCTCGGACCGCCTCGACACCCTCTTCGAGTACACCCTGCTCACCGACGAGTTCAACCGCCTCTCCGTGCGCGAGCGGGCCGAGCTGATCGGGCAGCTCGTGGATCGCATCGGCTCGATGGGATCCTCGGACTCGGTCCTGCTGGCCGCGTTCGCGTCGTCGATCAACGGCACCGCCCGCGACCAGCTCATCGAGAACGCGTCGCGTCTCTTCATCGACATGATCGACGAGCAGGCCCTCGCCTACAACCCGCAGATGTCCAAGGAAGACCGCGAGAAGCAGCTCGACGCGTCGATCGCCGAGATGCACCGCCTCTTCGCCACCATGGGCGGCGACCTCGACGAAGACAAGACTGACGAAGAACGCGTCGCCGAAGCCGAGGACCAGGCCCAGCGCGACCTCACCGCCGTCGAGAACGGCGAGTTCTCGGCGCGCGACGCCGGGCAGTTCTTCGGCACCATGAACCGTGTGCTCGGCAGCCGATCATCGCCCCAGCAGACCGCCCGGGGCGGACGCATGCTCCGCGACATGACCCGTCGCCTCCGCGGGCAGGACATCGACACCGGCAAACCGGCCGACGACTAACTCAGTTGTAGTTAGCGCGACGATTCGGTCCGCAGCGACAGCTCGACCCGCCCGCCCCGAGCGTGCAGGTCGAGGATCCGCACGTCTCGCCCGTCGGGCAGGTGCACCACCGGCTCGACCGCGATCGGCGCCCGCCCGGCCAGCACCTCGCGCATCGTCGGTTCGCCGGTCTCTGTGCCCCCGGCGCCGAAGTGCGATTCCAACTGCGCGATCACCCAACTGTCCGGCACCGGCACGCCGCCGATGCGGGCGCCGTGGGCCCTGACCCACACGGATCCGTCCGTGCGGACCTCTGGCGTGAACATCAGCCACGCGACCGACGCGCCCGAATCGTGCAAGACACGCACGCCCAGTGTCACCCGATCGTCATGGAAACCAACCCGGACCGACTCGACCTCATCGGGCCACTCGGCTTTGCCGTCCGCGGCCCATCCGCGCAGGCGCACGGCCAGCCACGCGTTCGCGTGGAACTGGTTGATCGCGACCTGCCAATCCGCGCCGGTCTCGTCAGTCCGCTCGCGGACCTTCGACGCCTGGTTGGCGAACGCCCGCTCGAGCAGATCGGCCGCGTCGATCGTCGCGGCGTCGGACGCGTCGACCTCGGGCCACCACCGAGGTGTCTGGTTGAGGCGCGACAAGAGCAGCACCGACACGCCCCAGACGAGCACCACCGCGACCATCGCGCCGAGCACCGCGCGCGGGCCCGACCACCAGGCGTTCCGCTCCGCTCGGTTCCGATTCGGCTTGGATGCTCGCTTGCCCATCTACACAGGATAGAAACACAGCCCAGACTATGTCCGGGCTGCGCGGTAGAACTGGGGTGATTTCGGCACGAACAGGGCGATGCCCGTGGGCCGAAGTACCAGAAGCGGGTTTAACGCTTCGAGAACTGGTAGCGCTTGCGTGCACCGGGCTGGCCGTACTTCTTGCGTTCGACCTTGCGGGCGTCGCGGGTCAGGAACCCGGCGTCGCGGAGGGCGCTCTCAAAGTTGGGGTCATAGCCGACCAGAGCGCGGGCGATGCCGAGGCGCACGGCCTGGGCCTGCCCCATGATCCCGCCGCCGTGGCAGCGGACGAACACGTCGAGCTTGCCGTCGGTGTCGGTCACCTTCAGCGGGGCCACCGCGTCGCCGCGGTCGCGCATCTCGCTGAAGTACTCTTCGACGCCCTTGAACTTCTTGCGGCTGATCTGGAACTGGATCGAGCCCTGCCCCGAGTTCTTGGCCGGACGCAGACGCACACGCGCCACCGCGGACTTGCGCCGCCCTGTGCCCCACCACCAGCCGTGCTTGTCAGCAGGGACGGGGTCGGGGACCTTGCGGGTCTCCTGGGCCGGGCCGGCGTCTTCCACCAGCTTGGTGCCCACGAGGTCGGGGTTCATGATCGTCGTATCGAATCCGGACATAAGCAATCAATCCTTGTCGGTGCTCCCCGCATCCACCTCGCCGGCTACACGCCCACGGGCTTTGGAGAGCAGGTTGTGTTCTGGCAAACCGGGCGATTGACCCGGCAGAATCGGTTCGGGAAAGAAGTCGTTTCGGTCAGACCTTCAGTTCGGTCGCGTTCACGCCCGCGTGCGGGTGGTCCGTGCCGGAGTAGACCTTGAGCTTCTTGAGCATCTGGCGACCCAGGCGGCTCTTGGGAAGCATGCGCCGGACGGCGTCCTCGATGAGCTGCTGCGGGGCACGCTCACGCACCGAGCCGAACGTCTCAGCCTTGAGCCCGCCCGGGTAACCGGTGTAGTGCATCTTCATGCGCTGCGTGCCCTTGTTGCCGGTCAGCCCGACCTTGGACGCGTTGGTCACGATCACGAACTCGCCGGTATCGACGTGCGGCGTGTACTCGGGGCGGTGCTTGCCCATCAGCACGGTCGAGATCTCGGACGCCAGGCGACCGAGCGAAACGTCGGTCGCATCGACGTGGTGCCAGCCCTTGGCGATCTCGCCCTTTTTGGCCACCCAGGTCTGACGGCGGAGATGCACGCGGGTCTTCTTGATCGACATAGCAAACGCTCCTTGGCTCGGCCGACTGCCACCCGAAAAACAAGGGTCGGGCATCGGCCTGATGAAACAGGCTTGGTACGCCGCCTACCGGGCGGGGCGGGCCGATCCGGATACTCTTCAGTGAACCCGGTCGGCATATTTGTCAAAGCTTGGCCCAGGTCGAACCCTGAGCCGGGAGGGAAGCATAACCGTCGACCCCGCCGGGTCAAATTGCAACGCGTGTGATCCCGGTTGGTTAGCCCGTAGAGACGTCCCAAACAAACCACTTCCAGGCGTCCTCCCCCAGAGCAAAGGTGGGGCGGGGCGATCGAAGGGCCGATGATCATGCCCATGGACCCCGATCCCCAGCAACCAGACCAGCATCCAGACCAAAATCAGGCCCATCACCACGCCGCCCCGCTCGTCGATTCGATGACGCTCGACCAGCGCCCTCGTCGCACCCGCCGAGGGAATCCGATCGTCGCCCAGGACCCAGGGTCTCCGGGCAGCCGACCGATCGCCCTGATTCTGACCCTCCTGTTCGCAGCCCTGGCGATCGGATGGCAGAACCTGCCACAGAACCTCCAACGCCGGGCCGTGATGGGCGCAGAACCGATGCCCGCTGTCCAGACCGCGGACGCACGTGCCCCGGGCGGCATGTTCACAGAGATGTACGTCCGCATGTACCTCAAGATGAACAACTCACCGACGCTCAAGAACGAGCTTGCCAAGGATCCCACCCAACTCGACGCGCTGATCGATCAGGTCGACCTATTCGCCGAAAGCCCCGCAGACCGAGTGCGCACCGTGATGCTCTCGGCCGAGATGCAAGGTGCAGCAACAGCCCAGGAACGCATCGATACGCTCCGTCTCGACCTGATCTCCCAACAAGAAGACCCGCTGCCCGAATCCGACAACGCCGAACTCGACGCCGCCCGGGCGTCGGCGAACGACACAAGCCTCGGTCTTGCGCTGGAAGAACTCGACATCCTCGAAGCGATCTACGCCAGGGGCACCGACACCATCGACCAGGCCGCCAAAGACCAACTCCTCGCCCGGTACCATATCTTCGGCGAGCACACACTGACATGGGGGCAACCCGACGAGATTCGAGGCGACGTGCTCGGCCCACCATGGGCGCTTTTCGTGGTGATGATCTTCTTCGGATTGCTCGTCATTGCTGCGATATTCGCCGGATTCGTGCTGTTTGTCTGGGGGCTGATCTGGATCGGCAACCCCAGAACACGATTCCACAACCCCGTGCCCATGCCCGGCGGCTCGGTGATGCTCGAGACCTATGCCTGGTTCGTCGGCGCGTTCTTTGTCTACGTCGTCGCGGCCACCGCGATTGAGTACCACGCGCCCGAGTACGCGATGTACATGTTGCCCGCCCAATGGCTGCTGATGCTCGTCCCGCTCTGGCCGATCGTCCGGGGCATGCACTCACGTTCATGGCGACACGCGGTCGGGCTCACCCGCGGGCAGGGCGTTTTCCGCGAGATCGGAGCCGGGTTTGTCGCGTATCTCGCGTCGCTCCCGATCTTCCTCGTCGGCGTCGGTATCACGCTGGTCGTGATCCTTGTTCAGGCCGCGATCCAAGCCAGCCAGACCGGCGGATCGCCAACCCCGGTGCCGCCCAATAACCCCGTCGTCGATCTCATCGGGTCGGGCAATGTGCTGGTGATCGTCTTCATCGTCACACTCGCGACGATCTGGGCGCCGATCACCGAAGAACTGATCTTCCGCGGTGCGCTGTTCCGTCACCTCCGGGGACGCGTCGCTTGGCCTATCGCCGCGCTGGTCAGCGCGGTGCTCTTCGCCTACATGCACAGCTACGGCCCGCTCTTTGTCGCGCCGCTCATCGCGCTCGGCTTCATGTTCGCGTTCATGCGCGAGTGGCGCGGCTCCATCATCGCGCCGATGACCGCGCACTTCCTGCACAACGGCACCCTGGTGTGCCTCATGGTCTCGATGGCGTACGCCCTGTCCTAGCGAGGGACCAGGGTTACTCCGCCCGTGACAAGCCCGATACAACCCAAGGCGGGATCGCTCCGTACCTTTGGAACCAGAAGGCCATCACGCCCGGAGGGTTCCACCATGCACGCACCAAGATCGTCCGTCCTCGCCGCCCTCGCACCGCTCCTCGCGTCACCCGCGCTGGGTGCCCCCGCGGATTCGCTCCCGATCCGGGAGATCACCACCTTCAAAGACGGGCACGCGTTGGTGCTCCGATCGGGCGAGATCGCGACCCAAGAGAACGGCGACGCGGTGCTCACCGAGCTGCCCAACCCGATCATGGGCGCGTTCTGGGTCGACGAATCCGAACCGGGCGCGATGCTCGCCTCGGTCACCGCCGCCCGCATCGATTACGAGACCACCCGCACCGTCGCATCGAACCCCGACCTGCTCCGCGCCAACATCGGGCGTCGCATACGCTTCAGCGCCGGCTACAAAGAACAACGCGAGGGCGAGATCCTCGACGTCATCGAACCGGGCGGCATCGTGGTGATCGACATGCAGGGCGAGGTCGCCGCCCTCCCCATCGATCAGATCCGGAACATTGGTTTCATCGACACCCCCCCGGCCCAGAGCATCGCGGCCCAGGGCGTGCGCGAGACGCTCACGCTCGATCTGGCGTGGTCCGACCGCGCACGCGAATCGGCCGCGATCTCGATGATGTACATCGAACGCGGCTTCCGGTGGATCCCGTCATACCGGATCACCGTCCTGGACGACGATCGCGTCGAGATCGAGCTCCGCGCCACCCTCGTCAACGAGCTGGCCGACATCGACAACGCGACGGTGCACCTGGCCGTGGGTGTGCCCACGTTTGCGTTCGCCGGAACCCCGGACCCGATGTCGCTCCGGGACCATCTGGGCGACCTGGGTATGCTCTTCCGCGACTCGCAAGGTGGGGGCACAGCACAGATGCTGTCGAACTCGCTGCGGTCACAGATGACGTATGAATACGCAAGCTCCCCGTTCCAGGGCGCCGACGATGAATCGGCACTGCCGCCCGAACTCGCCGGTTCGGACCGGACCGAGGACCTCTTTGTCTTCACCATGCAGCACGTCACCCTCGCCCGCGGCTCGCGCATGTCCGTGCCGCTGATCTCCTACACCGCGCCCGCGACCAGCCTCTACAAGCTCAACCTGGCGGGGGGCCCGCCCGTCCAGGCCCTCGAGAGCTTCAATCGCTCGCAGCAACAACAACTCGCCCGTCTCGAGTCCGCCCCGATCGCACGCCACGTGCTGCGTATCCGCAACGAGAACGAGCACGCCTACCCCATCACCACCGCCCCGGCCACAGTCTTCAAGGACGGGCAGGTTCTAGCACAAGGTTTGATCCGCTACGCCGCCCCGGGCGGCACGGTGGACCTCGAGGTCGGGTCGGCCGTGGATATCGCGGTCAAAGACGACGAGGTCGAGTCGGCGCGCGAGCCCAAGGGCCTGCACTGGCAGAACCGCGATTACGCGCGCGTGGACATCGCCTACTCGGCAACCCTGACCAACCGCAAGCCGCACACGGTGACGGTCGAGATCGAGAAGATCGGCTTCGGGCAACCCGGCGATGCCGGGCCCGACGCGCAAGCCGACGCGATCAATGTGTTTAGTTTGCCCGGCGCGGAGGGCTCCTGGTGGCGCTGGTACGGCTGGCCCTACTACTGGCACCGCCTCAACGGCGCGTCCCGCTTCCGCTGGACCGTCGAGATCCCCGCGGGCGAAGCCGTGGATATCCACGCGAACTGGCACTACTTCTGGCGGTGATGAAGACTGTGATCAATCGCCCTCAGCGGGCTCGCCCGGCTGGTCGCCGGCGTGCGCGTTGGTCACACGCTTGAGCGCCTTGTTGGCGATCGATCCGATGATCGCGATCACCACGATCGTCACCGCGATGCCCACAAAGAACAGCCACTTGGGCTTCTCGGGGTCCGACCAGTCGGTGATCTGATGCCCGATGATGGCGTACGCGAACGTGCGCGGCGCCATGCCGACCAGCGTGCCGATGATGTACTCGGGCATGCGCACGCCGGTCGTCGCCAGCGTGCCGTTGGTCAGCGCGAAGGGCGAGTTGGGCGGCACCCGCACCAGCGTCACGATCCCCAGCGTCTTCCAGAATCCGCCCCCGACGAGCGCGGCGCGGACCGCCCGGGCTTTCTCGAAACGTTGGATTTCCTGCTCGACCTTCTCGCGCCCGACCGTGCGGGCGACGAAGTAGCCCACGATCGACGCCCCGCCGAACCCGGCCAATGCCGCCCCGAACCCGACACCGGGCCCGAACGCGTACCCGCCCAGCATCGAGATCGCCACCGTCGGCATCACCCCGATGCCCGACAGCACCACGAACCCGACGACGTACACCGCCAGCGTCTTCCACATCTCCTGGCCCTCGGGCCCGGAGAAATCATGGAGCCACTCGGAGACCGGCTTCATGTACTTGACGACCAAGGTAACCCCGGCGATCCCCGGCACCACCGCCCACGCCAGCCCGAGCCAGCCGGCCAAGCCGAGCCGGCCGAACACCGCCATGAACGACGCGTCGGGCTCGATCTGGGGTTGCTCGAACACTTCGCCGCACTCCGGGCACTTCGACTCGGTGAGCCCCGCGAGGGCATAGCCGCACTCGGCGCACTGCCGCCCGCTCACGCCATCTACCCGGTTCGGCTGATTCGCTTCCTCGCTCATGCGGCGATGGTAGCCGAATCGCCAACATGTAAGCATCAACGGGGCTTCGTATGACGTACGGACCTTTGTGAAGCAAAGACCTGAACCGAGAATACCGACTTGGTTGCTGTGCACCCTCCTCGGTGCGGCAGTGTCAGTACTGCTCCTCCCGAACATCGGAAAATCGACTGCACCGGACGTATCGCAGGAGTTTTGGCTGTACGAATCGCTTGAATCGCCGGGCACACTCATCGCGTCGGCAAACATCGATGAGACCGATCCACGTATACGCGCCTGGTGCTACGCCATGGGGCGCGAAAGCCGCGCGAGACCGTTCCCGATCGGTGCCGCATTCTTCGTGTACAGAGGCGTGTACATCAAAATCCAGACTCCAAGCAACCCTTCACCCACCAGCGGCATGGACGTCGAAGCTGAAGATTACCTGCTCGCGGCAACCGCGGCGAGAAAATGGATCAACACACATCCTAGATTCGAGCGTTTCCGAAGCCCTGCCTACGGGATCAACCCCGCGTCGTTCGGAAACACCTCTATCGACTGGTTCGGCATCGTGATGTCAGTCATCATTGTGTCTACAGCAGTACTTTGCATCATCCGTTGGTTACAGCACATAAAGCAGGAGCGTGGAAACGCCCGGCGGTACAAACGGCTCAGCTCCGGAAATTGCCCGACCTGCGAGTACGATCTCAGAGGGGACTATCAGCGCCCTTGTCCTGAGTGTGGGTCGAGCGTCGGCGACCCTCCCAACCCCGCCTAGCATCCCAACAGCCCGCCAGCAGTCGGCGGGCCGACAACCCACCCGATATCCGTCGGCGTGACAACGCCGCCCGGAGGATTCGACCATGATCCCCAAGCCCCCGCCGCGCGACGGCTCCCTCGGCTTCCTCTACCTCCCGCCCTACCGAGTCCAAGGTTTCTCCGTCGCCGGCGAAGCCACCTGCCTGACCATCCCCGAGATGGACGTCACCTTCGACATGGGCATGTGCCCGCGGTCGGCGCTGGCGTCCAAGTTCTGCTGCCTCACCCACGGGCACATGGACCACACCGGGGGGCTGGCGTACTGGTGCTCGCAACGCAACTTCCAGGGCATGGGCCCGGGCACCATCGTCTGTGACGAGCGCATCGAGAAAGACGTCCGGGCCATGATGGACGGCTTCAGCGCCCTCGAACGCCAGAAGACGCCCTACGAGATCCGCACGATGAGCGCCGAGTCGGCCACGGCCGACGAGATCGAGATCAAGAACAACATCGCGCTCCGCTGCTTCAAAACCGAGCACACCTGCCCGTCGATCGGCTACGCGATCATCGAGAAACGCACCAAGCTCAAAGAAGAGTTCATGGGCATGCCCCAGGAAAAACTCCGCGAGCTCAAAGAACGCGGCACCGAGATCGTCCGCCACCTCGAGGTCCCGCAGATCGCGTTCACGGGCGACACCCTGCCCGGCGCCCACCTGCTGGCCGACGACATCCGCAAAGCCAAGATTATCATCGCCGAGTGCACCTTCTTCGACGACGATCACACCGGGCGTGCCAAAATCGGCATGCACATGCACATCAACGACATCGCCGAGTGGCTGCGTGTGTGCGAGTGCGAGCACATGGTGCTCACCCACGTCTCACGCCGGACCCACCTCGGGCAGGCCCGCAAGCAACTCATCCAGGCGGCCGGTGAAGAGCTCGCCGGACGGGTCCACTTCCTCATGGACCACCGGACCAATCGGGCGCGGTACGAACGCCAAGAACAAGAGGTGCAAGCCGCCGCCACCTAGTGCGGGGGGTGGTGGACGGGGGGTGAACACCGTGCGCTACGCGCGTGGAAAACCACTGCGTTACCTCCGTGTTCGGGTCGCCCCCGCGAACAGAGCAAACACACCGCGAACACGCGGGCGCATCGCACGATTAATGTTGACATGTTCGCATCGGTCCATGTAACCTGCAGGTTGTGACCAAAGGCGTGCGTCCCCTTGGACCGGGGGCGATAGCACGAACCGGGGTTCACTTTTTTCTCTCTCTCCTCCAGACGGGCGTGCCGCCTCCGACACGACCCGGCAGACAGAATGACCATCACCATGTCCGACCAAGATCGCAAGATCTGGGCGGGTGTGCTTTCGCACCTCCGATCAGAACATCCCGCGCTGTGCCGCCACTGGTTCGACGACCTCATCCCGCTCGGGGTGCAGGGTGGCACCTTCGGCGTCCGCGTCGATTCACCAATCCGGCGCGACTACCTGCTCCGCAACGCACTCGACGGCTTCAACGACTCCATGCGCACCGTCACCGGGCAGCTCTTGCCCGTCCGCTTCCTCACCCCGGACGAGCCTTGGGGTAGCGACCAAGCCAAGCCGAAAACACCGCTCGGCGAGCCAAAGCCGGATGCCGAGCCCCGGCACGGACCAACGCCGACAAACGTCGCAGGGCACAACCGCCGACACGACGATCACGCTCCGAACCAGACGCCGATGACGGGCACTGACCGGGCGCCGTCTGGGCTGCCGAGACGCGAGCCCGCGATGGCCCACATCGCCTCAGAACGCGACCGCCTGGGAGGGCCCGACGCGCTGCCCATCAACCCCGATTACACCTTCGAGCACTTCGTCCAGGGCAACCACAACCAGCTCGCCTACGCCGCCGCCCGGGCCGTCGCCGAGAACCCCGGGCACGCGTACAACCCGCTCTTTGTCTACGGCGACGTCGGTCTCGGCAAGACCCACCTGCTCCAGGCGATCTGCCTCAGCCTCATGGAATCACGCCCGGGCATGAGGATGCTCTACGTGTCCTGCGACGGGTTCGTCACGCGGTTCATGACGTCCGTGCAGTCCGGGCGGATGCCCGAGTTCCGCCACATGTTCCGCGACGTCGACATGCTGGTCATCGACGACATCCAGTTCCTGGCCAACCGCGATCACACCCAGGAAGAGTTCTTCCACACCTTCAACGCCCTCTACCAGGCGAAGAAGCAGATCGTGCTCTCATCCGACGCCGCCCCCGACGAGATTCCCGATCTCGAGGCCCGCCTCGTGTCCCGCTTCAACTGGGGCTTGGTCACCGACATCAAGCGCCCGGGCTTCGAGACCCGCGTCGAGATCCTCAAACGTAAGTCCGCGATGCGCGGGCAGGCCCTGCCCACCGACGTCGCCGAAGAGATCGCACGCCTGTTCGTGTCCAACATCCGCGAACTCGAGGGCGCCATCACCCGCCTGCAGATCGTCGCGGCTGTCAAGAAAGAGCCCATCACCCTCGCGCTCGCGCGAGAAGCCTTGTCCGATCACCTGCCCCCGAGTGAACACAAGCCCCCGACCATCGACGCGATCATCGAGACCGTCGCCGACTACTTCCAGATCAAGCGGACCGACATCCTCGGCAAGCGCAAGCTCCGGTCCGTTGCACGCCCCCGCCAGATCGCGATGTACCTCGCCCGCGAGACGACCAACCTCTCGTTCGAGGAGATCGGGATCCATTTCGGCGGACGCGATCACACCACCGTGATGCACGCCGTCGCGAAAATCCGCGATCTGAAGGGCGATACACCGGATGTGAACCTGGCTATCGAGGCCATCTCGGCCCGCCTCAGCCTCGCGGTCTAACTACCCCCGATGACCAACCCGCCCCGAACACAGCACCCCCGGTCCAGGGGTTTCGTCTTTCCAATTGATACGTACAAATTCCGTATACTGGGCGACTCGAAACCGACAGCCTGGGGTGGAAACCCTGTGGATAAGCGCTCGAGAGCGCTCGGGTGCGCCCAAGACCGCGTCACGCCCCCCCACCCCCAACACACCGCGCGAAAACGCTGAGCCGTTCGCAGCCGAGCGCCATCGACAGGCAACCGACAAGAAGCGATACCCACATCTCTCTTGGTAAGTGCTTGTGCTTCATGGGCCTATCGCGTCGGTCGTTTGAGAATCCCCAAACCGCGCGCGTTACTACCACTATCGTCATATATCTCTCTATATTGAGATAGAGAGAAGAGCGGGCACATGTCTGTTGAAACAAGCCCACCCCGGTGGTTCGCCGAGCAAGACGGCTCCAGTTTTGTGGATATCACGGTGGGGGAACTCGCTGACACCTCGGGCACCACACGGTGGTCCGCTGGGCGATCTGGGCCTGAGAAAGCTTGTTTTCACAGCGAAAACAGGGCTTGCTGCCCCTGCCGTAGACCCGATGCCCGGCGACCGCGTCACCCGACGAGCCGTCGGGGCGTCGGTAATCACGCAATGTCGAGCCGCCCCGTCGGAACCCTTCCTCGAGCACCGCACGGACGGACACCGACAGGCGGTCCCACTCGGGCTCGGTCAACATGTTGCACGGTCGCCCCGGATTGATCCCCGCGTCGAACAGCGCCTCGTCGGCGTAGATGTTGCCCACGCCCGCGACCGCCGACTGATCGAGCAGCCCGGCCTTCACCGCCCGCGTCGATGCCCCGAGAGCCTCGCATAGCGCTCCGCCCGTGATCACCAGCCCATCGTTGCCGAGCGACGCCCAGCGGGCGTCCAGGTCGCTCTCGCGGCGCAGCAGCCACACGCCCCCGAAGCGGCGCGGATCGCGGAAGACCAATCGCCGCCCATCCCCCAGCGACCAGACCACGTGGGCGTGCCCGCCCGAGACCCGCTGACCAGTGTCGAGCACCAGCAACTGTCCGGACATGCCCAGGTGGACCAGCACGCACGCCCCGTTCGATCCGATCAGCGCGAGCTGCTTGCCGTGGCGCCGGGTGCCGGTGACCGTCGCGCCCTCGAGCAACAGACGGTGGTCCAGGCGCCCGCGTCGTTTGGCGTGCTCGTCACGCACGACATCGCGCCGCCCGACGCGCACGTTCTCGATGGGTATGCCAATCAATGTCTCGACGCCGCGTCGGACGTGCTCGACTTCGGGCAGTTCGGGCATCGCGTGCTCCTACAAACCCTTGCGCTCGCGCAGCCCGCGGAAGAACCCGGTCAGCAGCGCCGAGCAGGTGTCGCCCTCGACCCCGGGGATCACGGCACAGCGGTGGTTGAGGCGGTCATCCTCAAGGAGCGTATAAAGCGAGCGCACCGCACCGGCCTTTGGATCGGCGGCGCCGTAGAGCACGCGTCCCACGCGGGCGTTGACGATCGCGCCGGCGCACATCGGGCAGGGCTCGAGCGTGACCGCCAGCGAGCAGTGGTTCAGGCGCCAATCGCCGATCGCCGTGCTCGCCGCCCGCACCGCGATCAACTCCGCGTGCCCGCAGGGGTCACGCTCGGTCTCCCGCGTGTTCGAGCCCTCGCCCAACACCTCGCCCGTCTCGGTGACGTAGACCACCGCGCCGATGGGCACCTCGCCCAGCGATCCGGCGTGGCGGGCGCGTTCGATGGCGCGGGCCATCATCGCCAGGTCGGTCTCGGTGACCTCGGTCGGTGCGGACGGTCCAGACGGGGCGTTCACGCGTCGCCCGCTTCGGTCGGTTCTTTCAGATCGCCCACGATGCGGCTGACCGGCACGACGCGCAGGATCAGCAGCCCCATCTCGTACAGCAGGTACAGCGGGCCGGCCAGCAGCAGCATCGACACCGGATCGGCCGGGGTCAGGATCGCGCCCATCACCGCGCACACCGCGATCGCGTACCGCCGGTACTTGCCCATCACCGCGACGTCGATGATCCCCACCCAGCCCAGCAGCACGACGACCACCGGCGTCTGGAACGCGACCCCGAACGCGAGCGCCAGATTCAGCACCGACTTGAGGTACTCGCTCAGACGGTATTGCTGGGTGATCCCCGTCACATCGATCAGTTCCGTCGCCCGGATCGCCAGCGGTGCGTCGGGGTCAGACGAATCTTGGACAGCCACGCGGAGTTGCATCAGATCGCTGTTCAACCAGGCCTGCCCCGAGCGAGGCGATTCCGGGTCGGCGTTGAGCACCGGGAACTCGGGCAGCACGATGCCCTCGGGCACTGGCGCGATAGGCACCGGGGGCGAGGTGATCTGCGAGCCGAAGCCCACGAAGAACGCCAGGATCACCGGCAGCACCGCCATGTACATGAACACCATCGACGACACGACCAGCAGCCCAGAGAACGGCAGCAGCACGTGGACAAACCGTCGCTCGTGCCGGTACAGACCCGGCGCGACGAACAGCCAGAGCTGGTAGAGCAGCCAAGGGCTGCCCAGCAGGACGGTGATCACGAACGAGAGGTGCACCGCGGCCGCGAAGATCTCGATCATGCCCAGCGAGATCAGGGTCCCGCCCTGCCCGCCCTCGTTGAGTGCCCGGCTGGCCGGGGCGATCAGCAGCTCGATCAGGGGGTTGCGAAACGTGAAGGCGACGAAGAAGATCGGGAGGACGCCCACGATCGAGAAGATGATCCGACGCCGCAAATCATCGAGGTGATCCCCGAATGACATGACGGCCGACCGTGCGGGCTCTTCCCTGCCTGGGATCTGGCCCGTGAATCGGTCTTGGTCGCTGTCTGGGTCGGTATTCCGGCCCGAATCCGGGTCTGAAACCAGGTTTGATTCCGAGCCCTGGGCCGAGTCAGGGGTCGGGCCAAGATCAGAGCCGGGGTCGGCACCGGTATCGTCTTCGGGATTTGACGGGGAGTCGGTCATGGTTCTCGGACGGACAAATCCTGGCTCAATCGGCGACGGGTCGGGGTGCTCTGCGCATCCTAGCGGCACGGGTCTCCGCGAAACCGTCCGAGCCCGGCGCGAGCCGGCGAGCCCGTTCGGACGTACCGGTGATCTGTGGCAGGGCACGCACAGGGAGCCGGGCGCCGTGGACGGATCGTTGACGGACAGATTGCGAGCCGATCGGGGTCAGCGTGGATGAACACGGGCCCGACCTCGGCATGATCTCGGCTGCCATGCACGGCGACCGCGACGCGCTGCGCGCCGTGTGGCGCGACCACCGGCGCTGGGTGGCCGCGATCCTGCTCGCCCACAAAGCCCGGGGCACCGATCTGGACGATCTGCTGCAGGCAGTGGCGGTCCAGCTGTGCCGAAAAGTCAACGAGGTCCGCGAGCCCGAGGCGTTCCGCGCCTGGCTGCGGATGGTCGCGATCAACACCGCCCGCGCCGACGGGCGGTCCGTCACCCGCAAGCGACAGGGCTTCCTGCGCCTTGTCGGACGCTCGAACGAACGAAGCGACGAGCCCGCCCCCGACCGCTCCGCCCGGACCGAAGAGGCGACGCGTTTGATGGCCCTGGCGATGAAGCTGCCCGAGGGCTATCGCGAGCCGCTGCTGATGCGGTGCGTCAAGGGCATGAGTTATCGCCAGATCGGCGGCGCCATGGACCTGCCCGAGACCACGATCGAGACCCGCATCGCCCGCGGGCGACGGATGTTGCGGGAACTGGCATCCAGTGAAGAGCAGGACTCCAAAGAAGACCAGGCACGCGCCCCGACGGCGGTCGGGAACGCGTGATTGACAGGCTGTGAACCGACGAGCCGGGCGACCGCCCGGCGGAGGTGACCGATGGACGACATGAACAACCAACGCCCCGCGGGCGCGATCCGCCCCGATCCCAACACGCCCGACGGGCGTGACGTGCTGATCTCGCGGGTGATCGACGCCGAGGCCACGCCCGAGGATTGGTCGGCATTCCGCGCGCTGGCCGAGACCGACCAGACCGTCTGGCGCGACCTGGGCGAGGCACAGCAGCAGAACGAGGTGCTCAGCGAAGCGTTCCGCGCCGAGGCCCGTGTCGCCGACTTGGTCGACCTGCCCGAACTCATCGCCGACACCGCGCCGTTCCAGCGCCGTCTCGACTCGATCGGTCGCTGGGGAGGGTGGGCCGCCGCCGCCGCGCTCGTCCTGGTCTGGGCGACGGGCTCGCAGATCGGGCTGGGATCGGGCGATCGAGCAACCACCCCGATGACCGCAGGGCTCGGGCTTCCGCTGTCCGAAGCGACGCCCGACGAGGCCCTCGCCCGCTATATCGACGCCGGGCAACGCTCGGGCATGGTCGTCGGCGAGATGCCCGATCAGCTCGTGATCGAGACCATCCCCTTGGACGACGGCTCGATCGAGGTGGTCTATGTCCGCCAGATCGTCGAGCGGCGCATCACCAAGCAGGTGTTCCGCGAGACCAAGAGCGACTCGGGCGCCTCCGTGCCCGTCCGCATCCCGGCGGCCGACATCCAGCGATCGAGATCGTATTAACACCGGAATCCCGGCGCGGGAAGCGTGACGGGAAGCGCCGCGGGGCGCATCGAGAAGAACACACCAGGGAACGAATCAATCCAGAATCGGGTCTACGAGGAGTCACAGCGTGATCAAGCAACTGAACCGGATCGATAAGAAGCAGATGTTCGTAACAGCCGGGGTCCTCGCGGCGCTGGCCGGTGCGGCCAACGCCCAGTTCGTCGTCGACACAGTGGCCGTGCCCGAGCGGGCGGTCCAGACCATCGCCCAGCCGGCG